>Ga0074199_1000048_pt1 | contig 285210 bp, 283 predicted proteins | sample EPASupsiteSAE347_FD_64528 | JGI IMG/M metagenome (GOLD analysis project Ga0074199, IMG submission 64528) | Bioremediated contaminated groundwater from EPA Superfund site, New Mexico - Sample SAE3-47 | ecosystem: Environmental > Aquatic > Deep subsurface > Groundwater > Contaminated ...
CCCGTGGCGAATTGACCGAAGAGCAGATCAAGCTTTGCGCCGGGATCAATGCCCGGTATTGCGACCTTAACGGCAAAGAAACGATAGATATTATTTACCGCAGATCCCCGGCTAAAGATGAGCGCATCATTAGCGTCAAGCCGGTCCCGGACGAAGAATCAGTGAAGTTCCACTTATAGATATTTTAAATGTTCCTGTCGGTTTGTTCGCTCAGGTTGATTTTCCGTCGCAACAAACTTTTTAGGCGGACGCCAAAGGTCTTTCGTGAACTCGGCTCCTGCGCAACTCGCCCATCGGGCTGACCGCCCAGGATGGGCTCGGACATGCTCGTCGTCCGAATGCTCCCGCGTTCGGATACCCTCGTTCACTCAAGCTGCTTTGGCTAAAATCAACATTCGCTCCCAGATCCGCCAGAAACATTTAACAAATGAATAATAGTAACAGTTTTGTTCTTTCAGGATTTTGCGGGTGGGATTTGCCAGAAGGACTTGTGAGGGCTGTGGCACAAAGCGAGTTCCACAGACCGAAGGTCGAGGACTGTTCGAGCGGCTGACACAGCCCTCACTGATCTAATGCCTTTAAAGCGCAGTAAATGAGGAGGATCAATGGATAAAAAACAGATCAATCGGATAATCGCGAAAGAGGGATTGATAATTATAGGGTTGGGCATCGCGTTGTATTTACTGCTGCGGATTTTTACTCAAATACCTATAGTGTTCCCAAAGTACCGATTGGCGTTTGTTAACGGGCAAACATGCACTATAAATATATACCCGGAGATCCGCAGCGGCTCTAATTCTAAAGAGCTCATGAGAGAAGTCCTTAATCCTGCGCCAAAACTCGTTGATAAACGGATCAAAGAATTTATAAAAACAGCGGGTATTAAATCCGCTTTAAAAGAATCGCGTTGCGTAAATATGGGTGCGGTTCACAGGTCTAAATTATTAGTTCACTTTATAAGTAATCCATTTATTCTTAAACTTTTTAGTATTTATCTGATCTTATTGCTTATCCGTTTCATTGTTTGGGCGGTTAAAATATTGAAGGGGAATAGCAAGAAATAATGGCGAAAATTAAACTGGATCTACACGATATCTTCAACAAAGGCCGGTCAATTGACTCAGAGCTTAAACGTGTTGTTGAAGAAGCGGTTCAAAAAGGTATTACTTTGATCGAGATCATCCCCGGCAAGGGCAGCGGGCAATTGAAGAAACACGTTTTGCGTTTCCTGCAGCAGCCGGAGATAAAGAACCTTTATCATCGAGTAGAGAAAGACGATAAAAATTTCGGAAGAGTCTTTGTACACTTCCGGAAATAATCCGTGGGGACTGTGTCAGTCGCTCGAACAGTCCTCGGCCGGCACCCGGCCGTATAGGAGCGGCCGGTGTGGTCTTGTAACCTATGGCCTGCGGAACTCGCTTTGTGACACAGCCCCCGCTGGCCTTATATTCCGGAAGTTGCCGTGGAATGGGATGGAGGGGAGAGATGAAAGAAGCGCTGCTGTATGAGAAATTAAAGGATAAACAGGTTCATTGCTTTCTCTGCGCACATCAGTGTAATATCGCTGACCAGAAATTCGGCTTCTGCGGGGTCAGGCAGAATCTGGACGGCACGCTGTTTACCCATGTTTACGGCAAGGTGATCGCCTCCAATGTCGATCCGATCGAGAAAAAACCGCTTTATCATTTCCTGCCGGGCTCTAAGAGTTTTTCCATCGCCGCTATCGGCTGCAATTTCCGCTGCGGTTTCTGCCAGAACTGGGAGATATCCCAGGTTTCGCTGAAAGCCGGCTCAGTGCCCTGGGGCCAGGAGTTCGCGCCGGAAGATATAGTGGCCAGCGCGATAAAGCAGAATTGCCAGAGCATATCTTATACCTATACCGAGCCCACCGTTTTTTTTGAATACGCCCTGGAGATCTCCAAGTTCGCCCGGGCTAAAGGGCTCCATAATATCTTTGTCACCAACGGTTATATGAGCGCTGAAGCGGTCAGGATGCTTAAGCCCTATCTTAGCGGAGCGAACATTGACCTTAAATTCTTCAATGAAAGTTCATACAGGAGATTCTGCGGGGGAAGCCTCGGGCCGGTCCTGGATTCGATCCGGCTTTTGCGCGAATCGAATATATGGGTTGAAGTAACTACGCTGGTTGTCCCGGGCAGCAATGATTCTCCTGAGGAGTTAAGAGGGATAGCCCAGTTCCTGGCCGGAGTGGACAAGGATATACCCTGGCATATATCCAGGTTCTATCCGAATTATAAATTCACTTCCCAGGATCCTACGCCTGAAGAGACCTTAAAGCTGGCTATGCAGCTGGGACATGACGCGGGTTTAAGATACGTATATGTCGGTAATGTCTATAGCTGGGGAAATGACAGCCTTTGCCCAAATTGCCGGAAAACGCTGGTTAAAAGAAAAGTCTATGACATCCGGGAAAATAACATAAAAGAGTCCAAATGTAAATTCTGCAGCCATGCTATCCCCGGGGTATTTAAGTAACGGTCCAACTTGCCGGGAAACAGCGATTGTGAGATAATATAGGTACCAAATAACTTTAAAAAGGAAGATCAATGAAAACAGCTTGGCAGTCGGAGATACACGAAATAGAAAAAACGCTGGATACCAGCTTGAATAAAGGGCTTACTCAGCAGGAAGCAGCAGCCCGCAAGGTTAAATACGGGCCGAATTCGTTAAAGGAAAAGAAGCCGGTAAGCCCGCTGGTAAAATTCCTGGAACAATTCAATGATTTCATTATCTGGGTATTGATCGCCGCGGCCCTGGTTTCGGGCTTCTTGAGGGAATGGATCGATGCCCTGGCGATCATCGGCATTGTCATACTGAACGCCTTAATGGGTTTTATCCAGGAATACCGCGCGGAAAAATCCCTGGCCGCCCTAAAGAAATTGTCCAGCCCGAATTCCAAGGTCTTTCGTGACGGCCAGCCTAAGATGATCCCGTCCGCTGAAATTGTCCCCGGGGATATAATCGAGCTGGAAGCGGGTGACCATGTGCCTGCGGACAGCCGTTTATTCTGGGTCAGCTCGAATTTCTCCACGCTGGAAGCGTCGCTTACCGGGGAATCTACTCCGGTGGATAAAACCCAGCAGGCTTTGCCGGGAAAAGAAGTGCCTTTGGCTGAACGGGCGAACATGGTTTACCTGGGCACATCAGTAGCCTCAGGCAAGGCCCGGGCCATAGTTATCAGCACCGGGATGAGCACCGAATTAGGCAAGATCGCCGGGATGATCCAGGATATAAAGCAGGAGGATACTCCTTTACAGAAAAAATTAGAGGAATTCGGCAAGTGGATAGTTTATGTGTGTTTTATCCTGGTGGCCATGGTATTTTTGCTGGGATTGTTCCGGGGAGGGTTTAACCGGGATAATTTGATAGCTATGTTCCTGACCGCGGTGAGCCTGGCGGTAGCGGCTATTCCCGAGGGCCTGCCGGCGGTAGTGACGATTGCCCTGGCTTTAGGCGTGCAGCGCATGGTTAAACGCAATGCCCTGATCCGCAAGCTTCCCTCAGTGGAAACCCTGGGCTGCGCCACGGTAATTTGCTCGGATAAGACCGGGACTCTTACCAAGAACGAAATGACTGTTCAGGCGGTTTACAGCAGCGACCGTTTATTCAAGGTAAGCGGCATAGGTTATGAGCCCGCGGGTGAATTCAGCTTTAACGGGGAAAAGATAGACCCTAATGGTTATGTTGACCTGAAGCAAATGCTTTTGGCTTCGGTATTATGCAACAGCGCGCAGTTGACCAAAGGCGAAAAAGGTTACCGGATATTCGGTGACCCGACCGAGGCATCTTTATTGACCGCGGCTGCCAAGGCGGGTATCTATAAAGAGCAGGCGGAATCGGGATTCCAGTTCATCGAGGAGATCCCGTTTGATTCAGTGCGCAAGAAGATGAGCGTTATCCGCCAGGCAGGGGATCAGAAGATACAGGCCTTTGTTAAAGGCGCGCCGGATATATTGTTGAAGGATTGTTCCTATATACAGGAGGACGGCAATATCCGGCCATTGACCGCGGCGGACAGGGAACGGATCAGCAAGAGCAATATCGAACTGGCTAACCAGGCCATGCGCGTTTTGGCTGTGGCTTCCCGGACCCTGGATGCCCAGACTAAAGAATATGAGGCGGCGGATATCGAGAAGGATCTGGTATTTTTGGGGCTGGCGGCAATGATCGACCCTCCCAGGGAAGAAGTAAGGGCCGCGATCAATATCTGTAAGAGCGCCGGGATCAAGACAGTGATGATCACCGGAGACCATAAGAATACTGCCGTGGCTATTGCCCAGGACCTGGGATTCTTCAAAAGCGGCTCCTGGGCTTTGAGCGGAGAAGAGCTTGACCGCTTGAGCGACCAGCAGCTGGAAAAAGAGATCGAGCGTATACCGGTTTACGCCCGGGTATCCCCGGAGCATAAATTAAGGATAGTGCGGGCCTGGCGCAGAAGGGGAGAGATTGTGGCCATGACCGGCGACGGGGTTAATGACGCCCCGGCGGTAAAAGAAGCGGATATCGGCGTGGCCATGGGGATCACCGGCACGGATGTGACCAAAGAAGTATCGGACATGGTGATCACCGACGATAATTTCGCGTCCATAGTCGCGGCAGTGGAAGAGGGCAGGGGGATATACGACAATATAAAGAAATTCATCCATTATCTTTTGTCCTGCAATGCCGGAGAAATTTTAGTGATGTTCGTATCTTCGCTTTTTGGCATGCCGGTGCCGCTTTTGCCCATACATATACTCTGGGTCAACCTGGTCACTGACGGATTTCCCGCGCTCGCCCTGGGGGTCGATCCTGTTGAGCCTAATGTTATGCGGCGAATGCCCAGAAAGCCCAACGAGCCGGTAGTCGACCGTTCCCGGGGTATAGCCATGCTGGTCCAGGGAAGTTTTATCGCTTTTTGCAGTTTACTGGCTTTTTGCCTGGTGCTATATCTGGAAAAGGAAGGATTGGCCAGGGCCAGGACAGCGGCTTTTGTGGTTTTGTCCTGCAGCCAGTTATTCCATTCGTTCAACTGCCGGAGCATGACCGAGTCGCTTTTCGCGATCGGCGTATTCACCAATAAAAAGCTTATCCTTGCCTGCCTGGTCTCGTTCATTTTGCAGATGGCCGTGGTGTATATCCCCTTCCTGCAGACGGTATTCAAGACCGAGGCCCTGGGCCTGCTAGATTGGGCCATGGTGATCGCCATATCCTCGTTCCCGTTGTGGGCGATGGAATTATACAAGTTATTTAACCGGCGAAGATGCCAAAAAGGAAAATGCTGACCCCGGGATTAAAAAAGAATATTCTTAAGGCCCAGAGAAACGAGATCACCGAACATTTAATTTACCATCGGGTCGGTCAAACCCTTAAGGATAAAGAACGGGGGGCCATGCTGGAAAAGATATCCCGGGATGAGCTGTCGCATTATAAATTCTGGGAAAGCCTTACCGGCAAAGCGGTCAAGCCGGACCGCCTTAAAATACTTTTTTATACCTGGCTGGCCAGGATATTCGGGATCACCTTCGCTTTGAAGCTTTTGGAAAGCGGCGAAGAAATGGCCCAGGATTCCTACGCTAAATTAAAGACGATATTCCCCGAGGTCTCACATATTATTGATGACGAAGAAAAACACGAGAAAGAACTGATCGACCTGATCGACGAAGAAGGCCTGATGTACGCCAGCTCAGTGGTCCTTGGCCTTAATGACGCGTTAGTGGAGTTGACCGGCGCGCTGGTGGGTTTCAGCCTGGCATTGCAGAAAACCCACCTGGTGGCTATCGTCGGATTGATCACCGGGATCGCCGCGGCTTTATCCATGGCCGCCTCGGAATACCTTTCCACAAAGCAGGAGGAAACAAAGAAAGACCCGGTAAAGGCCTGTATTTATACCGGCATCGCCTATTGTTTGACCGTGGCTTTATTGATCTCGCCGTACCTGGTCTTTAAGAATATATTTGTTTGTTTAAGCCTGGTAGTCGTCTTTGCGCTCCTGGTAATATTGGTCTTTACTTTCTATATCTCGGTGGCAAAAGGCCTGAAATTCAAGACCAGGTTCCTGGAGATGGCCGGCATAAGCCTGGGGATAGCCGGTATAAATTTTCTGATCGGCCTGGCGATACGTAAATGGTTAGGCGTGGATGTTTAATCAGAGAGGCAGCTATGAATGATCTTAAGCCAAAGGTTTCGATAATCGGATGCGGCAACGTAGGCATGCGCTATGCCTACGCTTTGATGAGCAGGTCATTGGCCAGGCAGATCGTCATAGTGGACCTGGACCGCAAAAGGCTGGAAGGCGAGGTTATGGACCTTTCCCACGGCGCTCCTTATATACCGGCGGTAGAAGTGATCGCGGGCGATTACCCGGACATAAAGAATTCCGACATTGTGGTCATAACCGCGGGCAGTAAACAAAAGCCCGGCCAATCCCGGATCGAGCTGGTTAAGGATAACGTGGGCCTGTTCAGGCGGATGATCCCGGAGATAGTCAAGTACGCGCCGAATGCCCTGTTGCTGGTGGTCACTAATCCCGTGGATATCCTGGCTTATGCCGCTTATAAGATCTCCGGCAAGCCGGCAGGGCAAGTGATGAGCTCGGGAACTGTCCTGGATACCGCGCGTTTCCGTTTTCTCTTAAGCAAACATTGCGGAGTGGACCCGCATAATATCCACGCCTATATCCTGGGCGAGCACGGTGACAGTGAGTTCGCGGTCTGGAGCAAGGCGATGATCGGCGGGGTATTATTCAAGGAGTATTGCTCGATATGCTCTAATAGCCATACCTGCCTCAGGGATGAGGAATTCAACGCCATATTCACCGAGGTCAGGGATTCGGCGTATAAGATAATCGAAAGAAAAGGCGAGACATCTTACGGCATAGGCCTGGCGCTGGTCAGGATCACTCAGGCGGTCATTAATGACGAGAACGCTATTTTGCCTGTATCCTCGCTGATCAACGGATACCTGGGGGTTAAAGATGTGTATCTGAGCCTGCCGGCAATAGTGAATAAAGACGGGGTCAGGCAGGTTTTGGAGTTGGATATGGATGAGCCTGAACAGGAGGCGTTCAGGAACTCGGCTGAGACGGTAAAAAAAGTCATTAAGGATATCGGGTTATAAAAGGAGCGAGGGAGTGGATCTTAATGTCCTGCATAATATAGGTTACGGGATGTATATAGTCTGTTCTTACAAAAAGGACCGGACTAACGGCCAGATCGCCAATACCGTATTTCAGATAACCAGCGAACCCGCGACTATCGCCATAAGCATCAATAAAGATAACCTTACCCATGAGTTTATCCGTGAAAGCCGCAGGTTCACGGTATCAATCCTCGCCCAGGACTGCCCGCTTGATCTTATCGGGAAATTCGGCTTTAAGAGCGGCCGGGAAATAAATAAATTTGAGAATACGCAGTCCGCAGTGCTGGATTCCGGATGCCCGGTTGTTTTGGAGCATGCCCTGGCGTATCTTGAGGCAAAGGTGGTCAAGGAATTGGATTGCGGCACGCATACCCTTTTTCTGGGCGATATAACCGCCTCGAAATTGCTGAAGGAAGGCCTGCCCATGACCTATGATTATTACCACAAGGTCAAACGCGGGACAACCCCGCAGTCCGCCCCGACTTTCATCAAAGGCGAGGATAAGCAGGAAGCCCCGGGTCTTGGGCAAAAGTACCGCTGCGAAGTATGTAATTATATATATGACCCGGCGCTGGGCGATCCGGACGGAGGGATACCTCCGGGGACTTCTTTTGAGGCAATACCGGATAACTGGCGCTGCCCGGTGTGCGGCGCGGATAAAAGCCAGTTCACAAAGGAAAACTGATATGAAACCTCAGGAGATCAAAAAAGGGATCTATTGGGTCGGCGCGGTTGATTGGAACGTGCGTAATTTCCACGGCCATACTTATACTACCAAGAGAGGGACTACCTATAATTCGTATCTCATAGTTGATGAAAAGGTCGCGTTGATCGATACTGTCCTGCCTGCCTTTGCCCCGGAATTGATCGCCAGGATCAAAGAGGTTATTGATCCGGCAAAGATAGATTATGTTATAGCCAACCACGTGGAGACAGACCATTCCGGGTCCATGCCGGAGTTGATGAGATTATGCCCCAAGGCAAAGGTGTTGGGGACGCAGAAATGCAAAGAAGGCCTGTATAAACATTATTACGCTGATTGGGATTTCCAGGCGGTTAAAAGCGGCGACGAGATAAAATTAGGCAAGCGCAGGCTTGTTTTCCTGGAAGCCGCGATGCTGCATTGGCCGGACAGCATGTTCACTTATATCCCGGAAGACGAGCTGCTTATGCCCAACGACGCCTTCGGCCAGCATTACGCCACCTCCGCCAGGTTCAATGACCAGGTAGACCAGGCTGTTCTGATGGAAGAGTCCAGGAAATATTACGCTAATATACTCTGGCCTTTAAGCGGATTGGTCTTGCGCAAGATCGAAGAAGTGCAGAAGATGAATATCCCGATAAAAATGATCGCCCCCAGCCACGGGCTTATCTGGCGTAGCGACCCCGCTCAGATAATCAAGGCTTACCTTGGTTGGGCCGGCCAGAAGCCATCGGCTAAAACAGTGATAGTCTATGAAACCATGTGGGGATCGACCGAGAAGATGGCCAGGGCTATAGCCAGGGGTTTGGTCGATTCGGGGATGGGAGTGCAGCTTTTTGATATAAACCAGGCTGACCGGACCGAGGTGGTCACTGAAATGCTCGATGCCCGGGGTTTTCTTTTCGGTTCATCCACGCATGACAATGATATGCTCCCGCAGATCTCCGGTTTCCTGGAACTGGTCAAAGGCTTTAAAGCTAAGAACAGGATCGCCGGAGTATTCGGCTCTTTCGGCTGGGCAGGAGGCGCGGTCAAAGAGATAGAAGAAGTGGTGAAGCTTTCAGGGATAGAGCTGGCAGTGCCTTCTATTTCGGCTAAATTCGTCCCGGACACCGATGAATTGAACGCGTGCTATGAATTCGGCAGATCATTCGCCGGGAAAATTTAAGGAGGGCTGATAATGGTACCGGTAGAGGCGCTAAAGCTGGCATTGAGCGAGGAGAACAAGGCTATTGAACTATATCAGAAACTCTCCGTGGAGCATCCGGTATTAAAAGACACCTTCGCTTTTTTAATAACCGAAGAGCAGAAGCACAGGCAATTGCTGCGGGAGAAAATAACCGAATTGACCAAATAAGGAGAAGTTATGGCAAAATATCGCTGCACTGTCTGCGGTTATATTTACGATCCGGCGGTTGGAGACCCTGACGCAGGGATCAAACCCGGGACCGCTTTTGAGAATATTCCGGACACCTGGATTTGCCCGGAATGCGGGGTGGGGAAAGATATGTTCGAGAAGGTGTAAAAAAGCGAGGTTAATATGGCTGAACTAAAGGATATGTTCCAGAACGCGGATTGGAAGAAAGAAAAGCATGTGCCGGTCATTGAGGCAGCGGCAGAAGTTAAAAAAGGCGAAGCGGTGCAGGTGAAACTCAGCGTGGGCAAAGAAATACCTCATCCTAATACCACAGAGCACCATATCCGCTGGATAGAGGCTTATTTTCTCGCGGATGGCGAGAAATTCCCGGTCCAGATCGCCAGGTTTGAGGCCTGCAGCCATGGCGAATCAGCCCAGGGGCCTAATACCTCCACTGTTTATTCCCGGCCGGAATTCGCCTTCAGTTTTTTAAGCGATAAACCGGGGATTATCCTGGCTTCGTCATATTGCAACATCCACGGCCTCTGGCAGAACTCGCAACGGCTGGAAGTTAAATAAAAAATATGCGCGCCCTTTCCGAGGAGATAGTTGATTTCTTTAAGAAACAGAGTTTTGTGGTTGTTTCGACCATTGACTCCGGCGGCAACATTAACAGTTCGTGCAAGAGCATAGTAAAGGTGGATATATCCGGCAGGATATATCTGTTGGATCTTTACCTGAAGCATACTTTCATCAACCTGAAGAAGAATCCCCGGATAAATATCACTGCCGCGGATGAGCATTCTTTCCAGGGTTATTGCCTTAAAGGTAAAGCCAGGATCATCAAGATTAACCAGCTCCCTGAGAATATTACCAGGCTGTGGGAGGAAAAGGTGGCGGCAAAGATAAGCCAGAGGATAATCCGGGATCTTCGGGAAGAAAAAAGCACCGGCCGGCATCCGGAGGCGGCGTTCCCCAAGCCGCAGTATATGATAGTAATGGAGGTCGAAGAGGCGGTCGACCTTACCCCGCGTCATTTGAAATGAACAGGGAGGCGAAAATGGCCAAGAAAGTCCTGGTTTACGGCACCGCGACCTGCCCTTACTGCGTGCGCGCGAAACAATTCCTTAACGAGAATAAAATACCTTATGAAAGTTATGACGTCGGGGCTGATGAACAAAAGGCCGATGAGATGGTATCCAAGTCCGGGCAAATGGGCGTGCCGGTAATTGATATTGACGGAAAGATCATTATCGGGTTTGACAAAGAAACGATCAAGAAGACGCTGGGGTTATAGGTTATGTTCAGGGTATTGCTGAAATTGGGCGGGTTGAATATTTATTCTTACGGGGCTCTGCTGGCTTTGGCTTTTATCTGCGGAACGATCCTGGCTGCTTTACGCGGACAAAAACAGGGTATAGACAAAAATAAGATAATCGATTTAAGCCTGTATATCGCTATTTCTTCCGTGTTAGGGGCGAGAATAATGTTCGTGGCCATGAATTGGGGTTATTATATGGCCAATCCGCTGGATATTATCAAGCTTTGGGAAGGCGGCTTGGTTTTCTACGGGGGATTGATCTGCGCTTTTATTGTTGTGGTGTTTTTTCTCATTAAGAACAAGCTTCCGGTTCTCAATGTCCTGGATATTTTTGCCGCGCCGCTGGCATTGGGTATCGCTATAGGCAGGATCGGCTGTTTTCTGAACGGGTGCTGCTATGGCAAGATATCCCCGCGTTTCGGCGTGAGTTACCCGGCTTTTGGCGATCCGCCTGCTTTTTATCAGCAGGTGGCAGACGGACTAATATCCGGGAATGCCCGATGTTCTTTGCCTGTCCTGCCTACCCAGCTTTATTTATCCGCCGCTTGTCTGGTTATCTTCTTTTTTCTATGGCGGCTGGAGCAACGCCGCAATTTCCCCGGTTTCTTATTCTGGGTTTTTATACTGCTTTATTCTTTTTCCAGGTTCATGATCGAGGGCCTGCGTTATTACGACGCTAATTTCATGTTATACGGGATCAGCGTTTCCCAATGGATCAGCCTGCTGTTGATGGCGATATCCGCTGCGGCGATTATTATAGGATACCGCAACCGCAACCATTAGCGCCAGGGGGTTATTGCCGGCAGAGCCCTTCTGTGTTAGAATGTCGGGAATTAACTAAAGAGGGTGGGTAAAGATGTTGGAAGTGATAGATCTTTCAGTCGAGGTGGCGGGAAAGCCGATACTTGAGGGCATTAATTTTTCCATCAAGAAAGACCGGCCGGCTGTGCTTTTCGGGCCTAACGGCAGCGGGAAAAGCACGCTTTTAAAAACGGTCATGGGTTTTTCCGGGTACGCGGTTAAAAAAGGCGATATAGTCTTTAAGGGGAAGAAAATAAACGGCCTTTCTATAGAAGATCGGGTCAAGCTCGGGCTGGGGATAATGTATCAGCATCCGCCGAGTATAACCGGGGTCAAGCTTTCCCAGATAGCCGGGTTCCTGTCGAAAGACGATAAGCTGGTAGATAAATTAGCCGAAAGGCTTTCTTTGAGGGAGCATCTTCAAAGGGATATTAATATGGGTTTTTCCGGCGGAGAGATGAAGCGGTCGGAGCTTTTCCAGATCGCATTACAGGATCCTGACCTTTTGCTTTTGGATGAGCCGGAATCCGGGGTGGACCTGGAAAATATATCCATTATGGGCAATGTCCTGAATGAATATCTTTCCCTGCCGGGCAAGTCGGCTTTGATGATCACCCATACCGGATATATCCTGGATTATGTTAAAGCCCAGAATGGCTGCGTGATGATCGACGGCAGGCTGTGGTGCGTAGGTAATCCCAAGGAGATGTTCGAGAGCATAAGGAAATTCGGTTACGAAAAATGCAAGGAGTGCCTGCATGTCCAGGGAAAAGTTAGCTAAACATATTGAAGCCGGAGAACTTGAGGCCCTTGCTTCTTCCGGCATGGACGCTTCGGAAGATACCCGTTCCGCCAGCTTTCTTCAGAAAGACGGTAAGGTCGCTTTTTCCCGCAGCCTTACCCCGGATGTGGATATATTGGATATCAAAGAGGCCCTGGAAAAAGATCCCCAGGCTAAAGAGTATTTTGGCCGGGCTTTTAACCAGTTGGGCCGCGAGTATCCCAAGGATACAGAAGGCGGATATTTTATCCGGATCAAAAAAGGCGCTGTAGTGCAGATGCCTATACAGGCCTGTCTTTTTTTGAAATCCCAGGGGTTCAAGCAAAAGGTCCACAATGTGGTGGTGGTCGAAGAAGGGGCCAGGGTTTACCTGATCACCGGATGTTCCGCGGCTGATTCCGTCAAAGAGGGATTCCACCTGGGATTATCCGAGTTCTTCCTGAAAAAAGGCGCGTACCTTAATTTCACCATGATCCATTCCTGGCGGGAAGATGTTTCGGTCAAACCCGTGGGCATAACTTTGTTGGAAGAGGATTCTGTTTACGTCTCAAATTACATCTGCCTTAAGCCGGTCAGGGATATTACTATGTATCCTACTGCCGTGCTTTCCGGGGAGAATTCCCGGGCCAGTTTTAATTCGTTGATACTTTCTCATCCCGGATGCCTGCATGATATCGGGTCAAGGGCGATAATGCGGGGAAAGAACACGCAGAGCGAGATGATCGCCCGGGCGGTAAGCCTGGGGGGCAATGTTATATCCCGGGGGCATGTGAAAGCGGAAATCCCCGATGTTAAAGGCCATTTGGAATGCCGCGGCCTGATCCTTTCGGAGAAAGGGCATATCCACGCGATACCGGAGATGGAGACGGATTACCGGGATGTGGAGCTTTCGCATGAGGCGGCTATCGGCAAGATCAGTAAAGATGAAATAGAGTACCTGTGTTCCCGCGGTTTCAGCGCTGTGGAGGCGCAGTCGATAATCGTCAGGGGCTTTATGGATGTGAACATTCTGGGCCTTCCCGAGGCGCTTAAGAAAGAAATAGCGGACCTTGAGGAAAAGACTTTAAAGGCCAGTTTCTGAAAGCCATATAATCGCTTGCAAGAACAAATACGCGATGGTATAGTTATGGAAAATCATTCTAATAATAAGGAGGAAGGCATGAGAAAGATCGCATCTGTTTTTTTATCGGCGGCAATGGTTTTTTCCATTATCGGATGCCAGAGCTCGCCTAACCGTGCAGGCGAAGGCGCGGTTATCGGCGGGTTGGTCGGCGCGGGCGCGGGCATGATCATCGGCAATCAGGGACATAATCGAGGCCAAGGCAGGACCGAAGGCGCGTTGATCGGCGGGGCGCTGGGTGCTTTAGGCGGGGCATTAGTAGGAAGCCAGATACAGAAACAGCCGGCCCAGCAGCAAACTGCTCAGGCGCAGCAGCAGAACCAGGTCGCAGCAAATCCCAACCAGATGAGCCTACAGCAGATCGCGGACCTGGCTAAGCAGAGTATTCATGAGGATGTGATCATCGATCGCATCCGGCTGAGCAACTCCAAATTCAATCTTACTGCGGAAGATATTACGTATCTCCAGCAGAACGGGGTAAGCGAGAAAGTAATTAAGGTTATGCAGGGGTTATAATAGACAGCTTATTATTATGGCCGGGTCTTACAACTGATTGCGCGTCAACAGGTTGTAAGGCCCGGCCTTTTTATTTGGGGACGGAAAGCGTTTTCAGATATCCTGCTCTAACCCCTTGAAAGTAAACGGTTAATGTAGTATAGTTAAAGAAAGTATTTTCTATTCCTATATATAAGTCCGGAGAAGCATTATGACTTACATGTTGATCGGGATATTGGCTCTCTTTATAGTTATCGGCCTGGGGTGGTATTTTTTCACTACTCCTGCCGGGGATGATAAGAACAAAAAAAAGGCCCCGGTCCAGGATCCGCGGATAACCAAGCTTCAGGAACAGGTATCCGCTCTTACCGCCGAGTTGGAAAAAATAAACGCCGATCGCTCCGAGCTGCAGAAGAATCTGGATGCTGCCAGGAAATCCGAGGCCGGGTTCAAGGAAGAACTGCTCAAGCGCAAAGAATGGTTTGACCGGAATGAAGAAGATGTTAATAAAATAAAGAGAGAAGCGATAGAAAACAAAGACGTGCTTTTTCAGAAGGAAAAAGAACTGGTTGCGGAATATTCCAAGAATGTGGACCTTAACCGGGATTTGCGGGCAGCTGCTGAGAGGTACAGCAAGCTTGAAGATGAGAATAAGGTTAAGGCCGAAGAGATGGAGAAGATGCGCCACCAGATCGCGCGGCTGCAGAAAGACCTGGAGACAAAGTCCGCTGAAGCCAGGGAACTTTCTTCTACTGTCCGGAAGATGAGGAAAGACCTGGAGGAAAGCGAATGGATCTCCAAGAAAGATTTTAACAGCCTTAACGAGGAATTCAGCAAGCTGGAAGAAGAATTAGAAGAAAGAGACAAGGCCCTGGAGAAGAAAGACGCGATGATCAAGGAATTATACGCTCAGGTCCAGCACCCGTCTGTGCCGGCACAGGTTGTTAAGGCCGAAGAACCGGTTCAGACTCCGGAAAAGCCCGCTGAGGAAGCGCCGACGCTAGAGTCTTCGGAAAAGATAGAGCCGGTTGAAGAAGTTAAGCCGGAGGTCAAAGAAGTCCCCGCGGAACCCGTGGTTGAGCCTCAACCGCAGTCTTCCGCGGAAGCCGATAAACCTTCAGCCCAACCAACAGAAGTAACTACTGTTGATCCGGGGCCTGCCGGAGAAGTTGTTCTGGAAGTCCCCGCTCAGGATGCCGCGCCGGAAAACCCGGCCACTGAGGTTGAGCCTGTTGCTGAGGAAACTCCGCAGGAAACCCAAGAAGCAAAACCCAAAGTATTCATTGCCCCGGAAATAGAACTGCAAAAAGTAAGGAATATCGGGATCATGGCGCATATTGACGCCGGTAAGACCACTACCACTGAGCGTATCCTGTATTACACCGGCAAATCGCATAAGATCGGGGAAGTCCACGACGGCAAGGCCCAGATGGACTGGATGAAACAGGAGCAGGAAAGAGGGATCACCATTACCGCGGCAGCCACTACCTGTTTCTGGAAAGACTGCAGGATAAATATCATTGATACCCCGGGCCACGTGGATTTTACTGTTGAGGTGGAACGCAGCTTGCGGGTCCTTGACGGCGCGGTGGCGCTTTTTTGCGCTGTGGGCGGGGTGGAGCCGCAATCGGAAACAGTCTGGAGGCAGTCGAATAAATACAATGTAGCCAAGATCGCCTTCGTGAATAAGATGGATCGCACCGGAGCGGACTTTTTTGCTGTATTGAACGGGATCGAGAAGATCCTGGGAGCTAATGCTGTCCCTTTAGAGATACCTTTGGGAGCCGAGGATAAATTCCGCGGGGTGATCGACCTGGTAGAGATGAAGGCCTATATTTATGATGACGAAACAATGGGCAAGGAATATAAGATCGAAGAGATCCCTGGCGAATATAAAGAAAGCGCAGCGAAATACCGGCATATCCTGCTGGAGAGGGCAGTAGCTTTTGACGATGAGCTGATGAAGAAATACCTGGAATCTGCGGATTCTGTGGCTACCGAAGAATTGATCAAAGTGATCCGTAAAGGCACGGTGGCGAATAAGCTTGTCCCGGTCCTTTGCGGGGCGTCTTTTAAGAATAAAGGAGTACAAAAGCTTTTGGACGCGGTAAATATGTTCCTGCCTTCTCCTCTGGATGTCCCGGCGGTCAAGGGAACTGTTCCGGATAATGCTGAAAGCGTACTGGAGCGCAATCCGGACAGCAGCGAGCCTTTCTGCGGCCTGGCTTTCAAGGTCCAGACCGACCCGCACATGGGCAAACTGGTCTATGTCCGGGTTTATTCCGGCAGGCTGGATAACAGCACGTATGTCCAGAACGTGACCAAGAATAAAAGAGAGCGGATCGGCCGCATACTGCAGATGCACGCTAATCAACGCGAACCTAAAGAGCACGCCTTTGCCGGGGATATTGTGGCAGTTATCGGCCTGGGCAGCACTGTGACCGGCGATACGCTCAGCGATATGGACAATCCGATACTGTTAGAGTCGATCCAGTTCCCTGTGCCGGTGGTTTCTTTAAGTATTACCCCAAAAAGCAGGGCTGACCAGGATAAGCTGGGTAAAGGTCTGGCCAAGCTTACTGAAGAAGACCCGACATTCATCGTGCAATCCGACCAGGAGACCCAGGAAACAGTGCTTACTGGTATGGGCGAACTGCACTTGGAGATCATTGTTGACCGGCTGAAGAATGAATTTGGAGTGGAAGCGGTAGTAGGAAAACCTAAAGTCGCTTACCGCGAAACCATACTGTCTAATGCTCAGGATGAATATAAGCATGTAAAGCAATCCGGCGGCCGCGGCCAATACGGCCATGTGGTTTTTGAGATCTCGCCCAATGAGACAGGCAAGGGTTTTGAATTCATTAACAGCATAAAAGGCGGAGCCATCCCCCGGAATTTCATCCCGGCGATCGAAAAAGGCGTTGTTGAGGCTATGAAAAACGGCGTTTACGCCGGCTATCCGGTCGTAGATATCAAAGTCGATCTTCTGGACGGTTCGTTCCACGACGTGGATTCATCGGAACTGGCTTTCAAGCTGGCGGCTATAGCCTGTTTTAAGAAGGTATTCATGAAAGCCACGCCCGTCCTGCTTGAGCCGTCAATGTCGTTAGAGGTTACCACCCCGGAGGAATACGTGAACGGGGTGATAAGTTATATCTGTTCCCGTAGAGGCAAGGTCCTGGGAATGGAGATGAAGGGGAATCAAAAGGTGGTGGACGCGGAAGCCCCGCTTTCCGAGATGTTCGGTTATGCCACCGGGTTCCGTTCGCTTTCCAGCGGCAGGGCCAATGCCTCCATGGAATTCGACAAATACGTGCAGGTTCCGGCAGAGGTGGCCGCGAAAATACTGGAAGAGAAGCAAAAACAAAAAGAAGCCCAGGCTTAACTGCGGAATAAAACCCATCCGTTTCAATAAATCTTTCCTTATATAGCCCAATCTTTAAAATCCATTGACTAACATAAAGTTTTGTGGTACTTTGAAGTCTAAATTTTATTAACTAATGGAGGGAAGCATGAACTTTGATCTGTTGTTGCTCGCGCCTGTGGGTTCGATCTTAGCTCTGGGTTTTGCTTTTTATCTGGCTTTATCCGTATTAAAAATGGATGAAGGCACGGATAAGATGAAAGAAATAGCCCAGGCGGTAAGGATAGGCGCTCAGGCTTATCTGAAGAGGCAATACTTGGGCGTAGCTTTGTTCTTTTTTGTGGTTTTTTTCATACTGCTTGCCCTGGCATATATGAAGTATCTGGTAATGTTCGTGCCGTTCGCCTTTTTGACCGGCGGGTTCTTTTCCGGGCTTTCCGGTTTTATCGGCATGACCATAGCTACCAAGGCATCTAACCGTACAGCTGCCGCGGCTACTAAGAGCTTGAACTCCGGACTACGCTGCGCGTTCTCCAGCGGCGCGGTAATGGGTTTGACCGTGGTCGGCCTGGGGCTGTTGGACCTTAGCATTTGGTACTATTTCCTTAATTGGTATTATTCGGTCAATCCGCTTGCCGCAGGCGGGGATAAGATCGCGGCGATCACCTCGACCATGCTTTGCTTCGGAATGGGCGCCAGCTCTCAGGCGCTTTTTGCCCGCGTTGGCGGCGGCATCTTCACCAAGGCCGCTGATGTCGGCGCTGACCTGGTAGGCAAGGTTGAGGCGGGTATCCCGGAAGATGACCCAAGAAATCCCGCGGTTATAGCGGATAATGTCGGCGATAATGTTGGCGATGTCGCCGGCATGGGCGCGGACCTTTATGAATCTTATGTTGGTTCAATAGTAGCTACTTCAGCATTAGGCGTTGCCGCTGGACTAGGGCTTCGCGGTGTCACTGTTCCTTTGGTTATGGCGGCGGTAGGGGTTATCGCCTCGATCATCGGGACATTCTTTGTCCAGAGCAAGGAGAACGCCAGCCAGAAGGTATTATTGGCCGCTTTGAGAAAAGGCGTATTTACCAGTTCTTTGATCGTGGCTATAGTTTCATATTTCCTGATCCGGCATGTTTTGGGAGTGGAGCATATAGGAGTTTACTGGTCTGTGCTTTCCGGCCTGGTCGCGGGCGTGATCATCGGCCTGGTCACTGAATATTATACCTCCAGCGGTTTTAAACCGACCCAAACGATCGCCGATTCAGCGGTTACCGGACCGGCTACCGTAATAATCAGTGGTTTGGCAGTGGGTATGATGTCTACAGCCATACCGGTGTTGGTAGTTTGCGTGGCTATTATGGCCAGTTTCTTTTTGTCCGGAGGGGCTCAGAATTTCAACTCCGGTCTTTATGGTATAGCGATCTCTGCTGTGGGTATGCTTTCCACCCTGGGGATCACCTTAGCCACTGACGCTTACGGGCCGGTAGCGGATAATGCCGGCGGAAACGCCGAGATGTCCCATCTGCCTCCTGAGGTCAGGAAAAGGACTGATGCTTTGGACTCCCTGGGAAATACCACAGCAGCCACAGGCAAAGGTTTTGCCATTGGTTCAGCTGCTTTGACTGCCCTGGCTTTGATCGCCGCGTACAGGGACCAGGTGCTTATGACCGTGCAGCAAAAAGGGTTGAATTTTAACCTAGATCTAAGCTTGATGAGCCCAAATGTGTTGATCGGGTTGTTCATCGGGGGCATGCTCCCGTTCCTTTTTTGCTCTATGACCATGCGCGCGGTAGGACGGGCAGCCGGTAAGATAGTGGTGGAAGTACGCAGGCAGTTCAAAGAGATAGCTGGTTTGATGGAAGGCAAAGCCAAGCCGGATTACGCCCGCTGTGTGGATATCGCGACTACCGCGGCTCAGCATGAAATGATCCTGCCGTCTCTTCTGGCTATTATTTCGCCTATAGCCGTAGGGCTGCTGGTAGGGGTTAACGCGGTTGCCGGGCTTTTGTGCGGAGCCACAGTGACTGGTTTTGTGCTGGCGGTAATGATGGCTAATTCCGGCGGCGCCTGGGATAATGCCAAGAAATACATAGAGGAAGGCCATCATGGCGGCAAAGGCTCGCAGGCCCATAAGGCAGGCGTAGTAGGCGATACCGTTGGCGACCCGTTCAAAGATACTTCCGGGCCTTCTTTGAATATCCTGATCAAGCTGATGTCTATGGTATCGATCGTTTTCTCAGCGTTTATCATCTCGAACACATTGTTTAAATAAATATAACTGTTTATTTTGCCGGAAAAGGCAGGGCTGATCGAACGCCCTGCCTTTTTTGGTTTTATTTGTTTAACTGCGATTAATCAGAAAAAGGGGACGTTTCTGTTTTTCAGATAAAGCAGAGAATGGAGCCAAAAATAGAAAAGTCGCCGGTTTCTTTTTTGTTTGTTTACCGGCGGTTAATTTGGTATAATATTGATTAATTAAGTATTTAATGGAGGCTTAGGGTAGATGAAGACTATTGCAGAAATAAACCAGAAGATCAAAAGCGGCGAGGTGGTGGTAGTTACCGCCGAAGAGATCATTGACTTGGTGGATAAAAAAGGGCTGAAGAAGGCCAGCCAGGAAGTGGATGTGGTCACTACCGGCACTTTCGGCCCGATGTGTTCTTCCGGCGCTTATTTTAATATAGGCCACTCGAAACCCAGGATAAAACTGGGCGCGGGTGTTTGTAAGCTCAATGATGTCCCGACTTACACCGGGTTTGCCGCCGCGGATATTTATCTGGGCGCGGCTGCTTTGCCGGATGACGACCCGCGCAACAAAGTTTATCCCGGCGAGTTTAAATACGGCGGAGGCCATGTGCTCCAGGAACTGCTGGAGGGAAAAGACCTCAGGCTGGAAGCGTCTGCCTATGGCACTGATTGTTATCCCCGCAGGAAGCTGGAGACCTGGATCAACCTCAAGGACCTGAATGAAGCGGTGCTTTTTAATATACGCAACTGTTACCAGAACTATAATGTCGCGGTAAACCTTTCGGATAAAATGATCTATACCTATATGGGCGCGCTTAAGCCGAATATGGGCAATGCCAATTATTCTTCGGCAGGCCAGCTTTCGCCTTTATTGAAAGACCCTTGTTATAAGACAATAGGCGTGGGCACCAGGATATTCCTGGGCGGCGGGGTAGGTTATATCGCCTGGCATGGGACGCAGCATAATCCGGGCGTCCAGCGCAAGAATAACGGCACTCCTACAGGCGGGGCCGGGACTATCGCGGTCATAGGCGACCTGAAACAAATGAAGGCCGAATGGTTGAGAGGGACGAGCATGCTGGGTTATGGCGCTACCCTGACCGTTGGTATAGGCGTGCCTATACCTATATTAAACGAAGAGATCGCCGCTTATGCCGCGGTCAAAGACGAGGATATCTATACCCAGATAGTGGACTATTCCCAAGCCTATCCCCAGTTCGTTCCGGGCTCTTTGGGCGAGGTGAGTTATAAGCAGCTTAAATCCGGCAAGATAACTATTGAAGGCAAGGATGTGCCGACTGGAGCTCTTTCCAGCTATTCCAAGGCCAAAGAGATCGCCGAAGAATTAAAGGCCTGGATCAAAAAAGGGGATTTTCTGCTCAGTGAGGCAGTAAGTCCTTTACCCGGTAAAGATTCCGGGTATACCTGTAAACCGCTAAAAGAAAGACCTATAGCGTAAAAACTGCCCGGTCAGCGTATCCCAGGCTGCCGAGGCTATTAAGGAGCTCAAATGAAAGCAAAGGTAGAAAAGGCTTTGGATAAAGTAAGAGAAATGCTGGCTGCCGAAGGCGGTAATGTTGATCTGGTGGAAGTTACGCCTGAAGGCGTCGTCAAGGTGCGGTTGACCGGAGCCTGCGGCTGCTGCCCGATGAGCCAGATGACTTTGAAGATGGGCATAGAGCGGATACTAAAACAAGAAGTCCCGGAAGTAAAAGAGGTGGTCGCTGTATGACGACACGACGCATAGTCCTTCATTTCCCGCATCGCCTGGTCGACCAGCCGATCGTTTATAAGTTAGTGAAGGATTACAATTTGAAATTCAATATCCTGAAGGCTTATGTGACCCCCCAGGAAGAAGGGCTGATGGTTTTGGAATTGATCGGCCAGGCCGATGATTTCAAGAAAGGGTTGGAATACCTGCAATCCTCTGGGGTAAAGATGCAGCCTTTAGGGGAAGATATCATCCGCAATACCGAGAAATGCACGGATTGCGGTTTATGCGTGCCTATTTGTCCGGCCCAGGCGCTGGTGGTTGATACCCAGACCCGCAAAATACTCTTCCATGAGAAAAAATGCATTGCCTGCGAGCTCTGCGTAAAGGTTTGTCCCACGCATGCCATGGAACTGCATTTTTAGATCTTTCTTGCCCTCCGTTTAATGAACAGCTGACAGCAGGATAATCTTTGAGGCTATATGCGGGATAAGATCCTCGAACTCTTAAGAAGAAAAGAAGAATATATTTCCGGCGAAGATATAAGCCGGCACCTGGGAATGACCCGGCAGGCTTTGTGGAAACACATCCAGGAATTGCGGGATGACGGTTACGATATCGTGGCGATCCCGCATCTGGGTTACCGTATCCTATCCAGCCCGGACAGGTTGTATCCGCCGGAGATAACCGAGGGGCTGGGAACGAAATTTATCGGCCGCAATATCCATTATTACGACCACCTGCCTTCTACGATGGACGCGGCAATGGAATTATGCAGCCAAGACGTTGCCGAAGGCACCGCGGTTGTCGCGGAATACCAGACTAAAGGCAGGGGCAGGCTCGGCCGCAGCTGGGTATCTACTAAATACAAAGGTATATATTGCACGTTTATATTGAGGCCGGATATCCCGTCCAGCCAGATACCGGTGCTTACCTTAATGACCGCGGTCAGCATCTGTGAAGGGATAAAGGAGTATGCCGGGGTCTTGGCGCAGATAAAATGGCCTAATGATATCCTGGTTAACGGGAAAAAATTAGGCGGGATATTGACCGAGCTGAAAGGCGAGATCGACGCGGCCAATTTTGTGATCATCGGTTTCGGTTTGAACGTTAATAACAGCCGTGAAGAGCTGGTTCCGGGGGCTGTATCATTGAAAGAAGAAAAAAAAGAAGAGGTCAGCCGGCAGGAGCTGTTAAAAGAGATACTGCGCCGGATCGAGGAGAACTACGGTATATTTGTCAGAAAAGGCAGCGCGGCGATATTGGATAAATGGCGCGGGTATAATGTTACCCTGGGCCGCCGGATAAAACTGGCCTGCCGCAAGGAACACCTGGAAGGGCAGGCTTTGGATATTGATTCGGACGGCGGGCTCCTGGTGCGCAGGGATTCCGGGATAGTGGAGAAATTCATGGCCGGAGACATTGCGCACTTGAGATAACGGAGGCTTGATGGAATACACTAAGGGGAAACTGGGCAGGATATTCCTTTTGAAATTCAGCGATGACGACGTAATGCTTAAGGAAGTCGAAAGATTCTGCCGCAAGGAGAAGGTTAAGACCTGCGTATTCGTATTCCTGGGCGCGCTTAAAAAAGGCAACCTGGTCACCGGGCCCAAAAAACCGGTGATCCCGCCGCAGCCTAACTGGGTGAATTTCAAGGATGGCTGGGAGGCTATGGGCATCGGCACGGTTTATACCAATGCCGCGGGGCCTCAGATACATATCCACAGCTCAATGGGCAAAAAGACGAAGGCCCTTACCGGATGCGTGCGCAAGGACTCCCGGATATTCCTGGTGATCGAGGCGGTTGTTTTTGAGCTTAAGGGGCTTAAGGCGACTAAAGGCATTGATCCTAAGACCGGGCTTAATCTTTTAAGAATACTCGGGAAATGACCCGGACCTTACATAATTAAAAATGCGTAAATATACCGTATTACTGTTAATAGTCCTGTTTATAACTCTGGCCCTGCTTGTTTTAGATAAGGTACGCCGGCATAGTCCTGCCGGGGCGGCTCAGGTCAAGGGAGCGGAAATAAAGAAACCGGAATTCCCCGAACGGGTCGGCGAGAAGATAATTTATGACGTTAAGATGGGCAATGTCCGGCTGGGCAGAGCGGAATTCCATCACCTGGCAAAGGTCGAGCTTAACGGAAAGTCCGTAAACCAGATCAGTTTCAGAACGGAGCTTTTCCACTTTGTAGACCAGGAGATGATCTACGGCGACCAGGAAACTTACCTGCCTTTGAAGGTTGTCCGTGATATCGTATCCTGGCCCAAGAAAGAGCAGATCACTGAGGTGTATGACCAGGAAAAATATCATTTGGACATAACCAAATCAACCGGTAAAACCAACCCGCAGAAGACCGAGATCCAGCGCGAAGGCCCGATCCAGAACGCCATATTATTGCCTTATTGCGTAAGACGGGTGGCTAAACTGGAGCAGGGCTGGACATTCAAGGCGAACCTGCCTACCCAGAGCTTCGAAATAAAGTTTACCGGGATAGAGGATGTAACTGTGCCTGCCGGCACATTCAAGGCTTATCATTTCCAGAGCTCACCCAGCAGGTTTGAGATCTGGATCAGCGCGGACCAGCGCAAGATCCCCTTGAAGATAAAAGGCTCGGGGGGGATAGGTTATGTGCTGTTGATGCGGGAATATATCTTTGAGGAAAGAAATCCGTCTTAAGAAGGGTATTGCGGCCGCAATAATGATACGGTATAATCATAAGGAAAAGGACTGACTTAACATGACAGAAAAAAAATTCAAAGCAGATTCCAGCAAGGCTATCGCCGAATTAAAGAAAAAGCATAACGCCGTTATCCTGGCGCATAATTACCAGCTGCCGGAAGTCCAGGAGGTGGCGGATTTTCGCGGGGATTCGCTGGAGTTGGCCCGGATCGCCTCTAAGAGCCAGGCGAAAGTGATCGTCCTGTGCGGGGTGTATTTTATGGCGGAGACCTCTTCGATACTCTGTCCGGATAAAAAAGTCATAGTCCCGGATATCCTTGCCGGATGCCCGATGGCGAACATGATGACCGCCGAGGACCTTAAGAAACTCAAAAAACAGCATCCTAAAGCCATAGTGGTCGGTTATGTGAATACCTCCGCCGAAGTAAAAGCGGAGCTTGATGTCTGCTGCACTTCGACCAACGCCGTGGCAGTGGTCAATGCCTTTAAAGACAAAGAAGAGATAATCTTCGTCCCGGATAAATACCTGGGGGATTTTGTGGCCAGGAAAACCGGCAGAAAACTGATCACCTGGAACGGGTTTTGCCCCACGCATGTAAAGATACTTCCTGAAGACATAAATAGAGAGAAGAAATTCCATCCCCAGGCCAAGGTCCTGGTGCATCCCGAATGCCTGCCGGAAGTGGTGGCTATGGCCGACGCTGTGTTATCCACGAGCCAGATGGGGAAGTTCGCCAAGGAAAGCGGAGCGAAAGAATTCATTATCGGTACTGAAGTAGGGATAGTCTATCGCCTGAAACAGGATAACCCGGACAAGGAGTTTTATCCGGCTTCGGAAAGAGCGGTCTGCCCGAATATGAAACGCACCACCCAGGAGAAGATACTCTGGGCCCTGCAGAACATGCAGACAGAGGTGCGTGTTTCCGATGATATCCGCAAACGCGCCAGGCAGGCTATCGACAAGATGCTCGAGATAATCTAGGTCCCGCATAAATTCATGAATATCCCGGTTGTATATGAAGATGATTGCTTGATCATCCTGGACAAACCTTCCGGGCTTCTTACCGTACCTACCCCCAAGAACGAATCCCGCACCCTGACCAGCATATTGAATGAAGAAGGCCCGGCAGCCGGGAAGATCCGTTTTTATCCCTGTCACCGTCTGGACCGCGAGACATCCGGACTGATAATCTATGCCAAATCCAGGCCGGTCCAGGAGCAGGTTATGGACCTTTTCCGCCAGCATAAAGTAAAAAAGACTTATATCGCTTTTGTCCAGAAGAGAATAAACCAGCCCGGCGGCAGGATCCGCGCTTCGATCGAAGGCAAACAGGCGGTTACCGGGTTTGAGGTGCTGGAAAGGCGCTGTGATTTCAGCGTGGTCAAGGTCAGCCCGGAAACCGGCAGGACGAATCAGATACGCATACATTTCAAAGGCATAGGCCATCCTCTTGTCGGCGAAACCAAGTTCGCCTTCCGCAAGGATTACGCCTTGAGGCATAAACGGCTTTGCCTGCACGCGTTTTCCCTGGATTTTACCCATCCGGTAACGGGTAAACGCGTTCAGCTCCAGGCTGACCTGCCGGAGGACCTGGATAAATTCCTGGCATCCCACAAGTAACAACTATGAAGATCACTTTAAAAGAATGGCTTTTGTTCTCGATAATCGCGGCCTTAGGCCTGGCGGTGTGGCTGAAGTGCGCTTATCCGGAATTCCTGTTCGTTGACTTATCCGTTGACAAGAAGCAGGCCCGGTCGCTTGCGGAAAAATACCTGAACAGCAAGGGCGTGGATTGCCGGGGGTATCTTAAGTCCGTGATATTCCATGCAAATGACTGGGCGGATACTTATTTGCAGAAGACCATCGGTTTGGAGAACGAAGAAAAATTCTTGAGGGAACACGGCGGCGAATTATTCTTCTGGCGGGTGAGGTTCTTCCGGCAATTGCAGAAGGAAGAGTACACCCTGGAGATCAGCCCGAAAAGCGGGGCGGTTTTCTTTTTTGAGCACAGCATCGACGATATAGAATCCCGGCCGGATAACGGCAAAGAGAGCGCCAGGGCGATAGCCGAGGATTTCCTTAAGGCGAATTGCGGGCTTAATCCCCGGGATTATGATTTTAACGAGGAGAAAGCGAAAAAACTGGATAACCGCGTTGATTACAGCTTTTCCTGGGAGAAGAAAGGCGTTTATATTCCCTGGGGCAAGGATCAGGGCGGGGCAAAAGTCATTATCGGCGCCGTTATTTCCGGTAATGAGGTAAGGGCTTTCTACCGCAATGTGCTGGATATCCCGGAGAAATTCTACCGTTATCTTGACCGGCAGCTCGCGGTGGGCGAATACGTTTTTAATTTTTCTTATCTTATGTTCCTCGCTTTGGTGGTCATGGCCATAATCCAGACGATCACCAGGATGTCGGGAGTGGTGATCGTTGCCGCCAAGAAATGGTTTGTTTATCTGGCGCTTTTTCTGGCAGCGGTGAATATCGCCGCCGCCTTCAATAACCTTCAAGTCGTGTTCAGTAATTACTCGACCAGCGTGTCTTTATCCTCTTATCTGGGGATATACTTTCTGCGTTCTTTGATGAGCGTTTTATTTATCAGCGTGATCTTCATTATCCCGGGAATGGCGGGAGAGGCCATGTATCATGACGCGCCGGGTTTTGGAAAAGGGAACACGTTTTTTTATTTTATCCGGTCGACTTTCTGGGGCCGGGGCATGGCGAAGAACATCGCCCTGGGTTATCTTATATTCCTGGCCATGATCGGTTTGCAGGCCGGTTTATTCTTCATAGGGCAGAAGTATTTCGGGGTCTGGAAACAATGGTTGAAATTAACCCAGTTCTCTTCGGCTTATATACCGTTCTTGAGCGCGTTGGCGGTCGGCCTGACCGCCAGTTTTACCGAAGAGATAGTCTTTCGGCTATTCGGAATAACCTGGCTGCGGAAATACCTGCGCAATACCCTGATCGCCGTATGCGTGAGCGCGGCGATCTGGGGGTTCGGCCATACGCAATACGCGATATTCCCTGTATGGTTTAGAGGGATAGAGGTCACCCTGATCGGGTTCTTCCTCGGTTTTATCTTTATTAAGTACGGGATCATTCCCCTGATCGTAGCGCATTACCTTTTTGACGTATTCTGGGCAGCTGCCGCGTATATATTGGGAAAAAGCCCGGGGTATTTATTCTGGGGGTCTTTAACGCTGATGCTTATCCCGCTGGGGTTCGCTGCGGCCGCTTACCTGCTTAACCGGCCGGAAGAGCCCAGAGAAATAAGACTGGCTTTGAACGCCAACCAGAGGTACAATCTTACTGTTTTGGCGGCTTTTATCGCCGGTAAAAAAGAACAAGGGCTGGAGCCTTGCCAGATAGCGGCTGAATTGGTGGGCCACGGCTGGGATCCCGGCCTGGTAGAAATAGCCATGCGCCAGGTATAAAATTTAATTATCCGACAGATGCTCCTCAAATTAATTATATTAGGTTTGATCCAGGGATTGACCGAGTTTTTGCCGATAAGCAGTTCCGGGCATCTGGTGATCTGCCAGCGGCTTTTTGGTTTGAGCGGGCAGGAAGTTGCCCTGACCGTGATACTGCATATGGGTACCTTGCTGGCGATAGTTATTTTTTTCTTCCGGGACATCTTGAAGGCTTTGAGTAGTGTCAGGCTGATATTATTGACCCTGCTGGTGACTTCCATCACCGGGGCAGTGGGCTTATTAGGGAAAGAATTCTTTGAGGGTTTGTTTTTCAGCACCCGGGCAGTCGCTTTGGCCTGGTTCGCCACCGGGCTGCTTCTTTTATCCACCAAAAGGGCGATGGACGGAAAAAGAAAAGAGATCGATATTAAAGACGCTTCTATGCTGGGTTTTACCCAGGCTATCGCCATAATACCCGGGATATCGCGTTCAGGGGTGACCATATCCACGCTTTTATTCCGCAAAATTGACCGGTCCGCCAGTTTTGTCCTTTCGTTCATATTGGGATTACCGGTGATCTTTGGCGCAGGGATCTTAGAGGCGAAAGATATCGGATCCGTTTTGAAAAGTAATCCTCTGGTCGTGGCTATCGGTTTTATGGTTAGTCTTATATCCGGGATAATAGCTTTGGCGTTATTAAAAAGGATCATGGATAAAGCCAGGTTCCACTATTTCGGCTATTACTGCATCGCGATCTCTGTGGCGACGTTCTTATTCATTCACTGATCTGCTTAGGAGAAGAAAATGAGCATTCTGGTTTTAGGAACAGTAGCCCTGGATACGGTCAAAACCCCGCATGGCCTGCGCAAACATATGCTTGGCGGTTCGGCGGTGCATTTCTCCATGTCCGCCCGGCTTTTTACCGAAGTGCATTTGTCCGCTATAGTCGGTAAAGACTTCCCGGCCAGGCATATTGAATTCCTGAGAGAGAAAGGGGTGATCCTGGATTCGCTGATCCGCTCAAGCGGTAAGACCTTTAAATGGGCGGGGGAGTATAAAGGCGACCTGAATTGCGCTTTGACCAAAGATACGCAGTTAGGGGTGCTTTTGGAGTTTTCTCCCCGGATCGAGCCGAGGCAGAGGAAAATAAAGAATATTTTCCTGGCCAATGTGGACCCTGATATACAGTCCAAGCTTTTGGATTGCATGCCTGGCAGCCGGCTGATAGGGTTGGACAGCATGAACTATTGGATACACAACAAAAGACAGGCCCTTTTAAAGCTTTTTAAACGCGTGGATATTTATGTGGCCAATGACCAGGAAGCCAGGGATCTGACCGGAGAGAGTAACCTGATAAAAGCCGCCCGCAGCCTGGAAAAACTTGGGCCTAAGATGGTCTTGATAAAAAAGGGCGAACACGGGGTGATCTTTTGCAGCGGCAGTTTTGTTTTCTGCCTGCCGGCTTATCCGGTGGATAAAGTGATCGATCCTACGGGCGCCGGGGATACCTTTGCCGGCGGATTTATGGGGTATCTTTCGACCCGGAAGAAGATCGACCGGATGAGCATTAAGCGGGCTCTGGGGTACGGGACTATTGCCGCGTCATTCAATGTGGAAGGATTCGGAGTGGAAAAAACCTCGAGGTTATGGCTTACTGACCTGGAAAAAAGGCTAGGGGTGTTCCGGGATCTGGTGTTATTCTAATATACAGCCGGCGCAATAGGCACCCGGCTTTATCGGAATCAGCCGGTGTCCGCCTCGTGGCGGAGTATATGCGCCGGTGTTAAGTACGTACTTAAGGAGATGAATATGCTTGAAGAAAAGTTAATGACCGATTACAAGAGCGCGTTGAAGAACAAGGACGCGCTGGCTGTTTCCACCTTAAGTTTTTTGCGTGCCCAGATAAACTACGCGGCGTTGGAAAAGAAAAAAGACAAGCTGGATGACGCGGAATCTCTGGCAGTGGTGAAAAAGTTGATCAAACAGCATCAGGACTCCATTGAGCAATTTACCGCCGGAGGGCGGCTGGACCTGGTGGAAAAAGAGAAAAAGGAAATGGATATATTGAAGGCCTATCTGCCTGAGGAGCTTTCCGCTGAGGCGGTAAAAAAGATCGTCGATGAAACAGCGGCGTCTTTGGGCGCGTCAGGAATAAAGGATATGGGCAAGGTGATGAAAGAGGTCCTGGCCAAGACCGCGGGCAGCGCTGACGGAAAGCTGGTCAGCGAACTGGTCAAGCAGCGGCTGTTAAAACCAGCGGCGTAATATTTTACCTTGATTTTTTCAAGACAAGTATTAAAATGAATTCTTAGAAAGGAGGAATAACAAAAAGATGAGAAAATACGGATTTATTATCCTAGCTTTAGCCCTGGGTATTTCGCTTGCCGGTTGTTCTAAAAAGGAACCTACCCTTGAAGAACTGCAGCAGCCGATGTCTCCCGAGGACCTGAACAGGCTTAAGACCGAGACCAGCGCAGTAACCGACTCTGCAGCCGCAGCTAAATTAACGGCGCCAGTAGCTTCAGTGGTATCCACTACCGAAGCCAAAATGGAATCTTTGCCCCCGTCCGGGCCATACAAGCCGGCGGCTAAAGAGATCCAGACAGCGCTTAAGAACGCGGGATATTACGGCGGTTCTGTAGACGGCAAACTTGGTCCGAAGAGCAAAAAGGCCATCGAAGATTTCCAGACTGCGAATAATCTTACTGCAGACGGAAAAGTCGGCCCTAAGACCTGGAGCTTATTGAGCCAGTATCTGGACAAGGCTCCGGCAGCAGCTGTTCAGGCCGGGGAATAAAAGCCTTCGCGGGCTTGAAAAACCGGTAATTTCGTGTTATATTTAATATGCCGATAAAGGCAAACCCCGGGAAACCGGGGGGCGTCCCGATCGAGGCGACGGTTGAACATATCGTCGGGACCCCTGGGGCAGCGCGGTCCGGTTATTCCGCTTCAGGGGCAAAGCCACAGACCTAAGTTATCCCCGCTGTTCCTGGCGGGAGGTTAATATGGTGGCTGGGTTACCGCTACAGATAAGGCAGCAATGCCTTTATCGGCTTATTTTAAAAAATAATCCCAACAGAAATGTTGGGATTTTTTTTGCCCCGTGTTATAATAAAACCTATGATCGAATTCCCGAAAGATTTTTTCTGGGGCGCGGCTACCGCGGCTCATCAGGTCGAAGGCGGCAACAAGAACTGCGACTGGTGGCAGTGGGAAGAAGCAGGGGGCGGAAAAGGGCCTTCAGGGGATGCCTGCCGGCATTTCCAGCGGTATGAGCAGGATTTCGATCTGGCTAAAAGCCTGCACCACAACTGCCATCGTTTTTCCATTGAATGGAGCCGGATCCAGCCTGCCGAAGGAGAATTCAGCGAAGAGGCGTTAGAGCATTACCGGCAGGTGCTCCTTGCTTTAAAAGAACGCAATATTGAGCCGGTAGTTACCCTGCATCATTTTACCAATCCTATATGGTTCCTGCGCATGGGCGGCTGGGAGAATAAGAAAGCCGTTGAATATTTCCTGCGTTACGTCGAGTATGTCGTTGGCCGCCTGGCCCCTGATGTGAGGTTTTGGGTCACCATAAACGAGCCGATGGTTTATACTTATTTTTCTTACATTAAAGGCGACTGGCCTCCCCAAATCCGGTCTTATGCCAGGGCTAATAAGGTAAAAACCAATCTCGCTGAGAGCCATATCCGGGCGTTCCGGTTGATCCACAGCCTTTACCGCCGGAATAGCCTTAACCCGCCGATGGTCAGCATTGCCCATAATATGATCGTTTTTGTCCCCTGCGGCAAAAGTTTCCGGGACAGATTAGGCGCAGGCTTGAGGAATTATTTTTTCAATCTTTGTTTCATCAATAAACTGATCCGCCGCAGGTCGCTCGATTTCATCGGGATCAATTATTATACCCGGCATCTGGTAGATACCCGGGCCTGGACCGTCAACGGACTGCTGGTAGATGTCTGCGCCAAAGGGCATAATAACCTGAAGAAGAATTCCCTGGGTTGGGAAATATACCCTCAGGGCTTGTTCGATCTGCTTTTATCTTTACGCAGGTATAAACTTCCGGTATTCATTTTAGAGAACGGCATTTGCGCCGAAGACGACGCGTTGAGATGGGAATATATACGGGAACATCTTATTAATGTTTCCCGGGCGATCAGCGCGGGTGTTGATGTCAGGGGTTATATTTATTGGTCGCTGATGGATAATTTTGAATGGGATAAAGGATTCGCCCCCCGTTTCGGGCTGATCGGCGTCAATTACCAGGATCAGCAGCGCACGGTCCGAGAAAGCGCGAAGAGGTTCGCGCAGGTCTGCGCCTCAGGAAGGCTGGTTGATGAAAACGGTTAATCTGGATTATGTGATAAAAGAACTGCCTCTTTTTGCCGGGCTTAGCCGCCAGGAGCGCAGGATCATCCGTAAAAAGTCCGGGGTGTCTGAATTCAAGAAAGGCCAGGTTATTTACAAGGAAGGCGCTCCCGCGGACTATCTCTATTTTATTATCCGCGGCAGGGTAGTAATCTCTTCGCAGGACCATTACGGCAAACAAACGGTCCTGGAATACCTGCACCGTGGTAAATATTTCGGCATAATATCGGTATTGACCGCTGAGGCGCATTCAGTCACTGCCCGGGCTTTGAACGACTGTCTTTTATTGATCATATCCCGGGAAGATTTTGAAGGGTTCATGAAGAGGATCCCCAGGCTGGGGATCGATCTGAGCAAAACCCTTTCCCGCAGGCTCAAACGCAAAGACCTGCACCAGAAAAAGATATTCGAAAGCACTATTATCGCCGCGCTAAGCTCGTATCCGCAGGCGGGAAAGACCGTTTATGCCTCTAACCTCGCGTTCAGCATCGCCAGGGAAGCGCATAAGTCCGTAGTGGTAGTGGATATCTGCCCGCAGGATAAGTGCCATCGCATGCCCAGGCTTTTAAAGACTCGTTCCAATTACCGCGTTTTCAACTTATCCGGCAGGTTGGTCAGGCCGGGAGATATAGGCGATTACATATTAAAGGATAAATTCGGCATTGACCTGGTTTATTTGACTTATGACAAACAGAGAGAGCTGAACGCCGGGACCGTTATAGATATATTAAGCCTTCTGGTTAATGATTATCATTATGTGGTCCTGGACCTGCCTTGTTCAAAGGAGAAAGGGGTTTTGGCGGTATTGAACCAGGCGGATATCATTCATATCCTGACCAGCCCGAGAGCCCCTGATTTGAGAAGCACCGCTAAACTGATAAAACGCCTGCAGGCGGATTTCTTTTTCCCCGAGGAAAAGATAAAAGTGATAATCAACCGGAATAGCGCGTCGAAAAGCATCTGCGACGAAAAATCCGCTTTGCTGGGGCATGATATTTTCGCCAGCCTTCCCAAGATAGAAAGCCGAGTTTCAGGCAGGCTGGTATTGGAAAAGCCGGACTCGGAATATTCCAAGGTAATCCGCCGTATTTCCCGGCAGGAGGGCGATTGCCTGGTAGGATTGGCTTTGGGCGTGGGCGTCGCTTACGGATTTTGCCATATCGGGGTATTGAAAGTCATCGAGGAGGAAAAGATCCCCATCGATGTGATATCCGGGGCAAGCATGGGCGCGGTCATCGCCAGCCTTTGGGCTGTGGGTAAGTCCAGCGCGGAGATCCTGCAGATAACCAAGGAATTCCGGGGCCCGAACTACATCTGGAGCCTGCTGGATTTTACATTCCCTCTCCTGGGGTTCGTTAAAGGGAATAAATTATATAATTTTCTTAAGAGGCACCTGGGGGGGAAGACATTTTACGACGTCCGGATACCGTTGAAGATCATTGCCAGCGACGTGAAACGGAAAGAGCCGCGGGTTTTCGACAAAGGGTCCCTGGTGGACGCGCTTATGGCCAGCTGCTCTATGCCCGGGGTATTCGCTCCGTTCAAGATAAAAGAAGAAATGCTTTTTGACGGCGGGGTGATCAATCCTTTGCCTACCGAGCCGCTTTTCGAGATGGGGATCAAGAAGATCATCGCCGTTAATGTCACCCCTTCGCGCGAGGATATACTCAGGCAGTATGAACAATTGAAATCCGGGGGGGCTAGCCCGGCTGGGATCATTTCTCAAGACTGGTTTAACTTGAAGAGTTTCCTGAAGGAAAAATTGAAGAATAATATACTGGATATAATCTTCAGCAGTTTTGAGATAATGCAGTCAGCGGTGGCTTTGAAAGAAGCGCAGTTCGCCGATTTGGTTTTACATCCGGACACCTCCGGTTTGCATTGGATGGAATTGCACCGCTCAGATGAATTCGCCAAACGAGGCGAAGAAGAAGCCAGGAGGAACCTGGATAAGATCTGGAAATTGATCGGGGAGTAAAAATGAAAAAATCAATACTGGTAATGGTTTTCGGGATTTTTGTTCTTAGCGGGTGTGTCAGCCCCAGGGAGGCCTGGAAAGGGTTTGCCGGGATTTCCACCAAGGTCCTTGAAGAAGGCCGGGATAAAGCCGTGATAAAAGAGTTCGCCTATGATCAGCCGGTTTGTTATGAAAAGGTGATCTCTATATTGGAAGACCTGAAAGCGTATGTGTACGCTAAGAATAAAAACAGGAGTTTTATCGCAGTTTATGTCACTTCTACCGATACGACCCCGGTGGGGTTGTTTTTAACCGCAGTATCCTCTGGCAGGACAAAGATCGAGGTTACATCGCCCAGCACCTTTGCCAGGGAATCGTTCTCGGCTAAATTATTCGCGGCTCTGGATAAATCGCTGAAGGCCAAGAAGGTGGATGTGGAGCTTAAAAAGGTGGAAGAGGGATCCGCGAACACTTCAAAGAAATGAGCGCGAATAAACCGGGGCAACGGTTGCTTACCGCCGGCCAGTCTAAAGCCATAGACCGCAGGGCATGGGAAGAGCTGGGAATATCCACGTTAGTCCTGATGGAAAATGCCGGCAGAGCGGTGGCTGTTGAGGCCGGTAAGCTTTCAAAGGGCAAGATCGCGGTTCTCTGCGGAAAGGGAAATAACGGCGGTGACGGGTTTGTCGCTGCCCGGCATCTTCTGGCGCTCGGGATAAAACCAGCGGTATTCCTGGCCGGGAAGATAGGCGATGCGGCCGGCGAGGCAAAAACCAATCTGGAAATACTCTTAAGGATGGAACAGAAGATTGTCGAAGTTGATACCGGGAACCTGCGGTCGATAAAACGCAGGTTTTCTGCTTATGGATTGGTCATTGACGCGTTGTTGGGCGCGGGATTGTCCGGTGCAGCGCGGGGCATATACAAAGAACTGATCGACCTGATCAATTCTTCCAAGGCTTACATCCTTTCCGTTGATATCCCTTCCGGCCTGGACGCGACAACCGGAAAAGCCCTGGGTTCGTGCGTTAAAGCGGACAAGACTATTACTTTTGTGGCCAGAAAGCGCGGGATGGTCGTGGGTGACGGCCCTAAATACTGCGGCAAGGTCGTTGTGGCGGATATAGGCGCGCCTTTATAAAAATTAAGGGGTTGGCGGCATATTTCTCGCGTCATCGCTTGATTTCCCCAGCGTGGAAATCTGCGCTCTGCGGAAATCTCGCTCTTGAAGATTACTTGGGTGTGCGACAAACCCTGCCCGCTCGATTTCCTTATGTGCCGCTCAAAACACGCCGCACAACCCCGTTGACTATCTATAAGCATGATTTGCGGATCATGTTAGGGTATGGGACCAGAAAGAGCTGTGTCACTATAGCGAAAATGTTCCGTGTGTTGCTTGGTATGACCGTAGATTCAGGGCCGGTTTATTAAGTTCTTGAAAAAGACGGAGTTGGTATATATAATGAAACAAGATAGTTAAGAGGGGAGATGGCGCAGAATAGGGAGAACTGGGGCTCGCGTTTAGGGGTTATTATGGCTGTGGCAGGCTCTGCCATAGGTCTGGGTAATTTTCTGCGATTCCCGGCCAAGGCCGCTTCTAACGGCGGCGGCGCGTTCATGATCCCCTACCTTGTAGCTTTGTTCCTCTTAGGCATTCCCTTGATATGGATCGAATGGACATTGGGCAGGTTCGGCGGAGGGTTCGGTCACGGCACTGCGCCGGGGATATTCCATAATCTTCTGCAGAAAAACAGGTTCATCAAATATTTCGGCGTGATCGGGATATTCGGTCCGTTGGTAATATTCACATATTACGTATTTATCGAGTCCTGGACCCTGGCTTACAGCTTTTTTGCATTGACCGGAAAATACAGCGGGTTGGCCGATCAATCCGGGATGCAAAGTTTCCTGAGGGGGTTCCAGGGGATCGAGCATAATCAATATTTTAACGGCCTGGGGCCGGCGTATCTGTTCTTTGTCATTACTTTTATTCTGAACATATGGGTTGTTTATAACGGGATAAAGGGGGGGATAGAAAGGCTCTGTAAATGGGCAATGCCGCTTTTATTCATCTGCGGTGTGGTTTTATTGCTGCGGGTTTTTACTCTGGGCGCTCCTGACCCGGCAAAGCCGGATTGGAATATCTATAATGGCCTGGGATTTATGTGGAATCCGGATTTCTCAGCGTTATTTTCGGCCAAGGTGTGGCTGGAAGCGTCAGGCCAGATATTTTTTACCTTAAGCGTGGGCATTGGGGTCATACTTACGTACGCCAGTTATCTTTCGAAAGGCGACGATGTGGTATTATCCGGGTTGACCGCGGCCAGCACTAACGGAATAGCCGAGGTTATTCTGGGCGGCAGTATTGTTATCCCTGCGGCTTTTGTTTTTTTCGGCCCGGTGGATATCCAGTCTATAGCCGGGTCCGGGGTGTTTAACCTGGGGTTTGTGACAATGCCGCTTGTCTTGAATAAACTGCCTTTATCCGCGATATTCGGTTTTATCTGGTTTTTTTTATTATTCCTGGCCGGAATAACTTCCGCCGTATCGCTGGCCCAGCCGGCAGTGTCGTTCCTGGAAGATGAATTCAATATCAGCCGGAAGAAGGCTGTGGCGATATTCGGCCTGGTCACATTCATCCTCTGTCAGCCGGCGATATTTTTCTTGAAGAACGGGGTGGTGGATGAGCTGGATTTCTGGGGCGGGACGTTCTTCCTGGTATTGTTCGCCGCGGTAGAGACAATACTTTTTGTCTGGGTCTTTGGAATGGATAAAGCCTGGGATGAGATACATAAGGGCGCGGACATGACTATCCCAAGGGCGTATAAGTTCATCATAAAGTATATTACTCCGTTATTCTTATTGGCGATACTGGGGGCGTGGTTATGGCAGGAGTGGATCCCGGTCATATTCCTGCATAAGGTAAATATGGCTGACCGGCCGTTTGTTTTAGCTACCCGGATAGGGCTTTTTGTAATAGTCTCGGTTTTAGTGGTTTTGATAAAGGTCGCCTGGAGAAAAAAGAAGTTCCAGGCAGAAAGAATAAAATGAACGCCGGCGGCTGGCTCTTGTTCGGTATTACCTGGGGGATCATAATCATATTATCGGCTTTTTGTTTCATAAAAGTCTTTTCAAAAAAGGAGTTAAAATGAAAAGCAAGTGGTTAACAGGGCTGGTGCTGGTTTTGTTATCATTAAGCGCTACGGGATGCGCGTCTTTATTGCTTGTAGGCGTGGCTGCGGGCGGAGTAGGCGTTTATGCGGCAGGTAAGGATACGATCCAGGGCGATTCCGATACGTCGTATGACCTGCTTTGGGACGCGGCTATAAGGGTGAGCAGGATCCGGGGCACGATCAAACAGGATAATTACGGCGCCGGTTATATTGAGCTGGAATCTTCAGGGTCAAAGGTCTGGGTGAGATTCAGCAAGCTGACCCAGGCTACTACCCGTATCCGGGTCTCCAGCCGCAATAAGCTGCATATGCCTAATATCAATCTGGCCCAGGAGATGCTGATCAAGATACTGGAGGAAGCAAGAACATCTCCAGCGGTAGAGCCGGTCAGGTAAAAGACGAATATTCTGGTTTGCTTTTTAGGCGTTTTATGTTATTATATAACACGAGTTAATTTTTGAATCTTTATCGCCGAGGTAGCTCATTGGTAGAGCGCGGCCCTGAAAAGGCCGGCGTGGGGGGTTCGATTCCCTCCCTCGGCATTTTTTTAGCCTCGAACATTGTTTCGAGGCTTTTTTATTCAGAGGGACATGCCCCCCCACGCCGAAAGGGGCGCGGGGGAAGATTTCCCCCGCGTATCCGGGGTAACAGCGACGAACTGAGTGAGGAGCGCCATAGGGGCAGAGCCCCTTTGGGGAGCGAACGATAGTAAGCGACGGCAGGGCGGGTTCGATTCCCTCCCTCGGCATTTTTTTAGCCTCGAACATTGTTTCGAGGCTTTTTTATTCAGAGGGACATGCCCCCCCACGCCGAAAGGGGCGCGCACTTCGCTGCGCTCAGTATTCTCGCTGACGATTCTGAACAAGAGCTAAGGGGAAGATTTCCCCCGCGTATCCGGGGTAACAGCGACGAACTGAGTGAGGAGCGCCATAGGGGCAGAGCCCCTTTGGGGAGTGAACGATAGTAAGCGACGGCAGGGCGGGTTCGATTCCCTCCCTCGGCATTTTTTTAGCCTCGAACATTGTTTCGGGGTTTTTTTATTGAGAGGGATATGTGCCCCCACGCCGAAAGGGGTGCGTCTGTCGTCAGGTAGGGGGGATGGGTTTACTGCGAAGTTCTTATCTCAAAAACAGCGCCAGCTGCGTCCGCGTAAATAATGCTGAAATTAATCCTGTCCTGCAGGACCTGCCGGTATAAAGGCTCGCTCTTACGCAAATAACCGTATTTAACCTTGAAAACCTTTTCCAATACTTCCCGGGGATTATTTACCCTGCCCAGGCTTAAATTATTTAATATATCGAACTCCTTTGGGAAACCGTAGAACATGTATATCGGGTCCAGGGTATTGATATAATTGTCTTTGGGGTTAAGGCACATGAAATACGCAGAATCATCCCAGTAGCTGTGGTAGACGGTTTGTTTGCCGGGCATATGCTCCGACATCCAACGCCCGGTATTTTCCCGATAAGCGCTGTTCTGGCTTAAGTACTTCCTTAATTGAAACAAATGCCCGGTATTCAAAGGGATAAATACCAACAGGCAGGCTAGGCCTAAGGCTATAAAGCCCCTGGTTTTCCGGCGGATAACAGCCGGATCTCCTTCTTCCCGCAGATCCTTGGCGTAAGAAGCGCAAAATATAAAAAAGAAAATATTGGCCTGATACCAGTACCGGGAACTGAAAAAAGCGAAGGCCAGGTAAACGCCGCATACCGCCAGCCATGCGCAGCTGGAGAAACCGGCTTTTTTTCTTGCCAGGAGCGCTGTCCATAAAACAATCCCCAGGCAGAAGAAAAGGCTGAAGTTATCCGTGAGCGCGAATTTAGTATTAAAAGGCATCAACTCCCCGCTGAACCCCAGGTCTACCCCTTTTATTATATAAAGCCCGACAACTATCGAGTTCAAATAAGCCATAAGGACGTTATTGGGGAAATTGGGATGGATGAAGATACCCAAAAGTATTCCGCCGGCTGCCGCGTAAATATTCTTCAGGCAGAATTCTTTATCGATAGCTCTCCTCAGGCATTCGCAGATCAGCGCGAAGACAGCGAAGAGGAAAAAGGATACATGTGTAAGCGGAAGAATCGCGGATATGATCAGTATCCATAAAGTCCTTTTCTTGATCAGGGAATATACGCCTAAAATGATCAGGATATTGGCCAGAGTGACGGATCTTAATTCCAGAAGGTATATGGAAAATACCGAGGAGGACAAGGGAAACAGCAGGAAGATCGCGGTAAGACCGGGTGAAGCGTATTTTCTTAAAATAAGCGTGTAAACAAACAGGAACAGGAAGGCGCAGAGAACCAGCGCGTATTTGCCGGCATAGACCGGGTTAGCCGTGATATACGCGAAGGGAAGGGTGATAAGATGCAGGACCAGGTCTTTATCGGCGAAATTAGTCTTAAATACGGAGAATTGAGCCCAATCGAAACGGTGATGCAGGCCATTATCCTTGATGGAAGAAGTAACAGCCATATTGTAATAGCTGTCCGGGTCGTAGAAAACCCGGCTGTTGAACTGCAGAAAGGAGAAGTATAAGACAGCGGAGCAGAAAACAACGATCAGGGCGATAGAGGGCCACTTATTGACGGGGTTTTTCACCATATGGAACGATTATATAATAAAAGGAAACACTGATAAAGGAATATTCCGATGTTTAGGGGTTTACGGCGCCAATAAAAAAAGCCGTTGTTTTAATTAAAAAAACAGCGGCTTTTTTTATTTGGAAGTTATGCGACTTTCTTCACGTCGGTCGCTTGTTCGCCTTTGGGGCCTTGAGTAACTTCATACTCGACTTCCACGCCTTCTTCCAGAGTTTTATAGCCTTCACCTGTGATGGCGCTATAGTGGACAAACACGTCTTTGCCATTATCGCCAGTGATGAAACCATAACCCTTTTGGTTCGAGAACCACTTCACTTTACCTTTTGCCATTTGTTCCTTTTCACCTCCTCCCAAAAAAAAAGCCGTAAAGCTCTGGTATTACACGGTCTAGGCTTTACGGTTTGCTGATTGAACACACTTCTACTGACTACTCCTTATAATTGCTTTATTTGGCTAAATATAGCATTTCCCGGTTATTTTGTCAATATATTTTATTGCCTTTTTTATCCTTGGGAAAGCCTTTCTTAGACAGCTTGTAAAACCGGCGTAACCGTAATATAATGATCTTAAGGAGCAGTATTTTCTTTTTTCTTTGCGGGGTTTCCGCCGGTAAATATCAGCAATGAATCCAAAAATAACGAAATTTTTGTGGTTGATAGCGGCGCTGGCGCCAGTTGCAGCGCTGCTTTTTTTTATTTCGCAAAGAAGGTATCTTGACCCGGATGAGCTGGAAAGCCTTTACGCCTCGTGGCTGATATCAAAAGGGCAGCTGGTTTACAGGGATTTCTATCAAATACACACCCCGCTGGCATATTATTTGTTCGCGCCGGTCTTTTTTTTCTACAATTCGTTAAAAGTGATCGGCGCCGCCCGCGCAGCGGTATTTGTTTTGGTCTTCTTGAACGGGGCTTTATTGTTCAAGATATCACGCCGCCTGTTTAATTACCGGACTGCTGCGGCGGGGCTGCTCTTTTTTCTGACCAGCTGGCCGGTTTTCTATAAGATGGTCGAAATAAGGCCGGATATTTTTGTCGCTATTTTCTCCAATCTCGCGCTTATCGCATTATTCTCCCCGGCGGGTAATGCGCCGGTGGTTTTTTTCTTAGCCGGGGTCTGTTCCGGACTCGCGGTTCTGGCGAAACAGTCGGGGCTGGTTTTCTTTATCCTCCTTGCGGTATTTTTCCTTTTCCGCCTATTCACGAAAAATTCGCGTTTTTGGCAGGGGCCTAATTTCTCCGCCGAACGATTCAATCTGAAGACATTTCTTCTTTTCATGGCGGGTTTTTTGTCTGTCATCTCGGCATTTTTCTTGATCCTCCATCTGAATAAGGCGGACAGCTGCTTCTTCGCGTACAGCGTTAATAACGATTTTTTCCGTAAAGCCCTGTTGCTGCGGACCGAAGCCGAGTATTGGCTGCCGTTTAAATATATAAAAGACGCCTTTTATTTCAACCCGGGAAGTTATTTATTCGCCCTTGTTTTGTTCCCGATCTTTTTTATCAGCCCGAATTACCGTAAGAACGCAGGGGCATATGTTTTTATGTTATTTTTGGTTTTAGGGTGTTTCGGCGCTTTGTTTTTGATACTACACCCCTGGGGACAGGAATTGATCCTTCCTGCGCAGTATTTGTCCGTATTAGCCGGGGGCGCGTTGATCGGGATGTTTGAATATGTTAATTCCGGGAAGATACGGGGATTCATGAGGCTGGTTTGTTTATTTGTTGTTCCCGCGGTCATAATCTTTAACGTTTTAATATTCCTCCGCGGAGTTGTGCAAGAATCCATGATTTCCGTGCGCAATCCCGATAAATATTTCGGGCAGATAATAGCCCTGACGAATGAGAACGACAAGTGCGTATCTGTCCATTATCCCTGTCTTTTCCGGCCGAGCGGCTATTTTTACCGGATAGGGACGAACCTGCTGGAATCCCCGTCCGCCCGGAAGCGATTAGATAACGCGCTTAGCGCCGATATCCGGCGCGGGGATGTAAAGATAATATTCCCGATCCGCAAGCTGGATAAAATGCCCGGCCTTAAGGAACTGATCGAAAAGAATTATATAACGCGCAGCGAAGGTTTTTTTATCCCCGGCGTCAAGGTGGATCTATCCGGCGAAGGGTCAGGGGGTTTTGATATTCTTGTCGAGGGTTGGTATAGGATTTTATGTTTGGGCAACGGGGTTACCATAGACGGTCAGGATGCCGCAGGAAAGACGGTTTATCTGAAAATGGGCAGGCACCAGGTTAATGCCGGGAATGGATCATCGCAGGTCTCGTTTGCCTATGATTTTAAGGCCAACAGGAAAACCAGATGAAAATAATCGTTCAGATACCGGTTTTCAATGAAGAAAAGCATTTGCCCCTGGTCATAGACGATATCCGTAGGAATTTTGCGCGGGGGGTATCCGTTCCGCCGGTCATAATCGTTATCAACGACGGCAGCACTGATAAATCGGCGGAGATCGCGTCAGGAAAGGCTGTAGATGCGGTGGTTGACCTGAAAGGGCATTGTGGTTTAGGAGCAGCTTTTAAGGAAGGGCTGAAGTGCGCGATAAGATCCGGCGCGGATATAATCGTGAACACGGATGCGGATCTTCAATACAATGCCGCCGAGATACAAGCGTTGACGGCGCCGATCCTGGAGAATAAGGCGGATATGGTAATAGGCGACAGGCAGATACATTCGCTCAGAAGATACCCGTATTATAAATACGCGGCGCAAACCATGGGTAATTTTTTTGTTTCAAAGATGTTGGGCGCGGATATAAAAGACGCTAACTCGGGTTTCCGGGCTTTTTCCCGGGAGGCCGCGCAGCTCCTGGTCGAGAATATGGACAATCCGTATACATATACTATTGAATCTATATGTATACTTTTAAATAAGAAGAAGCGGATCGTTTTTGTGCCTGTCCGTATAAATAACTCATTACGGGAGTCCAGGCTTATTAAGAGCAAAATAGGTTATGTGAAGGATTATATCGCTACCGTTTTAAGGTATTTTCTGAAAAAAAGGCATAAGCGGCGACCGGGCTTTAACGGTTTTCTTTAGTAGCCGGGAAGAGGGTATTTTAAGCCGGTTTTATGGCTAAACCGGCTCTTATTCTTACCTTATTTTGTTTGCAGAATACCCCCATTTTTGTTATAATAAGGCTTCTAAAATAGCGCCCAACCTTCAAGGAAAGGTTGGTGTTATGTACGTACATAAGAGGTGTTTAAATGATCGGACGATACAGTTTGCCTGAAATGTCCGCCATATGGCAGGACGAGAATAAATTCCGGATCATGCTGGAGATAGAGCTTTTGGTCTGCGAGGCTCATTCTAAGCATGGTTTGATACCGGCATCCGCGGTAAAAAGAATGCGGGCCAAGGCTAAATTCAATACCTCACGGATCTTGAAGATCGAGGAAAAGACCCAGCATGATATAGTGGCTTTTGTCACCAATGTTTCCGAATATATCGGTTCAGACGCCCAGTATCTGCATATAGGCCTTACCTCGTCGGACCTTTTGGATACTACTCTGGGCGTGCAATTAAAAGAGGCCGCGGATATCCTGCTCGTTGACCTGGAAAGACTGCTGAAGGTTTTAAAAGGCAAGGCCAGGAAATATAAGGATACGGTATGTATCGGCAGGACCCATGGCGTGCATGCCGAGCCGGTAACCTTCGGTTTGAAGCTCGCTTTATGGTATGATGAAACAAAGAGGAATATCGAGCGGCTGAAGGCCGCCAAAGACGCCATATCCGTAGGCAAGCTTTCCGGGGCAGTCGGCACTTATTCCAATATTGATCCGTCGGTAGAGGCGTATGTCTGCAAGAAGCTGGGATTGAAGCCGGTCAATATCGCCACGCAGGTCATTCAAAGGGATATCTACGCGCATTATATGTCCGCTTTGGCTATTGTCGCTTCCTCCCTGGAGAAATTCGCCCTGGAGATCAGGCATTTGCAGCGCACTGAGGTCCTGGAGGCGGAAGAGCCGTTCGGCAAAGGCCAGAAAGGTTCTTCAGCAATGCCGCATAAACGCAATCCGGTGGTCTGCGAGCGGATCTGCGGCTTAAGCCGGATACTCAGGGCGAACAGCCTGGTTTCCATGGAGAATGTGGCGCTCTGGCATGAGCGCGATATCAGCCATTCTTCCGCCGAGAGGGTCATACTTCCGGATTCTACAATTACCCTGGATTACATGCTGAACAAATTCATCAAAGTCGTCGATGGGCTTCTGGTATATCCCCAGAACATGCTGGTCAACCTGTTGAAGACCAAAGGCCTTATATTTTCCCAGCGCATGCTTTTAGCGCTGATGGACAAAGGCCTGAGCAGACCCAAGGCCTATGACCTGGTGCAAAGATGCGCGATGCAGACCTGGAGGGAAGGCACTGATTTCAAGGCTAATCTGGCCGGCGACATAGAAGTGTCCAAGTATTTCAGCTTGAAAGACCTGGATAAGATATTTAACCTGGATTATTACCTGCGCAACGTTAACAAGATATTCAAGCGGCTGGGTATTTAAACTTAAAAGCTTTCATCTTCAAGTTTATTCCTGCCTTAATACGGAGTTTCCATGTCCTGGAAGATCGAAATAAAAGACAAGCCCGGAATATTTGACGCTATTGGCCAGGGGGTGAAAAAAGACATCCTTGACCTGGGTATAAAAACCGTAAAAGAGGTTTCTTTTGTCCAGGTGTACTGGCTGGAAGGAAGAATATCCCAGGACGGCGTCCATACCATCTGTAACCAATTGCTTTGCGACCGGATCAGCCAGGAATATGTGATCAACCCATCGCCTGAGCAAAGCTGCCTTGTGGTCGAAGTGGCGCATAACCCGGGGGTAATGGATCCGGTAGAGGATTCTACTTTAAAAGGGATCAAAGACCTGGGTATCGACGGGGTCGCCTCGGTCAGGACCGCGAAGAAATACCTGCTTACCGGGGATATAACTCCGGCCCAGCTTAAGACCATTTCCGAAAAACTCTTATACAACAAACTCATCCAGCATGTAGTCAAACCCCAGGATAAATCCGGGGATGCCCCCAGCCAGACTCATACTTACCAATTTAAACTGGTAAATGTCCCGTTGATCAAAGCCTCTGACCGGCAATTGCTGGATATCAGCGCCAAAGGCCAGCTTTTCCTGAATTTGACCGAGATGAAACTGATCCGGGATTATTTCCGTAAGCTTAAACGCGACCCCACTGATTGCGAACTGGAAACCCTGGCCCAGACATGGTCGGAGCATTGCGGCCACAAGACTTTCCGGGGCAAGATAGATTACCGGGAAAAAGGCAAAACCCTGGAACCGGGGCTTAAGGTCAAGAAAATAAATAATCTCTTGAAGTCCACGGTGATGAAAGTTACCAAGGACCTGGACAAATCCTGGTGCGTATCGGTATTCCAGGATAATTCCGGGGTGATCAAATTTGACGAAAAGAACAATGTCTGTTTCAAGGTGGAGACCCATAATCATCCATCTGCGCTGGAGCCTTTCGGCGGGGCGAATACCGGGGTAGGCGGGGTTATCCGGGATCCCCTGGGAACAGGTTTGGGCGCGAAGCCGATCTTGAATACCGATGTTTTTTGTTTTGCTCCGCCGGATTATCCTTTTGATAAACTTCCCGCGGGCACGCTGCATCCCAAACGCATAATGAAAGGCGTGGTTTCCGGGGTGCGCGATTACGGGAACAAGATGGGTATCCCCACGGTGAACGGCGCGGTATTGTTCCACGACGGCTTTGTCGGCAATCCTTTGGTTTATTGCGGGACAGTCGGGATCATGCCCAAAGATAAATGTTTTAAGAACGGCAAGTCCGGGGAATTGATCGTAGTGGTCGGCGGAAGGACCGGCAGGGACGGGATACACGGAGCGACATTTTCTTCCGGAGAGCTGACGCATGAATCGGAGACGGTTTCCAGCGGAGCGGTCCAGATCGGCAATCCTATCCAGGAAAAGAAGGTGGTTGACGCCATACTGCAATGCCGCGATCTGAACCTGTATAATTCCATAACCGACTGCGGAGCTGGAGGATTATCTTCAGCTGTAGGCGAGATGGCCAGCGAGTTAGGCGGCCGCGTGGACCTGGATAAAGTCCCTTTGAAGTACCAGGGGTTGTCTTACGCGGAGATCTGGATCTCTGAATCCCAGGAGAGGATGGTTTTGTCCGTTCCCAAGGAAAAGATCGCGAAACTCCAGGAGATCTGCGCAGTGGAGAACGTGGAAGCGGTGGTGATCGGCGAATTCACCGATACCAAAAGGCTCAAGCTTTATTATAAGCAGACCCTGGTTTGCGACCTGGATATGAAATTCCTGCATGACGGGCTTCCCCGGACCGAGAAAAAGGCAGAATATATCCAGCCCGGATATAAAGAGCCATCTTTAGATTGCCCCAAAGATCTTACCCCAACGCTGTTAAAATTGCTTTCGCGCTATGATATATGTTCCAAGGAATGGATCGTCCGGCAATATGACCATGAGGTCCAGGGCGGATCGGTGACCAAGCCTTTGTCCGGCATCGCCAATGACGGGCCGTCTGACGCGGCAGTGGTCAAGCCGGTGCTGGGTTCTTCCAAGGCAGTGATCATCTCCAACGGCATAAATTTCAGGTACGGCTTCATCGATCCTTACTGGATGGCCGCTTCTTCGATCGACGAGGCCCTGCGGCAGATCATCGCGTCCGGCGGGTCTTTGAAGGAAGTGGCTATACTGGATAATTTCTGCTGGGGCAATCCCGATAAGCCGGACAGGCTGGGTTCTCTGGTCCGCTGCTCTTACGGATGTTACGATACCGCCAAAGGATTCGGGGTCCCGTTCATTTCCGGCAAGGACAGCCTGTATAATGAATACGCGGTGAATAATAAATCCCAGGCTATCCCGGGAACGCTTTTGATCTCGGCAATAGCGGTGATGGAAGACGCGGCAAAAGCGGTTTCCATGTACGCCAAGGATGCCGGCAACCTGGTTTATCTGGTGGGCGACACATTCCCTGAACTGGGCGGCTCGCATTATTACGAGCTTCTCGGCTTTACCGGCAACAGCGTGCCCAGGGTCAATATTAAGAAAGCCAAGTTGATATTCGAGGGATTGAGCCGTTGTTCGGATAACGGGCTTGTTCAGGCGATGCATGATTGTTCGGACGGCGGCTTGGCTGTGGCAGCCGCTGAAATGGCTTTTTCCGGAGGATTGGGGATGGAGATATTCCTGTCCGGGGTCCCTTATGGCGGATCCGGCGCAGGGCGGAATGATCTTATACTTTTTTCGGAATCCAACTCCAGATTCGTGGTAGAGGTCAAGAAGGCGGACCAGAAAGCGTTTGAGAAGAGGATGAAAGGCCTGGCGTTCGGGCTTATAGGTTGCGTGTCCCGGGATAAATATTTCAAGGTTTTCGGTTTGGATAATAAGATTTGCCTGCAGGCGGATATATCCGGTCTAAAAGAGGCCTGGCAGAAACCATTAAAATGGTAGGGGGATAATGATGAAGAAATTCCCGGAGATACGGCATGATTTTACCACTGAGGACCCGTGGAGGATGTTCAGGATAATTTCAGAATTCACGGACGGCTTTGAGGTCCTTTCCGGCGTCGGCCGGGCGGTTTCCATATTCGGCTCAGCCAGGCTTGAGCCGGGCAGTAAATATTACAAGCTGACCGAAGAGATCGCGTATCTGTTGGCCAAGGAGAAATACGCGGTCATCACCGGCAGCGGGCCGGGGCTTATGGAAGCGGCGAATAAGGGGGCCAGGCGGGCCAAAGGGCATTCCATCGGCTTGAATATAGAGATCCCCACTGAGCAGAGGTCTAATCCTTACGTGGATACGCTTTTGAGCTTCCACTATTTCTTCGTGCGCAAGGTGATGTTCGTCAAATACGCCAAGGCCTTTGTGATCATGCCCGGAGGCTATGGCACGCTGGATGAATTCACCGAAGCGATCAACCTGATCCAGACACTGCGCATACCGCGTTTTCCGGTTGTGGTTTTCGGCAGCGATTACTGGAAGGGGATGCTTGACTGGCTTAAGTCCAGCGTGATGAAAGAAGGATGCATCAGTAAGGGCGACCTGGATATTTTTGAGGTGGCGGATAAGCCCGAGGAAGTGGTGAAGATAATCAAACGTTTCTATGCTAAGAATAAAACGTTGTGCTAATGAAGGCAGAGAATAAATGACAATTCCCAAGGTGTGCGTTTTAAGGACAGCCGGGACTAATTGCGATAAAGAAACGGAATTCGCTTTCAGCCGGGCCGGCGCATCGGTCGACCTGGTGCACGTGAATAAATTGATCCAGGGCGATAAAAAACTGGACGATTATCAGATCTTGGCTTTGCCCGGAGGGTTCACTTACGGCGACGATATCGCCGCCGGAAAGATCCTGGCGAATGAGCTGAAATATAAACTAGGCGGTTCCTTAAGCAAGTTTATCAACCAGGGCAAACTGGTGATCGGCATATGCAATGGTTTTCAGATCCTGGTCAAGAGCGGGTTTTTGCCGGGTAACGACAAACTCGAGCAGGATACCAGCCTGATCATAAACGATTCGGGAAGCTTCAAGGATTGCTGGGTTTATCTTAGACCGCAGACTGTAGACTGTAGACTGCAGACTTCAGACTGTAGACTTAAGGCGGAAAGTAATAACTCTAATAAATGCGTGTGGACTAAAGATCTTCCCGCGGTCATATATCTGCCGATAGCGCACGGGGAGGGGAAATTTGTCACCAAAGACAGCGCTGTCCTGAAAAGGCTTAAAGATAACGGACAGATAGTTTTCCAATACTGCGATGAAAAAGGCGTTTTAGCGGGATATCCGCATAATCCCAACGGCTCAACAGAAAACATCGCCGGTATCTGCGATGAGACCGGCAGGATCCTCGGGCTTATGCCGCATCCGGAACGCCACCTGGATACTTTGCAGCACCCGCGCCGGCGGCCGGGAGAAGATAAGGGCGAAGGGGACGGTTCGCTGATATTCAAGAATGGAGTGGAATATGCCAGAAAATATCTGTAATGACACGCCCCGCGAATTCTGCGGTTTATTCGGCATCTACGGCCATAAGCAAGCCAGCTGGATGACTTACATGGGGCTTTACGCGCTGCAACATAGAGGCCAGGAAGCCTGCGGCATAGTTTCCAGTCATCAGGGAAACCTTTCGGTTTACAAACATATGGGCCTGGTCAGCGATGTCTTTACCGAGGATGTGCTGAATAAACTGAAAGGCAATGCCGCTGTCGGCCATGTGCGTTATTCGACCACTGGATCAAGCGTGCTAAAGAACGCCCAGCCGCTTTTGATCGATTACGCCAAAGGGTCTATCTGCATCGCCCATAACGGCAATCTGATCAATTCCCTGGAATTAAGAAAGGACCTGGAAAACAGCGGTTCGATCTTCCAGACTACCACTGATTCGGAGATAATAATCCATTTGATGGCCAGGGCCCGAAGCCGGGATGTGATCGAAAGCCTTATTTACTCCCTGGAAAAGATCAAAGGGGCGTATTCGCTTTTGCTCATGGATAATTCCCGGGTGATCGGTGTCAGGGACCCTTGGGGTTTCAGGCCGCTGTGCCTGGGTAAATTAGGCGGGGCGTGGTGCCTGGCTTCAGAGACCTGCGCGTTCGACCTGATCGGAGCGAAGTATATCCGCGAGATCGAGCCCGGGGAGATCGTCATTATCGATAAGAACGGGTTGCGCTCGATAAAACCGAAACAATTGCATAGCCGGACCAACCACGCGTTCTGCACCTTTGAGCATATTTATTTCGCCCGTCCGGACTCCAAGGTATTCGGTGAAACCGTGCATCTGGTCAGGCGCAAGCTGGGAGCCCAGCTGGCCCGCGAGCATAGGGTTAAAGCGGATTTTGTCGTTCCTGTCCCGGATTCCGGATTTTCCGCGGCTATGGGTTATTCGCAGGAGTCGGGGATACCTCTGGAAATGGGGATCATCCGCAACCATTATGTAGGCAGGACATTCATCCAGCCGGCTCAGGATTCCCGGGACCTGGGCGTGCGGGTAAAATTCAATATTTTACGCGATGTTTTAAAAGGCAAAAAGATCGTGATCGTGGATGATTCGATAGTCCGGGGGACTACCTCGAAGATCCGCGTGCGCAATCTGCGTAAGGCCGGGGTAAAAGAGGTGCATCTGCGCATATCCTGCCCGGCTCACAGATTCCCTTGCTTCTACGGCATTGATTTTCACAAGCCTTCGGAATTGATCGCCAATAAGTATGAGTCCCTGGATAAGGTCCGGCAGTATCTGGAGGTGGACAGCCTGGGTTACTTAAGCCTCGAAGGGATGCTTGGCTGCCTTAAATATTCCAACAATAACTACTGCGCCGCCTGTTGGACAGGGAAGTATCCCATAGCGATAAAAGAATGCAGTAAATTCCTGCTGGAGACCAATTGCTGCGGCCAGGCAGGCAGGTAAACATTTTCTAAAAACAGGACTTTGTTTTTACGGATCGCGGTCAAATTCAAGGAGTTTAAATGAGCGGAATTTTCGGCGTGGTGGCGAAGAACGATTGTCGTAATGACCTTTTTTACGGGACGGATTATCATTCCCATCTGGGCACGGAATTCGCCGGGCTGGCGGTCTGGGGCAAGGAATTGTGCCGCAAGATCCATGATATCAAGGGCAGCCAGTTCAAATCCAAGTTCTTCGAAGATCACCGCAAGATGGAAGGGAATAAAGGTATCGGGGTGATCAGCGCTAATGAAGAACAGCCTATATACGTCAACTCCAAGTTCGGGCCTTTCGCGATCATTACCAACGGGTTTATCGAAAATTCAGATGATCTGGCCGAGGAGTTGTATAAGGACGGCCATTCTTTCAGCGAGATGACCGGCGCAGGGGTTAACCTGACTGAGCTGGCGTCGAAGATGATCACCCAGGGCAAAGACCTGACCGACGGTATTAAAAAGATGTTCTCCAAGATCTCCGGTTCATGCTCATTGTTGATCCTGGCAAAAGAAGGCATTTACGCGGCCCGCGACCGGTACGGATGCACGCCGTTGATCCTTGGCTCAAAATCCGGGGATTGGGCGATAACTACCGAGACCGCGGCGTTCCAGAACCTGGGGTATGAAATAGTCCGGGACCTTAATCCCGGCGAGATCGTGTTTATAGACGAAAGCGGGGTCAAGGTAAAAGACGAGGGATCGGGCGTAAATAAGATCTGTTCTTTCCTTTGGATCTATACCGGTTTCCCGGCTTCGACTTACGAGGGTATAAATACCGAGACTGTCCGGGAGAGATCCGGGCAATTACTGGCGAAGAACGATGATGTAAAGGTGGATGTGGTGGCCGGCGTTCCGGATTCCGGGACAGCCCACGCTATCGGCTATTCCATGGAATCAAAAGTGCCTTTCCGCCGGATACTGATAAAATACACGCCCGGATACGGACGCAGCTATACGCCTCCTTCGCAGGAGACCCGCGACCTGATCGCCAAGATGAAGCTGATACCGATCAAGGATATAATCAAAGGCAAAAGCGTGGTTATTTGCGACGATTCCATAGTCCGGGGCACGCAGTTCAAGAATTACACCATACGTAAGCTTAAGGAATGCGGGGTAAAAGAGATACATCTGAGGATCGCCTGTCCGCCGCTGATGTTCCCCTGCAAATTCAATTATTCTACGCGCAGTATCAATGAGTTGGCCGCGCGCAAAGCGATCCGGGCGATCGAAGGCAAAGATATCAAGGACGTCAGCGCTTATATCGATGAGACCTCGGCCCAACATAAGAAAATGGTGGAGTGGATCAGGAAAGACCTGGATGTCACTTCCTTGAAATATCAGAAGATGGGCGACATGCTTAAAGCAATAGGCAGGTCAGCCGATCAATTATGCCTTTATTGCTGGACAGGTAAATAATCATGAAAAAGATCACTTACAAACAGGCGGGCGTGGATATTAACGCGGCTAATTCATTCAAGGCCAAGCTGCAGGGCCTGGTCAAGAGTTCGCAGGGGCCGGAGGTGTTAAAAGGCATAGGCGGGTTCGGCAGTTTTTTCAGCCTGGCCAAAGACAAATACCGCGATCCGGTGCTGGTTTCGTCTTCAGACGGGGTAGGGACAAAACTGAAGATCGCCTCGTTATGCGGCAAGCATGATACTATCGGCATTGATGCCGTAGGGATGAACGTAAATGATATCCTTTGCGTGGGCGCGAAGACTTTATTCTTTTTGGATTATATTGCTTATAGCGATCTGGATGAGAAGATCCTTTTGGATGTGGTCAAAGGCTTGAATCAGGGATGCCTGCAGGCAGGCTGCAGCCTGATCGGCGGAGAAACCGCTCAGATGCCCGGGATGTATGCCAAAGGCGAATATGATCTGGCGGGATTCTGCGTGGGCATAGTTGAGAGGGACGCGATCATTGACGGGTCGCAGATCAGGCCGGGCAATGTGGTTGTCGGTATTGAATCCAATGGCATTCATTCCAACGGGTATTCGTTGGTGCGCAAGGTGTTATCGGTGGCTGAACAGAAGAGGATGGGAAAAGAATTGCTCAAACCGACCCGTATATACGTGAAGCAGGTCCAGCGGCTGCTGAATAAATTCAATCGCGGCCGTAATCAGGCGATCAAAGGGTTATCGCATATTACCGGTGGTTCGTTCTATGATAAGATCGCACGTATTCTTCCTGCAAATGTGGATGTTAAGATAAATAAAGGCTCCTGGGTTGTGCCGCAGATATTCAAGCTGATCCAGGCCAATGGCAATATCCCGGATAAAGAAATATATCATACGTTGAATATGGGGATAGGGATGGTGGTGGTGGCTGAGGCGAATGCCGCCAAAGACATTCAAAAAGAATTAAGCGACCTGAAACTTAAATCCTGGGTTATCGGCTCTTGCGTCAAAGGGCATAAGCAAGTCGAAATAGTTTAGGGACGGTTCTCAACCACGGTTAAAACTGTCCCCTAATTATTGTTCTTTAAAGTTTTGCGGGTCCTGCCGAGGAGTTAGTGAGGGCTGTGTCAGTCGCTCGAACAGTCCTCGACCTTCGGTCTGCGGAACTCGCTTGGTGACACAGTCCTCACTAGTCGTCTCGTCACCCGCAAAAATGGATATATTGTTAATTAGACGGTTTCAGAAAATATGCCATTATCAAAATGACAATCTCAGAGTATGATATTCGTCCACTGGGTTATTTGAAAAGAGCAGGGCAGCAATTAAAGAGTGATACATTGCAATCGCTTTTTTACGCTGCTCTAGAGCTGCGGTGTGCTATAGAGGCTAGAGCAAGAGAACAACTTTTTTCCCTAAAAAGAATCCCTCCAAAAACAATTAAATTATGGCACGCAGAAAAGATTATGGCCGAATTAAATAAAATGGTTAAAGGCGCGATGACCCCTATGACAATACGTATTAGGATGAAGTCATCAAAACAAAAAATAGACCCATTTACATATAAGCCCATAGATAAACGCATTTTATCTGAATATGGTAAATTAGGTGATTTGCTGCATGCGCCTAAAAATAAATTAACCGAAGAAGATATTAAAAAAAGGAAAAAGAATTTATGGATAGTTATGGAAGAGGTTGATAAAAGGTGTAGAGGACATATGCTACATCCCCCTGAATGGAAAATCCCGTGTACCAAATGCGGTAAATATTTACCAATAAATGAGTGGATAGAGACCAAAGATTTGAGTTTTATTTGTAAATGTGGGCATAAGAATTCGTTAAGAGGCAAAAAATTGATTATAACTATGAGAGCCATAAAGAAAAGTGCCAAATCGGTTGCTTTAGTTCAAGCGGAACAAATTGAAGAGAGTTTAAATAAAGATATAAGAAAAGTAAAAGCTTTCCCTAACTAAACCATTGGGTAGTTAAAATGCGAAAGACCTTTGGCGGCCCGATAGGGTAAAACCGACTTTGAGCGAGAAAACTGACAGGTTCATTAAGTAGATAAATATTATGAGAATATTGGTGATTGGTTCAGGCGGCAGGGAGCATGCGCTGGTGTGGAAGATAGCGCAGTCGAAACTGGCCGATAAAATTTTCTGTGCTCCGGGCAACGGCGGCATTGCCGGCCTGGCTGAGTGTATAGATATCAAGGCTGATGATGTTGCCGGACTGCTGGATTTCGCCAGGAAAGAAAAGATCGACCTGACTGTTGTCGGCCCGGAAGTCCCGCTTTCCCTGGGGATAGTCGATGAATTCGCTAAATACAAGTTAGCGATATTCGGCCCGAATAAAAAAGCGGCCCAGCTTGAGGCTAGCAAAGTATTCTCCAAAGAGATAATGGCTAAATATAAAGTCCCTACCGCGGACTTTAAGATCTTTGATAATGCCGGATTGGCTAAAGAATATATTGAAAAGACCGGTGCTCCCTGCGTAGTCAAGGCTGACGGCCTGGCAGCGGGCAAGGGCGTGGTCGTGGCTAAGACAGTTGATGAAGCCAAGGCAGCGGTTACCTTGATGATGGAGCAAAAGGCTTTTGGCACAGCAGGTAATAAAGTGATCATTGAGGAATGCCTGAGCGGCCAGGAAGCGTCAATACTGGTCTTGACTGATTCGCGGCATGTAATTCCGTTGGTCTCTAGCCAGGACCATAAACGGGTATTTGATAATGACCAGGGCCCGAATACCGGCGGCATGGGCGCGTATTCTCCGGCTCCGGTAGTTACCCCGGAATTATTCAAAGAGATACAGGAAAAGATAATTGACCGGACCATTGACGGCCTGGCTAAAGAAGGCATAGAATATAAAGGTATCCTTTACGCCGGGGTAATGCTTACTAAAGACGGGCCTAAAACCTTAGAATTCAACGTGCGTTTCGGCGATCCGGAGACTGAAGCGATCCTGCCTCGCCTGAAATCGGATCTGGTGGAAGTGATGTTGGCCACAGCCAACGGGAAATTGGATAAAATCATCCGGTCCGGCGGTTTAAGTTGGGATAGCCGGGCCTGCGTTTGCGTGGTTTGCGCTGCCGGCGGTTATCCGGGCGAGTATGAAAAAGGCAAAGAGATCTTTGGTTTAGATAAGGCCGCGTTGATTAAAGACGCTGTGGTGTTCCATGCCGGGACTAAAAAGTCCGGGGAGAAGATATTAACCAATGGCGGCAGAGTGCTGGGAGTGACCGGCTTGGGCAATTCCATAAAAGAGGCGATCAGCCATACCTATCAGGCTGTGGAGAAAATAAATTTCGAGGGCATGCATTTTCGCAAAGATATAGGCGCTAAAGCATTATAGCAGGAGGATAAATGAGCAAACCGGTCAGCATAATCATGGGCAGCCAGTCAGATATGGAAACATTGCAGGGAGCTGTAGATGTGCTTAAGGATTTCAACGTGGGTTTTGATATCCGGGTTTTATCCGCGCACCGCACTCCCAAGGATGTTGAAAGGTACGTGGAAGAGGCTTCGGAAAAGGGAACAAAGGTTTTTATCGCCGCCGCGGGCGGGGCAGCTGCTCTGGCCGGGGTGATCGCCAGCCATACAACTCTTCCGGTGATCGGCATACCCATTGAGACAAAATCGCTAAAAGGATTAGATTCGCTTTTATCTACAGTGCAGATGCCCGCCGGGATACCTGTTGCTTCTATGGCTATCGGCTCAGCCGGAGCGAAGAACGCCGCGCTTTTCGCTTTGCAGATCCTGGGGACAAGCGATAAGAAGATCAGACAGAAGATGTCCGGTTATAAAAAAGATATGCGGGCTAAGATCCTTAAGATAAAACTTAAGGCATAAACAGTTTTATATATGGCTACTAAGATCATAAAAGTCGATCCGGCCAAGCCTGATGAAAAAGCGCTGGTTGAAGCGGCTGATATCCTTCGGGAAGGCGGCCTGGTCATAATTCCCACTGAGACCGTATACGGCATAGCGGCGAACAGCAATAATGAAAAGACCGTTAAAAAGCTTTGGGAAGTAAAGAAACGGCCAGCGAACAAACATTTTTCATTGCACATTGACAGCAGCCAGCGGGTAAAAGATTTTGTCATGGCAGTGCCTTTGGCCGCCTATAAATTGATGGACAGGTTCTGGCCCGGGCCTTTGACCATGATCTTCCGGGCAAAAGACGCGGGGACTATAGGTATACGCATGCCGGATAATAAAGTTGCGTTGAGGATAATTAACCTGGCGGAAGTGCCGATAGTCTGCCCTTCGGCGAATATCTCCGGTAATCCCGCTCCAATAAATTTCGAGCAGGCGATAAAAGACTTGAACGGCAAGGTGGATATGGCTTTGGATTGCGGGCCGGCGCAGTTGGGCGTGGAGTCAACAGTAGTGGATCTGACCGTTGACCCGGTAAATGTATTGAGGGAAGGTTTTATAAAGAAGGACCAGATCTTTGAGACGATCAAAAGAAAGACTGTGCTTTTTGTGTGCACCGGCAATTCCTGCCGTTCGGTAATGGCCCAGGCGCTTTTGCTCAAGAAACTTAAAGATTCCGGCAGGCAGGATATAGAAGTGTTATCCGCCGGGCTGATGATGGCCGATGGCCTGGGAGCCAGCCAGGAGACTAAAGAGGTTTTGAAACGGGAAGGCATAGATGTTTCCGGCCACCGTTCTCAGCGGGTGAGCGTGGAGATGCTCGACAGGTCGGATATCATCCTGGTCATGGAGAAATTGCACGAGAGCCGTATACTCCAGATGGCCCCGGAGGTGAAAAGCCGGCTTTTTCTTTTGAAAGAATTCGCCCAGGTAAAGGATAATGACCTGGATATCCTGGATCCTATAGGCAGGCCGAGGGATTTTTACGAGTATACTTTGGGGGTAATAAAAGAGGCGGTGGATAAGATCAGCCGCATAATCTAAGGGAATATAAAATGGAAAAAATAGTCATTGGTTCGGATCACGGCGGGTTCGATCTGAAAGAAACGCTCAAGGCGTATCTGGCGAATAAAGGTTTTAAGGTTGAAGATGCCGGGACGTATTCTACGGACAGCTGCGATTATCCGGATACCGCGTATGCCGCGGCCAGGGAGGTTTCCCTCGGCCGGTATAAGAAAGGCGTGCTTATCTGCAAATCCGGGATCGGTAATTCCATAGTGGCTAATAAACTCCCCAATGTCCGGGCGGCATTGTGTTTTAATCTTAAAACAGCCAGGCTTTCCCGCATGCATAATGACGCCAACGTTCTGGTGCTCGGGGCCAGCTTCGTCGATAAAGGCCCGGCCAAAAGAATATTATCCGCGTGGTTGAATACGAAATTCGAAGGCGGAAGGCATATAAGGCGGTTGAATAAAATAAAGGCTATAGAAAGGAAAGTAAGAGGTGGAAAGATATGAAACATTTAAAAAGCGTTGACCCGGAGATATATAAAGCGATACAGGAAGAGATCGCCAGGCAGCAGGATAACCTGGAGTTGATCGCTTCAGAGAACATCACGTCTTTGGCGGTATTGGAGGCCCAGGGATCGGTATTGACCAATAAATACGCCGAGGGGTATCCTCACCGCAGATGGTACGGCGGCTGTGAATTCGTGGATAAGACCGAGGAGTTGGCGGTGGAAAGGGTTAAAGACCTGTTCAAGGCGGAGTACGCCAATGTCCAGCCGCATTCCGGCACGCAGGCGAATATGGCAGTTTTCTTTGCCTGTATGAAACTGGGGGAGACTTTCCTGGCCATGGACCTGGCCTGCGGAGGCCATCTTTCCCACGGCCTGCGGCATAATTTTTCCGGGACATTCTATAATCCCATCCCTTACGGCCTGGACAAGAAAACCGAGACCATTGATTACGACAATATCCGGGTCCTGGCGATGAAACACAAGCCGAAATTCATCCTGGCAGGCGCGTCCGCTTATTCCCGGGAGATAGATTTCAAAAAGCTGCGCCAGATCTGCGATGAATCCGGCGCCCTGATGTTCGTGGATATGGCTCATATCGCCGGCCTGGTCGCCGCAGGGGTGCATCCTTCGCCTGTGCCATACGCGGATTTCGTCACTTCGACCACGCATAAGACATTGCGCGGGCCAAGAGGCGGCTTCATCCTGGCCAAAGAAAAGTTCGGCAAGGCCATTGATTCTTTTGTTTTTCCCGGGATGCAGGGAGGTCCTTTAATGCATGTGATCGCGGCTAAGGCGGTGGCTTTCAAAGAAGCGCAGGGAGACGCCTTTAAACAATACCAAAAGCAGATCGTGGCCAACAGCCGCAGGTTCGCCGCTAAACTGCAGGAAAAGGGGTACAGGATCGTTTCCGGAGGCACGGATAATCACATGTTCCTGGTCGATCTTACCAACAAGAAGATCACCGGAAAAGACGCCCAGATCCTTTTGGAGTCGGTAAACATCACTCTGAACAAGAACCTTATTCCTTACGATCCTTTGCCTCCGGGGCAGACCAGCGGTATCCGTATCGGCACCCCGGCGATCACCACCCGCGGGATAAAAGAACCGCAGATAGACGCCCTGGCAGGCCTTATCGACCAGGCTATTGTATCCAGGGATCAACCGGATAAACTAAAAGAGATCAAAAAAGAAGTGATCAAGATTACCCGTAAGTTCCCGATGTATCCCGAGCTTAAGGGCAACATCAGCTGATATTTAAAAAAGGCGCGCTAATGATAAAGAAAAACACTAAAGCAAAGAAACATTCACGGATCAGCTGGGACGAATATTTTATGCAGATAGCCCATCTGGTCTCCCAGCGTTCCACCTGCCTGCGCAGGAACGTGGGCGCGGTTATCGTTAAGGATAAACGGATGCTGGCTACCGGGTATAACGGCGCGCCCAGCGGCGTGGCGCATTGCCTGGACACAGGATGCCTGCGGGAGAAAATGAAGATACCTTCGGGGCAGCGCCATGAACTTTGCCGCGGCCTGCACGCCGAGCAGAACGCCATAATCCAGGCTTCTTTATACGGGATAAGCGTCAAGGGCAGCACTTTTTACGTCACCAACCAGCCGTGCGTTATCTGCGCCAAGATGTTGATCAACGCCGGGATAAACGAGGTGGTTGTTTCCGCGGGTTATCCCGATGAGCTGGCCATGGATTTTTTAAAAAGCGCGAAGATAAAATTCAGGATCTTAAAAAAATAACCGGGTGAAAATATGCGTTGTTCGTTCTGCGGCCATAAAGAAGACAAAGTGGTAGATTCCCGATCGATACAGGATGAGCGGGCGATAAGGCGCAGGCGCGAGTGTTTGAAATGCGGCAAGCGTTTTACCACCTATGAATATATCGAAGAGCCGTCGCTTATGGTGATCAAGAAAGACGGCCGCAGACAGCCGTTCGACCGCAAACGCATACTCGCGGGGATAATTAAGGCCTGCGAGAAAAGGCCGGTGAGCATCGATAAGATGGAAGAGATCGTTATCCAGGTGGAAAGGTCTTTGCAGAAAAAAACCGGCAGGGAAGTCCCATCGACGCGGATCGGCGAGCTGGTGATGGAGAAGCTGAAGTCCCTTGATGACGTGGCCTACGTGAGGTTCGCCTCGGTTTACCGCCAGTTCCGGGATGTGGAACAGTTCATGACGGAACTGAAGGTCATGTTGAACAAGGAAAAGCAAAAGTCCAGGAAAAAGAGCTAGAGGCGCGATAATGGTAGAGATGGAGCTGAATAAGATCGTTATAGACGAAAAGAAGCACGGCCAGCTCATCGTGTTGAAGGAAAAGAACGGCGAAAGGGTCCTGCCGATCGTTATCGGGCTTAACGAGATAGCGGCAATAAGGTCGAAGATAAAAGGGGATAAGCCTCCGCGGCCGGTAACCCACGATCTGCTTTATTCGGTGATAACCGAGATGGACGGGCAGATCCAGCGCATCCTTATCGATAAGTTCCAGAACAATGTTTTTTACGCTAAGATAGTCCTGAAAACCTCAGCCGGACATGAAAAAGCCGTCGATGCCCGGCCTTCCGACAGCATTGCCCTGGCTGTGCGCGCGCATGCCCCGATATTCGCGGATGAATCCGTGCTGAAGCAGATGGAGATGTTCAAAGAGGGAAATGAATCCCGTTAGAAACCTTAATTTTCTATGGGATTTGTCTCTAACGGGATGAAAATAGGCCTTATTTCAGATACCCACGATAACCTTCCTAAATTAGAGCGCGCGGTCAGTTTCTTCAATAAAAATAAAGTAAATTTTGTCCTGCATGCCGGCGATTATGTCGCGCCTTTTGCTATTGATAAGATGAACGCTTTGTCCTGCGATTGGCTGGGGGTATTCGGCAATAATGACGGGGAAAAGAAAGGTTTGTCCGTTAAATCGCTGAACCGGATAAAGGCCTCTCCATACCGGTTCAAGCTCTTCGGCCGCAAGGTCACCCTGCTGCATGATCCGCAGTCTCTGGAAATGAAAAAAGAGAAAGCGGACCTGGTGGTTTTCGGACATACTCACAAACCTGAGGCGGTTAAGTTAAAGGATAAGCTTATAGTTAATCCCGGGGAGTGCTCTGGCTGGGTCTCCGGTAAATCCACGGTCGCTATTGTCGATCTGGATGAACTGAACTGCCGGATCGTAAAAATATAGGGACGCATGAAAAATTATTCCATTTGGCTGGATCAGAATAAAGAACTGTTGAAAGAGGTATTAAGCCTGGCAAGGGAAAAGAAAGTCAGGCTTTATATCGTCGGCGGGGTTTTACGCGATATCTTCCTTTCCCGGGAGCGCTTAAATCCGGATATTGATTTCTGCCTTAAAAAGGGGGCAATAAAGTTTGCCCGGGAACTCAGCCGCAGGCTGAAAGCGGGTTTTGTGCTCCTGGACGCGGAGCATGGCTCAGGCCGCGTGGTGAAAAAAATGAAGGATAAAGTCTGCACCCTGGATTTCTCTGATTTTAAAGGAACGGACCTTAATGATGACCTGTTGCGCAGGGATTTTACCATCAACAGCATAGCGGTAGGGTTGGAAGACGCGCTTTCCGGCAAGGCGTTCAAAGATATACTTATTGATCCCTGGTCAGGGCAGAAAGACCTGAAGAATGGATTGATCCGCCAGGTGAGTAAAAAAAGTTTTGAGGATGATCCTTTGCGGATCCTGCGCGGATTCAGCTTGGCCGCGGCTTTCGGCCTGCGCATAGACAAGGATACGCTGAAGTCAATGTCCGGGGTAAAGAATAAACTGCCCGGAGTTTCCGCCGAGAGGGTCCGCGATGAGATCTTTAAGATCCTGGCCAGCAGCAGGGGTTTTCAGGGCATTGCTATGCTGGACGCCGAGGGGCTCCTGGATATCCTGATCCCGGATATAAAAGCTATGCGCAGGTTAAAACAGGGCGGCAAGCATCATTTTGACGTCTGGGGGCATACGCTGGATACGGTTAAACACCTGGAATTGCTGCTTAAAAGATTATCCCGCAATAAAGATATCGCGGATTATCTGGAGCAGGAGATCTCTTCTGGGCACAAAAGGCGCGAGCTGCTTATGCTGGCCGGTCTTTTGCATGATATCGGCAAGCCGAAAACATTCAGGCGGGAGAAAGGGAAAATATCCTTCCACGGCCATGAGCGCCTCGGCTCGTCCATGGTAAATGATATCGCGGAATCCCTGAAACTTTCGCGGGAAGAAGCGCGCATGCTGCGGAGAATAGTTTTTCTGCATTTGCGCCCCGGGTATCTGGTCACTAATCCTGTATTGACCCAGCGGGCGAGATTCAGGTTCTTCCGTGACGCCGGGGATGAGGCGGCAAGCGTGCTTTTATTGGCGCTGGCGGATGAGCGGGCTACCCAGGGATATCTTTTGCTGGATAAGGTCCGCAAACGTTATAAGAGGGTCATCCCCCGGTTGATCCGGGAATATTTTCATAAACAGGCTGCGCCGGCGCAAAAGCGTTTGATCAACGGCAATGACCTGATCGAACGTTTCAAGTTGGCGCCTTCGGCTTTGATCGGCAGCCTGCTTAGCCGGCTGGAAGAATTACAGGCTATTGGAAAGGTAAAAACCAAGGCGGATGGCTTTAAACAGGCCGCCGTGATGTTAAAAGAAGAAAGGTAGGCTTCATGGATAAGATCGAATTTGACGCGATAGAAAAAGATGTTTTGAAAGAGATCGGCAATATGTGCGCGGGTAACGCCACCACTGCTCTGGCTGAGATCCTGGGCAGGCGGATCGAGCTGGAACTGCCGGATATGAAGGTTGTCAGCATTGCCGGTTTGCCGGGGTACTTGAAGGTTGATCCCGAGGAGCCGGTTATCGGGGTGCACGTGCAGATATGGGGAGGGGTCAGGGGCAATGCCGTAATGATCCTGTCTTCCAAGGACGCGTTCTCGCTGCTGGACACCTTGCTTGGCCTGCGCCAGGACAGCCCCAGCGCGCTGACGGAAGTGGGTATATCCGCGCTAAAAGAGATCGGTAATATCGTAGTCAACGCGTACCTTTCGGCGCTAAGCGCGATCACCGGCATATCGGCGTTCCCTTCCACTGTGACTTTGTCCAGCGGCGCGGCTAAATCAGTGATCAACCTGATATTTTCAGGATTACATAAAGATAGACCTGAAGAAACGATACTGGTAGAAGCGCACTTCAAGGATAAAACAAGGGACTTGGCGGGTAATTTCTTTGTCGTATTTGACGTGCTTTCTATAGGCACGATCTTGAAAAAAGCTCAGAAACTGGGCAAGTAAGAAAAGGGCAGCAAGGACCAATAACCCATAAGGAGGGTTTATGTACGCGGTATTGCCTCTGGTGATCTTTCTGGCAGCAATGGTGATTATCGGCATATGGGGTATGCGTAAGACTTCCACTATCGGCGATTTCTTCCTGGGGGGAAGGACGATCGGCCCCTGGTTCTCGGCTTTTGCTTACGGGACATCATATTTCTCAGCGGTTATTTTTATCGGGTTCGCCGGCAAGATCGGCTGGGGGTTCGGCCTGGGCGGATTGTGGATCGCCCTGGGCAATGCGTTCATAGGATCGTTGCTTGCCTGGCTGGTCCTGGGCAAAAGGACCCGCAGGATGACCCAGAACCTAGACGTGATGACTATGCCGGAATTCCTGCATGAACGCTTTCAGGGCAGATATATCAAGATGATCACCGCGGTGATCATCTTTGTTTTTCTGATCCCGTATTCGGCTTCGGTATTTAAAGGACTGGGGCATCTTTTTCAGGCTAATTTCAATATGCCCTATGACACCGCGCTGTTCATCATGATCCTGATCACCGGGGTTTATCTGATCCTGGGAGGATATTTCGCGGTTACCCTTACCGATTTCATTCAGGGGATCATTATGCTTTTCGGCGCGCTGATGATGGTGGGTATCCTGGCCGGGAAAGCCGGCGGATTTTCTAATGTGATCGCGGAGATAATCGCCAGATATCCCCAGCATGTGCCGTTGGCAAAACAGCCGAATATCTGGCTTTTGGTTTCGCTGGTTTTTATGACTTCTTTCGGCACCTGGGGCATGCCTCAGATGGTCCAGAAATTCTACGCTATAAAGGATGAGAAACGGATTTACAAGGCCGCTATCGTTACCACTATATTCGCGCTGGTCATTACTTTTTCCGCTTATTTTACCGGGGCCATGGCGCATATTTTTTACGACAAACTGCCGGTAGTTAACGGCAAGCCGGCTTTTGATATGATCATCCCGGATCTGTTGACCACTCACATGCCGGGATGGTTGATGGTAGTTATATTGCTTTTGGTCTTATCCGCGTCCATGTCCACGCTTTCCTCTCTGGTCCTGGTGTCGGCTTCAGCCGTTTCCATCGACCTGTATAAAGGCCATGTTAATCCCAGGATAACCAAAGAAAATTCGCTTTTAATGATCCGTTTCTTAAGCGGGATATTCATAGTATTTTCTTATTTCATCGCCAGGTACGATTTTTCCGTTATCGTCACCCTGATGTCTTTGTCCTGGGGCGCGGTCGCCGGTTCTTTCATGGCGCCGTTCATTTACGGTTTGTACTGGAAAAGGACCACGCGTTTGGGCGTAAAAGCGGGAATGGCCAGCGGATTGATAATCGCGGTAAGCCTGTTCTTTATCCTTGGCCCGGACAAATCCCCGATATCAGCTACGATAGCGATGATCGTCCCGTTCTTTGTGGTGCCTTTATTCAGCCTGTGCAGCAATCCTCCGGATAAGCGATTGATCGAAAAAGCTTTTTCCGGGATATCTTAAGGGCATCTATGGACGGACAGCCTTTATCCGGGGATTACGATAAGTATATGTTAACTCAGGAAAAAGACTGGGAAGCGCTATGTTCGCGCTGCGGGGGGTGTTGCGGGGCGTTCGAAGATCCCTGTGAGCATCTCTTGAAAGGCGCGGATGGTAAGTTCTCCTGCGGGACATATGAATCCCGGTTCGGCGAGCACAAGTCAAAAGCCGGACAGCCGTTTAATTGCGTGCCTATCCGTGACATAGTGCATAAACACTGGAAGAACGACCATCAGTGCGCGTATAAAAGAAGATTGAAATCCCCATGGACAGGATTGTCAGGATAATCGGGCTGGCCCGGGAACAGGTGAAAGACTTCGTTGTCCCGATAGTAACGCTGGTCGCTGAAAAAAAAGACCCTTTCCTGGTGCTGGTTTCCTGTATCTTAAGCCTGCGCACTAAAGACAAGACTACTGCCGAGGCATGCCAACGGTTATTTAAAGCCGCGGATGACCCCCGGGCTATGGCGGCCTTGAGCAGTCCCCGGATAGAGAAATTGATCTATCCCGTGGGATTCTTCCGGACTAAAGCCAAAGTGATCCGCGAGTTAAGCAAAAGGCTTGAGGTTGAATTTAACGGGAAGGTCCCGGGTGACCTGGATACTCTTTTGAGTTTTAAGGGGGTTGGCCGCAAGACCGCGAACCTTGTTTTGGGCCTGGGCTTCGGGATACCGGCTATTTGCGTGGACAGCCATGTTCACCAGATATCCAACCGCCTGGGATGGGTCAAGACCAAAGATCCCGATGATACCGAATCCGGCTTAGCCGGGATCATCCCCGGAAAATACTGGATAGAATTGAATACTATTTTAGTGGCTTTCGGCCAGAATATATGCCTGCCGGTTTCCCCGCGCTGCAGTATATGCCGGATAAGAAAATATTGCAAAAGGATCGGGGTAAAAAATCATAGATAGGGAGGGGAGATGCGGTTCGCAGCTGTAATCTTGAATTTCCTGGTTATATCTTTGGCCCTTTTTATCAGTCAGGGGCATGCTCAATCTAACCTGGACGATAAAATAAAGCATATCCCGGATATCCGGGATCAACAAACAAGGGCCCTGGAAGAAGAGATAATAGTGATCAATCTTCTGAATAACCTTGATCTGACCAGGGAGCAGCTGGAATTCATCATCCGCCAGGCCCGGGGAATAGAAGAGACGCACCGGCGGGTATACGCGGAGTTCAGCCGGTATTCCAGCCAGATGCGCGCCATAGAGAACAAGATCAAACAGCAGGTCGAAGCTAAACGGGTATACCCGGATAAAGAGCTGGTCGACGGATGTATCCAGAAGATCAGGCAGAGCAATGTGCTTTTCTTCCGGCTGAACAACAGGATAAAAGACGGGATAAAGTCGGTGGAGGCTCAGCTGAAAGATTTTCAGCTGGTCGCCCTGGATAAATATATCCCTTGTATAATCCCGATAGTCACGGATAGTTTTATAGGCGGGGTGGACGGCGCTATGTATCTTGCGCCTATATTCACCGGGGCCAGGATGATCCCGGCGGAAAGATATGCGGCAGCGAAATACGGTTATATAGAGGCTAAGATCGAAGAGCTGAAAGATAATATGCCCACATGCAAGAAATTATACCCCGATGATATCGCCCGGAAAGAGATATCATCGGCTATAGACCTGGCCCGCCGGATGGATGACCTGGAATTCAAACTTAAACTCAACAACCTGGCGGAAGAGTTGAACCGGAAGATCATAATGGATGAGCCTGAATTGACCCGCCAGGAGAGGATCCAGAGGTATCTGTTATCCAGGAAAAGCATCCCTGTGTTGGAGAAAAGGTTAAGGCAAAGCCGGTAAATAATACGATGAAAAGATTGTTATGGGCTGTATTTAATTCCGTGTTCATAATTATGGCTTTGTCTATCCGGCCGGCGCCCGCGCAATCGAACCCGGAAGAAAAGATAAAGAATGTCGAAGAGATCCGGGATAGCCGGACAAGGTCGGTCGAAGAAGAGATCAAAACTGTTAATCTTCTGAATAATCTTAATTTAAACAAAGATCAATTGGAATACGTAATCCGGCAAACGCAGGGAATAGAGGCAACGCGTAAACAGGTATATGCGGGATTTAAACGCTATTCCGGGAAAATGCTCGATCTGGAAGAGCAGATTAAGCGCCAGGTCGAGGATGAAAGGATATTTCTGGATAATGATCTGGTTAATGAATACCGCCAGGTAAAGAAAGAGTGCGATCTTCTTTTCTTTAAGCTGAACAATAGGATAAAAGAAGGGATAAGGTCTGTGGAAGCTAATCTGAAGGATTTTCAGCTCGTTGCCCTGGATAATTATATTCCTTGTGTCGTGCCCATAGTCAGGGAGAGTCTTATCGGCGGGTCCGATAAGGCTATATTTTTGACTTCAATATTTATGATAGCCCGGGTGATACCCGCGGAAAGGTATGAGATTGAAAAGGATCAATACATATCCGCCAGGATATCTGAACTCAAAAAGAATATTGTTCCCTGCAAAAAGTTATGTCCCGATAATATTGCCAGGGAAGAGATATCCAGGGCTATAGATCAGATGCGGGCTATGGATGAGGTAGATTTTCAACTTAAAGTTAACGCGATGGCGGAAGAACTTGGCCAGAAGATCATCCTGCAGGAACCGGAAATAAGCCGTCAGGACAAGATACAAAGATTTCTGTTATCCGCGAAAAATATCCCTGTGTTGGAGAAAAGGTTGAGGCGGAAATGATACAAAGAGGGGTAGCCACATTCACCTTAGACAGCGGTAAATGTCCGAAGTGGCTTTTTGAGCGTATGGTCTCGCTTGGACGGGAAATGGCCTGGGTGATCATCCAGGAAAACGGCCCGGATGAATTCATCCGCAGGATATCCGACCCGGTCTGGTTCCAGTCACTGGGCACTGTCCTGGCTTTTGACTGGAACGCCTCGGGGCTGACCACCATACTTACCGCGGCCCTGAAAGAGGCTATCCGCGGGCATGAGCGCGAAATGGGTATATTTATATGCGGAGGTAAAGGCAAAACTTCCCGCAAGACGCCGGATGAGATAAAGGATTGGGGCGGGGTGTTGAGCCTGCCGCAGCCGCGGGTTGACGGCCTGGTGTATAATTCCAAAATGGCGGCAAAGGTGGACAGCGCTTTGATACAGGACGGGTTCCAGATCTATCACCACAGCTTCTTTTTTTCCCGCAACGGCGCCTGGGCGGTGGTGCAGCAGGGAATGAACACGTCAAACCTGACCGCCCGCAGGTATCACTGGTATTCGGAGAAGATCACTGACCTGGTGTGCGAGCCGCATTCCGGGATCATAACCCAGGTTAGAACGCCGGCCCTGAACCTTACAGCCAAAGAAAGCGCGCAGACGCGCAAAACCAGCACCGGTTTGGTCCAGGGGGGGTATGGTAAATTGATCAAGGAGATCGAGGTGATCCGCAGGCATTCCTCCGATCTATCCCAGATGGTCTCTGTGCAAAGCGCGGGAGTCAAGACTACTTTGCTTCATTTGGAGAATAAAGAGTTTACCCGGCATCCGGTATTGACCGAGGATTTTTCCAAGAGTAAATACCTGGAAAAAATACTGGCTAAGGTTTGCGATGTGAAACCGGAAAGTTATGAACAGCTTTTGGCCCAGGAAGGGGTCGGCCCCAAGACTATGCGGGCGTTAAGCCTGGTATCAGAGGTGGTCTATGGAGCTAAGCCCTCTTATGAGGATCCGGCGCGGTATTCTTTCGCGCACGGGGGCAAAGACGCCACTCCTTTTCCGGTGGACCGTGAAACTTATGACAATTCCATAGAATTTTTTTCAAGAATGGTCAGGAAGACCAGATTGTCTTTTTACCAAAAGAAGGCGATGTTGTCCAGGCTAACAGGATAAAACAGGGAATGAAAGTAAGGATATATTACCATCATACTGACGCCGGCGGAGTGGTTTATCACGCCAGCTACCTGCAGTTCCTGGAAGAAGCGCGCACGGATCTTTTAGCCCGGGCGGGCATAGATATGCGGCAACTGATCGCCGAAGGCCGGTTTTTTGTGGTTATCCGCCAGGAACTGGACTTTTCAGCTCCGGTATTTTACGGCGATACCCTGGATATAAGCACGCGGATAACGGGAATTTCCGCCGTGCGCATTACTTTTGAACATCAGATCACTAACCAGAATGGCCGGGCTGTGGCTTGCGCGAATACCACACTGGTGCACATCAACAGCGATTTTAAACCAATTGTTATCCCGGAAGCGATGCGTAACTGCCTGGATGAATATAAAGGAAAGGATTGTTTATGTTGAACAGGGAAGAATTAAGCGTATTGATCCGCGATAAAGAGCTGGTTTCAGGATATATGGACCTGGAAACCCAACTGACGCCGAATGGTTTTGACCTGACCGTCAGTCAAATATGCCGGTTTGCAGGCCAGGGCAGCCTGGATTTTTCCAATAAAGAAAGGGTCTTGCCGCAAACCGAAGAAATGCCTGTCATAAAGGATAAGCCGGATGACCGGTTCGGATGGTGGTCTCTTAAAAATGGGGTGTATAAAGTCGCTACCAATGAAATTGTCTCTATCCCCAATGATCTCATCGCGGTCGCCTATCCCCGCAGTTCGCTTTTGCGCATGGGATGTTTTACCCAGACTGCTGTATGGGATGCCGGGTATAAAGGAAGAAGCGAATTCCTGCTTATCGTGGAAAACCCCGGGGGACTAAAGCTTAAACAGAACGCCAGGATAGCGCAGCTGGCTTTTTGGAAGATAAAGGAAACCAAGAAAGGCTATCAGGGTATTTATCAAAATAAAATTTAGCGGAGAAAGGCGTCTTTAGATGAAGATCCGGCTGGGTATCCTCATATTGGTACTGGTTTATTTACATCCTTGTTCCGGACAGGATGCGCCGGAAGATTATTTCAAGAAGGGGCGCGATTATATCCTGCAGGGCAGTTTTGAGCAGGCTAAGACAGAATTGGAGTCTGTTCCCAGATCAAGCAGGGATTCCGGCCCGGCGAGGCTGTTGTTGGAGGTGGCCAGGGATGCGATAGACCGCAGGATTGAAACTGATACCGCGATCCTGCTTTGCCGGGGGATAGACAGCGGGTATAATGATCAATGGGATGAGGCGCTTGTTTTGTTCGATAAAGCGATATCCCTGGACCCGGGTTATCCCAAGGCGTATGCTATGAGGGGCAATGTATATGTCTATAAAGCCGAATATGACCGGGCGATAGCCGAGTATGACCGGGCGATAAAACTCAATCCTGCCAACGCCGGATTTTATAACGACCGGGGGATAACGTATTTCGACAAGAATAATTATAGCCAGGCGATCGCCGACCTTTCGCGGGCAATAGAAATAGACCCGGTTTATCAGGCCGCTTATTTTAACCGGGCGGACGCGTATATATCTTCAGGCAAATACGACCAGGCGGTCGCGGATTACAGCAAATTGATAGAGATGGACGGGGAGAATAACGATGCCGTCTTCAGCCGGGGTATGGTCCTTTGCTATCATAAGTCCCGGTATGACGACGCTATCGCGGATTTTTCCCGGGTGATCGAAAAGAGCCCGCAGGATACCGAGTCTTATTATAACCGCGGGGTAGCTTATGTCTCAAAAGGGGTTTATGATAAGGCATTAGCCGATTTTAACATGGTAATTATAATAAACCCGCAAAGCCCGCTGGCGTATTTTGCCAGAGCGGACGTTTATGAAAAGACCGGAAGGCTGAAAGAGGCTGCACAGGATTACAGGTTTTTTATCCGCAATGCGGAAGACGCGGATTTTGGCCTGATTCAGAGGGCGCAGGAGAGAATAAAATCGCTCGAAAAGTCCTCTTGATGTGGTATGATTTAAAGGTAAGGGATAAATTAAAAAAAAGGATCCGAAGATGAAAGCATTTTGGGTGGGGTTGATCTTTTTAGCGGCGCTGGCTTTGTTCGCGAGTCTGGGTTTTATGCTTTATCCGTTATTGGCGGTCATGGGCGTGCTTTTAAGGCTGGCGATCTCTCTGGCGGTCATCTTTCTTTTTGTCTGGGGCCTGGGCAAGGTTATACTCTGGCTTTGGAAAAAGATCAAATAATTATGGCAAAAAAACTTACGGTTATCCTGATAACTCTGGCCTGGGTTTCATGCCTGCCCTTTTACTGCCGGGCAGACACCATATACCTTAAGAACGGCAGGGCGATCAAAGGGATAATAAAGGAAGAGACTGAAAATACCCTGGAACTGAATATAGACATCGGGACCGTGAAGTTCCGGAAAATAGAGATCGATTATATCGAGCGTTCTTCCGCTGCGGAAAGCCGTGAGCTTAAGGCGCAATGGGAAAACAAGAAGCAGGCGTTGGTGGAAGAACGCAAAATGCGCGAGGAACAGGCAAGGCTTAAGGCCGAATTGCCTATTAAAGACCTGGAAGCAGCCAGGCAGGCCGGGCATGTCGTGGTCCCGGTAATGCTGAATAAAAAAGTCGCCGCCTCGCTGCTAGTTGATACCGGGGCTTCGATAATAGTTTTATCCAAGGCTGTCGGCGATAAGCTGGATATAAAACCCGATAAAGAAGCTCCGATAGTTAAGCTGCGCGTAGCCGACGGCCGCGAGGTTGACGCCAGATATGTGGGTTTGGAAAGCGTTATAGTCGACAGGCTGGAAGAGGAGAATGTCGAGGCCGCGATCCTGATGGACGATAACGCGAGTATCGTCTTTGACGGGGTCCTGGGCATGTCTTTCTTGAGCAGGTTCAATTTCAAGTTCGATAATAAGAATAACAAGCTTATCCTGGAAAGGATCAAATAACCCCCCGGGCCGGCCATGAGATCACACACCGAATACCTCTGGTTCAATACTAAAGACAGGCAGGAATTCATAAATATCACCCCTCAGGTTGAAGGTGCGGTAGCTAAGAGCGCGATCAAGGAAGGGCTTTGCCTGGTCAACGCCATGCATATCACCGCCAGCGTTTTTATCAATGACGATGAATCCGGTCTGCACAAGGATATCAGTGTTTGGCTGGAGGATCTCGCGCCCTACGCCAAGGATAAATACCGGCATAATCTCAGCGGCGAGGATAATGGCGACGCCCATTTGAAAAGGAGCGTTATGGGCAGGGAGGTTGTAGTCGCGGTTACCAAAGGGAAGCTTGATTTTGGCCCCTGGGAGCAGATCTTTTACGGGGAATTCGACGGCCGGCGCAGGAAAAGGGTATTGATCAAGATAATCGGGGAATAATAAGAATGAGAATAAAGAACACCGATATAAAGATAGAAAAAGGAGATATTACCGGTCTTAAGGTTGACGCTATAGTCAACGCGGCGAATAATTTGCTGGAGATGGGCGGCGGCTTAGCCGCAGCGATAAAAAGGAAAGGCGGGCAATGTATCGAGGATGAAGCGGTAAAGAAAGGCCCTATAGAGATCGGGGGAGCTGTTTTTACTTCAGCCGGTAAATTGCCTTCCAAGTATGTGATCCACGCGGCTACAATGGGGATGGATTTCAAGACTGATGAGAATAAGATACGTAAGTCCTGCAAGGATTCTTTAAGGGTGGCTGAGGAACTGAAGATAAGATCGATAGCTTTCCCGGCTTTGGGCTGCGGGGTGGGCAGGTTCCCGCTTTCCGCGGCGGCCAAGATCATGGCTCAGGAGGTCTTCCGGCATTTGAACGAGGATGCTTGCGGCCTTGAAGAAATAACCTTTTGTTTATATGACGAAAAGGCCTTTGCGGCGTTTGAGGCTAACGCGTTGGGATATCTGGATTACATATCCAACAAGTTGAAATCCCCGTTCTTGACCGTTGACGCGATCATTTCTGTCGAGGGAGGCGTAGTAGTTATTAAACGGAGCAACCCGCCTTTTGGCTGGGCTTTGCCCGGAGGCTTTGTGGATTACGGGGAAAGCCTGGAAGAGGCGGTAAGAAGAGAGATGAAAGAGGAGACCAGCCTCGATCTGTCAGACTTGAAACAGTTCCATACTTATTCCGATCCCGGACGCGACCCGCGTTTTCATACCGTATGCACGGTCTTTACCGCGAAAGGCAAAGGCGCGCCTAAAGCCGGTGATGACGCCGCGGCATTGAAGATAGTTTCCGCGGACCAGATCAGTAATATGGAATTCGCTTTTGACCATTCCCGGATCCTCAAGGATTACTTTTCCCGCCTTAAATAGCGATCTCTATCCAAGAAAACGTTTACAAAAAGGCCCTGTTTTTGTCTTGAAATAAGCTGTTTAAGGGCGATACTTATACCAATCAGTTTCAAAAGTAGACCGCCTAATATCAGGAGGAAAAATGAAAAATATACGTTTTTTTGCGCTGGTTTCTATATTATCTATGTTATTATTCCCGCTTTTTGCTTTTGCTGAAAACGGCCCGCATGGCGACGAGGGTTTGCTTTCGGCCAGAGAAATGCGCGCGGTTGTGAATGCCGGAGGCAAGGTCATGTCTCAAAGCAATGTGCTTTCCGGAGGGCAGCAGGTCAGGTTCGGCCAGAATGGGGCAGAGCCGAATATGAATCCGATAAGGGCGGCTACCTACAATCCTTGCAACGGCGGGGTAGGGATGGGGGATTTGACCGGGACTGTGGATAAGGCTTTGCGCACTGCAGGCTCATATAATATTGCGGGCGGTACCCAGGTTTTCAGCGCCCAGACGATCAGCAATGCGGTCAGGTTCAGCGGGGCTAACCAATTACAGCAGAATACGGCAGTGAGCGCTAATGCCTTATCTTTCCCGGCGCAGGCTTACCAGAATCATGCGTACGGAGGGCAAAATCCGACTTTCACTAACGCGGTAAACGCGATATTAGGGCTTAAGGCTGATCCGGTTGGCGTTGCCAGTCACGCGCGGATGTTCGCGGATTACTCCGCCAAGAATCCGGCAGGCAATGTCCTGTTGACTAATGATGTGTTGAAGAACGCGGGATACCAGGTGTCCGCTTTTTTGCCTAATGTGAACCCCGTAACTGCTTATCCGGCCGGGGCAGTATTAACGACCCAGCCCAGCGCCGCCGGCGTTATTACTAATCAAAGTAAAGCCGGCGCGGATAATACCGGCATAATTATTGCTAATCAGAGTGGTAACGTAGTCCCGTATGAGATCGGGGCCGGAGTGGCCGTGAATAAAAGCAAAACCGGATCTGCCGGCGGAAAATCGCTCATCCCGAACCAAACCGAGATCAAGATCAATACCAAAGGCATTATTAATTAAGTTCAGTTGACCCGCAGTTGTTTTTCCGCATCCACTATTCCGCGGTTGATCACGCGGACAGTTTCTTTTATCCTCGCTTTCAACAAAGCAGAAGACACCGGATTATCCTGTATTTCCCGTAAGATCTGGATCGACATGCGGAAATAGCGTATTATTTCGCCTTCATCTGTATCGGTGAATTGCAGGATATTGGCGAAGTCAGTGCCGCGCAGCCAGTATTCCATGGCCTGGGAGAGGTGGAAGTAGGGGAGTTTGCTCTGGGGGAATATCCTGAACGCGGTTTCTTTTTCCCTGATCTCGGCGTAGATCTGTTCGCAGCCGGTCCTGATCCTGCGGGCGTTCTTGGACATGCTGAGTATCTCCTGGTTCTTGCGCGGCTCGAAGACCGTGGCCGCGGCGATTATCCCCAGCCCGAATTCATCCAGTTGCTCGAATACCCCCTGTTCATAAAGTTCAGCCAGGATCAGTTCATAACCGTAGACCGTCCGGGCGAATTTGCCTTTTTGGGTCAATTCCCCGTCTTTGATATAACCCGTATTCTTAAGGAGATTGAGTTTTGCCTCCATTAATTTCAAAGCCTGTTGCCGCTGGTTCTTGCGGCTCTGGAAATAGTGGAAAGACAGCGTATATATATTGAAAAGGTCTTCCTTGTATTTCTGGTAAAGGTTCAATATGGTGGCATACGATGTGTTCAGCTGGCTGTTTACCGGTTCGGGTTTGTTGAAGATCACTTTTTTTACGTCTTCAGGGCTGATCCGGTTGGGGTTGACCCGGCAATAAACAAAGCCTTCCTTGTCCATTCCGCGCCTTCCCGCCCGCCCGGCCATCTGGTAAAAATCCCGCGTTTTCAGGATCCGGATATAACGCCCGTAGAATTTCTTCAGGTCGTCGAATATTACCGAACGGCTGGGCATGTTTATACCCAGGGCAAAGGTCTCGGTGGTGAATATCACTTTGAGCAGTTTGCTGGTGAACAGCCTTTCCACTACCTCTTTGAGCGTGGGAAGCATCCCGGCGTGGTGAAAGGCTATGCCGCGGCGTATCAGGGGAAGCATTCGGGTCGCGCTGGTTTCGTTCTTCAGGTCGAAACGTTCGCACAAATCCTCATACATATCAGTGATCTGCGCCTGTTCCCGGGAATTAAGGAAATTGTCGGCGGAAAGATCGCAGGCCAGATCTTCGGCTCGCCTGCGCCCGAATACGAAGTATATGCAAGGCAGCCCTTCTGTATTGCGCAGGTGATTGGTCAGGTTTGACAGTTTATTGGATTTGGCATAAGCGAACCTCTGCGGCCGGGGGACCTTGTCGGTTATTTGGTTCGCGTATTGGTATAGGAAATGCAAAGGCACCGGCCGGTTATCTTCGATGACTATCTTTACCGGTTTCTGGTGTATGGACTGGATCCACTCAGCCAGTTGTTTTATGTTGGGAATGGTGGCTGACAGACCGAGAAGGCGCATATGCTTGGGAAGGAATATCAGGGATTCTTCCCAGACTGTGCCCCGTTCGTAATTATCCAGGTAATGGATCTCATCGTAGATGATCCAGGAATACTTTTTCAGGCTTTCCGGTTCATCCAGCACCTTATTGCGGAAGATCTCGGTGGTCATGATCAACACCGGGGCGTCCGCGTTCAGGGAAACGTCGCCGGTAAGTATCCCGATATCCTGGCTGAACTGTCCCTGGAAATCGCGGAATTTCTGGTTGGAAAGGGCTTTGATCGGAGCGGTATATATAACGCCGACCCTTTTCTCCAGGCAGTTCCTGATGATATGCTCGGCGATAACGGTCTTGCCTGCGCCCGTGGGGGCGGATACGATCACCGAATGGCCTTCATTTATGTAGTTGATCGCTTCTTGTTGAAAACGGTCGTAAATCATGCGTTTATTATAACCTAAAACTGTTGATTTATCCAACCAAAAAGAGTAGAATAAAAACATGGGTTATGCCGTCGCTATAAATAAGGCTTGGGAAGAATTGTCCGGGTTATCGGCGGCCGGTATCCGGCAGGTAAGATTCTTTTCGGACGTTTATTCGGTCGATCTTTCCGCCGGAACGGTCTCGCTTTTGTTGTCCGGAGCTGCGGCGAAAGATTTTACCGCGGTTTTGGTCCTGCATTACGCGATCCAGGAATTAAAAGGCTTGAAACCTTTAGAAAACGAATGGATCTCTTTCAAGGAATTATCCGGCGGAGAGGCGTATTATCCCGCTTTCCGCAAAAGGGCGATAGACCCGGTAATACGTAAATATGGCAATGACCCCGCCGGTTTATATTCCAACCTGGATAAGCTTAAAGGCGAAAAAGCGGTTGGCGCTGACGCCGGGATAGTGATCGAGGCGTTTCCCGGAGTGCCGGTGATGGTCCTGGTCTGGAAAGCGGATGAGGAGTTTAGCGCTGAGGCTAACCTGCTTTTCGACCGCAGTATAAGCGGAATTCTCAGCACTGAAGACATCGCGGTCCTGGCCGGGTATATCGCGAAATATGTTTAAAGAATGATGGATACGCGCAAAATATCTGTTCGGGTTTTATTTATAACCGTCTTTGCGGTCATCCCTCTTTTTCACGGTTGCGATATTTCTAAAACAGGGGTATCCGGAACAGGCGGATTCTCTCTGCCTTTCGGCAGAACATACAATTATGACGATATCCTGGTGACCCGGGTTATCGACGGGGACACGCTGAAACTGGAGGATGGGAAACGCGTCAGGCTGGTCGGTATCGATACCCCGGAGATGCACGAGTCCGCGAAGCTGGACCGGGACAGCCAAAGGAGCGGACGGGACAAGAAGGCCATCCAGGTTATGGGCAGGAGAGCGTTCAAATTCACTGAAGACCTGGTTGAGGGCAAGCGCGTGCGCCTGGAATTCGACGCGGAAAAACATGATAAATATGACCGGCTTCTGGCGTATGTTTATTTGAGAGACGGGACCTTTGTGAACGCGGAAATAATAAAACAGGGCTACGCCTCTTTGATGACTTATCCGCCTAACGTCAGGCATGTGAATACGTTCAAACAATTGTACCGGGAAGCCAGGGAGAATAACCGGGGCTTGTGGAAAGAATTAAATAAAGATGATTTTGGGATATAAGGAGGATTTACCATGTTGAGATATCTTACTGCAGGGGAATCGCACGGCCGGTCGCTGGTAGCCATACTTGAAGGCATGCCCGCAGGATTAAAGATAGACCTGGATTTCGTGAACAGCCAGCTTAAACGCCGGCAAATGGGCTTTGGCCGGGGCAAGAGGATGCAGATAGAAAAGGATAAAGTTAAGTCTCTTTCCGGATTAAAGAATAATATTACCCTGGGCAGCCCCATAACTATAGTGATCGAGAATAAAGATTTCAGCATAGAAAAACTGCATAAAGTCATTTATCCCAGGCCGGGCCACGCGGATCTCGCGGGTTTATTGAAATACGGTTTCAGCGATATACGACAGGTCCTGGAGCGGGCGTCAGCTAGGTCCACCGCCGCTACTGTAGGGGTAGGCGCTATCGCCAAGATATTCTTGCGTGAGTTCGGCATAAAGCTGGAAAGCAGCGTTGTATCTATAGGCGGCGAGATAACTCATCAGGCAAAGATCGATAAGATCAACCAGGCGGTCAGCCGCAAGGATACCCTGGGAGGGATCTTTAAGGTCAAGGCCAGCGGGGTGCCTGTGGGGCTGGGAAGTTATGTGCAGCCTGACCGCAGGTTGGACTCAAGGCTGGCTATGGGTATAATGGGGATCCCGGGGATCAAGGGGGTTGAGATCGGCCTGGGATTCGGTTACGCGGATAAATTCGGCTCAGAGGCGCATGACGCCATATATTATTCAAAAGATAAGGGATTTTTTCATAAGACCAACAACGCCGGCGGGATAGAAGGCGGGATATCCAACGGCGAGGAGATAATCTTGTCCGCCTGCATGAAGCCTATATCTACTTTGATGAACCCGCTGGATTCGGTGAATATCAACACCGGTAACCCCGGTAAAGCGGCAACCGAGCGCTCCGACACATGCGCGGTCGAGTCCGCGGCAGTGGTGGCGGAGGCTGTGTGCGCTTATACCCTGGTTGAGGCTTTCCTGGAAAAATTCGGCGGGGACAGTATCAGCGATATAAAGCATAGCTATTCCGGTTATCTAAAAAGAATAACCGTAAGAAAAAGATAAATATCCCTGTTAGAAAATCGCCATTCTCTCGTCTATTATAAGCGAGAGGAGGTGATCGTTATGGGAGATTGCGCGGGAATGCAGGTGGTCCGGTTATACCGCCTGGAAAGCGGATCAAAGGTCAAGGCCTTTGTCGACGTTTCTATAGGCGACTTTATCGTCAAAGGTTTGAAAGTCCTGGAAGGCAAGAAAGGGTTGTTCCTGGCTATGCCGCAGGACAAGGCTAAAGACGGTAAATGGTATGAAACATTCTTTCCGGCGACCAAGGAAGCCAGGCAGAAAATAAGCCAGGTGGTCCTGGACGCGTACCAGCATTGAGACTCTGTAAAAAATAACATAGGTAAGGTAGAGGTATAGGTAAAGATAAAACCGAATTCTTTCCATGCCTCTACCTATTCCTATACCTATGTTGAAAATCGTTAGAAGGCATGGGAAACAATATCTATCTAGTGGGATTCATGGGGACGGGCAAGACCGCTGTGGGCCGCGAGCTGGCTAAAATAAAGGAATGGCGGTTCATCGACCTGGATGACCTTATTGAAGATTCTCAGCATAAAAGCGTTTCCGAGATATTCGCCAAATCCGGGGAGGCTTATTTCCGCGAATTGGAGAAGGACGCGCTGGCCGGTATTTCCCAAAAGAGCGATTGCGTGGTTTCCTGCGGAGGCGGGATCGTCCTGGACCAGGGGAATATAGATGTGATGAGGTCTACCGGAGTAATGGTCTGCCTTAGCGCTTCCGTGGATGAGATCATCCGCAGGACCCGCGGCCGTGTCCACCGCCCTTTATTGAATGTGCCCGACCCTAAAGAAAAAATCGAATATCTCCTTAAAGTCCGCGCTCCTTATTATGACCGCGCGGATATCATTATCGATACTACTCAGGTCCCGATAGACGAAATATCGAAAAAGATACTGGCCGTGATCGCAGAGAAAAAATGAATGATCATGAGGCGTTGATCGGATTGAACCTTGTCCCGGAAATGGGCGGCGTCCGCTTGAAGAGGATGTTGGCTGTTTTCGGCAGCCCGCGGGAGATACTGGCCGCTAAGAGGGAATGTTTATGCGCGGTTCCGGGTATAGGCGAGGGTATCGCGGGAAAGATAAAAGATCTGACGGAGCAGGATATCGGGCGGGAAATATCCGCCGCCGGCAAGAATGGGCTTACTATCCTTACTCAGGGAGCCCCGGATTACCCGGAAAACCTCAAGAATATTTTTGACCCGCCTATAGTTATCTACGTAAAAGGGCGTTTACTCAGGGAAGATAATTACGCTGTTTCTGTTGTCGGTTCGCGGCAGGCTTCGCTATATGGGTTAGAGGCCGCGGAAAGGTTCAGCCGTGATCTGGCAGTCCTCGGTTTTACAGTCGTATCCGGGATGGCCAGGGGCATTGATACCCGCAGCCATAAGGCGGCGATAAAAGCCGGCGGCAGGACGATCGCGGTGATGGGCAGCGGTTTCGATCATATTTATCCCGCGGAGAACAAAGAATTGGCTGAAGAGATTGCCCGAAACGGGGCAGTGATATCGGAATTCCCGGTTGCTGCCTGTCCCTCCAGGCAGAATTTCCCCCGGCGCAACCGGATCATTAGCGGATTGGCTTTTGGTGTCCTGGTGGTCGAGGCCGCCAGGAATAGCGGCGCGCTTATAACCGCGGATTTTGCCTTGGAACAGGGACGGGATGTTTTTGCATTGCCCGGCAAGGTGGATTCGTTTAATTCATGCGGGACTAACGGTTTGATCAAACAGGGCGCGCAACTGGTTTGTTCGGCTGAAGATATCGCGGAAGCGTTGAACCTGTCTTCAGCCCATATCAGCCGTCACACGAAGAACGCCCCTGTTAATGCCGGCCCGGCAGTTCCGGCGGGACATCCCGGGGTTTGCGCTTTATCTTGCGCAGAAACACTATTGTATAATATAATATCAATTCAGCCGGTGTCTCTGGATGATATCCTGCAAAGGACGCATCTGGGGATCCCGGAATTATCTCCCGCGCTTTTGAACCTGGAATTGCGAAGAATGATCAAACAGCTGCCGGGCAGACAATTCATACGGAGAGAGCATGGCAAGTAAGAAACTGGTTATTGTAGAATCGCCGACTAAGGCCAAGACCATCAGCAGGATATTGGGCAAGGATTATGAGGTAGTTTCCTCCATGGGGCACCTTATCGACCTGCCCAAGAAAGAGCTGGGGGTGGATATAGAAAAGGATTTTGAGCCTTCTTACGTGGTAATTTTCGGGCGTAAAAAGCTGGTCACCCAGTTGAAGAAGGACGGCGGCAAGGCGCAGGTAATTTATATAGCTACCGACCCTGACCGCGAAGGCGAGGCTATTGGATGGCATATACAGGACAGGCTGTTCAAGGACAAAGAGGTTTACCGGGTAAATTTTCACGAGATCACCCCCTCGGCGATCAAGAACGCCTTTAACCATCCCCGGCCGTTCGACAATAATATGGTCCAGGCCCAGGTCGCCAGAAGGATCCTCGATAGGATAGTGGGGTATTTTTTAAGCCCGTTATTGTGGAAGAAGATCGCCCGCGGTTTAAGCGCGGGCCGCGTGCAATCCGTCGCATTGAGGCTGATCGTCGAAAGGGAAAAGCAGATCCAGGAATTCATCCCCAAGGAATACTGGGAGGTCGAGGCCGAGTTGCGCAAGAAGGATTCCAGCGCCGTCTTTACCGCCAAGCTGGATAAGATAGACGGGCAGAAGGCCCAGATAAACAATAAGGAGCAAGCTGAAGAGCTGGCCAGCCTGATAAATACCGGCAGTTTCGCGGTAAAAGAAGTCAAAACCACGGAGAAGAAACGTTACGCCGATCCGCCCTTTATTACCAGCACTTTGCAGCAGGAGGGCTTCAATAAATTAAAGTTCAACGCCACCAAGACAATGATCCTGGCCCAGCAGCTTTATGAAGGTATCGATATAGGCGAAGAAGCGCCTGTCGGTTTGATCACCTATATGCGTACGGATTCGACCAATGTGGCCAAGGAGGCGATAGAGCAGGTGCGCTCGCTTATCGAAGGTTCTTTCGGTAAGGATTACCTTCCCGACACCCCGCCTGTGTATAAGACCAAGAAGTTCGCCCAGGAGGCTCATGAAGCAGTCCGCCCCACCTTGATCGGCCGCAAGCCGGAGAGCTTGAAAGAATTCCTAAATCCCGAGCAGTATGAATTGTACGAGCTTATTTATAACAGGTTTGTCGCCAGCCAGATGTCTCCTGCCCGGTATATGGCTACTTCCGTGGCTATCGAGAACGGTAAATTTATCTTTAACGCTTCAGGCAGCACACCTGTTTTTGACGGCTTCTCCATATTGTATAACAAGAACGGACAGGATCAGGAGAAAAACAATATCCCGCCTTTGGAAAAAGACGAACTCCTGGACCTTTTGAAACTGGAGCCTTCCCAGCATTTCACCAAGCCGCCCGCCCGATTCTCCGACAGTTCCCTGGTAAAGATAATGGAAGAAGAAGGCATAGGCCGGCCGTCAACTTACGCGCCGATCATCTCCACGCTTATACTGCGCGGATATGTGCACCGGATGCGCGGATATCTGCATCCCACTGAGCTGGGGTTCAAGGTCTGCGACATGCTTATTCAGTATTTCCCCGAGATAATGGATGTAAAATTCACCGCGGATATGGAAGGCGAGCTGGATGATGTGGAAGAAGGTAAGATCGCCCGGGGAAAGGTCCTCCTGGATTTTTATACCCCGTTCAAGGCCAGCTTTGATTTCGCCCAGGATAACATCAAGAAGGAAGTGGTGACCACCGACGAGATCTGCGACAAATGCGGCAAACCGATGATCATTAAATGGGGCAGGAAGGGTAAGTTCCTGAGCTGTTCGGATTTTCCGACATGCAAGAACGCTAAATCGATAACCTCGGGCGTTAAATGCCCTCAACCCGAATGCGGCGGGGAACTCGTCCAGCGCAGGTCAAAAAGAGGTTTCTTCTATGGATGCACCAATTATCCTAAATGCACATTCATCGCCAAGGAGCTCCCGGAGGAAAAAGAATAGCTTATGGAGCGGTATATCGATAAATTCATGCGTTACATGGAGATCGAAAAGAATTACTCCAGGCATACGCTTTTGAATTACCGGACAGACCTGGAAGGATTTCGCGCATTCCTGGGCCAGGCCGCCATAGAAAATGTCGATTACCTCTTCTTAAGGAAATACCTGGCTAACCTTAAAGAGAAGAGCCTGGGGACAAAGTCCATGGCCAGGCATCTTTCCGCCTTGCGCTCGTTTTTTAAATTCCTTATCCGGGAAGGATATCTCAAAGCGAATCCCATATTGAGCCTGTCCAGCCCAAAGATAGAGCGGCACTTGCCTAAATTCCTTACTGAAGAAGAAGTTTCCAACTTGATCGAATCGAGCGTCCCCAAAGACCTCTCCGGTTCGCGCGACCGCGCCATCCTGGAGACTTTTTACAGTTCCGGACTGCGCATAAGCGAACTGGTCGGGATAAATATCGACGACATAGATTTTATCGGGGGGGTCATCAAGATCCGCGGCAAAGGGAAGAAGGAACGGATCGTTCCGATAGGCGACAAGGCTATTGAAGCTGTCCGGGCATACGTGGGCAAAAAAAAGAAGGAAACACAGGCTTTGTTCCTGAATAAGAACGGCAAAAGAATAACCGACCGCGGGGTAAGGAATATCGTCGGTAAGTATCTGCGCATCTCAGGGGCTAAGCAGGGGGCTTGTCCCCATACACTGCGGCATTCTTTCGCCACGCATCTTCTGAACCGCGGCGCTGATCTGAGGACCGTGCAGGAGCTTTTGGGGCACGCCAATCTGGCTACCACGCAGATATACACCCATTTAACTACCGACAGGCTTAAGAGCGTTTACGATAAAGCGCACCCCAGGGCGTGAGACTTTAAGTTCAACATAGGTATAGAAAGATTTTTTGCCTGTGCCTATGCAAGGAGAATAGGATCCCCATGTTTATTATTTACGACCTGATATTTTTTTTATTCGTCCTGATATACCTGCCGATGTTCCTGCTAAAAAAGAAAATGCATCCGGGGTTTGCCATGCGCCTGGGTATATTGCCGCCGGATTTCCATCCGAAGGCCCCTGTCTGGTTGCACGCGGTGAGCGTGGGTGAGGCGGTATCGATGAAGCAATTAGCGGACAGCCTGCGGGTGGATTTCCCGGGTAAGGATTTTGTCGTCTCCACAGTTACGGCTACCGGTAACAAGATAGCCCGTGAGATAGCCTCCGGGCCCGGAGATAAAGCGGTGTATCTTCCGCTTGACTTCAGCCTTATTGTGAAACGGGTGATCGACCGGGCTGATCCGGCTGTGTTCGTGATCGCCGAGACCGAGATATGGCCTAATCTTATCCGTTATCTTGCCAGGAAAAACATCCCGGTTATAGTAGTTAACGGCCGCATATCCGATAGATCGTTTAAAGGATACCGGCGGTTCAAATTTTTGCTCAAGCCTCTTTTGAACAGGATCAGCGTTTTTTGCGTGCAGACTGAAACCGACAGGCAAAGGCTTATCTGCCTGGGGATGCGGGAAGAGCGGATAAAGGTCACCGGGAACATGAAATTCGACCTGAGGATCAGGGATTATACGGAATTAAAGAAAGATTATACCGATTACCGCCTGGGATTGGGATTAGGCCCCAAAGACCGGCTGTGGGTCTGCGCGAGCACGCATCCCGGGGAAGAAGAGATGTTGCTGGAGATTTACAAGGGGCTTTTAGAGAAAAATCCTTCGCTGAAATTGCTGATCGCGCCGCGGCATCCTGAAAGGGCGCGGGAGGTTGAACAGTTCGTTATAGCCAATGGTTTTAAGCCGGTCAAGGTATCCCGTTTGTCGGCAAAGGCAAACGCGGGAGCGGCTGTTCCGGCGGCCGGTCCGGACGGACGCGGGGTTTTTATTTTGGATACTATAGGCCAATTGATGTATTTCTACGCTCTCGCGGATGTGGTATTCGTCGGCGGCAGCCTGGTGAAGAAAGGCGGTCACAATATCCTTGAGCCTGCTTCTTTGGGAAAACCGATAGTGTTCGGTTGTCATATGTTCAATTTCCGGGATATATCCAGGTTGTTCCTGGATGCCGGAGCGGGGATAATGGTATCCGACAAAAAACAGTTGATGGAACAGATCGGCAGCCTTTTATCCGATGATCATCTAAGAAGCGAGTTAGGGTCCAGGGCAAAGAAATTCATCCTGGGAAATCAGGGCGCGACCATGCGCAATAAGGATCTGATAAAACAGGCGCTTGAAAGATCGGGAAAGGCTTAAAATATGCTGGAGATCTGTTTTCGGAAGGTGAATAACGCGGCGGTGCTGGAACTTTCCGGTACTCTGGATATTGATTCATCCAATCTGGTGGAGAAGGTCGCCTGGTGCCTGGAAAGCGGATACCAGGATATCCTTTGCAGCCTGGACGGGGTTAATGTGATGGATTATGCCGGGCTTTCGGCATTAGCCCTGGCTTTTAAGAATGCGGTAAACCATCAGGCGGCGATGCGCCTGTGCAATGTCCCGGTACATATAAGGAAGACGATCGAGCTGGTTTACCTGGACAAGGTCCTTGAGATATTCCCTGATGAGAATTCCGCGCTGGAGAGTTTTGCCCAGGACCGGGAAATATCCCAGATCCAAAAGGCTAAACTGCGCAGGAGGTTCAAGAGGCTGCCCCTGGATATAGAGATGGGGTTGAGGTCCCAACAGGATAAAGAATTCCATACGGTAAAACTGTTGAATATAAGCGCTATAGGCATGCTGGTCTTCAGCGATAAGGTTTATCCTTTAGGGGATGTCCTGGATGTCAGGTTATCCCTGAAACCGGTAGTAGATAATCTGGAACTGCACGCCAAAGTAGTCTGGCTGGTGGAGAAAAAGATCCAGCCGCAGATATATCCGGGGCTGGGGCTGGAATTTTGTAACCTTGATCCGAAGGTCCAGGAAAAGATACTGGAATTCGTGGAGAGGAACCTGCCGATGGACAGCGAAGTCTGATCCGCAATAATGATGAAAAGAACTAACCGCGATTTTCGGGCAGTGATCTTTGATATGGACGGGGTTATCGTGGATTCCATGCCGTATCATTTCATCTCGTGGTATGAAGCGCTTTTGCCGTTAGGCATACGGGTGAGTTGTTTTGATATTTATGCCCGGGAAGGCGAACGCTGGGAGAAGAGCCTGAAAGAGATCCTGGCAAGCCGCGGCATCAAGCCGACCAGGAAGATTATGCAGGGTATTTTTTATCTCCGCCAGAGGATATTCAAGAAATATTTCCGCAGGTTTATTTTTAAAGGAGTTAAAGAATTTCTTGGTTGCCTGAAAGAACGGGGGTTTATGCTGGGTTTGGTTACCGGGACCCCGGAAAAAGAGATCCGTAAGATCCTTGCCCCGGCGCTATTGGGATTATTCGATGTGGTGGTTGCCGGCGACCAGGTAAAGCATGGAAAGCCGCATCCTGAGCCTTATCTCCGGGCTTGCCGGGCTTTGAAATTGGCCCCGGCTGATTGCGCGGTCATCGAAAACGCGCCGTTAGGGGTCAGGTCGGCTAAAAGCGCGGGTATGTTTTGTATCGCTTTGACCACAAGCCTGCCCGGGCAATACCTGAAAGCCGCGGATGTGATCGCCGCGGAGTTGGAGGAGATCCCCGGTATAATTTCCCGGGCGTGCCGCCTGAAAAAAAGAGCCCTGGCCAAATGATCTTGGGTGAACGGATGATTTTATCAGGAAAAACCTCCGTGTTTGCAGGCTTGAACAAGTTGAGCTTTTGATTTGAACTTGAATAGGGAATGTTTTAGTAGTAAAATAACAGGACAGTAGACGTTGTAGCTAACGTGCTGTCGTGCAAATAAATACAAATAAATTACCAGAGCGATACGAAAATAGAAGATAAAACATTTAATTGTAACTTGATGTATATAAAACAGTTGGGTACAACGTCTACAAAATAGGAGGGGAGAATGGATTACTGGGGATATTTCTTTATAGGGGTTGGGGTTTTCATTTTTTTGTCCGGGATCAGGATCGTCAGGCCTACGCATAGAGGCTTGGTGGAGAGAATGGGCAAATACTCCCATTTCGCTTACCCGGGTTTCAGCTGGATAATCCCGGTGATCGATACCATGTATCAGGTCAATATCACCGAGGTAATGGTTGACGCCGAGCCCCAGGAGATTATCACTAACGATAATCTGAACGCCAGGGTGGACGCCCAGGTTTATTTCAAGGTCAAGGCGGATGAGGACAGCGTTAAGAATTCCCAGTATAGCGTAAATAACTATCAGTATCAGATCGTCAATCTTGCGCGGACCACTTTAAGGAATATCATCGGGACCCTGACCTTGAAGTCGGCTAACAGCGAAAGAGGCAAGATCAACGAAGAACTTCAAAAAACCATGATGAAAGAGACCGCTAATTGGGGTATCGAAATAGTCAGGACAGAACTGAAGGAGATCGATCCTCCCAAGGATGTCCAGGAAACGATGAACAAGGTGGTCAAGGCGGAGAACGAAAAGATCGCGGCAATAGATTTTGCCACGGCTACCGAAACCATGGCCGACGGCCAACGGCGTTCGGAGATAAAAAAGGCCGAAGGCATAAAGCAGGCCAAGATCCTGGCGGCTGAAGGCGAGGCCCTGGCTATCAAGCTGGTGAATGAAGCGGCGGACCATTATTTTGTCGGCAATGCCCAGTTATTAAGGCGCCTGGAAATGGTAGAGAAGTCTTTGTCGAATAACACCAAAATAGTCGTTCCTTCGAATACCGAGTTGATCAATGTGATCGGGGAAATGGCCGGAGTGGTCCCGCTGCCTAAGAAAGAATAGGACAGTTCCCGCCGGATTGAAAGACTGGGATGCCTGTAAAAGATGACAGGATAATAATCAATGTCGTAGGCATGCATTGTTCTGTCTGCGCTTTGAATATCGAGAATGCCCTCAAAAGATCCCCAGGGGTCAAAGAGGCCCGGGTTAATTTTGCCGCAGAGCAGGCCTTTATCCGATTCGACCCCGAAAAAACCTCCGCAGATATTCTACGTCAGATCATTGAAAAAGCCGGTTATAAAACCATCAGCGGCTCCGGGGCGCAGAGCTTAGAGCAGGAAAATAAAGCCAGGCGCAAAGAGCTGGAAAACCTGAAATCCCGGTTTATTATCGCGTTCATTTTTTCTCTCGCCTTGATGTATGTGTCAATGGCTGAAGGAATGGCCCCGCCGGCAGCCGCGGCTTTCATCCGAGGGAATCAGGCATTGCTGCAATTCCTCCTGGCTACTCCGGTAATCATTTGCGGTTACAGTTTCTTTACGCGGGGGCTGGCTGTCCTGATCAAGCGCGGAGCGGCTAATATGGATACCCTGGTCAGCCTGGGCGTAGGCTCGGCTTATCTATACAGCCTGATCTTGTCTTTAGGGATGTGGACTAAGGCTATGCCCGGCGGGGGGCACATGTTCTATTATGAGACCGCCGCTTTTTTGATAACCTTTATTATCTTCGGCAAATACCTGGAAGCTAAAGCCAAAAGCCGGGCCTCGGAAGCGATAAAAAAACTCATCAGGTTAAGGCCGGACACGGCATTGGTATACCGCGACGGGATGGAGAAGGATATTCCAGCCGATGAGGTTATTATCGGGGATATAGTGGTCATAAAACCCGGCCAGAGGATCCCGGTGGATGGCATTGTTATAGAAGGTTATTCCGGGGTGGACGAATCTATGGTTACCGGGGAAAGTATCCCGGTGGAAAAGACTCCCGGCAGAGAGGTGATCGCCGGGACCATTGCCCGCTCAGGCAGTTTTAAATTCGAGGCGATAAAGATCGGCGAGAATACGATGCTGGCCCGGATCATTGAACTGGTCCGGCAGGCCCAGGGTTCAAAAGCGCCGATACAGGGGCTGGCGGATAAAGTAACCGCGTATTTTGTGCCGGCGGTATTTATCATCGCGGTTATAGCTTTGTCTTTCTGGCTTATAGCCGGGAAAGAATTCATTTTTTCTTTGAGCATATTCATTTCGGTATTGATCATTGCCTGTCCGTGCGCTTTGGGGCTGGCTACGCCTACGGCGATAATGGTCGGCACAGGCATAGGCGCCGAAAAAGGGATCCTGATCAAGAACGCGGCTAGTTTGCAGCTGGCCTATCAGGTGGATACGGTGATCTTTGATAAAACCGGAACGCTTACTAAAGGGCAGCCCAGGGTAACGGATGTGCTGGGTTACGGCAGGGCCGAAGAAGAAATACTCCAGCTGGCCGGCTCTGTTGAGAAAAATTCCGAGCATCCTTTAGCCGAAGCAGTGCTTGAATCCTGCCGGCAGCGGAATATAGATTTAATTCCCGCGGGCGATTTTATATCTATTGCCGGGAAAGGAGTGCTGGCCAGGTTAGGGGCGGACCACGTTCTTCTGGGCAACTGGCATTTGATGGAGAAGAAGAATATTGATATCCCGCTGAAAATGAGAAATGACGCCGAAAGGCTCCAGGCTGAAGGCAAGACCGTGATGTTTGTGGTAAAAAACAATAAACCTGTAGGGGTTATAGCTGTAGGGGATACCCTAAAAGAGCATGCTGTGCCCGCCATTTCCGCTTTGAAAAGATCGGGCAAAAAAGTAATAATGCTTACCGGCGACAATCGCAGGACCGCTCAGGCGATCGCCGGTAATTTGGGGGCCGATGAGGTTTTTGCGGAGGTCCTTCCCGAAGATAAGGCCGGCAAGATCAAAGACCTGCAGTCGAAAGGACGCAAGGTCGCGATGGTCGGCGACGGGATAAATGATGCGCCTGCTTTAGCTCAGGCGGATGTGGGCATAGCACTGGGCACAGGGACGGATATCGCTATTGAATCAGCGGATATCGTGCTGGTGAAAGACGATCTCAGGGATGTGGTTATGGCCCTGGACCTTTCCCGTTATGCTATGCGCAAAATAAAACAGAACCTTTTCTGGGCTTTTTTCTATAATCTGATCGGTATACCAATTGCCGCGGGGATACTTTATCCCTTTAACGGGTTTTTATTGAACCCGATGATCGCCGGGATGGCTATGGCTTTTAGCTCGGTTTCTGTGGTAAGCAATTCTTTATTGATGAAGAATTACCGCCGGCCGGTTTAAAACCGGTACTGTCAGAATAGTTGACACCCGGCGCAATCGGAATTGCGCTGGTGTTGCGATGACGGCTGACACCCAGCGCTGATCGGAATTGCGCTGGTGTTGCGTTTCTACGCAAGGAGGGTTAGAGAATATGGCTGGTTTGGATTTGTTCAGGAAAAGGCGCAGCGTGAGGGTTTTTCTGGAAAAACCGGTTGCAAAAAGCGTATTAGAGGATATAGTAGATGCGGCGAGGCTTGCGCCTACCGCCAGGAATGTGCAGCCCTGGGAATTCATAGTGGTCACCGGTAAAGGGCTCTTGAAAGATATCGCCGCGATAACCGACCATGGCAAGTTCATCGCCAATGCCGCCGCCTGTATCCTGGTATTTTGCGCTGATACCAAGTATTACCTGGAAGATGGATGCGCGGCTACCGAGAACATGCTTCTGGCCGCGGCTGCTTCAGGTTTAGGCTCATGCTGGGTGGCCGGGGATAAAAAGGATTATAGCGGCCGGATAAATTCGTTGCTTTCTGTTCCCGGTTCTTTTAAACTGGTAAGTATGGTCGCGGTTGGCTATCCTCTAGCCGGTGAACAGAAGGATCCCATCCCCAAAAGGGGTCTGGCAGAGGTTATCCACTGGGACAAATTCTAGGAGGCCTGGAATGTATAAAGTAGAAGTGAAGAACTCCGGAGATTACCTGTTTAAAGTTCAATCCAGGGGCAATGAGTTCACTATTGATCCGATGGGCAGCGGCATTTCCCCGGCAGACTCGCTTTTGGCCAGCCTGGGCAGTTGCATGGGATTTTTCTGCCGCAGGTATATTGAGAGCGCTAACTTGGGGATAAATGATTTTTCGGTCGTTCTGGAAGGGGAGTTTACCAGGGACGCGCCGATATGCCTGAAAGAGATCAGGGTTTCGCTGGATCTTAAAGGCAGCCAGGTGGAAGAAAAGCGCAAGAACGCGCTTTTAGAGTTCATAAAGAACTGCCCGATCGGAAATACCTTAAAGGGAAATCCTGAAATAACCGTTACTATAAGATAAGGTCCTGGGGGGAGAATAAGATCAAGATAATATTTAAGGTCAATGAATTGGATTTTCAGGCGGAATTGGGGAATTTTCCGTCTGTGCAGGAGATAATAAAAAAACTGCCGTTGTCTTGCGCGGTTTTTATGCGCAATGACGGGATTTATTGCGAGCTTGGCGCAGCGGGGCTCTCCGGAAACGCGACAACCCGGGTGAATACCGGGGATCTGGCGTTCTGCCCGGCCAGCGGGCGTCTTTACGCTTTTTTAATGCCTGAAGCCGGCAATGTCTTGAATAATATCGTGGTGGAAAGCCCGGTGGTCATTGTCGGAAAAACCCTGGCCTCCATGGCCATATGCCGCAGGATAAAGCCCGGGGATAAAGCCGATATTTCTGTTTTGAAGGAGGCTGAGCATTTGGATAAACCGGCGCCTGCTTCCGACAGCCGGAAATTGAGCCAGGTGGAAATAGATGACCTGGTAAAAAGGCTGCTGGAAGAAAAGAACAAAAAAAGCGGTTAAGCGCGGTTGTCCGGGTTGTTTCTTTGCCTTGACATGCCCTTGATTGTGTGATATTTATTAGGAAATAAACCAAGGAGGTGCGGAATGGTCAATTGGCAGTTGATCTTTGTTGAACCAGCCAAGACTATTGTCGAGCAGTTAAAGCAGTTTTTGGGCAATATTCTTATGGTCCTGGGGATACTCATCGCGGGTTGGATCATCTCACTGGTCATTAAAAAGCTTCTGGTTAAGCTTTTGAAGTCGTTATGGCTCGATGTTTTATCCGAGCGCATAGAATTAAAAAGCCTGTTGGCCAAGGGCGGCATAAACTACGGGCTTTCCGAGCTCATCGGATCGATATTTTACTGGCTCGGGCTTTTAGTGACTTTTGTGATCGCGGTGAATTCAATAGGACTGACCATCGCCGCGGACCTTTTGAACCGGGTAGTCCTTTATATCCCTAACATCATCGCGGCAATATTTATTTTAGTCCTGGGGATGTTCGTGGCAACCTTGTTCAAGAATATCATCCAGACGGCTGCTTCTAACGCCGGGTTATCCCACGCTAAGCTTTTAGCCAGGATCGTCGAGGTAGTGATCGGGGTATTTGCGGTAATGATCACCCTGGAAGAGCTGAATATCGGCGCCAGGATCATTGAATTGATGGTCAGCATCGTATTGGGTTCCCTGGGTCTGGCTTTTGCCCTGGCTTTCGGGTTCGGCTGCCAGGATATCGCCCGCAAGGCGGTTAATGACCTAGTGGAAAAATTAAAAACCAAGAAGTAATATTTTTACTCCAACTGATCTAAGACAACCCCGCCTCTCCGTTGTGGAGTGGCGGGGTTAGTAATTGACGAGATGATCTACAGATTCATAGATAATAAAGCCGCATTCGCAGTTAAAGACCCGCACAGGTATGATCTGTACTTTCCGCTTACAGACGCCAAGGGCAGGTTGTTGAGTTCGATCAGCCCTAATCTTTCCGGCGACATCAAACAGGATAATGAGCATTTTCTGACGCCTCCGGCAAGCGTGCTGGACTTGAAGAATAATCCTTTATGCTGCCGGGATTTCTTTATCCGCAGCGGCAATGAGGTTATCAGATTATCCCGGCCTTACAATGACACGCTTGAGGCGGGGATGCTTTATCACAAGGTCATTAAGAATGCCGGTAAATTCACGGTCGAGGCGCTGAATTTTATCCCTTATGACGCGCCTGTCGAGGTGATGCGAATAACCGTCCGGAACGCCTCAAAACTCCCCCGGGAAATAACTCCTACTTCTTTTATCCCCCTTTACGGACGTGCAGAGAAGAACCTGCGCGACCACCGGCATGTGAGCTCGCTTTTGAACCGGCTGACCATGGAGAAACGCGGGATCATCCTTGAGCCTACCATGATCTTTGATGAAAAAGGCCACAGGCGAAACGACGCGAAGTATTTTGTCCTGGGATATGAAGGCAAAGGCAGGCCTTTTTCCGGCCAATTCCCCACCATGGAATATTTTTTCGGCGAAGGGGATATTTTAAATCCGGACGCGGTAGAAAAAGAAGTCCCGCCGGTTAAGGGCCGGGCCGGAGATTTCGACGGAAAAGAAGCTTGCGCGGCTTTCCGCTTCGCGAAAAAAAGGCTGGCGCCCGGACAGACCGCGGAATATTTTCTGATCATGGGTATAAGCCGCAGCGCTGAGGATATAAGCCGGTATTGGCGCAAACTTAATACGCCCGAGAAAGTCAACAGGGCGTTTAAACAGACTTGTCAATACTGGCAGGATTACCTGGCGGGTTTGAGTTTTGATTTCCGGGACGATTATCTGAATAACTGGTTGTCCTGGGTCAAGCTGCAGCCTGCCCTCAGAAAACTCTTCGGTTGTTCGTTCCTGCCGCATTTTGATTACGGCAAAGGCGGAAGAGGCTGGCGGGACCTCTGGCAGGACGGTTTAAGCCTTTTGTTGACCGAGCCGGAAAAGGCGAAAGAGCTTATCCTGAACAGTTTCCGCGGGGTAAGGCTTGACGGTTCCAACGCCACCATAATAACCAATAACGGCGATTTCATCGCCGACCGCAACAAGATAAGCCGGGTTTGGATGGATCACGGGGTATGGCCGTACCTGACCACCAGATTTTATATCAACAAATCGGGTGATCTTGATTTTCTGCTGAAGGGCCAGTCTTATTTTCGCGACCACCAGCTTAGCCGGGCCAGGGAGGTCGACAGCCGGTTCAGCCAGAAAGATTTTATCCAGCGCTGCGGGAATAATAAAGTTTATCAGGGGACTATCCTGGAACATTTGCTTGTCCAGAACCTGGTCCAGTTCTTCAATGTGGGAAGCCATAATATCATCCGGCTGGAGAACGCGGATTGGAACGACGGCCTGGATATGGCTGCGGATAAAGGGGAGAGCATTGTCTTTAGTTTTATGTACTGCCATAACCTTAAAAGCCTTTGCGGTTTTCTGGAGGCCTTAAAGAAGAAGAAAAAAAGCGTATCTATCTTAAAAGAATTGGTGTTGCTTTTGGACAGCGTATCCCGGCCGATCGTTTACAACGATTTCCGGCAGAAACAAAAAAGACTGGCTGAGTATTTGCAGCGGATCAAGAATATCAGCGGCGAAAAGGCCGAAATAAACATCGATGAACTGATAGTTGACCTTAATAAAAAAGCGGATCATTTATCATCCTGGTTAAGCCGGAAAGAATGGCTGGCGGAAGGTTTTTTTAATGGATATTATGATAATAAAGGCCGCCGGGTAGAAGGGAAGAAGCCGTCAGGATTGAGGATGATGCTGGCTTCCCAGGTATTCGCCATAATGAGCGGGGTGGCTGACAGCAGGCAGATAAAAAACGCCTGGTCTTCGATCAACCGGAATTTGCGGGATAAGAAACTTAAAGGATTCCGCCTGAACACGGATTTCGGCGATTGTTATATGGACCTGGGGCGGGCTTTCGGTTTCAGCTACGGCGATAAGGAGAACGGCGCGTTCTTCAGCCATATGAACGTTATGCTGGCTAACGCGTTATATAAACGCGGCTTTACCCGGGAAGGTTTTACTGTCCTGGACTCTATTTATAAAATGGCCCTGAATGAAAAAGCCGGGATCCCGCCGGTGCTCCCGGAATATTTTAACGGCCGGGGCAAAGGGCTTTACCTGTATCTTACCGGATCGGCAAGCTGGTATGTGTATACGTTGACCGAGGAGCTTTTGGGGATAAAGTTCATTCTGGGCGATATCCTTATCGATCCTAAGCTGGTGAACGATAATTTTTCCGGAAAGGATATCCAGGCGGGTTTCAGGCTGTGGGATAAGAAGGTCAAGGTTGTTTATATCAAGGCCGCTAAGGTTGACCGGCCTTTAGTTGTCCGCAGGGTTTTGCTGGCGGATAAGGATGTTGTTCGCGGCCCCAGCGGGTACCTGGTCAAAAAGAGCCTGCTGACCGCTAAGGAAAATGTCATAAAAGTGTATTTGGGATAATCCCGTCAGATCGGAATACGGCCCAAGCGAAAATGCTTGGGTTTTTTTGTTATCGGCGGTATAATAGAGGATTAAAAGTATAGGGAATATCGATACTTAGGATGAATAAAATGTGCGAAAAATACCTTTATGATCTGGCTACGGATAAGGCTAAAGGCGGGATCGCGGCTATAATTAAGCCGGTATTGTTCGTTTTTTCGCTTTTATACGGCTTGATAGTCTTTTCCATCCGGTTTATCTCCAGTATCTTCGGCAGAAAACCAGGATGTAAGGTGATCAGCGTGGGCAATATCACGCTGGGAGGAACAGGCAAAACCGTCATAGTTGAGTTTATCTGCCGGTATCTTAGAGAAAAGGGGAGCAAAGTAGCGGTGTTGACCCGGGGATACGCTAGACCGCAGACTGGAGACCGGAGACCGCAGCCTGGTTATGAAACCATGGGCGATGAGCCGTATATGCTCAAGTCGAAATTGGCGGATGTCCCGGTAGTGGTCAATCCGGACAGGTTTAAAGCTGCGTACGCGGCTGTGAAAGAATTTCAGGTTGATACTGTGGTCCTGGATGACGGTTTTCAACAGTGGAGGATGAAAAAGGACCTGGAGATCGCGGCTATTGACGCGGTTAACCCTTTTGGCAACAAGCGGCTTATCCCCCGGGGGATATTACGCGAACCCGCTTCAAGCCTTTCCCGGGCTGATGTATTGATCCTGACTAATACCGATCTTGCGCAGGACACTGCGGCGCTTAAACAGCGGTTGAGCCGGATCAATCCTTCCGCGTTGATCGTCGGATCGTCGCATCAGCCGGAAGGTCTCTATAGAATAAATCAGCCGGATGTTTTGCTTCCTGTTGACAGCCTTCAAGCCAAGACAGTTGCAATAGCCTGCGCTATCGGCAATCCCGGCTCTTTTCAAGGCCTTTTGGAAAAGATGCGGGCCAGGGTGGGGTCGGCTTTTATCTTCCCAGACCATTACCGCTATACGCAGGATGATCTGGAAAGGATAGCCGGGCAGGCGGGGAAAAAGGGAATCAATACGCTGGTCATCACGGAGAAAGACGCGGTAAAGATCGCAGGGATGGATTTGCGCAAGATCGCTCTGGATATACTGGTCTTGAAAATAAAATTGAGGATCAATGAAAACGAGCAGGGATTTCTGGACAGACTACTTAGGGTCTATACTTCTTAGGACTTTAGGCCCGCTGCTGCGGATACTGCCGTACCGGCTGGTCCTGGTCTTGGGCAGTTTTCTGGGCGAGGTGTTCTACGCCTTTGACCTGAAACACCGGACAGTAGCGCACGCCAATATCAAAACCGCTTTCTGCGGCACGCTTTCTCCCTGCCGGATCCGCAGCTTGACCAAACAATTCTATAAGGCATTCGGGCAGAACCTCTTTGAAATATTCCTCATCCCTTTGATCGACAAGGCGTATATCCGCAAATACGTGACCATAGAAGGGCTGGAGAACGTGGAAGCCGGATTCAAGAAGGGCAAAGGCGTGATCTTCGTCGCGGTGCACGCCGGAAGCTGGGAGCTTTCCAATATTATCTGCGCTAACCTGGGCATACCTTTCAATCTTTTTGTCCGCGACCAGAAATTGCCGCGCCTGGAGAAAATACTTAATTTTTACCGCGGCCAGAAAGGGTGCCGGTTCATCCAGCGCGAGAATCAGACCAGGCAATTGATCCAGGTCCTCAGGTCGAATGAATCGGTGGCGATCACCATCGACCAGGGGGGAAGATCGGGGATCCCGGTGGACTTTTTTGATAAAGGCGCATCCATGGCTTCCGGGGCGGTGAGGCTGGCCTTGAAATACGGCTGTTGCGTGATCCCGGTATTCCCGGTAAGGATAAAAGGGCCGTATATCAAATTCATCGTTGACCGGGAATTTGAGCTAAAGAGGTCCGCGGACCCGGAAAAAGATATCCTGGATAATCTTCAGGGGCTGGTGACTGTGTTCGAGGGGCATATCCGGCAGTATCCGCAGGAATATCTCTGGACCTATAAGAGCTGGAAGTATTCCCGGGAAAGGAATATATTGATCTTGACCGACGGGAAGACCGGGCATCTGCGCCAGGCGCAGGCTTTGTCCCAAATAGCCGCCCGCGGCCTAAAGCGGTCCGGGATCTCGGTGGAAGTCCACAGCGCGGTGGTCAAAACCAAAAACAGGCTTTCGGGTAATTTGCTTATTTTGAGCAATCTGCTCTCCGGGAAATATATATGCCAGGGCTGCCTTTTATGCCTTAAGGCTTTTTTAGACCCGCAGGTCTACGCGGATATCACCGGCAAGAAGTTCGATATCATAATATCCTGCGGATCTTCGGCCGCCGGGGTGAATTACCTGCTGGCCAAAGATAATCTGGCCAGGTCTTTAGTGATCATGCGGCCGGCGCTTCTGGGCCTGAACAAGTTTGACCTGGTGGTCCTGCCCAGGCACGATGATCCGCCACGGCGCAAGAACGTGGCAGCGATAGAGGGCGCATTGAACCTTATCGATGAGGAATACCTGGCAGTTGAATCGCAAAGATTAAAAGAGCAGGCAGGCGTGATCCTGGATCCGGCAAAACCGTGCGTAGGGTTTTTGTTGGGCGGGGATACCAAGGGTTTTCATATGGCCGAAGCGCAGGTCAGTAAATGCATCGGCCAGATAAAAGACCTTTTGGAAAAGATCGACGGCCAGGTCATGGTAAGCACTTCCCGCAGGACTCCGCCCGCGGTCGAAGAGCTGGTTAAAAAGGAGTTCTTCGGTTATCCGCGCGCTAAATTAACGGTTATTGCCAATCAAAAGAATTATCCCGCAAGTATCGGCGGGATCCTGGGGCTGAGCCAGATGGTGGTGACTTCCGGCGAGAGTATCTCCATGGTCTCCGAAGCGGTAAGCAGCGGGAAATACGTATTTGTATTCGGCTCTGACGGCCTGAAGAAAAGGCACCGCAGGTTCCTGGATAATTTTGTAAGCAAAGGGTATATTTATTTGAAGGCCCCCGAAGAATTGTCCGGGGCTATGCATGATGTCTGGAGCAGGAAGCCGCAGGTCATGACGATAAAAGACAACGCCGTGGTCGAAGAGGCGGTCGGGAAATTATTATGAACGTACTGCAGATACTTCCGGAATTGAATGTCGGCGGCGTGGAGCGCGGGACAGTTGACCTGGTAAAGCATCTGGTCAAGCTCGGGCATAAAGCGGTAGTGGTTTCCAACGGAGGGCCTCTGGTCCGCGATATCGAGGCGCTGGGCGCGAAGCATTATCAACTGCCGGTGCACCGTAAATCCTTAGTGAGCGTGTTCAAGCTTATTCCCGTGCTGGCTGATATAATCCGTAAGGAAGAGATCGATATCGTCCACGGCCGCTCGCGCATACCCGCCTGGATCGCCTATTTCGCCTGCCGCAGGACAAAGGCTGTTTTCATAACTACATGCCACGGCTACTACAGCAAACATTTGTTAAGTTACGTGATGGGCTGGGCAAAGAAGGTGATCGCTCCCAGTAACGTGATCGCCAGGCATATGATCGATGATTTCGGCGTGCCCAGGGAAAGGATCAGGTTAGTCCCCCGCAGCGTGGATCTGGATAAGTTCAAGTATGCCGCCCCGAATAAAAGAAAGCCGGGGGAATTCCATGTCGGGATAATCGGCAGGCTTACCCCGCTAAAAGGCCATTTGGTTTTCATAAAGGCCATGGCCAAAGTAGCCAGGGAGAACGACCGGTTCAAGATCTGGATCGTCGGGGATGCGCCCGCGTCAAAAGAGGCTTATAAAGAGCAGATCAGGGTCCTGGTCAAAAGGCTGGGGCTGTGGCATTGCACTGAATTTCTGGGGACCCAGAAGAATATCCCGGAGATACTTTCGCATCTGGACCTGCTGGTCCTGGCTACCACTACCCAGGAGGCTTTTGGCAGGGTGATCATTGAGGCCCAGGCCGCAGGCGTGCCGGTAGTGGCTACGGCAGTAGGCGGGGTAGTGGATATTATAGAAGACGGCAGGACCGGCTTGATCGTTCCTCCTTCCGATTCCCAGGCGATGGCCGAGGCCATACTCAAGATCATGAAGAACAGGGACCTGGCGCAGGAGATGTCCGAGAATGCATACAAAAAAGTCAAAGAAAAATATAACCTGGAACTCATGGTCTCTAATACGCTGGATGTTTATAAAGAGGCGCTGGAGAATTTCCGGGTGCTGGTAATAAAATTCAGCGCGTTAGGCGATGTGATCCTCTCGACGGCGGCTTTGAGGGCGATCCGGGAAAAGTTGGGCGGAAAATACAAGATAAGTTTCCTCGTCGGCAATGAATGCAAAGACATACTTTTGCGCTGCCCTTACATCGACGAACTGCTGGTTTGCGATTTCAAGAACAAGGATAGCGGGCTGTCCGGGTTTCTTAAACTGGGGAGGGAACTGAGGAAAAAGAATTTCGACGCGGTTATCGACCTGCAAAATAACCGTAAAAGCCATATCCTCAGCTTTTTGACCATGGCCCCGGAGCGTTACGGCTACGACGTTAAATTAGGTAGATTGCTCAACCACCGTATAGATAATGACGCGGTAAACCTGGCTCCGGTGGACCACCAGTTCCGGATACTGAAAATGCTGGGGATAGAATTAACGGACCGGCGCCTGGAATTATGGCCTACTCTTTCCGACCGCAGTTATGTGGATGAATTCCTGAAATCACAGTGGCTCAGCGCGAATCAAAAAATGGTCGGCATCAATATCAGCGCCAGCAAAAGGTGGATGACCAAGCTTTGGCCCGGCCAGAATATAATCCGTCTGGCGGAAGAGCTTAACCGCAGGGATATCCGGGTGGTTTTTACCGGGACTGCCGAAGATCTGGCTATGGCTGAAGGGTTGTCAAACGCCATGCCTAAGGTCAAGCCCATCAATGCCTGCGGAAAGATGACGGTTAATCAACTGGCCTGCCTGATCAAACGCTGCGGAGTTTATATCTCCGCTGACTCCGCGCCTTTGCATATCGCCGCCAGCCAGGGCACGCCGATCATCGCCTTGTTCGGGCCTACTGACCCAGCCAGGCATATGCCCGCGGTTGATAACGCTGTGGTCATCAGGAAAGAAATGGCCTGCAGCCCGTGCTATAAACCTAAATGCCGCAGCGCCAAATGCATGAAGCTGATCAGCCCGGAAGAAGTGCTTGAGGCGGTAACTAAATTGTTAAAATGAACATTCTTTTCCTGAATAATCATCTGAACGTAGGCGGGATCACCAGTTATCTTTTATCCCTGAGCCGGGGGTTAAAGGAAAGGGGCCATAAGGTATATATAGCATCAAGCCCCGGCGATTGCCTGACCCGTTTTACAGAGCAGGGGATAGTTTATATACCCATACCTATCCGGACAAAATCCGAATTGAATGTTTTTAAGATGGGAATAAGCCTGTTCAAGCTTATCCGCGCTGTCCGGGAGAAAGAGATCGACGTTGTGCATTCCAATACCCGGGTTACCCAGGTATTGGGCGATCTGCTCAGCCGCTGCACGGGTAAACCGCATATAACTACCTGGCACGGGTTTTTCAAGAACAGGTTGTCCCGGAAGATATTTCCCTGTAAGGCCGGGGCGACCATAGCGATAAGCGAATCCGTGCGCGACCATCTGATCAATGATTTCGGATATGAACAGGCCGGCCTGCGGCTTGTCTATAACGGCATTGATACGGAGAAGTTGAGGCTTCAAGATTTCAAGAGCCGCAAAGAAGCAAAAAAAGACTTTGGCTTAAAAGACGGCCCGGTGGTGGGGATCGTGGCCAGGCTTTCCGAGGTTAAAGGCCAGGCTTATCTTATCCGGGCGATGAAACTGGCGCTGAACAAGGTCCCTGACGCCCAGCTTTTCATAGTCGGAGAAGGAAGGACCGAAAAAGGGTTAAAAAGGCTTGTCCGCGAGCTGGGGATATCTAACAGCGTTGTTTTTCTGGCTAAATCCCAGAACATCCCGCAGGTTTTGTATGTAATGGATGTTTTTGTGATGCCGTCCTTGAACGAAGGGCTGGGGCTGGGGTTGATGGAGGCCATGGCCTGGGCTAAGCCGGTCATCGGCTCAAGGGTCGGAGGCATACTGAACCTGATCTCCCACGGACAGAACGGATTGCTGGTTAATCCTTGCGATGTCCCCGGATTATGTTCGGCGATAGTGGAATTGATCAATGACCCGGTCAAGGCTTCCAGCCTGGGCAATAACGCCAGGATATTCGTTAATCAGAGATTTTCCATGCAAAAGATGGTTGAGGAAACAGAAAGGATATACCGGGAATGTTCAGACAAAAAAGATTAATAGGAATACTGGGCGTTGTCGTGCTGGTTTTAGCCGTGGCCTGGGGATTTATCCGGCAGCAATACCTTTTGCCTATAGCTATGTATCATTCGGTAGCCCCGAGCGTGCCTGAGGGTAACCGGTTGATCGTTTCGGTAAAAACATTTGAGAGGCAGATGGAGTTCCTTAAAGAACATAAATATAACGTGATCTCCCTGGAGGAAGCGGGGGAACTGATAGGGAACAAGAAAAAGATCCCGGCCAGGACATTGGTTATTACCTTTGATGACGGCTACAAGGATAATTATACCTATGCTTTTCCCGTATTGAGAAAATACAACCTGCCGGCTACAATATTCATAATAGTAAACGAGGTCGGCAGGCCTGACCGGCTTAGCTGGGACCAGATCAAGGAGATGCGGGATTCCGGGCTGGTAACTTTCGGAAGCCACACGCTGTCACATCCTTTCCTGGAATGCGTGGAAGACGATCAGAAATTGCTTGAAGAGACTGAAGGTTCGCGCAGGATACTTCAGGAAAAACTGGGCATCCCGGTGAATACATTCTCGTATCCCTGCGGCAGATTGAACGCCAGGGTCAGGGAATGCGCGATCAATGCCGGGTATAAGGCGGCGGTGGCTACCAACCCCGGGAAGAAAATGGTTAATAACGATATTTTCGCCTTGAAGCGGCTGAGGATATCCGAGAACGCAGCTAACCTTTTTGTGTTCTGGGCTGAGACCAGCGGGTATTACAATTTCATCCGCGAAAACAGGCATAAGTGATAGTGTGATGAAGAATAAAGAAAGAATACTTATATTCAACGTCAACTGGCTGGGGGATGTTTTATTCTCTACTGCGGTCATCCGGAATATCCGTTATAATTATCCGGATAGTTTTATCGCCTGCGTTATCCCCGCCAGGTGTTCCCCTGTTTTAGAAGGTAATCCCTACCTTGATGAGATAATTACTTTCGATGAAAAAAAAGAGCATAAAGGCATCCTGGCCAAAATAAAATTTACCGTTTACTTAAGGGGTAAGAAATTCGACAAGATATTCCTCTTGCACCGCTCATTCAGCCGGCTGCTTATCGCGTTCCTGTCCGGGATACCGCAGCGTATCGGTTATTACACCGCTAAACGAGGCTTCCTTCTGACCCAAAAAATAACGCCGCCGGATATAAACAGTCTGCACCGCATAGATTATTATTTAAATGTGATCCGGAAAGCGGGGCTGGAAGTCAAGGATCGGTTTACCGATTTTTTTGTCAGCGAAAAGGACCTGTTGCGGGTTAAAGAATTATTGGCCGGGCACGGCTTGACGGATAAAGATCTTTTGGTGGGGATAAACCCCGGAGGTAACTGGGGTCCTAAACGCTGGCCAAAAGAATATTTCAGCCGTTTAGCTGATTTGCTGATCGGGGAATTATCCGCGAAGGTTCTTATCACCGGCAGCCAGAAGGATCTCGCTCTGGCTGAGGAGATCAGCTCTAAGATGAAGAATAAACCGGTCATAGTCTGCGGCCAATTAAGCATCAAACAGTTCGCCGGATTGGCGAAAAGGCTGGATTTGTTCATCAGCGCTGATTCCGGGCCTTTGCATATCGCCAACGCCGCGGGCGCCAAGAGAATGATAGGCCTTTTTGGCCCCACTGATATCCAAATAACCGGTCCATACCCTTCGGATAACGCGGTAATCCTGCAAAAGAATACCGGATGCAGTATCCCTTGTTATAAAGTTGATTGTAAGGATAACCGCTGTATGAAGGCCATCACTCCGGATATGGTGATGTCCCGGGTAAAGGAGATATTCTCGGTTTCTTAAATCTTACTGATATGCCCAAGATAAATAAAATCTTATTTGTTACCCTGAGCAATATCGGCGACGCGATCTTGACTTTGCCGGTCATCGATAATCTGAGGTTAGCTTATCCGCAGGCCCAGATAACCGTGTTATCCGGGCCGCGCCCGGCTGAGATATTCCGGGATAACCCTAATATCAAGGAACTGGTGGTTTACGATAAGCATGCCGGGCTCAAAGATAAGATCCGGATATTGTCAGGTTTCTATAAGGCGGGATTTGATCTGGTTGTGGACCTGCGTAATAGTATTTTCGGCTTTCTTGTCCCGGCCCGGCTTAAGACATCCGCGTTCTCAGGTATTCCCGCGGATATAAAACATATGCAGGCGAGGCATCTGTTTAAGATAGAAAGCCTTAAAATACCGCAGCCGCAGGCCGGCGCGGAGGAATATGGGTTTTTAAACGTTTCTTCTTCCGACAAGGCTTACATCGAAGGGGTTTTAAGCAATAATAACATAAAAGGCCAGGATAAGATCATAGTGGTTTCCCCCGGGGCAAGAAGCCATATTAAACGCTGGCCAGGGGAGAAGTTCGCGGAATTATGTTCCAGGCTGACCGAAGAGTTCAATGCCAAGGTGGTTCTGGCGGGTGACGGGCAGGATGCCCCGATAAATAAATATATACGGGATAATGTAAAAACCCCGGTCATTGATCTGAGCGCAAAGACCACGATCAGCCAGCTCGCGGTCCTGCTGAAGAAGGCGAAAGTCCTTATCACCAATGACAGCGCGAATATGCATCTGGCAAGTTATTTGAATGTCCCGGTTGTGGCGGTTTTTGGCCCGACGGACGATGAAAAATACCGTCCATGGTCGGATAATTCTTTTGTCGTCAAGAAAGAAGTCCCCTGCCGCCCCTGCCGCAAAGCCCAGTGCGCTTCCGGCGGCCTTATATGTATGGACCTGATCCGGGTAAAGGATGTTTTAGATCAGGTAAGGGATGTCTTGATCTCCGCGCCCGGCGCTTTTTCGTCCGGCCAGCGTAAGAATTTCAAACGCATCCTGATCTGCCGCACGGACAGGATAGGCGATGTTATATTATCCACGCCGGTGATCGCTGCTTTGAGGAACGCCTACCCGTCTGCGTATATCGCCATGATGGTCAGGCCGTATACCAAAGATATCGTCCAGGGCAACCCTGATCTGGATGAGGTCATAGTTTATGATAAGGATTTTCTGGAAAAAAACGGCTTCAGGTTCCTGAAGTTCGCTAACTGCATTCGAAATAAGAAATTTGACCTGGCGCTTATCCTTCATCCGACCAATATGATGCATCTGCTGGCTTTTACCGCGGCTATACCTGACCGGGTAGGTTATGACCGCAAATCCGGCTTTTTGCTCACTCAGCGCATACCTCACCTTAAACATCTGGGCCAGAAGCATGAGATGGAATATACCCTGGATATGGTCAGGGCCATCGGCATAGAGCCTCGAGACAAGGCGCTTTTTGTCCCGGTCAGCCCGGATTCCGAAAAATGGGTTGAACAGCTGTTCAGGGAGAAAGGGTTGACCGGCCAGAATAAGATATTGGCATTGCATCCCGGGTCCAGTTGTAAGTCTAAGATGTGGCCCGCGGAAAGGTTCGCCCAGGCCGCCGGGGAATTATCCCGGGTAAAGGGTTTTAAGGTGTTGATATTAGGCGGCCCGCAGGAAAAAGGGCTGGCAGCTGATGTAAATAAGCTGTTGGACGGGCAGGCGATCGATCTTTCCGGGACAACCATCAGCCAGGATATAAGTATCCTGAAAAGGTGCGCTTTATTGATCACTACTGATTGCGGGACAATGCATATGGCTTCAGCTTTAAACGTGCCGCAGGTGGTGATCTTCGGCCGGAACCAGCCGGGGTTAAGCGTATCGCGCTGGGGGCCTACTGGAAAGAATTCCCGGGTATTGCATAAAAAGGTAGGCTGTTCGGAATGCCTGGCCCATGACTGTAAAAAAGATTTCGCCTGTCTGAAGGCGGTCAGTATAAAGGATGTCCTGGCCGCTGTTGAGTCATTCTAGGCCAAGAAAAAATATTGACAAGATAAGCCCGGGTGGTATACTAAAAATGAATATTAAGGAAAAGGATTACAGGACAAGGACGTCCGTCAATCTTAGACGGAGTCCTTTTTTTTTGGCTTGCCGTGCTTAAAAAACAGGCGATAATCGCCGGTTATTATGACAACGGCGAAAAAGGAGGAAAGGATGTCAAAGCGGATCGAAGAGTTTATGGCAGGGGTTATCGCTAAGAACCCGGGCGAGACCGAATTTCACCAGGCAGTGCGCGAGGTAGTAGAATCAGTAATGCCTTATGTCGAGGCTAACCCGAAATACCAGAAAGCAAAAATCCTGGAAAGGATAGTTGAACCGGAAAAAACAGTGATCTTCAGGGTTCCCTGGTGCGATGATAAAGGCGAATTCCAGGTGAACAGGGGTTTTCGTATTCAGATGAACAGCGCTATCGGCCCTTATAAAGGGGGGATACGCCTTCACCCCAGCGTTAACCTGGGTATATTGAAATTCCTGGCTTTTGAGCAGGTCTTCAAGAACAGCTTGACCACTTTACCTATGGGCGGCGCCAAGGGCGGTTCGGATTTTGACCCTAAAGGCAAATCCGATAACGAGGTGATGCGTTTCTGCCAGAGTTTTATGACTGAACTGCAAAAACATATCGGCCCGAATACCGATGTCCCGGCCGGAGATATCGGCACCGGCGGACGCGAGATCGGGTTTATGTTCGGCCAGTATAAAAGGCTGCGCAATGAATTTACCGGGGTGCTTACCGGTAAAGGCCTTAATTGGGGCGGCAGCCTGGTCCGTCCGGAAGCTACCGGTTACGGATGCGTTTATTTCGCCCAGGAGATGCTCAAGACCAAAGGCGAATCATTGAAGGGAAAAGTCTGCGTGGTTTCCGGTTCAGGCAACGTCGCGCAGTATACGGTTGAGAAGCTTTTGCAGCTTGGGGCCAAGCCGGTCACGCTTTCCGATTCTACCGGATATATCTATGATCCGGATGGTATCAGCGAGCAGAAACTGAAATTCGTGATGGAGCTTAAGAACGTAAAGCGCGGAAGGATCAAGGAATACGCCGATAAATACGGCTGTAAGTATTTTGAAGGAAAAAAGCCCTGGGATGTTAAATGCGATATGGCCTTCCCCTCGGCGACCCAGAACGAGATCAACGAGGCTGACGCCAAGAAGCTGATAAAGAACGGATGTATCTGCGTGGCTGAAGGCGCGAATATGCCTTCTACCCCGGAAGCGATCGCAGTATACCAGGACGCCAAGATACTTTACGCGCCCGGCAAGGCCTCGAATGCCGGCGGCGTAGCCACCTCAGGCCTGGAAATGTCCCAGAACAGCCAGAGGCTGTCCTGGACCAGGGAAGAAGTGGATGAGAAGCTGCATCAGATCATGATCAGCATCCATGAATCCTGCGTTAAATATGGAAAAGAAGGAAAATACATCAACTATGTCAAGGGCGCGAATGTGGCCGGGTTTGTGAAAGTCGCGGACGCCATGCTTGATCAGGGTTTGGTGTAATAGCGGTCAATAGTTGAGATAAAAGGGCGGGTTTCTGTTCTAAAAGCGTTCCCTCCGGGAAACGCAAGCCAGATCAGGAGCCCGCTCTTTTTATGGGGGACGTTTCTATTTATTTTTACAGAATGCGCTCTGGCGGAATAAATAGAAGTGTCCCCCTTTTGCGAAATAAATACTTGACAGAATAGAACCATGTGTTATATTCTACCAAAGTGATGGAGATAGTAGAGATTAGTCAGGAGAGATGAAAAGTGCTTAAATTATCGACTAAAGGAAGATATGGAGTCCGGTTAATGCTGGATCTTGCTCTGCACGTCGGCAAAGGCCCGATCTCGTTGAAGGATATTTCCAAAAGGCAGGAGATCTCCGAGAAATACCTGTGGCATTTGATCCCCCCGTTGAAGAATGCCGGTTTGATCACCGCTACCCGCGGCTCGCACGGAGGTTATGTCCTGGCTAAACCGCTGCAGCAGATCAGCCTCAAAGACATCGTTTCGGTATTAGAGGGGCCTATGTGCCTGGTTGAATGCACACAGGACCCGGTTTCCTGTAAACGCTCGCCTGACTGTATTACCAGGGATGTATGGGCTGAGGCTACGGATAAATTCATGGAAACGTTGGCTTCATTTACGCTCGAAAGTATGATAAAGAGGCATAGCAGCAAATTTAAAACAGGATTATATAATATATAGGGAGGAAATATGAGCAGGATATTTTCCGATATTACTAAAACAGTAGGAAATACTCCTTTGGTAAAGCTGAATCGGATAACCGAAGGTGCCGGGGCGGTTATTTTGGCAAAGATTGAGTCCTTTAATCCCTTGTCCAGCATAAAAGACCGCATAGGTGTGGCAATGGTAGAAGACGCGGAGAAGAAAGGTAGACTCCGCAAGGATACCGTAATTATAGAGCCTACCAGCGGAAATACAGGGATAGCCCTGGCTTTTGTTGCAGCGGCAAAAGGATACAGGCTTATTCTAACTATGCCTGAAACTATGAGTATTGAACGCAGAAAGTTGTTGTCTATCCTGGGCGCTGAAGTGGTTTTAACACCGGGGGCAGAAGGGATGTCCGGCGCGGTAAAGAAAGCGGAAGAGTTAGTCAAGAATACCCCTCGGGCGATTATGTTGCAACAATTCTCCAATCCAGCTAATCCGGATGCCCATCGTAAGACTACCGCGGAAGAAATATGGGAAGATACCGGCGGAAAAATCGATATTCTTGTCGCCGGCGTCGGTACCGGCGGGACTATAACCGGGATCGCGGAAGTTATTAAGAAGAGGAACAAAGACTTGAAAGTCATCGCTGTTGAGCCGGATACCTCCGCGGTATTATCAGGTGGAACGCCTGGAGCGCATAAAATACAGGGGATAGGCGCTGGTTTTATTCCTAAGGTCTTTAACAGGGAAATTATAGACGAGATCATTCGGGTTAGAGATGAGGATGCCGGGATCACCAGCCGTAGATTGGCAAAGATGGAAGGTATTTTAGTTGGCATTTCCAGCGGCGCGGCGACCTGGGCAGCGTTAGAGGTTGCCAAAAGAAAGGAAAATAAAGGCAAGATTATTGTGGTAATATATCCTGATACAGGGGAAAGGTATCTATCCGCCGATTTTTTAAATGAATAATTAGTTGTCGGGCATTCAAAGAAAGGTCGAATGGTGACGAGTAATAAGATCGATATTTACGGGTTGTTAGAAAAGGTGCGCAAAGAAAAGCCGATAGTGCATCATTTGACCAACTGGGTGACTATTTATGACTGCGCCAATGTGGTCAAGGTTTTTGGCGGTTCTCCGGTAATGGCCCACGCTAAAGAAGAGGCCGCTCAAATGGCGGGTATTGCCTCGGCGCTGGTCTTGAATATCGGCACGCTGACCGTGGAACTGGTGGAGGCGATGAAGATCGCCGCCGCCAGCGCGAATAAAAAAGGTATCCCGGTTGTGCTGGATGCCTGCGGAGCAGGGGCTACGCAGCTGCGCGATAAAAGTTGTTTTGAATTGCTGGATGAATGTAAGATAGATATCATAAAAGGGAATGCCTCGGAAATCGCCAGGATCGCCGGCGAGAGCGTGCGCACAAAAGGCGTGGATTCAACCGATGTCCAGGCGGACTTGAAGCAATTAGCCGCAAAACTCGGCTTACAACGCAGCTGTACTGTGGTTATTACCGGCAAAGAGGATATTATTACCGACGGCAAAAGAACATTTGTCGTCAAAAACGGGGATCCGCTGATGGCTGATATCGTCGGCACCGGCTGTATGGCCGCTTCGGTTATCGGCACCTTTGCCGCAATTGAAAAAGATCCGACAATCGCCGCTGCCGCTGGTTTGGTTTGTTTTGAGATCGCCGCTGAACGCGCGGCTAAGAAGGCTGAAGGCCCGGGTTCGTTCAAAGAAGCGCTTTTCGACTGTGTTTATCATCTGGATGAGGAAACCGTAGATGCTAAGCAGAAAGTTTTTGCGGTTTAAAATAAATTTTAGAATATGGCTCTTACCAAAAAACAAACAGTCGGACTGCTTTTAGAAACCGATAAAAAAGCGATCGCCGGGTTGTTCAAGCAGGCTGACGCCAGCCGAAAGAAATATGCCGGCGACCAGGTGCATCTGCGCGGGCTTATTGAATTCTCGAATTACTGCCGCAAGGATTGCCTTTATTGCGGCTTGCGTAAAAGCAATCGGAAGTTGCGGCGTTACCGTATGAGCCTCGAGGAAATATTCGCGGCAGCCCAAAACGCGGCCGGCCTGGGCTTGGCTACGATCGTGCTGCAATCCGGGGAAGATCCGCAATATAAAACAAAAGACCTGTGTTCGCTCATTGAGAAGATCAAGAAACTGGATGTGGCGGTTACTCTTTCTGTGGGGGAATTGCCTTTTAGCCAATACAAACAACTCAAGAATGCCGGAGCTGACCGTTATCTGCTTAAATTTGAGACCTCTGACCCTGAACTGTATAAAAAACTCCGGCCAGGATGTTCTTTATCCAATAGATTGCGTTGTTTAAATCAGCTTAAAGAGCTGGGTTATCAGGTCGGTTCAGGAATAATGACCGGTCTGCCCGGCCAGACCGTCGGCAGTATCGCCGACGATATTTTTATTTTCAAGGACCTGGAACTGGATATGATCGGGATCGGCCCGTTTATTCCGCATCCTAACACGCCTCTGGCAAAGAGCCGGGGTTCGAGCCTGGAACAGGTTTTAAAGGCTGTGGCGTTAACCCGTATTGTCACAAAATACCCTCATATCCCGGCGACTACAGCCACCGGGACTATCGATAGCCGGGGCAGGCAAAAAGCGTTGCGATGCGGGGCGAATATCCTTATGCCCAATGCCACGCCGCTTAAGTACCGCAAGCTCTACCAGATATACCCGGATAAGATATGTTTAAGCGATGACGCCTTTAAATGCCGGGGATGCGTGGAAAAAATGGTTCTATCTATGGGCAGGAAGATCGGTTCAGGCCCCGGACACAGTTTGAGAAAACGATGAAAAAGAAAGTCATGGTGGCGATGAGCGGCGGTGTGGATTCTTCGGTCGCCGCGGCCATTCTTAAGGAAAAAGGTTTTGAGGTCACGGGTTTGACCATGTGTTTTGACCTGCCGGATGCGCGGACTGGGAAACCTGGCTGTTGCGGGGCGCAAGGGATCAGCGACGCCAAGCGCGTGGCTGATATTCTGGGAATAAGGCATTATGTGCTTAGCTTCGGCAAGGTTTTGCAGGAAAAGGTGATCGCGGATTTCGTAAAGCAGTACAGCCTCGGTTTTACTCCTAATCCCTGTGTGCGCTGCAATGAATTCTTGAAATTCGACGGCCTGTTGAAAAAGGCTGTCGGCCTGGGAATGGATTACCTGGCCACCGGACATTATTGCCGGATCACAAGGATGGGGAATAAGTATTTCCTGAAGAAAGCGCTGGATAAGAAAAAAGACCAGTCATATTTTTTATACCGCCTCACCCAGGATAAGTTAAAATATATATTATTTCCTTTGGGAGGATTGACCAAAGTGGAAGTCCGTGCTCTCGCGCAAAAATACGGCTTGCCGGTAGCCGACAAGAAGGAAAGCCAGGAGATCTGTTTTGTCCCGGGGACTTACCAGGCATTCATTGAGGAAAGATTGAAAGGTAAATTTTCACCCGGACCGGTCAAGGATACTCAGGGCAAGGTGCTGGGAACGCACAAAGGCATTCCTTTTTATACCATAGGGCAGCGGGATAAATTAGGGATCGCCTGCGGATATCCGGTGTATGTGTCTAAGATAGACAGCCGGGGAAATACCATATTTGTAGGTAAGAAAGAGGAATTGCTCCAAAACAGATTCTTGGTAAAAGATATCGTTTATCCCGGAGCAGCTATCAGAAGAAAAAGCTTATTACAGGTCAGGATCCGGCATTTATCGCCTGAAGCGGCAGCCTGGGTTAAGCCTGCCGGGAAAAAGGCCGAGGTTGTTTTTAAAAGTTCCTGTTTCGCGATCACTCCCGGACAATCCGCTGTTTTTTATAAGAACGATACGGTAGTCGGCGGGGGGATCATCGAGGAGGTATTGACGTGAAGACCAGTAGTAAGGAATACAAAGTTTATTTGGACCATAACGCGACCACGCCTATCCATCCGGAGGTCAAAAAGACCCTTATAACGGCAATGGATGTTTTCGGCAATCCTTCAAGCCTGCATCAGTTCGGCAGGGATGCCCGCAAGCTGGTGGAAGACAGCCGCGAGAAAACAGCTTCTTTTATCAACGCCAGCCCCGAGGAGATAATTTTTGTCGGCAGCGGCTCAGAGGCTAATAATACAGTGATCAATTTATTCGCCTGCTGCGGGTCGCGCAGCTGCGATGTTTTGTCCCCGGGTTCCGACCGGCCGAAGATCATCACTACCAGGATCGAGCATCCCTGTGTGCTGGAGTCATCCGCCTGTTTGACCGAGAAAGGCAGCAAGGTCAAGTATGTAGGTGTTGATCGTTACGGCAAGGTTGATCTTGATGAGCTCAGGGAGAGTGTCTCCGGGCATACCGGCCTGGTTTCGGTAATGACCGCCAATAATGAGATCGGGACCATACAGGATATTAAAAAGATCTGCGCTCTTGTCCACGAAAAAGGCGCGTTCTTTCATACCGACGCGGTGCAGGCAGTAGGGAAGATCCCTGTCGACGTGAAAGACCTGGGCGTGGATTATCTGTCATTCTCCGCGCATAAGATATACGGGCCCAAAGGCATCGGCGCGTTATATGTGCGTAAAGGCGCTCCATTCTGCCCGTTCATCCACGGAGGCCATCAGGAAAGAGGCAGGCGCGCGGGCACGGAAAATACCCTGGGTATTATCGGTTTAGGCAGGGCGATCGAATTGCGCGGGAAAGAGATGTCTTCGGAGTCCAAGCGTTTGAGCCTGCTTAAAAAACGCCTTAGATACGGTATTGAGAAGAACATACCGGATATATATTTTAACGGCCATCCTTCGGATAGCCTGCCCGGCACGCTGAATGTTTCTTTCATGGGGGCGGAAGGCGAGGCAGTACTCTTGTATTTGGATATGGAAGGCATAGCCGTATCCACCGGATCCGCCTGCGCCTCAGGATCGCTTGATCCTTCGCATGTGCTGATGGCTACGGGGATATCGCAGGAACAGGCGCACGGCTCGATACGCATGAGCATGGGCAGGGATACCAGCGAGAAAGATGTCGATTATGTAATAGAAAAACTAAGCTTTGTCATTAAAAGAGTGAGAGAGATATCTACTGTATCTTCAGGGGGTAAACGTGGATAAACCGTCTGATTGGCTGTATACCGAAAAAGTAAAAGAGCATTTTATGCATCCGCGCAACATCCTTATGGATGAATCGGGTTTCAGCGCGGACGGCAAAGGGGTGATCGGCAATATCAAATGCGGTGATGAAATGGCCCTTTGGATAAAGGTGGATAAGCAAAAAGGGGTTATCACCGATTGTAAATGGAAGACTTACGGCTGCGCCAGCGCCATCGCCAGCACGTCGGTGTTATCGGAATTGGCCATCGGTAAAACCCTGGAAGCCGCCTACAAATTAAGCTCGCAGGATATCGCCAAGGCCCTGGGCGGCCTGCCTGAGCATAAGATCCATTGCTCGGTGCTCGGGGATAAAGCATTGCGGGCCGCTATTGATGATTATTACACCCGTAACGGGATGCTGGAAAAGGTTAAGGCGGAAAAAGAGCACATTATCTGCCAGTGCCTGGGCATAACCGACACTGAGATAGAGAATGCCGTGCTTGAAGGCGCGAGGAATTATTACCAGCTGCAGGAGCGGACCAAGATCGGCACGGTCTGCGGCAAATGTAAGGAAAAATCTATCGATCTTCTGGAAAAATACAAAACCAAGTATTTTAACCGCGTTTAAACCTGACTTGGATCTTTTGGCGGCCGCTGAAATATTAGCTAAATGCCGGAGAGCGGTGTGGCACAAAGCGAGTTCCGCAGGCCAACGGCCGAGGACTGTTTGAGCGACTGTCACCCCCTCGCAGGCATTAGCGATAACTTCCGCCAGATCTACTCCCTGAAAACCCAATAAAATACTTGATTTTTGCCTGAATTATGATATATTTTTACTTTCTAGCCGTATTTAAAATCCCTGATAAAAAGCTGTCTTAATAGAGAGACTTTTCAGATGGAAGATAAGAATATAATAGAGATCAAGAATTTAGTCGATAAGTGGAAGGATAAGGAAGGCAACCTGATCATGATCCTCCACGAGATACAGAATCATCACGGTTATGTCCCCCGCGAGCTTTCCCTGGAACTTTCCCGGATGCTGGACGTGCCTTTAGCCCGGATCTACGAAGTTATCACTTTCTACAATTTCTTTAAATTATCCCCTCCCGGTAAACACAGGATCTCCGTTTGTCTGGGAACAGCCTGTTATCTTAAGGGCTCCGCTGAACTCATTTCCGAACTTAAAAGCGTTTTAAGCGTGGACGAAGGCCAGACCACCAAAGACGGGTTATTCCATCTGGATGTGGTCAGGTGCCTGGGATGCTGTGGTTTGTCACCGGTTATGATGATCGACGATAAAGTTTACGGCAAAGTCAAAAAGGCCGAGGTCATAGATATTATATCCAAATATACCAAAGAGGGCTGATCTTATGGCAAAATTTACCCCGGCAGACATAGACAGGATCAAGAATGACGCTAAATCCAAGCCGAAAAACTGGATCAAGGTCGGGATGAGCACCTGCGGAGTGGCTGCCGGAGCGGATGAGGTATTCGCCGTATTCTCCGAAGAGGTTAAGAAACGCAATCTTCAGGTCGAGGTTAAGAAATGCGGCTGCCTGGGGATGTGTTACGCCGAACCTCTGGTAGAGGTAAATATAGAGGGAAGCCCGGCAGTGATTTACGGCAGGGTTAATAAAGAAGTGGCGATGAAGATAATGGAAAAACATGTCTGCGACAAAATGCTGGTCAATGATTATGTCGTTGAACTGGAACTTAAAGATCAAACCGCTTAACTATGTACACTAAGACAATATTATTAAAGGACACCGCGCTTTTTCAGGAAGACAGGACAAAGGAGTTCTATACTACCCTGTTGAACCAGCTGCGCGAGGCCGGGCTGCATGACGAGGTCCAGGTCGTCCGGGTGGCGGATATCGGGGTGTATAACCGCGGCATAGTGCTCAAGGTGCTGCCGGATAATATATTCTACGCCGATGTCAAAGAAGAAGACATCAAGAATATAATAAATGAAACTATAAAGGCCCATAAGATAGTCGATAACATCCATCTCAAGCATGAGGCCAAACAGATCAGGATAGTCCTGCGTAACTGCGGCAAGATCAATCCCGAGAGCATTGAAGAATATATCGCTTGCGACGGATACGCGGCGCTGAAAAAGGTCCTTACCGAATATACCCCGGAAAAGGTAATAGAGGAAATGAAGAAAGCCGGATTAAGGGGCAGGGGCGGAGCCGGCTATCCTACATGGATGAAATGGAAATTCGCCAGGGGCGTAGTTTCGGATGAGAAATTCGTTATCTGCAACGCCGATGAAGGGGACCCGGGGGCGTATATGGACCGCAGCGTCCTGGAAGGCGACCCGCATTCGGTCATTGAAGGCTTGATCATCGCGGCGTTCACTATCGGCGCTCCCAAAGGATATTTTTATATCAGGGCGGAATACCCGCTGGCGGTGGAACGGATCCAGAACGCCATAAATCAGGCTTACGAACACGGGCTTTTAGGCAAGAATATATTAGGGACATCTTTTAACCTGGACCTGGAGATCAGGTTAGGCGCGGGAGCGTTTGTTTGCGGGGAAGAAACCGCGCTGATCGCTTCAATAGAAGGCAAGCGCGGGACTCCCAGGCCTCGTCCGCCGTATCCTTCGGTAAAAGGTTTATGGGGCAAACCCACGGTAATCAATAATGTGGAGACATTGGCAAATATCCCGGTGATATTCGTCAAAGGCGCGGAATGGTTTAGCCGTATCGGCACCCAGACTTCCAAGGGGACAAAAGTTTTCGCCGTGACCGGAAAGGTCAAGAATTCCGGCCTGGTAGAAGTCCCCATGGGCATCACCTTAAGGGAAATAGTTTATGATATCGGCGGCGGCACGATCTCCAATAAACCGGTAAAAGCGGTGCAGACCGGCGGGCCTTCAGGCGGGGTTATTCCTGTCGAATGTCTGGATACGCCTGTAGATTACGAGAACCTGCAGAAATTAGGCTCGATCATGGGTTCAGGCGGGATGATCGTCATGGATGAAGACGACTGTATGGTGGATATCGCCAAATTCTACCTTAAATTCTGCGTCGAGGAATCCTGCGGTAAATGCGCGCCTTGCCGTATCGGCGGGACCCAGATGCTGGCTATCCTGGAGCGCATATCCGAGGGTAAAGGTAAAATAGAAGACCTCGCGTATTTAAAAAGGATCGCCTTTGCCATGCAGAAGGCGTCGTTATGCGGGTTAGGGCAGACCGCGTCGAATCCGGTGCTTTCGACCATAAGATATTTCGAAGCTGAATATAAAGAGCATATCCTGGATAAGAAATGCGCTTCGCATAAATGCGCCAGCCTGGCGACCTATAATATAATACAGGAAAAATGCAAGAAATGCGGGATATGCCAGAAGAATTGCCCGGTGAATACTATTGCCGGCAGCAAGGAAGAAGGATTCACGATCAAACAGGAAAAATGCGTGAAATGCGGCAGGTGTTTCGAGGTTTGTAAATTCAAGGCGATCTTAAAAGGATAATATGGCTAAAGCGGTAAAAGCTAAAATAAACGGAATTCTTTTAACAGTCCCGGTGGGGACGACGATACTCGAGGCTGCCAGAAATGTGCAGATAAAGATCCCGACATTATGCAAGCATCCGGATCTTCCTCCGTCGGCTTCCTGCGGGTTGTGTATAGTAAAGGTAAAAGGCTCGAACAAGATGCTCAGGGCCTGCTGCACCCCGGTGGAAGAGGGCATGGATATAATCACCCATGACCCTGAGATCGTGGATATCCGCAGGACTGTTATCGAATTGATCTTGTCAAACCATCCCAATGACTGCCTTAAGTGCGGAAGGAATAACGATTGCGAACTGCAGAAGCTGGTGGCTGATTTCGGGATCAGGGAAGAATCGTTCGCCCAGTTCCTCAAGAACCTGCCTAAAGATACTTCGACCAATACTATAGTCCTGGAACCCCAGAAATGCATCCTTTGCGGCAGGTGCGTCGAAGTCTGCCAGGATATCCAGGATGTCTGGGCGCTTTCATTCCTGGAAAGAGGCATAGAAACAAGGATCTCGCCTGCCGGGGATATCCAGCTGGCTGATTCTCCGTGCGTGCGCTGCGGACAGTGCTCAGCGCATTGCCCAACGGGAGCTATAGTCGAGAAAGACGAGACCAATAAAGTCTGGGATGCCCTGCAGAACCATGATAAATACTGCGTTGTGCAGATCGCGCCAGCAGTCAGGGTGGCTATAGGCGAGGCTTTCGGCTTTCCTGTAGGCGCTAACTTGACTAAAAAACTTTACGCGCTTTTGCGCAGGCTGGGTTTCAAAGCGGTATTTGACACTAATTTCGCCGCCGACCTGACTATTATGGAAGAGGCGAGCGAATTCGAGGAGAGGCTTCTTGCCGGGAAACGGCCGCTTCCTTTGATCACTTCCTGCTGTCCCTCCTGGGTAGATTATATGGAAAAGTTTCATACGGATATGATCGATAATTTCTCTTCTTGTAAATCGCCGCATGAAATACTGGGGGTATTATCCAAGACTTATTACGCCAAGAAGAACAATATCGACCCGAACAAGATATTCATGGTTTCGATCATGCCCTGTACCGCCAAAAAATATGAGATCGGCCGCAGCGACGATATGTTCGCCTCGGGATTGCAGGATGTCGATGTCGCCTTGACCACCCGGGAATTAGCCAGGATGATCAAACAGGCGGGCATTGATTTTAATTCCCTGCCGGATGAAGAATCCGACAGTATCCTCGGAGAATACGCGGGCGCCGGTGTTATCTTCGGCGCTACCGGCGGGGTAATGGAGGCCGCTTTAAGGACGGCGTATTATTTTATTACCGGCAAGGAACTGAACAAGGTCGAATTCGAAAGCGTGCGCGGCCTGAAAGGTGTCAAAGAAACCGAGATAGAGGTTGCCGGCAAAAAGATACGTATCGCGATCGCCCACGGGCTGGGTAATGTGGAATACGTATTAAAGAAAGTCCGAGAGGCCAGGAATAACAATCAAGAACTGCCGTATCATTTCATAGAAGTCATGGCCTGCCCCGGAGGATGCGTGGGCGGGGGCGGACAACCGTATATGGTTACCGATGAATTACGCATAAAGAGGGCCGAAGGGTTGTATCAGGATGATAGAGATAAACAGATCCGCTGTTCCCATCAGAATCCGTACATCAAGCGTATTTACGAGGAATTTTTAGAGAAGCCGTTAAGCGAGAAATCCGAGAAGCTTTTGCATACTACATATAAGGCCCGGCCTACTTATCGCAAATGAAAACAGATTTGTAATGATATAAAAGATGCGCCTGTTCTTGCAAGAACAGGCGCTTTTTTATTTCACAGGTTTTATTAAAAAGGAGATGCGGGTTTGAAGATACTGATCACCGGAGCCACCGGATTTGTAGGGCAAAGCCTGGTTGAGGCGTTGAGCGCGGAAGGACATCAGCTTTACGCGTTAGTCAGGAAAACGAGCAGCGTGGATGTGCTGAAAAAGAATAATGTCCGCTTGGTTTACGGCGATATCGCCACGGGTGAAGGGTTGAAAGAAGCTTTATCCCCTGGTTTCGGCGCTATATACCATTGTTCCGGTCTGGTCGAAGACACGAAGTTGAAAAGATTAATGGAGGTTAATGCCAAGGGCACGGAGAATATCTGCCGGTTAGCCCTGGAAACAAAAGGCGCCAGGTTCATCTATTTGAGTTCAGTCGCGGTGGTCAGCGGTAATCCTGATGTGCCGTTACGGGAGGATCTTCCGTTAAAAGCCACAAATAACTACGGAATATCCAAGTTAGAGGCGGAAAAGAAGGTCATTGAATTCCGTAAGCAGGGGTTAAGGGCCGCGATAATCCGTCCGTGCATGATCTATGGGGAAGGTGAGCCGCATCTTTCGAATCTGATAATGCGTTTGTTAAAATGGCGGCTCTTGCCTATTGTTGACGGCGGGAACAATAAGTTGCATTTGGCGTATGTCAAGAATGTGGCTCGTGTCCTGGTCATGGCTTTGCATGATGACGCTTTTCTGGAAGGGACTTTTTTTGTGGCGGATGAAGATGTCCTGACAGTGAGGGAGATATTCACGATCTGGAGCAAGGCAGTCGCAGGATCCTCGCCGTTGATCCTGCCCCGCTGGATCACTCCGGTATTAACCGCTGTTCCCGGCATAGGCGAAAAACTGGGTTTTTTTCTGAAAGACCGGGTTTATGATATCAGCCGGATAAGATCGTTGGGTTATAAGCAGGTTATGGGTACACGGGAGGCGCTTATCAAGACCGCGCAATATTGGAAGTAGGGGGGATTGCCGCCTACTTTTTGAGATAGATGCGCGCGCTGGCGTCTACTTCCTCGAATTTTTCCGTCATCCTGAATGCCAGGTTTTCGGTTTTCCCAAGGACTAAATATCCCGCTGGGCGCAGGGATTTGTGGAATTTATCCAGGATCTCTTCCTGCAGTTTAAGGTCGAAATAAATAAAAACATTACGGCAGGTTATCAGATCGATATCCTTCAGGTTGATATCGGAGGTAAGGTCCAGGTAGGAATACGCGACCATATTCTTTATATCCGGACGGACCTGGAACCCCTGGCTGTCCTGGCCCTGAAAATACCTGTTCAACTGTTCCGGCGTAACATTCACCAGGCTTTTTTGAGGGTAACACCCCTTTTGGGCGAAATCCAGGCAGGTTTTATCCACATCCGTAGCCTGTATATGTATCCTGAAATTATTAAGGTCTTTGCCGAATAATTCATTGATCATGACCGCCAGCGAGAACGGCTCTTCGCCGTTAGCGCATCCAGCTGACCATATCCGCAGCGTATTTTCCCCGTTTTTATTTTTGATCCGTATTAAATTCTCCAAAAGATACCTTATAGTTACCCATACCGGAGGGTCTCTGAAGAATTCGGAAACATTGATGCACATGGTCTCGAACAATTTATCGTATTCCGCGGGATTACGGGTCAGGAATTCCAGGTAAGCGGCATAGGAATTTAATTTATTGGCGCGGATCCTCAGGGCCATCCGCCTTTTTAATATCTCGACATGGTAATGGCGCAGGTCCAGGCTGCGTTCCTGCAGTATCTTGTTCATGATCGACCGCAGCGTTTTATTGTGGTCTTCTTTTATCTCGTGCGGCGGATTATCGCTTGTTTCGGCGATGGACAAGGATATGGCGCGGGTAAAGGTATTCTGATGTTCTATTTTTAACTGGTGGCTGAGGCTGTTAAGCTCTTGAGGGGTAATATTCGCGAGGTTTTTCGGCAGGCGGGATACTGTCCTATCCAGCATGGCTTTTTTACAGGCCGGGCAGGTGCAGATATCAAAGCGCAGGTCAAGGACGCTGTCCAGCCGTTCGGATATGTACGCCGGGATATTTTTCCCGTTGTTCTCAGGCATCCCTTGATAAAAAATGCGCAGCTATGCCGGTCAGGCCTTTTTTTGATATATGCGCGCGTTGCCGTCTATCTCTTCGAATATCGTTTTGGCTTCCCTGACCAGCGTTTCGGATTGTCCCATGATCAGGTGCCCTCCGGGGTTCAGGGCTTTGTAGAACTTCATCAGGAGTTGTTCCTGCAGGCTGCGGTCGAAATAAATGAACACGTTGCGGCAGAAAACCATATCTACGTTGTTCACCATTTCCGCGGAAGTAAGGTCCAGGTATTGGTAGGTGATCAGCTTATTTATTTCGTCTTTTGTCCGGTAGATATCCCCGTCCTGTTCGAAATATCTATCCAGGTATTTTTTGCTGACGTTCTTCAGGCTGTCTCTGGCGTATTCGCCCTTCTCGGCGAGCTTAATGCTTTTCTTGTCCACGTCGGTGGCAATGATCTCCACGCAGAAATTCAGAATATCCGTCTGCAGCAGGGAGGCCAGTTTTATAGCTATTGTATGAGGCTCTTCGCCGTTGGCGCATCCGGCCGACCATATCCGTATAGTTTTACTGTTATCCCTGGTCTTTTTGCGGATCAATTCCGCAAAAAGCAGCCTTACCTTGGCCCAGACCGCCGGGTCGCGGAAGAACTCTGATACGTTGATGCACATGACTTCGAAGAGCTTGTCATATTCTTCAGGGTTGCGTATAAGCAGCCTGAGATAATCCGAATAGCTTCCTATGTCGGTCGCGCGCATCCGGATGGCCACGCGCCTTTTTAACAATTCCTGGTGATAATGTTTGAAATCCAGCCCGCGGTCTTCTTTTATTTTCTCAAGCAGAAGGCCGAAGGTCTGCATTTTGTTCTCTTTTATTTGATGCCTGGGGTTGAGGCTGATCGTGTCGATGGCGGCGATAACCGCGCGGGCGATCTCCGCCTGGTGCTCGATCCTGGTCTGCTGGATGACCGTATGCAAAGCGCCTTGTTCGGTGGTGACATATTTAGCGGGGACGCGGGAGAGGATGAAGGCCAGCATATCGTTCTTGCAGGATTGGCAGGTGCAGATATCATAACGCAGGGTCAGGGCGTTATTTAAGCAATCCTTGGCGACATCTTCTATTATATTTTTTAATTTTGTGGCCATCTCTCCAGTAATTTATTAATTACATTAACATTATAGCATAAATCAAAAAAAAGCAATATTTATTGCAAAAAAAACTTTTTCTTGCTTTTTTTTGGTAAACCTACTAAAATATATTCAAATATCATTAACATATATCAGATAGTTTTTAATGTGTGTTTCAGAACTACTTGAAATGATTGAAGATAAAATATTATGCCCGTAAAGCGTTTTATTATTCCGGGAATTAAAGGTTTTACGCTTATTGAAGTTGTTATGGTCATTGTTATCATGGGAATATTGGCGGGTTTGGCCATACCCAGGTTGAACAGTTTCTATACTATAAAGTTGAGCAGCGCGGTCAAGAAAACCGTCAGCGATATAAGGTATATCCAGCGAAAAGCGGTTACTGACAGCACTAATTGCCGGCTGGTTTTCAATGCCGCCACCGACGTGTATACAGGGCAGGAAGAGCGGCCCCGGGGCAGCAATACCTGGGTCAGCGTAAATGACCCGTTCACCGGCCAGGCTCTCAGCGTGAATTTCAGGACCGAGCCTCAATATTCCGGCATTGATATTTCCGGAGTTGATTTTTCCGGATCAACAACTTTGCAGTTCAGCTGGCAGGGGATACCGCGGGCCCCGGGTTCTCTAACGCTTTCTTATAAAGGGGAGAGCAGTATTTTGACCATAGCGAACAATACCGGATACGTGAGCGTGCAATGAAGCGCCTGAATAACAGAGGATTAACGCTGATTGAACTTATAGTGATCATTGTGGTGATGGGCCTGGCTATCCCGGCTTTGATCGCCAACCTGGCTACTATCACCTGGCGTTCAACGCAGTCGCAGGCGATCGGCAACTCTTTATCTTATGCCCGTAGTTTGCTGGAGGAGATAAAAGTAAAAGATTTTTCCGATCCTGACGATCCGGATAATACGACACTGGGCGTAAATGCCGACGATATCTATCCCAACTATAACGACGTTGATGATTACAACGGTTATAATGATACTCCGGCTTCCGGATTCAACCGCCGGGTATCCGTGGATTACGTAAACCTGAGTTCCGGAAATTGGTCGGATTCAGCGGCGCCTACCGATTTCAAGAAGGTCAACGTTACGGTTTCTTCGAGCGCGGGATTTTCCGGGAATATTACGCTGGAATACGTGGCCAGCGCGTATAAATTTTTTTAGCCTTGATAAGGGTGATGCATTGTTGAAAAGAGTTCGATCAAACGGCGTTACGCTTATCGAGCTGGTCATCGTGATCGCGATAGTCGGTATCCTGGCTTACGCGTCATCGGCGTATCTGAAACAGGTGGTGGACCTGTGGAGGATACTTAATTTCAGCGGTGAGACGGTAGTCCAGGGCAAGGATGCGGTAGGCAGGATGGTCCGGGAGATCCGGGAGGTCAATAACGAGACCTGCGTGTATACCGCCAGCGCCGCGGAATTTAAATTCCGGAATACCACCGGAAGCAGCATTGATTTCTATATGTCTAACAATACCCTGATGCGCAATAGCGATATATTGGCCCGGAACGTAAATAATCTGACCTTTACGTATTATAACGAGACCGGCTCGACGGTCAGTTCTCCGGTAGTTTCGCCGTATGAGACCGATATACGCAGGATCGTTATCACGGTCGGGGTCAGAGACGGGGAATTCGGCAGGACTATTTCCGAGCAGGCTGTTCCGCGCAACCTGGCAAATTAACCTCAAGCTATGAACGAGAAAACCCGATCTTATTCTAAGGGGATGAGCCTGGTAATAGTGATCATGGCAATGGTTATCCTCGGTTCGTTAGGCTGGACGCTGGCAGTCCTGCAATCGCAGAGTTTCCAGGCCAGTGTTTCCGACATTGATTCTCAGCGGGCTTTGGACCTGGCGGAGAGCGGCAGCCAATGGGCCTTGTATCAATTGCTCTCGGATACATCCTGGCGGCAGACCAGTCCGCTGTTGCATACGCTTGATTTCGGGCAGTATGAGATAATCTGCCGCAACCCTACCGCCGGCGAAACAGGTGACGCGATCATTGAATCCACCGGATATTTTCCCAATAAAGCCGGGTATACCGCGATGCGCAAGCTTAAACTTCAGGGGAAACTCGGTAATTTCGCCAACGGCAACCAGGTGGGCGTCCAGGTCGCCGGTACTTTTAACTGGGATAATGTTTCCACTTCCGATATCCGGATCAATTGCGATATGGTTTGCGGGCATTATGAGGGCAACGACGCCAACCATACCCTTGACCAGGCCCCGGATTTCCAGGTCCCTGCTACCAGCAGGCGGCGCACGGTGATGATCGAGGGGACCATGCCGATAATCGACATGGATAAATATGAGGATGCGGCCTCATCGAAATACAGCGTGGCCGCGGAAACTACGGTTACCGGAGTTTCCGGGAATAACACCGTATATGCCGGCGTTAATTTTTTTAAAGCGGCGATGGTCGGTCAGGTGTTGCGCAATGTTACCGCCGGTACCTGGGATGATACGAACTGGGCGGTGATCAGTTCGGTGGATACAGCCAACGGGACCTGGGCCAAATTGAACCGTAATGTGGCCGGGAATTCCTGGAAGAACGATACTGTCCGAGTCGTCAAACGCATATGCGAAAGCGACGCTGACAGGTACCGCAGGGTAGGCGGCACCAACTATTATTGCTATACCAACAGGGGGATAATCTATATAAAAAGTAACGGCGAGGCTAAAGGCGACGTGTTGATAGATTTGAGCAGTTATAATCTTTATTTTGACCGGACCTATATTATTGCCGAAGGCGATATCGTGATCAAAGGGGGGAATGTCATAAATATGCTTACCAATACCCGCAGCGGAGCCGCCAGCCCGCCTAATCTGGCGACCAAGACCGGGAATATCGTTTCAGATCCTCCGACAAGCGGGAGCGCCGGTCAGAAGGCCCGGGCGAGAAGTTTTAACGGGCTTGTTTACACGCAGACAGGGTACGCTCAATTCGATTATTTCTATGGTAACGCGATAATGGCTAATAACCTGGCATTTTATCACACGGTAACCGTGAATTATTCCGCCAGCAGGGCTGATCCGCCTTATTTTGTCATTGATCCGGTAGTGTTAACCTGGCAGGAAGAGTGATGAGAGATACTCAAGGAGGTAAAATGATCAGAAAGCCTTTTTATATCGCGGTCGTAACAATAGGTTTTTGCCTGGGGCTCTGTTGTTATTTAAAGGCGCAGCGGCCGCAGCAAGAAGAGCCTTCCGATATGCCGGACCTGATCGAGGGCGTCAATCAGATCGAGATCAAGCTGGGCAGCCTTTCGCAGGATGTCGCCAGCGGCAACAGGGAATTATCGCGCAAACTCGACCAAGTCCTGGCTAACCAGGATAAGATATTTAAGGAATTGGAAATAGTCAAGGTACGGGCTTCACGCCCGCATTAATCATATATGGACCCTTTGAAACCAGAAGAAGAAAAGAAAAACGCGGCGCAGGCGGAGGCGTATTCCCGGAAGTTTTTCCTGAAAGGGATAATCAATGCTTTGATATTCCCCCAGAATGTGATCGGCATAGATATCGGGTCCGGTTATATAAAGATAATCCAACTGCATAAGGACGGGAACAATTATGTTGTCCGTAATTGCATGGCCAAGGCATTCCCTCCGGAAGTGCGGGATAACCACGCTGAAAGGATAAAATCCGGGCAGGCGATTATCCGGGATTTTATGGCCGGGTCGCGCATAAAGAATCCGGAAGGCCGGCTGGCCATATACGGCAAAGGGGTATTTATATTCTCCCTGACCGTGCCTAACCTGAACCAGAAAGACTTAAAAGGAGCTGTGGGAATAGAACTCAAGAAACGGCTTCCTTTTCAGCTGGATATGAATAACGTGTCTTTCGATTTTTTTGTCACCGGCCAGGTGCGCGAGGAAAAAGGCACGTTCCTGCAGGTGACTTGCATAGCCGCTGACCGTATCTCCATAGAAGATAATGTCCGGATGCTCAAGGGCCTTAATATCCGGCCTATAGGCATATACGCCATACCCGACGCTTTGGGGCAGTTGCTGCCTTATTGTTTTCCCGAGTTTACTCAGAAGACTGTTTGCCTTCTGGATATCGGCGCGAACACCTCTCTTTTGAATTTTTACAAAGGAAGCGGACTGGTATTTTCCCGCGAGATCCCGGTAGGCGGAGAGCATCTGAGCCTTGCCCTGGCCAAGACGATAGCCATAGGAGATACGAATGTCGCCATCAGTAAAGATGACGCGGAGAAGCTTAAACGCAACTGCGGCATCCCGCTTGATGAAGAGGCTAAAACGGAATTCATGACGGATTTCGGCGCCTTGCGCGGAGAACAGATCTCGGCGATGCTGCGCCCTGTTTTGGAAAAACTGATCATGGAGATATCTCGGACTTTCAGCTACTATTCCAAGACTTTTAAGGCCGATAATATCAGCGAGCTTTTTCTTACCGGAGGCAGTTCCCGTCTGAGGAATATAGATAAGTTCCTGCTGTTCAACCTGGAAATGCTTAAGCGCGTAGAGCCTTTGAATATACTGAAGGCGGTGAATGGATGGGCGGATAAGGGCTTGTTGAAGAACGAGCTGGTCATGGAGCAGGCGGCTCCGCATCTGTCAGTGGCGCTGGGGCTTTGCCTGGAAAGCGGCGGCAATGTTAATCTCCTGCCTCAGAGGGAAAAACTGGAACACAAGGCGTTGATCCTGTCGAATGTGTTAAGGATAACTTTCCCGTTGATCCTGGGTTTGAGCCTGTTGTTCTACGCCTTCAGCTATTTGACCGCCCGGAAATATAAGGCATTCTCCGCCCAGTTGGACGCGCAGATCATACGCCTGGAACCTACGGCCAGCCTGGTGAAACAATACCGCCAGATGAAGGCGGGATTTGAGCAAAGGCAGGATGCCCTGGAACAGGCAAAAGGGAAACAACCATACTGGTGGGGAGTATTGAAAGAGATCGGCAATGTTACTCCCAAAGAGGCTGTTTTGACCAGGATCTTCAGTGACCCCGCGAAAGAGCCTAAAGAGATACGTATTTTCGGCAAGATCTACGCGAAATACACGATAGTGGATATAGCGCTCTCTCAATATATCATGGCCCTGGAGGAATCGCCTTATTTCTCGCGGGTCGAGGTGGTTTCCAGCAAGAATGACATGTATTCACCTATGCCGGCGGCGGATTTTGAAATAGCCTGCCAGCTTAATTATTAAAATGCCTAAAAATAATAATACCAGCGTATCTTATGTTTTTGTTTTTCCGGCTTTGGTGGTTCTGGTCCTGATCGCTGTTTATGCCGGGTTGGGGTTGCCTGCCGCCCGGTATGTTAGCCGGGCAAAGGCGGAATTGAGGGACAAACAGGAAAGCCTCCTGGAATCGCAGGAATTGATCCGCGGCCTGCCTGCCCCGGGGAAGGCAATACAGGCGATGGAAGAGAAGGTCAGGGAATTCAAGGATATGGGGTTAAGCAAGAAGCAACTGCCGAGGCTGATCCAGCTTTTAGGCAAGTCCGCGGTCGACCTGAATATTAACGTTATCTCGATCAGGCAGCGCGACGATGTAAGGCTTTCGGAAAACAGCCTGCCTGCGGGCGTCAGCAAGGTTTATATGGAAGTAATATTGAACTGCGGTTATCAGCCTTTGGCGGAATATATAAAAGCGGTGGGGGAGTTACCCGCGGCATTTTCCCTGGAATCGTTGTCGGTAGAGAAGAAAGACGAAAATATTTCCGACGGCTCCAGGGCGTCCGGGAAGAACGCCGGACAGGAATCCGGGCTTCAAGCTACGCTGCTTTTAAGCACCTATATGGTCTGGGAGTTATGAATGAATAAGGAGAAAAAAGAGCTTGCGGTTATCGCCGCTGGTGTGATAATCCTTTTAGCGGTGTTCATGGGGAACATGAAAGGCAAGTCCGCCAGAAAGAACAGGGCGGCCAATAAACCGGCCGGCAAAGCAGATTCTGTGAAGCCTGCCCCTGCGGAGGCAAAACCGGCAGCCCTTAATGAAAAGGATTTGCAGGCGCAGACTGAGCGCGCCAGGGCTCCCTGGAGCAGGGATCCTTTTACGGCTGAGCTTGACCGGGCTGCCAATATATCCGAACTTAAGCTGCAGGGTATATCTTACGGTAAGGATGGCGGCGGGTTCGCTTTTATCAATGATGAGATCGTCAAAAAGGGCGGCAAGATCGGCGATTATGAAGTGTCCGAGGTCCTGAAAGACAGGGTTTTGGTTAAAAAAGGAAATCAAAGTTTTTATCTCACTTTTACAGAAGAATAAATTTATGTCACGGGGTTTTCTTGTAAATTAATACCGGAATGCCGGCAGCATAAAAAACGGGGTACAAGAGATGAGATTTAAAATGTTCATTTTAGGGATAAGTCTATGCGCCAATATGGCGGTATTCCCGGCTTGCGCTTTCTGCGGACAGCCTGCCGGAGATGATATGATCATCGAGGCTCTGGAATTCCGCGAGGTGGACATAAAAGACATACTGCGGCAGCTGGCAAAGCAATATAACCTGAATATCGTGTTTTCCGAATCGGTAAAAGGCCTGGTCACGGTCCAGCTTAACCATGTTACCGTGGAGCAGGCCCTTGATTCAGTGATAACCGTGAATAATTTCGCCTATACCCAGAAAGGCAATGTCTATAAGGTCACTACCCAGGATGAGGCACAGAGGGAAGGCAAACAGACAAAATTGTTCAAGCTGAACAACGCGGACGCGGCGAAACTTAAAGAAACATTGGCCAAAGTCCTGGGGCCGGAAGGCTCGATCGAAGCGGACAGCCGGTCCAACGCCATCGTGGTAACGGATTCCCTGGTAGTGATAAATAAGATCGAGAACATGCTGCCTTCCCTGGATGAGGCTACCCCGCAGGTGTTGATCGAGGCCAAGCTCATAGAGACTTCGCTGACCAATACGGAAAAGCTGGGCATTGATTGGACAACTACCATTACCGCCACGGGATCGAAACGGCCGATCACCTTCCCGTTCACCCAGAGTACAAGCGGCTCTTATCTGCCTTCGGCTTCTTCATCCAGCACGGATTTTTCTTCCGCCCAAAATTTCCCATATACCACAAAATCCGATTTTACCTTCGGCACGCTGGATTTTTCGTCTTTCTCGGCTGTTTTGGATTTTCTGAAGACGCGAAGCAAGACCAAACTTATCGCTTCTCCGCGGGTCATGACCGTGAATAACCAGAAAGCCACAATTAACGTAGGCAAGGTCATTCCTTTAGCCACCTATGAGCGCAATGAAACTTCCGGGGCATGGGAAATAACCGGTTGGGAACAGCAGAACGTGGGGGTTAATCTTGAGGTCACCCCGCAGATCAGCCCTGATGGGCATATCCGGCTTAAATTAAAACCGGAGGTGAGCAATATACTTGAATATATCGGCTCAGACGTGAACCGGCGGCCGATCACTTCCAGCCGTACCGCGGAGACCGAGGTCCAGATCAAAGACGGGCAGACTATTGTAATAGCCGGCCTGGTCAAGAATAAGGAATCAAGCAGCACTACCAAAATACCCATATTGGGGAATATCCCGTTGTTGGGGTGGTTCTTTACCCGTAATGAAAAAGGGACTACCGAAGAACCTGAAGAAAAAACCGACCTGTTGATCTTTGTCACCGCGCATATCGTTAAAGACAGCGATAACGTTTCGCCCGCTTCTTCCGCGGCGGATAATAAAACCTCCGTCGTTAAACGGCCGTTCAAACTGGAAAAGCGAGGGGAACAATGAAGAGCAGGGGAGCTTTTATATTGTTCTGCGCGGTCCTGGCTGCGGGTTCGGTCCCGGTTTATTATATATTCAGGTATAAAGCCGCGCAGGATAATTCCAATAAGGTCATAATTACGCAGGAAAAAGCGGTCGCCGGATTGGAGGCGCAGGTAAGGCAGTTAAGAGAAGCGCTTAAGGCCCTGGAAATGTCCGGGGCGGGTAACGGGGCCGTCTCTCTTAAGGAAAAAATGACCGTCCTGCAGGAGAAATTGGAAGAGTCCGCTGCCCAGAATAAAGAATTGGCCGGAAAGATAATGGTTATGACGGGCGACAGGGGGCATCTCAGACAATTAAGGAAAACCCTTGATCAGGCAATGCTCAAGAACAAGAAAATATCTTCCGAATTGGCGGTCTTGAAAGATAAATTGGATTTTGCCAGGCCTCTGGAGGAAAGACTCAGCCGGGTCGGTAACGCCCTGGTGATGATCAACGCCAAGCAGGTTAAAGAGAAGCAAATAAAGATGCAGCTGGAAGCTCTGGTTGATGAGCTCAGCGCCATAAACGCGAATGTGGCCCAGTTGTTCGGGCCGAAAAGCGGGTTCACGGACAGCCCCGGAATATTATCGCCGCCTTTGACTGTTTTGGACGGCAGGCAGGACCAGTCTGAGCCTTATGCCCTGGCCGGACAGGTAGTCCCGGTAACCTGGTCGGACACTTATCAGACGCTTAAGTCGGAATTGAACCGGATGCAGGAACAGATAAACGGTTTGAATAAACGTTACCAGGACGCGCTTGAGACCATAAAGATGAATCAGTCCGAGTTGAGCAGCCGCGCGGAGAAGATACTCTCCCTGCAGGAAAAGCTGGCGCAGGTTGAAGCTAAGCTTGCCCAGATGCAGGCTAAATCTCAGGATATGGCCAAGGATTCCGCGGTATTAAGGGAGCAGTTCGTGTATATCCAGCTGGAAAGGGAGAGATTGATCGCGGAGCTGAACGAGGCTAAAGGCAAGCTGAACGAATTGCAGGGCAAACTCAGCAGGATCGGGAATATCTTCGGGACTGCCGGCTTGCCTGATGGAGGCAGACCCGCGATCCCGGCTTCCCAGAAAATAAATGTTGAACTTCTCCCTCAAGGGACGGAAGGGAATGTTACGGTGAACAAATGAAAAGATACACGTTCTTAGCTTTATTATTCATCTTTTGGTTGGTCCTCAGCGGAGCGATAGAAAATGAACAGCCTGATCTTTCGCGGGAAGAAAGAATAAAGAAGGCCAGCGAGCTATACATATCGGGCAAGATATCCCTGCAGGACGGCGATTACGAAAAGGCGAATGACGCGTTTAAGAAGGCCCAGCAGTTGTTGGCCGGTGGGGCTTTGACCGATCTGTCCGGCAGCGGGCTGGCTGATTACGCGCGCAGCCCTGAGATAAAACCCGCGGAGGCTGAAAAAGGAAGATCCTCCGCCAGGAAAGCAGCGGTAAAGCCTTTAGGCCCCAGGCTCAAGAAGGCCAATGACCTCTATAATCAGGGGATCGAAGCGATACAGAGGCAGGAATACAACCAGGCGGAAGCCAGCCTTAAAGAAACCATCAGGTTTAACCCCAAAGACCCCGACGCTTATTATAACCTGGGGGTGCTTTACGAAGATTATTTTGCCGATAAGAGAAGCGCGCTGGCCTGTTATCAAAGGTATGTGCGTTTAGCGCCGAGGGCCGGGAATGCCAGAGAGGTGCGCGGGTGGATCGAGGAAATCAAAAAAGGGATAACTCCGGATGATTGACGCGGAACTGGAAAAGATATTAGCGGATTCAGGTTTGTTGCCCAGGGAAAAACTGGACAGGGCTGTCGATGAAAGCGGCAAACTGCACCGGCCGCTGGAAAAGGTGATCCTCGACCTGAAGCTTGTGGACCGCACGGTCCTGTATGGGATGATCGCCAAGCACACCGGCACTAAATATATGAGCCTGAGCAATTTTAAGAAAGACGAGAAGTTGGCTAATGCTGTGCCGGAAAGCCTGGCGCAGCAGACCAAGTCCGTGCCGGTAAAAATAGAGGATAATGTTCTGCATGTGGCAATGGTCGAACCGGTCGATCTTTTATCGATCGACCAGCTTCAGATGCAGACAGGCATGTCCATCGAGGCTTATCTTTCCAGCCCGGATGAAATAGAAGAGGCGCGCGGCCGGTTATATTCCCAGGAAACGGCCGGCCAGGACCTGATCTCCGGAATGGCCAAGCCTTTATCCGAGACCGAACCGGGCTCAAAAACAGACGGGCCTTCGATAATAAAACTGGTGGACCTGATAGTTTCGCAGGCCGTGCATGACCGGGCTTCCGACATACATATCGAGCCGGAGCAGGAGTTGACCAGGATAAGGTTCCGGATAGACGGGATATTGCATGAGATCCCGTCGCCGCCTAAGGAGTGGGAACCGGCGATCATATCCCGCATAAAGGTATTGTCCGGTATGGATATAGCGGAGAGCCGGGTGCCGCAGGACGGGCACTTCCAGGCGAAGATAGAGGATAAGAATATCGACCTGCGCGTTTCCACCATGCCTACATTGCACGGGGAGAACGTGGTAATGAGGCTCCTGGATACCGCCTCAGTCAGGATCGGCCTGGAAAAGATGGGGTTTTCCACCTCCGAGCAGCTTAAAAGATACGAGGAGCTTATCGCCCGGCCTTACGGGATAGTCCTTTCCACCGGTCCCACGGGAAGCGGCAAGACCACCACGCTGTATTCCGCGCTGATGAGGATAAACACGATCGACCGTAATATTATAACTATCGAAGACCCGGTGGAATACCGCCTCGGTCTTATACGCCAGGTCCAGGTGAATCCGAAGGCCGGCATAACCTTCGCTAACGGCTTGCGGGCGATGCTGCGCCAGGACCCGGATGTAATAATGGTCGGCGAGATCCGCGACCTGGAGACCGCCATAATCGCCATACAGGCGGCGTTGACCGGGCATCTGGTCTTCTCAACTTTGCATACGAATGACGCGGCTTCTGCGGTCACCCGTTTGGTCAATATGGGGGTTGAATCATTCTTGATCTCAGCCGCCCTGATCGGGGTCATGGCCCAGAGGCTGGTAAGGGTCATCTGCGAACATTGTAAAGAGGAATACGCGCCTTCTAAAGCCCTGGCGGATAAATGGGGCATTTCGCTCAAGAATCATCCTGTTTTATACAGGGGGAAAGGCTGCGATCATTGCAAGGGAACAGGTTTCCGCGGCAGGACCGGTATATTCGAATTGATGGTGATCGACGATGAATTAAGGGAAATGGTCATATCAGGGGCATCAACGATCGTTTTGCGCAAGAGGGCGCAGGAGAAAGGCATGCAATTATTGAGCCAGGACGGAATGCTCAAGGTTGTCTCAGGGATAACCACGATCGAAGAGATAGCCCGCGTGTGCGAGGAGCACGTTGATCTTAAACCCGCGGCAGCCGAAGAAGTAGAGCTGAAACCGATCATCGCCGCGGCTAAACCCGCGGTCCGGCAGGTCCAGGTCAAGGAATCGGATATCGCCGCATATCAAAATAAGATAGCCAGCTGGCTGGAAAAAAGGGCGTAAGGTATTATGGCCGCGTATGTATATAAAGCAGTGGATTCTTCGGGCAGGATGGTGAAAGGCGAAGTGGATGCCGCCAGCGAGATCGGGGTTACCACCGAATTGGCAAAGATGGGGTATATGCCGGTAAGCATAGCGTTCAAGGCCAAGCCCCAAGAATCCGGTTTTAAATTTAGTTTCGGCAAGGATAATTCCGGGACGGTCAGCCCCAAGGCCCTGGTTATTTTCAGCCGGCAGTTCGCCGTGATCATAAAAGCGGCTGTTCCTATACTTGAGGGCTTGGGCGTGCTGGCTGAACAGACCGAAGACCAGGCTTTGAAGAAGGCGCTTAACCAGATAATCCATGACGTGGAAGGCGGCATCAGCCTTTCTCAGGCCATGTCAAAGCATCCCGGTGTGTTTTCCCAGCTTTATGTCAATACTGTGGTGGCCGGAGAAAGCGCGGGGATACTGGACAAGGTGCTTTTCAGGCTTTCCAATATGCTGGAAGAGGATATGGAGAATCGTTCGAACATATCGGCTGCGCTGCGTTATCCTATAATGGTAGTTGTGGCTTTGATAATAGCGGTTATCGCGTTATCGGTATTTGTGATCCCGCAGTTCGCCGGGATATATTCCACAATGAGCGTTAGCCTGCCCTTGCCGACAACGATAATGATCATAATAGGCAAGACCCTGACCCATTATTGGTACCTGGTCATCGCCGGAGCGGTAGGCCTGTCTTTTTTATTCAAGAGCGCTATAAATACTAGCCGGGGCAGGTATATCTGGGATGATCTGAAGTTCAAGGCCCCGATAATCAGCAAGGTGTACACCAAAATAACCATGCTGCGTTTTGCCTCGATGTTAAGCATACTTTATCAATCCGGCCTGCCGGTCTTGAAAACCCTGGATATCGTGGGGATGACCATCGGCAACGTCGTGCTGACCAAAGAGATCGACAAGATAAAGCAGGATGTGGCTGACGGTAAAGGCATATCCGGCGGGGTAATGGGCAGCAAATTCTTTCCCAGGCTTGTAGGATATATGATATCCATCGGCGAGAAGAGCGGTTCTTTGCCGATGATGCTGGATTCTTTGTGCGAATATTTTAATCTGGAGGTCAGGACTACCATCAAGAACCTGACCGTGATGATCGAACCCTTGATGACGGCTGTGCTGGGTTTGGCGGTCATGGGTATGGCCCTGGCGATATTTCTGCCGATGTGGAATATGATCAAGGTTTTTAAAGGTTGAGGCGGTCAAGCGTAAGCAAAGGTTGACAAGGATGACAGACCTGGGAAATAGGCTGGTCGAAAAGAAAATGGTCAGCGCCGGGCAATTTGAGCATGCCCGGGAAGAAGCTCTCAGAATAAACCGTTCGGTCTGGGCCGGGCTGGTAATGCTGGGTTATCTTTCGGAGGAAGATATAATCCGCTTTTTTGCCGGGGAGAGCGGTGTGCCTTACGTGGACATTTCCGCTTACAGGATAAGCAGGGAGACCCTGATTTTGCTGGATAAAGATTATTGCATCCAGAATTTCGTCATACCTTTGTTTAAGATAAAGAACAGATTGTTCATCGCTTGCAGCAATCCTTTTAATACAGGGCTTATGGACGCCTTGGAGAAAATGAGCGGATTTGTCATAACGCCCCTGATCTGCGATGCCCACAGCATCCGGGGTGCTTTGGACCTTTACTGGGGTATGGATGATAAATTCTTCGAGGCGGGGAATTTTATAATCGGGCCCAACCGATTGAGAAGGATAAGTTTATGGCGCGAATCAGAGCGGCTGGAGTTAACGGTCCCGGTCAGCGTAAACCCTAAAGACGATTCGGTGCTTGTCCAGTCTGCTGCGCCTATTGCCGGGAAGGCCTGCAATATATCCGCTAAAGGTAATTCCGCGGCGATAAGCATACCGTTATTTCTGCCGGAGGGGCTTAAGGTATCGATGGATTTTTGTGTGCCGCGGATATCCTGCGGTTTAAATGTTCTTGGGGAGATAGTGCATATTCATATGAATAGTGTTGAACAGTATACAATGGGAGTTAAATTTATTAATGTGGATGATACTGTTAAAGCACAGCTTCTCCAGATGGCCAAAGAAGAGAATTAATTGGATAAATTATTAAGTATAATTAAATATATACAAATATATACAAAAGGTATAAAATAGTATTAATAAGTTTACTTTACCTATATATAGGTTCGAGTAATTAAACTAAGCTGCAAAAGGGAGTAACTTATGCTAGGGGACACACGTTTTACAGCTCAAGAAGTTGCGCAGAGATTGGGGATCTCCAAACAGACCCTTTTTCGTTATGAGAAGAAAGGCGTATTCCCCAAAGCGCGCAGGAATTTGATCAATCGTTGGCGGCAATATACGGAAGAAGATATAGTCAGGTTAACAGAAATCATAAGGGGGAGCGTTGAATAATCCAGCCAGAAAATTATTCAGTTTAAGTATTTTCTTCTTTATGCTCGGGCTCTGCGGTCACGCGTACAGCGGTGAAACGGACAAGACAGTTGTTCTCGCGCCGGAGTTTTACCAGAAGCAGAAAGCGCAATTGGAGTTAAAGAAGCGCCAGGCGATCATTGAGTTGGAGATGATCCGCAAAGAAGAGCTGGAGTTGGAACGCCGGCATAAAGAGATCGTCAGGCAGGAAAGACAAAGGAAACTGCAGGCAGATAAACAGAAAACCATCCAAGCCATGGATACGCTGGTGGCCAGCGCTGAGGCCGAGGTAACTAAAGAAAAAAAGGTCCTGGAAGAATTGCGTAAGTTGATGGAGGAGCAAAAACAGCAATTGACAATGCAGATAGATAATCTCCGGCTGGAATTAATGCGCCAGGGGCTGGAAAGAGAAGAATTTGTGGCTAAGCAAAAAGCCAAAGAACTTAAACTGAAACAGGAAGAGGCTGTCCGTAAAAAAGCCGAGCTTGAAGAAGCCAGGAAGAAAGAAGAACAACGCAAGGCTGAAGAACTGAAAGCCAAGCAGGCTAAGCAGCTTGAGCTGGAAAAACAGCGGCAAGAGCAGGATAAATTATTAACCGAGCAAAGAGCCAGGGAATCTGCGCAGAAGCAGGAACAGGCTAAATTGCTGGCAGAGCAAAAAGCCAAAGAGCTTAAACTAAAGCAGGAAGAACTGAAGGCGAAACAGGCCAAGCAGCTGGAGATAGAGAAGCAAAAGCAGGCGCAGGATAAATTATTAGCTGAGCAAAAAGCCCGGGAATCGGCTCAGAAACAGGAGCAGGCTAAACTGCTGGCTGAGCAGAAAGCCAAAGAGCTTAAACTAAAGCAGGAAGAAACCGCCCGGAAAAAGGCTGAGTTGGAAGAAGTCCGGAAGAAAGAAGAACAGCGCAAGCGGGAAGAATTAAAGGCCCTGCAAGCCCAACAGTTGGAACTGGAGAAACAGAAACAGGCGCGGGTTAAGGCGTTCGCCGAACAGAAAGCCAGGGAACTTAAATTAAAACAGGAAGAAGCTATTCGTAAAAAAGCCGGGCTTGAAGAAGCAAAAAATAAGGCAGAGCAGCGTAAGCAGGAAGAATTAAAAGCCAGGCAGGCTAAGCAGCTAGAGCTGGAGAAACAGCGGAAAGAGCAGGTTAAGTTGGCCGCGGAACAAAAGGCCAAGGACCTTAAACTAAAAGAAGAGGAAAAGGCCCGTAAGAACCAGGAACTGAAAGATCTTCAAGAGGCATGCCGTAAGCGCGAGGAAGCTGCCAGGAAAGACCTGCTCAGGCAGAAAGAAGAATGCCGCCAGGAAGCGCTGGCAAAACAGGCTAAACTGTTGAATTATAAGAAAATGCTGGTAGAACAGGAAAAGGCCAAACGCAGGCAGCGCGCCTGTGACCTGGAAAAAGCCTGTAAGGATAAGATGCTAGCTGCCGCGCGGAAAAAAGAAGAGGACTTGAAACAAAAACAAGAAACGCAGCAGCTAAAGAAAATAGCGCAGGAAAAAGAACGCGTCAGGCAGGATATCCAGAGCTTGGAGCTTTTAAAACAGGAGCGGATACAGGGTATTGAACTGGAAAAGAAAAAGTTAGAGCTGGCCGAGCGCAAAAGACAATTGTCGGAACAGCGTATAGCTATAAGGAAGAAGCAGGCGGAAGATTTGATCAAACAAAAACAAGAGAAGGATAGGATATTAGCGGAGCAGAGAGCCAAGGAATTGGCGCAGAAACAGGAGCAGGCTAAATTGCAGGCTGAACAGAAGGCCCAAGAGCTCAAGTTAAAGCAGGAAGAAACCGCCCGGAAAAAGGCCGAGTTGGAAGAGGCCCGGAAGAAAGAAGAACAGCGCAAGGCCGAAGAGCTGAAGGCGAAACAGGCCAGGCAGCTGGAGCTGGAAAAACAAAAGCAGGAGCAGGCTAAACTGCTGGCTGATCAGAAAGCCAAAGAGCTTAAATTAAAACAGGAAGAAGCTAACCGTAAAAAAACCGAGCTTGAAGAAGCCAGGGTAAAAGAAGAGGCCCGGAAACAGGAAGAGTTAAAAGCGAAACAGGCTAAGCAACTTGAACTGGAGAAACAACGGCAAGAGCAGGATAAATTGTTAGCCGAGCAAAAAGCCAAAGAGATTAAGTTAAAAGAGGAAGAAGCTACCCGGAAAAAGGCTGAGTTGGAAGAAGCGCGGAAGCAGGAAGAGGCAAGGAAAATAGACGCTGCCAGGAAGGCTGAGCTGGAAGAACAAAGGCGGGAATTAGCGGCGATCATCGCCGAGAAAAACGAAGAATTGACCAGGGAGAAGAATGAGCGGGAATTGACGCTTTTAATAGAAGAGGAAAAAAGAGCCAGGGACGCGGAGTTGACCGCTACAGTGGATTCGCTGCTGAAAAAAGGGGAAAGGCTGCGGGATCTGAGCAAAAAGCTCAAAAAGGATATTATAAAAGAAAGAAAAAAGGGGAATGTATCATTTGATGACGCCGAGGCTGGGGTGTTCGGCCAGTAGGCAAAAAGGAATAGACTATGACAAATAAAGCTTGGTTCGGATTTATTTTCAGTTCTTTGATAATCGCAGGGCTGACCCCGCATTTCAGCCTGGCGCAGGATATCAATGCCGCGCCCGCTGAGGCGATGAACGTCGACCAGAAGCAAACAGCGGAATCAGAGCTGGCCAAAGAAAGAACAGAATGGGATAAGTTGATCACCCGGCAAAAGGAGAAACGGGACCGGTTCGCTCTGGAGATCGATCAACAGCGCGAGCGGCTGCAAAAAGCCCAGAGGCGCTATGACGAATTGTTAAAAGCCGAAATAACCCGGGAGAAAGAAAAGGGAGCTCAGGCGCTGGCTTTGCACAAGGCTGAAGAGCTGAAGGCGAAACAGGCCAAGCAGCTGGAGATGGAAAAGCAAAAGCAGGCGCAGGATAAATTATTAGCCGAGCAAAAAGCCAAAGAGCTTAAATTAAAAGAAGAAGAGTCGGCCCGCAAAAAAGCCGAGCTTGAAGAGGCCAGAGTAAAAGAAGAGGCCCGGAAGCAGGAAGAATTAAAAGTCAAACAGGCTAAGCAGCTGGAAATGGAGAAACAATGGCAAGAGCAGGCTAAGCTGGCCGCTGAACGGGAAGCCAGGGAATTGGCGCAGAAGCAGGAAAAGGATAAATTATTAGCCGAGCAAAAAGCCAAAGAGCTTAAATTAAAGCAGGAGGAAGAAGCCAGGGCAAAGCTGGCTGCCGAAGAGCGCCGCAGGGAACGAGAGATCCGCAGAAAGCAGGCTCAGGACGAAGCGAAAAAGAAAGAAGTCCTCCGGGATATCGAAAGATTCAAAAAAACGGAAGCAGCCAGGCTGGCCCGTGAAGAAGCCAGGAAGAAAGGGGAGGCCCTTGCGCAAGAAGAAGCGAGGCTGAACAAGGCCAGGCAGCTGGAGCTGGAAAAACAAAAGCAGGAGCAGGCTAAACTGCTGGCTGATCAGAAAGCCAAAGAGCTTAAATTAAAACAGGAAGAAGAAGCGAGAAAGAAACTGGCGCTTGAAGAGGCCAGGGGAAAAGAAGCCGCCCGGAAGCAGGACGAATTAAAGAAGAAGGCGGATAGGATCATCGAACTGGAGAAGCAGAAGCAGGAACAGGCTAAATTAACCGAAGAACAGAAAGCCAAAGAACTCAAGCTTAAGCAGGAGGAAGCGGCCAGAAAGAATCTGGAGCGGGAAGAAGCCCGTAAAAAAGAAGAGCAGCGCAAGGCCGAAGAGCTGAAGGCGAAGCAGGCCAAACAGCTGGAGATGGAAAAGCAAAAGCAGGCGCAGGATAAATTATTATCCGAGCAAAAAGCCAAAGAGCTTAAATTAAAAGAAGAAGAGTCGGCCCGCAAAAAAGCCGAGCTTGAGGAAACCAAAAAGAAAGAAGAATCGCGTAAACAGGAAGATCTGAAGGCGGAACAGGCACGGCAGGCTGAAAAAAAGAAGCAGCGGGAGAAGGATGAATTATTGGCCGGGCAAAAGGCCAAAGAAGCGGAGCTAAAAAAAGAAGAAGGGACCCGGAAAAGGCTGGCCAGGGATGAGGCTAAACGGCAAGAAGTTTCCAGGGATCTGGAGAAATTCAAGCAGAAAGAAGATAAACGGATAGCTGATGAAAAAAAGGCCAGGGAATTACAAAGGCAAAAAGAGATCCGCCTGCAGGAAGCAGCCTTGCAAAAAGAGAACGAAGCAAAAGCGTTAAGAGAAGCTAAAAGGACCGCGGCGGAAGAAAAGGCCATGGCCGATATAATAAAAGCTCAGGAAGAACAGGAGAAACTCCAGAAAGACCTGCTCAGAAAACAGGAATTGCAGAAAAAGGAAGATGAAAAGAAACGATTTATCGCCGAGCAAAAAGAAAAAGAGGAGAAATTAAAAGAGGAAGAGAAAAGAAGAATAAAGGCCAGCCAGGAAGAGCAGGAGAAACAGAAAGAAAACCAGAAGATCGAAGCTTTAAAGCAGGCAGAAGACAAGAAATTGGCAATATTAAAACAGATCGAAGAGAAAAAGCTGGAGCTTCTTAAGAAAACCGAAGAGGAGAAGCTGCAGATAGAGAAACAGAAACTGGAATTGGCAAAAGAGGCGTTGGAGCTGGAAAAGCACAAGCAACTGGCTAAAGAAAAATCACCAATCCGGAAGAAAGAAAAGAAGCAGAGCTTTCAGGAGTTCCAGGAGAAAGAGCTGGAAAAGCGCAGGCGATATGAGGAAGAAAAAGCCAGGCAACAGGAGGAAAAGGGATATCAGGACAAGTTGAAGAAAGAACAGGAAGCCGCGCGCAGAGATAATGAGCGGGAAGAGGCTCAGAGAAAAGAAGAGGAAAAAAGAGAAGCCAGGCTGCGGGCAGAGCAGCTTAGACGGGCAAGATTGGAAGAGGAAAAAGCCAGGCAGCAGGAAGAAAAAGAATACCAGGCTGAGCTTAGAGAAAAACAGGAAGCCGAGCGAAGAGATGCCCAGCGGGAAGAGGCTGAGATAAGAGAAGAAGAAAGAAGAGAAGAAAAGTTGAAGGCGGAGCAACTTAAACGGGAAAGATCAGAAGAAGAGCGGCTGGCCGCGGAGATCCGGCAGGAAGAAGACGCCCGGGCGCAGGATAATAACGTTGCCGCGGATATGGAAGTTGAACAACAGGAAGAGCCAGCGGAAGTGCGCGTGCAGCCTGAAGCCCAGGCTTCGAGACACCCAAGAGTAATTAAGGTGCGGGTCAGTCCTGATAATGGCGTAAAAAGAAGCACGGAAGTAAATAGTTGGATGGATAAAATAGAGAAGACAGACAGCTGGATCAAGAAGAAATTATGGTGATATCTTCAAAGAATATTAAGCGTATTCAAATATATACAAATATATCCAAACCATATTATTAAGTTTGTTAATAATTCCCAAAAAGCCTATACTATGATCGGGAACCAATTGTTTACAGCTCAGGAAGTCGCGGAAAAGCTTGGCATTTCCAAGCAGACCTTATTTCGCTATGAGAAAAAAGGCGTTTTCCCGAAAGCCCGGCGGAATTCAATCAACCGCTGGCGTTTATATTCCGAGGAAGATATAAATGCCCTGGCCGCGATCATAAGGGGAAGCGTCGGTTAGTTCGACTGGCGTGTCCGGAATATTATATTGAACCCGGCGGCGGATGTTTAATGCGCTAAAAAAATCTTGACAACGGATGAGGTTATGTTAAACTACTCCCAAAATGGAGGTGTTGGATGAGGAGAAATAAGGGTTTTACTCTTATTGAGTTGGTGTTGGTAATTGTTATTATCGGTATATTGGCGGCAGTTGCTATACCCCGGTTCGTCGATCTCAGGGCCGAGGCTGTCAGGGCGCGTTGCCAGTCGGATGTAGGAGCTATCAGGTCAGGGATATCATCCTGGTATGCTAAATATCACGCAAGCAATGCGTGCCCTTCCGGCGGTACATGTTCTGCTGAGGGTTTTCCGGCAGCATCCGAGTTGAATACTACTAATTCGGCTTTCGCGAATCTGACTTTCGCGAACGGGACTTTGCCTGATACAGCTGACATCGTGGGTACTACCAAGGATTGGTCAAGCTATTATAATGCGACCACTGGCGCGATGGATATAGTAAGCTGCTGCGGAAGCTGATTTATAGCGTTAATAAAGTGTTATTAAGGCCTTCTGAGTTATAATGCTCAGAAGGCCTTTTTGTTCCCGGTATTTTTATTCTAACCCTTGGGATAAAAATAGGTTATAACCAAGAAATCCAGGATTTTGCTTGACATAATATTGTGAGGATTTATAATTTTTAAGAGGGATCATGCGCTTATTATGAAGAAAATAATGATCGTTGATGATGCATTCTTCATGCGGCAGATGCTGATAAATATCCTTGCCCCTGAAGGTTATGAGATCTGCGCTGAAGCCTCAAACGCAGCAGAGGCGATTGATAAGTACAAGAAGTATAAGCCCGATCTGGTAACTATGGATATTGTCATGCCGATGATGGACGAGCTTGACGGGATCGGCGCGGTCAGAGAGATACTGCGTATCGACCCTGGCGCCCGGATACTGATATGTTCGGTATTGGGCCAGCAGGCGTTACTGGTCGAGGCGCTCGCGGCCGGGGCTAAGGATTTTGTGACTAAACCGGTTAAGCCCGCCAGGTTGATCGAGGCGGTAAATAATATCCTGAAATAAATTATGGCCGATATGAATTTCACCGATATCCAGAAAGACGCTTTGCAGGAGATCGGCAATATTTGCGCCGGCAATGCGGCTACTGCCCTGTCGCAGCTGCTGGACAGGCCGATAAAGATAGTTGTCCCCCGTATCCTTTTTCTCCCCATAGAAGATGTCCCTAAGGCGGTCGGCGGAAGCGAGAAACTTGTCGTTGGGCTTATGCTTCGCGTCTTCGGGGATTTACCCAGCAATATAGTCTTCATATTTTCGCAAAGGGACGCGATGATCCTGGCGTCCCTTGTTACCGGAAAACCGGTATCTGAGTCAACGGTTATATCCGAGATGGAGCGCTCGGCCTTGAAAGAGATCGGGGTCATCCTGGCTAACGCTTATTTAGGGGCTCTGGGCAGTTTTGTCGGCCTCGGCCTTGTGCCCACTGTTCCGGAACTGATAATGGATATGGCCGGAGCGATCGTTGATTACCTGCTGATCGAATTAAGCTGTAAATCAGAATTCGCTTTATTGGTGGAATCCGAGCTGCATGAACCCGTGGCTTCAGTGACCGGGCATTTTTTCCTTATTCCCGATCCGGCGGGCATGGAGCTGATTGTCAGGGCTATTGGGAAATAACAAAAGGCCATTTTCATAAAACAAACAATATTCAAAAAGAAAGATATAACCTATGCAAGATAGTTACCGGGAATTATTTCTTTCCGAATCGCAGGAATATCTGAGCAATATCAGCAGCTGTCTGGTGAAGCTGGAAGAAAATCCTGCCGACCCGTCTTCGATCAATGAGATCTTCCGCTGCGTGCATACCCTTAAAGGCATGTCCGCCACTATGGGATATGAGAAACTGACTACATTGTCCCATGAGATGGAAGACCTTCTTGACGAGCTGCGCAATAAGAAACAGGAACTTAGTCCTGATATCATGGATACATTGTTCGCGGCGGTGGATATCCTGGAAGAGTTGTTTTCGGAGATAAAAAGCAAGAAGGATTCGGTCCTGGATATATCCGAGATCGGTAATACCCTGAAGAGTTTTCTTGTGGAGAACCAGAAAGATGTGTCCCGGGTAAAAGCCAAAGGCGCGGCTGCCGCCCAGGGCAAGGATTTTACCGAGTTCGAGCTCAACAAGCTTAAGGATTCGAAATCGAAGAAATTGAACGTGTTTAATGTGCGGATAAGCTTGAGCAAGGATTGCGCGATGAAAGAAGCCAGGGCATTCCTGGTGATCACCAACTTGAAGCGGTTCGGGGAGATAATATCGACCCAGCCTTCGATAGAAGATCTTAAGGCGGGTAATTTCGAGTATTCGTTCACGGCAATGTTTTCCAGCAAAGAAGAGCCCGGGATAGTGCGTCAGGAATTGATGAACATCTCGGAAGTCGATGAGGTCAGCGTTTCCCAGCAGGACCTTTCCGGCAAGAGCCCTTCCGAGGGTAAACAGGGACAACCGGCAGCGGCAAATCATCCGGCTAATACCCCGGCGGCCGGGCCTGTTTATGTAAAGAAGATACAGAGCATGCGCATCCCGGTGGAACGGCTGGATAAGATCATGAACCTGATGGGCGAGTTGTCGATTGCCAAGATCCGGCTGGTGCAGATAGTTCAGACATATAAACTGGAACCGCTGGAAGAAGTCGGTTTTTCCCTTGACCGGTTGATCTCCGCCCTACAGGATGAAGTAATGCAGACCCGGCTTTTGCCGGTAGCGTATATACTGGATGCCTTCCCGCGCGTAGTCAGGGATGTGGCAAAGAAGCAAGGCAAGGACGTTGAGCTGGAGATCCTGGGCGGTGAGATAGAATTGGACCGCATGGTCCTGGATGAGATGAGCGATCCTCTTTTGCACCTGGTCAGGAACGCAGTGGATCATGGGCTGGAGACTACCGAGGAAAGAAAGAAGAACAACAAAGAGCCGCGCGGCAAACTCACCATACAGGTCAGCCGTCAGCGTGGCCAGATATATATCGAAGTAATTGACGACGGCCAGGGGGTTGATTTCCAGGCTGTCTGCCGGGTCGCTATAAGTAAAGGTCTGGTTACGCCGGAAGAGGCCGCGGCAATGGATGAGAAAAAGGTCCTGGACCTGATAACCATGCCGGGATTTTCTACCGCCAAGGCTATAACCGATATCTCCGGCCGCGGTGTGGGACTGGATGTGGTTAAATCCAAGATCGAGGCTTTAGGCGGCAGGGTTGATTTTGAGACAAAAAAAGGCGAAGGCAGCCGTTTTATCCTGACATTGCCTCTTACATTGGCTATCATCAAAGCGATGTTAGTCAAGGTGGAAGAAGAGATATTCGCCATTCCCCTGATGAATATCAGGGAGACTATAAAGATAAAAACTGATGAGTTGAAATATCTGCAGAACTTCGAAGTGGTCAAGGTCCGGGAGGAGGTCATCCCGGTGATCAGATTGAATAAAGAATTAGGGATAAAGACGGCGAAGGTCGCGATTGAAGAATCAGACGGCCGGATATCCCTGGTCATCGTGGAATACGGGAAGAGGGCTTTGGGCCTGGTGGTTTCGCAGGTCTTGGGAGAGCAGGATATAGCTGTTAAGCCGTTGGGGTCTTTAGTCAAACGCACCAAGGGCATTGCCGGCGCGACCATACTCGGCGACGGCAGGGTGGCATTGATCCTGGATATAATGAGCCTGCGTTAAACGCGGCGAGTTCATTTGTCTTTCGGGAGTAATTTGAGCAGGAGGTTATGATGGAAAAACTAAATTTAAGCAAAGACCAGCTGGATCTTCTTAAAGAGGTAGGGACTATCGGCGGAGGCAATGCCGCTACCGCTTTAAGCCAGATACTGGAAAGGAAGGTCACTATATCCGTCCCCCAGGTTAAATTCGTCAGTTCCGAGGCGGTCACTAATTCCGAGTTCCTGATCGAGCCTGAAGAGGTCGGCCTGGCCATTGATTTGAAGATCCTCGGCGCCCTGCAGGGCGGGATGGTCATATTGTTTTCCCAGAAAAGCGCTCTTTTAATGATCGACGTCCTGATGAAGAAAAAGATAGGTTCGACCCAGCTGATAAATCTGATGGAGGCGTCGGCGCTCTCGGAGGTATCGCATATAATTTCTGGTAGTTACATAAACGCGGTGGGAGAATTGCTGGAGTTGCACCAGTTGATACCTTCCATTCCCCGGACCATAGTCGACCGTATGGACAGGCTGAACAGGCTTTTGATCAAGAGATTATCCGATGACAGCTCCGGCTACCTTCTTCCGATAGAGAATAATCTTATAATAGAGGATATCAAGGTTGACTTGTTCGTGATCTTCCTTTTGGAACAGGAAAGTATAAAAAAGGTGCTTAAAATAAGCGGTTTATGAAAGAACAAATATTCGCTTTAGACATCGGCACGCGCAAGGTCATGGGCATTGTCGCCCAGAGGGGAGATGACTCTCTGGAGATAATCGATGCCGAGGTTATTGAACATACCTCCCGGCCTATGTTCGATGGACAGATCCACAGCATTGATGAAGTGGCCAGGACCGTAAGAAAGATCAAGGAGCGGCTGGAATCCCGTTTAAGCAAGAAACTTGATAAAGTCGGTGTCGCCGTCGCCGGCAGGAACCTGTTGACTTATAAAAGCAGGGTAAAACGCGATTTTTCGGCGCATGAGGAGATTACGCCGGATATTATCCGCGACCTGGAACTTGAGGCGATCGATAAAATAAATACCGATTCCGGAAAGGATCTCTCCGAATTCTATTGCGTGGGTTACAGCCCGGTTTATTATGAGCTCGACGGTAACCGGATCAATAATCCTGTCGGCCACCGCGCCCGGTCAATAGCTGCCGAGGTGATCGTCACGTTCCTGCCCCGGCTGGTGCTGGACAGTATATTCGCGGTCTTGAAGAAAGCCAATCTTGAGGGGACTAATATAACCCTTGAGCCTATTTCCGCCATCAACGCGATAATCCCTGCGGAGATGCGTAATCTGAATATCGTTCTGGTAGATATCGGTGCAGGGACTTCGGACCTGGCCCTGGCTAAGGATGGGATGGTCTTTGCTTACGGGATGGTCCCGGAGGCTGGTGATGAGATCACGGAATCCATTTCGGAGAACCTGTTGGCGGATTTTTCGACCGCCGAACGGATCAAAAGGTCGATCCAGTCCGGGGATACCATTGAATATCAGGATATTTGGAACAGGCCCAGGCGCATTGATTCCGCCGCATTCAGGGAGACAACCGCTCCGGCAGTAAAAAAACTCGCGGGTTCCATATCCCGGGCATGCCTTGACCTCAACGGAGGTCTGCCGCAGGCGATAGTCCTGGTTGGCGGCGGCAGCATGACTTTTGGTTTGATCGAAGAGCTGGCTTTAAATATTGGGCTGCCTCCTTACAAGATAGGGATACGATTGCCTGAACTGATAAAAGGTTTGAAGGATAAAACTGGCAAGTTGAGCGGCCCGGAGGCCGTAACCCCTATCGGTATTGCCCTGATGACCGATAAATCCCAGGGTTTACGGTTTATTCACGCTGAGGTCAATCATAAGAAAATAATTATGCTGGATTTCCAGCAGAAAAAAGATATAATGGGTGCACTTACTTTGTCCGGGGTAGTTAATGAAAAAAGGCTGTATCCTCACCCGGGGCTGGCTTTGACAGTCAAAGTAAACGGCCAATTGAAGGTTATAAGAGGGACGATGGGCTGCCCGGCCAAGGTATTGCTGAACGGCAAACCGATAAATTCGCTGGCGGATAAGATCAGTGACGGCGACAAAATAACTTTTGAAGAAGCTCTTAACGGGGCGGATGCCTCGGCAATTGTTTCGGATGTAGCGGATATAAACAAGGTCCGCTGTATTTTTAACAACGACATAATCGAAGTGGCTCCGAGTGTTTTTATCGAGGGTGAAGCTGCGGCTCTGGACGCGCCGGTCGTCGACCGGGCTAATATCACTGTTTCCGCGGTTACTGCCAGAGAGGTGTTAAGGTCCAGGGGTGTTGCTCTTGAGTCTTTGAGCGAGAGGCAGATATTAATAAATCTCAACGGTTCGCCTAAGATATTAACGCAGCGCAATTTCTCCCTGCAGCTCAATAAAGAGGCTTGCGGCGTGGATACGCTGGTAAGACCGAATGATATAGTTGAATTTTCTTCCCACACCCCGACCGCTTACAGGATAAAGGATGTGGTGGAATTCCCGAAAGATTTTGAAAAGATACGCATAAAGGTCGATGACAAGGATATTGAGGTCATCCTGGATACTATCCAGGTTTTTATGAACGGCCACCAGGTTCAGCCGGAAGAGTTCCTTATAGACGGAGCGGATATCCAGGTGTATCAGACCAAGGAACGTAAGGTCCTGCTTTCCGAGATATTCCGTTATATCGATGTTCAGCCTCAAAAGGTTTACGGCAAAAGGATCAAACTGTTTGTCGATGATATTCCCGCCGGCTTTACTACGCCTTTGGTCGACGGGTCGAGGGTCAAGATACTTTTTGAGGACAGGGGTTAGTATTTACACCCGGTGCAATCGGTACCCGACTTTATAGCGCCCGGAGTTAGTGGAATACTCCGGCATGCGCTTGTGCGCAAGAATAAGTCGGTGTCCGCCTCGTGGCTTATACCCGGCCGTAATTGGAATATACGCCGGTGTCCGCCTTGTGGCTTATACCCGGCGTAATTGGAATATACGCCGGTGTCCGCCTCGTGGCGGAGAATATGCACCGGTGTTGCGAGTTGTAACTGACACCCGATCCTATTTGATGGATCGGTGTCGCAGGAGTAAATTAACACCCGGCGTAATCGGAATATACGCCGGTGTCGCATACGTATGCGAGGAGGGATAACAATGAAGATCCAGAATTATATGGAGGATGTGGTTCAGGAAGAACTGGAATTATTGCTTGCCGAGAGGAATGATATCTGTAAATGTTCAAAATGCAAGTTCGACATGATGGTTTGGACTTTGAACAGGCTGCCTCCGAAATACGTGATCACTAATAAGGGCCGTTTATATACTAAGCTCAAGGAACAGGAGATACAATTCAAAGCGGATGTGGTTAAGGAACTCACTAAAGCGATAGAATATATCGGGAAAAACCCGCAGCATTGATTATAAGTATGGCCGAGATAGCGGATAAGGGTAAATATACCGATGAGGATTTAAAGAAAGCGCTTAAGTTCATAAGCGAGCGCCGGGGCATTGATTTGTGTTCTTACCGGCAGAACTTTGTTTTTCGCCATCTGCGTTCCCGTCTGCAGGATGTCAATGCCGCCAGCGGGGCTGAATATGTGGAGTATATCAAGGCGAATCCGGCGGAAGTCGACGTTTTTATGGACGCCTTGTCTATAAGCGTTACTCATTTTTTTCGGGATTCCGATGTTTTTGAGTCATTCCGGAAGAATGTCATCCCGGCTGTAATGAAACGCAAAGAGGGCGCGGAACAAAAAATGATCCGGATGTGGTCGGCAGGCTGCGCAACCGGACAGGAAGCCTATTCCATAGCTATATTGATGCATGAGGCCATGGCCGGAAGAGATGATTATCTGATCAAGATCTGGGCCACTGACGTAGATATGGACGCGATAGAAAAGGCCAAAAAGGGAGAGTACGAACTCCGCGATTTCCGGGAGATGGAAAGAAGATACCGGGATAAATATTTCGAGCAAAAAGGAGATAAATTCATCCTGAAAGACGAGATCAAGCGTCTGGTCAGGTTCGAGCGGGTAAATCTGATCACCGATCCAGGGCTTAAATTCATGGACGTGATCTTCTGCCGCAACGTGATGATCTATTTTAACCGTCAGCAGCAGGAAGAGCTCTTTAAGAAGTTTTATCAGGCCCTTAATATTAAAGGGTACCTGGTAGTGGCAAAGGTGGAGACGATATGGGACAAGGATCAGTTCGTCCCTATAGATCCTCCTCAGAAGATATACCAGAAGGTTTAGCCGGGACAAGACCGGCAGGGTTTTTGTTGCGAGCTATCGTTTATAAAAATGAAAAGGGAGGTAGAAAATGGCACGAGTTTTAGTGGTTGACGACGCGTTGTTCATGCGCAGGATGCTTTCCGATATCCTCAAAAAAGAGGGGATCGAGATATGCGGGGAAGCTGAGAATGGCAAGGACGCCATATCCAAATATCAGGAATTCAAGCCTGACCTGGTCACTATGGATATCGTTATGCCCAGGATCGAAGAGATCGACGGTATAGGCGCTGTCAAAGAGATCATCAAAGCTGATCCGCAGGCCAAGATCATTATGGTTTCGGCTATGGGCCAGCACTCTCTGGTCGTGGAGGCTATTCAGGCCGGGGCAAAGGACTTTGTCACCAAACCGTTCCAGCCTTCCAGGGTAATCGAAGCTGTTAAGAGGGCTTTAGGCGGCTGATGGAAAAGATTATGGAAGAAAATATCATAGAGGTTCAGATGGCCGATATGCAATTCGGCCAGGCGCCTGCCATATTGATCACCCGGGGGCTTGGTTCGTGCCTGGGGATCACTTTTTACGACCCGGTCAAGAAATTCGGGGCTATGGCCCACGCTATGCTTCCTGATATTACAATCTCGAAGGTGAAAAGCAATCTTAACCGTTTTGTGAATTCTTCAATCGCCGCGATGCTGGCTGAGTTCGAAAAAAGAGGCTGTCCTAAGAACCGCATTGTAGCCAAATTGTTCGGCGGCGCGCATATGTTCAGCTTTATAAGCAGCGACAGCGTGCTTAACGTCGGGCAGAAGAATATCGATACCGCTCTGGTTGTCCTGAAAGAGCAGAATATCAAGATCGCCGGCCAGGAGGTGGGCGGGACTTTCGGCAGGACCATAGAACTGAACCTGGAAACAGGCATGGTCCTGGTGAAGACCGTTTCCTGGGGAGAGAAAGAAGTATAATGGAAACAGGGAAAATAAAGGTCCTGGTCGTTGACGACTCTTTTTTGATGCGCAGGATTATTTCCGATATTATAAACAGCGACGGATCTTTAGAGGTTGTTGCCCGGGCAAAGGACGGCAGGGACGCTTTGGAAAAGGTCGCCAGTTTTTCTCCCGACGTGGTGACCCTGGATATAAATCTGCCGGATATAAACGGCATAGATGTGCTTCAGGAAATAATGAAAAAGAAACCTACGCGGGTGATCATGTTGTCCGCGTATACCCGGTCGGGAGCGTCGGCCACGATGCGGGCGTTGGAATTGGGGGCGGTTGATTTTATCGCCAAGCCTTCCGGGGAGATATCGCTGGGCTTGGATAAATTAAAGTGCGAGATAATCGCCAAGATAAAGACCGCGGCGAAGGTCGACCTGAATAAATACCTGGACGGCTTCCGGGCGGGTGATCTTACCGAATCCAAGAAGAGCGCTCCGGGTGTCAATAAATTGGTAGTTATCGGCGCCTCTACCGGCGGTCCCAAGGCGGTATTGGATATAATGCGGGATATACCCGTTGACATACAGGCGTCATTTCTGATCGTGCAGCATATGCCTAAGGGGTTCACCCTGACTTTTGCCGAGCGGATAGGGTGGCAATCGGGGATACGGGCCAAGGAAGCCGAAGAATCGGACACCCTCGCTTCGGGCAGGGTTTTTGTCGCTCCGGCCGGATTTCACCTGGTGCTGGAAGAGCATAAAGAAGAAGTAAAAATAAAACTCAACCAGGATCCTCCGGTGAATTTTGTCCGGCCTTCCATAGATGTTACGATGTTATCGGCGGCGCAGATCTTCGGCAACAACGTGATCGGCGTTATTCTTACGGGAATGGGCAAGGACGGTTTTGAAGGCGCTAAGAAGATAAAAGAAAACGGCGGCAAGGTTATTGTTCAGGATGAGGCGACATCGGTTGTCTGGGGTATGCCGGGTTCTGTGGCCCGGGCAGGTCTGGCAGACGCGATTTTGCCGCTCACGAATATTTCGCAGGAATTGCTGAAGTACATAAGATAAAACATTAAAGCGGAGTAAATACCTAGCGATGGATGAAAAATTATCTCTTAACCAGTTAGACGTATTGAAAGAGATAGGCTCTATTGGTTCGGCGACAGCAGCCACCGCCCTGGCGGATATGATAGCTGAAAAGGTCGAGATCAATGTGCCTGAGGTCAGTATTGTCCCTCTTGAGAAGATCTCCACGCTTTTTAACGGGGCGGAAAGACTGTTCTTTGTCCTGGATATGGAGATAAAAGGCGATATCGGCGGCAGGATATTCCTCTTGCTTCCGCCTGAGGACGCCAAATTCCTTTCCTGCGCCCTGCTGGGCAAGCCCCAGGAGGCCATAGATATCAATGACGACATGTTCAAGTCCTCTTTGCGGGAAGTCTGCAATATTCTGGGCGGGGCGTACGTTTCGGCATTGGCGGATATGACCAGCCTGATGATACTTACTTCTATTCCTTCGATGGCTATGGATATGGTGGGCGCTATCCTTGATTTTATATTCATCCAGATCGCCCAGGAATCAGAAGAGGCCATGTTCATCAAGACCGATCTTATTGTAAAAGGGCTTAAGCTCGAAGGCCTGTTCCTGTTGTTCCCGACCAGCGATTCGCTGAAGAAGATCTTCGAGATATTGAAAGTTTAAACCAGGAGGGGGAGATATGGCTGAGCAGAAACCAAAAGAATACCAGTTGGTCGTTTTTACGATCGGGGAAGAAGAATTTGGCGTTGATATAAGCCAGGTGCGCGAGATCGTCCGCCTGGTCCAGATCACCTATCTGCCCAAGGCCCCGGTATTTATTGAAGGCGTGGTTAATCTGCGCGGCCAGGTATTAGCGGTCATTGATCTTTCCAAGAGGATCGGCGTGTCGTCCAAGGAACGTGGCGAGAATACCCGCATCATCGTGGTTGAAGTCGGCGAGAATACGGTAGGGATGATCGTGGATTCGGTCTCCGAAGTTTTAAGGCTTACATCCGACGCCGTCGAGGAAGTCCCCAGCCTGGTCGATACCGAGGTCCCGGAACATTATATCCGGGGCGTGGGTAAACTTAAAGACAGGTTGCTGGTACTTTTGGATCTGAATAAGATCCTGACCCCGGAGGAATTCCAGCACATGGAACGGCATGTGAAGTCAGTGTCGGAGAAAGAAGGAAAGGCGTAATAAATAATAAGTTAAATTTAACGCTTTTTTGACACTCAAGCCTTTTTATCTTTTTCGCCAGCCGCCAGCCTCTGTCTGGCGGTTTATGGTTTTTAGACAACCTTGAAAAAATGAGATACTATCCGGTATTATTGGATCTAACAGGCAGGAAATGCTGTGTGGTCGGAGGGGGCGCTGTCGCCGGCCGCAAGGCCAGGTCTCTTGCCGGCGCGAATGCGGCAGTTGATGTGATCAGCCCGGTGATCTCCGCCGGGATGAAAGCCCTTTTGCGCAAAGGTAAGATCCGCCACATCGCTTCTGATTACCGCAAAGCCCTGATCAAAGGCGCGTTCCTGGTTATCGCCGCCACCGATAATAATAAAGTGAACCTGGCGGTATCGCGGGACGCTCAGAGATGCGGTATCCTTACCAATATCGTGGATGTCCCCAAGATCAGCAATTTTATCGTCCCATCGGTTATCCATAAGCGCGGTTTGACTATAGCTATTTCCACCAGCGGCATGGCGCCATGCCTTTCCAAGAAGATAAGGATCGAACTTACGAAAGACTTCCTGCCGCGTTACCTGAAACTCCTGAAGATAGTTGATGCGGCAAGAAAAGAACTTAAATCTTCCTGTCTTAAAGCGGCAGGCAGGAAAGAACTTTTGACGCGGCTGGTTAATTCGCCTAAGGCGTGCGATTACAGTAAATGTTTATCTAAAAAGACCCCCGGCAGGATCATTCGGGAAATTCTATCTGAATTATGATGCCCGCATACGATATCCTTTTTAAATCCACATTCGGTTTATACCTTCTGGCCAGCGCGGGATTCTTCCTCTTTTTTATTACCCAGAATCAACGGATCGGAGCGGCTGCCGCTATTTCCGGTTTTTGCGGGTTCCTGCTGCATACGTTCATCTTTGTTTACCGGAGCATCGCTCTCGGGTATCTGGCGGTCTCCAATCTCCATGAGTCTCTTTCATTCTTTGTTTGGCTGGTCATGCTGGTTTATTTTATCGCGGAATCCCGGCGCAGATCATGGGCCCACGCCGCGTTCATTATGCCTCTTGTGGTTTTAATGATGGGATACGCCCTGGTCCTGGATAATATGGGCAGGCCTTTACCTGTTGCCCTTAAGAGCCCGTGGCTGGCGATCCACGCTACTTTGTGTTTTTTGAGCTATGCCTGTTTCCTTATGGCTTTCTGCCTGGGGATAATGTATCTTTGGCAGGAGCGCGAGCTTAAATCCCGCAAAGTAGATATGTTTTTCTTTCGCCTGCCTTCATTGGGGCTGATGGACCGGTTGGGTTCCCGCGCTGTGAGTTTCGGTTTTGTTTGTTTAAGCCTGGGGATCATCAGCGGATCGGTCTGGGCCCAGCAGGCCTGGGGATCGTTCTGGAGCTGGGATCCCAAAGAGACCTGGTCGTTGGTCACATGGCTTATTTATATTTTATATCTGCACGGCAGGTTTATATCCGGCTGGCAGGGCAGGAAAAGCGCTTATGTGGCTATACTGGGTTTTTTGACCGTGCTTTTTACTTATTTCGGGGTCAGCTTGTTGTTTTCCGGGCTGCATTCTTATTTCAAGTAATATGAACATACAAATAATCGGCCTTAACCATAAAACCGCTCCCATAGAGGTGCGCGAGCGGATATCTATACGTCCGGAAACCATTCCCGGCGCTTTAAGCGCGCTGAAGAGCTGCGGCTGTATACAGGAAGCTTTGATACTGTCCACATGCAACCGTACCGAGATATACGCTGTAGCTGAGAATAACCCTCAGGGGCTGATCTCGATAAGAAGTTTTATCAGCGACTTCCATAAAATAGCCTTAAATGCCTTTGAAGGCCATCTCTACAGCTTTAGCGGCAAAGACGCGATAAGGCATTTGTTCAGAGTGGCCTCTTCGTTGGATTCAATGATCGTGGGTGAAACGCAGATTTTCGGCCAGGTAAAAGACGCCTATTTCGCGGCCAGGCAGTATAACGCCGCGGGCCGGTGTTTATCCTGCCTGTTTGAGGAGGCGATCAGGGTAGGGAAAAAGGTGCGCACTGATACGCAGATCGGTAAAGGAGCGGTATCCACCACTACCGCGGCCATAGAATTGTCGCGCAAGATATTCGAGACCCTGGAAAATAAAAAGGTTTTGATAATCGGCGCGGGAAAGATCGGCGAGCTTACGGTGAAGAATCTTAATTCGCGCGGGGTAAAGACGGTAATGGTGGCTAACCGCACTTTCGCCAGGGCAGAGGAACTGGCACGGATATTCTGCGGCGAGGCGATCAAGTTTGAAGGGATATCCGCAGCGCTAAAAAACACTGATATCGTGATCAGCTCTACCAGCGCCCCGCATTTTGTCCTGAATAAAGAGGATATCATTGCGGCCATGCGTTCCAGGAAGAGCGAGCCTTTATTCATAATCGACCTGGGGCTCCCCCGCAATATCGATCCGCAGGTAAACGGGATCGATAACGTTTATCTTTATAACATCGATGACCTGGCCCAGGTGGCGGATGCTAATATAAAAGACCGCCGCAAGGAGGCAGCCAAGGCCGAAGCGATAATCGATCTCTGCGTGGAATCGGCGGTAAAAAGGTTGAATGAGATAAACGAGCAAAAGGAATCTATCTTAAAGTGAATAAAAGAATGATAACAGTCGGAGCCAGGGGAAGCCTTTTGTCCGTGGCTCAGACCGAAGGCGTGATCAGGTCGTTAAAACGCAGATTCCCGCGATACGTTTTTACTTTGAAGCGGATAATCACTTTGGGCGATACGAGCAAGACCTGGAGCCGGCAGGATCAGGGGATATTCGTAAAAGAGATAGAAGAGCAGCTTTTAAACGGGCAGATCGATCTGGCTGTGCACAGCATCAAGGACCTGCCTTCGCAGATACCCCCGGGTCTTAATCTCGCGGGTATTACCAAAAGGGCCGATCCCCGCGATCTTCTGGTCAGCCGGGATGGAGCGGCTCTGGGCGATATGAAACCTGGAGCGCTGGTGGGGACCAGCAGCCTGCGCCGTAAAGCATTCTTGATGATCCACAGGCCGGACCTGCGGGTCAGCGATCTGAGGGGAAATCTCGACACCCGGCTGCGCAAGCTTAATGAAGGCCAATATGACGCGATCATAGTGGCGGCAGCGGGAATTAAAAGACTGGGGATCAAGGGGTTTAAAGGGAAAAAGATCTCCGCGGATATTATGCTTCCGGCCTGCGGTCAGGGCGCGTTGGGGATCGAAGTCAGATCAACAGACCGGCAAATGGTCAGGCTTGCCCGCGCGATAAATTGTCCCCGGACATATGCCTGCGTTTGCTGTGAACGGGAATTCTTGCGCCGGGTTGGCGGAGGGTGCCGTTTGCCCATAGCGTCATTTGCCAGGATGATCAAAGGCAATATTTGCCTGAGCGTGATGATCGCCAGTTTAGACGGTAAAATATCAGTCAGCTTGAAAAAAACCGTTCCGGTAAAAAAATATCTTGTTCTAGCCAGGGAGCTGGCTGAACAGGCTTTGGCTAAAGGCGCCAGGCGGATACTAGAGGATATAAATAATGGGTAATAAGAATAAAGGCAGGGTTTATCTTATCGGAGCAGGCCCGGGTGATCCGGAGCTTTTAACGCTTAAAGGGAAAAGATTATTGGGTCAGGCCGATGTTGTAGTCTACGACCGGCTGGTCAATCCGCGGATCTTGGAGCATATCCCTGCCGGCGTGGAACGCATTTATGTCGGGAAGGCCTCCAGCAGGCATACCTTATCGCAGGATAAGATCAATATGCTCTTGGTAAAGCTGGCTGAAAGCGGCAGAGAAGTAGTGCGCCTGAAAGGAGGCGACCCTTTTGTTTTTGGCCGGGGAGGAGAAGAGGTGTTGACCCTGGTCAGCCGGAAGATCCCGTTCGAGATCGTGCCCGGGATAACCAGCGCGATCGCTGTGCCCGCTTATGCCGGTATTCCTGTTACTCAGAGAGGGCTGACTTCTTCTTTGGGGATATTCACCGGGCAGGAAGATCCCGAGAAAGAGGACTCCAGCATAGATTGGCAGAAGATATCGACCGGCTTGGGGACTCTGGTATTCCTGATGGGTTTTGAAAATCTGGAAAAGATAACCCGGACCTTGATGAAATTCGGCCGAAAGCCCAATACCCCATGTTGTCTTATCCAATGGGGAACTTTACCGGGGCAAAGAAGCCTGGTAGCCAGATTAGATGATATATTTGCAAAAGCTCAGAAAGAAAAATTCTCCGCTCCGGCTATTTTAGTAGTGGGAGATGTGGTTTCGCTGAAGAAGAAAATAGACTGGTTCGAGAAGAGGCTGTTATTCGGCAAGAAAATACTGGTTACTGTCCCTTCTGATGATTCAGCCAGGTTGAGCAGGATGCTGGAAGACCAGGGCGGTGAATGCCGGGATCTTCCGATGATCGCCATTAAGCCTTTGGACGATTATAGCGCGTTAGATAAAGCGATAAAACAGATCTCTGAGTTTGACTGGGTGATCTTTACCAGCCGCAACGGGGTAAAGTTCTTTAAATCCAGGCTGGACCGGCTTAAGAAGGATGTGCGGATCTTAAAAGGGGTGAAACTCGCTTGCATCGGCCCAAAGACAGAGGAGAGTTTGAAGGATACTCTGGGCATAGGAGTGGATATACGGCCTGAAGAATTCCGCCAGGAAGGTTTGCTCCAGGCTTTCAAGAAAACCGGCGCCGAGGGAAAAAAGATATTGATAGTCCGGGCTATGGAAGCCAGAGATGTGCTTCCCGAAGGTTTGCGTAAGATGGGCGCGGATGTGCGGGTTTTAGCGGCTTATAGGACTGTTCCAACAGGCCGCAAGCCGGAGGGAGATAATGCCCTGAGAGATATAGATATGGTCACTTTTACCAGTTCTTCCTGTGTTGAAGGATTCTTCAGGGTTTTTTCAACTAAGGCTGTCAGGCAGGCAAAACGCCGGTTCTTAACCTGTTCTATCGGGCCGGTGACATCGGAGACCTGCAGAAAGTTCGGGCTTAAGGTAGATATCGAGGCCAAAGATTATACCCTGGAAGGCCTGGTCAAGGCTGTTACCGGATATTTCAGGAAAGGCAAGTAATGATAAATATCACAAAACTGTTATGCGATCTTTCGTCCTATGGCGATGAGTTGAGGTATAAAAAAGGCATGACCGCGTATAACCGCCGGCCGATAGTGGTCTGGAATTGTTCGCGCAAATGCAATCTTTCCTGTATCCATTGTTATTCCAATTCCGCTAATGCCGATTACGAAGGCGAGCTTTCCACGCAGGAAGCCAAAAAGATGATCGACGATCTGGCGGAGTTCAAAGTCCCGGTGCTTTTATTTTCCGGCGGCGAACCTTTGCTCAGGCAGGATCTTTTTGAGCTTAATGATTACGCCCATAAGCGGAATATTAAAACGGTTATTTCCACTAACGGCACTCTGATCGATAAAGCCATGGCCCGCAGGATAAAAGATGCCAGCGTGGATTATGTGGGCGTCAGCCTGGACGGTATAGGCTCTAATAACGACCGGTTCCGGGGCGCAAAAGGCGCATTCGATCTGGCGCTTTCCGGGATAAGGAACCTGGTTGACGTGAAACAGAAGGTAGGATTGAGATTTACCATAACCCGGCATAATTATCCCGACCTGAAAGGTATCTTCAAGCTGGTTGAAGATGAGGCTATAGACCGGATCTGTTTTTATCACCTGGTTTATTCCGGCAGGGGATGCAAGATGACCGAGGATGACCTGGAGCGCTCTGATATGCGCCAGTGCATCGATGATATCTGCGCCTGGGCTGTTGCTATGCACAAAAAAGGGATGAATAAAGAAGTCCTCACCGTAGATAACCACGCTGACGCTATCTATATTTACCTCAAAACCAGGAAGAGCGATCCGGCCAAAGCCGAGGAAGTCCTTAGGCTGCTGCAATACAATAAAGGCAATGCTTCGGGTATTGCTATAGCTAACGTGGATAACCGGGGTTTCGTGCACCCGGACCAGTTCTGGCAGAGCCAAACCTTCGGGAATGTCCGCCAGCGGAAGTTCGGGGATATCTGGATGGATACATCCAACGAGGTGATGGCGAAATTAAAAGAACGCATACCGCATATCAAGGGCCGCTGCGCCAGATGCGGGTTCCTGACCCTTTGCAACGCCAATTTCCGGGTCAGGGCGGAAGCGATATTCAAGGATATGTGGCAGGAAGATCCGGCGTGTTATCTTACCGAGGAGGAGATATGTTCTATCCCGTCTGTCGCCCTAAAAGATTAAGGAAGAACGATAAATTCCGCAGGCTGGTCAGGGAGAACCGGGTCAGCCCGGATAACCTTATCGCGCCTTTTTTTGTCTTACCGGGTACGAATATCAGGAAACCTATCAGCGCGATGCCCGGGAATTTCCAGTTGTCGGTAGACAACCTCCTGCGCGAGGTAAAACAGGTAAGGGACCTGGGTATACCGGCAATAATGCTTTTTGGGATACCCCGGAAAAAAGATAACCTGGGGACAGAGGCATACGCCGAATACGGCATAGTTCAACAGGCGGTACGCGAGATAAAGAAAAAGGTGCCGGATATACTGGTAGTCACAGATGTGTGCCTGTGCGAATATACCAGCCATGGCCATTGCGGTATTGTCACGAAGGCAGGCAAAGGAAAAGGTTGTTTTAATATCGACAATGACGCTACCCTGGAATTATTGGCTAATACCGCGATTTCGCATGTCCAGGCAGGCGCGGATATGGTCGGTCCGTCAGCGATGATGGACGGCCAGGTCCAGGCGATCAGGCAAGGTTTGGATGAGGCTGGCTATCTGGAGACCCCGATCATGGCTTATAGCGCTAAATACGCCTCGGGTTTTTACGGGCCTTTCCGCCAGGCGGCAGGATCGACTCCGCAATTCGGCGACCGCAGGTCATATCAGATGGATCCGGCTAACAGCCGTGAGGCGATCAAGGAAGTGGAATTGGATATTGCCGAAGGCGCGGACATCGTCATGGTCAAGCCCGCTTTGGCTTATCTGGATATTATCGCTAAGGTTAAAGATAAATTCAATGTCCCGGTAGCCGCTTATAATGTGAGCGGGGAATTTTCCATGGTCAAGGCCGCGGATAAGGCCGGATGGATAGATGGGGAGCGGGTGGCCCTGGAAATTTTGACCGCGATCAAGCGCGCCGGCGCGGATATTATCATTACCTATCACGCGAAAGAAATAGCCAGTTCTTTGAAATGAAACTTTCAGTTTGCTCGCTCAGGTCGATTTTGCCCCACTACTTGTAAAATTTAGGGGCATGCCAAAGGTCTTTCGTATTTTGGCAGCTGCAGAACTCATGGTTTTTGCTCTGGCAAAAACCATTCAAACAGCTTCGCTGTCCCGGTGTTGTCGCTCCGTAGGAGCTCCACCGGGATACCCAAAATACTCAAGCTGCTTTGGCTAAAATCGACATTCGCTCGCAAACCGGAAGTTTCATTTAGAACTGTTGATTTATGATTGTTTCAGGATGTCTTGGCGGTTAAACTGTCGAGATATAAAATTTGTGGGTTTGCTGGAGCGCACAATCAGGAGATTTTCGGCAAATGTACGCAAGGGATTACGCCGAATGGGAGTATTGAAACGCCTGGCGAAAGTCGCTACGCGAATGAGGCGTAAACCGTAGCGTACGGCGAAAATACTCCGTGCGCGAAGCAAAGCCACAAAATAACAGATCGAGACAGGCTCCGCTAAATATTAGAATATGAGAGAAAGAGTATGATAATTTCCTGGAATACAACTAAAGCGTGCAATTTGAAATGCGAGCATTGCTACCGCGACGCCGGGCTTAAGGATCCTCTGGAATTGAATACCATTGAGGGTAAAGACCTGTTATCTGAGATCGCCAAAAGCGGTTTTAAAATAGTGATCCTCAGCGGCGGCGAGCCGTTGATGCGCAAAGATATCTTTGAGTTGATCTCTTTTGCCAAGACCCAGGGGTTAAGGCCGGTCCTGGGTTCCAATGGCACGTTGATCACCGCGGATATTGCCCGGAGATTAAAAGAATGCGGATTGAGCCGGGCAGGGATAAGCCTGGACAGCGTAGATCCCCGCATACATGATGATTTCCGAAAACAAAAGGGCGCCTGGCAGGCTACGGTAGACGCGATGAAGATCTGTAAAAAAGAGGGCTTGGATTTTCAGGTGCATACCACTGTCACGAAGAGGAATTGGCGCGAGATCATCAAGATCACTGATTTTGTAGAGGGACTGGGCGCGAAAGCGCATCATATATTCTTCCTGGTCCCCAGCGGCAGGGGTAAGGAGATCAGCGATGTCTTCATCTATTCCGAAGAGATCCGCCAGGTATTGGAAGAGATCTTAAATAAGCAAAAACAGACAAAGATGGAATTAAAACCGGTTTGCGCCCCGCAGTTTGTGCCTTTGGCCCGCGAGATGGGATTGGGCCTGCGTTTTCAAAAAGGGTGCCTGGCCGGAATAAGCTATTGCTGCATACTGCCTAACGGGGATGTGCATCCTTGCCCGTACCTTCCGTTACTGGCGGGCAATGTCCGCCGGACTAAATTCAGCGAGTTGTGGAAGATCAGCGATATTTTTCTTAAATTGCGCTCAGGTGATTACAGCGGTTCATGCGGTGCCTGTGAAAATAAGGATTCCTGCTCGGGATGCCGGGCGCGGGCGTATCATCATAGCGGGGATATCATGTCAGAAGACCCGGAGTGTTTTTATAATGTTAAATAAGAATGACCGGTTGTTGCTGGAAGAATTACAGGACGGGTTCCCGTTAAACTCCCGTCCTTACGCACGCATCGCCGGAGGGATCGGTATAAGCGAAAAAGCGCTTATCCGTAAGCTTAAAAAATTAAAAAAGAATAAGGTCATCCGTTATGTCGGAGCGATCTTTGATAACCGGGCGCTGGGGGTTAAGTCGACGTTAGTGGCGATGGCTGTTCCTAAGAATTCGCTGCCCAGGGTGGTTGATCTGGTTAACGCGTTTCCCCAGGTAAGCCATAACTATTTAAGGGACGATGAATTTAATCTTTGGTTCACGCTTTCCGCCGCGGACAAAGACAACCTTAGGAAACTGTTGGCGCGGATAAAGAAAGAAACCGGGATAAAGAAGTGCCTGGGATTGGATACGGTAAGAGTTTTTAAGATCAACGCCAGGTTTGATTTGAGGACCGGGAATAGGCCGGAGAAGAAAGTGTCCGCGGCCTGTGAAAAACGCCGCGGTAGGGCGTCTGCTGCGGAGATAAAATATATTTCCAGGTTGAATAAACCTTTGGAGATCACTGAACGGCCGTTCGCGTCTTTAGCCGGTAAGCTGGGTTTGAGCGAGGAACACGTGTTTAAGCTGCTGGCGGGTTATAAGAAAAAAGGATGGCTGCGCAGGATCGGGGTGATCCTGGACCATTTAAGCGCTGGGCTCAGGTCAAATGCTTTGGTAGTCTGGAAGGTCCCGGAAGCGAGAATAGGCGACGCGGCAAAAGACTTCAGCGCGTTTCCGGACATAAGCCATTGTTATCAAAGACGCGTTTTTCCGGATTGGCCGTATAATATTTATACCATGCTGCACGCCGCGGATAAGAGATCGGCTGTTGAGCTGATAAAAAGGATTTCCGCCAGTACCGGCCTGAAGCAATACCGTGTGCTGTTTACCCTGAAAGAACTGAAGAAGGAAAAAACCGATCTTGAAAAGATATTTAACCTTTGTTAACAGAGCGGGCTTATTATGGATGAGCGCAGGAAATATATCAGGGTCAGTAGTAAAATAAAGGTTGTTTGTAAGGCAGCAGGGGAAACCTCGGAACATAACGCTTATACGGCCGATATATCCGCCGGAGGTGTTTGTTTGTGGTTGGCGAAAATAATCAAGCCCGGGACTACGCTGGATATGAATTTTTATTTTCCGGCGGTCAAGGACCCGTTTGTCTGCAAAGGCAGGGTCCTGCGGCAGAGTTTGCGGCCACATAAAGGACCGGACGACAAGTTCTATTATGAGACCGGTATGATTTTTGACGGACTTTCTCTCAAGAACCGGATGGCGCTGATCTATTACGTGCACGGGAAAATGAAGGAGTGATGATCTCCAGGCGGCAAAAGATGTTTTTGCCAAACGAAAGGTTAGATAATGATAAAAGAAAAAAGGAAATATAAGCGGGTCCAGGTTAAGATCAACCTTATTTATAAAGTAATGGGGGTCAAAGGCGAGGCTTCATTGTGGACCGTGGACCTGGGAGGGGGCGGCCTCAGACTGCAGCTTAGAGAAAGCGCCAAGCCCGGAACAATGGTGGAGATGGGAATATCTGTGCCTCCGGGGGACCCGATATTTTTCTCCCTGGGCAGGGTTGTCTGGCAGCGCAGATATCCGGATGATGCCAAGGAACCGCTTAAATATTATGAAACCGGCGTGGAGTTCGTGAAAATGGACGTGGAGAACCGGGCCAAGGTGATAAAGTTCGTGCATGCTAAATTAAAAGAGGCGGGCAATGAGTCTTAAACGTTCAGAAAAGGCGTTCAAGCAGGCGGTCAAGTGCCTGGCCGGCGGGGTGAACAGCCCGGTGCGGGCTTTTAAAGCTGTGGGCGGCAGCCCGCTTTTTATTAAAAAGGCCGTTGGCTCGAAGATATGCGATCTGGATAATAACCGGTATGTCGATTATGTGATGAGCTGGGGCGCGATGATCCTGGGGCATTTGCATCCGGCTGTGGTAAGATCAGTGAAAAACACGCTGGATTCCGGGATGAGTTTTGGCGCTCCCACTGAGAATGAGACCACGCTCGCCCAGATGATCATTAAGGCTATTCCTTCGGTGGAGATGGCCCGCTTGGTTAATTCCGGGACAGAGGCTGCGATGAGCGCCATAAGGCTGGCCCGCGGTTATACCAAAAGGGATAAAATAGTCAAATTTGAAGGATGTTACCATGGCCATTGCGACAGTCTTTTGGTAAAAGCCGGTTCAGGCGCGGCCACTTTCGGCGTTTCTGACAGCGCCGGGGTTACCGCGAGCTTGAGCCGAGACACGATTGTATTGCCTTACAATGATATCGAAGCTCTGAGGACCGCGTTAAAAGAGAACCATAAAGATATTTCTTGCGTGATAATAGAGCCGGTAGCCGCGAATATGGGTGTGGTTATGCCGGAACTTGATTTTTTGTTTTGTTTGCGGGAATTGACCGCGAAATACAAGATCGTCCTGATCTTTGACGAGGTTATCTCGGGTTTTCGTTTCACTTTCGGCGGGGCGCAAAGTCTTTTCGGGATAGAACCTGATCTTACCTGTCTGGGGAAGATCATCGGCGGAGGCATGCCTTTGGCCGCTTACGGCGGCAGAAAAGAGATAATGGAATGTTTGAGCCCCTTAGGCGGCGTTTATCAGGCAGGGACTTTATCCGGCAATCCCATAGCCGTAAGCGCGGGCATCGCGACCCTGGACGCTCTCTCAAAGCTGGATTATTTGAAGTTGAATGAAAAGGCCATTGAGCTTTGCCAGGTCATGGAAGATAGTTTAAGGAGAAATAATCTGAGATTTACGCTCAACCGGGCAGGCTCGATCTTCACGCTTTTCTTCACTGAAAATAAAGTCAGGGATTTTAAGAGCGCTAAAGGTTCCGATATCCGTAAATACGCCGCGTATTTCCGGGAGATGCTTAAACAGGGGATATACCTTGCGCCTTCCCAGTTTGAGGCGAATTTCTTTTCTTTCGCGCACAGCGACGAAGACCTGCGTAAGACCGTAAAGGCGTTCAATAAGGCGATAAAAAGAATATAAATTAACCGGGGGGCTGTATGTGCCTGTCTGGACTTAAAGAAAACAAAATAGTTGAATTCCTGGGTTCGATAAAACTGGCTTTTATATTGTTCTGCTGTTTGATCCTGGCTTGCCTGTACGGCGCTTTAGTCTCCGAAGAATTTCGCCCGGCAGTGTATTACAGCTGGTGGTTCTTGCTTCTGTTATTTCTATTCGGCGGTAATCTCCTGATCTGCGGGTTATCCAGGCTTTCCGGGTCTTTTAATAAATTAGGCTCTACTCTTACGCACGCGGCTGTTCTGGTTATTCTGGCGGGATCGCTGTACAGTTATCTTTTCGCGGTGCGCGGGACCATTGAGTTCACCGAAGGGCAGGGGGTTGATAGTTTTGTTTCCAATAAAGGGGAACAATCCCTGGGGTTCAAGGTGATCCTGGATGATTTTACCCTCGCCTGGTATGCGCCCTATAATTACAAGGTCAAGTTTTTCGTGCAGGATAAAGGGATAAGGGGCGTATCTCTGGTAAAACAGCATAAGGCGTACGTTATAAAAGGAAGCGGTTATTCGTTCACTGTCCTGGAATATTTTTCGGATTTCAAGATGGACGAGAATGGCGTCCCGCGGAATAATTCCGAACAGCCGGATAACCCGGCGGCCCTGATCGAGATCAAGGGGCCCGGAGGCATCGAGAAGAGATGGTTGTTCGCCAGGCATCCGGAGATCTCGATGTCCAGCGACAAGAATATAAAATTACTGTTCAGCATGGAGCCGGCGATACGTGAATTTTCCAGCAGGGTAAGGTTTATCGGCGGCAGCCAACAGGCGCAAAGAGTGATCAAGGTCAATTCGCCCGGTGAATTTAAAGGTTATACCTTTTATCAGTCCGGTTATGACGCCGGGAGGCTGGACTGGACAGCTTTGGATGTGGTAAAAGACCCGGGTGTTTTTTGGGTCTTTGCCGGATTTATCCTTTTAAACTTCGGTATAATTATTAATTATCTTCAGAAGATAAAGCCTGCCAAAGATGGCGGAAAGGGGGCGGCATGCAGGTGACCTTTTTAAGGATAGCCCTTGGTTCTTATCTGCTGTCATTCTTATTCAGCTGGTTGAACTCATATTCAAGGAACGGTCTTTTTTCGAGGCTGGCGGCATGGTTGTTGAAAGCGGGGTTCGCGCTGCATACGCTGATACTGGTTATGCGCTGGTATGAGGCAAAGCGTCCGCCTTTCGCGAATATGTATGAGGCGTTGGTGCTTTTCGCCTGGGCAATAATACTTATTTACATGCTTTTTGACTTTATTTACAAGATCAGGTTCATGTCCAGGCCGGTTAGCGGCCTGGTCCTTATCATTATGGGTTTTGCCGCGGTTTTAGATAATTCCATCGGGCCGTTAATGCCGGCGCTGCAGAGCAGGTGGATAACTATTCACGTAGTAAGTTATTTTCTGGGATACGCGGCAATGAGCTTATCGGTTATTTGCGGGATATATTACCTGCGTAGCAGCAAGAGCGCTAATCCGGACGCGGAAAAATTGAAGGCCCTAGATAGCCTGGGTTATTACAGCATTGCCTTCGCGTTCCCTTTTTTGACCATAGGCATGACCACGGGGTCGATATGGGCGAATGTAGCCTGGGGAACATACTGGAATTGGGACCCTAAAGAAACCTGCTCATTGATCACCTGGATGGTCTACGCTTTATACCTGCATTTGCGTATGTTTAAAGGGCTGAAAGCCGAGAAAGCGGCATGGCTTTCTGTGATCGGATATTTTGCCGTGCTTTTTACATTTGTTGGCGTGAATTTCATCCTTCCCGGCCTGCACAGCTATTCCTAACCCCTGTAGACGTTGTACGCAACTTGTTGTATAGCTTAGGTTTACAAATAAATGTTTTCAAAAACATTTATTTGTATCTGTTTGTAGCGCAGCGGGTTAGCTACAACGTCTACCGGGGTTTATTTTGCTTGACATGATTTCGAAATAGTGTTATTATTCTGATAATCGTAACATTAAGGAGATGGGAATGTCGGAATTGGTAAGGTTCGGGGTATCGCTGGAGAAAAATCTTTTAGCCAAACTGGATGGATTACGCCGGGAAAAAGGTTATCCTAACCGCTCAGAGGCGATCCGGGACCTTGTACGCAAAGAGCTGGTCAAGAAAGAGTGGAACGACGGCAAGGAAGTGGTTGGAGCGATAACCTTGGTTTATGACCACCATAAAAGAGAGTTGGTCAATAAATTGACTGATCTGCAGCATGATTTCACCGGTTTGATCTTTGCCAGCCAGCATATCCACATCGATCACCATAATTGTATGGAGATAATAGCGGTAAAAGGCGCGCCGGCGAAAATTGAGGAGCTTTCTGATAGAATGAAAGGGACCAAAGGAGTTAAATTCGGGGCTTTAAGCATGGCTACTACGGGTAAAGGTTTGGAATAATTCCGTGAGTATTTTTTTACCCAGCAGTAACACGATTATTGAAATCGTGCTAAAAAAGGAGGTGCGCGTGTTACGGGGTGGAATGACCATAAATATGTGTTTAGGTGTTTGCGCTGTATTGTTTTTCTGGCAGAGCGGTGGTCTAGCCGCGGATCCTGCCGTTAATGAAGATGTGTTTTCGCAAATACGCGATCTTAAGAAAACCATCCAGGAACAACAGCAAAAGATTGAAGCGCTTGAGCAGCGGGTTTCCCGTCAGGAAACTGCCGGGCAGGCAATCGGGGCCGCTGTGCCGATTTCAGAGATCGACAGGCGTATTGATGAGCGCCTTTCCCAGAAAGCCCCGGCGTATCAATTAATGGAAGGGTTATCCATGAGCGTGGGAGCTACCACCATTGTGCAGTCCGTGCATAACGCCAATGGCGCAAACCAGCTTTCCGGCAAAGAGGATGTTACCGATAGCTCTGTTTCCACCGATATCACGTTCAATAAGAAATTTGAGGATTACGGGGAAGGGTTCGTGTATGTTACCGCGGGCCAGGGAAAAGGCGTTGAAGATGAGTTGCAATTGTACAGTAATGTTAACTATGACGCTGACGATGATCAGAATGTGCGTTTGTCGGAGGCGTGGTATGAACATTATTTCAAGTCTGTTCCCGGCGCGCTCGCCTTCGGTAAACTTGACCCCACAAAATATATCGATACTAACAGTTACGCTAATGACGAGACAACGCAGTTCCTTGGCAGGATGTTTCGGAATTCCGCGGTTGTTGAATTCCCCTCTAACGCTGGAGGCGCGCATTTCGGAGCTTCGCCTAGCGAGTTTTACAGTATTAATCTTGTGGCAGTGGACGCGGATGCGGATTGGGAGGATGCGTTCGACGGAATGTTCCTCGCCGGTCAGTTTAATCTTAAACCTAAACTGTTCAACCGGGAAGGCAATTATCGTTTCTTTGTCTGGAATAACGGGGCCAACCACAGTAATTGGTCTGATCCGGCAAAGGATAAGGAGAACGGTTATGGATACGGTTTAAGCTTTGACCAGGAATTGACCGATAATCTGGGTATTTTTGCCCGTTACGGATGGCAGGACCCTAAGGTATATATGAACGGGAGCGATTTTTCGCTTGAACAGTCATGGAGCATTGGACCGCAGTTGAAAGGCGCTATATGGGGCAGGCCGGATGATGTTGTCGGCATAGGCTTTGGCCAGATCATGCCTTCCAATAAGTACAAGCAGGCGAATAACCTTCAGGCTAAGACTGAAAGCCATATGGAATGCTATTATAATTTCAAGGTTAATGAGCATTTAAGCCTCAGCCCGGACCTGCAGGTTATCTGGCAGCCTTACGGCAAGGACAGCGCTAACGGCGACGGGACCATTGTTGTGGGCGGCTTGCGGGGACAGTTGGACTTTTAACGAAAAACTAGTATAATATTTAACAATGGAGGAATTGCGATGCATATGGCAGACGCGTTAATATCTCCGGCTGTGGGCGGGGCTATGTGGGTAGTTAGCGCAGGGCTTATCGCGTACAGCGCGAAAAAAGTCAGGGATGAAGCGGATGACCGTAAAGTCCCGCTTATGGGCGTGCTGGGCGCTTTTATATTCGCGGCGCAGATGATTAATTTTAGCATCCCGGCTACCGGCTCAAGCGGCCATTTGGGCGGAGGGATGATCCTGGCGGCAATTTTAGGCCCTTACGCGGCTTTTTTGGTCATGGCCTCAGTGCTTATCGTCCAGGCGCTTTTTTTTGCCGACGGAGGATTGCTTGCGCTGGGCTGCAATATTTTTAATCTGGGATTCTTTCCCGCTTTTATCGCCTATCCTTTGATCTATCGCAAGATCGCCGGAGATGGTTCTTCATCAAAGCGCATTATGACGGCGGCTATTATTTCCGGAGTGATCGGGTTGCAATTGGGCGCGTTTAGTGTTGTCTTGGAAACGGTATTTTCAGGCATATCCGAATTGCCGTTCAGCACATTCGTATTGTTGATGCAGCCGATCCATTTGGCTATAGGTGTTGTGGAAGGGCTGGTTACCGCCGCAGTGGTAACCTTTGTCTGGAAGGCCCGACCGGAGATATTGAACGCTGCCGCGCATTCTGCGGCAATAGAGAAAGTAGATACCAGAAAGGTCATTACGGGATTATTGGTGGCCGCTATTGTAGTCGGAGGGGCATTAAGCTGGTTCGCTTCAGCCAATCCTGACGGCCTGGAATGGGCGATGTTCAAGACTTCGGGCAAGGAAGAGCTTGAGAGCGTTGATCCTGTCCATGTTTCTGCTTCCAGCATCCAGGAGAAAACCGCGTTTCTGCCGGACTATGGATTTAAGAAAAACGAATCTGCTCAAGTATTTACAGATGTCGGCGCTTTAGAAGCCGCGGTAAGACCATCCTGGCCGGCGGTTGACCCGGGTACTTCTGTATCTGGGGTGGTTGGAGGGGTATTGACTCTGGCGTTTGTATTTTTGATCGGGATGTTGCTCCGACGCCGTACTCCGAAAACCGCGGTTTAACGCGATCATTTACATAAAGGGGCATTCAGCAGGCAGTGCCGGATACCGGCACTGCCTGCCTTGTCTATAAGGATGAATAAAATAAACGGGAATTTACTGGATATCGGCTACATGGATACTTTAGCCTGCGCAGACAGCCTTGTGCACAGGCTGGATCCCCGGGCCAAATTAATAGCGACGCTTGTTTTCATAGTTATGGTAGTTTCTTTTGACAAGTATGCCATATCCGCGTTGTTGCCATTCTTTGTCTTTCCCGTGGTAATGATCTCCGTTGCCGGGTTGCCAGCCAGGTATATCCTTAGAAAAGTGCTTTTGATCTCGCCTTTCGCGATATTGATCGCGATTTGCAATCCTTTCCTGGACCGGAGTATACTTTTTCAAATAGGCGGTATTAATATTTCCGGAGGCTGGGTTTCTTTTATCTCTATACTCCTGCGTTTCTTTTTGACCGTGACCGCGGCATTGGTGTTGGTGGCATCCACCGGTTTTAACGCGGTCTGCCTGGCATTATCCAAACTGGGGCTGCCTAAGCCTTTCGTTATGCAGTTATTATTTCTTTACCGCTATATCTTTGTCTTGCTGGAAGAAACAGAAAGGCTGACCCGGGCCCGTGCGTTGAGGTCTTTCAACAACACCGCTATGAAGTTAACAACGTTCACTTCCTTGATCAGCCATCTTTTACTGCGTACGCTGGACCGCGCCCAGAGGATATATCTGGCCATGTGCTGCCGCGGTTTTGACGGGAATGTCCGGCTTATCCGGCCAATGAAAAAAGGGCGCAGTGAAATAATATTCGTGGCAGGCTGGTCGTTATTGTTTATTATTTTAAGGTATTGGAATATCCCTTTACATATCGGCGCGTTCATCATCCGGAGGAGTCTATGAGCCACCATATCGTCGAAGCTATGGACCTGCATTATACCTATCCTGACAAAACCGCGGCGCTGTCCGGCGTATCCTTTCGGATCTCCCACGGAGAATCAGTGGCCCTGGTGGGAGAGAACGGCGCCGGAAAATCCACGCTGTTATTGCATTTGAACGGATATCTGCGCGCTACATCCGGCCAGGTGCGTATCGGAGACTGTTTGCTGACTCCCCAGAACCTGGCGATAGTGCGCCGTACCGTAGGGATGGTATTCCAGAATCCCGATGACCAATTATTCATGCCTACGGTATTTGATGATGTGGCTTTCGGCCCTTTGAATCTTGGCTTGCCCAAAGAGGAAGTAGAGCGCAAAGTTGTTCAGGCTCTTGAAACCGTGGGTATGGCGCATCTGGCAAAACGGCCGCCGTATAAACTCTCCCAGGGGGAAAAGCGCTCCGTGGCTATAGCTACTGTTCTGGCCATGTCGCCGGATATCCTGGTCATGGATGAACCCACTTCCAGCCTTGATCCGCGCTCGCGCAGACGGTTGATCGAACTGCTCAAGACCTTCCGTCACACCAAGATAATCGCCACTCACGACTTGGATATGGCAATGGATCTTTGTGAAAGAGCTATTGTCCTTCATCAGGGCAAGGTCACTGCCGACGGTCCGATAGCAAAGCTTTTCCAGGATGAGGGCCTTCTTTCCCGCAGCTGCCTGGAGAAACCGCTACGCATGCAGTATTGCCCCAAGGCTGTGTCTTGAAACCTGCCGGGAGAGCGATATTTATTGAATAAATGTGTCTGGATGATACAATTTAGAATAACCAGGATGGTTTTGTATGCTGGCAGCGGATAAATTAAAAAAGCTCCGGTGTATCTTGAAAGAAATGCGCTCGGTGCTGGTCGCTTTTTCCGGGGGAGCGGACAGCACTTTCCTGCTTGCGGTCGCGGGAAGTGTTCTTAAAGACAAGGTCCTCGCGGTAACCGGAGTTTCTCCGTCGATATCCCGTAAAGAGGCCAATCAGGCGGTCAGCCTGGCTAAAGCCCGGGAAGTCAGGCACAGGCTGATAAAAGATACCCCTCCCAAAGAATTCTGGCGGAATTCCGCCAAACGGTGTTATTATTGTAAGAAGGCTTTATTTGTAAGATTAAAAAAACTTGCCGCAAGGAAAAAGCTGTCTTGTGTTGCTGATGCCAGCAATGCCGATGATCAGCTTGATTACCGGCCCGGCGCCGCGGCTCTTAAGGAATTGGGGATAAGGAGCCCTCTTCAGGAAGCTGGATTGAGTAAGAAAGATATCCGGCGGCTTTCCCGTAAGATCGGCCTTAAGTCCTGGGATAAACCGTCATCAGCCTGTTTGGCTTCCCGGATACCTTATGGCGAGCGCATAACTCCGGAAAAGCTCTCGATGGTCGGTAAAGCTGAGGAATACATCCGCGGGTTGGGATTTGCTCAGGTGCGGGTGCGTTCGCACGCAGGGCTGGCCAGGGTAGAGGTCAGTAGTGAGAAGATAAACGAGGCTGTGAAGATGAGGGTAAAGATATCCCGTAAATTAAGAGATCTGGGATTTGGTTATGTGACTGTTGATCTTGAAGGTTACCGCGTCGGATCGCTGAATGAGGCATTGGGATGGAAAAAAATAAAATAACCGCGTTACTTAAGCGGGTAAGGGAAAATAAGATAACGGTCAATGAGGCTTTCATGAAATTAAGGCATTTGCCTTATGAAGACCTGGGTTTTGCCAAGGTGGATCATCATCGCCTGATGCGCACGGGATTCCCTGAAGTGGTATTTTGCCAGGGGAAGACCCCGGAACAGATCCTGGATATATTCAAAGCGCTTTGCCGCAAGAATAAAAAGGTGCTTTTGACCCGCGTTGACGGGAGTATCTTTAGGAAGATCAAAAAGATAAACCGCAGAGTAATTTATAACGCGCAGGCCAGGACCATTTGTCTTGACGAGAAAAAGCCCGTGCGCAAAGGGCTGGTTTCGGTGGTTTGCGCAGGCACGGCCGATATCCCGGCAGCGGAAGAGGCGGCAGTCACAGCCGAGCTTTTCGGCAGCCGCGTGGAAAAGGTTTACGACGTAGGCGTGGCCGGACTGCACCGCCTTCTTGATTCTTTTAAAAAGATAGCTTCCAGCCGCTGCATTATTGTTTTGGCTGGAATGGACGGGGCTTTGCCTTCGGTGATCGGCGGCCTTGCTTCCTGCCCGGTGATAGCTGTCCCTACATCGGTGGGTTACGGCGCTAACTTTAAAGGTGTTGCGCCTCTTTTGACTATGCTCAACAGCTGTGCCCCGGGAGTTTCCGTGGTTAATATCGACAACGGTTTCGGCGCCGGATACATCGCTTCTCTCATTAACAGGAGCGCGGAATGCAGGATTTGAAGCCGGTTTTGAAAAAGATAGAAGGCAATGAACGCTTTCAGCGCCTGCTTGTTGGAGCCCCTTTTACCGCCGGGATAAAATCCGGTTCGGTGGTGCTGGCTCCCGGCGAATCCGTGGGGGAACATAAAACCGAATCCAGGGAAGAGGTGATCGTTATACTGGAAGGCCGGGCCGATGTTTTTGTACAAGGAAAGCCAGCGTTCACTGCGGATGCGCAAAGCATGGTCTACATTCCTCCTGAAACAAACCATGATATAAAAAATACAGGCGGGGATAAGCTGAGGTATGTTTATATAGTTTCCAAAATCTGATTGCCTGGTAAGATATCCGGCGTTAAAATAATACGAAACAACGGTTTTTTAAAAAACAAGGAGTGCTTATGAATGATGTGCTTTGCATAATCCTGGGCGGTGGAAGGGGGTCAAGGCTTTTCCCTTTGACCAAATACCGGGCAAAACCCGCGGTCCCTATTGCAGGGAAATACCGGTTGATCGATATCCCGATAAGCAACTGTCTTAATTCCGGGTTCAATAAGATATATATCCTGACCCAGTTCAACTCGAAATCCCTGAATAATCACATTTCCCGGGCGTATAAACTTGATTCGTTCTTCGGGGGTTTTGTGGAGATCATTGCCGCAGACCAGGCTATGGACCACGGGGACTGGTTCCAGGGATCGGCTGACGCGGTGCGCAAAAGCTTCAAACATTTCAATGACCCGAGGATCAAGCATATACTGATCCTTTCCGGCGACCAGCTGTATAAGATGGATTTCAGCAAGTTATTCGACTTTCATCTGGAGAAAAAATCCCAGATAACCGTTGCCTGCAACGCTGTGGATAGGAAAGATACCCCGGAGCTGGGCATTATGGGCGTAGATAAGAATCAGCGGATCAAGGCTTTTGTGGAAAAACCCGGATCTGCCGGGGATATCAAGGGGATGGATCTGCAGATAGACGGCAAGGAGAAATTCCTCGCTTCAATGGGTATTTATCTCTTTGACAAAGATATCCTGGAAGGACTGTTGGTGGATAATCATAAGGATGATTTCGGCAAAGAGGTGATCCCCCAGGCGATCGCGGATAAATCCGCACACGCCTTTATCCATAACGGGTACTGGAAGGACATCGGTTCCATCAAATCGTTCTACGAAGAGAATATGGCTTTCACTGACCTGAACCCGCCGCTTGACCTGTTCGACGAGAACTGGCAATTTTTTACCCGGCCGCGCTATCTGCCTTTATCGCGGGTGATCAAAAGCTCGATAGAAAATTCCAATATAGCCGAAGGCGCGATCATCGATAAATCCAGGATTAGCCATTCTATCGTGGGCCTGCGCAGCAGGATCGGCGCGGATTCGGTTGTTGAAGATTCGATCCTTATGGGAAACGACTATTATGATATGAACGTTTCCGGCGGCAAGGCTGATGCCCAGCCGGGGTTGGGCATAGGCAAAGGCTGTTCGATAAAAAAGGCGATAGTAGATAAGAATGTCCGGATCGGGGATAACGTAAAGATAGTCAACGAAAAGCAGATCCTGGAATTCGAAAATGATTACTGCGTGATTCGCAACGGGATAATAATCATTCCCAAGAATACGGTCATCCCTTCGGGGACGGTCATATAGACGGATGATAAAGAAGAAAAAAGTCCTGGTGGTAGATGACAGTAAGCTCATTCTTAAGATGATCACGGATGAGCTGGATACGCGCGGGTTTGAAGTGGTCACTGTTCCCGACGGCGTCCAGGCCTTGAAAAAAACCAAAGAATCTAAGCCCGATATCATTATCCTGGATCTTATATTGCCCGGACTTTCCGGCGAGCAGGTATGCAAGGAGATAAGAAGGGATGAAGGATCCTGCGATATCCCGGTCATCATGCTTACCGCGAAGAATACCGACGCGGATAAGATAATCGGCAGGGTTATCGGAGCTGATTGTTATATTCCCAAACCGTTTAAGATGGATGATCTCCTTAAAGAAATAACCCGGCTTATTAAATAACAGATAGCATTACGATGAGACAGCGCAGCTGCCTTTTGATGTTTCTTGTCCTGTTGTTAGCTGGTTCTCCGTTTGCCCGGGCTGAAACAGCCCAACTCTCATGGAAAGCCCTCGCCCAAAAGCTGCAGAGCCGGGTGGATAAAGGGTCGCTGGGCAATGATGTAAGGGTTTCCTTCCAGAACTGCCCTCTGGGTGAATATAAGGCCGATGAAGTGATGGCCTATACCATACGCGGCGACGGGCGGGTAATTATACAGATGCGCAATAAGGTCAGGGAGTTAAAGGTCTCGCCCGGTGAACTTTTCTGGCTTTCCAAATTCCTTCTCGAGCATAATCTGGAGAATTTCCCTGAGCAGGAATCCTCGGCGGATAACAGCGCCTCTTACGGGATAATTATCAGTATTGAAGGTTTTCACAAGGGCATCCAGCTTTATAATTCGCGTAATGATATTGACCGGGAGATCGTTTGGCAATATTTTTTCCGGCTGGGTCAGCTTATTCTGGCCGAAGTGGGGTTGCGGGATAAATCCGAGCCGCTGCTGCCGGTATGCAAAGGCGTAATCGGGCATACCGGGATCGACAGCAATAACGACGGCCGGGCCGAATGGCTGCGGCTGGAGCTGGGGTTTTACAGCTTTAAGCCGGGGGATTATACGGTTAACTTCGGCGGGTATAGGCAAAATATATTCTTATCTCAAGGCAATTCCATCCGTGAATTCGCGTTAAATACCTATTTGTTATCCAGCCCTGATCTTCAGTTGAAAGAATACCTGCGATTCTCGATAAATTCACCGGGAGGCGATCCGTTAAAGCCTTATGAAATGGACCTGGGATTGGGTTCTTATTTATACAAGTTGAATGTTCCCCGCTTGCAGCCGGATCTCTTTTTTAAAGGGGGCGGCCGGCATAGTTTTAAATTAGGCTTGGATCAGACCGTGTTCCTGGGGGTTAAAAGGAATGACGCGCATCCCGATGAGGTTATCCACCGCTTCAGCATATCCGGAATAGCTCAGGGCGAGGTTACCCTTGGTCCAGGAGAGGGCGAGGGCCAGACGATAAAAGTGGATGATAATGAGATTATCCTGGATTTTTACGGATGCATATCCAGTACGTTGCGGCTTAAGGCGATAGAAGGCAATTACGCGGTATTTGAGACCGGGTGGAATATCCCGGATAAAGGTTCGCTTAAGGAAAAGATAAGCGATTACCGGGATTACATTGCCAGCGGTAAATTCAAAGATACTGAAGATTCGCTGAAGTTTTCCATCGGCTATTATGAGGAATGCCTGGAGGATCTGCGCACGCTCGATGACCTGGCGGTAAGGGTGATTTATTCCCAGCCATCGCCTGAGGAGATCTCGTGGGAGAGGCATTCATGAAAAAGATATGTTTAACGCTGTTATTGTGTGTTTTTTCGTCGAGTCTGCTGTTTCTGGCATGCGTCATTCTTGGCGGCTGCGCCGCGGTGAATTTCTCCGCCAATTATTACAACCCGCCGGATAATTACCGCGCCCAGGTAAGGGATATCTGGGATGGATTGATCAGGGATACAAAGGTCCGCGGCGATTACCAGATGGCTATAGTCCCGGAAGGCGTATGCAGTATGGGTATCCCGGAGATCGAGGGCAGGTTGGTAAAATTTCCGGACAGTTTCATAAAATATGTTTTTCAGAATTATTATAACGACAGAAAGAAGGTGTTTGTTTGTGTGGCCAGCCATGAGGTATCTCATGTGGAGTATAACCTGCATAACATGTCAACGCCAAAAGCGCATTATGAAGTGGATAAGAAGGCTATGGAACTGTTGAATAACGCGGGGATATGCCGGCCGCAGGATTATTATAATACTTTTCTCGTGTTGAAGGATTACTGGTTCGCCCGCAAAGGAATGGCCGGGCATATGGCTAACGCCGGATGGAATTTGATCAGCGCGGCCAGCGTCGCTTGCGGAGGGCCGGGGTATTTCGCCAACTGGTTCGCCACTGATCTGGATAAAAGGATAGCCCTTATCCGCAAGTATAATAAAATACCCCGGGGGAGCCGGTTTAAAAGGTCTAAAGAAGAAAGGCGATGAACCATGGGGAAAATATGCCACGTTCCGGTTTATATTACCGGCATTATGCTATTTTTGTTGTCAGCAGGATGTCTAATGTCCGGCAGGATAGAAAATTCATTGTTCCTCGGGGAAAAAGGCAGTTTGATCAAATATGCCCGGGATATCGTTATCGTTGAGCCGGACTCGCGGCTGCCTGAGTATGAGAAACTGACCTATGAAATGAACTGGATCGGCATCCCTGTCGGCACGCTTACCACTTCGGTAACGGGGATAAAGAATGTAAACGGCAGGGACGCCTATGTGCTGGAGGCGATCGCCAAGACCAACGGTTTTTTCTCAAAGATCTACAGGATAGATGACCGGTTTATTTCGTATATGGATATAGAGAAATTGCATACCTTGCGCCACGAGGTATACCGCCGCGACGGAAGTTACAAGAAAGACGCGATAACCGATTTCGACCAGATAAATCATAAGGCTCATTTCAAGAATTTTCTGGATAAATCCGAAAAGCATTTTGATATCCCGGATAATACCCAGGATATTTTGAGCGCCTGTTATTATTTCCGGCTCCTCGGGTTAAAGGTAGGGGACAAGGTGGAATATGATGTCTGCAGCAATGAGGACAATTACAGGTTCCTGGGTTTGATCCAGTCCAAGATGTTCATCCGGCTGCCGAAGATAGGCGAGAATGAGGCGTTCCAGCTTTTGCCTTACGCTAAGCTCCAGGAAAAGAAAGTTGATAAAGGCAGGGTTAGCGCTTATTTCAGCTGCGATAAAAAAAGGACGCCTTTGTTCGCGGTGGTCAAGGGCCCGGTATTCACCGAGGTGGGGATCACCTTGACCAAAATAGAATATGAGCCGCCAAACAGCGCTAAAGCTCAACCGTAATAGGAGATTTTAATGGCTGAATATATCTGTCCGCATTGTCATAAGCCGGTCTACGATGACGAAGCGCTATTGTGCCTTTATTGCGGGGAAAGTTTGAATCGCGGCAAGCCCTTCTTGAAGCCCAAGCTCTTCCTTGTAATAATCGTAATAATTGTTCTGCTGAGTTTTCTCTTCCTAGTATTATAGGCGTTGTTTGCGTCTAATCTTACCTCCTAGGTATCGAAAATAACCCGTAAAACATTTATTTGTATCATTATGACTAGCAACAATTTAGCTACAACGTCTACAGGGAGTGGGAGGGAAGTTTATGCCTGGGGAAGATGTGGCTGCTTAATTTGTTTATGGCCAGGAAGATGACCCCGATCGACAACAGTATAAGCAGGATAGCGGTGATGCTTAGTGGGTAATTGTTTTGCGGCATATATTGCCGGGTTAGCATCTGCCAGAGCGAATAAAGGGTGGTTACCATCATGAAAATCGCCGGCAGGATAGTGAAAAAGCTGGCTTTTTTACGCTGGGCCAGCCATACCGAAACTACGATCAGGCTTAATGCCGCCAGGAGCTGGTTCGCCGACCCGAAAATAGGCCAGATCTGTTTGAAGCTGTTCGTATAACATAAAAGCAGCATTAATCCGGCGGAGAGACAGGAATTGAACATATAAGATTTTAATATCTTCGGCGGTTTATTCATAATGACCGACCAGAGTTCTTCGAAAAGATAACGGTTGAGCCTTACCGCTGTATCCAGCGTTGTGATCACGAATCCTTCGACCAGCAATATTCCAAAAACCGTCCCTGCGGCTACCGGCAGGCCCAGCGATTTGTTCAGCAATGTGCCCATGGCCAGGGCGAATGCAAGGATAGGATTACCCGCAGTTCCCTGTTCAGTGGGATTTATGATGCTGCGATAGGTAGTGAAATCCAATCCTCCTGTTATTGTCAGGATCACCAGGACAGCCAGAAGCGATTCCAGGATCATTCCGCCATAACCGATCCTTTTAGCGTCTGATTCCCGGGTTATTTGTTTGGAGATAGTGCCTCCGGCAACCAGGGTATGGAAGCCGGATATAGCCCCGCAGGCGACAGTAATAAAAAGGAATGGCCAGATCGATCCCAGGATATTTGTCCCCTCGGCGATATTCCAGGCGGGCGCCTGGAGTTTTATCCCCATAAACCCACCGGCAATCACTCCGGCAAATAAGAAACAGATCCCCAGATAAAGCAGGAATGAATTGGTGAAATCCCGGGGTTGAAGAAGCATCCATACCGGAACTCCCGCTGCCAGGATCACATAAAAGGTAAGCAGGATCATCCATATCTTAGGATTGAGGGTTACCGGGAAGACCACGCCTACCATTATGGCGAGTGCCCCGATGATCAAAGCGAAAATGCCGACTAGCGCGACATTGCGCTGCTTTTTATAGAGAAGGAAGCCGATAAAAGGGGCGCAGAGGGTCATAATGATCACTGAAGTCGAAGCGATCCCGCCGATGCGGGCTTTAATTATGCCGTCCGAGTCTGTGATGGTTTTTAGTATGGTTTCTCCAGGGCCGACTTTCATTGCCTCCAGCGGGACCAGGGATGTAAGCGATATGGTGGTTAAGCCAAGAAAGGCGGAGGTTACATAGACCAGCATTATGATAGTGAACGATATGAGCAGGAAAAAACCGAATCTTCCTAAGGTGCGGTCAGCGACCTCGGCAATAGAATGTCCTTTTTCCCGGATGCTGACAAAAAGGGCGGTGTAATCCTGGACCGCGCCGATAAAGACTGTCCCCAGAACTACCCATAGAAATACCGGCAGATAGCCGAATATAAGGGCTATTGTCGGCCCGATGATCGGGCCTGCGCCGGCTATGGAAGAGAAATGATGCGAAAATACTACTCCTAATTTTGTCGGCACATAATCCATATTGTCCTTCATGGCTATAGCCGGGGTGGGAGTTTTGTCGTTTTCGTTAAATATCCGGGAGATGAAGCTTCCGTAGAAGCGGTAGGCGAAGAAATAAACCGGTAGTGAGAGTATGAGTAATAATCCTATATTCATATTTGTAGGAAGTAAGTGATAATTATATAAAGTTTACGCCAGGAGAGGATGCCCGTCAATATTTTTTATGGTTTAACAGATACGGGGGAGCTGTTCGCCGGTAAGCATGTCCATGATCCTGGTCGAGCCTATGGCGGTACGTAACAATACCAGCGGGTTATCTTTTTTGACCACCCTGCCGATGATCCGGGAATTCCTGCCCAGGGGATCATTGCGCATAGCTGACAAGACTTTTTTGCTTTCGTTTTCCGGGCAGAATATCAGGACTTTGCCTTCGTTAGCCATGTATAAGGGGTCGATACCCAGCAGTTCGCAGATGCCTCGAACAGCCTCGGGTATTGGAAGGCTGTCCTCTTCGATCTGGATCTGCGCCTTGGATTGCAAGGCGATCTCGTTAAGGGTGGTGGCTACGCCGCCCCGGGTCGGATCGCGCATTACATGGATTTTGTTTGAGGCTTTCAATATTCCGCAGATCAAATGATTAAGACCAGCGCAGTCGCTTTTTATATTAGTTTTAAGTTTGTAATCGTTGCGGGCCGACATTACCGCTGCACCGTGCTCGCCGATATTACCGTTGATGATGACTGCGTCCCCGGCCTTGGCGTTATTACCGGAGATTTTTATCCCCGGGGGGACCAGGCCGATCCCGGTAGTATTGATGAAAATACCGTCGCAGGAACCTTTTTCGACGACTTTCAGGTCTCCGCCGACGATCTTGACCCCGGCATGTTTTGCGGCTTGGGCCATTGAGCGGATGAGTTTCTTTAACAGGCTGATCTCAAAGCCTTCTTCGACAATGCAGGCGGCAGTCAGGTATAATGGTTTTGCCCCCATTACCGCGAGGTCATTCACTGTGCCGCAGACCGCGAGTTTGCCGATATCCCCTCCGGGGAAAAACAAAGGCTGGACCACAAATGAGTCGGTGGTAAAGGCGAGCCTGCCTTTGCAGTCAAAGACCGCGGCGTCATCGGCTTTATCAAGTATCGGGTTAGAAAAATACGGGAAAATTATTTCTTTTAAAAGCCTGTGGCTTAATTTCCCGCCGCTTCCGTGTCCCAACAGTATTTTATCTTCCATATTAACGGTTGTATTTATACCAGGCAGCGCAGGTCCCTTCAGAAGAGACCATGCACGGGCCATAAGGGTTTTCCGGAGTGCAGGCTTTGGCGAAAAGCCCGCATTGCGCCGGAGTCCTGACTCCTCTTAATACCTGGCCGCATAAACAATTCTTGGGTATAGACGGGTTTTTTACCGTCAGGTCGAATCTTTCTCTGGCGTCAAATTTATTGAAATCACTGTTCAGGTCCAGGCCGCTTTGGGGTATTGTCCCTAATCCCCGCCATCTGGCGTCTGCCGGCGTGAACACGGTTTTGAGCAATTCCTGGGCCAGGATATTTCCCTGGGGCTGTACCGCGCGTTTATACTGGATCTCGACCGTAGAACGTTTTTCCCGGATTTGTTTTAAGAGCATCAGCACCGATTCAAGTATATCCACCGGCTCAAACCCGGAGATCACGCAGGGTATTTTATGTTGGGAAGCGACGAATTCGTAGCTCGCGCTGCCGATTATGCTGGAAACATGCCCCGGGCAGATAAAACCGTCCAACTTAAGCTCTTTCGCTTTAAGCAGAGTTTCCAGCGCCGGAGGTATGAGCTTATGGCAGGGATAGATCGAGAAATTATCCAGTTTATTCTTCCGGGCGTCCGCTATTGCCGAGGCTATGGCCGGAGAAGTGGTTTCAAATCCCACTGCCAGGAAAACCACTTCTTTGTTTCTGTTGTCGCGGGCTATTTCCAGGCTGTCCAATGGGCTGTAAACGCTGCGGATATCGCAGCCTTGGGCGCGTTCTTTTTCCAGGGAACTGGTTGTCCCCGGGACCCGGAGCATATCACCGAAGGATGTAACAATGACGTCTTTTATCCCGGCCAGCTTGAGCATCCGGTCAATGTCCATCTGGTCGGTCACGCAGACCGGGCAGCCCGGCCCGGAAATGATGTTAAGCCCTTGCGGCAGTATTTGTTTTATTCCTGAGCGGAATATGACCATGGTATGGGTTCCGCAGACTTCCATTAAGTTAATGCCCTGCGGCTCCAGTTCTTTTATCCGCGTCGCCAGTTTTTTAACGATTTCTTTATTCCGGAACTCGTCGATATATTTCATTTTTGCTCGTCGTAATAGATCTGTTCCAGCAGCTTCAGCGTTTCTTTTGCCTGTTCTTCGTCGATCTTCTCAATGGCAAAACCAGCGTGCACCAGGACATAATCGCCCGCCTTTAAATCTTCCAGGAAGCGCACATCTACCAGGCGTTTTACTCCGGACATATCCACTTCAGCCGATTTCTCTTTTATCTTGATCACTTTAACCGGTATGGCTAAGCACATGTTGTTATCCTGATTGACATAGGTATAGATAAAGGTAGAAATAGAGCGAAGAGTTTTTCTATACCTTTACCTTTGCCTCTACCTGTGTTGCCTTTGTGTTAGCAAGCGCCGCCTGGCCAAGCGAAACCGCTCCGTCATTGGCCGGCAGGAGCTGGTTATAATAAACCGTGAATTTGTCCTGGCGTAAATAGCCGAGGCAGGTCTCCAGGAATAATTTGTTCTGAAAGACCCCGCCGGAAAGAACAACTGTTTCGATGTTGCTTTTCCCGCGCATTATCCCGCAGGCCTGGGCCGCGGCCTTCGCCAGCCCGTTGTGGAATTTCCTGGCAATGTCTTTTTTGTCCGTTCCTTTTTTAATATCTTCGACAAGCTGCCGGATAGCGGTTTGGGGCTTGATGATGAATAGCCCGTTGTTATCCCGTATTATAAAGTCGTAACTCTTATCGCTGCGGGATCCTTCGGCGAGCATTTGTAATCTTATCGCCGCCTCCGCCTCGAAGGTTATTATATCACAAATCCCCGCCAGCGCACTTACTCCGTCAAAAAGGCGCCCGCAGCTGGAGGTAAGCAGGGGGTTTATCTGGGCGGAGTTGATGATCCTGTCCAGGTCCTTGCGGTATTTCGCGGTAAAAGGGATATTTATTTCAGACAGATCCGGGCCGAACGTTTTATACAGGTAGCTGATGCCCATGCGGAAAGGTTCCCTGGTCGCTTTATCCCCGCCGGGCATAGGCGTATATTCCAGATGCCCTTTCCGTTGGAATCCCTGCAGGTCGCCGGTGAAGAATTCACCGCCCCATATTTTACCGTCCGCGCCGTAACCTATTCCATCCAGGCAGACCCCGATTATCTTTCCTTTTATACGGTGTTCGCAGATCACGCTGGCCAGATGGCTGTGATGGTGCTGGACAGGAATGATCTCTACTTTAGGTTTTTTTTCTTTGTATTGCGACGCGTATTTTGTGGAGAGATAATCCGGGTGCAGGTCGCAGGCGATTATTTCCGGTTTTATCCCCAGCAGCCCGCAAAGCCTGTTTATTGCCTCCTGGTAAAAGGTGAATGAGGGATAGGTTTTCAAGTCGCCGATGAACTGGCTTAAGAAGGCGAAATTGTCTTTGGCCAGGCAAAAGGTGTTTTTGAGCTCAGCCCCGCAGGCCAGGATATTCTTCATCCGGCTGTCGGTGAAGAACGGAAAAGGGGAGTATCCCCGGCTGCGGCGCAGGATCACGGGTTTGTTGTCCATTATCTGGATGATGGAATCGTCGGTCCGGTTATGTATGCGGCGGTTATGGACCAGAAAATAATCGCAGATACCTCCCAGGTTGTTTATTGCCAGGGTATTTTCTATTTCTATGGGTTCGTCGCTGATATTAGCGCTGGTCATTACCAGTTTGTTTAACGCTTTGCCGGGCAGGATCCCGCCGGACAAAAGAAGGTGGTGTAAAGGCGCGTAAGCCAGCATCACGCCCAGATAATTGTTATAAGGGCTAAGCTGCCGGGTGGTTTTATTCTCGAGTTTCTTCCTTAACAATACGATCGGGCTTTCCGGGCTGCAGAGTATTTTTTTTTCAAGATCGGATACTTCGCACAACCCGGTCAATCCCGGGATATCTTTTACCATTATGGCAAAAGGTTTATAAGGCCGTTTTTTGCGTTCTCTTAAGAGGTGGACTGCTTCCGGATTATCCGCGTCGCAGCTGATGTGAAATCCGCCGATACCTTTTATGGCTATGATCCTGCCTGATTTCAGTAATCTTACAGTTTCAAGAAGGGCTTTCCCGCCTTTGGCCAGGGATTTTGTCCGGGAACCGCGAAGCTGGATCAATTCCAGGTTCGGGCCGCATACAGGGCAGGCATTAGGCTGGGCGTGGAAACGGCGCTGGTCGATATCTTTGTATTCGGTTTTACAGGCGGGGCACATTTTGAATCCGGCCATGGTAGTCAGGGGCCGATCGTAGGGCAGGTCCTCAATGATCGAGAAACGCGGGCCGCAGTTGGTGCAATTTATAAAGGGGTAAAGGAATCTGCGGTCATGGGGATCAAAAAGCTCTTTGAGGCAGTCGGGGCAGGTAGCTATGTCCGGGCTTATCAATGCCGATTGTTTTCGGGTTTTCAGGCTTTCTTTGATCGCAAAACAGCTGTAACCATTAGGTTTAACAAAGGTTATATCTTTTTTTGTGATCTTGGCCAGGGGAGGCAGCTCTTTCTCCAGGTTTTCGTAGAATGATAATATATCTTCCTTGGCAGCCTCCACATGTATCTCTACTCCGCTGGAAGTGTTTAAGATGAAACCGGTTAACGACAGTTCGCGGCATAGGCGGTGGATGAACGGCCGGAAGCCCACTCCCTGGACAACCCCTTCGAGGTGTATTTCTGCAGCGCTGATCATAAATCCATTTTAGCATAAAATCCGGATAACGCACGCATATTTGAAGTTATTGAGGTTATTAAGGTAAGAATTAAAATTTTCTTGACAACCCTTTGTATTTATGTTAAAAGAAAACAGGTCAGCGCAGGTAAAAGTAAATTAACAAGGGTCAGGACAATTGATAAAAGCCACGTTTATCAAAATCTAGAAATCCTGTAAGCTCAAGCATTGCTTGGGCTTTTTTTATTGCCCTTGCGGCAAGAATGTGGTTTATTTTCAAGCGCGATTAAAAAGGAGGTAGCAAATGGAACTTACGAGGCGAGAGTTTTTGAAATTGTGCAGCGCTTCAGCTGTCGGTATGGGGATATCCCAGTTGGTTGTCCCGGAATTAGTTCAGGCTATGGAACAGGCCGCTTCCACTAAACCGCCGGTTATCTGGCTTCAGGGGGCTAACTGCACCGGCTGCGTAGTTTCTTTGCTTAATACCGCGCATCCTACTATCGCGGAGGTATTGCTTAAGATCATTGACCTGCATTATCAGTCGAACGTCATGGCCGCTTCAGGCGAGACCGCGGTTAATTACCTTGATATAATAACTGAAAGGACCAAAGGCGAATATTTCCTCTTAGTCGAAGGCGCTGTGCCGACAAAAGACGACGGTATCTATTGCACCATCGGTCAGAAAGACGGCAAGGAGATGACTTTCCTTGAGACTATCAAGACCCTCGGCCCCAAGGCCAAGGCGATCATTTCCGTCGGGGATTGCGCTTCTTTCGGCGGTATACCCGCGGCAAAACCGAATCCCACGGGATGCAAGCCGGTCAGCCAGGTTGTTTCCGGGGTCCCGATCATTAATATCCAGGGATGCCCGCCGCATCCGGACTGGTTGCTGGGGACGATAGTCCATGTGCTTCTTTTTGGATTGCCGGAGCTTGACGATAAAAGCCGGCCGAAGATGTTCTACAGCGAAACCGTCCATCAAAACTGTCCCAACTATTCTTATTTCACCGAAGGTAAGATGGCTACCAAGATCGGCGAAAAAGGTTGCCTTATCCAGTTAGGCTGCAAAGGCCCTATGGCCAGTTCAGATTGTCCTTTGCGCAAATGGAACAGCGGTGTTAATTGGTGTATCGGCGTAGGCGCGCCTTGCATCGGATGCTCCAGCCCGGATTTTCCGGATGGCATGTCGCCGTTCTATTCCGCTTTACCCAAGGATAAATGGCCGAAAAAGGATAGTGAGATCGCTTAGTCAATTTACCGGACACCCGGCCTGAAATAATGGCGCGGGGTGGACACCCGGCGCAATCGGAATATGCGCCGGTGTTGATTCTCTAATCAAGGAGGTTTTGATGGCTACCCAGAAAATAGTAATAGATCCGGTAACAAGGATCGAAGGTCATTTGAAAATAACCTGCGAAGTTGATGACGGTAAGATAACCGACGCCTATAGCACCGGTACCATGTGGCGCGGCATCGAGACGATATTAAGGGGCCGCGATCCCCGCGACGCACAGCATATCACCCAAAGGATCTGCGGCGTATGCCCTATGGCACATGGAACAGCCTCGACCCTTTGTCTGGATGACGCGTTCAAGGTCACTGTCCCGGATAACGGGAGGATCATCCGCAACTTGCTTTTAGGTTCCAACCACATCCAATCGCATATACTGCATTTTTATCACCTGGCAGCCCTGGACTATGTTGTCGGGCCTGACATCCCGCCGTTCGTCCCCAGGTATAAAGGAGATTTCCGTCTGCCTAAAAATCTGAATGACGCTTATGTGGCGCATTATCTCCAGGCTCTGGAGATGCGCAAGAAAGCCCATGAGATGCTGGCAGTATTCGGCGGCAAGATGCCTCCCCAGATGACCATGCTTCCCGGCGGCGTAACTGTTACGCCTACCGTGGATAAGATCGCGTCGTTCCTCTGGCGGTTGCGTGAACTCGAAGCGTTCATTAACGACGTTTATATCCCGGATGTCTTGGGCGTTGCCGAGGTATATTCCGATTACAAAAAGATCGGTATCGGGCACGGAAACCTGCTTGCTTACGGAGGGTTCCCGCTGGACAGCCAGAATAAAGAAAAGTTCTACAAGGCCGGACGTTATACCAAAGGCAGGATCGTAGGGTTTGACCCGTTGAAGATCACCGAGGATATAAAATATTCCTGGTATAAAGACGGCGGTTCCGGAAAGCATCCTTATGACGGGGTTACTGACCCTGACGCTGAAAAGAAAGACGCTTATACCTGGCTTAAAGCCCCCAGATATGAAAATCAGCCGTATGAAGTAGGGCCTTTAGCCAGAATGTGGGTGAACGGCGATTATCGCCAGGGTATTTCGGTTATTGACCGCCACGCTGCCCGCGCTTTAGAGGCGAAAAAGATCGCTGAGGCGATGGAAGGCTGGCTGCTCCAGTTGAAACCCGGCGCTCCTTCTTATGCGGAATGCAAGGTCCCGGAATCAGGAGAAGGCATGGGTTTGACCGAAGGCGCCCGCGGCGCGTTGGGGCATTGGATCAAAATATCCAAGGGCAAGATCGAGAATTATCAGGCGGTAGTCCCTACTACCTGGAATTGCGGCCCGCGCGATGATAAAGGCGTTCGCGGACCGGTGGAAGAAGCGCTGGTAGGCACCGCGATAGTTGACGCTGAGAATCCCCTGGAGATCGTCAGGATCATCCGCTCATTCGATCCTTGTATCGCCTGCGCGGTCCATCTGATCCGGCCGAACAACGGCGGAGAAATCAAGAAGTTCCGCGTTATCTGATCCGGAATGAAAAGGATCATCGGTTGCGGTAATCTCCTGATGCAGGATGAAGGCATCGGGGTGCATCTTATAGAGTATCTCAAGGCTATGCAGATCCCGCCGGGAGTGGAACTGGTTGACGGCGGGTGCAGCGGTTTTGACCTTCTGGGGTTGATCCAGGAATCCCGGGAAGTGGTTATTGTCGACGCGGTCAAGGCCGGGGGTTCGCCGGGGGATATTTATAAGTTCTCCCCGGATGATTACCAGACCGATACCTTTCCCAAAACTTCGCTTCACGATGTCTCGCTTAAAGATATCTTCGAGATCGTTAAGAGGACAGGGAGCCTTCCCAGGATAACCATTTTCGGAGTAGAGCCAAAGACAATAGACTGGGGTATGGAACTTACGCCGGATGTGGGTAAGGCCCTGCCCAGGCTGGCGGCATTGGTCATAAAGGAGATCCAGAATGCATGAAGTCGGCGTAGCCCGGGAGATTTTGAAATTGACCCTGGATAAGGCGGGCAATAAAAAAGTAAAAAGCATCAAGATCGAATTAGGGGATGATGGCCATACAACGCCTGAGACATTAACTAACGCTTTTCAGATGGTTGCTAAAGGGTCTGTTGCTGAAGAAGCCAGGCTGGAGATAAGAAAGGTCCTTGGGCTGGAATCCCGCGTATTGGAACTGGAAGTGGAGAAGTAAACATGTTCAACGTAGGGATGCCGGAGCTGATCCTTATATTCATAGTGGCGCTGGTGATCTTGGGGCCTAAACGCCTTCCGGAGATCGGCAGGCAGATCGGCAAGGCCATGTCCCAGTTAAAACGTGTTACAAACGACCTGAAGCAGGCGCTGGAAAACGAGCCGCCTGAGGATATAAAAGACGAAGTCAGAGAAAAACTTGGAAAAACCCCCGACGATAAGACATCCTGATGACCCTCTCCCTTTATTGGAGCATCTGGGTGAGTTAAGAAAAGGGCTGGTTTATTCGGCAATAGCGATATTCGCCTGCGGCAGCGCGGTTTATTCCAAGGTAAATATCGTGATCGAGAATATCGCCGCGCCGGTTGGTAAGCTTTATTTTATCAGCCCGTTTGAGGCTTTCTGGTGCCAGATCAAAATAGCTTTTTTTCTCGGCCTTTTGTTGAGCCTGCCGGTTGTTCTTTTTCAGGTGTGGAGTTTTGTCCAGAAGGGGCTTTTGCCCAGGGAAAAGAGATATGTCCTCCTGGTGACAATAGTTTCGTTCCTGCTTTTTGCCGCCGGAGCGTTTTTTTGTTATTTTTTGATCCTTCCCGTCGGGGTTAAGTTCCTTTTGGCTACCGGATCCGATGTGGTCATCCCGATGCTGAGCATCTCGAGGTATCTTTCTTTTGTGATAGGGCTGGTATTTTCGTTCGGTATGGTTTTTGAACTGCCGGTAGTCATAGGTTTTCTGGTCAAGGCCGGTATGCTCAAAGCGCGGACTTTGATCAAACAGTGGAGATTCGCCGTTGTCGTTATATTTATCGCGGCAGCGGTGTTTACGCCCGGCCCTGATGTTTTTTCGCAGGCTTTAATGGCGGGGCCGCTTTTAATTCTGTACGCAATAAGCGTAGTAATAGCTAAAATAATCGAGAGGAGGAGATAATGAAAGGTATAGGCATGGGGGAATTGATCGTTATCCTGCTGATAGTTTTGGTTATTTTCGGCGCCGGAAAGATCCCGGACATATTCAAGTCTTTCGGCCAGGGGATCAAGGAATTCAAGAAGGGAATGAATGAGAAGCCCGACGAGGAAAAGCCGGCCAAGAAGGAATAAAAAAGCTTGACAAAACGGGCATTGTTTTGTATCCTAAGTATCATAAGGATATAGATTTAAGTATAAATAGGGGCGATAATAAAGGAGGTGTTTGATGCGGAAATGGGCATTATTGGTTTTGTTGTTAACCTTCGGTTTTGTAACGGTAGGGGCTTTATTCCTGGGCAGTAATACTGTTTCGGCGCAGGAACAGAAATATGTCGGCGCTGAAAAATGCAAAGGCTGTCATCCCCAGCAGTTCACGGATTTCGAAAGCCGTAAATTTACCAAGGCCTGGTCAGTCCTGCAGATGCGCGGCAAGACCAAGGATCCGACATGTCTGGTTTGCCATGTTACCGGATACGGCCAGCCCGGCGGGTTTATTTCCGAAGATGCAACCCCCCAGTTAAAGTACAAGCAGTGTGAGGTTTGCCATGGCGCCGGAAATCTCCATGTAAATAATCCCGGAGATACTTCTGCCCGTCAGGCAATGAAGGATTATGTGAGCAAGCGTAATGTCTGCATTGATTGCCACAAATGTATGAAGACCCACAAAGAAGCTGACTTTTAACAGTAAGTGCGAAATAGATAACGAACGCGTGTTTTAATATGTTGATTGAAAAGCGGCTCCCGGTGAGCGACGAGAGTTGCCGGGAGCCGCAGTAATATTACGAGGTTTCAGCGTCTTTATCTTAAATCATTTTTCAAGGATCGAATAGCGGCAGGGTCGGAAAAAACAATTGGTGATTATTAACAAGGTAAACCCAGGAGGGCGAGATGTTGGAAGTCTTGAAGAAATCCATAGGAACTAAACTTACCCTGTGGCTTAGTATCGGCTTGATCATTATCCTTTCAATAATCACCATGATGAATGTCGTATCTCAGAATAAGACATTATTTAACAGGGAAAGTGATACTGCGGAAAAACTTTCGGATAGTGTTTTTACCGCCATACGTTACCCGATGATGACCGGGGACCAGGATGTGATCCAGATGCAATTCGATCAGTATAAGGATTTAAAAGGGATCGTCGGGATGCATCTCTTGGACCACACCGCGACCATCAAACGGACCACCGATAAGGCTTTGAAGGAGCAAAAGCTTAATACTGCTGCCATCGATGCCGCGTTGCATGGAAAAGCTTTTTCCGGCCTGGATAATTCTTTAACCGGGAAAAAGCGGGTTTTTACGATAATCCGGCCGATCAAGAATGAAAAGAAATGCGCTTCCTGCCATGGTTCGGCTACTGAAATCTTGGGTGTTTTAAGGATCGCTTTGGACTGGGCTCCTATTGAACAGGATATGGCAATGACGAAAAAGTCAAATATCTTCTTTTCTGTAGTCGGCCTGGGTTTGATGGGATTCCTGGTCTTTTTCCTGTTAAAAGTAATGTTAAGCGCTCCTGTCGGCGTGTTGATAAAAGGAACTATTCCTTTGAGCGCGGGTGATTTGACCCAGAAGATAAAGATAATCGGCAAAGATGAATTGGGAAGGCTTGCCGATGCCTTTAATAATATAATCAGCTCGATGAACCAGATCGTTTCACAGGTGCGTTCAAGCGCCGACAAAGTAGCCAGCTCCGCGCAGGAGATGTCTTCTTCGGCCGAAGAAATGAACGCAACCACGCAGGAGGTATCCAACGCTATACAGAAGGTCAGCAAAGGCGCTAATACCCAGGCGGAGAAGGTCGAAGAAACATTTGAGACCATGGAGAAGACCTCGTCCAGCATCAAACAGATGGTTTCCAACGCGCAGACCGCAAGCCTTGCAGTAAGCCATACCAGCACCAGAGCGGAGGCCGGCAGGGTTATTGCCCAGGAAACCGTGGATAAGATCGAGAGGCTTACCGCTACCGTAGGCGATACCGCTAAGGTTATTCAAAACCTCGGTCAGATGTCGCAACAGATCGGTGAGATCACCGAGACCATTACCTCTATCGCTGATCAGACCAATCTCCTCGCCCTTAACGCCGCTATCGAAGCCGCGCGAGCCGGAGAAGCCGGACGCGGGTTCGCGGTCGTTGCCGAAGAAGTAAGGAAGCTTGCAGAAGGCTCAGCTGAAGCCGTGCGTAAGATCGGCGGGCTTATCCGTTCGATCCAGAGCGAGACCAACCGCGCGGTGAACGCCATTGAGACAAGCTCTAAGGAAGTTCAGGAAGGCAAGGTTCAGGTTTCCAAGATCGCCGATGTTTTGACAGAAATAAATAAAGCCGCCCGCGAGGCCGCCGGCATTGCCAACGATATCGCTACTGCCGGTCAGGAACGGGTGGTTGAGGTCGACCGTACAGTAAAATCAATAAATGAAGTAGCTTCTATTGCCAAAGAATCAGCTTCTACTGTTCAGGAAGTATCTTCCAGCACCCAGGAGCAGACCGCTTCCATGGAAGAAATGTCCGCCTCAGCTCAGGAACTTGCCCGTCTGGCCATGGACCTGAAAGAGCTGGTTGGAAAGTTCAAACTGGAAGATAAAGAGAACAACTCGGGCAGAAAAAGAGAAGCATAATAAAGAAAATACTGTCAGTAACAAAAAAGCCCCGCAGGTAAAACCTGCGGGGCTTTTTTTATTCTAAAGCTTCTTAAATAGGGATCGTGCTTACTTTATTGAATTTAACGCCTACTTCAAAACGGCTTTTATTTTTGGGGTCGTTGAGCGGATTGATCCAGGTAACTTCCCCTTTGACGTAGAAGGGGCCGATATGCGGGATTATCTTGAATTGCCCGGAAATGACCGATCCGATCTGGGTTTGGCTTTCCAGAAGTATTCTCATTCCGCCGGGGCTTATATCCAGCAGAAATCCTTCTTCGGCATCTTTGCCGTCTTTATTCAACGCGGTTTTTCCTTTTGTCGCCAGCCTGGTATATTTGCGTCTTTCTTTCATTGTTATCCTCCTAGCACAGAGGTGCACACCAGCCTATCCTGTAAGGCTGGGTGTAGTGATCCGAGATGCACCCCAATCTTTCCAGCTTAACCATATTATACCCAAAAAATACCAAAAATCAAGACCCGGAGTTGAGAATACTATTGACTAAAAAGGTTTTTCTTTCTATTATATATTACATATCCGGTGTATGTAAAAGGAGAAGGAAGATGAGAGTGATCGTTACCGGCGGTGCCGGTTTTATCGGCAGCTGCCTGATCCATAAGCTCAATAAAGAGGGGATAAACGATATAATCGTTGTCGACCATCTTGACGAGTCTTTAAAATGGAAGAACCTGGTCGGCAAGTCGATCGAGGATTATATCGCCAAAGAGAAGTTCCTGGACGCGTTGGAATCGGCTAAACTTAAGGCCCCTTTTGATTTTATTATCCATATGGGCGCCTGCAGCTCGACTACCGAGACTGACGGCGAATACCTTATGGAGAACAATTATCTTTATTCCAAGCGGCTGGCTAAATGGGCGTTAGCTAAGAAAGTCCCTTTCCTTTACGCCTCATCGGCGGCTACTTACGGGGATGGATCGTTGGGTTATAGCGACGAGGACAAGGTTTCCGAGAATTTGAAACCGCTGAACCTGTACGGCTATTCCAAGCAGCTCTTTGATTTGTGGCTTATAAGGAATGGGTTGACTTCCAAAGTCACCGGTTTCAAGTTCTTTAACGTATTCGGCCCGAATGAGTATCATAAAGATAATATGCGCAGTGTTATCGCCAAGGTCTTTGAAAGCGTGAGCCGCGGGGAAAAGATGCGTTTGTTCAGGTCTTATGTGAGTCAATATCCCGACGGCGAACAAAAACGCGATTTTATCTATGTTAAGGACGCTGTAGACATCGTTTATTATTTTATGGAACATCCGGATAAGCACGGGATATTCAATGTGGGCACGGGAAATGCCCGCAGTTGGAATGACCTTGCCCGCGGACTTTTCAGCGCTTTAGGCAAGCCGGCGCAGATCGAGTATATCGATATGCCCGGGCAGATACGCGATAAATACCAGTATTTTACCCAGGCTGACCTGAGTAAATTGAGGAACGCGGGTTGCTCCAAACAGTTCCGTACTCTCGAGGAAGCGATCGTCGATTACTCGGGATATCTGAAAAATAACAGTTATCTGTAAAGGACAAATGAAAAGATTTATATTCTATTTGATCAGATGGCAGTTAAGCACGCCTATACTATGGCTGGCAGTCAAGCAATTGGGCGTGGGTATATGGTCCACGGTGATCGCCAACCTTATCGGCGGAGCGATATTTTTCTGGGTCGACAGGTTTATTTTTACTTCCGCGGCATTCGAGGTATGGCATACCAAGGATAAAGGCCAGTGCGATAAGTGCGGCAAGATCGCCAATGTCTGGCGGCTGGTAAAAACCAAGGATTACGACCGGTCAGGCGCCGAACCGAAATTCCTCTGTATAAAGTGTTCCAAGGAGAAACTTAAAGAGCTGCAGGACAAAGGGATAAAGACAGGGCACTCATTCTGATATGAAAGACGGAATTATAGTCATAAATAAACCTAAAGGCATGACTTCGCACGATGTCGTGGATTTTGTGCGTAAGAAATTGAAGATGCGCAAGGTCGGCCATGCCGGGACCCTTGATCCGGCCGCTACCGGGGTACTGGTTATCCTTTTGGGCAGATGCACCCGGCTGTTCGATAAGTTTTTGACCTATGACAAAGAATATGTGGCTACCTTGACCCTGGGATCCCGGACCTCAAGCGGCGATCTTGAAGGAAATGTCCTGGAAACTAAAGATTTCAGCCATATCGACGAGGCTATGGTAAAAAACGCCATGCCCGCGTATATCGGCGATATCAAACAAGTCCCGCCAATGGTCTCCGCGGTAAAATACCAGGGCAAGCGGCTTTATAAACTGGCGCGGAAAGGCCAGCAGGTCGAGCGTATCCCCCGCGATGTGCGGATCAAGGAACTTAAGCTTATTGAATTCAAATTGCCGGATGTTCAGTTCTATCTCAAATGTTCCCGCGGCACTTATGTGCGCCAGCTGGCTGAAGACCTGGCAGTGGATCTAAAATGCGTGGGGCATGTTTCCCGGATCGAAAGGTTGAGCATAGGCCCGTTCAATATTGAATCCGCGTTAGGGCTTTCGGACATAGAAGAAAGCAAGATCCAGCCATTTTTTGGTTAAAAAACCGCAGTAAACGCGCTTTTCCCGCTGTTAAAGCCCCTGAAAAAGGCGCTTTTTCCCTGACTTTTCGGTAAAGCTAATAAGATTGACACATCGTAATTTATACTATATAATTATAGAACTATGGAACTTAATGAGATCATTCTGCAGAGAAAGGCTAAATTAGAGGCCTTAAAAGAGAAAGGTATCCCGGTTTACGATAAGCCGTATTCAGGATGCCTTGATATTGCGGGCGTTATCAACGGCTTTCAGGAAGGCCTGAAGGTAGCTGTTTGCGCCAGGCTTACCGCCAAACGCGGGCATGGTAAAGTTGTCTTTGCCGACTTGCGGGATTCCACCGGCCGGATCCAGATCTATTTTAAAGCGGATGTGATCGGCCCGGAAAAGGCCGCTATCCTGGAAAATATCGAGGTCGCTGATTTTATCGGGGTCCAGGGGGAACTATTCAAAACGCATACCGGAGAACTGACGATAAAGGTAGAGGATTTTATCGTCTTATCCAAGGCCATGCGGCCTTTGCCCGAGAAATGGCATGGATTAAAGGACGTGGAGATACGCTACCGTCAGCGTTACCTGGACCTGGTTTCTAACGAGGATGTACGCAAGGTTTTTGTCGCCCGGTCCCGGATCATCAAGTCTTTAAGAAAGACCCTGGATGAAAAAGGCTTTCTGGAAGTGGAAACCCCGATGATGCATGATATCCCCGGAGGGGCGGCGGGAAGGCCTTTTAAGACGCACCATAATGAGTATGACATGGACCTTTTCCTGCGCATAGCCCCGGAGCTTTATCTTAAGAGATTGCTGGTCGGCGGCATGGATAAGGTATATGAAATAAACCGTTCTTTCCGCAACGAAGGCGTCTCTATAAAGCATAACCCGGAATTCACCATGCTTGAGGTTTACGCGGCATACGCCAATTATGAAGTGATGATGCATTTATGCGAAAGCCTGATCGTTGCCGCCGCCCAGGAGGCATGCGGAAAGATGGAGTTGAGCTATCAGGGTAAAACAATAGACCTTACCCCGCCGTGGAAAAGGATATCGTTCGCCGACCTGGTAAAAGAAAAGTTCGGGATAGTCCCGTCCGATACCGAGCAGGCGATGCTGGAGAAGCTCAAGGCCCGCGGGTTTGCCAAGGATATGGATAAACTCAGCAGGACCCAGATCAATAAGGTGATCGAGGATACTCTTGAGGAAGGGTTGAACATCAACCCGACTTTTGTAACCGATTATTACACCAGCCTCTGCCCGCTGGCTAAAACTAAAAAGGATAATCCGCTGATATCGGAAAGGTTTGAATTATTCATTGCCGGCATGGAAGTGGGCAATGCCTATTCGGAGTTGAATGACCCCCAGGAACAAAAACTGCGTTTCGAAGAAGAAGTTAAGAACCCCGGAGAGACCGGACATAAGGTAGTGGATGAGGATTATGTCCTGGCATTAGAGCATGGTATGCCGCCTGCCGGAGGCCTGGGTATAGGCATAGACCGTCTGGTCATGCTTTTGACCGATCAACCTTCTATCCGCGATGTCATTTTGTTTCCCTTGTTAAGGTCCGCAGGGGAAAAACAGGTTTAAAGTCCCGCGACAATGCGCGCTAATCTATTCATCAGCTGGCGTTATCTGGTCACCCAAAGAAAAGAGAAATTCTTGTCGTTGATAAGTATTATCTCTATTCTGGGGATCGCTATAGGGGTCATGGCCCTGATCGTGGTAATCGGGGTAATGTCCGGTTTTGATAAGGATCTGCGCGACCGGATAATCGGCAACTACGCGCATATTACTGTTTCTTCATACCGGCCGATGGAATACGCGGATTTCGAGGCCATCGCAGCGAAGTTAAAAGCCGAGTCCCATATCCGCGGTCTGAGCCCTTATCTGCAAGCCCAGGTCCTGATCGAAGAGAGCAACAAATTCATGGCTTTGGGGATAAAGGGGATCGATCCCGAGAAAGAAAAAAAGGTCACCCGGCTGGAGAAATACATAACCAGGGGAGCGCTGGCCGGGCTTAAAGGCGACACGGTCATAATCGGCAAGGAACTGGCTTCATACCTCGGGCTTGATCTTGGCTCGGAACTGAATATTTATTCGCCGTTAGGCAAACAGTATAAATTGAAGGTCGCCGGAGTCTTTAGTTCCGGGATGTATGATTATGACCTTAATTTGATCATTGTCGATCTGGCGACAACCCAGAAGATATTGGGCGCGCCAAACCAGATCAGCGCCATAGCCGTAAAACTGGATGATCTTTATCAGGCTGATAAGCTGAAGAAACGTATTGCCGGGTTGATCGGTTATGATTACAGCCTGAAAACCTGGATGGAGGCTAACCAGAATTTCTTCGCGGCCCTGAAACTGGAAAAATTGACCATGTTCATCATCCTTACCTTGATCATCCTGGTGGCTTCGTTCAACATCATCAGCACACTGGTAGTCCTGGTGGTGGAAAAGACCAAGGATATCGGGGTTTTTAAGAGCATCGGGATGAGCGAGGCCAACATACGCAGGATATTCACTTACGAAGGATTGATCATTGGTTCATTAGGCACGGCTATCGGGACTTTGGGCGGCCTGGGTATTTGCGGCCTCCTGAAGAAATACCAGTTCATTAAATTGCCGCAGGATATATATTATATCGACAGCCTGCCGGTGGCTTTGGAGATCTGGCCGGATCTTATCCTGATCGCCTCGGCCGCTATGGGTATTACCATGCTGGCGACCATTTATCCGGCTTTAAAGGCCAGCCAGATGAAGCCGGTAGAGGCATTACGTTACGAATAATGATAGAGGCTATAGGCGTCCATAAGGTTTATAGAAACGCGGGCAAAGAACTCAACGTATTGAAAGGGTTAAGCCTTAAGATCGAAAAAGGGAAGTTTACCGCGTTAGTCGGTCCTTCGGGAGCGGGGAAATCCACGCTTTTGCATATATTGGGCGGTTTGGATGAGCCGACCCGGGGCAAGGTTGTTTTTAACGGCGAGGATATTTACCGGCTTAATGATCTGACCCTTGCCCGGATAAGGAATAAACAGGTAGGTTTCGTCTTTCAATTCTATAACCTGCTTTCGGAATTCACGGTTTTGGAAAATGTGATGATGCCGGTTTTGATCGGCTGCGTGAACAAGGTCCAACAGGCGGCCGGCCGGAAGAAAGCCTTAGAGCTTTTAGGCAGGATGGGATTGGCCCAAAGGCTTGGCCATTTCCCTACCGAGCTTTCCGGAGGCGAGAAGCAAAGGGTGGCTATCGCCCGTGCGCTGATAAATGAGCCCAGCCTGCTTTTGTGCGATGAGCCTACGGGTAACCTTGATTCCCGGACCGGCGAAGAGATCATTTATTTGATCAGGAAGATCAGCGGGGAAAATAGGATGACCGTGGTGATGGTAACGCATAACCAGGAATTAGCCGCGACTGCCGAGCGGGTGTATCATTTGAAGGATGGGATATTGGTTAATTGAGAATATTCAGCAAGGTTTTAAGATCCTTCAGGGCAGTTGCCCTTCAGGATCAAATTTTCGTTCTATAGTGATATTTGGTGAGGTTTTAAGATCCTTCGGGGCATCTGCCCCTCAGGATCAATTTTTTCTTCTATAATGATGTCTGGAAAAAATTGAGGAGGTAGGAATGAAGATTTATATCGATGGGAAATTTTACGATAAGGAGAACGCCAAGATATCGGTGTTCGACCACGGCCTTTTATACGGCGACGGCGTGTTTGAGGGGATCCGCGCCTATGACCGGCTGGTCTTTAAGCTGAAAGAGCATATCGTCAGGCTTTATGAATCCGCGCATTCGATAATGCTTAAGATCAATATGACCCAGGAGCAGATGATCAAGGCGGTCGTGCAGACCCTGAAAGCGAATAATCTGGACGACGCTTATATACGTCTGGTGGTGACCAGGGGCGTGGGCGACCTGGGGCTTGATCCACGCAAATGCTATGGCGGAAGCTCAGTGATCATTATCGCCGATAAGGTTTCGCTTTATCCGGAGAAAGTATACAAGCAGGGTATAGAGATCATTACCGTGCCTACAGTGCGCAATATGCCGGAGATGGTCAACCCGCAGATAAAGTCCTTGAATTACCTGAACAATATCCTGGCCAAGATCGAGGCGGTGAACTGCGGCTACGATGAGGCGATCATGATGGATTCGCTGGGTTATGTGGCGGAATGCACCGGCGACAATATCTTTATCGTCAAGAACAACGAACTTTATACCCCGCCGCAGTGCATGGGGACATTAAGAGGGATCACCCGCGACGCAGTGCTGGAACTTGCGTCCCTGGCTAAGATCCCTGTCCATGAGCATGTGCTTACCCGGCATGAAGTTTATATCGCCGATGAAAGTTTTCTTACCGGAACCGCCGCGGAGGTCATTCCCGTGGTCAAGGTGGACGGACGGGTGATCGGCAGCGCCAAGCCGGGCAAGATGACCCTGAAATTAATGGACCTGTTCAAGAAGATGACCAAAAAATACGGAGTAAAGTATTGATGCTTTGCGATAACTGCAAGAATAACCCGGCTACAGTCCATTTGACCGAGATAGTCGATGAGCAGATGACCGAACTGCACCTCTGTGAGGAATGCGCGAAGAAGAAGAGCAGCCAGATGGAGCAGCAGTTCGGGCTATCCGACCTTTTGGCTGGCCTGGCGGATTTTGAAAAGCCGGTAGAGGATAAGGACGCCGTGTCTATCCAGTGCCCCAATTGCGGGCTTACGTACAAGGATTTCAAGAAGATCGGCAGGCTTGGCTGCAGCGAATGTTACGACACGTTCAAGAAGTTCCTTTCGCCTCTTTTGAAGAGGATACACGGCTCAAGCGTTCATTGCGGTAAATGCCCGGTTAAGGCAGGCAGGCCTTCGAAGAAGGAGCTTGACCTGGTGGACCTGCGTTTAAAGCTGCAGAAAGCGGTTGAGGCTGAGGAATATGAAGAGGCGGCGAAACTTCGCGACCGGATAAAACAGGTCCAGGATAAAAAGGCGCAAGCCGAGGACAAAGGACCGGAAAAATAATATGGTGCTTAACGACCTGTTAAATCATACCAGTGAGTGGTTGAAAGGGACCGGGCCTAACTCGGATATCGTTATTTCCAGCCGGATCCGTTTTGCCCGCAACCTGGATAAAATGCCTTTTCCTCACTGGGCCGATAAAAAACAATCAAAACAGGTCCTGGATATTGTGGAAAAAGGCGCGGCTGAATGCGATTTTCTTAAGAAAACCACTGTGTTCGAGATGGCTGACATGGATAACGTGGATAAGCAGTTCCTGATCGAACGCCACCTGATGTCTTATGAACATGCGCAGAAGAACGATCCCAAGGCGGTGATCATAGATGACGAAGAGATCATCGCACTTATGGTCAATGAAGAAGACCATTTAAGGCTGCAGGTGATGCAATCCGGCTTCAATCTTTATGAATGCTGGAATATAATCAATAGCATCGATGACAGCCTCTCTAAAAGATTATCTTACGCCTTTCAACCGGACTGGGGTTATTTGACCGCCTGTCCGACTAATACCGGCACAGGCATGCGCGGTTCGGTGATGCTGCATTTGCCCGCACTGGTGATGTCCAGGCAGATAAATCAGGTGCTGGCAGCCATATCCAAGCTCAGTTTTACCGCCCGCGGCTTATACGGGGAAGGCACCCAGGCGATGGGCAACTTTTTTCAGGTTTCCAACCAGGTATCACTGGGGCACAGCGAGACCGAGATAATCGAGAATATCAACAGCCTGATCCGCCAGATCATCGAGCAGGAGAATCAGGCCAGGGATGTCATTCTTAACCAGAATAAGGCGCTGTTGGAAGATAAGATCAACCGCAGCTACGGCATTTTGAAGAGCGCGCACATAATCACCAGCCAGGAGACTACGGACCTGATGTCCCTGGTCAGGATGGGCTGCGACATGGGCATTATAAGGGATATAGACCGCAGGAGGGTAAATGAATTATTCATTATTACCCAGCCCGCGCATCTTCAGAAGATAGAAGGTAAGAAACTTTCCGCGCAGGAGAGGGATTTGAAGAGGGCGGAACTTATACGCAACCGGCTGAATAAGTCATAATAATAACCATCCAATAACAAGGGGTAGAGCAATGTTTAATCGTTTTACGGAACGCGCCAGGAAAGTGATCATCTTAGCCAAAGAAGAGGCAAAGAGGTTTAACCACGATTACATCGGGACAGAGCATATCCTTTTAGGGCTTATCCGCGAGGGCGAAGGCGTAGCCGCCAATGTCCTGGAAAAGATGGGGGTTTCCCTGGAGAATATCCGGATCGAGATCGAAAAATTAGTCCAGCCCGGACCGGCTACCCAGATAATGGGGGACTTGCCTTTTACGCCCAGGGCAAAGAAGGCCCTGGAGTTAGCCGCTGAAGAGGCCCGTTCCCTGGGGCATAATTATATCGGGACTGAACATCTGTTATTGGGGCTTATCCGCGAAGAAGAAGGCGTGGCCTCGCAGGTGCTGCTCAACCTGGGGTTGGATCTGAGCACAGTCCGGAACAAGGTCATGGAAGTCCTGGGTTCGGAACTTCCGGGATTCGGCGCCCAGACTGCTGCCAAGACCAAGACCCCGGCGCTGGACGCGTTCGGCCGGGATCTTACCGCCCTGGCTAAGGAAAACAAACTTGATCCGGTGATCGACCGCAAGAACGAGATCGAGAGGGTCATTCAGATATTAAGCCGCAGGACTAAGAATAATCCGGTCCTGCTGGGCGAGGCAGGCGTGGGAAAGACCGCTATTGTCGAGGGCCTGGCCCAGTCGATTATTGCCGGAAATGTTCCGGAGTTATTAAGGCATAAACGCCTTATTGTCCTGGACCTGGCTTTAATGGTAGCCGGGACCAAATACCGCGGCCAGTTCGAAGAGAGGATCAAAGCGGTAATGGAGGAGATAAAACGTTCCCAGGATGTGATCATATTTATCGATGAGTTGCATACTCTGGTCGGAGCGGGCGCTGCCGAAGGCGCGATCGACGCGTCCAATATATTAAAACCCGCGCTTTCCCGCGGCGAGATACAGTGTATCGGCGCCACTACCATGGATGAATACCGCAAGTATATCGAAAAAGACGCGGCTCTGGACAGGCGTTTTCAGACTATCATGGTCGAGCCTCCGTCTGTTGAGCAGACCATCGATATATTAAAGGGGCTGCGCGAAAGATATGAAACGCACCACAAAGTCATTTACACGGATGAGGCTTTGGCGGCGGCGGCAAAACTTTCTGACCGTTATATATCCGGAAGATTCATGCCGGATAAAGCCATTGATCTGATCGATGAGGCGGGTTCGCGCGCCAGGTTGAACGTTCTGGTAGTTCCTCCGGAGATAAAAGAATTTGAGGCGAAGGTCGAGTCGCTGAAAAAAGAAAAAGAGGTCCATATCAAGAACCAGGATTTTGAGAAAGCCGCTGCCTTAAGGGACCAGGAAAGGATCGCCAGGGAAGAACTGGAACGTTTGAACCGGGAATGGAGCCAGACCAAGGATAAGATCAAGCCTGAACTTACGGAAGAGGATATGGCTAAGATCGTTTCCCAGTGGACAGGCGTTCCTATATTCCGGCTGGAAGAAAAAGAAGGCGAGAAGCTTTTAAAGATAGAAGAAGAATTGCATAAGCACGTGGTCGGCCAGGAAGAGGCGATATCCGCTATCGCCCACGCGGTCAGGCGTTCGCGCGCAGGCATAAAAGACCCGCGCCGGCCTATAGGATCATTCATATTCCTCGGGCCTACCGGCGTAGGCAAGACTCTATTAGCCAGGGCATTGGCGGAGTATATGTTCGGCGATGAAGACGCGCTGATCCAGCTGGATATGTCCGAATACATGGAAAAATTCAACGTTTCCCGTTTGATCGGCGCTCCTCCGGGGTACGTGGGTTATGAAGAGGGCGGACAGCTTACCGAGAAAGTAAGGCGCAGGCCGTACTCGGTGATCCTGCTTGATGAGATCGAGAAAGCCCATCCCGATGTGTTCAATCTTCTCCTTCAGGTATTCGAGGACGGAAGGCTTACCGACAGTTTCGCCCGCAAGGTGGATTTCCGAAATACCATTATGATCATGACCTCTAACGTCGGAGCGGAGCTTGTCCGTAAATCCGGGGCTATCGGTTTTAAGAATCAAAAGGAAGAAGTGACTTATCAGGATATGAAGGGAAAGCTTCTGGAAGAGGTAAAGCGCACCTTTAAGCCGGAGTTCCTTAACCGTATAGACGATATCATAGTCTTCCGGCCTCTGGTAAAGGAAGACCTGGTTAAGATCGTGGATATCGAAATTGCCCATGTGGCTGAACGGTTGAAGGATCAGGAGATAAAGCTGGAAGTTTCGCAGGAAGCGAAAGAATTCCTGATCGAGAAAGGTTTTGACCCGGTATTCGGGGCAAGGCCGCTGAAGAGGACTATCCAGCGGTTCCTTGAGGATCCTTTGGCCTCTGAGATAATCTCCAAGAAGTTCAAGGAGAATATGACTATCAAGGTCAGCCGCAAGAATGAAGAGCTGGTTTTTGAAATATGATGAATAGAATAATAGATAGAGCGGCTGCCCGGCTGGAGGAGTTTCTTCTTTTTCTGGGCGGCATGGCGAAATTGATCTCTCAGACTTTTGTCTGGACATTCATTCCGCCTTACAGCAGGAAGCGCATCTTTGAACAGTCCAAGAAAGCGGGTTTGGACAGCCTGCTGATAATCGGGCTGATCTCGTTTTTTCTGGGGGTGATCTTCGCTTTCCAGATATCCTATTTGATGCGCAGGCTGGGCTCTGAACTTTACATCGCCAGCATTGTTTCGCTGGCCATTGTCCGGGAACTAGGGCCCGTAATAACCAGCCTGGTGGTGGCCGGCAGGGTTGGCGCGGCGATCACCGCGGAGATCGGCTCAATGCAGGTCACCGAACAGGTCGACGCGCTGGAAACCCTGGCCGCTAATCCGGTAAAATACCTGGTAGTGCCGCGCTTTATCGCGCTGACCCTGATGCTGCCGATACTCACCCTTTTTGCGGATGTCATCGGGATCTTCGGAGGATGGCTTATCTGCGTGGCTAAACTGGGAATATCTTCCCAGATGTATTTGAATGTCACTATCGATGCTTTGATGTTCAAGGATATATTCACCGGCCTGGCCAAGACGATATTCTTCGGGATGATCATCGCCTTTGTCAGCTGTTATGAGGGGTTTAACGTCGAAGGCGGGGCTGAGGGCGTGGGTAAGGCTACTACGCAGTCAGTGGTTGTTTCGTTCATCCTGATCATCGCCTGCGACTGTTTTTTTACCGCGCTTTTCTATTTTATTTTTCCTTAAAAATGGTCGAACTTCAGGGTTTGCACAAAACGTTCAATTCGCATCACGTGCTTAATGATCTGAACCTTTCTGTTAAAAAAGGCACTACCCTTGTGGTCATCGGACGCTCCGGCTGCGGCAAGAGCGTTATGCTCAAGCATATAATCGGCGTTTTAAGGCCGGACAGCGGCAGTGTATTCATTGACGGGCAGAACATCTGGGAGCTTAAACGCAGGGATATGGAGCGTTTAAGGAAACGGATGAATATGGTTTTTCAGGGCGGGGCGTTATTCGATTCTTTGACCGTGGGCGAGAATGTCGGATTTGAGCTTATTGAAGAGGGCAAGGTGAGCGAGGCTGAACTGCGCGAAAAGGTAAAAGAATCCCTGAGCCTGGTGGATCTTTCCGGCATCGAGGGCCTTATGCCTTCGGAGTTAAGCGGCGGGATGCGCAAGCGCGTATCCCTGGCCAGGGCGATCTGCACCAAGCCCGAGCTTTTGCTTTACGATGAACCGACTACCGGGGTGGACCCGATCACCGCGGACAGCATAAACGATTTGATCCGCAGTCTTCATGATAAATTAAACGTTACTTCCATCGTGGTCACCCACGATATGAAAAGCGCGTATAAGATAGCCGACAGGATCGCCATGCTTTACCAGGGCAGGATCATCGCCGAAGGAACGCCTTCGCAGATCGAGAATACCGATAATCCCGTGGTCCGTCAGTTCATCAACGGCTTGGCCCGCGGGCCGATAACCGAATCCACCGACAATTAATATAAACGGAGGTTTGCAATGACATTCGGAACAAGCAAATTAGAATTAAAGGTAGGGGCGTTTGTTTTTATCGGCCTGATCGTGCTTTCAATATTCGTGTTATTGGTGGGGGATTTCAAGACCATGCTTTCGACCCAAAAGATAAATTTCGTCTTTAATTTCATAAACGGGGTTAAGAACGGCGCGCCGATCAGGTACGCCGGCGTGGATATCGGCGAGGTAAAGCAGATCAGCCTTTTCTATTCCCCGGAAGAAAAGAAAGAAAAGGTCCTGGTGGCCGGAGTGGTCAAAAAAGGCGTGCGCATGCCGGTGGATTCGAGTATCTGGGTCAATACCCTGGGGCTTTTGGGAGAGAAATACATCGATATTATCCCCGGCAAGGACTATGATAATTTTATCAAAGCGGACCAGACTATGATAGGCACTGATCCATTCGCCATGCATGAATTCGGCGAACTGGCCAAGAATATCGCCAAGAAACTGGATGACAGCATGGTGGAGGTGCAGCAACTCGCCGGTTCGGTCAATTCCCTGGCTAAGAATCTTGACGACGGAATATCCAAAGTCAAGAATGCCGAAGGGACCATCGGGAAACTGCTTTACGACGATAGACTCTATAACGACCTGAGCGACATGGTCGCGGATATCAAGAGGAATCCCTGGAAATTATTCTGGAAGGCTAAGGAAAAGCCGGCGCCGAAACAGGAGCCCGCTAAGAAATAAAAGTTTTTTAAAGGCTTGGTATGAAGATAAAATCAGTATTCAGTTGCCAGAATTGCGGGTACCAGTCGGCAAAATGGCTGGGTAAATGCCCGGATTGCAACAGCTGGAATTCATTCGTCGAAGAAGATTATGCCGAAACTTCCTCTAAACCCAAAGAGAGAAGCGCTTTATATAAAGATTCGCCGGTCCTTTTAAAAGATATCCGGATAAAAGACGCTAACCGCATACCTACGGACATAGGCGAATTGGACCGCGTGTTGGGCGGGGGCATTGTTCTGGGATCGGTCGTGCTGGTAGGCGGCGACCCGGGCATAGGTAAATCCACGATCGCCTTGCAAATATCCAACCAGCTCTCCAGGAAAGGCAGGACTGTTCTTTATATAAGCGGCGAAGAATCGATATCCCAGACAAAACTGCGGGCACAGAGGCTTGCTGCAGGCGCGGATAATGACAAAGGCAGCCTTTATATCGTCAACCAGACTGACCTTTCCCTGATCAGCGAATATATCCGCAAGCTTAAGCCGGACCTGGTGATTGTTGATTCCATCCAGGTGATCTTTGAGCCGTCGATAAGTTCCTCTCCGGGCAGCGTCAGCCAGGTCAGGGAATGCGCCGGCATACTTACCCAGCTGGCTAAGACATCGGGTACCTCGATATTCATTATCGGCCATGTGACCAAGGAAGGGACGATCGCCGGCCCCAGGGTCCTGGAGCATATTGTCGATACCGTGCTTTATTTCGAGGGGGACAGGTTTTCTACATACAGGATATTGCGCGCGGTAAAGAACCGTTTTGGTTCGACCAACGAGATCGGCGTTTTCGAAATGAGCCCGGCTGGTTTGAAGGAAGTGGTTAATCCTTCGGAAATATTTTTGTCCGAGCGCCCGCAGGATGTCTCAGGCTCGGTGGTAGTGTCGGTGCTGGAAGGATCACGGCCTATATTGGTTGAGATCCAGGCCCTGGTAAGTAAATCCGGTTTTGGTTATGCCCGGCGCAGGGCAGAAGGTTTTGATTACAACCGGTTGAGCCTTTTAGTCGCTGTCCTGGAAAAAAGGATCGGATTATCTTTAGAGGCCCAAGATATATTCGTCAATGTCGCCGGAGGTATAAAAGTCGAAGATCCGGCGGCTGACCTGGCGGTGGCTATGGCGGTTAATTCCGCTTTCCGGGAAGAGCCGGTAATAGGCGATATGCTGGTTTTAGGCGAAATCGGCCTTTCCGGCGAGATCCGCAGTATAAACCAGCCTCTTTTAAGGATCAACGAAGCTGAAAAACTGGGGTTCAAACATTGTATGCTGCCTGCCAACAGCTGTAAGAATCTAGGGCATAAGCCCAAGAAAATAGAGCTGGTCCCGGTCGGGACACTGAAGCAGGCTTTGGATATAGCAAAAGGGAGGAAATAAGATGAACTTATTATCTTTACGTATTCTTTTCTTCATACTAAGCGCGGTTATCGGTTATCAGAGCATGCATCCCGCTTTGATCGGAGGGTTGATCGGCGCGGGCGTGAGTTTAACGATCATCCTTCTTGAAATAGGTATGCGCAAAGTTTCGGTGCGAGGCCTTTCCAGCGTGGTTTTCGGGCTGATCCTGGGTTTGATCATGTCTAAACTGGTGGGGGACGCTTTCAGCATTATCCCTTTGACCCCGGACAGCCTGGCGATAAGCCGGATGGTCCTGACCGTGATCTTTTGTTATTTCGGCATGGTCATAGGGTTGCGCGGAAAAGACGAGTTTAACGTGATCATACCTTATGTCCGGCTGCGCCGGCAGGACCAGGCTGAGTCATTGACCGTGGTCGATACCAGCGCGATCATTGACGGCAGGATACAGGATATCCTTAAAACGAAATTCCTGGAAGGCAAACTGGTCATTCCCCGGTTCGTGCTGAAAGAACTGCAGCAGATCGCTGATTCCACTGACCCGATAAAACGGCAGCGCGGACGCAGAGGCCTGGAGATATTGAACGCTATCCAGAAAGAAGCCGGCGGCAGCCTGAGCCTTAATGAAGATGATTTCCCGGAAGTAAAAGAGGTGGACGCCAAGCTGGTGAAGCTGGCCCAGCTTTTGGAAGGCAAGATCATGACAGTGGATTTTAATCTTAACCACGTGGCCAACCTGCAGGGGGTAAAGGTCTTGAACATAAACGAGCTGGCCAATGCCTTGAAGCCGGTTGTCTTCCCCGGCGAGAATATGCAGATCAAACTGCTTAAGGAAGGCAAAGAGTATAATCAGGCGGTCGGATACCTGGATGACGGGACTATGGTCGTGGTAGAAGACGCCCGCAGGCTGATCGGGCAGGAAGTCAAGGTAGTAGTTACCTCGGTATTACAAACGCCTGCCGGCAGGATGATCTTTACCAAGATCGTAAAATGAAGATGTATGCGACCGCTATAGTCCTGGCTGCGGGGAAAGGCCTGCGTTTCGGTTCGGCAAAACCCAAGCAGTTGATACTTTTGGGCGGCAAACCGGTGATAATCCACAGCCTGCTGGCTTTAAGCGGGTCTGAACATATAAGGGATGTCGTTCTGGTGGTTAATCCCGCCAATAAAAAAGATATCCTCGGGCAGGTGCGGAAATACCATATACCTAAAATAAGAGAAGTTGTTCTTGGCGGCAAGCGCCGGCAGGATTCTGTTTTGAACGCTTTAAAGGCGGTGGATGAGCGTTCGGAACTGGTGTTGATCCATGACGGGGTCAGGCCTTTCATCGATAGAAATTGTATCTCCCGCCTGATCCTGGAGGCGTCCAGGACAAAAGCCGCGATCCTGGGGGTGCCGGTAAAAGCGACGATCAAGAAAGTCCGCGGGCCCGGAAAAACCGGAAGTTTCGCGGTCTCTAAAACGCTTAAAAGGGACGAGCTCTGGGAAGTCCAGACCCCGCAGGCGTTCGACAGGGAACTGCTTATTAAGGCTTACCGCGGGGGGAATTCCGAGGATGTCACTGATGACGCCATGTTGATCGAGAAAATGGATAAACCGGTATCCCTGGTAATGGGCTCATACGAGAATATCAAGATAACTACGCCTGAGGATCTGGCAATAGCGCAGGCGATATTGAAAAACAACAAAGGTAAAGGTAGAGGTAAAGGTAGAGAGGATTAGTTTTTTTCTGCCTCTGTCTGGACCTATACCTATGTGGGATGTGTTTATATGATGAGAATAGGCATAGGTTATGATATTCATCGTCTGGTAAAAGGCCGTAAGCTTTATCTGGGAGGGGTGTTGATCCCTCATTCTAAAGGCCTTCTGGGACATTCTGACGCGGATGTGCTTATTCACGCTGTCTGTGACGCTTTGCTGGGCGCGGCAGGGCTTTGCGATATCGGGGAGATGTTCCCGGATACCGACCAAAGGTATAAAAATATCAGTAGTTCCATATTGCTGGCGAAAGTTGGAGCGGCATTAAAACAAAAGAGATTTAAAATAGGTAATATAGACGCGGTAATAATCGCCCAGGCGCCTAAGCTTACCGGTTTCAAGAAAGAGATCGCCGTCAGCTTAAGCAAGATATTAAAGATCAAGGCGCAAAATATCAGCATCAAGGCTAAGACTAACGAAGGGATGGATGCTTCAGGTGAATCCCTGGCAATAGCCTGTTACGCCGTAGCACTGCTTAAAAAGGGAGACTAAAGATGTTAACTATCATTATCATCCTCATAATCATCGCGGGTATCAAAGTGTATGTGATCAGCAGGATATTTGCTGATGAGATCAATGTGATCAAGCAGAGGGATCCGGCAGCCAGGAGCGACCTGGAGATTATCATGCTTTACCAGGGCCTGCACGCGCTCGTCCATTACCGCGTAGCCAACTTTTTTTATAAAAAGGGGAATTTCTTCCTGGCGCGGTTGATCAGCCAGGCGTCCAGGTTTTTCACCGGCATCGAGATACATCCCGGGGCAGCGATCGGGCGGAATTTCTTTATCGACCACGGCATGGGCGTGGTGATCGGGGAGACTGCGATAATCGGGGATAATGTGCTCATATACCAGGGGGTGACCCTGGGCGGCACCGGCCTGGAAAAAGGCAAGCGCCATCCCACTATCGGCAACAACGTGGTAATAGGCGGCGGGGCGAAGATCCTCGGTGATATCACCATCGGTGATAATTCCTATATCGGAGCCAACGCCGTAGTGATCAAGGATGTGCCGGCTAATTCCACCGTGGTCGGCGTGCCGGGAAGGATAACCAAGCAGGACGGCAAAAAGATCGACGTGAGCCTTGACCATATACATATACTCGATCCTCTGGTCCAGAATATGGAAGAGTTGGAAAGAAGGCTGGATAACTTAGAAAAGAATAAATAATCGGGATCAAAAGAAATGTCCGTTTATATACATAATTCCCTTAGCCGCAAAAAAGAAGAATTCCTTCCGGTAAACCCGCCGAAGCTTAATATCTATTCCTGCGGAGTGACTGTTTATGACGATTGCCATATCGGCCACGCCCGCAGCCTTTACATCTTTGACGTCATCAGCAGGTATCTTAAATACCGTGGATTTGACGTTCGCTTCGTGCGGAATATCACCGATATAGACGATAAGATCATCAACCGGGCCAACGAATTAAAGACCGACTGGAAAGAGCTTGTCGCCAAATATATCAGCCGTTATTACGACGACCTGGCTGCTTTAGGCATCGGCAGGGCTGACAGCGAGCCCCGGGCTACAGAGAACATCGAGGATATGAAGAAATATATCCAGGCGTTGATCGACAAAGGATACGCGTATCCCACGGATACCGGAGTATATTTTTCAGTGCGTAAATTCAAGGATTACGGTAAATTGTCCGGTCAGGGTATAGAACAGATGCTCACCGGGGTAAGAAAAGACGCGGATGAGACCAAAGAAGATCCGCTGGATTTCGCCCTCTGGAAGAGATCAAAGCCGGGCGAGCCTTTCTGGGAAAGCCCCTGGGGACAGGGCCGCCCGGGTTGGCATATCGAATGTTCGGTGATGAGCGCAAAATACCTTAAGGCGGAAACGCTGGATATCCATGCCGGAGGCAGAGACCTTATTTTCCCGCATCATGAGAACGAGATCGCCCAGAGTGAGGCGCTTAGCGGCAAGCCTTTCGCCAGATACTGGATCCACCACGGCCTGTTGACCATCAACGGACAGAAGATGTCCAAATCCCTGGGTAATTTTATTACAGTAAAAGACGCCCTGGCCAAATATTCCGCGGATGTCCTGAAGATATTTTTTCTTCAGGCGCATTATTCCAGCCCAGTAGATTTTTCCGATGATAAAATGAAAGAAGCCGGCCAGGCCCTGGAACGGATCATGATCCTGGCGGACAAAATTGATAAGAGATCAGCTTCTTCGCGGATAGCGGCCAAAGTAACCGAAATAAAAGAGCTCGCGGAGATAAAAGATAAGTTTATCCAGGCTATGGATGATGATTTCAACACTCCGCAGGCACTGGCTTGCGTATTTGAGTTGGTTACAGCGGCTAATAAAAAGATCGATGACCTGGATTTTATCCTGCCGGCGAGAAGCCTGCTGCAGGAGTTAGTGGATATCTTAGGATTGCGCCTAGCAGGCGCGAAGAATACGGCTGCGAGCTCCGGTGATTCAGAGATCCAAGAACTGATCGCCAAGCGCTCAGAGGCGAAGAAAGCGCGTAATTTCCAGGAAGCGGACAAGATCAGAAAAGACCTGGAAGCAAAAGGCGTTATTCTGGAAGATACCAAAGACGGCACCACCTGGCGTAGAAAACCTTAGTATTTAATGGTGGTTTGTTTTGATTGAATGAATCTGCCGGATTTGCGAGTGAATGGAGGTTTTAGCCAAAGAAGCTTGAGTATTTTCGGGTATCCTTTGGAGCATTAGCGGCAACCCCTTGACGTAAAAAGCGTTAGTGTTTAGGTAAGGGTTTGTCTTGATTTCGAGATGGGCGTGGAGGCAAGGAGCGGGCATGGTTCCGCCGAAGGCGGAGAGCGACGCCAGCCGACCCGAGCGAAGTTTTGGCACGCCGGGGCAAAACGAGCGTCCCCGCGAGAAACAAGACAAAACTGATAAATTAATCGGAGATTTTTATGAAAGGCAAATTTATCACTTTCGAAGGCTCTGAGTGCTGCGGCAAAAGCACCCAGTCAAAGCTCTTATATGAATATTTGAAGAAAGCCGGCTATCCGGTGATATTTTTGCGCGAGCCCGGAGGCACAAAAGTCAGCGAAAAGATCCGTAAGATCCTTTTAGACGGCCGCAACGATTCCATTACCCCGGAAACAGAGCTTTTGCTTTACATGGCCAGCAGGGCCCAGACCGTCAAAGAAGTGATCGAGCCGGCTTTAAAAAAAGGCAAGATCGTGCTCTGCGACCGCTTCCTGGACTCGACCATTGTTTACCAGGGATACGGCCTGGGGATCGGCCTTAAATTAATAAAAGATATGGGTAATTTCGCCACTGACGGGATAAAACCCGACCTGACTATCCTTCTGGACCTGCCTTTAAAGAAGGCGCTGGACGGGATCGGCTGTAAGAAAGACAGGATCGAAAGCCGGGCGTTCGCTTATCATCTCAGGGTGAAAAAAGGTTATCTTACCCTGGCCCGCAAAGAACCGGCCAGGATCAAAGTGGTGAAGTTGGCCGAGAATAAATTACAAACTCAGGCGCGTATACGTGAACTGGCCATTGATCTCCTGAAAGGCAAATAACCGGACAGATGACATTCAAAGATATAAAAGGCCACGATAAGCAGATAAAGGCGTTACAACAGATGATACAGCAGAACCGTCTGGCTGGCGCCTATCTTTTTACCGGGCCTGAAGGCATAGGTAAGGCGTTGACCGCGTTGGCTTTTGCCGCCGGCCTGAATTGTCAGGAGAGCAACGATGATCCCTGCGGGGTTTGCGGCTCTTGCCTGAAGATACAGAAGAACCAGCATCCGGATCTGCATATCATCGACAACGGCTACAACGAAGATATAAAAATAGAGGATATCCGCAGGCTGCAGGAGGATATAAATTTACGGCCGTATGAAGGCAGGTATAAGGTATTTATTATAAATAATTGCCATAACCTTAACCCTGTTTCCGCCAACGCTTTTTTAAAGACGCTGGAAGAGCCGCCTAAGCACAGTATCATAATAATGGTCACAGATAAACCGGCGCTTCTTTTGAATACGATAATCTCCCGCTGCCAGGTGGTCCGGTTCAGCGCGCTTCGCAGCGCCGAATTAGAAAACCTGCTTAAAAAGGACCTGCAAATAGCGCCTTTGGCTTTGCATTACCTCGTCCGATCCTGCGAGGGCAGGGTCGGCTGCGCCTTGAAACTTAAAGATCAGGATATCCTTAATGATAAGAACCGGATCATTGACGCGCTGACCGCGGAAAGCGCTTTGCGCCAGGATAATCCTTTGATCAAAGACCGCGACAGCCTGTATTCGGGCTTGCAGATATTATCCGGATGGTTCAGGGATATATATATGCTTAAGTCCGGTATGGCTGAGCAGGGATTGATCAATATAGACCGCAAGGAGCGCCTGGAAGAGCTTGCCGCGGGTTATACATTCGGGCAATTGGACGAGATAATGGATACAATTTCCGATTCGCTGCTTTACCTGGAACAGAACATAAATGTGAAACTGCTTATTTCCAATTTGAGCATTCCTTTAGGCCTAAATCATTGAAAGGGGCGTCATGGAAAGATTAGTTTGCGTCAGAATGAGGGATACCGGCCCGAACGCGGCGTTTAACGCGGCGGACCTTGAAGTCAAAGAGGGCGTTGTTGTGATCTTCGAGCATGACCGCGGCCTGGATTACGGTAAGGTCATCTCCCTTAAAGAGGGCGGATGCTGCGGCAGCAAGTCCAAACAGCCGGTGAAGAATATACTGCGTATCGCCCGGGAGGGGGATATCAAACAGATAGAGGATAACCGGACAAAGGCGAAAGAGGCTTTTAATATCTGCTCGAAAAAGATGGAAGATCATAAGCCTAAGATGAAACTGGTGCAGGCTGAATATACCTTTGACCGCAGTAAAATCGTATTCCGGTATACCGCCGACGGCAGGGTGGATTTTCGCGACCTGCTTAATGACCTGCCCAAGATATTCAAGGCCAGGGTGGAATTGAAGCAGATCGGCCCCAGGGATGAGACTAAATTTTTCGGCGGTTACGGGCCTTGCGGCAGGGAACTTTGCTGTTCGAAATTCCTGAGCGATTTCGAGTCGGTCACCATAAAGATGGCCAAGGAGCAGGGCTTGCCTTTGAACCCGCCGAAGATATCGGGTATCTGCGGCAGGCTGATGTGTTGTTTGAACTATGAGAACGATACCTATACGCTCTGGCATAAGGACTTGCCCCGCCAGGGCGAGCATATTTCGACTGCCGCGGGCAAAGGCAGGGTAGTCAGCGTGAATGTTTTCAAGCATAGCGTGGTCATCGAGCAGGAGGACGGCAAATTCACCGAGGTGGTCTATAACAAAGATAAAGAAGAAAAAGAGGGCAAGGAACAGGATAGCCACGAAACCAGAGATGCCCGGGAAAGCAAGCCGGCCAGGGATATCCGGGATAATAGGGATGTCCGGGAAAACAGGCCGGTCAGGGATAACAAACCGGTTAGGGATATCCGGGATAACAAACCGAACAGAGATAACCGGGATAACAGGGAAAGACATGGCCGATAAAAAATTCTATATAACCACGCCATTATATTATATCAATGCCTCGCCGCATATTGGGCATTCTTATACGACCAGCGCCGCTGATACCCTCTCCAGGTTTTTTCGCCGGGCGATCGGCCGGGAAAATGTCTGGTTCTTGACCGGCACCGACGAGCACGGCCTAAAGATCCAGAAAGCCGCTGATGAAGCGAAACTTTCCCCCCAGGAGTTCTCGGATAAGATCGTGGTGAAGTTCAAGGACCTTTGGAATGACCTGAATATTTCTTATGATGATTTCATCCGTACTACCGAAAAAAGGCATACCCAGACCGTTCAAAAAGTCTTGGATATACTTTATAAGAAAGGCGACATTTACGAGTCGAAATACGAAGGCTGGTATTGCACTCCCTGCGAAAGCTTCTGGACCCCAACCCAGGCTGAGGCAGGGCTTTGTCCGGATTGTAAAAGGCCGGTGGAAAAGATCTCCGAAGTTAATTATTTCTTTAAGCTGGCTAAATACCAGGAATGGCTTATCGGCTATATCCGGGATAATCCGGATTTTGTCCGTCCGCAGATCCGCAGGAACGAGGTTTTGAGTTTCCTGGAACTTAATAAATTAGAGGATCTTTGTATTTCCCGGCCAAAAGAACGCTTAAACTGGGGGATCCCGCTTCCGTTCGCGCCCGCTTATGTGACTTATGTCTGGTTTGACGCGCTGATCAACTATATCAGTGCTGTGGGCGAGTTTGACGAGAAAGGTAAATACCACTCAAAATGGTGGCCCGCGGACGTGCAGCTTATCGGCAAAGATATACTGCGCCAGCACGCGGTTTACTGGCCGATCATGCTCAAGGCTCTGGATATTGAACCGGCCAGGACCGTGTTCGCGCACGGCTGGTGGATGATCGGTGATACCAAGATGTCTAAATCCCTGGGGAATGTGGTTTCCCCTGTAGAGATGTCCAAGAAGTACGGTATTGACGGTTATCGTTATTTCCTGCTGCGCGATGTCCCTTTCGGCATGGACGGTAATTTTTCCGAAGAGTCGTTGATCAAGCGGATCAACAGCGACCTGGCCAATGATCTGGGCAACCTTGTTTACCGGACCTTGACCATGACCGAGAAATATTATGGCGGTAAGATCCCGGAAACAAACAGGGCGGTTGAGAATAATCCTCAGGCGGTTAATATTGAGAAAAAAATAGATGGATTGGGAGAACGTATCGCTGTTTCACTGAGAGTCGGCAATGACCTGAATTTCGGCGCGGCTCTTGAGGCTATCTGGGAATTGATCGGCCTGGCTAATAAGTATGTCGAAGAAACTAAACCCTGGAATCTAGCCAAAGAGAATAAGGCTGAGGAATTAAAGAATTTTATCGCGCTTCTGATCAAGGTTATCCGGGCCGTGGAATACGCTCTTGATCCGTTCATGCCCAAGACCGCGGAGGCGATCCGGGCTCAGCTCGGCGTGGATACTATAACCAAAGGCGCGCCGTTATTCCCGCGTATCGAAACCGAAGAGAGTAAGGCTAAGAAGAACAAATGAACTCCGCCAGATAAACGATGCTGATCGATACCCACTGCCATCTTGATTTCCCCGAATATGATAGCGACCGCGACATAGTCATCCAGAGGGCCCGGGAGAATAACCTCGAGTATATAATCAATGTCGGTTCTGATGCGGTTAATTCCCGCAGGGCGGTGTTATTATCCCGCAAATATGATATGGTTTTCGCGGCTGTGGGCTGTCATCCTCATGACGCCGACGGATTTAATGACCAGGCTTACAAGGAGCTGGAAGAGCTCTCGGCCGATAGAAAAGTCCTGGCAATAGGAGAGATCGGCCTGGATTACTACCGTAATTTGTCTTCTCCGGAAAACCAGAAAAAAGTCTTTATTGAGTTGATCCAATTAGCCAGGATCCGCAAGCTCCCTCTGGTGATCCACAGCCGCCAGGCTCCGGAAGATACCCTGGAGATATTAAGGGCAGAACAGGTAAAAAACGCGGTCATCCATTGTTTTTCCGGAGATGCCGATTTCATGCGCCAGTGCCTGGATCTGGGATATTATCTTTCCTTTACCTGCAATGTCACTTATAAAAAAGCGGAAAACCTCCGGCAGATATTGAAGATAGCGCCTTTGGAGCGGATCTGCCTGGAAACTGACGCGCCGTATCTTTCTCCGGAAGGATACCGGGGCAAGCGCAACGAGCCCTGGTTCGTTAAAATGGTGGCTGAAGAAATATCCCGGGTCAGGGGCATAAGTTTCGAGGAAGTTTGCCGGGTTACTACTGATAACGCCAAGAAGTTCTTTAACCTGAAGAACCCGGAGCAGGTGTTAAAGCATATCCTTTAATCGTGACCGGTTACAAGACCCGGCCTTGAATAGTATTGGGGGACAGATGGATATAAGGACTATCGAGTGGAAGAATGGGGCGATCAGGATGATCGATCAAACCCAATTGCCGGATAAGTTTGAGTACCTGGTGATCAAAGACCTTAAAGATCTATGGAAGGCGATAAAGCTGTTGAAGGTCCGCGGCGCGCCGGCATTAGGAGCTGCCGCCGCGCTTGGCGTGTACCTGGGGATCAAGGATTCGAAAGCGGATAATTTCAGATCGTTCGCCGCGGAATTGGATAAGGTGATCACTTATCTCGGCTCTTCGCGCCCTACAGCGCGCAACCTTTTCTGGGGACTGGAGCGCATGGCCAGTTTAGCTGTGCGCAATAAAGGTAAGAAGATCAAAGAAATAAAAGATCTGCTTTTCGCGGAGGCGATGAATATCATTGAAGAGGACCGCAGGTCCTGCCGTTCGATGGGCGAATACGGCCAGAAATTATTTAAGGACAATGACGCGGTCTTAACCGTATGCAACGCCGGGATACTGGCTACTATTGATTACGGCACTGCTTTGGGCGTGCTTTACCGGGCGCAAGAAAAAGGCAAACGCTTGAAAGTTTATGCCTGCGAAACCCGGCCTTTATTACAGGGGGCCAGGCTGACTTCTTGGGAACTGAACAAAAAAGGGATCGATGTTACTTTGATCTGCGATAATATGGCGGCCGCGTTAATGGCTCAGGGGAAGATCGATAAGGTCATCGCCGGAGCGGACAGGATCGCGGCTAACGGCGATACCGCCAATAAGATCGGCACGTACAGCCTGGCGGTATTAAGCCGGTATCATAAAATACCTTTTTATATAGCGGCCCCGGCTTCTACCTTTGACCTGAAGATCAAAAACGGCAGGGATATCTGTATCGAGCAGAGATCATCGGAAGAGATAACCGGGTTATTTTTCAAAAAGAGGATAGCCCCTAAAGGGATCAAGGTCTTTAATCCGGCATTTGATGTGACTGATCACCGGTTGATCACCGCGATTATAACGGATAAAGGCGTGATTAAATCCCCGTGCCCCCGGAATATTAAAGAAACGATCAAGGTATAGGTGCAGGCGATGTGGATCGGCAAATTAGGCGAATTCGGGCTGATCGAGCGGATAAAAAAGGCCATCAAGACCGATAAATCCGTTATTAAAGGGATTGGCGACGATTGCGCGGTGCTCAAGCTGGATAAGAGCCGTTTTCTGTTATGCACCTGCGATATGATAATCGAAGGCGTGGATTTTCTTAAGAACGAGGATCCTTTTCTGATCGGCCGGAAAGCCCTGGGGATATCCATAAGCGATATCGCCGCCTGCGCGGGAGTGCCGCGCTACGCCCTGGTCAGCCTGGGCCTGCCTAAGAATAGCCGGGTCGGTACAATTGACCGGATATACCGCGGCATTAATTCCCTGGCCCGTAAATACAAAATAAATATAGTCGGCGGTGATCTAAGCGCGAGCGTTAAGCTGACCATTGATGTTACTTTGATCGGGGAAGTGAATAAGAAAGAACTGGTCCTGCGCAACGGAGCAAGAACAGGAGATATAATATTTGTCACCGGAAGTTTCGGCGGCTCGATAAAAGGCAAGCACCTTAAATTCACTCCCCGTCTGGAAGAGGCCAGATACCTGACGCGGAAATTCAGGATAAATTCCATGATCGACGTATCCGACGGGCTATGCCAGGACCTGGGGCATATACTTAAAGAAAGCGCAGCGGGCGCGGTTATCTATGAGGATTTGATCCCTTTGAGCAAAGAGGCGTCGGGGATACGGGATGGACTTTCATCAGGGGAAGATTTCGAATTGATCTTTACCCTGGGAATAAAAGAGAGCCGCAGGCTTATAGCTTCTAGAAAAAGGTTTTATCCAGTCGGGCATATAGTAGACCGCAAATACGGCTTGCAGTTTGTGGATAAACACGGCAGGCAGAGAAAGATCGAGCCGGCCGGCTTCCGGCATTATTAAGAATATGGAAATAATCTCGCGTTCGGAAAAACAGACTCTGGATATCGGAAGAAAGATAGCGGCTAACCTGGTTAAAGGCGATATAATCTGCCTTTGGGGCCAGTTGGGCTCGGGCAAGACCGTTCTGGCGAAAGGCATAAGCTCCGGCCTGGGCGTGAGCAAGGAAGAGGTGATCAGCCCTACTTTTGTCCTGATGCGCCGCTACGACGCCAGGATCCCGGTTTATCATTTTGACCTTTACCGTTTGAGCCGGCCTGATGATATAATAAATATAGGCTATGAGGAATTTTTATTCGGCGACGGGGTTTCGATAATCGAATGGGCGGACAGGCTTGTGCATCTTTTGCCGCAGGAGTTCCTGAAGGTGGAATTGCGTGTTTCAGGCGAGAGTAAAAGGATCTTTAAATTCACGGCCCGGGGCAAAAGGCATAAGGAACTTTTGGAGAAGATAAATGCGGATATTGGCTCTTGATACTTCAACCAGGGTTTTAGCGCTTGGGGCTTATGACAACGGCCGCGTATGCGAATATAACCTGGAAACAGGGACCCGGCTTTCCGGATTGCTTATGCCGTCGATAAAAAGGGTGCTGGCTGCTTTGGGCTGGAAGATGTCCGATATTGAATATTTCGCCTGCGGTCTGGGCCCGGGTTCTTTTACCGGAGTGAGGGTGGGAATGGCTGCGGTCAAAGCTATGGCCTGGTCGTTGAATAAGCCGGCAGCAGGCATATCCAGCCTGGACATATTAGCCATGAACGCTCAGGCCGGAGACGCGTTTGTTATCCCTGCGGTTGACGCGAAAAGAGGGCTTGTTTATTCAGGCGTTTACCGGTCCAAAAACAATCTGTTAAAAAGATCCGCGCCTTATATGCTGCTTAGCCCGGAGGACCTGGCGGCCAGGATAAAAGCCAAGACCGGTTCCCCGTCAGGCGGGAATGTCGTGATCCTGGGGGACGCGGCCGGGTTGTATAAAGAAGAATTCCTCAGATCGCTGCCTAAGGCCAGGATCCTGGACAAGGATTATTGGTCTATCCGGGCAGGCAATATAATCAGTCTGGCATTGGAGAAGATCAGGCAAAAAGATCTGTCCGGCCCTTTCGAGCTCAATCCCATATATCTTTATCCGCCGGAGTGCCAGATACGAAAGCCCAAAGGGTAGATAATGCGTAAGAATAAAAAAATAGGATACCGGCCTACCTGGGCTGAAGTCAACCTGGATAACCTGGAGTATAATTTCCGCAGCATAAAAAAACGCCTTGCCCCGGGAGTCAAAACCCTGGCTTGCGTTAAAGCCGACGCGTATGGCCACGGGGCGGTAGAGGTGGCCAGGCGGCTGGTTAAGAACAAAGTTGATTATCTGGGCGTCGCTTCCATAGATGAAGGAATAGAATTACGCAAGGCGGGTATCCATAAGCCGATCCTGGTCCTGGGATTGAGCCTGGAAGAGGATATCGCGCCTTTGTTCGAGCACGGGCTTGTGCCGACAGTATCCGGCTGGGAATTCGCCAGGGCTTTGAACGCTATGGCCAAAAGGAAGAACCGGCTGATAAAAGTGCATATTAAGGTCGATACCGGAATGGGCAGGATCGGCGTGCTTTCCGATCTGACGGTTGAGCTTATAAAAAATATACAGCGGCTGGAATTTGTAAAGATCGAGGGGTTATTCACGCATTTGTCCTGCGCGGATACTCATGAAGGGCTGACTTCCGGCCAACTGAAGAAATTATCGGCTATAGCGGGCGAGTTGAAAGATATAGGTTTGCGCATCCCGCTGCTGCACGCGGGGAACAGCCTGGCCACTGTTTTTTATAAACACAGTCATTTTAATATGGTCAGGCCCGGGCTTATCCTTTACGGGCTTTACCCCAAAGAAGAATTCCCTATAAAACTTAAGCCGGTATTAAGTTTAAAGACCAGGATAGTATACGTTAAGAAACTTCCTAAAGGGTACGGGGTGAGTTACGGCCGCACTTATGTGACTAAGAAGGAAACTACTATAGTTACCCTGCCCATAGGCTACGGCGACGGTTACCCGCGCAGCCTTTCCAATATCGGGCCGGTTTTGATCGGCGGCAGGCGCTTCCGTATCTGCGGGAGGGTCTGCATGGACCAGATAATGGTGGATGTCGGAGATTTGAGAGTGCGTCCAGGCGAAGAGGCTGTCCTTATCGGAAGTCAGGGAAGAGAGAAGATTACCGCCGAAGAACTGGCGGATTTGACCAATACCATTCCTTATGAGATCGTCTGCGGTTTCGGCAGGCGTATCCCCCGTATCTATACCACCTAAAACTACGGAATAGTCCGGATCATGTAGACCGCGAAAGTAAAAGCCAGTATATGCGGCAGGGCTGCGGCGATGAACGGCTGCATTATCCCGGCTTTGCCCAGGGCCACGCTTATCGCGTTGAACACGTAATACAAAAACCCCATAATAAGAGACAGCCCCAGCGAAGAAAATCCCGTAGCCTTCCTTTTGATCTTAAGCGAGAACGGTATCCCCAGGAGGATTATGATCAGGCTGGTCAGCGGCGAGGTGAATCTCTGATAAAGGTCCACGTACAGATTCCGGATCACGGTAGTCGCCCCGCTTTTGGAGAGCCGCATGATATACCCTTTAATATCAGCGATGCTCATGTAATCCGTGCTTTGCCTCTGGTGGATGAATTCCTCCGGGGTTTCGGATATAGCCATTACCTCTTCATCAAGATACTGCGGGTCAATGGTAAGCTGCCCGTCTTCATCGAAGGTGTAGGTCAGGGATTGGTAGAACTTCCAGACGCCGTCGGCATATATGCCTTTGTTCGCTACTATCTTTTTGGTGATATTCTGTTTAGTGTCGTGTTCCAGGATGATTATCCCGGTCATGGTATTGGTGGCGGGATAGAATTTGTTTATGAAATAAAGCCTGTTCTGCATCCCATAGATGGAGAGGTCTTTTATCACCTCGAGTTCTTTACCGGCGTTCTTCTTTTTCGAAGAGTTCTCCATTGCTTCCTGGGTCCGTTCGGTGATGAATCTCGCCTGCGGGACGAACCGGTCATTGACCCAGAACAAAATCGCGCTGGTTACCAGCCCGAAAATTATGACCGTGCGGCTTATCTGGAAGATGCTCAACCCCGAGGAGCGCATGGCGATGATCTCGTTATCGTGATTAAGTTTGGCGAAGGTATAAAGGGTCGCCAGGAGGCAGGCGAACGGAGCCACCTGGATGAATATTACCGGGATATACGCCAGGTAATACTGAATGATCACGCGCAGGTTAACCCGGTTTTCCAGTATTACGTCCAGGTGGGAGAACAGGTCCACGATAATGAAGAGGAAGAAGAAGGTGAACAGGCACCATAAGAAGATGGTCAATACGGATTTGAATATATAGCGGTCTAATATACGCATAGTCTGAAGGTCAGTATGGCTCCGATCAGTCCGAAGATAGCGTTAGGCGTCCAGAATGCGATAGCCGGGGCAAGGTATCCTTCCCTGGCCAGCGCCTCTGTCCCCAGCAGCATCAGGTAATAGATCATTACGATTATGAAGGCGATGCTGAAATTGATCGATTTTTCCCTTCTGCGGGTGATGACCGCCAGGGGCAGGCCCAGCAGGATGAAGACGAAAGAGGAGAAGGCCAGGGATATTTTTTTATGGATCTCCGCCACCAGCAGGTTGGCGTCTTTTATTCCCTGTTTTTTCAGGTCCGCGATCGCGGCCTCCAGCTCGTGTATGGTCATATCCTTGGGTTTTTTCTCGATCTTGCCCGTATCAGGCGAAGTCATAGCCAGGGTCATGAAATAAGTCTTGAAATTGAGTTTATAGAAGATCTTGGGATTATCCGGGTCGGGTTCGTCGGTGGTCCCGTCCATCAGCTTCAGCTTAACTATGTTCTTTTCCGGATCGACGATAAATTCGCCCCTTTTGGCGGCGATGATCCGCGCCGGTTTGTTCTCGCCCTGCGACTCATAAATGCGGATATTGTGGAGCCGGTTCTCTTCTATGGAATAGATGAAGAGTTTGTATTTCTCGAAGGAATTTATGAATACCCCGGGCTCAAGCACTGCCGCGGGGTTCTTTATGCCCACCTGCATCAGGGTTTTTCTCGTTTCGAAATGCGCGTAGGGGATGACCCGGTCGTTGATTATCACCATGCACAGGCTGATGATCAGGCCGACAATAAGCTGGGGGATGATCAATTGCGACAGCCCTATGCCGCTGGCTTTGATGGTAACTATTTCGTTGTCGCTGGAAAGCCTGCCCATGGATAGAAGGATGGCGACCAGCGTGGAGATAGGAAGGATATAAATAAGCAGAGAGGGGACCATGAAGAGGAAGAGTTTTCCCACCACGTAGATGTCCACGCCTTTGTTGATTATCAGCTCGGCGATCTTTATCAGGTTGCCTAAAAGCATCACAAAGGTCAGGACAAAAAAAGCCAGGAACAGCGGCGCGATGAATTCTTTCAGGAAGTAATTTCTCAGGATCCGCATATGGTCAGCTCGCTAAGGTTAAAACGAAAACTTTGCCCGCGCCGGCGTTCTTCAGGGTAAATGCGGCCTCGGAAGAGGTCGCGCCGGTAGTCATGACATCGTCGATTAATAGGATATCCTTATCCCGGACCGCCCCGGGGTTGTTAACCGCGAAACTCGCTTTTACATTAGTGAAACGCTGCTGGTCTTGCAGGTCTGTCTGCGTCCGGGTATGCCGGCAGCGGATAAGGTTATCACTCAGCACTTTCTTGCCGAATACCCCGGCCAGGTGATCGCTCAGGATAAGCGCCTGATTGAATTCCCGTTCTCTGAGCCTTGCCGGATGCAGGGGCACAGGGATAACCAGGTCGAATGAGTCCAGGGGGATACGGTATTCCCGGATGAATTCAACCATAAAACCGGCTATCAGCGGCCCCAGGTAGTCTTTTTTCTGATATTTGAACTGGTGGATCAGTTCTTTTATCGGCCCATCGTAAACGCAGGGACTGAATGCCCGGTCGAAATGCAATTGATGTTTCAGGCATCCGGAGCATGTATGCCCGGCGAGATCATCTTTATCCAGCGTCCTGCCGCAGATCCGGCAGAAAGGAGGCAGGTTCTTTTTGATCTTACCCCAGCATTTCAAGCATACCAGGTCGCCTATTGAAAGAGCGTTAAGTTTGTTCCTGCAGACCAGGCATATCCTGGGGTAAAGTATATCCCGTAGGCCTTTTAACAGGTCCTGCCAGTAAAAAACCGGTTCCTTGACGGGAATCCCGTTTTTTTTATTCAGGAACACTCCATCCTCCGTAAGAATACTAGAGATATAATAACAATGAAATAGATATTTGTCAAAAGAATTGACAGTCGAGGGTTGCCAGAGTAAAATAAAAACCTATGGAAAACAACGATGTAAGACAATTGAAAGAAAAGCTGGCGCAGCTCCTGCACAAGGATGCTTTGAAAAAAGGCAAATTCATCCTTTCTTCGGGCAAAGAAAGCAATTTCTACCTTGATGGAAGGATAATCACCATGACCCCTGAGGGGGCTTTTCTTGTGGCCAGTATAATTATAGAGTGGATAAAGGACGCCGATATTCAGGCTTTAGGCGGGCCGACGCTTGGGGCTGATCCCATAGTCGGAGCCGTCGCCGCTTTGAGCTATATCCAGAACGTCCCTTTGAAGACTTTCATAGTCCGAAAGCAGGCTAAAGAACACGGCACGCAGCGCCAGGTAGAAGGCCCGGCTTTAAAACCGGGCGAACGGGTAGTTATCGTCGATGACGTGGCTACTACCGGCAAGTCCCTGGTGGAGGCTAAAGCCGCGCTGGATAAGATCGGCGTGGTGGTGGACCGGGCAATAGTCATAGTGGACAGGAATGACGGGGCCAAGGAAAACCTGGAAGCAATAGGCTGTAAATTACAAGCGATATTTAACATAAAAGAGCTGGTTTAACCGGTGAAGATCAATAAGATTGTTATAGCCGGCGCAGGCCCTGCCGGAATGATGGCGGCTATCCGCAGCCGTCAACTCTCCCAAGACGTAAGCCTGATCGAGAAGAACCCCCTCCCGGGAAAGAAGCTGCTTTTAACCGGGAAAGGCAGATGCAACCTTACCAATGACTGCGACCTGGAAGATTTTATCTCCAGATTCTCCGCGAACGGCGCTTTCCTGCGTAACGCATTCAACAAATTCTTCGTAAAAGAGCTCATGGATTTCTTTACCAGCCGCGGCCTGCAATTGAAAGTCGAGCGTCAGGGCCGGGTTTTTCCTGTTTGCGACCGCTCCAGCAGTATCCTGGATGTTTTGCGCAAGGAACTGGAAAAGAACAAGGTGAAGACCTATTACAAAACCGGATTAAAGGACATCGTTAAAGAGAATTCCCAGGTCAAGGCTGTGCTCCTTTCCGACGGCAAGCTTATTCATACGGATAAAGTCATCCTGGCGACCGGGGGGTTGTCTTACGCCTTTACCGGCTCTACCGGCGAAGGGATAAAGTTGGCGCAAAGGCTGGGGCACAATATAATCGCCTGCCGTCCGGGGCTGGTCCCTTTAGAGGTAAAGCATGAGTGCGTACGGGAACTTGAAGGATTGACCCTCAAGAATATCCGGTTGAAATTCTTCACCGCGGGCAAAGATATCATTTCGGAGATCGGGGAACTGATGTTCACCCATAACGGCATATCCGGGCCGTTAGTTTTGACCTTAAGCAGCAGGATAGTCGACTGGTTGGCTGCTAAGAAGCCGGTTTTTGTCGAGATCGACCTAAAGCCCGCTTTGTCGCCGGAGCAATTAGAGCAAAGGCTGCTGCGCGATTTCAAGGCGAATCCCCGCAAAGGCCTCAAACATATACTTAAGGAAAGCCTGCCTTTGCGGCTGATCGATGTTTTTATCCGTTTAGGAGAGCTGGACCCGGAGAAAAAAGGCAACCAGATAACCCAGGGAGAACGGTTTAAGATCGGCCGGTTATTGAAGGCTTTGTCCTTTGAGATAAAAGGGACTCTGCCTCTTGAAGAAGCTATGGTTACCCGCGGGGGGGTTTCGTTGAAGGAAATAGACCCGCGGACCATGGAGTCTCGTATCATAAAAGGCCTGTATTTTTGCGGGGAGATGATAGACCTGGACGCGGATACGGGCGGTTTTAACCTGCAGGCCGCTTTCTCCACGGGATATTTAGCCGGGGAATCCGCGTCGCAAACTTAATTAACACGGGTAAAGGTAGAGTATAGGTAGAGAAGGGTTTTGTTATGCGGAAGGTATATTTAGCTTCTGATTCACAAGCCCGGAAAAAACTTTTTCGCATATTCGGTCTAAGATTCAAGATCCTGCCCAGCCGTATAAAAGAACAAACTTCCCCCCATAGACTTTCATATGCTCAACTGGTTAAGAAGAACGCCGGGCAAAAGGCCTTAGCCGTATCTAAACAGGTCAAATCCGGCGTAATCGTGGCCGCGGATACGATCGTAGTCGACGGCAAACGTATTTTCGGAAAACCCGCGGATATCCGTGACGCCCACCGGATGCTTAAAAGGCTTTCCGGGCGGTCTCAATGGGTTTATACCGGGGTCTGCGTTATCGACAAGGATAAAGGGAAGAAGATCACCGCCTTTGAAAAGACAAAGATCTACATGGATAAGCTTAGCGATGAAGAAATAAACGCTTATTTCCGCTATGTCTCTCCCCTGGATAAGGCCGGCAGCTTTGATATCCAGGGCAGGGGGGCGTTCTTTATCCGGCGTATCGAGGGGTGTTTTTATAATGTTGTCGGCCTGCCTTTAAGAAAGCTTTACTGGATATTCAAGAAGCTCCATATAAAAGTTTTTATCTCCCTTCTTATCTTTTATCCCTTACCTTTTATCCTTTTTTCCGGTTGTTCCCCTGAGTATAATGTCGTTACCGGAAAACAGGAGAGTTTCTATTATTCCACCGAAAAAGAAGTTAATATGGGCAAGTCTATTTCTAAACAGCTGGAAAAGGAATATAAACTGGACAACGATCCTTTGGTCCAGGATCGGGTTAAAAATATCGGCAGGAAGATCGTTGCGGTCTGCGACCGCAGGGATATAGATTATACCTTCAAGGTGCTCGCGGATGATGAGATCAACGCCGTATCCCTGCCCGGCGGATTTGTGTATGTGAATAAAGGGCTGATCGATAAAGTCGCCAATGATGACGAACTCGCCGGGGTCCTGGCGCATGAGGCAGGGCATATCGTGGCCAGGCACAGCGTGAAGAAGCTTCAGGGGGTAATGAGTTATTCTGTCTTTAACGTGCTGGCTGTGGTTACTACGCATTCTGCCGAAGCGGTTGCCGCGGCGGATTGCGCGTTCACCGAGCTCATTATGGGTTACAGCCGGGAGGATGAGCTGCTCGCCGATCAGTTGGCCGCCCGGTATATGAAGCTTGCCGGGTATGACCCCCACGCTATGATCTCTTTCCTGGAGAAACTCCAGGAGGTAAACCGCAGGAAACCGTTAAGGCCAAAAACTTATTATAAGACCCATCCTTATGTGCCTGACCGTATCCGGGTAGTAAAACAGGAATTAGGCGAGAAGATGGACTTTTCGGATTATATAAATATCGAACAAAAAACCCATGGCCAGGAGTAAGGCGGGTTTGTTCAAATCCGCGGTTGTTTTTTTAATATTCTTTGCATTGATCAACGCGCGGGATGTTTTCGCGCAGAATGATATGGAAGATAACATGACGGTAAGGCAGGGTTATAGCGACAGTCCGTTCGGGGTGCTGGAGTTCCTGCATTGGGACCATGATTGGAATAATCATAAATATCCCGATGAAGAAAGCCTGAAAAAATGCGTCGGCTTGATGAAGAAAACCGGCGTGGGTATAGTCAGGATGGATTTCTTATGGCAGGATATCGAGCCTGCCCCCGGTAAATGGGATTTCGCCAAATACGACCGTCTGGTCGATCTGTTGACCGCAAATGATATCCGGATATTGGGTATACTGGATTATGCCGCTGACTGGGCTTCGCCTAAGGCCAAATGGAACTGCCCGGATAGCGATCATCGTTCTTTTGTCAAATATTGCATTAAAACGGCGCAGCGGTATAAAGACAGGATAAAATACTGGGAAGTCTGGAATGAACCTGACTCGCGGATCTACTGGTCGGAGCAGGATGGGCTTAAGGATTATTGCCTGATGCTCAAAGAAGTTTATGCCGCTTTAAAAGAGGTCGATCCCGGCTGCGTGATATTGAACGGCGGGCTGGCTAACGGCCTGGTCAGCGTGAATAAACTTTATGATAACGGCGCAGCGGAGTATTTTGATATTTTGAACATACATATCTTTGAATCGCCCCTGGATAAAGACGGGATAAAAAGAGCGATGGCTTATATCCGGGCCTGCAACGCCGTAATGTCCAGGAATAAAGACCAGGCGAAAAAGATCTGGATCACCGAAATAGGTTCTCCCGGCGTGAAAGGCGGGAAGCGGGTTAATAATTGGTGGATGGGCGTGAATCCCAATGAAAGGCAGCAGGCTCAGTGGCTTAAAAAAGTATACGCAAACCTGCTTAAAGAAGAAAAGGTGGAAAAAGTCTTCTGGGCTTTTTTTCGCGACACCCGCAAACATTGGGATAACGGTATAGATTATTTCGGGTTAGTGCGTTGGGATTTTTCAGAAAAACCTTCCTTTAAAGCTTATCAGAATATTTCCAGTGACCGGTAAGAAGGCTATTGATCGCTTTCTTGTTCTGGGTTTTGGGGCTCTTCTCTGCGGTGAAAATAATCCTTATTCCTGATCAGGTAGATTATCGCGGCGATGTTTACGGCAGTAATAAGGCACAAAACGAAGAAAAATGCGTATTTGCCTGCGGTGAGCATTTCCGGGGTGACATCGCCCATTGTTTTCTTTAAGAGCTCTTCGGGCTTGATGATAAAGAAAGCGGTGGTCTCCAGTATCTGGAAGAGCGCATGGAATATTATCGCGATGATCCTCGCGCTTTCCGCCTGCCTGAGGAAGCCGAATATAATATATACCAGGGTGCCCAGAAATACGGCGGCCATTAAAATATTGTCTTTTACCTGCGCGAGAGCCATTATATTGTGCGCCAATATGAAGGAGTAAAAGATTATCAGCAGCCTGAATCCGGTTTTTATCCTTGGAGTTGTCATAGCTTCAAAGATTACTACAATAATAGCCGGCAGTCAATGAATTTATGGGTATGGGTTATATGAAACAAGGGCGGGCTCTTTTTAGGGGCCCGTTTTTGTTTGCGTAGAATAACCGTTTTATTGGGCATAGGAAAATAAAAACTTGACAAAATATTATAGTGAGCTATAATTTTAGTGTAAGCAATAAATATAAGGAGAGGTTTATGCAGGCTAAAGAGTATTCGCTGCGTGAAAGAAAACACGCCCGGACCAAGATCGCTATTGTTAATGCCTTTGTGGACGCCCTGGAAAAAAACCAGTTTGAGGATATTTCCATCCGCCGGATCTGCAAGGAAGTGGATATTTCAGAGGGGACTTTTTTTAATTATTTCTCTGAGAAACTGGACCTGATCAATTATTATACCCATCTGCTTTTTCTTAAGATCATCTGGGAGGCGCGCCAGGTGGCTCAAGAGGATGAATTCCCCGGTTTTATCGAAGCGCTATTCACCAAGCTGGCCGATGAGCATAAGAACGCTAATATCATTTATAAGATGATCTCGGTCCTGCTTCTTCAACGGGAAAAGCCGAAAGAGCTGATTGTTCCAGAGATCGAACGGAAGATGCTTTTTCCGGATTATCCGGGTATAGAGGATGTCCCGTTGGCTTTTCCTGATGAATTCTTCAGGGCATACCTGGAAAAGGCGTATAAAAAGGGGTTGCTTCCCGCGGAAGTTAAGGTGAATGACCTTAAGGTGTCGCTGGATACTATTATGATCGGAACGTTATTGGCGCTCAAATTCGATGGCCTGGACAACAAGAAGTATCATTATTTGCGTCAATTGCGCCTGCTTTGGCAGGGTTTGGGCATCAAGAATACAACGAGGCGAAAATGAGAAGGTTATCCGTGGTTATCATGTTTTTGTGCGCTGCCGCGGTATTTACCTATAATATAGCGCTGGCAGAAGAGCAGATGCCGGTCAGCCCGGCTATCCAGATAGGGCTTGATGAAACAATTCAAAGGGCGCTGGACACCAGCGAGGAAATAAAGATCAAGAATAATCAGGTTATGAGGACTCAGGGCGCCTATCAGGAAGTGCGTTCGGGAATGCTGCCCCATATAAGCGCGCAATCGTCATGGACCAATAATATGGAATATCCGCTTACAGCGGATAAGACCGATTACGCCATGGACGGCGGGATCAGTGCTTCCCAGGTCCTTTGGTCATTCGGCAAGGTAATGTACGCGGTTAATTCCGCCAAGAAGGCGGTAGACGCAAGCAGGCTGAGCCGCGACGCAGGCAGGCAGGATGTTATTTACGCGGCAAAGTTAAGCTACTACAGCACGTTGTTGGCCAGGAACACTCTGGCTATAACCGAGAAATCATACGCTAATGTCCTTGAGAATAAAGAACTTATGACTAAACGTTCATATGGTGGACGCAGCCCGAAGTATGAGATCCTCAGAATGAGCGCGGAAGTCGCCAGCAGGGTGCCTACGGTAAATGAAGCCAGGACAGAGTTCGATACGGCAACCGAGACTTTGAGAAAAATGATCAATGCCGATCCTGACAGCCAGGTTAATCTTGTTGGAGAATTCAGCGACAAATACGAAGAATTCGATTATAAGGCATTGGTTATTATCATGCGGGAACGCGAGCCTTCGCTAAAAAGCCTGCGCGTGGGGATGGAATCCGCGGATGAACAGTTGAAAAGCAGGTATGCCGGTTTTTTGCCTACACTATCGGCATTTTCTTCTTTAAGCCGGTCCGGCGGGTCTAATCAGCACAGGGTTTTACGCGATAATGAAATGGACCGTTACGCCAGCGTAGGGTTAAGGGTCGATATCCCGTTGTGGGAAGGCGGTTTAAAAGAGGCGCAGCTGGCCCAGGCCCAGGCGGATAAAGAGATAGCGGTTTTAAAAAGCCGGCAAGCTGATAAGGAACTTCTTCTTCAACTCAAAAAAGCATACCTGGAATATCAGCAATATAAAGGTAATCTCGCGGCAAATATCGAGGCGGTCAATTTATCCGAGGAGTCATTTAAACAGTCTCAGGAGATGTTCGCCTCCGGGCAGATCGATCTTACGGACTTGAATGACGCGGAACTGCTTTTAACCAACCAAAGGCTTAATAAAGAAATGACTTTGTTCAATATCAATGTAACTCTGGCAAAAATAGAGAAGCTGATCGCGGGAGAGCGCAACGAAGGGCCGGTCAATGAAAAGCCGTAAGGCGGTCATATATGCCGTAATCGCGGTAATTTGTTTTATTTCCGTGCTGATCCGGATCAATATCGTCAAAGCGGACCGCAGCCGGGAGATCATCAGTTACTATAGCGAATGGCAAAAATCCGGTAAACCGGTTGAGGTCCGGGTGATCGAAGCGGCTGACGTCCCGGTGTACGATCAGTTTACCGTAAGGACTGTGGATGGCCGCATTGCCCGCGGGTTCGTTACCGGAGAAGTCAAGGAGGCTCTTCGAGCCGGGCAGGAAATATATGACGAGGATAAAACAACTCCCCTGGCAACATTGAAGAGCGTGGCTAAGGAACTGGATATGGATACCGGGATGTTCCCGGTGGAAATAGAATTTGAAAGACCGCGCGAGCCGGGCGGGGTATTTGTGGTTTCCGCCCATACAGTGACCATAAACAACGCGTTGGTGGTTTCCAACGAGTTCCTTGATATTTCCTCCGGCGGTTATTTTATCTGGAAAGATGAGGGTGGTTTTGCCAAGAAATATAAGGTCAGCGTAGGATCGCGGGACGGCTACGGTGCGGTGATCACCGAAGGATTGCGGCCCGGGGACAGGGTGATCTTCAGCGGCCAGAGCATGCTTGAGGATAATGACAGGCTTCTGGTTGTCAATGCCGCGGCAATAGATAAAGCGGGGAAAGCGCAATGATAGAATTTTTCGTAAAACACCGGATCACTACGGTCATGTTTGTCCTGGTTTTCGTGGTGCTCGGAGTGTACAGCTATTCGAACCTGATGATCGAGAAAACCCCGAAGATCGATTTTCCGATCGTCACGGTCTCAGTCACTTACCCGGGCGCCACTCCGGTGGAAGTGGAGACCCAGGTGGTCAAGAAGATCGAGGACGCCATTTCCGAAGTTTCCGAGATCAAAAAGATCAAAAGCCAGTCCTATGACAGTTTCGGCTACATCTTTGTGGAGTTCCTTCTTTCGGCGGACGTGAACATTAAGTCTATAGAGGTCAAGGACAAGGTTGAAGCTATTCTTAATGACCTGCCGGACGCGGTGGAAAAGCCGATCATCGAGAAATACGATCCTTTGATCGAGCCGGTGCTGGATATGGTATTGACCAGTGACAGCGGGGATCTGCGCGAGGCATATGAGTACGCGGATAAAACTTTAAAGAATAAATTCTCTTCTATCCGGGGCGTGGCCAAAGTAGATGTGTACGGCGGCAAGAAGCGTCAGGTGAATGTCTGGCTCGACCCGATGTTGATGAAACAGCATTATATCAGCATAAATGAGGTTGTCGCGGCCCTGATGGCCCGCAACAAGAACGTTCCCGCGGGAGATATCGAAAAAGGGTTTGACGCCTTGAGCGTGCGTTTTACCGGGGAATTTCAGAGCGTGGAGGAGATCGCCGATACCCGGCTGGTTTCCTCGGACGGCGGGGAATTCAAGCTTAAGGATGTTGCCAGGGTTGAGGATAGTTACAAAAAGATCTTCAGCATCGCCAGATATAACGGAAAGGAAGTAGTCGGGCTTTCCGTAAATAAAGCCTCTGACGGCAATGGCGTGTTTATCGCCCAGGAGATGAAAAAGAGGATCGGGGATTTCCGCAAAGGCCTGCCCCGGGGAATGCGCCTGGATATCGCTACCGATACCACGACCTTTATCGTGAACGAGACTTTAGATACTGAATGGAATATTATTGTCGGCATCATCCTGACCGTCGGGTTGTTGCTGCTGTTTTTGGGCCGCTGGGATATGTCTTTTATCTCCGCGATCATCATCCCTACGTCCATTATTTCCACGCTCTTTTTGATGTGGATGTCGGATTTTTCCATCAATATGATGACTTTACTGGCTATCGCCACGGTATTAGGGACGCTTATTTCCAATGCCCTGGTTATCCTGGAAAACGTGATGGTCCATCTTAGCCGCCATGATGATCCGGAAAAGGCGGCGATTGACGGGACTAAGGAAGTGTTCATCCCGATTATTGCATCGGCCGGGACGAACCTGGTGGTTTTTCTGCCTATTGCCATGATGGGCGGTATCGTTGGGTTGATGATGAGATCTTTCGGGCTTACCGTGGTTTACGCCACTTGTTTTTCCCTGCTGGCTTCATTCGCCCTTACTCCGATGTTATGCGCGGCAATGCTCAGGCCTGCCAAGGATAAGAAGCCTGCCGTGCCCGGGGTCATGGCGGCCATAACCGCTAAAGTAAAAATACTGCTGGCCTGGATCGATAGGGGGATGGAAAGGCTTAAACAGGAATATAAGCACATTTTTGAGTTGATGTTCCGTTTCCCGCGTTTGACCATTGTTTTATCCGGCCTGGCGTTGATCGGATCGTTCCTGCTGATGCCTTTTGTGGAGAATGATTTCGCCCCTAAATCCGATGAGGACAAAATTGTCATTAATTTTTCACTGCCCCAGGGTTCGACCATTGAACGCACTGAAGCCACGGTGCGGCAAATAGAGTCTTTTCTGGAGACTATCCCGGAGAAAAAGGCTTATTTGAGCAATATCGGTGATAACGGGGTGGAGAATGCCAAGATCACCCTGGACCTGGTCCCTTCTACACAGCGTAAACGCAGCGACCTGGAGATCATCGGCACATTGATGAGTTTCTTTTCCCGGATCCCGGATGTGGAAGCCAGCTGTGTGCGCCAGGGCATGGGTTCGATGACCGACGGCGACGTGGCCATAGACCTGTACGGGACGGATTACGACGTAATGGCGGATGTCGCCGGGCAGATGAAAGAGGTGATGTTCAAAAGCGGGAACTTTCAGAGCATTATCCTGTCGTATAAATCGCCCAGGAAAGAGATGAGTTTGAAGCCCAGCGAGCAAAAGCTTAATGAATTCGGCCTGAACGCCGCCAGCGTAGGCGCGGTGATGCGCTATTCGATCTATGGAGAGGATTCCAATGTTTATAAAGAAAATGGCGAGGAGTATAAAGTAAACGTGGAGGTCGACGACCGCTACGCCCGTAATTTCGATGATATCAAGGAGATCTCCATACTTTCGCGCAAAGGCCTGATCCCGATCAATGAGCTGGGAGAGCTTAAGATAGAAAAGGCTATCCCCACGATCTGGCGCAGGGACCGGCAGCGGATCATCCGGCTTGACGGTTATTTGGGCAAGAGTTCTCTGGGGGTTGTGAGCAGGGATCTGGACAAGAAGTTCAAAGCGATCAAGTTCCCCGCTGGATACAGCTATAAATACTCCGGAGAATCGGAGTATATGGCTGAGTCGAATACGGAATTGGGCAGGGCCGGACTTCTCGCTGTAATTTTAACATTTATGTTATTGTGCGCGATCATGAATTCCCTTATCGCTTATCCCTTGGCGGTTTTGGTCACAGTATTGATCTCCATCGTCGGGATGATCCTGGGGCTGTTTTTTCTTAACCAGAGCGTCAATATCGCCTCGATGATGGGCATGGTTATGCTGGTGGGTATGGTGGTGAATAACGCGATCCTGCTTTTGGACCAGACCCTGGTGAAGATGAAAGAAGGGCTGGCGGTCAAGGACGCGCTGTGGCAGGGCGCGTCGGATAAATTCCGGGCGATCATCATGACCTCGCTTTCTATCATATTGGGCGTGGTTCCGCAGATGTGGAGTTTAAGCACTATTAAGCAGTCTATGGGCGCGGTGATGATAGGCGGGATGTTGGCGTCTATCGTCTTTACCTTTATCTTGGTGCCGGTGGTATTCTGGTACCTGGAACGCTTGGAAAGGAAAATTTTCAAATCCTGACAAATGGAAGATCTAAGACTGTTGTTTTTGATCACTAAATTGTTGGGTAAAAACAAGCCGATACTTGAACATGGCAGGCGCGTGGCAAAACTCGCCTGCGCTGTCGGTGAGAAAATGAAATATTGCGACGCGGGGCTTGAACATATCCGTTTCGCAGCGATCGTCCACGATATCGGAAAAACTAAAATATTGGCGGAGATCGTCAATAAACCGGGAGCGCTCGACGAGAACGAGCGGTTTTTGATAAGAAAGCATCCGGAATTAGGATACCGTTTGTTGAAATTCGTGCGGGCGGATTTAATGGTCGCGGAGGTGGCCTTGCAGCATCATGAAAGGCTGGACGGCTCAGGATACCCCTTCGGATTAAAAGCGAAAGATATAAATCCCGTTTCCAGGATAATAACTGTTTGCGATGTGATCGACACAATGGTATCCGCGCAGGTATATAGGCCGGCATTACCCCTGGACAAGGCGCTCAAGGAGATCAGGGAAAACAGCGGTTTATTATACGACTCTCAAGTGGCGGATGTGATACTGGCGCTCAGTGAAAAAGGAAAATTGAGCAATTAAATCAGCCAAGAAGAGCCTCTTCCGGCCTGGAAGAAGCTGAATAGGACTGGCTGAAGGATTTATTCTCTTTGCATATTCTTTATCTTCTGTTAAAATCGTTCCAACAACAGGAGATAACCCGTGCGTATAAAAAGATGTTCCTGCCGTTTGCTCCGCGCGCCGCTCAACCAGCCTTTTCGCATTGCCACCGGCCAGCATAATGATCTGGAGAACGTTTTATTTGTGCTTGAACTTTCCGACGGGACAAAAGGATACGGCGAGGCGGGGATTGCCCCGCATATTACCGGCGAAAGCGTGGACCAAAGCCTGAGAAACCTTTCGGCTGTCGGTAAGAAGCTTGTTGGAAGAGATCCCGCTGATCTTACGGCTGTTTCCCAATTCCTCCATAACGCCTTGCCGTCCAATAAGTCCGCCGTAGCCGCAGTAGAAATGAGCCTGCTGGATGCGTTGTGCCGTTTGATGAGGCTGCCGCTCTGGAAGTTCTACGGAACAAAACTATCCAAGCTGACCACGGATATTACGATCGTGATCGGTGATCTTGAGGAAGCCCGCCGGACATGCGGACATTATTATAAGCAGGGTTTCCGCAAGTTTAAAATAAAAATAGGTAAGGATTTTGATCTGGATCTGCAGAGGGTCGTGTTGGTTGCCAAGGGCTGCCGGAAAAGCAGCATTTACCTTGACGCTAACCAGGGTTTTAAGCCCAAGGATATCCTGCGTTTTCTGTCGGAATTGAAGAGGATGCGGGTTGTTCCACAACTCCTGGAGCAGCCCGTAGCCAGGGCGGATTGGGAAGGGCTTAAAGAAGTTGCCCGCAAATCACCTGTGCCTGTATGCGCCGACGAATCCGCGTCGTCAATTGCCGATATCCTGCGTATAATTAAAGAGAAGGCTGTGCCGGTAGTGAATGTCAAGATAATGAAAACCGGCATGGAGCACAGCCGTAAGATAGCCATGCTTTGCCGGGCCAACGGCATAGAATTAATGATCGGGGCGATGATGGAAAGCTCTCTTTCAACCATGGCCTCGGCGCATTTGGCAGCCGGGCTGGGGTGTTTTAAATACGTCGACCTGGATACGCCTTTTTTTATCAAAGCTGGATATGACCGCAACCCTTATCTAAGCGCTTCAGGCGTGTATGACCTGAAAAAGGTCAAAGCGGGGATAGGCATAATACCTCGATGATCCGAAATCAGTTTCTGATCGTTATTTCCCTTATAGTTATTGAAGCCGCGGTGCTTTTTATTTCCTCGCGCCGGCGTTTCAAAAAATATTTTTCATTCCTGCCGGCTGTTTTCTGGATATATTTCATTCCCATGCTTTTGGCCACCACAGGGGTACTTGATCCTAAGAGCCCGGTGTATGGTTTGATCAGCGTTTATCTGTTGCCGGCAAGCCTTGTGCTTTTGCTTTTATCTTCGGATATCAAGGCTATATTCCGTCTGGGCTCTAAGGCGTTGACAATGATGCTCGCCGGAAGTTTCGGTATCATGCTCGGCACCTGCGCAATGGTCGCGTTTTTTGGAGATAAGCTGGGGCAATATGCCTGGTCCGCCTTCGGCAGTCTTTCTGGTTCATGGATAGGCGGCAGCGCCAATATGATCGCGGTCAAAGAAGCGCTGGGAACTCCGGATGCTGTTTTTACGCCGATGGTCGTCGTCGATACTATTGTTCCATACGTCTGGATGGGCGTGCTTATATCCATGGTCGGTATGCAGGGTATTTTTGACCGCTGGAACAGGTCGGATTCCGGCATACTCAGGGAATTACGGGAGAAAGCGGCGGTAAGCTCCGCGGGTCAGCATGGAAAACGGAGGTTCAGGGATTACGCGGTGATCTTATTCATCGCGTTTTCCGGCGGGATCGTTTCCTGGTACGCGGCCGGGCTGCTGCCGGTGATCCCCAATGTTCTATCCCGGTATGCCTGGATAATTATTTGTGTTTCTTTTTTAGGCGTGGGATTATCTTTTACTCCATTAAGGAGCTTGGGAAGCAAGGGGGCTACGGATACAGGTTATTATCTGCTTTATTTTGTTTTGACTTCTATTGGAGCAAAAGCGAGTATTGATTGTTTCAACGGGATGCTTTTATTCATCGGCGCGGGTTTCTTGATCGTCCTAACCCATGGTTTGGTTTTATTGCTGACAGCGCGGGTCATCAGGGCCCCGCTTTTTCTTATAGCCACTGCCAGCCAGGCGAATATCGGAGGGGTTGCTTCAGCGCCTGTTGTAGCCGCCGCTTACCAGCCGGGATTGGCTTCTGTCGGCCTGCTCCTGGCGATCCTGGGCAATATCATCGGAACGTATCTGGGCATTATAACCGGCAAGCTTTGTTCGTTGTTTTAAAAAAAGGGACGTTTCTGTTTTAAGCTCTGTTTTCAGAGAAAATAGAAACGTCCCCTATTATATTTAGTGCGGAGGGAGGGAGTTGAACCCTCACACCTCGCGGCACAGGCTTCTGAGACCTGCGCGTCTGCCAATTCCGCCACCTCCGCAAAAGTAGATACAAGTATATCCCAGCCTTTCGATCCTGTCAACTCAAACATTTTTGCATTGCCCCTGGTATTTTTTGTTGTTATAATATATACTCTCTAAGGAGGGAAAAGGTGTTTTTTGAGGCATTTAAAGCTACTATTGTTGGGGTAGGGCAGAGTTTTATCCTGGGCGCGATAGGCTATCTGATAATCAAACGTAACTTTTTGGGAGCAGAAGGGTTAAACGCTCTCAGCCGTTTGGTGATCGAGATCACCCTGCCGTTGTTGATCTTTTGCCGGCTGATCCGGGATTTTGACCCCGGGCTTTATCCGCAATGGTGGATCTTTCCGCTCTTGAGTATAGCGATCACTCTCCTGGCGCTGGCAGTCGGTTTTATTTTTCTCGGTTTTTCGCGAAAGACCCAGGAAAAGCTGCAGTTTTTAAGCCTGGTTTCTTTTCAGAACTCCGGGTATTTGCCTTTGGTTCTATTCGCGTCCATACTCCCTAAGGATAAAGCTGATGTTATGTTCATCTACCTTTTTTTATTCCTGCTGGGTTTTAATCTGCTGATGTTTTCTTTCGGGACTTATCTTTTGACTTACAGCAAGTCCAAGAAATTCGACTGGTGGAGTATGCTTAATCCGCCGGTGATCGCCACTCTGGCAGGGCTGCTTCTTGTTTTTCTCGGGGCAGGCAAATTCATCCCGGGATTTGTGCTTAAGCCCCTGGAAATGGCCGGAGACTGCACTTTGCCTTTGGCTACTTTTGTGGTGGGAGGCAATATCGCGGCTATCAGATGCGCCAGGTCTTACAATAAGGCGATCGCTTTGATGTCTCTGGTTAAATTGGTGATCTTGCCTGGTTTAGGTTTATGGCTGGTATATCAGTTTAAACTGCCGGATCTTGTGGGTTTACTAATAATAATGCAGCTGGCTATGCCTCCGGCTACTAATTTATCGGTCATAGTCAGCCAATATAAACAAGAGGATTGTTTGATCAGCCAGGGGGTGTTTTACGGTAATATCCTGAGCATATTGACCATACCTCTGTTTTTAAGTTTATATTTCGCCGTAAGTATGCTAAAATGAGTGATATAATAGCTACCAATAAACAGGCATTCCGCGATTACTTCATCCAGGAAACGGTTGAAGCCGGCATTGAATTAAGGGGAGGCGAAGTTAAATCCCTAAGAGCCGGTCACATCAGCTTCAGCGATAGTTTTGCCAGGATCGATAAAGGCCAGGTTTTTTTATATAACACGCATATAAGTCCTTATGAACAGGCGAGTTATCTTAACAGTGAGCCTGTGCGCGTGCGTAAACTGCTTTTACATCGCAAGCAGATAGTTAAACTTGATACCCAGCTGAGCCAGGGGGGATTGGCGTTGATCCCTTTGAAGGCTTATTTTAATTCCCGGGGATTCGTTAAGATCGAATTGGCTTTGGGTAAAGGGAAAAAGTTTTTTGATAAGCGCGATGATATTAAACGCCGGGAAGTTGACCGGAAGATCCGGCAGACGATGAAAAGCAGGAATAGATAAATATGTTGAATTGCTCCGCGCGGAAGAAATCGCTTGGCGGTGTCTTCGAACATATGAAATGATCTAAAATGAGGGAAGGTCCTTCGCGGTATCTACCGCTCAGGGCCAATTTTCTTCTATAATGATGTTTGGAAAAAATTGGGGGTGACAGGTCTCGACTTAGATATGTCGGGTAAGAGCAGCATGTCGCGGACGCAAGGTTGGCCGCGTCACAAATCCTTGCACAATACAAATGCTAACGATAAAACGTTGACGTTTGACGGGTTAATGAAGAATATGGTGGTAGTTCCTTCCACCACTCTTCGTATGCCCGCACTACCAGTCTTCGCCCACTAATCTGAGCGAAGCCTCAAACCTGCCTGCCTAAGGGCGGGATTTGAGACTCTAATTTAGGCTGGCTCCGGATGTTAGCCTTCAAAACCGGGGTAAGAGTAATAAAAGGCTGCGCCTTGTTCAATCCTGTCTGTCGGAGTGTATAGGGCTAAGCGTAAATGCCAGACTAAACATGTAGCGGCTTTTATCAGAGTATTTAAGGACGGCGGTTCGATTCCGCCCACCTCCACCAATTTTCCCGTCAAGGGAAAATTGGTGGATTCTGAATGAGCGTAGCGGTGCGACAAGCAACGCAGCGAATGAAGAATCTCTCCAAGTAATTTCCGTCAAGGGAAAATTGGTGGATTCTGAATGAGCGTAGCGGTGCGACAAGCAACGCAGCGAATGAAGAATCTCTCCAAGTAATTTCCGTCAAGGGAAAATTGGTGGATTCCGAATGAGCGTAGCGGTGCGACAAGCAACGCAGCGAATGAAGAATCTCTCCAAGTAATTTCCGTCAAGGGAAAATTGGTGGATGTTGTTTGGTTTTTATGAAGGAGAAATTAACCTTGTTGTTTAACGGAAAAGCCATATTAGCGCTGGCAATATTATGCGGTATTTGCTCGGGTTGCGCCACTGTCCCGCGCGATCTAGACAAAGGTGCGGCGTTCAATTTTTCCGGCACGCAGTATTCTTCCCTGGCCGCGTTTTGCCAGAGTAAAGGGATAAACTGGGATTATGACGGTCTGACCAGGTCTGTGGTTTTGAAGAAGGGTATTCATAAAATAAGCCTGCAGATCGGCAATAACCTGGCGGTAATTGACGGTTCGGCCAGCCGGATGAAAGAACCTCTGGAGATATATTCCGGGGCTATTATTATCCCGCATAAATTCCGCGAACAGGTCCTGGAGCCGTTGTTTAAAGATCAGACAGGGGTAAAACCCAAGATTTCATTTTCGGGTATACGCAAAGCGGTTATTGACGCCGGACACGGGGGGAAAGATCCCGGAGCCATGGGCAAGACAGGCTTAAAAGAAAAGGATGTTACCCTGGATATAGCCAGGCGATTAGCTGCCGCTTTAAAAGCCCAGGGTGTGGAAACGGTAATGACCCGGTCCAGCGATAAATTCATTCCTTTGCCGGACAGGGTGTCCATTACAAATAATTCCGGCGCGGATATTTTTATAAGCATCCATGCCAACGCTAACCGTGCCCGGAGCCTCAGCGGTTTTGAGGTATACCATATTTCCCAGGCTGTGCCGGATAGCCAGAAGGCCGCGGCTGCGGCCAAGACAGCCAAGCTTAATTTAGACCGCGGATGTTTTGCCAGCAGCGATTTGACCCTCAAGACGATAATTTGGGATATGATTTATAATTATAATAGGGGCGAATCTATAGAGTTGTCCCGGATATTGTGCAGGGATATGGATGAAAGCCTGGACGCGCGGATCATCGGGGTAAAAAGCGCCAACTTCTTCGTGCTCAGAGGGGCTAATGTCCCGGCGGTATTGATCGAGGTGGGTTTTGTGTCTAACGGCAATGAGGAGAGGTTATTGCGCAGCGGATCTTACCGCCAGACCCTGGCCGAGGGTATAGAAAAAGGCTTGGCGGATTATTGTTCTGTCAAATCAGAAAGGTACAGCAGATGAGATCGATCGGCGTTTTTGATTCGGGTGTGGGCGGGCTTACGGTGGTCAGGGAATTGATCCGCCAGATGCCTAACGAGGATATAGTTTATTTCGGGGATACAGCCCGGGTCCCTTACGGCATAAAATCCAAAGAAACAGTGATCCGTTTTTCTATTGAGAACATACTTTTTCTGCTCAAACATGATGTTAAGCTTATTTGCGTAGCCTGCAATACCGTTTCCAGCCTCGCGCTTCCGGTGATCCGGCATCATTTTAAAGTGCCGATCGTCGGTGTTATCGGCCCCGGGGTCAGGGAAGGGGTTTACGCTACTCAGAACAAGCGCATAGGGGTCATCGGAACGCACGGAACGATCAAAAGCCGCGCCTATGAGAACGAGATCAAACATCTTGACCCGGATATAAAGGTCACCGCGGTCGCCTGCCCTTTATTCGTTCCTTTGGTGGAAGAAGGCTGGCTTGACGGCGAAGTGGTGACGAAGATCGCGGCTACGTATCTTAAACCGTTAAAAGACAGCAAAGTGGATACGGTGATACTGGGATGCACGCATTATCCTTTGCTAAAGCCGGTGATCCGTAAGGTCATGGGTGACGGGGTCAAGGTGATCGATTCGGCCAAGCAGGTAGCTGTGGAGGTTAATAAGATACTTTCCACGGACGGGCTTTTGAACAAGTCCGGTAAAGGAAAGCACCGTTTTTTTGTCAGCGACAATCCGGAATGGTTCAGCGGCCTGGCGGAAAGGTTCATGGGCCGGCCTATAACTAACGCTACCAGGGTGAACAATGTATAAAGTCAGAGTAGAGGGGGGCTTTAGCTCAGCGCATAACCTGCGCGGGTATAAAGGCAAATGCGAGGACCTTCACGGCCATAACTGGAGGGTGGAGGCGGCTGTTGCCGGCGATAAGCTGGACAGGATCGGCATGCTTATGGATTTTAAATTGCTCAAAGAAAAATTGAACGCCCTCCTGGAAACACTTGACCATAAATATCTGAACAAGAAAAAGCCGTTCGATAAGATAAATCCTACTTCGGAGAACATCGCCAGGTATATCTACGATAGCCTGAAACTGAAGATCAAGGGCTTGAGCTCCGTGACTGTTTGGGAAAATAATACCAGTTCCGCTACTTATGAAGAATAAGAAACGCGCGATCGTCCTGTTATCCGGCGGATTGGATTCGGCCGTAACCTTGTATGCTGCCAGGGCTGAGGGATTCGCCCCTTACTGCTTGATTTTCGATTACGGCCAAAGGCATAAACGCGAAATAGAAGCGGGCAAGAGGATCTGCCGTAAGGCCGGATGCGGATTCCAGGTGGTGAGAATAAGCCTGCCTTGGAAGGGGTCGGCCCTGCTGGATAAAAAGAAGCTGCTTCCGAAGGTTTCGGGTGATGAGGGTGCGAAATCCATCCCGGTCACCTATGTGCCGGGTAGGAATATAATCTTTTTGAGTTTCGCTTTATCATTTGCCGAGGCGATATCCGCCAGGGCGATATTTATCGGGGCGCATAGCCAGGATTATTCCGGTTATCCTGATTGCCGGCCGGAGTTTTTCCGGGCGTTCGACCAGGTGGCTTTACGCGGGACAAAAGCCGGCGTGCAGGGTGCAAGGATAAAGATCCACAGGCCGCTGGTCAGGATGACTAAAACGCAGATAATCCGTCTTGGTTGCAAATTGGGAGTCCCTTTTGAATTGACCTGGTCGTGCTATAAAGGCGCGGCGCGGCCCTGCGGTAAATGCGACAGTTGTTATTTCCGGGCCAGGGGTTTTTCCCAGGCCGGCATGGCTGACCCGGCATTAAAATAAGGAGTTGGTTAAGGTCATGATCGGTCAGGTCTCGGAGATATTCGAAAGCATGCAGGGCGAGGGTATATACCTCGGCGAAAGGCAGATCTTTGTCCGCCTTTTCGGCTGTAACCTTGATTGCTCTTTCTGTGACACCCGGTTTTTCAGGTTCAAACAGTATCAGCCGCAGGAACTGGTCACCGAACTGCTTTCTTTCGGCGATACATATCATTCAGTGAGCTTCACCGGCGGCGAACCTCTTTTACAGAAAGATTTTCTGAAAGAGACGTTAAAACTCAGCCGGTCCGCGGGGTTCAAGAATTACCTGGAGACAAACGGCACTCTGCCTGATGAGTTGTCCGAGGTCATTGATCTGGTTGATATAGTATCGATGGATTTTAAGCTGCCTTCTTCTACCGGCGAGGGAGATCTCTGGCAGAAGCACCGCCGGTTCCTGGAAGTGAGTTCCGCGCGCGATGTTTTTGTAAAAGCGGTGATCAACCAGTCAACTGTCGAAGAGGATATATTGCGGGCGATAGAAGTGATCACCACGGTCAATCCCACGGTGGTCCTGGTATTGCAGCCGGATAGCCGGGTGGAATCCGCTCTGTTAAAAAAGAAGATCGATAATTTTAAGGGTATTTGCACGCGCAATAACATAATTACTTGCGTCATTCCTCAGGTGCATAAAATTGTGGGAGTTAAATAATATGGCTAAAAGATCAAGCTATGAAGGATTGCAGTCGGACGTCCGCAAAATGAAGACCCCGGTGATCGAGGTCTGGGAGAACCAGTATCCGGACAGGGATTATACTATTAATCTGGATATCCCGGAATTCACCTGTATCTGCCCGAAGACCGGTTTGCCGGACTTTGCCTCTATCCGCGTTGAATATTCTCCGGTAAAATATTGCATAGAGCTTAAATCCTTCAAGATGTATACTATATTTTACCGGGATATCGGTATATTTCACGAGCATCTGGTAAACAGGATGACCGATGATCTGGTCAGCGCTTGCAACCCCCGCTGGCTGAAGATCACCGGGCAGTTCAATCCCCGGGGCGGAATAACCACTACCGTAACCAGGGAATACAGGAAGAAATGAGAATAATAAAAGCCCAAAAAATAGCCGAAACAGTAAAAGAGTTATGTATTAAGGCTAATTTTGTCCTGAGAAAGGATGTCTTAAAACGTTTGCGGCTGGTTTTGTCTTTAGAGAAAGAACCCCGGGCCCGGAATATCCTAAAAGCTATAATTGAGAATGCCGCGATAGCCGAGAAGCAGAAGCTGGCAATATGCCAGGACACGGGTATGCCCTGCGTGTTCGTGGAACTTGGCCAGGGGGTAACAGTTAAAGGCGGCCTGAACGCCGCGATAAACAAAGGTGTGGTGTCAGGTTATAAAGCCGGGTTTTTCAGGAATTCGATCATTAAAGATCCTGTCCTGCGCGGTAAACCCGGATACGGACCGGCAGTGATCCACGTGGATATCGTAAAAGGGGATAGATTAAAGCTGACATTCCTTCCCAAAGGTTTTGGTTCGGAAAATAAGAGCCGGCTGCGGATGTTCAATCCCACAGCCACGGTAAAACAGATAAAGGAATTCATAATAGACGCGGTCAAGGCCGCTGGCCCGGACGCCTGCCCGCCTTATGTTGTGGGCGTGGGTATCGGCGGAACTGCGGATAAGGCGTTAGTGTTGGCTAAAAAAGCTTTGTTAAGGGATATCTCAGACCGCAGACTGCCGACCGTAGACTGCAGACATAAATTGGAAAAGGAATTGTTGAAAGAGATAAATAACCTCGGTATAGGACCGATGGGCTTAGGCGGGAAAACCACTGCGCTGGCGGTAAGGATCGAGACTTATCCTACGCATATCGCCGGATTGCCGGTAGCGGTGAATATAAGTTGTCACGCTACCCGCAGCGCCGCGGCAGTATTATAAGAAATGAAAACTATAACTTTACCTTTTTCGATCAAGGATCCGGGTAAATTGAAGGCAGGGGAAGAAGTCCTCTTGACCGGGACGATATTTACCGCCAGGGACCAGGCTCATGCCCGGCTCACCCGGCTTATTAGTTCAGGGAAAAGACTGCCTTTTGAGCTCAAAGGCCAGGTTATTTATTATTGCGGCCCGACCGAGACGCCATCCGGCAAAGTGATCGGTTCCTGCGGGCCGACCACCAGCAGAAGGATGGATGGATTTACTCCGCTTCTTCTTTCCGCGGGGTTAAAAGCGATGATCGGCAAAGGCAACCGTTCGGATGAGGTGGTTGCCGCGATCAAGAGATACAAGGCTGTGTATTTTGTGGTTTATGCCGGATGCGGGGCGTTGATCTCCCAATATATCAAGCGTAAATCTACCGTGGCATTCAAGGAATTGGGCCCGGAGGCGGTGTGCCGGTTAGAGGTAAAAGATCTTCCCGCAATCGTGGCTATTGATCCGAGCGGCAAGAATATCTACAAAGGAAAATAAAATGAAGATGAAGAGATTACAGCATAAGTTGATCTGGATGCTTCTTCTTACTTCGACTCTGCCGTTGATCCTGGTAGCCGGGATCACCATTTCTTTTCTGGGAAAACTCGCGGTCCAGGAGGCCTTTAGCCGGATAAACAATAACCTTAAGATAACAGCCAACGTTTATTCCAGCGTTAACGAGCAGTTGAAATACGCGGTCAGGGACCAGAACCGCAGGATAGCCACCCTGCTCGAGGATAACCAGCTGGACCTTATGCGCAATGAGTATAACAAGGTGATCCAGAGATATAAACTGGATTTCTTCGTCGTAACCGACGCGGCAGGCAAGGTCCTCGTTTCTATGACCAACCCTAAACTGGAAGGGTATGATTATAGCCGGAATATCTTTGTGCGTATGGCCATGCAGGGCAAGATAACGGTTTCGACCGAGGTATTCAATAAACACACCCTGGAAAGGCTGGGATTATTGTCCAAGTCCAGGATCGAGAGCGTTGAGCCGGTCCAGGGCATGGTGATCACCACTTCTATGCCGGTGATCAACCCCAATGAGGTGGTCATCGGGACCATGACCGCGGGGTATCTTTTGAATAATAATAATGCTGTTTTGGGGGATAAGATCACCCAGGATACCGGCCTTGCGGCGAGTATATTCCTTGATAATCTGCGTATCTGCTCGAACATCCCTTTTAACGACAAATTCCGGGTGATCGGGAGTTTATTGCCTGAACAGTTCGCCGGCAAGACCCTTTTGGGCGGCAAGAATTTTATCAGCAGGATCCCGGTAGGCGACAGCTGGTATCTTTCCGGCTACCTGCCCATAGAGGATAGCGAGAAGAAGATAATCGGGATGATCGGGATTTCTATTTCCGAGAAAGAGATCTTTAAGCTTCGGGATAATCTGATGAAGGTGCTCACTGCGGCGGTATTATTGTCCATTTTTCTGTCCTTGGTATTCGGCGGGATCAAAGGGGCTAATATAGTCCGTTCGATCCGCAAACTGCGTAAAGGCATCGAGGCTTTCGGCCACGGGGATTTTTATCACCGTGTTGAGATCAAATCCGGCGATGAGATCGAAGAGTTGGCTATATTCTTTAACAATACCATGGAACAGTTGAGGATGACCAAGAACGAGCTGGAAGTGTGCTCGCGCAATATATTGAGCCTGGAACATCAGGTCACTAAGACCGATCAGCAACTCGCGGCTGTGCATAAACAATTGCTGGAATACGAAAGAATGGCGGCAATGGGCAAGATGGCTACTTCATTGAGCCATGAACTGCGCAACGTATTTACCGAGATCCAGTCCAGCGCATACAGCCTGAAAGAAAGGATAGACAGGAATTGCCCGGGTTATCCTGATTTTCTTAAGGGTATTGAAGAGGGGCTGAACCGGGCTAACGAGATCCTGACCAGTATTTTAAATTTCAGTTACCCGAAAAAGCTTATCTTGAGCGAAGTGGATATTAATTATTTGATCGATAGTATGCTTTCTACTCCTAATCTGGAGGCTCAGGTCAAGAATAACCGGGTCAACGTAGTCAAGGACCTTGCCCAGCATTTGCCGGGGTATAAAGCCGATGGAGTGCAGATGCGGGAAGCTGTCCTGAACCTTGTGGTTAACGCGATCCAGGCTATGCCGGAAGGAGGAACGCTGAAGATCTCCACCAGGGAAGACCAGGGGATGCTGCGGATCAGGATCGCTGATACGGGCAGCGGTATGACCGAAGAAACATTGTCTAATATTTTTACCCCGTTCTTTACCACTAAGAGCAGGGGCCTGGGGTTGGGTCTGGCTATATCTAAATCCATAATCCAGGAGCATGGCGGACATATCCAGGCGGAATCAGAGCTTGGCAAAGGCACGGTATTCAGCATCAGTTTACCCAGGGAGAGGAAATCATGAGCAATCCTGAGAACGTCCTTATTGTTGACGATGATAAAATAATCTGCGAGCATCTGAAAGCCGGTTTGTCCGACCAGGGGTATTTTCTGGTCACGGCGAACAAGGGCTCTACCGCTATTGAGGAGACTAAAAAACGCTCATTTAACCTGATCGTGCTGGATCTGATGCTTCCGGATATACAGGGGATAGACCTGATGCGCGCGATAAGTATCCGCTGCCCGGAAACCAGCTTTATTGTCTTTACCGGATACGCGACTATTTCTTCGGCGATCGAAGCGCTCAAGGTCGGCGCATACGATTATATCATCAAGCCCTTCGATATCGACCATCTGAAGCTGGTGGTTAAAAGAAGCCTGGAAAAGCAGAGCCTGATGGTCCGGAATAAAGAACTGGTGGAAACTCTGGCCAAGGAGAACGAGCAACTGGAAGTTATAATGGAAGCTTATAATGAGATCGGCAGTATCTTCCGGCTCGATGACCTGGCGGATTTTGTCACGGCTATGGCTTTAAAAATAGCCGACGCCGAGAAGGCGTCTTTCATGCTCGTAGACGAAAAGAATAATGAGCTGGTTATACGGGGCGCTCAGGGGTTGATCCCGGAAAAAGCTAATTCCCGGGTCAAGATAGGCGAATTCATTTCTGGATGGGTGGCTCAGCAGGGCGAGGCCTTATTGATCAACGATATAAACGACGATTACCGCTTTAAAAGTTTGTCCCGGGACGCGACCAGGTATAAAACCCGGTCTTTTGTTTCTTTGCCGCTGAAAAGGGAGAATAAAGTTATCGGGGTAATTAATGTCACCGATAAGCTGGCCGCCACCAAGATATTCACCCCGGATGACCTGAAATACCTTTCTCTTATCGCGCATCAGGCGGTTACTCAGATCGAGAATATCAGACTGTGCGAGAAACTGGCGTCTCTGGCGGTTACCGATGCCTTGACCAATGTGTTTAATCACCGGCATTTTCAGGAGCAGGTCAATGTGGAGATCATGCGGGCCCAGCGGTATAACCATAACCTCAGCCTGATGATAGTGGATGTGGACCATTTTAAGGGATATAACGACAATTACGGCCACCTCGAAGGGGACCGTGTTTTAAAGCAGGTAGCCGCGATAATAAAACAGAATATCCGCCAGGTGGATATAATCTGCCGTTACGGCGGCGATGAATTTGTGGTGATCCTGCCTTTCACTAATACCAAAGGCGCAGGAGTAGTCGCGGAGAAGATCCGCAGGATGACCGAGGAATTGGATATCCTGAACCAGGAGACCGGCACGCTTATCCGGGTCACTGTGAGCGTGGGTATAGCCATGTACCAGATGAAGATGTCTAAAGATGAATTTGTGGCCCTGGCTGACCGGGCTTTGTATAAAGCCAAGAAAGAAGGCCGCAACAAGGTTTGCATAAGCGAATAACTACCGAAAGGGAACCAATGATCAGAAACGACGGAAGAGGCTTGGATAAATTGAGGAAAGTAACGATCACCCGGCCTTATCTTAAATACGCCGAAGGGTCATGCCTTATTGAATTGGGCAATACCAAGGTGATTTGTTCCGCTACTGTGGAGGAAACAGTCCCCCCATTTCTTAGGGGGTCGGGCACCGGATGGGTAACTGCCGAATACGGCATGCTTCCGCGTTCCTGCCAGAGCCGCATCCCCCGGGGCAAGGATTCAGGAAGGACTTATGAGATACAGCGGTTGGTCGGCCGTTGCCTGCGCGCGGTAACGGATATGCGCAGCCTTGGCGAAAGGACTGTTTGGATCGACTGCGACGTTATTCAGGGAGACGGCGGCACGCGTACCGCTTCGATCACCGGAAGTTTTATAGCCCTTGTTGACGGGTTGAACAAGATCAAGAAAGACAAGCTGATCCCGGCTATCCCGATAAAGGATTTTGTGGCGGCGACCAGCGTTGGAATGTTTAAAGGGGAACTGCTTTTGGACCTGGCCTATGAAGAGGATTCCAAGGCGGATGTGGATATGAACGTGGTCATGACCTCCAAAGGTGAGTTTATCGAGATACAGAGCACTGCCGAACGCCGCACCTTTGACCGCAAACAAATGGACGGGATGCTCGATCTGGCTTCCGGAGGGATAATTGAGTTGATCGCTAAACAGAAAGAGCTCCTCAAGGGTATTTTATGAAACAGGAATTGATGGTGGCGACGAAGAATCTTAAGAAGCTGGAAGAGATAAAGGATATCCTCAAAGGGCTGAATTTCAGGATAACCTCTTTGGCTGATTGCCGGAAGCCCCCGGTGATAGTGGAGAACGGCAAGACCTTTAAAGAAAATGCCGTGAAAAAGGCGGTTAAAACCGCCAAGTATACCGGAATGCTGACCATGGGGGAAGATTCAGGGCTTTGTGTTAACGCGCTCGGCGGAAAGCCGGGAGTTTATTCCGCGCGTTTTGCCGGCAGGTGCAAGAGCGATGAAAAGAACAACACCAAGCTTTTACGTTTGTTGGATGGGCTTAAGTTAAGCGAGAGAAAGGCATATTACGCCTGCGCGGTGGCTTTAGCGGATAAGAATGGTTTGATCGGAGTGGTAGAAGGACGATGCAACGGAGTGATAGATTATTCGCCTCGAGGCGATTTTGGTTTTGGATACGACCCGATCTTCCGGATACCTGAATACAAGAAGACCTTTGCCCAGCTCGGGCCGGCAATAAAACATAAAATGAGCCACCGTTTCAAGGCCCTGGAAAAAGTCCGGGAAGCCCTAAAGAAATATATTGAGAAGCAAAACCGTAGTTGATATAATCAAACCCGTTGTTTAACGGGTATCTGTAACGGCGATTTTTGTTTCAGTAGTTTGTGATGGGCGTGCCCCGTTACTAACTACTGGGTAGCGATTGTGTTATACGGGTGTTAGTAACGGAGCGGGCCCCGTAGAACATCTTCTGAGCAGCATTTCTGTTGTACAGGGTGTCAGTAACGACGATTTTTGTTTCAGTAGTTTGTGATGGGCGTGCCCCGTTACTGACTGCTGAGTAGCAATTGTGTTATACAGGGTGTCAGTAACGACGATTTTTGTTTCAGTAGTTTGTGATGGGCGTGCCCCGTTACTGACTACTGAGTAGCAATTGTGTTATACAGGGTGTCAGTAACGGGGCGTGGCTCAGTTTGGCTAGAGCGCTTGCTTTGGGAGCAAGAGGTCGTAGGTTCAAGTCCTACCGCCCCGATAATATATAAATTAACGCGCCTGTAGCTTCCGCCACAATGCGTGGCGGACCCGCCAAAGGGTTTTGGCGGGCATTTGGGCCTGATATTTTGAATATTAATGCGCCTGTAGCTCACTTGGATAGAGCAGCTGCCTTCTAAGCAGCTGGTAGCAGGTTCGATTCCTGCCAGGCGCGTAGTTTTGTCCGGGTTAACCGGGTGAGTAAAACAATCCCGCGGAGTGCGGAAAAATCAGGATTCATGATTTTTCCGCGTTAACGCAGCGGGACAAAAGCCATAAGGAAGCGGCAATGAAACTTATTACCTGGATATTGATCTCTGTTGTCCTGTTATTTGTCAGCCTGGTATATGGGGTTCATATATACCTTAATATCCAGGGCCGCGCTTTGCTGGTTGATAAGCTGCAGGATCTTCTTCAGCGGGAGATAACTGTCCGCAGTGTCAAAACCCGGCTGCCGTTTGATCTGGTAGTAAAGGACTTGGAGATCAAAGGCATCGCTAAGTTCGATAAAGTAATTGCTTCAGGCGGGGTTTTTGATATGTTAAGCGGCAATATTAAATTGTCCCAGCTTACGCTCAAGCACGCGGTGGTAAATATAGAAAAACCGTTGAAGGAAACTCCCAAGGTTGAAGATCCCGTAAATACCGTCACTGCCGCTGGGCCTGTAGCTGATACCGTTGCGGCGGTTCCTGCGCCTGTCCAGGTTGAAACCCCGCAGGAAACAGTTAAAATACCCCCGATCACTCTAAAGCGGGTGATAATAACGGATAGCAGCATAAATTTCACCGATCCTAATATGGGCGATCAGGGAATAAAAGTCGCTATCAAAGATATAAACGCCCGCATAGATAATATCAATCTTCCGGTCAGCAGATCCCAGGTGACTTCTTTTGAGTTCAAAGGCAATATCCCCTGGGAGAATATCGCTGAAGCAGGAAAGGTCAGTCTGGCGGGCTGGATCGACCTGTATAAGAAGAATATGGATGCCAGCTTGAAGATTGAGGATATAGACGGTGTTTATCTGTATCCGTATTATTCCGGCTGGGTGGATCTGGATAAATCCCATATCGACAAAGCTAAACTTAATTTTACCAGCGAGATCCAGGGGTTGAATAATGATGTGACGGCGGATTGCCATCTGGAACTGACCAGGATAGATTTTAAGCCGCGCAAGGATGAAGAAGCGCAGAACAGGGCGGAGAAGTTAACCAAGGTCGTCCTGGATATTTTTAAATCATTGAACCAGGGGAAGGTTATCCTGGATTTTAAATTCAAGACCAAGATGGACAGCCCGGAATTGGGTTTGGCGCCTATCATAAAACTCGCGCTTCAGGATAAGATCAAACAGGCGCGCAAAGGCAGCCAGCTTAAACCCGAGTCGGTCATCATTGTGCCCGGGAATATAGTCAAGGGGACAGTGACCACAGCGGGGGAATTGACCAAGTCTCTTATCGATGCCGTATTCGGTGTCGGTAACGGCCTGAAAAAAGCATTTGAAAATTCCTTCAAAAAAGAGGATAATGTTCCAGTAACAAATCAGACGAAATAATGGTGGCTATAGCTCAATTGGTTAGAGCACTAGACTGTGGCTCTGGGGGTTGCCGGTTCGATCCCGGTTAGCCACCCCAATATTTAAGCCCCTGTAAATGAATAATTTGCAGGGGCTTTTATATAACACGGCAGATCTTATGTTTGAGAACAAATGATAAGAATAAAAAGCCTGAAAAAAATAAGAATTGATTATTCCCTTATACTTATTTTATTATGCGCGGCGATAGTGAGGGTTTGGGGGATAGGTTTTGGATTGCCGAATACAAATTGCCGGCCGGATGAGGATCAGATAGTCGGTATTGTAAGTTGCCCATCGAACAATTTTAATCCCGAAACGTTCAATTACCCTTCATTCTATAAATATGTTAATTTTTTCTTTTATGGTCTTTATTATATTCTGGGTTTATTGACCGGTAAATACAGGTTATTATCAGATTTTATCGAAGAAATCACTGTTACAAATCATAACGCCCTTTATTTGATAGATAGATCTCTCACGGCGTTGTTTGGTATCGCGACGGTATTTATTTGTTATAAAGTAGCCAAAAAACTTTTTGACAGGAAAACCGCGTTAATTTCCGCGTTTTTTTTAAGCTTCGCGTATCTTCACGTCAGAGATTCTCATTTTGGGACTACTGATGTTCCGATGGTCTTTTTTATGATGTGCGCGATGTTCTTTATTATAAGGTCCCACGAAGATAATTCGATGAAGAACTATATTTTATCCGGGGTATTCGCGGGGCTGACTGTTTCCACCAAATATCCCGGGATTTTGTTGATCATACCGATGTTAATTGTTAATAGTTTTACCATATCCGTGACTAAAGGCGAAGACAAGGCGTTTGTATATTCGTTATCTTCAGCTAAAAGAATGTTGTTTTTTATGATCACTTTTGCTGCGGTTTTTCTGTTGGGTACCCCATATGCGTTATTAGACCTCAGGCATTTTCTAAGCGATTGCCTGGGCACAGTAATGCGTTTCAGAGAGGGGGAGAATATTATCCTTGGCAGGGGATGGTGGTATCATTTAAGGTTCTCTTTGCTGTTCGGCCTGGGTTTTAGCCTGTTTTTCGCGTCATTGGCCGGGATCATGATACTTATAAAGAATGATCTCAAAAAAGCGCTTATACTTTGCTCTTTTCCATTGGCATATTATCTAATAATCGGCTCAGGATACGGCGTATTCTTGCGATATGCCGTTCCGCTCATTCCCTATCTTTGCATTACTGCCGCCGTGTTTACCGTGTATCTCAGCAATGGCCTTAAAAAATACTTAAGCCCGGGCGTAAAAAGAGCGGCGATGTTAATATTGCCGGTTCTGATCATATTGCCTTCTGCGTATAATGTTTTACGCTGCGATAGCTTGCTATCCAAGAAGGATAATCGCGTGGTCGCGGCAGAATGGATCAGCGATAATCTCCCGGAAGGGAGCTCCATAGCGACTTTCGACTCCGGTTACGGTATTCAGCTCTCCCCAATGCCCTCGGGATTATTGAGCGCAGATATGTGCCGGTCGGATAAGATAATGATGGATTATTTAATAAGAAGTAATATTAAAGGTTTTAACGTGTATGCCTGGGACGGCCAATCAAGTATCCCAAGATATATCGTTTTGGAAGAGTCGCCTCTGAAGACGGTTTGTCCGGTTAATCCGGAACAGAAAGAAAATATACAACGATTTTATCATCTTTTGTCGGAATTCAAGGCGATTAATATCTACAATGAAGCGAATTGGTTTGATCAGGACGACTGTTTCTATCTGCCGTTTGCAGGATTTAAAGAAATCCAAAGGCCGGGTCCCAATATTTATATCTATGAAAGAAATAATAACGTTAATTGAGCGGCGGACATAATTATATTGACATTTGTCAGGTTAGTGTAAAAATATATGCTTTATAAGAGGTAGCCAGGTTAAGCTTTCATCAAAAGGCCCTGATTTGATCTAATCAACGGCCTGATTTTGTTTTAGCATACTGAGCCTTCCAAAACTCTTGGGGGGCTTTATTTTTTTGTAGCGATAATTCGGAAAAATGGTGCTGTCCAAATTTAATTTCACTTTTCTTAACAAAGACAAAAGGATGGTATATGGCAGACGTTGAAAAGTATTCGCATAAGATTGTCCGTAAGATCCGTGTTAAAATACCGGATGTCCCGGGCGGGTTTGGTTCTCTTGCGCGCGTATTGGGCTCAGAAGGGGTGATATTGGGTGATATTGCTAAAATACAGCTGATGTCAAAGCATATTGTCCGCGATATTACCGCTTTTTTTGATGATGAAAAACATTTTGACCGCGCGATCGCAGCGGTGAGGAAATTGAAAGGGTATACGGTCATACAGGTGCAGGATGAGATATTGAATTTGCATAAAGGCGGCAAAATTGAAATACGGCCGCGCGTCAAGGTGGAAACCTTATCTGATCTGCGCATGATTTATACCCCGGGAGTTGCGCAGGTTTGCAAGCATATTGTTGCTCATCCGGAAGATGCCAGGAAATATACGTCCATTGGCAATACGGTCTGTATCGCAACTAACGGTTCGGCTGTTTTAGGATTGGGGAATATCGGTATTTTGCCGGCGATGCCGGTTATGGAGGGGAAATCCCTTATTTTGTATAAGATGGGGGGCGTTAGTTGCATCCCTTTGCTTCTCAACAGTGATTCAGCAAAGGATATTGTCGATACGCTTGCCTGCATAGCCTCGACTTTCGGGGCGATCATGATCGAAGATATCAGCGCGCCGCTATGTTTTGAGGTTGAAGAAGAGCTGCAGAAACGGTTGCCTATCCCGGTCTTTCACGACGACCAGCATGGGACAGCTATCGTTATCCTGGCGGGATTGATCAGGGCTGCCAAACTGACGGGTAAGGAAATAGGGGCTGTTTCCGTGGTGATCAATGGCGCGGGATCTGCCGGGATAGCGGCGGCCAAGCTCATGCTCCACTACGGGGTTAAAAATATCGTTTTGTGCGACAGCAAAGGCGCATTGTATCAGGGGCGCAAAGAAGGGATGAACCCTTTCAAGAACGCGATAGCGTTGGTTACCAATAAGCGCCGGGAGAAAGGGGCTCTTGCGGAGGTTATTCCCGGAAAAGACGTCTTTATCGGCGTGTCGGCTGCGGGAGTGGTGACAAAAGATATGGTTAAAAGTATGGCGCCGCGGCCTATCATTTTTGCGCTTGCTAATCCAATCCCTGAGATCTGGCCTGACGATGCAAGAGAAGCCGGTGCTGTGGTCGCGCTTGATGGAAGAACTATCAACAATGCCCTGGTATTTCCCGGTTTGTTGCGCGGAACACTTGACGCTGGCGCATCCCGAATAACAGTGGATATGAAATGCGCGGCAGCCAAAACCATTGCGTCGCTTGCCCGCAAACACGATATTGTCCCTGATTTTATGAACCCCGAAGTTCATAAAAAAGTAGCAAAAGCTGTTGCGTTATCGGTCACAGGAACGAATATCCGCTAATATCATATAGTATAAAGCCATTCCTCATGGCGCATGGCATACAATAATACACGTTTTTAGAAAAAGGGGCGCTTTCCTTGACAGGAAGGAAAGAGGGTGCTATACTTAATAAATACTTTAAAAAACAGTTAATAGGCGCATCTGGATTTCTTCCTTTACTACTTCCTAAGATAAAACAATAGCTGTGTGTTATTTTAACCTCAAAACCGAAAAACCATGAAAAATTCTCTACCTATCAAAACAATATGCGTTTTGGCATTATTCAGCCTTATTTTAGTTAATGTATCGGTAGCAGCGCCGGATGATGTTGCTAAAAATGAAAAATATATAATTGGCGCTGGTGATGTGCTGGAAATATCCGTGTGGAATCATCCGGAGTTGACTAAAGAAGTAAGTGTTCGGCCGGATGGCTGGATCAGCCTGCCTTTAGCTGGAGAGGTGCCTGCCGGTGGGATGAGTCCCGGCGGGCTATCGGAAACGATCAAGGAAAAGCTGTTGCAGTATTTAAAAGATCCCAATGTTTCGGTTATTGTAAGTAAATATAAAAGTAAGAAAATTCTGGTGCTGGGTGAGGTCAAGAAGCCCGGAATGTACCAATACGAAGGAGGGCTTACCGCGTTTGAGGCTATAGGCCTGGCTGCCGGGTATAATAGCCACGCGCAATTAAAGAGTATACTAATAGTGCGTAATCCTTATTCAAAACCGGTTTTTTATGTGGCTAACTTATATAAGGTGATACATAACGCTGATATGAGAGATAATCTTTCGTTACTGCCTGGTGATATCGTATATGTCCCGCAGAATTTCATTGGGAACTTCGGGGATTTCATGGATTACTGGATGCAGAAGATCCGGCCGACCGCGGACACTTTCTGGCTGTATAAATTGGCTTCGGACGAATAGATTACTAACGTAAACTTAAAAAATGCAAGATACCCAGGAATTAAACCTAACGGAGTTAACAAGGATCATAAAGAAAAGAAAAGCCACGTTCTTTAAATTATTTGCAGTAGTCTTTTTTTCTGCATCGATCGTCAGTTTTTTGATCCCTCCGGTTTACAAAGCCAACGCTAAAGTAATAATACAAAACGATACAAATTTATATCCTCCCAGCGTCTTTCCGGTAACAACCGACGATAAAGCATATTTAAATACTCAAAAAGAAATAATGACGAGTAGTTTTGTGGTAAATAAGGCTTTGGCAAGCTTGAGTGACAGGAGATTCTTTAAAGACGCCGATTACGATAAATTTAAAAAACACATTGTTGTAAATTATCTGCAAGATTCCAATATGCTGGAAGTTAACGTATACCTGCGTGATCCGGGAGAAGCGGTTAAATTGGCAAACGCGATGGTAGATGAATTTATAAATTATAATGCTAACGCCCGGCAAGAATTAGTAGAGCAAAATCTTCTTGCGTTAAAGAAGGAAACGGCCGCGTTGAATAAAGATATAGAAGATCTAAAGACCCGGTTACGTGAGTTTTCAGATAAAGAGGGGATGGTTTTCTACCAGGCCAAGGTGCCTTCTTATTTGAATAATATTCTAGAGCTTGAGCGAAAGAATACACTGGTTGATGCGGATATAGACCGTATCGAGCAGCAGGTATCCAAGAATAATAAAGTGTCCGGGGGGATCGAGACAGAAGCTTTCTATCCGTTGCTTTTGGCTTCTTCAGGAGGCCAGAATATCGAAAATCCGACTGAGTCTTTAACAAGTATCCCATGGATGCGCGATATGAAAAAGAAGTTATCCGAAGCACAGGCAAACCTGGCGCGCTTGGAAGTGGAGTATACAGAAGGGCATCCTGCGATACAGGTAGCCCGGAGTGAAATAGTTAACCTGCGTCAGAGCCTGGATAAAGAACTTAAGAACGTTTTAAAGATATATTCTGAACATTATAAAGGTTACGTCCAGTTTTTAAAGACGTTGAGATCCAGTAATGAGCGGGAAAAGGAGCGTTATGAGGCAGAGCTTGAAAATATATCGTCTAATATTAATAAAGCGGCGAACAAGCAGATAGAATATAATGCATTATTAAAGAACTTTGATATAATGCAGGACATATATGCGGTATTCGCAAAGAAACAGAATGAACTGAAGTTTTTGTGGGAACAGAGCTCAAACAATGCGGTAGTCCCCAACTTGAGGGTTTTTGAGCAGGCATCTTTGCCGCGTAAACCGGTAAGCCCGAATTTACCTCTTAATCTTGCGTTGGGATTTTGCTTCGGTATATTTATAGGAGTTTCGGGGAGCATGCTTGAAGAGAGAAATGAGTTATTGGCCCCGGCAGAAAAGCCAATGCCGGCACGGGCAAACCAGAAAAGACGCAGCATGAATCGGCAGAAGAGGAAGTTCTCAGTGGCCTATGAAGTTAAAGGCGGAGCCTCTTTGAAGCAGCGCGCCACTACCGAGGATCTAAGCGGAACCGGCATGAATATAAAGGCAAAAGAAAATTTGGCCAGGAATAGCGAGTTATCCTTATGGATTCAGATGAATCAAAATGAATTTATCAGCGCGACAGGAGAGGTTGTCTGGGCCGTTCCTTCTAAAGCGGAAAAGGCGTTTAACGCGGGGGTCAGGTTTACCAGTATTGATTCGCAGGATCGGGAGAAATTAATAAATTATCTCTATGGTGAGCAATATTTAGAGCAGAATGCATAAACACGGTTTGTTCAGAGATAAATTAAGGGATTATTTTTATGATGTAAATGACATCGTATTGGCCCTGTTTATAATAGGCATTACTTTACCGTTATTCATTCTAGCTGTTTTCCTGGTTAAGGCTGATTCCCGTGGGCCGGTAATTTATAAACAGCCTAGATACGGTAAGAATAAGAAAGTATTTATTTTATATAAATTCCGTACGATGGGTATAAATGCGGAAAAGTGGGGGCCGGTATGGGGCAGTGAATCTGATCCCCGCTCGGGTAAACTCGGTAAATTCCTCAGGATTTCGCATATTGATGAACTCCCGCAATTATTTAATGTGCTAAAAGGCCAGATGAGTTTAGTGGGGCCCCGTCCGGAACGGCCGTATTTCGCTGACGAATTCTATACGGTGATCCCGGGTTATGAAGAGCGCTATAAAGTCAAACCCGGACTTACCGGTTGGTCGCAGGTAAACGGTCTAAGGGGAGAAAGCCCGGTAGATGAACGGACATTGTATGACGTTTTTTATATAAGAAATCGGACATACTTTTTTTATTTAAAGATACTCTTGTTTACGCTCCGTGCGAAGTCCATAAAACCGGAACATAAACATGCCAAGGTCAAGCCGCTGTCGTCAACGTACTTTTTCCCAGACAGGGGAATTCCTCCGGACAAATACGCCCTTTATTGTTCCTGCCAGAAAACCGTAGTTAAATATTAAAAAATAATTGATCAGTTTTAACAGCGCGGGTATTTTATTCTTTTCCATGGTCTTGTTGAGATAAAATGAGCTGACCGCTGTAAGATAAAATATTATTTGTATGAACAGTATTAAACGGTAAAGCGTACCTTTATCGGTAATCAGGCAATTAGAGATGAAAAGGGCCATAAAGAAATAAGGACTGAACCAGCGCAGGATTTTATGTGATAATATCTGGAATATCAGATCCAACCTTGATTTCAATGCCATTTCTTTTATCAGGATCATCGAACTTTTCAGGAACCAGGAAACCATCCGGATCTTCCGGTTGATCTCCGCGCCCGGGGTTATTGAGGCATTCTCATATGAAACAGCCTCAGGTTCTATCACTGAATATTTGTTGTTCAGCAGTATCTTGGCCACCAGTTCGAAATCATCGCCGCGTTGCGGGGTGATCGGGGAATACAGCTCTTTTCTTATGGCAAATATCGCCCCGTCCGGATTGAGAACCCTGCCGGATTTTCCGTTAGCTTTACGCAGTATAGTTTCATATCCCCTGTAATTGCTTTCTCCCCAGCTTATGCTTGAAGCCTTAGCGTTACTAATAGTTAAAAGCCCGGTTACCGCGCCTACGGACCTGTCATAGAAGTTAGCAGTGATCTTTCTGATGCAGTCATTTTTTAACAGAACATTGGCGTCTGAAAATACCAGGATCTCGCCATCCGCCTGGGGGACAGTGTCGTATAAGATCACAGTCTTGCCGCGCCGCTCTTTATATTCGTAAAGATTGATATTCCTATCCGCATATCCGCGGACTATGTCATTTGTCGCGTCGTTTGATTCAGACGCGATAAGGATCTGGAGTTTATCTTTAGGGTAATCCAGCGAGAGTATATTGTCCAGTTTTTCCCGGATCACTTTTTCTTCGTTGTAGCAGGGGATGATCAGGGACACGCGGGGATAGTATTCCTGTTTTACCCGTCTTATCTTAAAAAGCGCTCCCAGCAATATGCTCAGGATAAGATAACCGAAATACACATAAAAGATCAAAAAACACGATATCCAGAAGATAATTATAGCCATAGGCCGTTCATTTACCGGGTAAAATGAATTTTTTAAATCCCATAAATGCTTTATATGTGCGTACTATTTCCCCGGGGTCTAAGAATACGCGCCGCAATTTATAAAACAAGTACCGGGGATCGCTGTAGAAGGCCCGCCTGCTTTTATCGCACCAGTCTAATATTTCGCTTCTTGATAGGCCCGGCAGGTCTATAACGCAGTTGTGCAGGCCATCCGGGGTCAGGTAATCCCTGAAATCGTTGATCTTTAAGCAGCCTTTTTCCCTGGCCCACTGGTATGCCTGTGTCCCGGGATAAGGCATGAGCGGGAAGAATTGCACTGTGTCAGGCATGATTTTTTTTGCCAAAGCGAAAGTCATCTGTAATGTGTTTTTTGTCTCACCCGGGTTACCCGCCATAAAAGCCGCATGCACCAGTAAGCCTGCCCGTTTGGCGTTGTCAAAGAACCTTTGTATATTCTTGTTAGACAGCCCTTTGCTTATATTCTCCAATATAGATTGCGCTGCGCTTTCTACCCCGGTAATGATCAAATAACAGCCGGCTCTTTTCATAAGCTGCATGGTTTCCATATCCAGGTCAAGGCGCACATTGGCATTCCAGGGTAAACGCACTTTATTCGCTATAAGTAGCCTGCAGATCTCTGCGACCCGCTTCTTGTCTACTGTAAAGGTATCGTCTTCGATAACTATTCCTTTAACCTCCGGCAAGTTGCCTTTTATGTATATGAATTCCTCCAAAACATTCTGCGGGCTTCTTGCCCGGTAGCTTTTCTGGTTGATTGTTTGCGGCCAGAGGCAGAAAAAACACTTGAACGGGCATCCTCGGGCAGTTAAAATCTGGACCTCGGGATATACAGAGGCGGCGAAGAAATAATTCTTTATCTTAAGGTGTTTTTTGTAAACCTTGCTTACCATTGCAAGTTTATCCAGATCATCCGGCAGCGGCCTGGGCGGATTATGCAGTATCTTATTGCCGGCGGTCCTATAACTGATGCCAAGGACTTCTTTAATATTCAAGTTGTTCTTTTTTAATGATTGCGCGAGTTCCAGTACTGTGAGATCATACTCAGCCCTGGCGACTGCGTCCGCTTTTTTAGCCAACGCCAGACTTTCTTCAGGCAATGCTGTCACATGGGTACCCACAAGCAGCACAAAAGAATGGGGCAGCTGCGTTTTCAGGTTATCCGCCATGTCGAGGTCATTATAAATACTGGGAGTTGAGGTGTCTACGACTATCAAATCCGGAGAATAATCTTTGGCGATCTGCAGTGTCCGCGAATGAGTCAGGTTTTCTGCGGGGGCATCTAAAAGTTTTATTTCAAAGCCGGCTTCTTCTGATACGCCTGCGGCATATGCCAGCCATAGCGGATAATATAAAGTCCCGCTTTTAGTAACAGCGGGGCTGCGCTGGGCCCGGGAGAATTTATGCAGAAAAGGCGGATTCAGGAAAAGTATTTTCATCTGTTCAATATGCGCGTTACCAGTTTCGTTAATAAAGAGAATGCCTGTCCGGGCGATTTGAAGGACCTTCTTATAACTTTTCGATAGAAGGCGTAAGGATTATGCCATAAAAGCCGGATTTTATATTTTAATGTTTGGAAGGCCACGATCCGTTCAAGTTCACCGGCGGAGAAATCCGGGGTTGATAATACCGTTTTCTTTACTCCCAGTTCGCTGAATGAAAAATCCGGCGGAAGCAGCTTTTGTTCTATACAGGTATTATAGAGTTCCGTGCCGGGATAGGGGGTGGCCAGGTAAAAAGTGACATTATCGACTTTTATCCGGCTGGCAAACCTGAAGGTGTTTTCTAATTGTTCTTTGGTCTCTCCGGGGAAGCCTACCACAAAAAAAGCGTCGGTCTCGAACCTGTAATGATTGATCCAGCGTATTAATTCCTTTACCTTCCCCAGGTCCAGGGGCTTCTTGATTGTTTTTGAAAGGAAACCCTGGTCTCCGGATTCAATGGCTAAACAGAGCCGGTAGCAGCCGCTTTGCCGCATCTTCAAAAGCAGTTCTTTATCCAGGCTCCACATCGCTATCCCATTCGGCGTTGTCCAGGCCAGATCCAGCTTTTCCGCGGCCATCCTGCTGAATAATCCTGCGGCCCGTGTTTTATCAAAAGTCAGGTTATCATCTTCGAACTGTATCTCTTTAACGCCGAACTCGCTTTTCAAATATTTAAGTTCCGCGATGATATTTTCAACCGAACGCGCCCTGAACTGGTGCCCCCAGATACAGTGGATCGAACAGAAAATACAATTTGCCGGGCAGCCCCGCGACGTGATCACAGGCGTATTGGGAGAATAGCGGGTGGATACGCCATGCGGAAGATTTATCTTGAAGTATTTGCGCATGTTGAGCAAATGCCTGGCCGGAAAAGGTATTTTATCAAGATCCTGGATGAATCTTGTTTTAGGGTTAATGACTATCCTGCCGTTATCTCTGTAGGCCAATCCGTCAATACCTGCCAGTGGATCGCCTTTACGAATGGCGTCCAGAAGTTCTTTTGTGGTAAAATCACCTTCGCCTAATATTACCGCGTCAACATTTAAGTCTTGCAAGGTCTGCCCGGGCAGGCTTGTGGGGTGCGCGCCGCCCATTATGGTAAAAATGGAATTGTCCGTTTCTTTGGCTATCCGGCATACCTGATGGGCATTCTTATGCTGCATGCTGTAGAGGCAGGATACTCCGACCACATCGGGCTTAAAGTCGGAGATCAATCCTTTGATCTCGCCAAACGTTAAGCCGTAAGTAATATAATTTTCTTTTTCTTTCTTTTCTTTTTCCCAGCCTTCGCATGCCGCATCGACGATCTTCACCTCATAATCTTTTTCCAGACAGGCGGCGATATAAGCTAAGCCCAGAGGGGGCTGTATCTCTTTTGTGTATTCGCTGGCAATAGTAGCCGGAGGCATCACCAACAGGACCTTTTTCACGTTTTTTTTAATTTCCATGCGCTGTCGTCTCCACGATATTGCTCAACTTATCTAAATATATATCCAGATCATGGCAGGTAATTATCTTTAAGCGCGCCGCTTGTGTTATTAAGCCTGATTCCCTTGGGTTTTTAACGAGGAAAATGATCTTTTCGGCAAGAGATTTGTGATCCCCCGGTTTATAAAATAGCGCTTCGCTGCCTTCTTTAAATATTTCTTTTGTGCCGCCGAAATGAGTAGCGATCACGGGTGTCCCCAATGATGCGGCCTCAAGGCTCACCAGGGGGCAGGGGTCAGGGTCTTTTGAAGAGATCACCAGGATATCTAAAGAGAGCATTACATCCCGGATGTCGTTACGCTGCCCGGTGAATATTATTTTATTTTCTATTCCCGAAAGGCGGGTTAGTTCTTTGAGTTTATTCTTGTATCTTTGTTTGGACGGATCAGCATACAGCGAATCGCCGATAATAAAGAAACCTATATTTTTGATGCCGGAATCTTCGATATATTTAGCCGCAGATATCAGGTCTTCCTGGTTCTTCCATTCTTCCAGGATGCCGACCGTGCCTACTAAAAAGCAATCTTTCAGCTCGGGATGTTCGTTTTTTAAAATATCCCCTTTTGCGGTTTTGTCTTGTATCTTTACCGCATTAAACAGTATCTCTATTTTGGGCCCGAGATCTCTGAAGGGCTCTGCCGCGGCTCTCGATACCGCAAATATTTTTTTTACCGCGTTAGCCTTTGCGAAAAACAAAAGAGGCCGTATTGTGCCGGGATCCTTGAAAATGCTGTGCACATGCCAGAATAAGGGGGTTTTTTTCAATCCGCAGGCTATGGTAGCCCATATAAATGTCCTTGCCCCGTTCGCATATACTATATCAACCCCGTTATTCTTTATCAGCCGCATTAATAAAAGAATAAGAATCGGCAGGCGCAAGGCGTAATTAAAGAAATCAAAGATATTCTTTCGGGTGATGTTGTAATATCCCATAGGGAAGACTATTGTTTCTATTCCGGAGTTTCCCAGCGCAGTTGAAAGCAGGCCTTTTGAAGGTAATATCGCTATGCAGCTGTACCCGTTTTTAGAGAACTTCAGGGCTATATTCAGCAGGACTTTCTGTCCTCCTGATAATCCCGGGTATTGGTCGAGAAAAACAATAGTTTTCTTACGCATTTATTTCTTCTTTATTTAATATGTTAAATACGGCCATAATCAGCCCCATAGTAAGCCAGAATTGTAATTCATAAGAAGTCTCAAGAGCTAAAGACGCGATCAGGTAGACGAAGATCGAGCTTTTCAGCCCGATCAAACATATTTTGCCCAGCGGGTCGGTTGTTTTCTTGATAAATCTATATATGCCCCGGAGGATCCCAAAGATAAAACCCAGGAATACCAGGAAGCCGAATATCCCTTTTTCCGCCAAGAGTTGAAGGTATTGGTTGTGAGATGATAACAAAGGGGTGGGGGATTCATATCCCGCCGGTTTATATTTATCGAAATTATACATAGCCATAAAAGGCCCTACTCCTAAGAGCGGATGATCGAGGAACATGGCTACGTTGGACCGGAATGCGGCATACCTGTGCCCCATTATTAAAGTCGGTTGTTCTTTCAGTTTATCTTTGTCTGCTACCCGGTAGAAGACGGACGCGAAGAACGGATTTGTTCTGTAGATTGTTAATGAAGAAACGGATAATGTTGCAAGAGTAATGAGAGTTATTGAGAATAAACTGAAAGCCAGTTTTTTCTTTCCGAAATAAAAAAGCAGGTAGAGGATGACGAAGACCAAACTTAAAAACACTGTGCGGGAGAAGGTGCATAAGATGCCTATTATCTGAAGCAGAAAGCATATTTTGAGCAGGCGTTTGTTCAATAATCCCGTTTTAGGCGAAAGGAGGAATGCCAGAGTCAGGCTTGCGTTCATCCCTAAGTAAAGAGCGTAGTAATTGGGGTCATGCCAGCCTACGCCGGCCCGGAATAAAGTAATGCCGAACAATTTACCCATGGGCACAGCCGTAAAAATAATAAGATTCGGGAAGATGCATTGAAATACCGCGATTATCGAAGAGAATCCGGAGATCAATATAGTCGCTTTTAATATGGCAGCGATCCGTTCTTTGTCGGTTAAGATATCTATAACCATATAAGTGAACAAGAACAGGTAAGCTAATATCGCGATCCTTCCGATACTTATGGCAGGGTAAATAGAATTCTTGACGGAGGCGATATTTATCAAGAGGTAGCAAAAGAGAAATATGAATTCTTTCCGGATAGTTAATGGTTTACCGGGTTGTTTTAGGAAAAGCTGCGCCAGCCACCAGAAGAATAACGGTATAAATGCGATTTCGCTTAACCGTATAAAATGTTCTGAAGTGCCGAATCTGAGCGTATGTAAAGGTATGGTTACCAAAAATAATACTAACAGGTCGGCCAATGAGACTCGCCATTTTTTTACTGAGAAGAATACCAGAGCCGCCGCGAACAATGCGCTGATGTAATAAAATTCTTTCCATTGCGCGAGGACAGGCAAGGCGATACCCAGGGCAAGGGCGGCAATGAATAATTTATGCATGATTATTCCCTTTTGTTTTTTAATGTTTCTTCCATGATCGATTGTATATCCGTCAGCCTTTTTGTCCAGGAATTTTCCCGGGCAAGGGCAAGGCGCTTATTAATGTCATCCGGGTTAATTGAATTTAGTGAGTTTTCTATGGCCAGCACGAAGTTTTCGTTCCCTGCAGCGATTTTAATTATATTTTCGGGGAATTCCGTTAGTTCGGGAAGAGGGGTTGATACTACTGGTTTTCTTGTGGCCAGGCACTCGAATATCTTTGCCGGGAATATAGAATCTGAAAAAGGGATTATTTTGTAGGGTAAGATCAAAACATCTACTTTTTCAAGGTAGGCGGGTAATTCTTCGTGTTTCAGCGTACCCAAAAAGAATATATTTTTGAGTTTTAGCGAGGATATATCGGTTTTTATGACCGGGCCAAATAGCACAATGTTCCAATCCTGCCTGTTTTTAGCTATATGTTTTATCAATTCCAAATCTATGCGTATTTGATCTATGCCACCGAAGAAACAAATCCGGGGTTTATTTATATTCTGGAATGCCCTTGATACGGGAGTACCTTGCTGGCGGGCGAATAACTCAAAATCCACTCCCGGCTGTTCCAGGTATGTCTTGGGGTTGAACTGCGCGCACCTTCTGAAGAGAAGATGATTATCAGTAAAGATCAAGCCCGCTGATTTTATTAATTGTTTTTCGAGATCGGCTGCGTCCCGGGGATGATCCGGGTGCGCCGTTGCATCAAATACGCAGTCGTAAACCAGGAATCGCGGTTTTATATCAGCGATCAGCTGTAGCGCGGCAGGGGTAGCCATATATGTCCACAGGATAGGTTTTTCGGCACCGCGGGACTGAAGAAAAAGGCAGAGCAATCTTATGAACACCTTTTTATTTATAAATTCCGCGAACCTGTTCTTGAAAGGGAGCACAAACGGAGTTATGATCGTAAGGCCCGGTATTTTTTTTGATTCTTTAAGATTCTCCCGGAATAGTATTTTTTTGATGCGTTTTAATATTTTGAAGAAGATGGAAGGGCTTAAATTCAGCGCAGGGGTTAAGTTTTCTATATAGAATACGGTATTGCCGTTCCGGGCGAATGATTCCATAATGATCTGGTGCCTCTGCCATAGGAAATCCCAATCAATAGGAGAAATGCAGACGATCACTTTATCTTTAATCATTCGACACCTTTTTGATGATCAGCGGCTCAGTGGGATAATTGCAGGGATCTTTAGGCCGCCGGAGGTATCCCTTGATTATCTCGAAAGAAATAATATGCCATTTAAACAGGCTGGTCAGCGCAGTTCTTATGTTTTTCTTTTTTATGACCAGGAATAAGAATGAAAATAACATCGGCAATGGCAAAGAAAAAAGGTATCCCCAGGTGCGCGAAATAACCGCGCAACCGGTTACAGCCAGGATAAATAATATATAGGTTAAGAAAAAAGAAAATTCCTTATAGTATTGTAAAGTTTCGATGAGATAAGGGGTCGAGTGTGATGCTCTTATTGCTTCTCCGATCCCGGAATACAGGTTTGTTTTTTTCTTGCGCAGGAATTCTTTCCAGCTGGCGATGTCGGCAGTATAGTGCGTGATCATAGGATAGGGCAGGGAGATCAAAGAATAACCTTTTACCCTTAACCTGTAACCTAAGTCATTTTCTTCGCTGGCGTTGAGATACGGATTGAATCCGCGGACTTCCCGCAACGCTGTTTTTTTATATAGCGCTGCGCCTCCCAGAAAATTAACCTTATTTACAACATTTTTTGTGCGGTATAAATTTGTGGTATTGATGCGTTCTTCGCAACCGCTCAGGAATATTTCTTTTCCTATTCCCGATGCACCGGCGGCGTCTTTATAACGGTTCAATATATCTACGGCCTTAGGCAGGAAACCTTTTTCCAGGGTCATATCTGCATCTAAGAAAAATATAAATTCCCCGGTAGCGGACAGGGACCCGATATAACGCGCTGCCGCAGCAGTATGCCGCCAATCAGGTTTCAGCTGCAGTATATTTACCGGGTATTCTTTTGCGATGGCGACAGTCCTGTCTGTGGATGCGCAATCCACCAACAGTATTTCTATGCCATTTAAATCCTTGACGGCGGCAATAACCGAAGTAATACAACGGCCAATGCCCAGTTCTTCATTTTTGGAAGGTATCACTATCGAAATAAGCATATCTTTAAATTTTAATATTTTCCCTGGTAATTAGCAGGGAGCCCAGGAAAATAATACACCAGGTTATCAGGTTTGCAGAAGCCACGCCCCACAAACCGGACTTCTGGATCAAAGTATAGATCAAACAGACATTTATTCCTGCCGCCAGGATCATGAGATAAAACTGATTCCGCAAGATACGATCCGAGCCGATGCCTCCGATAATGCTTGCCGGAAGTACGGATAACGTGCGTACGAATCCGGTGCATATGAGCAAAGGAACAAGATAAATCCCCTCATCATAAAGACCTTTGAAAAAAAGGTGAATTATGTATTTTGCAAATAACAGGTAAACTAACGCTATAAAAATAGCGATAATGCTGATTTTAACGAATATTCCAGTAACAGAAACCCGGCTTTTTTTATTCAAATATGGGACAAGGACATGATATAAAGAGTCCTGTGTAAATTCAAATATGCGCATGGTTGCGCTGATTATCGAGAATACCGCCAGATCCTTAAATGAGAGCATTTTACCTACAAAAAGATTTCCGCATTGAATGATAAAAACGACGGCAATGCTTAATCCGAAGTAGTAAAGCCCGCTTTTTAATACGCTTAATGGAATTGGTATTGTCCCGCAAGGCAATACCCGTAAGGAGTAATGCATAATAACAAGATTTGATAAGATCGCGGCTGCGATATAGGCGGCGAACGCCGCATTAAAAGATATGCCTTTAAAGAAATAAAGCGCTAAAAGCAGGGAAAAGAATATTATGAAATTCAACCTGCCAAAAAGTATTGATAATTCGTATCGATGATTAGCCCGAAGCAGCGCGGAAAAGATGATTGTCGATGCTACTATTACGATGAGGATAAATATGCTTAACGTAACAGGCATATTCAATTTATATATGTGACCCATCAACAGCGAGATGAGTAGTGCAATACACAGGGAAAAAAAGGAGAAAAGGTTTAAAAAAGAACGCCAGTTGTATTTTTCAAATGGCGCCTCAGGGGTAGAAAGAAATCTTACTAAGGCGCTGTCAATCCCCAGCAGGCTGAGGATGCTGCCTATTTCGGCTATAGTAAGTACCAGCCGGAATAACCCCACATCTGTTTTTCCCAAATTACGCGCAAGTATCACTGTCCCTAGTATTTGCAAAGCAGCGATAGAGCTAATAATGAGAAAAACCCGATAAATGGCTTTTCTTAACATAGATTTAAGTTATGATATGGCTGTGCCGCGATCAATATACTATAATATAAATTATATCACAATTAAGTAATTAATGGATAGTGTATATGTGATCATAAACCAATACTTCCAATTCTCTATTCATGCTATAATTAAAGCTAAAATATGGCTGTATGTATATGTTTGGTTGTCAAATGAATGCGGAGGAGCCTGATTTCAATGGCAGCTATAATTAAGAAAAGCCTTGTAAGGCTATTATACGACTTGCATCATATACGCATTACTAATGTATTGCCTGCCCTGAAGAAAACCAGCCTTACCAGAATATATAAGATATTACTTTTGCCGTTTCTTCTCTTGCGGCATGCAGGGATCCTTTTAAGAACCAAGGACTTTATATCCATACCTAATTTGGACCTGGTTTTAACCACGGATTGCACCTTGAAATGTAAAGATTGCAGTAACCTTATGCCTTATTATAAAGGCGCAATATCTTATAGCCCGGGAGAGTTAATCAAAGATTTGGATTCATTGCTTTTGGCCGTGGATTTAATTTACGAGATCCGTCTGTTAGGGGGGGAGCCTTTCTTGTATCCGCATTTAGCGATGATTATTTCCAGGTGTCTTGAGGAACGAAGAATAAAAAAGATAAGAATAATAACCAATGGCACGCTTATGCCGCCGGATAATTGTTCGGCTTTTTTGAGCACGTTGAATTCAAGACAAAAGAATAAGATAATATTTTTCATCAGCAGTTACCCTGTAGTCGGGAATACGATGCGGAGTAAGGTGTGTGCCGAACTGAAAAATATGGGCTATTGTGTTTATGTTTCGCAAGAACTGGTTTGGCGTGATGAAGGCCTGTTTAATAGGAGGGATTTCTCCATGCAGGAACTCAAAAAGAACTATTCTTCCTGTTCATTGTGTATCACTCTTTTTAACCATGAGATATCCATGTGTGCCCGCGCAGCCCACGGGACTTTTTTAGGCCTTATACCCAAAACCGGGGCGGAACACGTAAAGCTTACCGGTTGCAGCCCGGAATATACAAGACGGCAATTGCGGGCGCTGTTCAATAGAGAATTTATTTCCACTTGTAATTATTGCGACAACATGAAAAACATCGAGATCCCCGCGGCAACCCAACTTAATCCCGGCAAAACGATGAGGAATTAGTGTTAATAACTGTTTGAATATGTTAACTATGCAATATACCCAGTTCTTGATCTTTGAGCGCGGCTGCCAATGTAACCTGGCTGAGGCTCCTTCTGCGCTATGTTCGATAGCCTTGCCTGACCGGTACGGAAAGCTTGACGCCAGCCAGCCGTTGACAGACGAGATGATTATCGAATGTGTGCGGATATGCAATATCTGCAAGAGTACATTTAGGAATATCATCGGCTTGGATAAATGAAGAAAAGCGTTCTCCCCATTATCGTAAGTTCAATAATCATCTTTAGTTTTATGCCTAGGTTTTGCCAGGGGGATTCAGATGAACATATCCCCAACGGACCTATTGCCAAAACTTTTGAAAACAGTGTAAATAACAGTACAGATGCCGGCTCGCAGGAGAGATTGATCGGTTTTATCTTTAAAGTCCTGGCTAAAGGGCTTGTTGCAGCTGCCGACCTGGAGGTTCTAAAAACAAAAAATACGGATAAAATAAATAAAATGAGCGAAGAGGATTTTCATGTCCGATACCGGGATTTTTATGAGCATTTTTCCAGTAACCGGGTCTTTACCGATAAATACGGGTTTCATGACAATATGACAAAAGCAGAGGCGATCGAATTCATAAGGATCATGGATAAAGACAAAATATGCGTTATTATCGATGCTTTACCAGATGTTTTTATCGCCAATGAATTTAAGAGGCATTTATTTAAGAATAAACAAGCTGTCCCTGCCTCGGATAATAAGAATGTTTTTGGGGACCGGATGAATGAAATGATCGCTGAAGTTAAGGATAAATACCTGTAAAAGGCCGACTACCGCGAAAATACTGCAAAGTATCCTGTTTCTGTGCCGGGCCAATTAGGAAAAACCTCGGGGTTTTTTTGTTCCGGGGAAAAACGTATTGGGCATACACGGCAGTAATTTTTGTTGTGGATAACTTGAAATATGGTACTATAAACCGCAAATAAATCGGCCGTTATTAAAACCGGCATAACTTAAAGGGCCGTTCAAGGCTCAAATAGTTATAATTATAAAAGGAATGAGCATGATTTCCGTTAATGACGTATCTTTACAATTCGGACAGCGCAAACTTTTTTCGCATGTCAATATTAACTTTTCCCCGGGTAATTGCTATGGTTTGATAGGAGCCAATGGTTCGGGTAAATCGACGTTCTTAAAGATACTTTCCGGGGAAGTCGATTCAACCGGCGGCGATGTGGAGGTTTCTCCGGGCAAACGTCTGTCAACTTTAAGACAGGACCAGTTCGCGTTCGATGAATATCCGGTGTTAACTACCGTGATCATGGGGCATAAAAAGCTTTATGAAATAATGGTCGAAAAAGACGCGGTATATTCCCGGGAGCCTTTTACGGATGCCGACGGTATACGCGCCGCGGAGCTCGAGGGGGAGTTTGGGGAGCTTGAAGGCTGGAACGCTGAATCCGAGGCCGCTAAATTATTGAGCGAGCTGGGTATTGACGGGTCATTGCATGCCGCGCAAATGAAACAGCTGGAAGCCGGGCAGAAGGTGCGGGTATTGCTGGCCCAGGCTTTATTCGGCAATCCGGATATTTTATTGCTGGATGAGCCTACCAATTATTTAGACGTGGAGTCAAGCATGTGGCTTGAGGAGTTCCTTTGCAACTTCAATAATACCGCTATTGTTGTTTCGCACGACCGGCACTTCTTGGACAAAGTCTGCACCCATATCGCGGATATTGATTTCGGCAAGATACATCTTTATCCGGGTAATTATACCTTTTGGTCGGAAGCGAGCCAGCTTGCCGCGCGGCAACGCAGCGAGCAAAACCGGAAAATAGAGGAAAAACGCAAAGAATTGAAAGAATTTATTATGCGTTTCGCGAATAACGCGTCCAAATCCAAACAAGCGACCAGCCGTAAAAAGATCCTTGAAAAACTCACCCTGGAAGATATTGAGCCGTCTTCGCGGAAATATCCTTATATTAATTTTGAGCAGGAGCGTGAAGCGGGCAATGAGCTGTTAGGCGTAAACAACCTGTTTAAGGCGGTTGACGGCCAGGTTATGTTTGAAAGGCTGAATATCACTATTCATAAGGGAGACAAAGTGGCTTTTGTCGGGCCGAATGACCTTGCTAAGACCGTGCTTTTTCAGATCCTGATGGGCGAAGATCAGGCTGACCAGGGGGATTTTAAGTGGGGTTTTTCAACCAAACGCGCGTATTATTCGAGAGATAACTCCGGTTTTTTCAATACGGATTTGAATATCGTTGATTGGCTCAGGCAATATTCCGCGAATACCGAAGAGGAGTTTATCCGCGCTTTCCTGGGGCGGATGCTTTTTTCAGGGGAGGAATCTCTTAAACCGGTGAATGTCTTATCCGGAGGGGAAAAGGCCAGATGTATGTTGACGCGCATGATGGTTGCGCAGCCCAATGTGCTTATTTTAGATGAACCGACCAACCACCTGGACCTGGAGTCGATTACATCATTGAACAGGGGGCTGGAAAAGTTCCGCGGAACGATCTTATTTTCTTCCCATGACCACCAATTAGTCCAGAGCGTGGCTAATCGTATTATTGAGATCGGGCCAAAAGGTTATATCGACCGTGTAGGCACAACCCTTGATGAATATCTGGAAAGCGACCAGATAAAACAGCAGCGCCATCAGCTGTACGCAGCCGGATAGCAGCGTATGAATGAGATAATCGGAAAGATCCGCGGGCAATTGAAAGAAAACGCCGATAAGAAGGTAAAAGAAAGCGGCCAAAGGTTCTTTAAAGAGAAGGTCAGGTTTTACGGGATCAAGAGCGACGTAGTAATGAGGATCGGGAAAGAAGCCTTTAAAGCCGTTAAGAATAAGAAGAAGGCGGAGATATTAGTTCTTTGCGAAGATCTGTGGCGGTCAGGTTATATGGAAGAGTCATTTATCGCCTGTAATTGGGCTTATTATATCCGTAAAGATTACGCTCCGGAAGATTTTAAGGTATTTGATAAATGGGTGAATAACTATGTCGGTAATTGGGCGTCTTGCGATGTCTTGTGTAACCACGCGGTCGGTGCTTTTTTAGATACGTACCCGGAATATTCAGAGCGTTTAAAGAGATGGGCAAGGTCGAAGAACCGCTGGGCGCGCCGCGCTGCCGCAGTTTCGTTTATTATCCCCGCCAAACATGGTAAATTCCTGAAAGATATTTTTTCGATCGCCGATATACTGCTTTTGGACCAGGATGACCTGGTGCAAAAAGGGTATGGCTGGATGTTAAAGGCGGCAAGCATGGTACATCAAAAAGAAGTATTCGATTATGTCGTTAAGAATAAGATGAAAATGCCCAGGACCGCGCTGCGTTACGCTATAGAGAAACTGCCGAACGGATTAAAAGAAAAAGCGATGCAAAGATAGCGGGTTGTATTTCCGCGCGTAAATATGATAATAAAGAAAGCACAGGACGCCATAAGATCTTATTTCCAGGACGCTTCCAACCTGCAGGGCGGATATGCCTCTGAAGCGGTTTTCCCCGAAAGCGAGGAAGATGTCTCCGGGTTTCTAGCCGAGTGTGATTCTAAAAAAGTTCCGGTTGCCATTTCCGGAGGCGGAACCGGCACTACCGGCGGCCGCATACCATTTGGGGGGTGCGTGGTTTCTACGGAGAGGCTCAATAAAATCCGAGAGATCTCCGATGATAAAATGACTGCCATATTACAATCCGGAGTTTTGGTCGATGATCTCGGTCTGGCCTGCGACCAAAAAGGGCTTTTTTATACGTCGCATCCGACAGAAAGGACGGCTTCGGTCGGGGGCACTATATCGACCAACGCTTCCGGAGCCCGATCGTTCAAATACGGTTCCATAAGGCGGTATGTGAACCGCCTTAGAATGGTTTTGGCTGGAGGCGATGTCCTGGACATAAAACGGGGAGAAAGGTTTATTACGCGCGATAATAATATCCTTAAGCTTCCGAGTGGGCGCAGCATAACTATCCCGCTGCCCGGATACAAAATCCCGGATATAAAGAATTCCGCCGGATATTTCATTAAGGACGGTTCGGACCTTATAGACCTTTTTATAGGGCAGGAAGGGACTTTGTCCATAATAACCGAGATGGAACTGGCTATGGTGAAGAAACCGGACGGGATATTGAGCGCCTTCGTTTTCTTCAGGCAGGAAAAAGACGCGTGGGCTTTTTCGGCCCGGGCGGCGGAGCTGTCAAAGGACAGAACAGCACACGCGCCCGGGGATATAGACGCGCTATCAATAGAATATTTTGACAGGAATGCGCTTGATCTTCTGAAGGGGAAAGGCCATAATATCCCGTGCGGCATGAACTCGGCTGTCTTTTTTGAGCAGGAGGCCGATAATGGGGCTGAGGATCGACTTTGGCAGGCTTGGGTAAGCCTTATTACAGAACACAACGCCGCATTGGACGATACCTGGGCGGCTATGAACAGTAAGGACAGGGAATATTTCACGAAGTTAAGGCATTGCCTGCCGGAAGCGGTAAACGACATAGTAAGAAAAAGAGGATTCCCGAAGCTCAGCACCGATATCGCGGTCCCTCCGGAGAGCTTCCGGGAAATGCTGGGTTTCTATACCGATATCTTTGAGAAAAGCAAGATAGCGTATGTTATTTTCGGGCATATAGGCGAATGCCATGTGCATACCAATCTGCTGGCTGCGTCATCCGAAGAACTGGACCGGGGAAGGGATATCTGCCTTGAAACCATCAGAAAATGCGTTTCGCTCGGAGGGACGATTACGGCTGAGCATGGCGTCGGCAAGACCAAAAATGAATACCTGGAAATAATGTACGGCAGGGAAGGCGTCATGGATATGGCGAAGATAAAAAAAGCATTTGACCCGAATTGTATCCTTGGCCGGGGGAATATTTTTCCTGAAAAAGCGCTTGATTCCATCGCCGGCCCTGCCGGGTTAAGCAAATAACGCTTGCTAATGATCTTTTAAAGGGTAAGAATATAATAAAAATATCCGGGATATCAGCCAGATGAACATATTATTCATACAAAATAACGGTATAAATGAGTCGTTTGTCATTACTGATATCGCGGCTTATTTAAAAAGCCGGGGTCACGCTGTCGACCTGTTGATCGCCAGGGAAGAAAGGCATCTTTTTAAGAAGATATCGGCGTTCGATCCGCAATTGATAGTTTTCCCCTGCCCCATCCTGGATAAGAATTGGTACCTTGAGCTTGCCGGGGATATCAAAAAATATTTTTCCTGCCGGATCATTTTCTGGGGAGCGGCAGCCACGTTCTATCCGCAAAGCGTCCTCGGGAATAAACATTGCGATTTTATTTGCAGGGGGGAAGGGGAATATGCGATCGCTGAATTGGCGCTTCGCCTTGAAGAGGGCAAGCCTTATGGCGATGTGAGGAACATCGGGTTCATGAAGGATGATAAGGCGGTTATTAATCCGCTCAGGCCTCTTGTCGATGACCTGGATGCTTTGCCTCTACCGGACCGCTCTATTTATTACAAATACCGTTTTCTCGGCAGGATAAATTCCAAACGGTTCATTACCAGCAGGGGCTGTAAGAAACTTTGTAACGCCTGTTGGAATAACGCGATCAGTAATGTGTACGGCAACCCGGATAATTTCTACAGGCGCAAATCGCCTGAACGGGTGATCGCTGAGATCTCCGGGGTAGCGGCTGAATACGGTTTGACCTCGCTGCATTTTTCGGACGACCTTTTTATACACCCGGACTATGACAAATGGCTTTCCGCGTTCTTAGGGCTTTATGCCGGGAAGATAAAAATACCTTTTACCTGCAACGCCCGGGCGGATTATCTTAACGGCGATATCGCGCGGATGCTTCGCCGGGCCGGTTGCCGCGCTCTGGCAATGAGCGTAGAGAGCGGCAACTGCCGGATACGCAACGATGTCTTAAAGAAGGATATTACCAAAGAGCACATTATTCAGGCGGCAAAATGCCTGTCTTCGGCTAAAATAAAACTGCTGACGTTCAATGTTATGGCAGTGCCGGATGAGACGATCGAAGATGTTTATTCCACGATCGAGCTTAATCAGCGGATCCGCGCGGATTATTCCCGGGTCAACATGATCTTTCCGCTTTCCACCTCCACGCTTTACCTGAAAGCCAGGGAGAAGGGATTGGTGAGCACGGATTGTTTCGATGAGATAATCAACCTGGAAAAACAGTTGTTTACGCCGATATTCTACCGCGGCAAAAGGCGGGATTTTGTTAACGCCTATCTGTTGTTTTGTTTTGCCATCCGTTGCCGGATACCTATCCCGATGCTGAAAATATTGGTCGCGCTGCCGCTGGCATTCTTTTATCAGGCCATCTGGATGATAGTAAGCCAGTTTAACGAGAAACAATTCTTTGGCGTCAACTTCCTCACAGGCCTGCCGTATTTCTGGCATACTAAAGGTGTAACCCGCCGCAGCGAAAACCTTACTTCGATTTATTGATATTCAAAAGTTGCCGCTAGAACTCTCTTGCAGGGCAGGATTCCTATGATAAAATAACCAAAAGAGGTTATAAATTATTAAGGAGGGACGGATGGAACTGCCTGTGAAAATCACACTTGAAATGCTGATGAGCATGGTTGCGCCTTTAATAATATTCTGCCTCACAGTTATAGGCGGGTACATCGTCAGGAAGATCATATTCATGCGGCTTATGCGCTGGGCCCAGAATACCAGGACGCAGATCGACGATATAATAATCGGATCGGTAAAAGGCCCGGTTATAATCTGGTTCTTGATCCTGGGGGGTTATTTTGCGTTGGAGGCGTCCAAACTGCCGGTGAATATCGTCCGGGGCATCGATAAAGGGCTTCTGGTCCTGGGTATATTATCGGTAACCCTGGTAATAGCTAACATCATCAGCCAGATAATCAGGGCTTATTCGAATAAAGTGGAATCGGCGCTGCCGGTCACTACCCTTACGCAGAATATCAGCCGGGTGGTTATTTTCGGTGTGGGGATTTTGATAATCCTGAACCATCTGGGCATATCGATCACGCCTATACTGGCCACATTGGGCGTGGGCGGCCTGGCGGTAGCGCTGGCCCTGCAGGATACCCTCTCAAACTTTTTTTCGGGTTTTCATATTGCTATGGCCAGGCAGATCAGGATCGGAGACTACATAAAACTGGATTCAGGAGAAGAAGGGTATGTCATTGATATCAATTGGCGCACTACAAAGATAAAGATGCTGCCGAATAACGTAGTGCTGGTGCCGAATGATAAGTTGACCAAGGTGATCGTGACGAACTATTATCTGCCGGAAAAAGAAATGGCGGTACTGGTCAATTTTGGCGTCCATTACAAGAGCGACCTGAAGAAGGTAGAGAGGGTTACCATTGAAGTAGGCCGGGAAGTTATGCGGGAAGTCACCGGGGGGGTGCCGGAATTCGAGCCGTTCGTCCGCTACGGCGGTTTTGGCGACAGCAGCGTGAACCTTACGGTTATTCTCAGGGCTAAAGAATTTGTCGACCAATATTTGATCAAGCATGAGTTTATCAAGCGTTTGCATGAACGTTACGCCAAAGAGGGGATTGTTATCCCGTATCCTATACGCGCTGTAAATTACGAACAGGAAAAATAAGTTGTGCAGGGACCGTATTGATTTTATTCATAGAATAACGACTTTGATAGTATATATATCGGCGGTATAATAAAGCGGATATACCGGGCGGGAACTCTAAAAGGGGGATAGCCATGAAAAAGATCCTTGTAGTCGATGACGAGGCGGGATTTGTCAAGATCGTGCAGATGCGGCTGGAGATGGAGGGTTTTGAAGTCATTACCGCGTTGGATGGAGAGCAGGGTTTAGTCCGGGCGTTTTCCGACAAACCGGATTTGATCCTTTTAGACCTTAGTATGCCGGGAATGTCAGGCGAAGATGTGCTGGATAAATTAATGGAGCATGATGAAACCCGGTCTGTGCCGGTTATCATCCTTACCGGCAGGGCCGGAGCGGAGAATGTAGTAAAGTGCATGACTGAGGGAAGGGCAAAAGACTACATAGTCAAGCCGTTTGCTACGGATGATTTTCTGAAAAAGATAAACACGGCGCTTATGGACAAAATCGATAAGAAAGTAAAGAAGGCTTTGGGCGAAGGGGATAATAAGTAAGGATTTTTCGATAAACACTAATGTTTTAACAAGCCGCTAAGGATGGTGGTGATATGCGAGATTATATATTGATAGTGGAAGACGAAAAAGACATCGCCAGGATGCTGGATTATAATCTCAAGAAAGAAGGATTTAAAACATTATGCGTTCATGACGGCGAAGACGCGTTGGAAGAGGCCGGCCGCGGGCATCCGGATCTTATACTCCTGGATTTGATGCTGCCCGGAATGGACGGCTTGGAGGTATGTAAAACGCTTAAGAAGGACACAAAGACCGCGTCTATACCGATAATAATGCTTACGGCCAAAGCCCAGGAATCGGATAAGGTCATCGGCCTGGAATTGGGCGCCGACGATTACATGACAAAACCTTTCAGCCCCAGGGAATTGCTGGCCAGGATAAAGGCAGTGCTGCGCAGGATGAAGGAAAAAGATAAATTGCCTGAGTTGCTGAAAATAGGGGAATTGACCATTGATTTTTCGAAGATAATGGTCCTGGTCAAAGATAAGCAGGTGGACTTGACCGCTAAAGAATTCGAACTGCTCAAGACCTTGATCGGCGCCAAAGGCAGGGTTTTGTCGCGGGATTACCTTTTGGACAATATCTGGGGTTTTGACCACGCTGGCGAGATCCAGACCAGGACAGTGGACGTGCATATCCGGACATTGCGCAAGAAACTGAAAGCTGCGGCAGAACGCATAGTTACGGTCAAAAACTATGGATACAGGTTTATGCTGGATGAATGAAATATCAAGGGTAAAATATGCCGGTTAAGAAAAGCTTTAAACTCAACCTGATCTTTTCCTATATATTCACCATAGCAATATCTTTCGGATTCATAGCGGTATTTCTAAGCAGGAACCTGGAAGATAACTCACTTCAGGAGATCAAATCATCCCTGGTAAGCCAGGCCCAATTGATCCAGTATCAAATCCCACCAAGCAGCTTAACAACGCAGAATACAACGTATTTGTCCGATCTGGTACAAAAGTTAAACTCCCGGATAAAATGCCGTTTGACTATCATTGATAAGCAAGGCAAAGTCCTGGCTGATTCGGGAAAATCCCCGGATGAAATATCCGGCATGGACAATCATCTTGGCCGCCCGGAGGTAAAAGAGGCTTTATCCGGGGCAACCGGAATTTATACGCACTATTCCGCGACCCTGAAGATAGATATGCTTTATGTCGCTTTGCCTGTAATGGACAGCTCGGATATACTGGGGGTTATCCGGTTGGCGCTCCCTTTGGAGAACGTCCGTAAGATATTATTTACTACCCGTAAGATAATATTGCTGGGGTTATTTTTCGCGTTAGGGCTCGCTTTTGTAATCGGGTCGTTGATGGCCGGCAAGATCACGAAGCCGATCAATAAGATGATCCGGGTATCGCGCAAATTCTCCGAGGGGGATTTCAGCCGGAGGATCATCCAGGATTCCCGGGATGAGATAGGCGAGCTGGCCGTTACCTTGAACAAGATGGCCCAGGATATTGAGGATAAGATCCGGCAGATCGAAACGCAGAACCAGAAACTCACGGCTATACTCAATAGTATGATCGAAGGCGTGATCGTGGTGGATAAGGCCGGGTATATTGTCTCAATAAACCACACTATAGAGAAGATATTCGATGTTTCGGAGAAAGACGCCCTGGGCAAGCTATTCCTGGAAACAGTCCGCAACAACGATATCCTGGATGCGATAAACCGGGTTTTAAAGGATGGCAATTCGGTTTCCGCGCAGCTGGATCTTATATTCCCTGTCCGCAGGATATTCCATATAAACGCCGCGCCTATATTTCATGACCAGGCGGTCTCCGGGTGCCTTGTGGTCATACACGATATCACCGAGATCCGCAGGCTGGAGACGATGCGCCGGGACTTCGTGGCTAATGTCTCGCATGAATTAAAGACGCCGCTTACCTCGATCAAAGGTTTTGTGGAGACTTTGCTTGAGGGCGCGTTGGAGGATAAAGAAAACAACCGGGATTTCCTGAGAATAATCCATGATCACGCTGAACGATTGAACAGCCTGGTCAATGACCTGCTTTCCTTGTCTTACCTGGAATCAAAGGAAAGCGTCCTGGATAAAAATGATCTTAACCTGAATCGCCAGCTTGAAGAAGTGACAGCCGGTTTCATGTCGCAGCTTAAAAAACGCGGCATAGACGTAAAGAATGAATTGCCTCAGGGCCTTACCGTGAAAGCCGACGCCGACAGGATCAGGCAGGTCTTTACCAATCTTATCGATAACGCCATAAAATTCAATAAAGAAAACGGCTCTATCCGCGTTTTCCACCAGGAGCTTGAAGGCGAGGTCAAGATCTGCGTAGAGGATTCCGGCATGGGTATACCGGCAAAGGATATCCCCCGGATCTTTGAGCGTTTTTACCGCGTGGATAAGGCGCGTTCGCGTTTACTCGGAGGGACCGGCCTCGGCCTTTCCATAGTAAAGCACATAGTTGAGCTCCACGGCGGGAGGATAGGGCTGGAGAGCACCGAAGGTTTTGGTTCTAAATTCTGGTTCACTCTTCTTAAATAACATCTCGAATCACAAAAAACGCTGGTTTAATATTTTTCGGATATGATCTTCTCGCCCCTGGCGTGTTTTGCTGAAACAGAGAGATGAAAATAATTAAAGGGAAGGCGGAATGTTCAAGAAATTAACCATCGCGATCCTGGTGTTATGTTCTTCGGCAGCGGCCTACGCGTATGATGATAATGATTTTCAGGTATGGAGCATTGCAGCTGAAGAGTTCAAGATCGGTAAAAACTCAAAGATAGCCCTGGAAGAGGAATTTCGCTGGGGTGATAACGCCAATGAATTCTATTACCACCATTATGACGCGGGGGTAGCGTATAGCCTGCGGGAATACCTTAATATATCAGCCGGCTACCGGCATATTTATGAGCTCAAGAACGGCAAGTTCAAACCGGAAAACGCGCCATATGCGGCGGTCACTTTTAATTGGGGCCTTAAAGGATTCAAAGTAGAGGACCGCAGCCGGTTCGAATACCGGCATTTTGATTACCAGGCTGATTCCGGCAGGTACCGCAACAAGATAACTATAAGATCGCCGTGGAAATTTACCCGGATGGAGATCCAGCCTTTTGTTTCAGAGGAGATCTTCATCGGCTTTGGAGGCAGTAATCAGTTCAATCAGAACAGATTTTCATCAGGGCTCGCCGTCACCGTGCGGAAAAACGTGAAAGCCGAAATATATTATGTCCTGCAGAGCAGTAAAAACGCGGGTTTGTGGAAAGATGTCAATGTATTAGGCGCTAAACTGAAGATGAATTTTTAGCGCTTGCCTGCGCAAAAGAAACAGTAAATTTCACGGCGGGTAATCCGTCCCGGAAACCGCCGAAGACCGCGGCATGCAATCCCGTTCCACTCTCCTCAAATAGCACCTCAAAACCACCTCAAAAAACTTTACCTGTTTTTAACATTCCTTTGAATTTGATTTAACCCCTTCATTCTATACTTGTCTTAAGAAAGGAGGGAAAGATGGAAATATACGCAAGATCGATCGCAAAGATAGCCGCGTATTTCAAGTCGATTATCGACGATGAAATGAAGGTGCTGGATATCTTTTACGGCCAAACGGCTTAACAATAGCCGTCTAAAAAATACCGGCCTAAAAACAGGCCGTTGAGGTTGTAGATGAGGAAAGGATAATAAAAATGGCAAAACTAAAGTTAAACTTTGCACCCGGCGCAACAGGTATATGCGCCGGTATTGCCCTTGTGGGCAAGGAGGGGAAAGTGATTAAGAAGTTAATGGGAGTGGTTTTAATGTTGGGTTTTTCAGTGTTGATCGGTTCAAACGCGTTTGCCGCTGAGATCGATGTCCTGGTGAACAAGCTTGTGGAAAAAGGTGTTTTGACCCAGGGCGAAGGCCAGCAGTTGGTAACCGAAGCGAAAGAAGAGACAAGAAGGGAAATAGCTCAGGGAAAGAATGAAACTATGCCTAAATGGCTGCAGACTACCAAATTCTCCGGCGATATGCGCATACGTTACCAGGGGGAGACCAAGACCGGATCTAAACACCGGGATAGAGGCAGGTTCAGGCTGCGTTACGGGTTTGAAATGAAACCTAATGAATTGATGAAGGTCGGTTTTAAGATGGCCACAGGCGAGAATAAAACCAATGGCCCGGAACAAACCTCAACCAACCAGACATTTACCAATTCTTTCCAGAATAAGCCGATCTGGGTTGACCAGGCTTATGTGGAATACAAGCCGTTCGGGAACCAGGATCTTTTGCTTTTAAAAGATATGACGTTGATCGGCGGCAAGTTCGCCAATCCGTTCTACACCACTGACCTGGTTTGGGACAGCGATATCAATCCTGAAGGCGGCGTGGTCAAATTTACCCCTTCTTTCGGGACTGCGATGAATCCTTTCCTTACTATAGGGTTCCTGCCTATAGGCGAAAGCAGCTCGGAATCTAACGATCCGTTTTTGTTTGCCGCGCAAGGCGGATTAAGCGGCACGGTTAAAAACAGGCCGTATAAGGTAGCTGTTTCTTATTATAATTATGAAAACATCAAAGGATATGCCTGGAATACCTACAGCGCGAACTATACACCTACGATCAACAACTCTCTGAACGGCACGCTGCTAAAGTATGATTTCGACATTTTGCAGGTAGTTGGCGAGTTCTCCCCGATCGATCTGACGGTATTGGGAAATGCCATGCCGTTGACGATCAATGGCGATTATGCCAAAAACCTGGTATCGGGAGATATCCGGGATGATACTGCCTGGCTCGCCGGTGTTAAATTGGGCAAGGCTAAGGATAAAGGCACCTGGGAGGCGTTTTGGAATTACCGCCAGATCGGACAGGACGCAGTCCTCGCTACTATCAACGATTCCGATTTCCATCTTGGCGGCGTTGCCGCTAAAGGCAATAAATTCGGCCTGACTTACGCGATCATGCCTAATTCAACCATAGGTTGTTCATATTTTATAACTGATCCATACAAGAGTTATCAGGCCGGTACCAACAAACATATTGATATTTATCAGTTTGATTGGGTAACCAAATTCTAATAAACCAAAGATCCCTTGTCCGCTTTAGCGGACTCGGGATCAAATTCCCAACTATAGTGTAGCGGGGAATTTGAGGAGAAAGAAAATGAAAAGTTTAAATAGTTTAACAGTATTGTCAATACTCGCGTTAGGTTTGGCTATGCCTGCCTACGCGGAAAAGATCGTGGTCGAAGGCTCGACCACGGTTTTGCCTATAGCGCAACGGGCTGCCGAGGAATATATGGATGCTGATTCCGGAGCGGATATATCGATCCGGGGCGGCGGCTCAGGCGTAGGTATTACTTCGTTGATCGAAGGGACCTGCGATATCGGTAATTCTTCCCGGGCGATCAAAGACGAAGAGCTGGAGAAGGCGGTAGTGCGCGGCAAAGCGCCGAAGGCAAATGTTATTGCCATGGACGGGATAGCGATAATAGTTAATTCCGGTAACTCGATAGAGGAATTAAGCAAAAAACAGCTAAAGGATATTTACACGGGGAAAATATCGGATTGGAGCCAGGTCGGAGGTTCTGAGGGCAAGATCGTGGTGGTATCCCGCGATTCAGCCAGCGGGACTTATGAGGCGTTCGCCGAGTTAGCTTTAGATAAAGCCAAGGTAAGGCCGGATGCTCTTATGGAAGCCTCTAATCAGGCAGTGGCTTCTGTAGTGGAAAAGACCCCGGGGGCAATAGGTTATGTGGGATTGGCTTATATGTCCGGGGTAAAAGTGGTCAAACTTGACGGTGTGGCGGCGTCTAAAGAGACTGTTTTAAGCAAAGAATACAAACTGTCCAGGCCGCTTTTCATGTACACCAATGGCAAGCCCACGGGTCTGGTTAAAGAGTTCATTGATTTTATTTTGAGTGATAAGGGCCAGCAATTGGTAGAAGAAGAAGGTTATGTGAGTATTAAGTAGTAAAAGATGATAGTTTTCCTGTGCGGCGAGTGTTTGAAGCCGCGGCACTCGCCGCACTAAAATCAAGTATGGATGGCAGGGAGAGATATGCATAGGCAAAAAGAAAAGATATATAAGTGGGTATTCGCCGGGTTAGCGTTTTCTTCTTTAATATTCCTGGTGGGTATCGTAATCCTTTTATTTAAGGAAAGCCTGCCGCTTTTATGCAAGATCGGCATATTCGACTTTATTTTAGGAAGCAACTGGTACCCTACCCATGAACAGCCGGAATTCGGGATCCTTCCTATAATACTGGGATCATTATGGGTGACTGCGGGAGCGATGTTGTTTTGTGTGCCTTTAGGGGTAGGGAGCGCTTTGTATATACATGAACTTGCTTCCAGCCGCCAGCGGGCCTTTCTTAAACCGCTGATCGAGATCTTGGCGAGTATACCTTCAGTGGTTTTCGGTTTCTTCGGTATGACCATAGCCTCGCCGTTATTGCAGAAGGCACTTCATTTGCCTACGGGTTTATGCGCTTTCACCGCCAGCCTGATACTGGGTATAATGGCAGTGCCTACGGTATGCAGCCTGGCTGAAGACGCGTTATCCTGCGTGCCTGCCAGTTTCCGCGAGGCCTCCCTGGCAGTGGGAGCGAATAGATGGCAGACCCTGACCAGAGTGGTCATCCCCGCTGCCGGATCAGGCATATCTACCGCTATTATCCTGGGTATGAGCCGGGCTGTGGGCGAAACCATGACCGTATTGATGGTCGCCGGAGGCGCGGCGGTGATCCCGCATACATTTTTTGAACCGGTCAGGCCGATGACTTCCACCATAGCCGCGGAAATGGGCGAGGCGGTAATGGGCGGGCTGCACTATAACGCTTTATTCGCCATAGGCCTGGTTCTATTCATTGTTACTTTCATTTTTAACATTATGGCGGAGATGATCAGCTGCAGATGCCGGTTGAAGTTAGGAGCCGGCAGATGAAGAAGAACATCGTTCAAGGCTTGGGGTTCGGGCTCATAACATTGTGCACCCTGGTTACTTTGATCTTCCTGGGCGCGATAATTTACTTTGTCGCGGTAAGGGGGATAAAGGTTATCTCATGGGAGTTCCTGACTGATGTTCCCCGCAAAGCTATGACAGCGGGCGGCGTAGCTCCGGCGATCGTCGGCACGCTTTATTTAACCTTAGGGGCTATATTTTTTGCTTTGCCTCTTGGTTTGGCCTGCGCGATATACCTTAATGAGTACAGCCCCAAAGGCTATGTGGTAAATATCATACGGATGAGCATTAATAACCTGGCTGGGGTACCGTCCGTTGTTTTCGGGCTTTTCGGCCTGGCGCTTTTTGTTAAATTCTTTAAATTCGGAGTGTCCATTGTTTCCGGAAGCCTGACCCTGGGGATACTGGCTTTGCCGGTAATTATTTCCGCTTCCCAGGAGGCTTTAATGGCTGTTCCCCATTCGCAGCGTGAGGCTTCGCTGGCTTTAGGCGCGACGCATTGGCAGACAATAAAAAGGATCGTCCTGCCGCACGCGCTGCCCGGGATACTGACCGGGGTTATCCTGAGCATAGGAAGAATAGCCGGAGAGACCGCGCCGATCCTTTTTACCGCGGCGACCTTTTATTCAAGGGGACTTCCCCGTTCGGCGTTTTCAGAAGTAATGGCCTTGCCGTATCATATTTACGCGCTTATGACCGAAGGCACGCATCCGGATAAACAGGTGGCAATAGCTTACGGCTGTTCACTGGTACTTTTGTTCATCGTCCTTTTAATATCCACGATAGCGATCATTATCCGGCAGAAACAAAGGAGAGAAAATGGTTAAGCAATTGATGCGCGAATTATGCCGAAACAAACTATCCAGCCGTCAGCCAGGGCAATTTACTCAACCTGATCCTTGCGGGCAAGTAAAGATAAGAGTGGAGGATTTGGATTTTTTTTACGAAAAGACACAGGCGTTGAAGAAGATCAACCTGGATATCTATGAGAACAGCGTGACCGCGATCATCGGGCCGTCAGGCTGCGGTAAATCCACCTTTATAAGGCTTTTGAACCGGATGCACGAATTGGTCCCGAATACCCGCATTTGCGGCAGGATCAGCCTTAACGGGGAGGATATCCTTGATCCGCGGATGGATGCCGTGGATATAAGGCGAAAGGTCGGGATGGTTTTTCAGAAGCCCAATCCTTTTGCCAAAAGTATTTTTGAGAATGTCAGCTACGGTTTAAGCGTGAACGGGGTAAAGGATAAAGGGCTTATAGAAGAAAAAGTGGTGCAGTCATTGAAAAAAGCCGCGCTCTGGGAGGAGATAAAGGACAGGCTTAATGATAACGCTTTAAGGCTTTCCGGCGGCCAGCAGCAACGGCTTTGCATCGCCCGCTGCATAGCGGTCGATCCCTCGGTGCTTTTGTTCGACGAACCGTGCGCCAGCCTTGATCCGATATCTACCGCCAAGATCGAGGAACTGATCCTTGAGCTTAAGCGGAATTATACTATTGTTATCGTTACCCATAATATGCAGCAGGCGGCGCGCGTTTCCGATTATACGGGTTTCTTTCTGATGGGGGAGCTTGTTGAATTCGCCAGGACGCAGGATATTTTTACCGCTCCCAGGGATAACCGGACAGAGGCGTATATAACAGGGAGATTCGGATGAGCCAGAAGAAGAAGGTATTGTTCATATGCGTGGAGAATTCCTGCCGCAGCCAGATGGCGGAGGGATTCGCGCGGTTCTATGGTTACAGGTTTTTGGAAGCTTACAGCGCGGGATCCAACCCTTCCGGAGAGATCAACCGCGATGCCATAGAGGTGATGAAAGAGGCGGGGATAGATATATCCGGGCAAAGCTCGAAAGGGTTTAATAACCTTGCGGAACAGGGTTTTGATTATGTCATCGCCATGGGTTGTCAGGATCAATGCCCTTTTATCCCGTCTAAAAAGAACGTTGAGTGGGATATCGACGATCCGAAGGGGAAATCGATGTATTTTTTCAGACAGGTCAGGGAAAAAGTCCGTGAGAAAGTAAAGAGCCTGATCAAAGCGATCATCGCGGAAGAGGCGGAATTAGGCCAGGACGCTTTAAACACTATATAAAGGTGAAAAATGGAAAGACATTTTGACGAAGAGTTGACTGATCTGAAACGCGACATCCTGCTTATGGGCTCCCTGGTGGAGATGGCGATATTTGAATCCATTGAGGCGTTGAAAGAGATGAGCCCTGACCGGGCTAGCGATGTTATCACGTCGGACAGGGTGATCGATGAGTTTGAGATAAAGAACGCCAAGACCTGCGTGGACCTTCTGGCGCTGCATCAACCGATGGCGGTTGACCTGCGTTTCATCACTATGGCCATGCAGATAAACACTGATCTGGAACGCATGGCTGACCTGGCCGTTGATATCAGCCAGCGGGTCCTGGAACTTGCCGGAGAGCCTTTGCTTAAACCCCTGGTGGATATCCCGAAACTTGCGGTGATAGCCTGCGAAATGACCCGGGATGTGATCAACGCGTTCTTGAACGACGATGTCGGCCTGGCGAGGAATATAATCCGGCGCGATGACGCGGCTGATGAATTGCGCAACCTGGTCCAGAACGAATTGATCAGCGATTATATGTTGAAAGACAGCGCCAGCATCCCGCGCGCGCTGCCTTTACTCCTGGTAGCCCGCCATCTTGAGCGGATCTGCGACCACGCCACCAATATAGCCGAAGACATAATATATATGACCGAGGCTAAGATGGTAAAGCACCATGAGTTTATTTAACACGGATTTAACATAGATTTAACACAGGCCTAACATCGTTGGTCTAACATATCTTTCTAATCAAGGAGGAGATATGTTTAGACGTTTAATTACGGTGTTTTTTTTGTTTTTTGGGGTTGCCTCAACATGTTTCGCGGCTAAGAATAATAATTGCCTGCAGATCAAAGGTTCGGACACAATGGTAAACCTCGTCCAGTCCTGGGCGGAGAAATATATGGAGATTAATCCTCAGGATTTCCTGGCGGTTACCGGAGGCGGTTCGGGAACGGGGTTGTCCAGCCTGATCAGCGGTTCCTGCGATATCGCGATGAGCTCGCGGTTCATTACATCTAAGGAGATCGATCTGGCAAGGAAAAAAAGCATCGAGCCTTTTGAGATAAAAGCGGCTCTGGACGGCCTGGCGGTAGTGGTCAACCCGAAAAACCCGGTGAGTAAATTGACCATAGACCAGCTTGCCGGGATATTTACCGGGAAAATAAAGAATTGGAAAGAACTGGGCGGACCGGACGCTAGCATAGTCCTGCTTTCCCGGGAAGTAAATTCAGGCACCCACGTTTATTTCAAGGAGCATATCTTGAGAAGAGGCAATCCCGCTTCAACCGAGGAATTCGCGCCGGCAGCCCTGATGTTATCATCTTCGCAGGCTATCGCCGATGAGGTGTCCCAAAATACTTCGGCGATAGGTTATTACGGCATGGGGTATATCAGTTCAAAACAAAAAGCTGTCGCCGTTGCCAAAGACGATAAATCAGTGTATGAGACCCCGACAATAGATAATGTGATAAAAGGGTTATACCCGATATCCCGGCCGTTATTAATATATACTAACGGAGAGCCTAAAGGCCTGGTAAAGAAATTCATCGATTACGCGCTTTCCAAAGAAGGCCAGGGAATAGTGGTCCAGACGGATTTTGTGCCGATCAAATAAAACTATAATGGAATTGTGCTCTGTGCGTAAGATCAAGGAGTTCATAATCGAGAAGCTGATCCTTTTGTGCGGGTTGGCTTCTATTTTTTTTGTTATCCTTATTTTTATATTCCTGCTTAAGGAAGGGTTGGCGCTCTTCAAAACTGTCGGGGTTGACAAATTCCTCTTCGGACAGAAGTGGTACCCTATATCAGAACCGGCGCAACTGGGGATATTGCCGTTGATCCTGGGTTCGCTTCTGGTGACTTTCGGGGCCGCTGTCATATCCATTCCTATCGGCGTGGGATGCGCTTTATATATCGCTGAGATCGCCCCGCCTAAAACAAAAGAATTCCTGAAGGCGGGTATTGAGTTGCTGGCGGCTATTCCCAGCGTGGTCCTGGGTTTCATCGGCATGGTCACGCTTGTCCCCTGGGTAAAGAACATATTCCATCTGCCTACCGGATTGACCGCTTTATCCGGATCGATAATGCTGGCGTTCATGGCTATGCCGACCATAGTCTCTATAGCTGAGGACGCTCTTTATTCCGTGCCTAAATCTTACAAAGAAGGCGCGTTCGCCCTTGGGGCGACGCATTGGCAGACCATTCATCGGGTGATCCTGCCAGCTGCTTCATCGGGGATACTGGCGGCGGTAATGCTGGGTATAGGAAGGGTGATCGGCGAGACCATGGCGGTGATGATGATCACCGGTAACGCCGCGATCATGCCGAACAGTATCCTTCAGCCGGTGCGTACCCTGACCGCGACCATTGCCGCGGAGATGGGGGAGGCGGTGGTGGGCAGCGAGCATTATTTCGCGCTTTTCGCTGTCGGTATAGTTTTATTCATTATAAGTTTCGCTATTAACGTTACCGCGGACCTGTTCCTGCATAAAAACAAATGAGAGCCGAGAAGACACAGAAAATAGCCTTTTTCTTTTTATTGCTTTCCACTTTACTGATAGTGATACCGGTTGGCTTGATCGTGGTGATCATAGTCCAAAAGGGGATCCCGGCGATAAACTGGCAATTTCTCACCGATATTCCCAGGCAGGGTATGCGCTCAGGCGGCATATTCCCGGCCATATTAGGGACGATATATCTGGTGTCAGGGGCGATCATTTTTGCCCTGCCTATCGGCCTTCTGGCTGCGATATATCTTAGCGAATACGCCAGGGATAATCTC
>Ga0074199_1000050_pt1 | contig 276387 bp, 222 predicted proteins | sample EPASupsiteSAE347_FD_64528 | JGI IMG/M metagenome (GOLD analysis project Ga0074199, IMG submission 64528) | Bioremediated contaminated groundwater from EPA Superfund site, New Mexico - Sample SAE3-47 | ecosystem: Environmental > Aquatic > Deep subsurface > Groundwater > Contaminated ...
AAGTGAGGCCTTCGCGAAAATTTTCCGCGGAGCTGCCGACCCAACGGTCGTGTTGATGTTTACGAAAACTCAGATCCTAACCCGTGATGTACAGTCCCTTTTCGGGGAGGGCGGGAATTGCTGGCCGTTATTGATTCCCATGGTAAAAAGCAGCAAATCCCTTGGCGTTCCAGACAGAAGTTGTTTTATGGCCTGGATGTCTTCGCTTCGCCGGATGGGGTCCACCCGGATCTCCCGGCCTTTCCTGGGATGGTTGGGGTTTTTGTTTCGTTCCATCATGCCCCTTCTTCGGGCAGCAGGTTCTTTATTGTAGCACACAGACCGGAAAGCGAGCACATCGTATTCGAAGCTCCACCCCTGATTACGAAAGACAGATGGGAACAATTGCAAAAACGTCTTCACAGTTCCAACTCCCGAGGCGGCAGACCATCGAGACCATCACAGGAATTTTTGCTTCACGGGCTATGTCAGTGCGGTCTTTGCGGAGCCGTCATGCTGGCACAATATGGAACCCGGTGCGTTGATGGTACACGTTCTCGCAACTACGTCTGCTACTGGCATAAAGCAAGTTCCAAGATGCGTCAAACTCACATTCCACACCCTTTTTCCGGGACGGGATAAAATTTTGAGCCGATATTTTTTCATGTTAACCGGCTAATCTGGGTGCGGAATGTAAGTTACACGATGAGACATGCAATATATCCCTTTTCCTGCTAATCTGTGCTACCAACGTGCAGGTTCTTGGAATCTTGCCAGGGAACGTATGCAAGTTGTTGTTTTCTCGGCGATCTCTGCGGTGCGTTGTTTTTCTTTGGTTGCGGCCATGCCGCGCTGAGATACTGGAAGCGTTTAACCGCCGGAGCCGGAGGGATCCTTCGCGGGGCTGCCCGCAAAAACCGTCGGCGCCTCACGCGGGGTTCGGAAGGCAGGGTGATCGAGATGGCCATGAACCACGGATTCGAGTATCGGGAGCAGGTGGGCGCCGACGCCGCCAGAGGCACGCTGCTCGCCTATCTCGTGCGGCGATATCACCACTCTTCCGAAGCGGAATGGCGGGGTCGCCTGGAAAACGGCGAGATCCTGCTGGATCGCCTGCCCGCTCTCCCCGACGCCGTTCCAAGACCCGGCCAACGGCTCGTCTGGCGGCGTCCTCCCTGGAACGAGCCGGAAGTTCCCCTCGTCTACGCCGTTCTCCATGAAGACGACGATCTGCTCGCAGTTGCAAAGCCATCCGGGCTTCCCACGATGCCGGGCGGGGGATTCCTCGAACACACGCTTCTTGCGCTGGTGCGGAATAACCGCCCCGGAGCCGCCCCCGCTCACCGCCTGGGACGGGGCACTTCCGGAATCGTACTCTTTGCGTGCACACCAGCAGCTCGCTCGCGTCTCTCCGCAGCCTTGCGGCAAAACGAAGTGACCAAGGTTTACCGTGCACTGGCGAGTGGGGTCCCGTCGAGAGAGCATTTTCCCATCGAGACGTCCATCGGGCCGGTTCCCCATCCTCAGCTCGGAACGCTTCACGCGGCCTCCGCAACCGGAAAACGCGCGTTAAGCCGCGTCAGAATCCTCGAACGGCGCGGAGACGCTTCCCTCATCGAGGTTCGAATTGAAACCGGCAGGCCGCACCAGATCCGCATTCATCTTGCCGCGGCGGGACATCCACTCGTCGGAGATCCCCTGTTCACTGCCGGGGGAGGCTTCCGTGCACAGGGAACCGCCCTGCCGGGAGACCTCGGCTACCTGCTCCACGCGGAACGCCTCCGCCTAATCCACCCGGCAAGTCGATCGCCCGTCGAAATCTGGTGCTGCCCCCCTCCCGGACTCCAGCTTTCAGCGGAGAAACGGGGGGCGAGCAGCCAAACCGAGCCGCTTGCCCTCAACGGGTGACCGGGAGCCCCACAAGAACACGCCTGTCGTTTCTGCCTTCGTTTCCACTCTTGTGACGCTCACCCGAGCCAGGACAGGCCCCTTCTCAATGTCTGCCTGGCAGGCTTTGCCGGAGCGCCGGGAGAAAGATTCCTCGGCCGCCCTCTCGGACGGCTTCGGCGAAAGGCTCAATCAAACGTGAAGTTTTTCCTGAAAAAAAGATTGAGGCAGGCTTCCACGGCATCGGCGTCGTACATCGTGCCCTTGTTCCTGGAAATCTCATCCAGTGCCATTTCGACGCCGAGAGCGGGCCGGTACGGCCTGTGGGAACTCATCGCTTCCACTACGTCGGCGACGGCCAGTATCCTGGCCTCGATCAGGATTTCGCCGTCCATCAACCCGTTCGGATACCCCCTTCCGTTCATCCGTTCGTGATGTTGCAGCACGATCTGAGCGACGGGCTGGGGGAAATCCACTCCCTTCAGGATATCGTATCCCGTCTGGCTGTGATGCCTGATCAATCCCATCTCCACGTCTCTCAGCAACGATGGTTTTGAGAGAATTTCAGAGGGAACGCCGATCTTCCCGATATCGTGTATGAGCCCTGCCATTCGTATGGTCTCGACGCGTTCCCTGGAGAATTGGAGTTCATCGGCTATGGCGCACGCCAGTTTCGACACGCGTCGCTGGTGGCCCGCTGTATAGGGGTCCCTCATTTCGAGCGTCGAAGCAAGGGCGGTAACGGTCGCGTTCAATGCCTTCGCCAGTCGCAGATGCGCCTGGCGCAGTTCTTCCTGGACCTTTTTCCGATGTACTGCCATGGCGTAGATGTCCGCCAGGCGTTCGACCGTCTGGACGTCCTCCGTCGTATAGTCACGCTCCGCATTCGCGACCACCACCCGCCCCAACAGAGCGGAATCAACCGAGGAAGGCGTTGAAATGCAGCGATTGAGATGAAGAGATGCATCCGCCGAGCCTCCAGGCATCTCGATTCCACACGTGTTGGTCATGAACGCTTCCCTTCCGGACACCTGTTCCTGTTTCTCGATGAACTCTTCGAGCCGTTCGTCGGATATCTCACGCGTGGAAGCAGAACCGTCTTCAGCGTGGTGCACGTTCATAGCGAGACAGACCATGCAGCCCGTTTCTCCCCGGACGTGGCCGACACAGCCGACAATGCTGTCCGTGAGCCGCATGGCGTGGCTGACCACAAGCCTGGAGATGTCTTCGATGGGCAAATCGGCAATGAGAGATCTGGAGAGTTCCGCAAGGGAGGCATTCACCACCACTTCACGAAGGAGAGCCGTATTGGTTTCGTACAGGCGCCTGAGAATCTGTCTTTCCCGTTCGACTCGTTCGATCTTGGCCCTCAGTTCACCCGATGTGAATGGCTTTGCAATGAAGTCGGTCGCCCCCGCCTCGATGATGTCACTGTACGAATACTCGGCCGCGAAGCCGGTCATGATGATGAAATCCAGGTGGGGATAGACGAGATGGGCCTCCCGCGTCAATTCGAGGCCGTCCTTTCCCTTCATCCTGATGTCCGAAATCACCAGATCGAAAGGTCTATCGCCCAGCGCTTCGAGGGCCTCCGCCGCATCCCCCGCGAGTTCGCACTCATAGCCCATCCATCGGAGGCATTGCCGGACCATCGTTCGGTACTGCTCTTCGTCGTCCACAATCAAAATACGACGGATCAGCGGACCATTCATCGCGTTTCTCCGCACTCGATTCGGATTGTCCTTCCACAATGCCAGGGCAGTCGTCCCATGCGCCCGAATCCAGATCCGTCCGCACGGAAACCCAGATTTTTTAGTCCCCGGCCGGAAGCAAAGTCCGCAGAAGGTCTTCCTTGCCGATGACGCCCACAAGTTTTTCTTCATCCACGACTGGAAGCGTGTGGAAATTTCTGTTCACCATGAGCGTGGCGATATCCTCCACGCCCGTCTCCGGATGGACGGCAACCGGATGAGGCGTCATGGCATCCGCTGCAGTAGTGGCGGCCATCTTCTGCACTTCCTTTTCGAACTTCCCGGACCTCAAAGGGATGAAGCTATCGAGAAGGTTGAACACGGACGGCAGAGGGAAGGACTTCTGTTGAGCAATGAGATCGCTCTGGCAGACGATTCCGACCAAACGGCCGTCTTCATCGACAACCGGAACGCCGTTTATGCGTTTCTCCAAAAGGGTTCGAGCAACCTCCGAAATCCCCGTTTCCGGCGCTACGGTAATCACCTGGGTTGTCATTATATCCTTCGCCTTCAGCATTGCATCCTCCTCGCAAGCGTTCGTTCCTCCAGACTCGATACCCTCACCCGACCCGGACAGCCGTGGCGCATCGATTAGCATCGCCATCATCCCGCGGGGAAAGCGGCAATTCGTACAGGGTCCTCAGACGTTCGGGCACCCCCCATGTCTTCATTAGTGAAGCAGCAGCAGGCGGGAGGCATTCCTCCCACGCCTCGCCACGCGCCATTCGCCGCCGGATATCGCTCGCGCTCAGCCCCTTTTCTTCGAGCGGTTTCACCCAGAGCACTTCAGTCTTCAGACCCAGGGACTCGAACTGTTCCTGCTTTCGTTTCCCCCACTGGTCGTAGATGGTGATATAGAAGACGGCGTCCAGCGGGACATAATATCCGTAGAGTTCGGGCAGGTTTATGGGAAGGGGAACCACCGAGAAGTCGGCATAGCTCAAACCCGCCTCAAGAAGCGCCTCCCGCACCATCTCATAACGTTCGAAGTAGGTAAGCGGATTTTCGCGGGGATCGCTCCGGTTTGCATCCGCTGCATCGTCCCGCGTCAGCAGGGGATCGGGATTGGTGATCCCTACGATCAGATGTCTGCAGCGGGATTTCCCAGCCAGGAGGTATTTGAGGTGATCGTTATGAAGAACCTGGAATCGTCCGTGCACCACGCCTCTTTCCGTCATTTCTCCCCAACCTTTACACTCATACGATCCTTCCGGTTTATATAAAGCCCAATCCATCGCGCCCGCTACCGCAACGATCGAACCAGGCGGACAGCCACCACCACATTCGTATGCAACACCAGGTACGCAAGAGCGGCCATGGGCAGGGACGGCAAAAAAAGGCTCCCGAGACCGCACAGAACGACGACGCTCGTTCTCGTCCCCTTGCTTGCGAGGGTGGGCGGCCCGAGATCGATTCCAAGAACCTCCGCCCTTGCGCTGGTGTAACTGATGAGGCTGCTTCCGATCAGCGCAAGAGCGCCGAAAAGAAGCACCGCCCAGACGGGAACGGAAAGATGCAGTCGAACCAGGTAGATGACCATTCCGATCACCAGCGATCCATCCGCATACCGGTCCAGAACCGAATCGAGAAATGCCCCCGCCCTCGTCTGTCTGCCGGTCAGCCGGGCGAATTGTCCGTCCACTCCATCCATGATCTGGCCCGCAGCCGCCGCAGCTCCCGCCAGGCATCCGTAACCGAGCGCGAAAAGGACACCAGCCAACACTCCGAGGCCCGCGGAAAGAACGGTGATCATCCACGGACGAAGCCACGGAATACTCGTCAGCCGGGGCGTGATTCCGGCGCAAATTCGGCACTTGATCCACTTGAGCACGAAACGGTCCGTCGGTTTTGTACGCCACAAACCGGATTCAGCACCATCCACTGCCGTTCCACCCTCTCTTGTCTCAAGATCCCCTCTCCCCCGAAACGGGGGAAAGCAAGCGTTGGTCTCGCCTCAAGTCGGCAACATTGTCCCGTGCCCCAGGGGTTCGTCCGGAAATTCAGGAAAGTGGCGGCGGGACATGCATTCTTATCAGTAAGATAAGACCGACCCGCTCTACATCCATCCATCAGGAAGCACCCATTCCCCGACAAACCAAAGCCGCCCCGGCCGAATCAATATGCAACAGTGCAGAAAATCGAGCGGGCAATCTCCGCGCGGAGCCTCAGGAACCCAAATCGGGAACATGCCGCACTTGATTGGAACATATCGGTATTGGAGGAAGGCTTCAAGAAAAATAACAGGATAACCCGCTGGGAGAGGCTGCACGGACACAACGTGTGCACCGTTTCACGGAAGGTCTATTCGATCCCGAACCGTTCGAGGGACAACTGCCGGGGACTCGATTCAAGGAATTCCCTCACTACTTTCAGAGTAGCCAGCAATGGCTCCTCCTCGCGCAACTCCAACACCCACCAGTCGCAGGCCAGGCAACTGAGAAGCCCCAGACGATCGGAAACATCGTCGAGACTCGACGGCGGCAGATGCCTGTCGTCGCGTTCTTCGTGGTAGACATGCGCGTTGTGAACCCTACCGGAATGAGGAAGTACGAAGTCTTCTATGTCAAAGCGCCGGGTTGCCACCGACGAACAAACCCGGGCGTGACCGAGATCGAGCGTGACGCCTGCATTCGACTTACGAACGAGTTTCTCGAAAAGCTCCGGTCTGCTCGACCACCCCGTCGCCAGATTTTCCAGACAGATCCTCACGCCAAGGCCCGCCCCGTAATTGACCAGTATCTCAAGGGACCTCAGGGTGCGTTCCCATGAAAGACCGTCCATGGACGTTCGGCCGAGACCCATGTGGATCGTCATGAACCGGCCGCCGAGCCTTTGGACCGTACGGCACGCTTTACGAAAAATATCGTTCGCGGCCATGGCCTTCGATGTGTCTTCAGCCCCCAGGTCGATTCCCTCAAACGCGCAGTGATATCGGACTTCGAGAGGCTCCAGCCTGGATATGTTCTTTAGAAGGGCAGCCTCCTGAAAGGCATTCTCCGGTAGATCCTGGACCTTTAGCGTCCAATCCACACCGGAGAAACCGTTGTCGAAAGCCATCTCTCGCAGTGTATCCACGGAAGGTTCAAAATTGCAGATCGCCAGTTTGGGGTGATTCATTCGAGCAAACCAACTCCAGGCATAGAAGCGCTGAGCATAAGGCGCGAGAGACAACGCCACAGGCACTTACGGAATTCACCACGGCAGCACCTTCGCGGGAAGGCCGTCTACAGACAGCGGCCACTTTCATCGCCGTGTAAACCCGATCCGAGGGCCGTGCAACCCATTATATATATTCCGCCAGCCGATGTTTCCAATTGATAGTTATGATGATTCACCTGGCATTCATCGGAAATTGCCATGGAGCCCATTGCCGGGCGCACGGATTTCCGCCTTTGCGCAGCCTTTCCCTGCCCGCATGAGGCGAAGGAACGATGTCAAGCAGGCATTTGCGGATTTTTCGGGCGCCCAGTGACCGATTCTCCCGCGCGGGGACGTTTTTCTTGACTTCCTATGGACTATCTCTTTATAAATTATAGTTTATGGTTGAATCACATCAACCAGGACGGATGCACACGCCCCCTTGAATGGAGGTTCAAAGGGGGATTTATTCTCTTTTTCGCGGAAACTCAAGTAAGGATTTCAAATGGAGAGTATTCAAGCCGTCAAAGGCATGAACGATATCCTTCCCGACCAGATCGGGTGGTGGCAGTCGATCGAGCGGACGGCGAGCGATTTGCTCGAAAATTTCGGATATCGAGAGATTCGCACACCCGTTCTGGAGAAGCTCGAACTGTTCGCCAGGGGGATCGGCGAGAGCACCGATATCGTCGAGAAGGAAATGTACGCCTTCGCGGACCGGAAGGGCGACCGGCTTGCATTGAGGCCCGAGGCCACGGCATCCGTCGTCCGCGCATTCATAGAACACAATCTCCAGGCGGAGTCGCCGGTTCAAAAGTATTATGCCATCGGCCCAATGTTTCGCCACGAACGGCCTCAAAAGGGGCGCTATCGGCAGTTCCATCAGATCGACGCGGAGGTCTTCGGAATCGACGATCCCGCAATCGACGCCGAAATGATGTACATGTTGCGCGTCTTTCTCGAAAGGCTGGGATTGACCGGAGTGGTTCTGCACATCAATTCCCTCGGTTGCCCGCAGTGCAGACGAGCCTACCGGGAAGAACTCCGGGCGTTCATGGAAGAGAACGCAAACGACTTCTGCCCCGACTGCCAGCGCAGGCGCACCGTGAATCCCCTTCGCGCGTTCGACTGCAAGGTGGCCCGATGCCAGGCGCTCCTTGAAGGAGCGCCCGTGCTGCTCCACTCCATATGCAGCGACTGCGCCGCGCACTTCGATCAGGTGAAATCCTATCTCCAGCAACTGGAGACCCCCTTTGTCATCGATCCCGGGATGGTGCGGGGGTTGGACTATTACATGCGCACCACCTTCGAAATCATAACCGACCGGCTCGGAGCCCAGAACGCGGTGGGCGGCGGCGGGCGCTACAACGGGTTGGTGCGGGACCTTGGCGGACCGGACATTCCGGGCATCGGTTTTGCCATCGGAATCGAGCGCCTCATCCTGTTGCTCCAGCAGGAGCAGGAAAAGAAGAAGCGAACCCCGAAGGTCTTTGTGGCCACCCTCGGCGACGCCGCCCGCAGGAAGGGCTTTCTCCTCACCCAGGAATTTCGGGTGCTGGGCGTGGAAGCCGAGACGGACTACGAAGCAAAGAGCCTGAAGAGCCAGATGCGCCGGGCGGACAAGCTGGGAGCCCGCCACGTTCTCATCATCGGGGAAGACGAAATCAAGAAGGGGGAAGTCCAGCTCCGGAACATGGAGGATAAGGGCCAGAGCGTTCTTCCCCTGGACTCGGTGGTGGAGACTCTGAGAAACATTTACGCCAGGGAAGCCTGAGCGGCTTCTCGCCGCGGACTGTAGCGATCCCGCAAATCAATCGTTCGAGTATCGCGCTCGATCCAATCCAGGGATGGAGAGATCGGGACGTCAGGAGGAAGACGGAGTGAGCCAATTGGAACAGATGCAGGAGGAGAGCGGGCCGGACAGCCCCGTAACGGCCGCCACGGTGTTGGATTCCCTCGGAGACTGGGATAGAACGCACGATTGCGATACGCTGGGCGTGGAACAACTGGATGAGACGGTAATTCTCATGGGATGGGTCCAACGGCGGCGCGATCACGGTGGCCTGATTTTCGCCGATCTGCGGGACAGGAAAGGCATTACGCAGGTGGTGTTCGACCCGCAGTACGATGCGGCAGCTCACGAGCGCGCCCACGTTCTTAGAAGCGAATACGTCATAGGGATCAAGGGCAAGGTGCGGCGCCGTCCCGAAGGAATGGCCAATCCGAAGCTTCGCACGGGTGAAGTGGAGATCATCGTTTCAGAACTGAAGATACTCAATACCTCCAAGACGCCGCCCTTTCAGATTGAAGACGATCTCGACGCCAGCGAAAACATCCGGCTGCGCTATCGATACCTGGACCTTCGCCGCCCCAGGATCTTCCGAAATCTTCTTCTCCGGCACAACACGGTTCAGTTCACCCGGAATTATTTCAACGAACGCGGCTTCATAGACGTGGAAACCCCGGTCCTCACCAAGAGCACCCCCGAGGGTGCGCGCGATTACCTGGTGCCGAGCCGCGTCAACCCGGGCAAGTTCTACGCTCTACCCCAGTCCCCTCAAATCTTCAAGCAGCTCTTGATGGTGGCGGGGTTCGAGCGCTATTATCAGATAGTGAAGTGCTTCCGGGATGAAGACCTCCGCGCGGACCGCCAGCCCGAGTTCACGCAACTCGACGTAGAAATGTCGTTCATTACGGAGGAAACCATCTACGGGCTGATCGAAGGGTGGATTGTACGCTTGTTCGGGGAACTGCTGGGAATCGATCTGTCGCCGCCCTTCCCTCGCATGTCCTACGCCGAGGCGATGGACCGGTATGGAACGGATCGCCCCGATACGCGGTTCGGCCTCAACCTGGTTGACGTCACCGACATCGTTGCGCCATGCAACATCCGTGTGTTCCAGCAGGCGGTTGAAAACGGCGGAATGGTGAAAACGATTCGCCTGTCCGGGGGAAGCAGCCTCTCGCGGAAAGAACTGGACGATTTGATCGAGTTCGTGAAGATCTTTGGCGCTCAGGGGATGGCCTGGATCAAGATCCAGCCCGACGGATGGCAGTCGCCCATCGCCAAATTCCTGCCCGAAGACGTTCGGGCGCAACTGGCGGAGCGTCTTGCGCTCGAGACGGGAGACATCGTCTTTTTCGTTGCCGACCAGAAGAAGATCGTCCGCGACGCACTCGGGAATCTGCGAGTGCGCCTCGGCCAGCAGTTGAAGCTCTTCGATCCGCAGGCGTACAGTTTCGTATGGGTCACAAATTTTCCACTCCTGGAATGGGACCACGAAGAGAAACGCTACACGTCCGTGCACCATCCGTTCACCTCGCCGTCGGAGGAGGACTTGAATCTTCTGGAGGAAGCGCCCGAACGGGTGCGCAGCCGGGCCTACGACCTGGTTCTGAACGGCACGGAAATCGGTGGCGGAAGCATCCGCATCCACAGAGAGGACATTCAGGGGCGAGTGTTTCAGGCACTGGGGATCACTCCGGACGAGGCGCGAGAGAGGTTCGGATTCCTTCTCGAAGCCCTGCAGCACGGCGCCCCTCCCCACGGCGGCATCGCCTTCGGTCTCGACCGGCTGGTCATGCTGCTGAGCGGATCGAGCTCCATCCGGGACACGATCGCTTTCCCCAAGACTCAGAAGGCCACGTGTCTCATGAGTGGCGCGCCGTCGGAACCGGAGATCAAACAACTTCTGGAACTCTGCGTGCGGGTTGAAGGCCAGCGAAGGACATAAGTTCATGCCTCGGTGGAACGAGAAAAAACGTGTTCTCGATCACGAGCACTCCAGATTCTGGAGACATTCGCTCGTCGAGACTCCCGAACCCAACCTCATGAGGGAAATCTTCCCCTACGAGGAAGTGCCGCGGATCGATTTCGATCACAACCTGCTCCCCATCGATCCGGCGGAAGACATGTTCATCACGGATACCACGTTCCGCGACGGTCAGCAGGCTCGCCCTCCTTACAGCGTGAAGCAGATCGGAGCGCTGTTCGACCTCCTGCACAGGCTTTCGGGGCCGAACGGCATGATCCGCCAGTCCGAGTTCTTCCTCTACACTGAAAAAGACAGGCAGGCCATGGATCTGTGCGCATCCAAGGGCTACGCCTACCCTCAGATAACGGGATGGATACGGGCAGTGGAGGAGGATCTCCAGCTCGTGAAGGATGTGGGCCTGAAGGAAACGGGCATACTCGCCTCGGTCTCCGACTATCATATCTTCCTCAAGTTGAAAATGGACCGTAAGGCGGCCATGAAGAAGTATCTGGGCATCGCTGCGGCGGCCATCGAGAAAGGAATCGCCCCCCGCTGTCATTTCGAAGACGTGACCCGAGCGGACATATTCGGCTTCTGCGTTCCCCTGGCCATGGAACTGATGCGCCTGCGCGAAGAGAGCGGCGTCGACATAAAGATAAGGCTCTGCGACACGCTGGGCTTCGGCGTGACTTACCCGGGTGCGGCGCTTCCCAGGAGCGTTCCCAAGCTAATCCGGACCTTCATAGACGATGCGGGAGTCCCCGGCCATCTGCTCGAATGGCACGGCCACAACGACTTTCACAAAGTGCTCGTCAACGCCGCGACTGCGTGGCTGTACGGGTGCTCAGGCGTCAACGGAACGCTGCTGGGCTTCGGTGAAAGGACCGGGAACGCCCCCGTCGAAGGGCTTCTCATGGAATACATCAGCCTGCGAGGAAACACCAATGGGATCGAAACATCGGCGATAACCGACATGGCCGCCTTTTTCGAGAGGGAACTCGGCCACCGGATTCCACCCAATTACCCCTTTGTCGGAGAGGAATTCAACGCCACACGGGCGGGCATTCATGCCGACGGCATCCTCAAGCACGAAGAAATATACAACATTTTCGATACGCAAAAGATACTCGGACGGCCCGTCAGCATCATTATAACGGACAAGTCCGGGATCGCCAGCATTGCCTATTGGGTCAACACCCGCCTTCGGTTGGAGGGTGACCGTCGGCTGGACAAGCGCCATCCCGGAATCGTCAAGATTCACAAGCGGGTCATGCATGAATACGAGCAGGGACGGAACACTTCCATTTCTACCGAAGAACTCGAACGATGGGCGAGACGGTACCTGCCCGAGCATTTCGTAAGCGAGTTCGACCGGTTGAAACAGAAGGCCTATACCCTGGCGGCTCACCTCGTCGAAGAAGTTGTGGAAAGCGCCGCCATGAAGAGCATGTCGCCCGTCATCCAGGAACCGTTGCTGCAAACGCTGCTCGATCTCAATCCTTTCATCCAGTACATCTACGTCACGGACCGCGAGGGACGCAAGATCACCCGGAACATCACCCACATCGTCGACAAGGCGAAATATGAAAACGCCAGGGTGGGCGAGGACCTTTCCGCCCGTCCGTGGTTCATCGAGCCGATGCGAGACGGCAAGGTTCACCTCACCGATTTCTATACCTCGCGCTACACGGGGGCGCTTTGTATAACCGTTTCGGCGCCCATCACGGATCAATCGGAGGAGATCGCGGGGATTCTGGGGATCGACATCCGGTTCGAGGATCTGGCCAAGATGGAAGAGAGCGGCGATGTGTGAGGCGCTCCGACGGCAAGCGGAAAGATGAAACACTAGCGGGGAATGCCGTGAGGACCTGCCGTAAAGCCTATTGGAAACCCCTCTCAGCCGGTTTGATTTTGCTGATCCTTTTGGCGTCTTGCGCCAAAACGGCCCCGCCGCCGCCTGCACAGCCATCGCCTCCCCCCCCGGCTGGACTGAGGAGTCAGAAGCCCTACCAGATCAACGGAATCTGGTACTACCCGCTCCCCTCTTCGGACGGCTACGTCGAGGAAGGCATGGCCAGTTGGTACGGCGCCGATTTCCACGGGAAAGCCACTTCCTGCGGCGAACCCTACGACATGTACGGTCTGACGGCCGCGCACAAAACGCTGCCCCTGGGGACCTACGTTAAGGTCACCAATCTGAGAAACGGGAAAGCATTGATCCTCCGCATCAACGACAGGGGACCCTTCGTAGCTGGACGCATCATCGACCTTTCGTGCAGGGGCGCCCAGGAACTGGAAACGATGCAGTCCGGCGTCTGTCCGGTGCGCGTCGAGGCTGTCCAGCACGCTTCGGAGCAATATATCGGTCTGAACGCCTACTGGAAGACGGACCCCGTTCCCTCTTTCCGCTACGGGCTTTTCACCGTGCAGATCGGCGCTTTCAAGGAACAGGCGAACGCCTACCGGTTGAAGGACAAGATGTCCCGGACCCATAAGGATGTCGCGGTATCCTACGTCACGTCCAGGGCAGGCGACTTCCATCGCGTTCAGGTGGGGACCTATCAAGATATCCTCGTGGCGCGCAAAGAACTCGATGCGCTGCGCGGCAATGGCTACAGGGACGCCTTCGTGGTGGCAATGGAGGGAAAATAGAAGTGTTGAAGACGATTCCGTATCCGTCAAAGGAAGCCGAAGCAAAGCTCGCGCTGATTGCAGCCAGGAAAACGGGCGCCGATCCGGCGATCGAGAAAAGAGTGCTCGACATCATTGAAGCCGTCAAGCGAGATGGCGACGATGCTCTCATCCGTTATACCAGGCAGTTCGACGCACCCGGCCTCACGGCGGACCGGCTGACCGTCGGCGAAGAAGAAATTGAAGCGGCTTTCCGGGAGATCGCCCCCGACTTTCTCCGGATCCTTCGGACCGCGGCCCGAAACATAGAAGAATTCCACCGCGGCCAATTGAGGCCATCGAGTTTCACGGCCAAGCCCGACGGGACTTTCCTGGGCCAGATCATACGGCCGGTCGACGCGGCGGGGCTCTACATTCCCGGAGGCAAGGGAGGCGAAACTCCTCTCATTTCATCGGTTCTCATGAACGCCATTCCCGCTCGGCTCGCCGGAGTCCGGGACATCGCCCTTGTAACCCCTCCGAGGCGCGACGGAAGCATCAACCCCTACCTCCTGTCAGCCGCTCGCGAGGCCGGAGTAACGCGCATCCACAGGGCGGGAAGCGCCTGGGCCATCGCTGCCCTCGCCTTTGGAACCGCCTCCATAGCCAGGGTGGATGTGATCGTGGGGCCAGGAAACATCTACGTAGCCCTGGCCAAGAAGATAGTCGCGGGCGAAGTGGGAATCGATCTGCTGGCCGGTCCCAGCGAAATCCTCATCATCGGAGACGATACGGCGGACCCAGAATGCGTGGCCGCCGATCTCCTCAGCCAGGCCGAACACGACCCCATGGCGAGCGCCGTCCTGATAACGATGGAAGAGTCCCTGGCGGACCGGGCAGCAGCGAGCATCGAGCGTCAAATCGCCTTGTTGCCCCGCCGGCAGATAGCGGCGGAAGCGTTGAACCGCTACGGCGCAATCTTTCAAGTGGGCTGCGCCGAGGATGCTGCAAACCTCGCCAACGCCATGGCTCCGGAGCACCTGGAACTGCAGGTGGCCGACCCCTGGTCCTGGGTGGGCAGGATCAGACACGCAGGGGCCATCTTTCTCGGCGGTTCCACCCCGGAAGCCGTGGGAGATTATTTCGCAGGTCCCAATCATGTGCTACCCACGGCCGGGACCGCTCGTTTCGCCTCGGCCCTCGGCGTGGAGAATTTCCTGAAAAAGACGAGCGTTATTTCCTATTCCAAAGAGGCGCTGGAGCGGGATGCTTCCTCCATCATACGTTTGGCGGAACTGGAGGGTCTCGAAGCTCACGCCGCTTCCGTCCGGGTCCGCGTGAAGGTGACGGGCAATGGATGACGGGTCCTCACGCAGAATCAACCGTCCGCTTCCAGAGTGTTTTCCAGAACCCAGTCGAGGTAGCCCGGCAGTCCCTGTGCGATGGGAAACGCCACGATTTCGGGAACTTCATAGCTATGGAGTTCAAGAACCCGCTGCATGAGGGACGGGAACAGGAAAGAGCGGGTCTTCATTACCAGGAGGACTTCCTCTTCCTCGCAGATTTCCCCCTTCCATCGGTAGATGGAGCGAATCCGCGGGATAACGTTGGCGCAGGCGACGAGTCTCTCGGCCACGAGAGTCCGGCCGATCTTCAAAGCCTCCTCTTCGCTGCCTGCCGTGACATAGACGATGGAAACACCGGACATGGCTCAATTCTCCCCATCAAAAAGGCGATAGAGGAATTACATGGGAACAGGCCCCCTTCTTCATGACGAGCAGATCGCGCTGCCCACCGCTTTCTTCGAGTGCATCCTGCAAGATATTCCCGTATCGACCTGGGTGGAACTGCTTCAAGCGAACCCTACCTTAAGGGAAAACCTTTTGGAAGGTTTTTCGTCTCGCCCCGACAAGCTTGCCCGGTTCCTTCGCCAGCCGCAGGCGGCTGCGCGCCTGCGCCGTTTTCTCAACTCCAACCGCGAAGCGCTCGATGACATTCTGCTTCTGTGGAGTGAGGAGCGCCTGTCCGTTCCTTCCTTTCTCGAAATGCTGGACTACGGTTTCCTCGTTGAAAATTTCGCAAGGCTGAAGGATTTTCTCGGCCCCGAACGGTTCTTCGCCGGTCTATGCGTGTTGGGAATCGAGGGAGAAGACGTCCGGGATCTTGTGAAGGACGACCCCGATTTCTGGAAGCGCCGCGAGGGACCCGAAGTTGTCGAACCGCTCATTCCCGTCTGGAATCTCTGGCGAGACTTCGTCACCTTTTGCCCCGAAGCACGGCAGTGGATGGAAGAATCCTCGATACACCTTCCCGCCCCATCCGCCGGGCCGAACGCCCCCGGAGGTCGGGAGACCGCCGAACAGCCGCAGAAGGAAGAGGAGCGGCGCAGAAAAATCGACAAGCGGCTCGAAAAGGCTCACGACGATCTTCTCCACCTGCGCGAGGAAGTCGCCCGTCAACGGAAGGAAAACGAGGAACAGCGGAAAAAGCTTGCGGACTGGGAGGGATCCTTCCAGCAGAAGCTGGATGCAGCCGTCGCAAAACACCGCCACGAGCGAAACCTGCGCTACCAGTCCATGGATGAACAGCCCCTGGGGGAGGCGAAAAAGCGCCTCGAATCCCTTCTCAGACGAGCCGAACGCGCTTTCGAACTGCAGAGGCAGGCCGACGAACAGTTTGGCCTGCTCGCCACGGTCCGCCAGGAACTCCTTTCAGTAGAACTCTATCTCAGGGAAATAGAGCGCATCTACGCCGATTCCCTCGTGGTTCACAGCGAGGTGACCAGGGTGAAAGAAGCACTGATCCTTGAAAGAAAGCGCCTTTTCAGCCTGCCGGGAATCGAAAAAGCGCTCGGCGCCGCACCGTCTCATCCCCTTTCGCAGAGTCTCCTGGCGGAAATCCGCCTCATCGAACCCATCCCGGAAAGCCTCTCCCGGGCTGCTCGCTTCCGAAAACTCATCGGCCAGATCACGGCCCTCGAACTCGTGGATGACGCGCAAACCCTTACGGACGAACTCGATCGGAAGAAACGGCAGATCTACGAAACGCTCTACACCCGGTTCCATCCCCCGGATGAGGCGGCCGCCCCGAACCACCCGTTCAGGGACCTCGACGAATTCACCCGGAGCGGTCGGAGCAAAGAATGCGACCTCTTTGTGGACGGCTACAACATCCTCTTGCGGAATCCGGACGAGAAGCAGAAACGTGCCGGTTTCTCCCTGACCGCCGTGCGGGAGGAGTTCATCGACGCTGTCCAGGGCAAGAGCCATCTCTTTCGAAAAGTCTGCCTGGTCTTCGATGGGATCGAGAACTCACGGGACCGGCGCGGCAACATGGACATCGTCTTCACGGACAACCCGCACGGAACCACCGCCGACTCCGTCATCATCCATGAACTCAAACGCCGCAGGGAGCAGTCCGCCTTGCTGGTGACCTCGGATGAAGAGATCATCCGGGAGACCGCGACACGGGTCTATGCGGTAGTGGACCCGTTTGATTTCCACATGTTCGTTTTCGACATGCTTTTTCCGGACTTTCCGAAACGCTGACATCCCATTCGCAGCACTGCCTTCTTTACGGGAGAGGAAACAGGGAGAGACTCCAGCGAGTAGGATCGCAACCATCCGGTATGCTTCGGCCAGGCCTGAGCCCAGCGTGTGAAGGCAAGGCGTCGAAGGGGGCTGCGACTCATGGTTACAGGATTCACATGCCGCCCAATGGCAGGAACGACAGAGGCAGGCTGCTTTGCGTGTGTTGCACGCAAAGCCGGGAGAGGGAGACTCCATGGTGAAGGAAGCCGTACACTGGATCGAAACGCTCCGTCTGGCGGAGCATCCCGAAGGAGGCTACTATAGACGAACGTACAGAGCGCGAGAGGAAATCCTCCGGGAGCATCTTCCCAAAAGATTCTCCGGCCCGAGAGCATTTTCGAGCGCCATCTACTACCTCTTGCCGGGGAACCGGGTTTCGGCCTTTCACCGACTCAAATCCGACGAGATGTGGCACTTTTATGCCGGCAGCCCGCTCATCGTCTACATCCTCGATAGCGGCGGCCGTATGGTGGAGAAAAGGCTCGGCAACGATCCCGAAAGAGGCGAAGCCTTCCAGCAGTTGATAGAAGCGGGGAAATGGTTCGGCGCCGCGGTGAGCGATCCCGCGTCCTATTCCCTGGTCGGCTGTACGGTAGCGCCGGGTTTCGATTTCGAGGATTTTGAAATGGCCGATCCCGTAGAATTGATGGAGACCCACCCGGAGCACCGGGATCTCGTTGCACGCCTGACGCAACGAGACAACCATGGCCGATAAGGATGCTCGGCTTCCGATCTTCCGCGAAACGCGGATAGCCGCAACTTCGCAATGGACGACACGCGCGCGCAATCCCTCGGGCTACCATACGGACGCCCTCGGCCGTCAGTCCCGTCTTGCCGTCATTTTTCCTCTACATCTTCATTGTCTTCATCGTCATCGAGGTGAGGGTAGTATTCGTCCCACTGACACCCTTCCGTGCCGAGAGGAGAGAGGGGCGCCCAGTCCTCTGCTTCCGTGGGCGGGCGGGGCAGGTCTTCGTTTTCGGATGCCTTGGCGTTTCTTTTTTCAGAACTTCCGGTATGGCTCATGTCTCGTCCTCCAGGCACGGACCGTGCCTTCGCATGCAGTGCTCCGGTTCTTCCTCGCGCAGCGGGATCTCCCGGAAACACGGACGGGGCGCCGCGCGCCCCAAGGATGTCCCTTACCCCTCAATGAATTGGCAATTTCTGCCAGGCCTTTCTTGTGGTATCGTGCGGGGCGGATGGGGGACCTGTTTCCCGGCCCTGGCGTGTTGCGGCGCCATCGAACCACATCTCCACTTTCCAGAAAGGCGGATATGGATACCCTGCGATTACCGGCGAAGATAGAATCCCTGGAAACCTTTCGCTCTTTTGTCCTTTCCAGGGCAAAAGAGCGAGGCGTTCCCTCAGACATCCTATCAAAGATTGAACTCGTCCTGGAGGAGATTCTAACAAATATCGCCTCGTACGCTTATTCAAACGAAGAAGGCAGCATCGAACTCGATTGTCTTCCGGAACGCAGCGGAGAGTTCCGCCTCCGCATAGCGGACTGGGGCGCCCCATTCGATCCCCTGGCTCAGGAAGACCCCGACCTCACCACAGACCTCTCCGAGAGGCAGATCGGAGGCCTGGGGATCTACCTCGCCAGGCAGATGGCGGATGAGCTGAGCTACAGGCGGGAAAACGGCAGGAACATGCTTCACGTTTCTTTTCTCTACGGGAGGGCGTAACCCCGGCCTTCCCCGCAGGCGATTCACCTCCAAAACCAAGCCCGCGAGGGAAATCGCGACGTCAAATCGTCCCCGAAACGACTCCGCGTCTTTTCTTCATTCTCTTCTGCGCGGGCCGAAATCATACAGAAGATCGGTGTCGGTACCCTGGTAACCGTAATAACTGTCCCAGCTTGCACGACCGGGCGAACCGCCGCCTGTAAAGCCCCATCCCGGCATCGCGTAACCATAGTCGTCATTGGGATCATGAGTAGAATAATAAGAATCCAGCGCCGCACAACCCGAAAACAGCATCCCCACGCCCAATATCAACAGCGCCAAGACGACTTTCATTGAATTCAAGAGCATCACCCCCTTTCAGACTCCATACTACCAGATCGGTTCGGAATAAGGCAAGAAAAGGCGCTCTCAAAAATGGAAGGACCCGGATCAAAGGTCTTTCGAGACGTAAAGGTAGAACGTCGTCCCCTTCTTGACTCCCGGTTCCACCAATACCTGCCCCTTGTGCTTTTCGGCTATTTCCTTCACGATAGCCAAGCCGAGGCCCGTCCCCTCCACCCCCCTGGACGTCGCATTCCTCTGGAACACTCCGAAAATCCTCTCCGTATCCTCCGTTTTGATGCCAACTCCGTCGTCGCTCACGGACAGAATGTGGTGTTCGTTCGACGAACCGTACCCTATCTCGATCCAACTCAGGTTCTCTCCGCCATATTTCAGCGCGTTGTCCACCAGATTCCTCAAAACACGAAGGATCGAGACTCTATCCGCCCGAATGGTCGGGATGGTCTCGGGTTCCACCCATTTGATCTGACGAATGCTGAGCAGCGCCTCGAATTCGTCTCTAACGATCGCGATGACCTCCTTGGGCTGAATGGCTTCGAAATCGAGGGGGATCTCTTTGGTCTTGATGAACACATTGATCTCTTCGATGAGCGCAAGGGCCTGTTCGGATGCTTTGAGGATCTGATCGCAGAAGCCCTTTCCTCTTTCATCCAGGAAATCCCTGTACTGCTTGTGAAGAAGGCGAGTGATGCCGTTGATGCCGATGATGGGACTCTTGAGGTCGTGGGAGACCGAATAGGCGAACCGCTTGATTTTGTCCGCGTTGGTTCGCAAGGCGTCTTCGAGTTTCCTGTAGTCCGTGACATCCCTTATCGATTCGATAGCCCCGATAAGATTCCCGCCACCGCCATAGAGCGGCGAAGCCGTGATCCAAAGGAAAGCACCTTTCCCCCCGTTGAGCATGGGGACAAAGGCTTCGGCGTACAGGGTCTCTCCCTTGGTCCGCACGTATTCGTATTTCTTTTCGAATTCCTCATCCCTCAAGAGCACCAGGTCGATGAGAAGCGGCCGAGCTTCCCCATAGAATGGAATGGCATAGGCGTGATCGCTCCTTCCAAGAATCTCCCCTTTGCCCACGCCCGTCATTTCTTCGATGGCCCGGTTCCACGCGATGACCCTCCTCTCCTTGTCGATGACCAGGGTCGCATCCGGCAGGAATTCAATGATTCCCTGGAGCTGTTTGGAGGTTGTCTTGAGAGCTTCCTGAGCCTTCTTGCTTTCGGTTATGTCCCGTATGGACTCGATAGCACCGATAAGATTCCCGCCGCCGTCGTAGAGCGGCGAAGCCGTCAACCAGAGGTAAGCCCCCTTTCCTCCATAGACGTTCGGCACAGAGGTTTCCGCATAGAGCGTCTGTCCTTTTCTCCTTATGTAGTCGCATTTATTTTCGAAATCCGCATCCCATGAAAATATCTGGTCGATGAGAATGGGCTTCGCCTCTCCGTAGAAAGGAAGCGCGTGGGCAAAATCCCCTTTTCCGAGAATGGCTTCTTTCGATACCCCCGTCATTTCCTGGATGGCCAGATTCCAGGCGATGACCTTTCTTTCCCGATCGATGACGAAAGTGGCGTCGGGCAGGAACTCAATGATTCCTTCAAGCTGCTGGAGGGCGGTCTGCAGGGCAGACTCGGCTTCCTTGCGTTGACTGATATTGCGTGCAATGCCTTCCACTGCAATGAGATGCCCCGATTCATCCCAAATGGGCACCGTGTGTTCCTCGGTCCAGATGATGGACCCGTCTTTATGGACCCAGCGTATCGCCGGAAAGGAGGAGGCAAAAAGCGATTCAGGCGCATCTCCACGCAGGAGAACCCCTTCGAGGAGCGGCAAGTCCTCGGGGTGCACCAACCTGAAGCACAAATCCGGGTCCGCGTAGTACTCATCGGGGACGTGGCCGGTGATCCGTTCAACCCCCGGACTGACGTATGAAAACCTCCGGCGGGGAACCAGCTCGAAACGGTAGATGATGTCCGGCGCATTTTCGGCAAGACGCCGAAATCGTTCTTCACTTTTCCGCAACGCCACTTCGATATTCTTTCGTTCCACGATCTGCTGCTGAAGAAGCTCATTCGCATTCGCAAGTGCGAGCGTTCGCTCGTCCACCAGTTCTTCGAGCTGCTCTCTATACTTGCGCAGTTCATTCTTTCGGCGCACTCTTTGAGTGACATCGCGCGCTACCGCGAGCACTCCGACGGTCCCGCCCCGATCGTCCCGACAGACGGAGGCGTGCAGAAGGACGAACGAGACCCTACCATTCGATCGAGGGACCTGCAGCGGCCATTCGTCGACAGATCCCGCCTTCATCACCTCGGTCAGGGCTTCTCCGGCTTTCACCGGCTCGGTAAAGCATCGGCAAAAGTCCATTCCGACCAGTTCTTCCGGAGAACGTCCGGTGAGCTTCGATGCGGCCGCGTTGGCGAGGCGGATTCTCCAATCCGGGTCAACGACGAAAAAAGGATCGATGCTCGCTTCCACCAGTGCACGGACAAAGGGAGCGGCGAGCTTCGCCTTCAATTCCGGTTCCTTCCCCCCGCGCTCTCCATCCCTCCTTTCGACGTCTGACGAATCTTTCACGGGATGTGATTCGGGGAATTCGACCGAGGGGTCTTCTGTCGGTTTCTCGTCGCCCGTCATTCGATCCTTCTCCAAAGGTCTGCAATGCCCGCAGTCAGACGGCAAAGCAGCGTACTCCACCGCTGATTCCACCCGAACGCATGTTACAGAACAAGAAACAGTCACCGCGGAGAGCCCTGCGCCGCAGAGGCACAAACATTGTCCGCCCATTGTGAGCGACCGCCGGTTATTGACTCCCCCGTGCATTCCCGCTCAAACCAGTGGAGATGGAAACGGAACAGCAGTGCGGGAACGGAAGAGACGCCTTTCGGCTTCGGCCGCCGCCGCACATCGTGCTGCACGCTCTGCACTCTCGGCGGCAAACTGCTACGGGAAATATAATACCAGAGTCCGCATACAGGTTGAAGTCGATCCAGAAATATTCGATTATTTTGCCGTGGCGTCCACGAGATCATCGCCGGGAATGGCGTTGAGCCAAGATCCGCTATCCCTCCGGGAGATGGACAGGGTGAAGGCAGATCGGCTCCGGGAATACTTCACCCCGACCCTCTCCCCGGAAGCGGCGGAGAGGGAGCGTACGTCCCGCCTCAACGCAACAACGTCCGGTCATCGCCCGAGGCACTTCTTCAAACCCGGGAGAACCGTTCAGAGAGCAACCAAAAAAAACTTTGCAAAATCGGAATCATCACGCATTATAATTCTTTTGGAATTCATAGAACGTTGCATGTGGCCCCCGTGGTCAAACGGGTCTGATGGTTGGGAACTGCGCGTTGCCGGCAAGGAATCGACGGGAGCTCGAGCGGTTGGCTCATGGGACGCGTCAGAAACAGGAGGAACCGATGAAGTGGATCCCCACTACCTGTCGCATGTTTTTGGTTTGCTTTTTGTTTTTGTCATCTGCTGCACATGCCGCCGATCTGTCGACGCCGGGAGAAGTAGTCCAAAAGGTGAGGGAAGCGGCTGTTTTCCTGAGTACGGCGGGAGACGCCGGCCTCACGGAATTCATGGACAAGAACGGGCGGTGGGTCTGGAAGGACACTTACGTCTGGGTGCTCAAGTGCGAGCAGATGACCGATGCGGCTCATCCCGTCAACCCGAAACTGGTCGGCGCGAAGCTCGCCGGTTTCAAAGACGCCAAGGGCAATTATTTTTTCGTTCAATTGTGCGAGAAATCCAAAGAGCCCAAGGGAGGCTGGATTGAATACTGGTGGCCCAAGGTGGGAGAAAAGCAGCCATCTCGGAAAATATCCTACGTAATGGCGGTATCCAATAGCCCCTACCAGGTGGCGGCTGGAATATACGACGATGAAGTGTCTATGGAAGATTTGAATCAACTGCTCAAGTGATTCGATGAGGGGACCCTTCCCTGGGCTGTCTTGTCCACCCCTCGCCACCTGTCGGTGCAAACCCCAACGAGGAATGGAACACGTGAGAATCGCATCGAAATTGATTCTTTTGATTACCTTGAGTGTTGCAATGATAGCATTCCAGTTCGGAGTAAACCGTTACATGAACTATAGAATGCGCGCATATACCAAAAGCATTCTCCAGTTGAATCTAGTCAATGACAATCTCCTGACCGCAATCACCGAGGAGAATAGTTTTGTCGATACTCACAAGAAATCTTCCCTAGAGAACACGATCATGTATGTTTCGAAAGCGCAGGAGGAAATGGCTTCCCTCAGGAGCAATTCCCTCGTGGGATCGACGGATATTTCGGTATTGAACAATCTCCTCATGAAATACCGCAACGCAATCAATCTGTTGGGCAACGCAATCAACGGTCGGGATGAATTCGAAAACCAGTTCAACGACGCCCTCTCGAAGTTCAATGACAGGGCGGCAACGATGATTCAGAAGATGAGCGAAGAGATCGGAACCAGAGTTGTCAATATCGAGGACGTTCCCGAACACCTACGTTCACTGATGGATACCACCCGTCAGGTCACTTTTCTGATGAGCCAGATGTACCTCACGCTCAACCAGGACCTGTTGTTGAAAAACGACATGGACGCCTACGTCGAAAAATCGGGGAAGATTTTCAACGAGCTTGTGAAGGAGAAGAAAAACGCCGCCGCAATCTCGGCCTTTGCCCGCGACGAAGAGTACTCCGCTTTTATAACCGATGCCCTGGTAAGGACCGTTGAGAGACTTCCCGAATGGTCAGCGGGGATTCGCCAAGCATGGACTGAAACGACCAGAGTCCAGGGGCAACTCGATGATCTCCGGTCACAGCTCAACAAGACCAAGATTCACATAATATCTGCCTGCAAGGGGGAGATGAGCAAATTTGAGCATCTGTCGCTTTTAGCCAACATAATAACCCTTTTCTTCAGCATCATTGCGGTTAGCGGGCTCGGCATACTCATTTTGCGGTCGATCGCGCGTCCGATCAAGTGGATAACCGAGTCGGCCGGACAGATAGCGAGTGGCGACCTGCATGGGGCGAGTGCGAGTCTCGCTCTGTTCAACGGGACATCCGATCCCTCGGGCGCAACGGTAAAGGTCGAGAAAGACGAAATCCGGCGCCTGTCTTCCGTATTCGTACGCATGACGAAATCCCTTCATTCCCTCATCGGGCAGGTGCGCAACGCGGGAATACAGGTGGTGAGTTCGGCGACGGAGATCTCCGCGTCGGCGCGCGAACTGGAGGCGACGGCATCTGAGCAGGCGGCGTCCATCAGCGAAGTGAGCGCAACATCGAAGGAAATTTCCGCCGGATCGAAGGAATTGGCGAAGACAATGAATGACGTGGCGACGGTCGCTTCGCAGACGGCGTCCCTCGCAGAGGAAGGACACGTCGAGCTGAAGGGAATGGAATCGACCATGCGGCAACTGGTGGACGCTACCGCCTCCATCGCCGGGAAGCTCGAAACGATCAGCGACAAGACCAACAACATCGGGAGCATCGTGACAACCATCACCAAGGTGGCGGACCAGACGAATCTGCTTTCCCTCAACGCCGCCATCGAGGCGGAAAAGGCAGGAGAATATGGCCTCGGTTTTTCCGTCGTCGCACGCGAGATTCGGAGGTTGGCCGATCAATCCGCCGTAGCCACGCTGGATATCGAAGAGATGGTGAAGGAAATGCAGTCTGCGGTTTCTACAGGCGTGATGGAGGTCGACAAATTCGTGCAACAGGTTCGCCAGGGAGTCCAGGATGTGGAGACGATCAGCGAGCAGTTGGCCACCATCATCAAAGAGGTCCAGACCCTGATTCCCCACTTCGATACGGTGGCCAAAGCCATGGGATCCCAGAGTCAGGGCGCAGAAGAGATCAGCAAGGCCATGGGGAATTTGAGTGACGGCGCCTACCAGACCAGGCAGGTTGTGGAAGAATTCAACAGGGCCGTCGAGCAACTCACGGAGGCCATCGAAGGACTGCACGACGAGGTCTCTCATTTCAAGGTGGAAGCATAACCCGGCACCAACAGGACCGAGCGGCGGACGGGATGAAAGCGCAACTGAGAAGACTCAGAATCTGGCAAAAACTCTTGATCAGCAGCCTCGCCTACCTGCTGCCGATCGTAATACTCCTCTATTTTGTGGTATCCTGGATTCAAGCAAACATAAGGTTCGCTGCGATCGAAATCCAGGGAATCCAGGTTTTGTCGCCCTTGGAGGAACTGGGGACCCTTCTCGCCAACGATGAACGGATTGCCCATTTCTATCTCGACGGCGACAAGAAACTGAAAGGCGAGTTGAAAACCTCCGGGACGTACGTATCCCGCGCCGCAGACACACTCCTTGAGGCTGTAAAGGGGAAGGAAAAGGCTTTTCGCATCGATCCGCAAAGCATGAAAGATGCCGGATTGGAGGCCGTAGGACCATCGGAAATCAAGAAGCGGTGGGAAGACCTTTCCACCGGCATCGAGAAGCTCACGACCTTCCAGAGCGACAGTCGGCATGAGGCGCTCATTCGGGACGTGCAGGCTCTCAAGACGCGCCTGGCGGAGACATCCAACCTCATCCTCGACCCGGAGCTCGATTCCTACTACATGATGGAGACGGCCATCATCGGCGTGCCCCAAGCCGAAGCCCTTCTGGCAGAAGTAGCTTTCTTCGGCCAAAAGGCGCTTCTGAGAAGTTCACAAGCATCAGATCAACTGCTCACGTCGAAAGAGATGGCCCACTTCTCGACCTATGCCTCCCTCTTGGAGGACTCCAACCTCAAGCGCCTGGGACAAAGCGTTGCTACCGCTATCCGAGAGGATAGGAATTCTTACGGCATCGACCCCGCTCTCCAGGGAAAGATCCCGCCAGCTCTTGAACACTACAAACAACAACTCAAGCCTTTGACAAGCACCATGCAGAAACTTTCTGAGGATGGCGCCGAGGCAGCCGGCATCGAGGAATTCGTGGCGGCCAGCGCCAAAGCCACTGAGGCCGCTTCCGAACTGAGGCGGACGGCTGCCGCGGTTCTCGGCGGACTCATTCAAAAGCGCGTCGACACCTATCGAATGCAGCGCCTGGCAGCCCTCGGCCTGAGTCTCGCGGCGGTAGTGTTCGCCATCTGCCTGGTTCTTTTCATTTCACGGGGCATCACCACTCCGTTGAACGGCGTCATGGACGTGGCCAGGGAAATCTCAACGGGACGAGTAGACAAAGCGAGAAAGCTTTTGCAGGCCACGGCACCCAAAGGCAACCTTTCGCTCTTTGAAGCCGATTTCGAGTCCGGCCGTGTGAGAGACGAAATCTGGCGGCTGTGGGGGGTGTTCTCGATCATGGCGGAATCTCTCGGGTCCCTCATCAATCAAGTAAGGGACTCCGGAATCCAGGTGGTGAGTTCCGCCACGGAAATCTCGGCGTCGGCCCGGGAACTCGAGGCGACTGCTACACAGCAGGCCGCCTCCGTCAGTGAGGTCGAGGCGACATCGAAAGATATTTCTTCCGGATCGCACGGGCTTTCCAAGACCATGAACGAGGTGGCGGAAGTAGCCTTGACGACGGCCGCTCTGGCCGAGGAGGGACATCAGGGGCTGAAGGGCATGGAAACCACCATGCGTCAACTCATGGGCGCCACGGCATCCATCGCCGCGAAGCATGAAGCCATCAGCGAGAAGACCAACAACATCGGAATCATCGTGACCACCATCACCAAGGTGGCCGACCAAACGAACCTTCTCTCGCTCAACGCCGCCATCGAAGCGGAAAAAGCCGGCGAATACGGTCTCGGTTTTTCAGTGGTCGCCCGAGAGATACGGAGACTTGCCGATCAGACCGCCGTTGCAACCACTAATATCGATCGAATGGTCAAAGAGATGCAGTCTGCCGTTTCTTCAGGAGTCATGGAGGTCGACAAGTTCGTCCAACAGGTCCGTCAGGGGGTGGAGGACGTGCAGAGAATCAGCGGGCAACTGCTTGCTGTCATCCACCAGGTGCAGACGCTGATTCCGCAGGTCGAAGAGGTGAATCTCGCCATGGAATCTCAGAGCACGGGCGCTGAGGAGATCACCAAAGCCATGGCGAATCTGAGTGATGGCGCATACCAGACGAAACAGGTCGTGGCGGAGTTCAACAGGGCGGTGGAGCAACTCACCGAAGCCGTCCAGGGACTCCAGAACGAGGTGTCGCGCTTCACGGTGGAAGGCTAGACGTGCTCCTGGTCGTATTTCAAATGGGTGGCGAGCGGTATGCGCTGGGCAGCCGGCACGTGGTGGAAATCGTTCCCCTGGTTCGTTTCAGGGAGCTTCCCCGCGCGCCTGAATATGTGTGCGGCCTCTTCGAGTACCGGGGACTGGTAACACCGGTTGTCGATCTTTCCTCCCTGGCGGGGAAAGGCGCGTCGCAAAGACTCCTCAGCACTCGCATCATCCTCGTCCATTATCTCGATTCAAGGGACTGTATGCGCGTCCTGGGATTGCTTGCCGAACGCGTAACGGATACGATTGAGGTTGAGGAATCCAAACTGAAGCCTCCAGGCATCCGGATCGAAGACGCTCCCTACCTTCGGAAGGTCCTCACCGATTCGGCGGGTATGATTCAATGCATCGAATTGGAGGAACTCCTCCCAACCCCGGTGCGGGATTTCCTGTTCCCGGCGGATGAAGGTTGACCCGGCAATGATTGAGACATCAATTGCATCGCTTTTGTGCGAGAAGATAGGAATTGACTTTCAGATCAGTTCCCCCAGGGTTCTGGCCCGCGTCGTACGGAAAAGGATGGAAGCCGCAGACATCCGGGATGAGGCCACGTACCTCGCCCTCGTCACGTCCAGCGAGGAGGAACTGAGGCAACTCATCGAATCACTGGTGGTGCCCGAGACGTGGTTTTTCAGAGATGGCGAACCATTCGCTTATCTTAGGAAAATCCTTTCTAAAGGAGACCGATTCGCCGGACGCAGGCCCCTTCGCATCCTCTCTCTTCCGGCATCGACGGGCGAAGAACCATACTCCATCGCAATCACTCTCATGGATGCGGGCATCAAGCCGGCCGACTTCCAGGTCGACGCCGTGGACGTCAGCAGAAAGGCTCTCGATAAGGCCATCCACGGGATTTACGGCCCATCTTCTTTCAGAGAGAAGAACGTCGAATTTTGCTGGAAGTACATCGAACGGAGCGGAGCGGAGTACCGGGTGGCGCCGGAGGTGCGCGGGGCCGTTCGGTTCCTTCAAGGCAACATATTGCGGTGGGCCGCCGTCAACCCTCAGGGGGCATACGACATCATATTCTTTCGGAACCTGCTGGTTTATTTGAACGAAGAGGCCAGAAAGCAAGCGCTCCGTGCCATCGACCGGCTGCTCGGCGAAGGGGGATTGCTCTTTCTCGGCTTCGCGGAACCGCATCACATATTCTTTCCGCACTACATTCCCGCGGACCACCCGCGGTCCTATGCGGCCTGCAAACCAAGACCGGAGCAGGCGGCGCATGCAGCGCCGAACGCCAACCAACCGCCTTTCCCGAACCAAAAGACCGCGGCAGCGAGACGGCTTTCGCGGCCAGCGCCGAAGAAAGCAGATCGGGACCGGATCGACGCGAGACCCTGGCCCCCACCACGGATGGAGGCCTCCGGCCCCGCAGCCGTTCAAAACGCCGGAGGGAAGGCAGAGACTCCTGAACGCCGGAGGGAACCCCTTGATCGTGCACGAGAATTGGCCGACAGGGGAATGCTCGCCGAAGCCGGGGAAATCTGCATCGAGTGCGTCAAAACCGATCCCGCCTGCCTCGAAGCCCACTACTTGCTGGGCGTGATAGCCCTGGCGGGCAAAAATGAGGAACAGGCTCTAGAGCATTTCAGCAAGGTGATATACCTCGAACCGGATCACGTGGAAGCCCTTGTCCACCTGAGCCTGCTCATGGAAAAGATGGGCCTCGAAGGGCAGGCGGAAAGATACCGGAAACGGCTGACGCGACTGGGAGGCGGTTCTCCTCTTCAAGAGGAGGTCTGAGTGCGGGTCCCAGAATGCGAGACGAACGCCCCCCTCCCCCGTTTTGGGAGAAAGGGGCGGGGCGAACGGGTTTCCAGGGCCGACCTTCCCACACCCCGGCCATTTCCCGGAGGGAGAAGGGACCTTGACTCAGCCCTATTGTCTCCTGGCATCATCCGGAGCAGTATTGCGAGGAGTAGGAACTCCAGGGTTCCCTGCGGGCTTTCGGCGCCGAGAAGAAGAGACGTGGCGGAATGACGGAAAAGAAGACGATATCCCGAACCAGCGCCGGTGATTGTTGGAACCTGGTCGGCACGGCAGGAGATGGAACTTGTCCCGAACTCAAGACGCACGTTCACTGCCGAAACTGTACCGTGTATTCGGAAAGGGGGCGCAGCCTCCTGGACAGACCGCCCCCGGACGATTACCTGGAAGAGTGGGCTCCGATCCTCGCTCAGGCCAAGGACGTCGAACCGGGGGAAACCATTTCCGTCCTCGTCTTCAGGCTGGGCCGCGAATGGATTGCCATCAGGAGCAGGTTCCTGGAGGAAATCGTCCCGAGACGCACCGTACACTCCATTCCACACCGGACCAACAACGTTTTGCTCGGCATGGTCAATGTCAGAGGCGAATTGCTGCTCTGCGTCTCTCTGGCGGAGGTCCTCCACCTGGGAGGAGAGGAACTTCAGAAACAAAGGGCGATCGGCTCGGTCTTCGGGCGGATGGTCGTGGCCGCCCATACGGGCGAGCGATGGGTTTTCCCGGTTGATGAGGTGGACCGAATCCACCGCTTTCCCTTGTCACAGATGGAAACGGCCCCCGTAACCATCACCAAAGCCGCCACGGCCTGTTCGAGGGGCATTTTCGCCATCGGCGCCAGGAGGATCGCACTCCTGGACGAGGAACTTCTTTTTGCTGCGTTGAAGGGAAGCCTGTCTTGGCAAGCGATAACATGAGCTTTTTCGCCGACGAGAGCATGCTGGAACTTTTCCGCATGGAAGCGGAAATGCATTCGGCCGCCCTCGAAAGCGGGCTGATGGAACTTGAATCCGATCCCGCCGCAATCGGGAAGATCGAGCCGCTCATGCGCGCCGCCCACTCCATCAAGGGCGCGGCCCGCATCATGGGCCTCGATATAGCGGTCAAGCTCGCCCATGTCATGGAGGATCTTTTCACCGCGGCTCAGGAGAGAAAGACCGTCCTGGATTCCCACGCCATCGACGCCCTCCTGCAGGGCGTGGACGCGTTCAAGCGGCTCTCGGTCGTCAAAGCGGATGCCCTCGCCTCCTGGTTGCAGGAGCACGAGCCGGAAATCGTCAAACTCGAAGACCGCCTTTCCGGAATCCTTGCTTCGGGTTCCTCCGCCCCTGCTGCTCCCACCGCTGAACCCGCACCCGAAGCAAAGCAGACCGAAGAGGTTGCGCCTTCCCGTGAACCGGCGGCGAAAACTCAGTCCCGTCCAGCGGCGCCTCCGCCCGAAGAGCGCGCGCGCCGCGAGGAAAAGGAAACCTCCGCCCCCCAGGAGATCGCTCAGGCGGATTTCGACAACGCCATCCTCGTCACCGCCGACAACCTGAGCAGGCTCGTGGGACTCGCCGGCGAGTGTCTCGTGGAATCCCAAGCCTTGAGATCCCAGGTCCAGGAACTTTACCAGCTCAAGTCCCTCGTGTCTGAACTGCCGCGCCTTCTGGAAGGCGCGAGGACCGCCTCCAACCGGCAGGAGCATCTCGAAACCTGCAAGGATATCTGCGATCAGGCACAGAGGAGCGCGGGGAAGTGCCGGGAGGCCCTGGCCCGGCAGATCGAATCCTTCGAGACCTACCTCCTCCATTGGGAGAATCTCTCGAACCGGCTCTATAACGAGGCGATCGCCACCAGGATGCGGCCCTTCAGAGACGGAGCGCACGGGTTTCCGAGAATGGTCCGGGATATGGCCAGAACGCTCGGCAAGAAGATCAAGCTGAGGATCACTGGAGAAGCTACAAGAGTCGACAGGGACGTTCTTGTCAAGCTGGAGGCCCCCTTGACACACATCCTGCGCAACGCCTGCGACCACGGAATCGAGACTCCACAGGAGAGGACTGCCGCCGGCAAACCCGAAAGCGGCACGATCGACCTGAAGGTCGGCCACAGAGCCGGCATGCTGTCCGTAACCATCACGGATGACGGGCGGGGGATCGATCCCGAGCGAATCCGGCTCCGAATCGTCGAAAAAGGGATGGCCTCTCACGAGATAGCCAGGAACTTCAACGAAACTGAACTCATGGATTTTCTCTTCCTCTCCGGATTCACGACCGCAGGCGCCGTTACAGAGGTATCCGGACGGGGAGTTGGCCTCGACGTGGTGCAGAACATGGTCCAGGCCGTTCAGGGCACAATGAAGGTGCAGTCGACCCTCGGCCGTGGAACGACTTTCCAGATGGACCTCCCGCTGACTCTTTCCGTCATCCGAACGCTCCTAGTGGAAATCGCCGGAGAACCCTATGCGTTTCCCCTGACACGCCTCGACAGGGTTCTCATGGTCCCTGAAGAGAGCATTCAGAGCATAGAAGACAGGGAATATTTTCCATTCGACGGGGTCAACATTGGTCTGGTGTCCGCAGGCCAACCTCTGGGATTGAAGTCCTCTCCCCGGAAGGGAGAGGGGACGCCCGTGGTGATCGCGAGCGACAGGCTGAAGCAGTACGGGGTTGTGGTCGATCGGCTGCTGGGTGAGGTGGACATGGTCGTCCGCCCCATGGATGCTCGACTGGGCAAAGTCCCCAACATCAGTGCCGCCGCCATTTCCGAGGACGGTTCGCCCATTTTGATCGTCGATGTCGACGATCTCGTCCGCTCCATCGATCACGAACTTACGGGGGGAAGGATCGCTAGAATAGCCCGTGGAGGAGAGCCGACGGCTGAGGCCGCAACCAAACGAATACTGGTTGTGGACGATTCCATCACCGTTCGGGAGGTGGAGCGAAGACTCCTCGAAAACAAAGGCTACCAGGTTGAGGTGGCGGTGGACGGCATCGACGGCTGGAACGCGGTGCAGGCCGGGAAGTATGACCTGGTGATCTCGGATGTCGACATGCCGCGGATGAACGGAATCGACCTGGTCAAGAGCATACGGAAAGATCCCTCCACCAGGCATTTGCCCATCATCATACTCTCCTACAAGGACCGTGAGGAGGACCGGCTGAGAGGTCTCGAAGCCGGAGCCAGCTTCTACCTGACAAAGAGCAGCTTTTATGACGAGAGCTTCATCAAATCGGTCATGGATCTCATTGGAGAACCCCGCTGACGGGGCAGGCGGCGGACATGCCCGAGATTTTCAAAGGATATTGAGATGCTTCGGATCGCAATCGCAAACGATTCATTGAGTTCCCTCGACATCATGCGCCGGGTGATTCTCAGCCAACCGGGCTATGGAATCGCATGGGTGGCGAGAGATGGCGCCGAAGCGGTGAGAAAGTGCCTCCAGGACCCGCCGGACCTCATCCTCATGGACGTGGTTTTGCCCGTTATGGACGGGGTGGCGGCAACGAACCGGATCATGCGGGAGTCTCCTGCCGCGATCCTCATCGTTACTTCTTCGGTTTCCGGCAACAGCGGTAAAATCCTGCAGGCCATGGGCGGCGGCGCACTGGATGTCGTTCAGACGCCCATGCTCGGGCCGGGCGGGCAAATCACGGGAGGCAAGGAACTTCTCGCCAAGATCGAGCGGCTTTCCCGGCTCGTCTACAAGCCTTCGGTATCCCCTTCCGTCCGGATTGAGAACGATACCCCGCCAACCTTGCTCGATCCCCCTCCACTCGTGGCCATCGGTTCCTCAGCAGGTGGTCCCAAGGCCCTGGCGACCATATTGGGGCAATTGCCGAGTGATTTCGCCGGTGCAGTCATGGTGGTGCAGCATGTGGATGGAGAATTCGCATTGCGGCTTGCAGAATGGTTGAACTCCCAGACCGTTCTTCCCGTTCAGGTGGCGGAGGAGGGAACCGTGCCCGCCGCAGGGAGCGTCCTCGTGGCCAGAGGCGACCGTCACCTCATCATGAGCCCCGGTATGAGGCTGGCCTACACTCCGGAACCCCGCGACAGCTCCTACTGGCCATCCATTGACGTATTCTTTTCAAGCGTGGCCAGGCACCGTTGCACGAAGGCAATCGCCGTTCTTCTGACCGGCATGGGGAGAGACGGAGCCCGTGGTCTCCTCGACCTGCGCCGCGCGGGTTGGCGCACCATAGCCCAGGATGAAGCCAGCAGCGTGGTCTACGGAATGCCGAAAGCCGCCGTGGAAATCGATGCGGCATGCGAAGTTCTACCTCTTTCCGAAATTGCCGAGGCCATCGTCAGCTTCATCATGAGGAAAAAGTGACTCTCCCCCACGGCAAATCCTTGGCGCGGCTTTAAACAAGTCAGGAAGAAAAGCATGGACACGAGAAAAGCATATTCAGGCCCTCCTTTGGCAGCGCGCAACATCATCGTTCTTCTCGTCGACGATCAGGCGATCGTCGAGCAGATGGTGCGCCGCATGCTGAGCGAGGAAAAGGACATCGAACTCCATTACTGCAGCGATCCCACCAAAGCCATCAAGACCGCCCTGGAGATCAATCCCACCATCATCTTGCAGGATCTGGTCATGCCGGAGGTGGACGGGCTCACCCTGGTCAGATTCTTCAGAGCGAACGAAAAGACTCGGGATGTCCCCCTGATCGTCCTCTCTTCCAAGGAGGAACCCACGATCAAGGCGAAGGCTTTCGGATTGGGCGCAAACGATTACCTGGTCAAGCTGCCGGATAAGATCGAACTCATCGCGCGCATCCGACACCACTCGAAGGGCTACATCAACCTGCTCCAGAGGAACGAGGTCATGCGGCAGCTCGCCGCGGAACTGGCCGAAGCCGCCGAATACGTTAGGAACCTCCTTCCCCCTCCCATCACCGAAGGCCCCCTGCGGACTGATTGGAGGCTCATTCCCTCCACCTCCCTCGGAGGCGACTCGTTCGGCTACTACTGGCTCGACGACCGCTATTTCGTCGCTTATCTGCTGGACGTCTGCGGGCACGGAGTGGGGGCGGCCCTGCTTTCCGTTTCTGTTTTGAACGTTCTCCGCACCCAGACCCTTCCCAATACGGACTTCAAGGATCCGGGTCAGGTCCTCGCGGCCCTCAACGACACCTTCCCGATGGAGAAGCACGGCGATAAGTTCTTCACCATCTGGTACGGCGTCTACGACGCATCTACGCGCCGGCTCGTTTACGCCAGCGGTGGCCATCCGCCCGCGGTCATGCTCGAACGGTCCCCAGACGGGAGCATCTCGGCCGCCACGCTCTCCACCCCCAACCCCATCATCGGCGCCATGCCGGGCCTTCCCTATGCCTGCGATACCGTTGAAATGAGCGGAGCCGAAAAGCTTTACCTCTATAGCGACGGGGTTTACGAAATCACCGCCACCGACGGAACGTTGTGGACCTTAGACGGGTTCGTGGAATTCATGACCGAACCGCCGGCTGAAAACCATTCGCGCCTCGACGAGCTTTGGCAGTTCGTGCGGAAGATGGGCGGCTCCGACAACCTGGAAGACGATTTCTCGATCGTGGAGCTGGTTTTCGGATAGACATGGCGGAGGAGGGCCTCATGAAGAAGTTGTTGAAGATCCTGCTGAGCGTTTTATGTGTTATCGCACTGGGCATTGTCGCTATCTTTTACTTCACGGCAGATCTGGTTTCGGTAGCGGACGCTTTCTTCAACGCCGTAAAATCCAAGAATATCGAAAAGGCCTACGCATATCTTTCTGACGATTTCAAAGCGACGACATCGAAGGAGGCGTTGAACGATTTCCTTTCGAAATATGGCCTGACTGCATTCAAGTCTTCAAGTTGGGGAGAACGGTCGATCAGCGGCAGCAGAGGCACTCTGACCGGTACTGTTAACACCGAAGCAAGCGGCGTGGTCCCCATCAAGTTGAGTTTCGCCAGGGGAGAGTCCGGGTGGAAAATATACTCCATCGAAAAACCACCCGCCGGCATACAGGAAGAAAAACCCAAACAGGAACGACCGTTGGCGGGCATTCAGCAGGACAAGCCCGGATCGCAACCGGCCACGGTCAGCCCGCAGGAAGAAGCCCCTGAAAAACCAGCAATGCGAGATTTGCCATCCAACGATGACCAGGTAAAGATGGTTGACACTACCATGCATGTATTTGCAATTTCCGTAAACGAAAAGAGCATGGCCAAATTTCATGCCTATTGCTCCAATATCATGCAGAGGCAGTACACAGTACAAAAACTCGACGAGATATTTACCCCGTTCTACAATCTCGAAACCGATCTGACGCTTCTGGACAATTATAGCCCATCCTTTGATGAGAAATCTTCTATAAATGAAGATGGCGTACTCATAATCAAGGGCCGTTATCCGACGCGGCCCAGCCAGGTGTATTTCGAGCAGAAATACATATTCGAGGGTCAGAACTGGAAGGTGGTCGGCATCAACGTCAATATAAAATAAATCTCAACTCCAGAATTGCAGAACCGGGCGGATCCTTTCGCGCCCGTCCTGCTCCGAGTTGGCAGTCCTCACGCCCCGCACGTGAAAGCCATTGTCCAGCCTGGTCGGCATTGAGGGATTCTCAACGGTGGTGGAGATGGATGGGATCTGCACTGCGCCCGACTGATACAGCCGGGCGCAGTGCAGACATTCAAGTAACTCATCAGAATCCCATGGAAAAATGTCCCGTCGTTAGAAGCGCCTTACGATTCATTGTGCCCACCAATCCGAATATACCAGATGGTTTAGAGCAGTTATGTTGGTCTGCCCATCGTGGTCCCATGGATAAGAAAGCCAAAGCTTCCACGAAGAGCCATAGGTGCTGCTCATTTGGGTAAGGTTTTCTCCCGCCTTACCTTTGTCGGTCGACGTCTGATACGTGACCGTGGACCCATCGGTAGTTTTTAATTTAATCGTGATCGGAGAGCTTGGATTACTGATAGCGATACTATCTCCTTTCGAGAGCAAGACGTCTCGATTCGGCAGCCAACAGATGCTTGAACCTCCAGCCTTGCCTCCCTTGAGAATATTAACGCCCATGTACCAGGGGACACCCACTTTCACATTGCCATTCACACTGTATAAATACCGGGCATCGAGAGGCGAGGCTTCGTTATGCCTCATACACGGAACGCCATACGGATTTAACTTGGAATCGGACGGATTCCCTGGAACAACACTCAGAATAGTGAAGGCGTTCAGCAGCGGGTTGGACGTCGTGTCTGTGAAGAATTTCGGTATTCCCGTCCATCCGTAAATGCCGTAATGGTTTTCGGAAAACATATTGGGGTAGGCATTCGATTCCTTTATCGGCTCATCATAGGCGCTGAAATACATCACGGGGCAGTTGTCTATCATGAATGTCCTCTTCCCCCCATTCCCTGTCTTCACCGCAGTGAAATACTGTTTCGCATCGTTCGAGTTACCAGTGACCCTTTTTCCACCTGCGTCCGTATAGAACTGGGCCGTCGACCAGCCGGTTTCGGCAATGATCTGCTTGACCTTTGCTCCCTGCTTTCGCCCGCCCCAGATCCAGTTCACATTATCGACGATCCAGTTCAAGGAAAACATAAGATTGGGGTTGAGAACCGTTTCCTGAATGGTATGAGCCGGAGCTATGGGGGGATTGCCTGAAACCCACTGCTGCTTACCGTTGTTGTACATACACTTGTCAAACCAATTGCTGTTCGGCGGATACGCATTCGGGATAACGAATTCGGGCTTGTTTACGTAGGGGTCCCTGGTATTAAAATATTGATTTCCCCACTGGAAAGGATATGTATCATAGGCGATCGGGGCGTTCTTGTCCACCTGGATCGTTTGTATGAGTTCTGCTATTTCGGGATACACCTGGAGGGAGACCTGGACTACCTGTCCGGCCAGAATGGCGGTCGTAACGGCAGGCAACGGGTCGCCGGCCAGTTCTTTGATGAGGAGAGCCCGAAGCAAGTTTACGCCGTACTTCAGCTCAGGCACTGAGCAGTTTTGATCTGTCAAAGTCTTACTAGCCCCTATAGGCTGAACGAGATTCTCATGACTCATGAATATGAGAACGACTGTTTGGCTGAATACCGATTTCCCCACCGCATTGATTACGTAGTGAAGACATTGGACGCTCCCCTCACTCACCCCCGGCCCGGCCTGACGCACCAGATCCTTGAAGAGAGCCTGCTGCCGTCCCGCAATGTCCTTGCCGGTGGCGTAGGGAGGCAGTGAAAGATCGGGCGCGGCGACTTCCATATAGACCTTCATGTTGAGTTGATGTGCAGCAAGGATCGTTGGTATATAAACATGCGGCGGCGATGCATAGAGTCTTACAGCATTGAATCCCGCCGCCTTTAGTTGGCGCAGGTTGTTTACAACGGTGATCTCCGGATTCCCCTGAATGTAATTGATGGAAGGCCCGGCAGTCTTGTTCGGAGGGAAATCGGTCTCAATCGTTTTTTGGAAAGTCGTGTCGGCCAGCAGGGCGCCGTTCGCAAAAGTGAGATTCCCATTCGTGAAATGAGGATAGTGGCTGGGTTCGAAGTTGATCGCCGGCAGGTTATCCGAGTCTTCCCATGCATCGCTGGATGTGTAGGCAACATCTGTAGAAAATGTGGGAGCGGTAGTTCCCCAGCCCATGAATTCCGCGACATTTGTCGAAACTCCCGTGAGCTCTGCGGAAATGTCCAGGGCTGCCCATTCCACGGCAGCGTCAAAGAGAGACCAACCGGCGCGTGTCAGGAATCGAGCGCCGCCAGGGGGCAAGAAAAATCCCACCCTTTTCGCCGGAGCCAGGAGGCCCGGCATTGCTGCGTCAGGATCATAGGCAAAAATTGTGCTCTTTGCCGCTCTCTCATCCAGCAACCCCACACATATCGCCTCCGGGCCGGGAACTCCCCAGCCCATCCTGGAAGGCTTCTTCTCCACCACAACCTCATCGTAGAGAGCGGCCGCCAGAGGGTGATCCGGTACAATGATGGTAGATTTTTTGCGCCTGGAATAACCGTAGTCAACCCCCGGGCTGTCGCCGGTCATTCCCAGGTGTGGGTACATCTCGGGTTGGAGGCAAACGACCGGTTCGTTGAGATCCCGAAACATAGTTGTGATATTTGCCGGATTAACGGAACCGGAGATCAGAACCAGATCCTTGCCCTCGGCATCATAAGAACCAACCGCTGAATCGCTTTGGACGGTCAGGATAAAACCGTGCTTCTGAAGGTGGTTCTTGATCGCACGGTCGCCCGCGCCGAGGCTGCCCGCTCCTACGACAAAGAGCACCTCGGTAGCCAGCACATTGGCGGCGCTGAACAGTACGCTCATAAGGATTGCAAGCAAACACATCTCAATTTTGTTCTTTCGCTTCATAATGGGTCACCTCCATGTTTGAATCGCCGTTGCAATTGAATCTGAAAAGGTCCGGGGCATGCCCCCGCTCGTAATGGGTTCGCGAGCGTGTCAGGAGGAACAAGAAGATGTTGAAACCGTCAGCGTCTGCCCCGGTTCAACCTTCCCGACACCCCGGCCCGAGGGACCGGGCAGGCGAACAACTTTTTAAATATGCTTATGATTTCGATAGGTTGTGATTTGTGATTGCGCCAAAACGGCTTATTAAGCTCCTTCTATTAAAGATTCTCTGTTCTATTCATAGCAACCATGCTCTCATTGAGCGCATTGCCTACAGTATTCCTCCACTATTTCATCGGGCTCCACATGAATAGATGGTCTGGAGTCATTCCCATTTTCACGGAGAATAGAAATCGTCTTACCGTCAGTACCTGTATCCTCTCGACGATGTGATGGCGCATACAATCGTATTGGAATAACCGGGACTATTCCTCTCATAAGGAGCTTCTCATAGGGAAGAATCGGAAGAGAAGAACCTGAACTTAAGCGAAATCGGAAGGACCTGACGGCATATAAAAAGGATTATCTTGGACTGAAGGGTTCAACTTTGCATATCTTACCCTGTTTTGCACCGCGCCCCAAACAACCGGTCCGCGGACGTCCGCGCGTGGACTTCCTTGACTCCATCCACGACAGATGCTATTCCAAAAGCTCCGTATGGGACTTTCCAGCAGCCATGTGTGTGCCGCATGCGACATGGCGGGGAGCATCGCACGACATCCAGGGAGACGAACATGATCAAGCTCATTGGCCGAATTATGGTCATTGCCTTAGCGTCCATGCTTATGTGGCCGACGGAATCGCCCGCTGCCGGAGGCACGTTCAAACTGACCTCGCCGGTCGGGGGCGAAAAGTGGATGCTCGGAACGACGCACAACATCACATGGAAGGCTGACGGCGTCAACGGCCAGGTGCTCATCGAAGTCATCTGGCGTAAAAAGAACGGGAAAACTCTGGCGTTCGCATCCGCGGACGGCATCCCGGTGAAAAAGGGAAAATGGTCGTGGCAGATACCCTATGAATTCCCCGTCGCGGACACGATCTTTGTCCAGATAACCCTCCACGCCCCGGGCAAAACTCAAGCCAGGATGCAGGATTATGGCGGCGATTTCTCGATCGTTGACAGCGCGGCGCCATATATCAAAATCAGGTCGCCCGCGGGCGGGGAAGCGTGGGCATTGGGCGCACCACACCGCATCTCGTGGGAAACCCGCAATATCGACGGCACCATCAAGATCTCGCTTAAGAAAAATGGCCGGACGATCATGCCCATCGCCGTCGTCTCCGCCTCAGCTCGACACGTGTCGTGGACACCACCGCGGGGAGTCGCCATCGGGTCGGGCTACACGCTCACAGCCCTGAGCACCTCGGCTGCCGTCTCATCGAAGAGCGAGTCGTTCCGTTTGATTACCCGACCGCCGACGCCCAAGGAATGGACCTTCCTCGCCTATATCGGCGCAGACAACAATCTTGAAGAATGGGAGCTGGGTGATTTCCTTACGATGGCAAAAGTCGGAAGCGACGCCAACGTCAACATCGTCGCCGAACTGGACCGTCACCCCGCATACGACATGAGGTTCGGAAACTGGACCGACACCAAACGCTACCGCATCACCAGGGGAATGAAGCCGACTGCCCAAAGCGCCGTTCAGGATATAGGCGAGGTCAACACGGGGGACAACGAGAGGCTTGCCGACTTCCTCTGCTGGGCAATGGACCATTATCCCGCCAAACGGTACATGCTCGTATTCAGCGACCACGGCTATGGCTGGGAGCCCGACGGCCACGAGCGCGATGAAGTCGCGTCGACCGACAGCGCCGTCATAAGAGACGACACGAACGGTCTCACCTGGGTTACCACACCCGGGCTGGAGAAAGCATTGAGTTCCACACCATCACCGATCGCAGTCGTCGGTTTCAACGCGTGTTCGATGGACATGATCGAGATCGCATACCAGTTGAGAGACACCGGTTCCAAAGTGTTCATAGCGTCCCAGAATGAAGAAGATTATTGCGGATGGGATTACGTGAAGCTGTTCACCACACTGCAGGCGCGCCCGGCCGAGATCACGGAACGAGAGATCGGCGTCATGGTGGTCGACGGTTTCATGAAAGAGAACCGGCGTGGATGCCCCAAATGGCCGGCCACTCATGCGGCGCTCGATCTATCGGCCATGTACTCGCTTGGCAACTCCATCAACGCACTTGCCGTCGCCATCCTGACAAATCCAGACGATAAGCCGGGCGTGCGAGCCGCAGCCGCCGGTGTCATTGCAGCTACGGAGCAAGCAGTCATTCGCGAGGGCCACAGCATGTACATGAACGGCTACGTATTCGGGACCAATATATTCTTTCCGGCCGAAAAGATGGATGACCGGTACACCGCCAAGGCCCTCGACTTCGTGCGCGACACGAAATGGAAGAGTTTTCTCGACGCATACCTGAAGGACGACATGGCGTCGACCTGGATCGGCAAGGCCAGGAAGAACCTGTTTGAAGAGGAGGGAGACGGGCACGTCGATATCATCGCCTTCTGCCGCGGACTCGTTCCAGATGTCGGCGACATCCGGGTGAATGTTTCAGCGAGACCGACGAAATACGGCTACACGATTCCTCAAGGCAGCGCCATCCTCGCCGCCGGCGATAAGCTGAGACTACAGGCCCTGGTCCAGGACGGGGTGAAGAACGCCCATTTTGTGCGCTGGAACGTGAAAGGCGACGTGACGCTGGCTAACCCTCTCGCCGCCACGACCAATCTCACGGCCCACGGGAACGGCTCCGTCACCGCTGTTTTTGCGGTTGATGACTGACCTCGCCGGGCCGGACGCCATGCAGATCTTAAGGGCAAGAGGCGCACGGCGCAGTGAACGATGCGCCCCCTGAACGAGTACGCCGCTTTGGGGCCGGTACATGGCCCCCCTCAGCCAGGCCGTCGATAGCTTCCGGTTTGAACGAAATGGAGAAATCACATGTCGCCTTTTGCTGAGGAAGAGAACACAGAGTCGCCGAAGAAAATGCGCGATGAAACGGGGATCGACCGCCGCCACTTTTTGTGCGGTACGGCTTGGGCTATCGGCGCCGCGATGGCGCCCGGGATGTTGCTTCGTGCGTTGGAACGAACCGCACACGCGAACGTGACGGACAATACCGACTCGGTGGTGACCTCCGCCGGGGGGCGGCCGGTCTACGTCCACACGAAAGACAAGGTTCCGGACCCGGAGGACATCGCGTTCACGGTCCGGTACAAGGATAAGGAGCCGATAAAGCTCATCGGCCATTTTTGGTACAACAAGGAAGTCGTCGGCAACGGGAAGAAATGTCCTGCCATCGTCGAACTAAACCCGTACCGGCGCCGCGACGGGATGATCGTGTCCGACAGCAAGATGTACCCGTGGTTCGCCTACAACGAGTACCTCTGTTTCAGAATCGACCTGCAGGGATCGGGCGACTCGCAGGGGGTCCTGACGGATGAGTACACCGACGAGGAACTCTCTTACTGCACCCAGGTAATCGAACAAATTGCAGAGCACCCATGGTGCGACGGCAACGTGGGCATGATGGGCGAATCGTGGAGCGCGATAAACTCGCTGATGGTTGCGGGCCGGAGCGATTGCCCCGCCGCTCTCAAGGCGATCATCGTCAATTGCGGGAATGACGACCGGTACGGTGACGACGTTCACTATATGGGTGGCGCCATGATGCAGGACAATGCCGGCTGGCCTTCTTCGATGTGGGGATGGCTATCACAACCTCCCGACCCGGTCGTCGTGGGCAGCCGCTGGAAGTCGATGTGGCGTGAGCGAATCAGGAACGCCGACTTCTGGTTCAAACGGTGGGCAGGTCATCAGACGCGCGATGCTTACTGGCGCAGAGCGAGCGTTCGCGACCGCTACTGGAAGGTGAAAGTCCCCGTATTCATCATGTCGGGCTGGCAGGACGGCTACAAGAACCCCGTCGATCGGGTGGTGAGAGGGCTGGCGGCCACGGAGACGCCCGTGGCCGGACTGATCGGCCCATGGGGTCACAAGTACCCGTTCGGCGGGTATCCAGGACCGAGAATCAACTGGCTTCCCTACGCCGTCACTCACTGGTGGGACAAGTGGTTGAAAGGCAAGGACCCGTCTCCGGAGACCGAGTTGCCACAACTGACGGCGTGGCTCGGCAGGTCGCGTGAACCGCGAAAATCCGCCGACTACAACGATCTGGGCAAGTGGGTCGCCGAAGACTCGGGCTGGCCTTCCCGCGTGAGCAAGATGATCTTCTATCCGTCCCCCGGCAACCGGCTTTCACGTACGCAACCTTCGGGCCACGCCAGTTTCGCCAGTTCGCCGCACGTTCTCTACGCCACGGAGATGCTCGAAACAAGCTCCTTTGGCTCAAACAACAATGACGATCTTCCCGGCGACCTTGCGGGTAGCGATGAACTATCGCTTTTCTTCGAGACCGGCGCTCTCGTCGAGGACCTCGACTGCTTCGGCTATCCCACGGCAACTCTCAACCTGTCGTGCGACAAGCCGATTGCCTCCATAGCCGTCCGGCTCTGCGAAGTCAGTCCTCACACCGGGGCTTCCCACCTCGTCAGCTACAGATTCTTCAACTTGTGCTATCGCGACGGCGACATGGCGACCCCGAAGCACATCGAACCCGGCGTCGTGTTCAAAGTGGAAATCCCGCTTAACCTGATGGGACACACGTTCCGAAAAGGCTGGCGGATCAGGCTCTCGGTCTCTCCCTCCTTTTTCCCGACGATGTGGCAAAACGCAGAAATGGCGACGATCGCTCTGCACACCGGAAGCTTCGACGGATTCTCCGCAAGCAATCTCATGCTTCCGGCCCGCAAACCGAGGCAAGATGACGAACGCGTGAAGGCTCTGCTTCCATCGAACGCCGATATAGTGTCCGTCTACGTCGACGACTATGTGCCGATAACGGAAGATCCCAAGCGGCCGGGCGGGAACACCCGCACCGTCAAACGCATCGCCTTCGGCGGCAGGAAGGGCGTCCTGGTAAAAAAGGTGTATGACTCGGGTCGATGCCGCTATGACGGACATCTCAAAGGGCTGTGGGTGGATCAAGTATCCCGGGAGAACTTCCAGATTCTAGACGACGGTCCCCTTTCGCTCACCTGTTTCACGAGCTGCGATACAGTGCTCGAAAGGCCATGCGAGAACTGGAGGGTGCGCGCAAGAACATCTACAAGGGTTTGGTCGGAACGGGATCGGGCGGGCCGATACCGGCTCAAGTACACGGCCACCGTGCGAACGTTCATCGGAGAAGCACAGAATGAGAAGCCATTCGAACAAAAGACGGTAAAGGGATCGATTCCGCGCACGTGGGTGTGACGCCCCGGCTACCACGGACGTCCGCCCTACCCGGTCCGCTCGCGCCCGGCGATGCCGCTGCGCAGCATCCTGAAGGTTGCGATGGATCGGCGGCCGGCAAGGGGGCCTATCTATCCGAAGTTGAAGCATGCAACCGCAGCCCGAGGGCTCGCAAGACCTTGAGCACGGTGGCGAACTCAGGATTCCCTTCAGGTGACAATGCCTTATAAAGGCTCTCGCGACCCAGACCGGTCTCTCCGGCAAGTTGTGTCATTCCCCTGGCACGGGCAATATCTCCCAGGGCTGCCGCTGCCAGTGCGGGGTCGCCATCTTCGAGGGCAGCTTCCAGATAGGCAGCCATATCCTCAGCGGTCTCCAGGTGTTGCGCCACATCCCATGGGCGGGTTCGAGCTTTTGCCATGACAGTCTCCTACAGTTCTCGCGCCAGACGCAATGCAGCTCTGATATCCCCATCCTGCGTCCGCTTATCACCCCCGGCAAGCAGGATAACCAGCATCTCACCACGCTGGACAAAATACACCCGATAGCCGGGGCCATAATCGATCCGTATCTCTGAAACCCCTTCACCCACTGGCCTCACATCACCGGGATTCCCCAGTGACAAACGGCGGATACGCACATCGATGCGCGCCCTCGCCTCCCGATCACGCAAATTAGCGAACCACTCTTCGTATATATCGGTCTGGCGAACTTCGATCATGACCTGTTTGTATCCTATAAGATACGCTTCGGCAAACAAAAACGTCCACGTTCCCACGTTGCGATGGACTGGCCTCAGCAGTGCGGCGGAAACCGCTCTCCCAACGCGAAACGCAAGGGAAGAAACAGCAAAATGAGGCTGCGCAAGGGAAAACCTGCCAATTACGGGAGACTGCAACAGGGGGACCGGTTTACGGTCATTATCTCGATGCGGGGACCGCTGCAATGGATCACGTTCAGGCAGCCGTAACCCTGTTCGATTTCGAAGAGCCTTTCCAGGGACATCCCCATGGCCTGGCAAAGAAGGATGCGGTTCACGCCCGCGTGTCCCACAACGAGGATGTTTCCCTCTGCCGCGCGAAGCATATCGAAGAAAGCGGGAATCACCCTGCCCGCACAGTCCATGAAACTCTCGCCATCGGGCGGCCGATAATTCACGATATCGAGACCCCTCGCCTTGAATTCCTCGGGATGCCGCGAGGAGACTTCTTCAAAGGTCAGGCCTTCCCAACGCCCCAGGAAGATTTCGCGCAGGTCTCGTCTCCCGACGGGAACGATCCCATGCGGTTCCGAAACGATGTGGGCCGTCTCGGCGCATCGCATCAAATCGCTGCAAAAAACGGCGGAAAGATTGACGTGCAGGAACGTCTCCCTCAGATCGTTGGCCTGGCGAATTCCTTCCTCGCTCAGGGGAACATCGGTTTGCCCGATGAAACGTCTGCCCCCGGACGGCAACCGAACCGCCCCGTGTCTGACGAGGTAAATTTCCTTTTCTCCCGTCACCGCTACGGCCCGGATGCTCCTCCCGTACCTCTGGAGGATGCGTTCCAGCGAAATCCCGACAGCGGCTTCCAACCGCTCCCTCAGAGTCTCTGCATTCTTCAAACGTCTCGAAACAGCCATTGCGGCCTCCGGATCGCCCGAAAATTTCTTCCTTGAGCCCGCGAACCGCTCCTCCAACGAAATCACCCTGTCGCGTGCAACGCACTTGTCCGCCAGGTAGATGAGATCCGTTTCATCCAAAGGAGCCTCCCCTGGTTCAAGATCCATATGGCGGGCGACGATTTTCGCCACCTGCGGATAGCCCAGATCTTCCAGCAGTCTTGCTCCCGCCGCGGCGTGGCCGGCTTGGGCCCTTGCGATGTCGTGAAGGCGCCCCGCCGCCGTGACGAGATCCACGTCCAGGTTGAACCCCGAACGATTCAGGTGGACGGCGAAAAGCCTGGCCAGTTCGGCCACCAGTTCACAGTGGGTTCTCGTTTCTTCGGACGTCTCGAACCGATCCCAGAGAGCCCTGCACTCCTCCCGGGTCGGGATTTCCTTCGCAAGGAAGCGGGCGCGAATCTTCTCATAGTCCTCAGGGGTATCGCAGTCCATGAGAACCCCTTCATCGGCAACATCCACCTCCATGGTAAGCGCCTCGAAGCCCGCCAGAAAAGCCCTCAGACCTCCCTCGTAATCCGGCGGGAGGTCTCCGGGGACGAGACCGGCCTGTATGAGCGGCGGGTGCCCGCGGAGCCCGCGAAAACGCGGATAGACGATTCTCCCGGGATTCATCCGATATGCACGGACGAGAGCATCGATAGTCTCGGGTTTCACGAGGGGAACGTCCACGGGAAGCAGGAAGAAGGCGCCGAAGTCGGGAGCGAGGCCCTTCACGCCCGCCAGGATCGACGACAGCATCCCCAGGTGGTAACGCTCGTTCAAAACCCACTCGACTCCGAGGTCGTCCAGGAGCGGCACGATCGCTTCGGCCATGTGGCCGACCACCACCGTCACGTCACGGATTCCCGCGCCCCGAAAGCACTTCACTGCCTCCTCCAACACCGTGGAACGTCCCAGCGGAAGGAGGGGTTTCAGGCGTCCCATGCGCGAAGAATACCCGGCAGCAACGATGAGCGCCGCAATCTTGGCCCCTTCTTTCATCGATTCTTTTCGGCCCTCACCTGGATCAACTCACCCAGGATGCAGACGGCTATCTCCTCGGGCGTTTCGGCGCCGATCGCCAACCCTATCGGCGCATACACTCTCGCCAGGTCTTCGCGGCTGAATCCTTCCTGCATCAGCGCTTCGAAGGTCGCGTCCCGCTTCTTCCTGCTCCCGATCATGCCGATGTACCCGGCGCCCGTTTTGAGGGCCTGCCTCAAGACCGTCTTATCGTGAATGTGGCCGCGGGTCACAATGACTATGTAGCTGTCCGAGTCGATGCGCAGGCTCTCGAAAGCGGTGGGGAACGAAACCAGGAGAACGATTTCTTCTACGGCGGGAAACCGATCCCTGTTGGCGAATTCCTTGCGGTCATCCAGGACGACGGTCTTGAAACCGACGAAACCGTTGACCTGAGCGAGGGCCAAACCGACGTGCCCCGCGCCGAAGATGAAAACCGTTCCCTGGTCGCAGAGATCTTCAACAACAAACCGCCGACCTTCGGAATCGACGATCGACGAACGGCCGCCACCCCGATGCCTCATGACGTCCTGGATGTTTTCAGGCACGAGACCCTCGCCGCCATCCATGGAGCCGTCGGATCTCACGAGAACTTGTTCCAGCCCTTCCCGCTCGCTCCCTTGACCGGGAATTCGGGTCACCAGCCACGCTCTCTTCTGACCGCGCACAGTAGCGGCGAGGGTCTCATAGAGTCGCAGCTGAGTGGAGTCGTCCGGATCGAGGCGATTCATGAGGACCTCGAGCGTTCCGCCGCATATCATTCCCAACTGGCCCGCATCGTCGGCGGTCAACACGAATTCTCTCAAGAGCGGACTCTTATCCTGAAAAACGCCACGAGCCGCCTCAATGACTCGAGCTTCCAGGACGCCTCCGCCGATGGTGCCTCTTATGGTTCCATCCCCTCGGACGATCATCCGTGAACCGACATGGCGTGGAGCCGATCCGCTGCAAGTCGCCACTGTCGCGAGGACGAAAGGTTCCCCATTGGTCAACAATTCAACTATATCACCGAAAATTTTCATTATTTTTCCTCTTGATCCCTTCGATCGTCGATGGTCCTCTTGGCGGGACCGGGCCGGCGGGCACCGGCGCCCTCTATGATGGATACAACCACGGAGAACCTGCCCGTGCTCGCGGCCAACTCGACGGCAGGCACTGCGCTCAAAACTGCACGCATGTCGGAGACGATCCTCTCGCTCGATCTCTCGATCACAATCGCTTCGACGTTCAGGCAATCCACCTCTTCTTTCCGCGTGAGCGTCGCTTTAAAATCGAGGAGATCTCGAACCCCGAACAACGCTTCGTCGAGATCGGCCACGGTCAACACGGCCCCACCCGGCAGTTGGAACCGTTCCCGGACGCGGCCCTTCACCCGTGCCATGGTCTTGAGGGACGTTCCGCAGGGACATGGCTCCGGAAGGAACCGGCTGATGTCCCCGGTGCGGTAGCGGATGAGCGGCATACCGCGCCGGGTGAGCGTCGTGAAGACGACCTCTCCCGTCCCTCCTCCATCCACGCGTTCGCCCGTCAGCGGGTCCACGATTTCGAAGAGAAGATCCGCCTCCCGCATGTGGCACCCGAAATGGGCCTCACATTCCAGCCCCCCTCCGAATCCCATTTCCGTCATCCCGTAGTGGTTGAAAACCTCACACCCCCACGTGCGTTCGAGTTCCCCCACTATGGAATCCGGAACGTGATCCGTGCTGAGGAGCACGCTCCTCGGCGCCGCAATCTCCCCTCCACACCTGGCGAGAGAAAGGACCTGAGTCGGAATACCCACCAAAACGTCAGGCTTTTCCCGGACCATCGCGGCCAACGCGGAAGCAACGTCCCGCACGGGACCGAAGCCGATGCCCAAGGCTCCGAGCCGAAACAACCCGGTCAACAGCAGATCTCCAACGCTGCCTGGCAGTTCCCAGGGCAGAAAGACGAGCACCCTGTCCCCCGGACCGGCAAGAGCGGCCATGCCGCGGTGGAAAAAATCGACCGTGAGTTCCTGATCCTCGGCAGTGAAGAAAACCCGTTTGGGCTCCGCGGTCGTCCCGGACGTGCGGAGCGTAACCACCCGGTCGATTTCGCTTTGAGACACACAGAGAAATTTCAATGGGCTGCGCTGTATGTCCTCGACCGTGGTGAATGGGAATTTTTCGAGGTCTCTCAAGTTTGAGAGATCGTTCTCAGTCAGCCTCGCCAGACTCTTCCTGTAAAACGGGCTTTCAGATTTTGCCAGCGCAATCGTTTCCCGTAATTTCAACAACTGACGGCGTTCCAGGTTCCGGCGATCGAGCCGTCCGCCGGCATCTCCGATCTTCTCTGAAATCCAGGCATCCAACGGAGTGGTTTTCATGAGAGTATCCTCAATGGGACGACCGGGGCCTCCTTGCCTTGGGGATTCTCATGTCCGCCGCATGCATCAGCCCCGGTACAGGGAACGCCCGTCAAAGCCGGTCAGGTTGTAGGCACAAAACGGCACCAACCGCCCGTCGGGATGGACGACGTGGATGCTGCACTCCCGGAGCCGATCCAGGTCCAGGTTCCACGCGTCCTGAAAAGCCATCCCTGAAATACAGAAGGAATGGGTGATGGCGCGTTGCAAAAAGAGGTCCCAATCGCCCAGGCGCAGATCGCTTGCGACCATGCAGGGTTTGACGTTGGGAGATGTCCAGAATCGCGACTGGAATCGCCGTTTCTTGGCAGCCGCATCCTGAATTCTTTCGGGCTTCGCGCAGCATGCGCCGGGATCGTGCCGCGTCCATGACTTCAGTTCTCCATCCGGCAGGAGAACGAAATTGCCGTGAAACGAACAATACGAATTCTCGCACGCCGCGGGTTTGAAATGCTCGGCCAGGATTCTTCCGGTTGTTTGCGCTTCGATTTCTCTCAAGATTTCTGGGATTGTCAGGCGATCCGCGTCGGACGGACGTCCGGGATACCTTCCGAAGTAGCTGATGGGTTGGAAATGGACCCCTCGCACATCGGGTATTCGCTCTACGGCAAAATCGATAGTGGAGCCGATTTCGCAGACATTGACCCCCGGCATGAGGGTCGGGACCAGAACGACTCCCAGCTTCGCTTCAGCACAACGGTCCACGGCCAGCTTCTTTTGTTCGAAAAGGGGCCGTCCCCTCAACCTTTCGCAGGCGGAATCCGTCACTCCGTCGAACTGGAGAAACACGCAGGCGAGACCTGCATCCTTGAGCCTCCCGGCGTACGAAGGGTCTTCTGCGAGACGCAGTCCGTTGGTATTGAGCTGCAAATAATCAAAGCCGAGGGAAACCCCCAGTTGGATGATTTCGGGAAGATCATCTCGAAGGGTGGGCTCTCCGCCGGAAAGCTGAACGTTGTATGGCCCACCTGCAGCCAGCAGGGTCTCGAAGGCACGCCGAACCGCCTCCATGTCAGGGTCCTCCGATGGGTTTCCACCCGCACCGGCAAAGCAGACGCTGCATCCCAGATTGCAGCGTTGAGTCACTTCGATGAGGGTGCAACACGTCTGCTGGCGATGGTCCGGGCAGAGGCCGCAATCCCGGGGACATCCTTCGTCAATTCCGGTGGAGGGATTCCGCGGATAGGAGGGAAGTTTCAACCTGTTCCAACTGGAAAACGACGGACTGCCCCGCCATATTATAGTTTCGAACGTTCCGTGCTCTCGGCAGCTCTTCCTCAGGAAGACGTCTTCTCCACGCACGATACGTTCGGCAGGAACCGTGGCAAGACATTCGGGACAAACGCTTTCCGTCGATGAAAGGAAGACCTCTCCGGTCATGACGGCTCATCCCCGAACTCGAATCCGTTCTCAGCCAGGAGGGCCCTGGCCTTTTCATAAACCCCCATGACGAGCGCGGGACACCTCACGGTCCGGTTCCTCGGGTCTTCGCCCAGGATATTCTCGCAGTGGATGCCTCCATAGGTGCGCCCATATTCATCCGTGAACCATTCGACGAGTTCATTGACCATGACGTTCAGCCGCGGGTCTTCTTCCTCTTCGAGGACACCCCTCCCCGCAAACAATCCGAGCAGGCAGGCGCCTCCCGTTAGAGCCCCGCAGACGTCGCCGGAAAACCCCAGACCGCCTGCAAGGCCGCTCATCGCCCGGATCAGATCGGGATTCTCCTTCCCCTGCGCCTCCAGTCCCAGGCAGAGCAATATCTGGCTGCAATAGAACCCCTTCTGAGCCAGTTCCGCCATGCGTATCATGTCGTTCATCATAGCGATCGTTCCTTCCCCCTGCTTCGCTCCCGAGAGGGTATTCCCGAAAGCGTCACATCCAGTACTACCACGAGGCTGCCTGCAGGGTGGGCAAACGCGAAAGCGTTGCCCGCCAAGAGAGATCGCCTCATCGTTTCGTGGGCAGGACAAAACCCCTGCCCACCCTACCTCGGGGCGCCGAAAAGCCCTTCAAGAGCCTGCGCTGCTACCCGTTTCGCTTTTCGGCCACGAGAAGGAAATAGCCCGGTTTCGCCAACGCGAGAATCCGCCGGAATCCTTCTCCGTCGTCTTCAGCGCAACCCCCTCGCCAGAAAAGCATCCGGAATTCTTCCACCGAACCGCAGGACAGCAGGAGTTCAGCGGCATACTGTTTCAATGCTGGTGAATGATCCTCCCATACGAGGATATGGAATCCCGAGGCGTGCAGAGCGGCGAGCAGGCCTTCACGCGACATGGCCCCTCTGAGGCAACAGGCTGGGGCCAGACTGTGCTTTTCAGGCATACCACCGGGATTCCGAATATATAAATCGCTCAGAACGAGGCGTCCGCTTTCCCTCAAGAGGCGATGGCATTCTTTAAGGACCCGATCCGGGTTTTTCGCAACCGAGAGGCTGCATTCGGCCAGAACGCAGTCCCATGCGGCAGACCTGAAGGGCAGATCCTCCCCGACGGCCCTCACCAGGGCCGACGGTATGTCCTTCATCCGCCCCATTTGCAGCAGGAAGCTCGATGGGTCCACACCAAATGCATGGTACCCGTACCGGCCGATCAGCCGCGCCACGGTCCCGCCCGTCCCACACCCGACGTCCAGGACCCTGGCGCCCGGTGAGAGCGAACAGACGGCAAGCGCCCTGTCCGTCAGCGCGAACCCTCCGGGATGCATGGGAGCATCTTCGGCCCTGAGAGATGCAATCTCCTCGTAGGCGCCTGCCATGGGACCATATCCTCCGGACTTTCCGGTCTCTTCCCGCAGGCTCTCACTTGTCCTCGAGAAGCTTCTCCACCTGGGCCATCTTCCCGAGGGCAAGGTCCTCCGGAATGAAGACCTGGCCGCAAGCGGGGCATTTGTGGAGGTCCACCGGGAACATGCCCTGCATGTAGGCAACGTTCACCTTACCCTTTTGGAGAGGAACCTCGCACTTCGAGCAGATCCACTCCGGTTCAGCGTGCTTATTCCGTTCCTTCACGGCCTGGCGTCCTCCACAATTTCCATCCGATGGCTGTAGGCGTTATGAATAACGAACTCATCCCCCTGGGCGGAATATTCAACCCAATACGTAACGCTGGTCGGCCTGAAGTGGGCCAGGATACGCCCGGTCCGCGGGTTCAGCAGCTTTATGCCGGTCTTCTCGGCGTAATCGATCGCTTTCCGAAGGTCATCATCCAGGATCAACCGGTCCTCCATGATCGGACGCACGTCGTTGGGTACAACGAGCCTGAAGGCTTCTATCCCATCCTCACCATCGGGTGTCTCGCCCCACAGGTCCTTCAGGAGGGATTCCTTCAGACGGGCCCGATTTTCATGCCTCGAAGAATAGCCGGGTCCCCTTCGCGCCGCAACTTCCGCCGGGGCGCCGAAAATAAGATCCAGCAGGTGAAAGGTCCGTTTTCCCATGCGGGCAAAGTAGTCTCGGCACATGGCGCAGTAGGCGACGTAATCGACGGGACTCTCCTGAATCCTTCGACGGATGACCTCCCCGGCCAGTTCGCGGTTGGCAAAAAACATGAGCCCCCCGTAACCGCAGCACTCCGTTTTCTCTCCGCTCAGGGGAAGCTCTTCAACCTTAAACCCAAGCCTCGCCAGGATTCTTCTGACGCTTTCCTGGATATGTCTTTCGTGTCTCGTCGTACAGGCATCGTGGACTGCGACGATCTCGGGGGCGGGAGTCCGAACGGCGGCATCCGGTAGTTTCAGAGCATCCAGAACCTCCCAGAGAGACGAGATGACGGCTTCGGGCAGATGGGTTTTGAAAATCTCGTAGCAGGTGGAACAGGCGAGAATCAGTTGCGGTTTCCCCATCTCCCGCCATTGTTTCGAGAAATCGCGCAAAACATCCTGGAATCGCTCGGCCCGCCCGGACCAGTCCGCGGGGGCGCCGCAACAGCGGAGCATAAGTCCCACCCCGCCCGAGAGCTTCTCCGCGAGGAGATCGTAGACTCGCCGGACGTGCTCCGGAGAGGACCCGGCCAGTTGACACCCGGGGAAGAAAAGGAAAGCGCTCTCCGCCATTCCCGGCTGATGCCTTGTCAGCGCGCTCTTTTCGCTGTTGCTGAAATCCATATCCCGCAACGGGAATTCGTGGGGGGAAGGGGGCATCCTGCCCTGATTCACCATCACCGCACGGGCGGCTTTGCAGACCGTTCCCATGTGGAGGCCTTCGGGGCAGACTTCCCGGCAGAGACCGCACAGGCTGCACGAATTGATGAGCTTATTTCCCGTTCGGTTGCCCATGACGATGGAGAGGTTATTGTATATTTCTCGAACATATTTCTTGGGGTATCGTTTGAAACTGTGCAGATATCCGCACACCTTCACGCATTCGAGGCACTCGCACCGCATGCACCTGTTCGCTTCTCGAACAGCTTCCTCCAGAGAATATCCCTTCTGCGGGTCTGCCATGGGAACGGTAGACAGGGGCTCGATTCCTTCCGTGGACGTGTAGAGGCGCGTCGTGTAGGCCCCTTCCTGGATTCTCGACGCCGAGAGAGATACCTTCTGAAGGTATCTGTCGATGGATATGGCCGCCCTTCTCCCCTCAGAGATGGATTGAATGAGGGAACGCTCTCCAATCCCCCGCCTCGCCCCACCTCCTGCAAACACCCCTTCCCGCTCGGTGGCGAAGGTCACGGGGTCGACTTCGATCCCTCCTTCCGCATCGAGCTTGAGACCGAAAGTATCCCGCGGGCTGCTTCCGGGGGCAAGGAAGACGGCATCGTATTTCGCGCAGACGTCGCCGAACGAAATGTCTGCCCCGACGGTTACGTCAAGCCGAATCTCGACGCCGATCTCTTCCAGCGCCTGAAGATCCCCGGCAATGACGTCGCGCGGCAGCGCTTCTTCGGAAAAATTCCACAGGCTGCCCCCCAAATTGCCGCTCATCTCGAAAACGACGACACTGTAGCCCTTCTTCGACAGGTCGAAGGCGGCCGTAAGACCGCTCATCCCTCCCCCGACAACGGCTACACTCTTGTTCCTTCCGGGCAGGACCGCGATTTTCTGCGGGAGATCTCCCGCCCAATCGATACACGCCTTCTCGAGGCCCCTGATCGATATTGCGGTCCCTGCTTCCCTCCGTTTGCAGACCGCCTCGCAGGGCGCGTCGCAAACCCGGCTCACAATTCCGGGAAAAGGAACCGTTTTCTTTAGTATTTTCGACGCTTCCTTCAAGTTCCCGCGCGCGATCTCCGCCGCCATCGCGCGAACGTCTACATGGATGGGGCAGGCGGCTGCACAGGCGGGCGCATGTTCCTGAATGCATTGGTCTTCCAGCTTGCGGAGTTCTTCCTGTTCCATGCTGACTCCCGATTTATGTCATTCCCGGAGGCGAGGCATCGATGCCTTTCGTGACGGCAAGAGGAGCACACGAGCACGTCTCCCGCCAATCACCAACAAAGCTCCTTCCCGCCCGCAACGGGCGAGAAGGAGCATGTCACATAGAGGCACGGAGCAAAAGCCATGCCTCGGTCGTCTTCATGTTGCTAGCAGGAACAACCCTTTGCCTTGAGTCCAGCCAACACCTTCTCGGGCAGTGCGGGCAGTTTGGTGATGCGGACGCCGCACGCGTTGTAGATAGCGTTGATGATGGAGGCATGGGGCGAGGTCAGCGGCAACTCGCCGGCGCCCGCAGCCCCATGAGGACCATGTTCGCGAGGAGTCTCCACATAGAGAACCTTGAGGGCGTCCGGAACGTCCTTGATATAAGGAATGCCGCAAGCCGCGATGGTGGTGTGCTTCTTGAGGTCCTCGAAATCTTCCGAAAGCGCCAGGCCAAGGCCCTGTACCATTCCGCCGAACATCTGGCCGTCGACGACCAGCCTGTTGACGATAGTCCCGAGGTCCGCCGCCAGGGTGAACTTCACAACCCGTGTCTTGCCCGTCTTGACATCCACTTCCACTTCGGCCAGGAACACGCCGTACATGTAAACCGCAAACGGATTCCCTTGCGAGGTCGCCAGATCGCAGGCACTGGCCACGGAAGCAGTCCACTTGCCATCATAGCGAAGCGGGATTTTTTCGGCAACCATTTCGTCGTAGGTCCGGAAGCCGCCGCCCGGCTTCTTCATGGCGTTCAGCAGCATTTCGGCGCCCACCTTGATGGATTGGCCAACGACGACCTGGGACCGGCTTCCACCCGCGGGGCCGGAATTGGGGGTGAAAGCCATATCGCACAGGACCAGTTTGAACTTCTCAGGTCCTATTCCAAGCGGACGAAGGGCTTCATGACACGTGGCGAGTGCTCCCATGTCGGCGCCCTGGCCGTGGTCTTCCCAGGAAGTGCCGATGGTGATGCCGTCTGCGGTCAATTCCACCCATGACTCAGCCGAGTCGGGACCGTCAAGCCCACAGCCGTAAACGCCAACGGATACCCCGACGCCCCGCTTCTTCTCGGGCGTGGATTCCTTCTTCGCGTTCGCCAACGCTTCCTGGTAGAGCGGCCGGATCTTGTCGATCAATTCGGGGAGACTGTAGACCTCGGGGGGGCAACCGGTCGGCGTCGTGTCGCCGGGCCGGTAGACGTTCTTGTAGCGCAGTTCCAGAGGATCGATCCCGATCTTCTCCGCCAGTTCATCCATCAGCACTTCGGACGCGAATTCGCTTTGAGGCGAACCGTAGGCGCGGAAAGCGGAACCCCAACCGTGGTTGGTGGCGACGGTCTGGCCAAGTCCCCTGATGTTCGGGATATTGTAACCCGCGCCACAGAACTGGGTGCCACGCAGCGTCACCAGGTCGCCGAACTCAGAATAGGGACCGTGGTCGCAGCAAAATTTTTCTTCCATAGCAAGCAGTTTGCCGTCCTTGCCAGCGCCGAGTTTCACGTTGAAGAACATGGGCGAACGCTTGCCGGTGTAGGTAATCTGCTGGAAATAATCGAAATTCAGGAACACGGGCTTCCCCGTCGCCATACAGGCTACGCCGAGGAGAGCCTCGATAGTGGGGCTGAACTTGTAGCCGAAGGTGCCGCCGGCCGGATTCTGCACAATGCGCAGCTTCTCTACTTCAACGCCCATGCCCGCAGCGATCATGTAAGCGTGGAGATGGATTCCGATGCTCTTGGAGTGGATGGTGAGGCGGCCTTCTTCATCGTAATAGGCGAAACCGCAGTCCGGTTCGATGGGAAGGTGGGGCTGGCGTCCGACATAGAAATCGTCTTGAACCACATATGCCGCCTTTTCCATGATGGGCTTCGTTTCCTCACCCTTGACGATGGGAATATCGCAGTAGATGTTCGGCGTTCCGGGATGGATCTCGATGGCGTCGGGAGCCATGGCCGCGGGAGCGCTCATGTAGGCGGGCAGCACTTCAAGGTCCACTTTGACTTTCTTGGCCGCCGCCTTCGCGTTCTCTTCCGTATCCGCACACACGATGGCGATGGCGTCGCCAAACTGGAACACTTTCTCATCGCAGAGGATGGGGCGGTCCCAACCGTCGCCCTTGTTGGTCGGGAATGTGATGAGGCCGCTGATGCGGTTTTTGCCCTTCACGTCCTTGTGGGTCACAATCTTGTAAACGCCAGGCATCTTCTCCGCTTCCGAGGTATCGATGGAGCGGATATTCGCATGGGAAACCTCAGCCTGCACCAGAGCGAGAGCCAATCTATCGGCAGGAAGCTTGAGGCTCAGGTCCGCGCCGTAATCACAGGTGCCCGTCACTTTGGCGATGGCGCTCGGACGAGGAATCCGCGACCCCAAAACTTTGCCATCCGGCGGAAGCTTGAAGGCCAGATCATCCGCGCTGATCTCCCCTCTCACAACGCGCGCCGCATCCATGACGGCGTCCACCAGCGGCTGGTAACCCGTGCAACGGCAAAGATTCCGATGTTTCTGGAACCAATCCCTCACGTCTTCACGGCTCGGGCTCTTGTTCTCATCGAGGAGCGCCTTGGCGGAGACGATAAAGCCGGGGCTGCAGAAGCCGCACTGAGCGCCGCCGTGAACCGTCCACGCCAACTGCAGGGGGTGGAGCCTCTGAGGCGTGCCGATACCCTCGATGGTGGTGATCTGGGCGCCATCGTCGACTTTTTTCATCTTGGTGACACAAGACCGGACGACCTTCCCGTCCACGATGACGGAACACGCGCCGCACATGGCCGTTCCACATCCGACCTTGGTGCCTGTCAATCCCAATTGCTCGCGCAAAACTTCCGCCAGCGTCGCATTGGAGTCGACAATGATCGTCTTGGGTACGCCGTTCACGTTTAGAAGTTTCTTGTCCATAAGACCCCTTCTCCCTTCTCTGTTCTTGGTTTTGTCAGAACGATCCCACAAACCGCGTTAAGCACCTTTGCCAAAACCGCAGTCCGGGTACTTGCACTCTCCACACTGGACGCACAGTCCCCCGTGCGCCAACTTGACGATATCCTTACGAGTCAACTCGTCGCCCGCCAGGAGCCTCGGCAGCACCAGATCGAAAACGCTTGTCCTGCAGTACATGACGCAGCCGGGAAGCCCCATCACGGGAACGCCCCCGATGTAGGCCAGCATGAACATGGCCCCCGGAAGCACGGGCGCGCCGTAGGTCACCACGCGTCCGCCCGCCGCCCTGATGCCTCCGGGAGTCACATCGTCGGGATCGACCGACATGCCCCCGGTCACGGCGATCATCTCAGCGCCGCGGTCCAGGAAATCCCGTATGGCGTTGACGATCAACTCGACGCTGTCCGAGACGAGCGTCTGGCCCAACACTCGACACCCCATCTCCTCCAGCTTTCGAGTGACGACGGGGCCGAACCGGTCTTTGATCCGCCCGTGGTAGACTTCGCTCCCCGTGGTGACGATTCCCGTCTTGAGCGGCCTCAGGGGAAGGACCTCCACAAGAGGAGCCGCCTCACGGCACGACTCTTCAACGCTCCGGATTTTCTCTTCTTCTATAACAAGGGGGATGATCCTCGTGCCGCTCACGATCTTTCCGCGAGCGACGCACTGGTTGGAATGGAGAGCGGCGAAGACGACTTCCTCATACGAATTGACGGCATCCAGACCGTCCGTATTGATTTTCAGAAGACCGTCGTATTCCGCAATCAGCTCCACCTTCCCCTCTTTGGGCGTCGAGAGAGAAATCCCCCGACCGGCGGCCGCATTGGCGATCCGTATGGCTGCCTCATCTTCATGCACAAGGCCGGCGCGAACATCCCATACGTAGATGTGCTCCTTGCCAAGATCCAGGAGCGTGGGGATATCCTGCTCCCGAATGATGTGTCCTCTCTTGAATGCAGGTCCCTTGAACTCGCCCGGCACAATCCGGGTTATGTCGTGGCACAGAACCATTCCCGTCGAATCCTCAACCGATACCGTCTTCATGCAGGCCTCTTCAACGTTTCGTCTCAACCGCCAATGTTTCACATCCGCAACAGCCGCATTTGCTATGCCGACTTTGGCATGTATGCCAGCCTTGACATAGTGAACCGCAAAAAAAAACACTCCGCTTGACCTGCCGGGAACCACCACCGGATGGAAAACCCATGCACGCATCTTTTCCACAGGCGACGCTCGTTCGATCGAATCCCATGTTGTCCCCCATCGACGCCCCCCTCATCGAGAGGTGCAAGCGCCTGTATCCACATCTACCTTCATGAGCCTGGTAAGGATCCCGTCGGGCGCCACGGGATATGTCAAAATCGACATATCCCTCTCCAAAAAAATTCACGCCAAACCTCGCCGGAAGAAAAGCCCGCGCCTGAATAAATCCCGCCTCGTTCTCTCTCGAACGACTCGTTGCTAAGATGATTCCGTATTTCCCTGCCCTCTTGCGATGTGAAAAAGAATGCAAAAGTTGGACCCACCGCGACTTCACCATTCATCGTGCGTGATAGTGCACGTGAGTTCGCCGGGAGAAAGCTTTCCACCTAAATGAATTGAGCCGATGCCGTTGAGGGGGAACTGGGGGAGATCCCTTCGACCTGCCTTTTCAAACGGCGATTCCGGCATTGCTTGCTGAGTTACAATGACCCAAAAAGAACGAGCCAATGAGTCAGTTTGATACATACCGCTCTCACCCGATGAACAGGGCTGTCCCTTGACTGGAGTATTCTTCCGGTCTTCGTCTTTTCCAGAAGTCAGATCGCGAAATCGCATGGATGAGGATCAGAAGCAGCTCGAAGAAGTCGTCCGTTCAACGAAGACCCTAAACGGCAGCGCCGCTTCGGGGCGAACCTCCGGGGTTTACGCACGCGCCCGGCGTTGATTTGAGGCAGGACAAACACTCCCCATCCCCCCAGGCCGGGAGGATAGGGAGACGATGGGGCACTCATTTACGACGAAATTCATGTTGTGCTACCAACCTGCAGGTTCCTGGAATTTTACCGGGAAATGTATGCAAGTTATTGTTTTCTCTGAGATCTCTGCGTTCTCTGTGGTGCATTGCTTGTTCTTTGGTTGCGAGCCGTGGTCCGCTTTGGACAATCACTAAGTTAAGCACTGCCACCCGCTTCCGCACATGGGTGAGAACCCCTTTTGCTGGGCCAAAACATCCAGGTGCAACAGTCCCAGGGCGGCCACTTCGGGGATGAACCCCCCAATGAGGGACCTCACATCCATGCCGGCGATATACTTCTTGCATTTGTGGCAGACCTCGACCCGTTCATGTTCGCGGCCTTCCACGAAAAGAAGCTCGCGATCGTCCGGTCCCTGCGCCTCGCAGCACGGACAGCTCATCCTGATAAAACGCCATTCCGCGGCACAGAACCCGCAGCGCAGCCAGCGCTGTCCTTCTTTCTCCCGGAGCAGGCTCAACCCCGGCATGGACCCGCAGACGGGACAATGCCCCTTGTTCCAGACAAGACCCTTGACGAGAGCGCCATAGGCCTCGCTACGCTTCTCCAACACCGGTTTTGCCGCCTGAACGAGAGCGAATTCCAGGAGTCCCGGTTCGATGCCGACTTGCCGTGCGATTTCAAGGGCTTCATCCTCCCTGCCCCCGAGCGAGGCGCCGAGGAAGAGATCCGGATCGAAACTCCCATCCTGAATGGAGGTCCTCAGCCGTTCAAGTTCATCGCTGATTTTCGGAAATCCTTCGGCCATGGCGGGAAAAAGCCGCCCGACCGCCGTTTGCCACATGGCGCCAAGGCGGATGAGCCGATCCCTTCCGGTCGCGGGAACCCCTTTGCTGAAACGCGCCGGGTCCAGCGATCCGGCTTCATCGCATTCCCAATCCGGCAACTCCGCTTTCCACCGCGCCTGTTCAATGAGAACTCCACCGAACGCCTTCAGTACATCCTTGAGATGAGCATTTTCCTCTTCGGTTTTCAGCAGGGCAGCCTTCACCGTTTCCACAGCGTTTCCCGCCGGGGATTCCTTTTCCATGAGAGACTCTCCAGTCTGGGTAGTCGCACCCGGTTTCGATTCAGGTTATAGTCGCCCGAAGAACGCTTCGCCCTCCGCGCTGCGGAATCCTCCGCGGATTCCCCGGATGCTGCGATACGGGAAGGGGGCGGGCATCCCCTTGTTGGATCGGGAACACCCGCCAATCTGTCAGGCTACCGCGAACTCATGATACTTCTTGGGGTCATCTGTCACGATATAGATCACCCTCACCTCATCCGGATTGAGCGCCTTGGCTTTCGGATAAGTCTTTTTCAACTCCTCGACGCGTTTTTTCACCATATCCACAATAGCATCCCGGTCTCCAAACACAAGAGCGTTCGTCGGGCACGTCTGGACACAGGCCGGGAGCATGTTATTGGTGATCCTGTCCAGGCACATGGTGCACTTGGCGAGCGACTTGGTCTTGGCGTCCTGACGCGGGATGTTGTACGGGCACGCGGTGCGGACCTCCTCGAAAGGGGCCTCTTTTGATTTTGGTTTGAAGAGCACCGCACCCGTCTTTTCATCCTTCACCGCTCCGTCGTCCACGTAGCCCTTGATGGCGTCCACGCACGGCGGTTCCAGACAATGACGGCACTGCTCCGAGAAGAAGTACCAGTAGGGCTTGCCGTCTTCCTTGACTCCTTCCGAAAAACGAACGATTTTCCAGGTTTCGGCGGAAACGTCCGGGGGGTTCTGATACGTCCCGGTCTGTTTCGTTTTGGTGCCGGGCAGCACGTTCCACTGCTTACAGGCAATCTGGCAACCGCGGCAGGCCGTGCACCTGGAGGTGTCAACCATTATGGATTTTCCACTAGCCATGTCTCGCTCCTCCTACACCTTGGTCACGTTTACCATGAAGGCCTTGTATTCCGGCGTCTGGGTATTGGCGTCACCGACCGTCGGGGTCAGCAGGTTGCCGGTATCGCCGCAATCCTTGGGGAAGAGCCAGCCATAGTTGTAGGTGACTCCCACCTGGTGGATAGTCTGTCCTCCGATTTTGAAGGGCCGGAACCGAGTGGTGACCATGGCCACACAATCGATCTTGCCGCGCGGAGATTCCACCTTGACTTTGTCCCCGTTCTTGATGCCACGGAGCTCAGCCAACTCCTTGCTCATTTCGATGTAGGATTGAGGCATTGCTTCCGTAAGCCACGACTGCCACCTGGTCTCGCTGCCCGTACACCAGTGCTCGGTGCAGGAGTAGCTGGTGCAGACAAAAGGAAACTTCGGATCGTTCCGAGCGATCTTATCGCAATCCTTGGTGTAAATCCGGATGGCCGGATTGATCAACTGCCCGGACATCAAGTTCTTGGAAAGCGGTCCTTCGAGGGGTTCATAGTGTTCGGGGAAGGGACCTTCCACCATGCCCGGACCGAACAGGGAAGCCACACCGTCCGGCTTCATGATGAACGGCAGCCTGCCTTTTTCCTTGTCGGCAAGGGGCGGCCACGGTCCATCGGGAACGTCTCCCACCCATTTTCCATCGACCCACTTGAGGACCGCCCGATCGGGATTGTACGGGTTGCCATTCTCATCCACCGATGCGCGGTTGTAGATGATGCGCCGGTTGACAGGCCACGCCCAACCCCACTCGGGAAAGATGCCGAGGCCCGTGGGGTCGGTCTTCTCCCTGCGAGCCATGAGGTTCTTTCCATCTGCCGTGAAGCTGCCGGAGTAGATCCAGATCCCGCAGGAGGTCTTTCCATCGGGTTGAAGGAAGCCGAAACCGGGAACGCATTCCCCCTTCTTGAAGGTCTTGTCCCCAACGGTAACGTCTTCGAGGAATCGGCCGTTAACCGATTTGGCAGCCGTCAGGGGATCGTATGCACCCTTGGCGTCCGTGCAATTCCATTGCAGGTTGACGATGGGATCGGGGAAGGCTCCTTTCTCTTTCTTATAGAGGTCTTTCAGTTTTCCCATCAACCGGACCAGAATTTCGCCCATGGACAGGGCGTCTCCGGGCGGCTTCTCCCCCAGGTATTTCCACTGGACCCAGCGCCCGCTGTTGCTCATGCTGCCTTCTTTTTCCATGGACGCGGCGGCTGGAAGCAGAAAGACCTCCGTCTTTGTCTTCTTGGGATCCACACCCGGCTGCATCCAGAAGGAAGGAGTCTCGTTATCGAAAATGTTGATATGCACCATCCAGTCCAGCTTCGCGAAGGCGTCCCGGATCTTCTGAGCATTGGGGAGGCTGATGGATGGGTTCTGGCCGACGCACATGAACCCTTTGATCTTGCCTTCATACATCTTGTCGAACGCGCTCATTATGGTGGCGTCCTGCCCGTCATCGAGCTTGGGCACCCAGGAATAGGCAAAGTCGTTCTCTTTTGTGGCCTTATCTCCGTACCATGACTTCAGGAGGCTAACCATGTACTTTGGAGTGTTCTTATACCAGTTCTCCGACTGAGGCTCCTTGGTCGTGGGTGTATTCTTCTTGAGGTAATCGTCCAGTGTGGGCAGGGAAGCTACGGGAATTTTCAGATATCCCGGGAGGATGTGCGATAGAATCGCCATGTCCGTCGATCCCTGGACGTTCGGCTCTCCGCGGAGCGCGTTGATGCCCCCTCCCGCAATGCCCATGTTCCCGAGGAGGAGTTGGATGATGGCCATGGTCCGGATGTTCTGCGATCCCACGGTGTGCTGGGTCCAGCCCAGAGCGTAGCATTCCGTGCCCGCCCTGTCTTTCGTCCCCGTGGACGAGTACATCTCATACACCGTCTTGAGATCCTCGATGGGTGTCCCCGTGATGGACGACACCTTCTCGAGGTCGTAGCGGGAGTAGTGGGCCTTCAGCATCTGAAAGACACACCGCGGATTCTGGAGTGTCAGATCTCTTTCCGGTCTTCCCGAGGCATCGAGCTTGATCTTCCAACCGGACCTGTCATATTTTCGGGTGGCTGCATCGTATCCCGAGAAGAGTCCGTCGTTGAAGCTGTAGCTCTCATCCACGATGAATGGAGCGTTCGTGTAGTTCTTGACATACTCGTCGAACCACTTGTTGTTGTCGATGATGTACTTGATCATGCCACCCAGGAAGGCGATGTCCGTGCCGGAACGCAGCGGGGCATAGAAATCCGCCTGGGCCGAGGTCCTGGTGAACCGTGGGTCCACGTGGATGATTTTCGCCCCTTTGTCTTTGGCGCGCATGATCCATTTGAAGGCGATGGGATGGTTTTCGGCGGTATTGCCGCCCATGATGAGAATGACGTCGCTGTTCTTCATATCGATGTAATGATTGGTCATTGAACCACGGCCGAACGACTCTCCCAGAGCCGCTACGCTTGGACCGTGTCAGACCCTTGCCTGATGGTCAATATGTACGAGACCGAGAGCCCTCGTCGCCGCCGTAACCATCCAACACTCTTCGTTGTCCAGCTTGGAACTGCCCATATGGACGATGGATTCCAGGCGGTTGACGACCTGCCCCTTTTCGTTCTTGACGATGAATTCCTTGTCCCGCACCGCCTTGATGTTCTTGGCGATCTTCGTCAAGGCCCAATCCCACGTCTTGGCTTCCCACTTAGTGCCGCCCGGCTTGCGGTAGAGGACCTTGGTCAAACGGTGCTCGTTTCTTGCCGACATCTGAAGTTTTGCCGCACCCTTCGCGCAGAGCGCTCCCTCACTGATGGGATGATCCGGATCTCCTTCGATGTTGAAGATTTGCCCGGTCTTGCTGTCGGCGCTGCAGATGAGCCCGCAGTTCACCGAGCAGTAATAGCAGAGAGAATACGCCTGCTTCGCGCTCTTCAACCTCTCAATTTTACTGAGTTCCTCCGCGTAGGCCTCGACAGGACGCATGTCGAGCCCAAGCGTCGACAGTGCGAGACCCGCTCCCATGGCCCCCGAAATCAGAAGGAACTCACGCCGTGTTACTCCCATGTCCTTCTCCTTTGCTAATGTTGACCCCCTAGACGACAGCATCACCTTCCCAACACTCCAACTCCCGGACGGGCACAATATCAGGACCCCGCGCGCAAATGCCGACAGGGCCGCTATTGGGCGCCCCAAAGTCAGCGGGCGTTTTCATGCCCGCACGCTTCCGGCCACACCCTTCCGGACTGCGGGCCGGGCATGTTCTCCGGCACCCGAATCCATTATGGGAATATGGACACATTATTCTATGGGAGCCTAGACATATTATCAAGTAATTTCAATATGTTAAATTAAACACATACAATGCGCCGAGGTGCGGGTGGAAAGGTTACAGCCCATTCGATGGAACGTCAGAGCGTAGACACACAGCAGGATGCTGCCGCTCATGGTCGTCCCCCTCGAAACCGAATAGCAGTCGAAACCATCCTCTTGGTTCGCCACTGCAAATTGCTCGGGTTTCCGAAGAGACTTTCTGGTAGTATTTTCTGGATCTCTATTTCTGCAGGTGTTGCAGTATTCAGAGTCTTGCTAGAAGCCCCATAGAAAGCAAAGAGGAAAATGCCAGACAATCCGGAAACGTCATCGGATCAGTCGCGAATCTTGCTCAAAAGAAGAATCCTGTCCTCGAAAGGCTTTTTCATCGGCCTCATTGCGGGTTTGGTGGCCGTCGGATTTCGTCTCAGCCTGGAATTTGCCGAGAAATTGCGGAATAGTTTCATCGCTTTTTCAATGTCTCATGGTTTGCTTTGCATGTTTATTCCAGCGATACTTTTTGGCCTGTCTATCGTGGCGGTTGTGGTTGTCACCTCGAAATTCGCGCCAGAGGCGGGCGGCAGCGGAATTCCCCATCTCAAAGGGTATCTGGCAGGATTCAACGCAATTCGCGGCTGGCGCATCCTGTTAGTGAAATTCGTTGGGGGCGTTGTCGGAATCGGCAGCGGCCTTGCCCTTGGAAGAGAGGGGCCAACCGTTCAAATGGGAGCGGCCATCGCAAAAATCTGCGGGGACTATATGGCTCCAAACAGGGTCGAACGAAAAATATTGATTTCAGCGGGAGCCGGGGCAGGGTTGGCCGCCGCTTTCAATGCACCCCTGGCCGGGGTGTTTTTTGTTCTTGAAGAATTACACAGCAGCTTCAATCAGGCTGTACTGGTAACGGCCTTTGTGGCCTGCGTGACTGCCGACATCGTGTGCCGTCTGGTTATTGGTCACCTTCCCGTTTTTCATATTAAAATAATAAGTTACCCTGACCTCGGCATGTTCCCTTTCTTTTTATTACTGGGTCTGTTCCTGGGCTTTCTTGGACTTTTATTCAATAAATCCCTCCTCGGATCATCCGATTACGTTCAGAAACTCACATTTTCAAAGAAAATCCTGTTGTCCTTCGGCCTTGGAATCGGTCTCGGGGTGATAGGGCTGATGCTGCCGGAATCTCTCGGTATGGGAACGGATCTCACTGCTGATGTTCTTGCCAACAAGGTTGTTCATTGTCAACTCTTTTTTTATTTCTTACTGAGATTTTTCCTTACCATGGTCAGTTACAGTACTGGAGCACCTGGCGGGATTTTTGCGCCAATGTTGTTGCTCGGCGTATTGGCGGGTTCGTTTTTTGGGTATATCGTGTCTATCATCTACCCATATGCTGCTTTCGATTTCTCTGTTTGGGGCGTGCTGGGAATGGCTGGCTACTTTTCAGCCGTCGTCCGAGCGCCCATAACCGGAACCATTCTGATACTGGAAATGACGAGCGCCTACGATCTTTTGTTGCCGCTGATGATCGTCTCAATAGTCTCCTATAGCATTCCTGAATATTTTAAAGACATACCGATTTACGAAGCTCTGTTGCAGCGGGATTTACACCGTAAGGCAATGAAACAATCGAGGCTCTACAGACCCCTCCCTTCCCAAACCTCTTCCGCGCCTGATTCACTACGTCCTAGCCGGGATAGGACCTGTAAACAAGGTGGATCCCGATAAGGGTAAGCAGAAAGACAAAAATCTCTTTGAGCTGTCTTTCATCGATTTTGGCGATCAGCAGCGGACCGATCTGCCCCCCAATAAGGACTCCTGGTATGGCCCAAAGCATTGCAGGGAAGCTGGGCTTGCTTGACATCAGGAAGTGCGCCGCCGCTCCAAGCATTGACATGCCACAGGTAATCATGACGCATGTCGCCACCGAATTGCTCATCTTGAGATGCATTTTCTTTTGCATCACGGGCACCAGCCACTCGCCGATATTGATGGTGAGCATCCCGCACATGACCGCCATGGCGCCGGCGATCCAGGAATACTTGCAGGCCTTCCGAAGCTCAACGCGCTCATTGCCTTCGTCACCATACTTGTGGTTGGAGGAGACGAACAAAAGCGCGGTTCCCAGAGAAATCAAACCAATGAAGAGCCCGATGTGTGAGAGACTCAGCCGGTGGCCAATGTATGCGCCCAAAGCCAGACCGGGGAGTCCGATCGCGAGAAGAAGCAGCGCAAGCCGGACATCGACCTTCTCATTGCGTGCAAAAGCATAGCTGCCGGACGCAGTGCCCGCGATCTGGATAAGTAATGACGTCAACAGGGCAGTGGCCGGATCAATCTGTAGAGCCATCAGTAGAAAAGGCATCCATAGAATTCCACCGCCGAACCCAACGATTGTGACCATCGTAGCGATGCATATTCCTGCGGGAAAAGCCAACCAAAAGGGAACCATTCCGTTATCTCCCCACCCCGTAGAATTTACAGTGTGAAATGATATCATTCATCAATTTAGTCCTGGAATGGAGAAGATTTATTTTATGCTGAAGGTCTTCTCTCATTTTCTGATCCATTTTCTGCGATCTCAACCCATCCGATATCTCACCTATGATTTGGTCCACCGACATACACATATCTTTAGATAGCAATAGTATCTCTTGCAAGTTAGTCGTTAGCTCATTAACAGTGTTACCCATTTCGGCCAATTCGTTCCTTGCGCGGATACTAACGGTCTGGCTTAGATCTCCTAGAGCTATCAATTTAGAAATGTCTATCATATGTTGCAGTGGTTCAGTGATAGTTTTCATGAACATAGTAAGGAGAATCAATACTACAATAAGGAATAGGACAACCATCAGGACGGATTTGTTTCTAAGAGATTGAATCGGCTGGAAATCTGCATCCTGATGTATGTCACCGTTGGACAGTTTATCAAAGTGTTCAATCAATTCAGTGCGCAGATCATTGCTGTGAATATCGAAGATGAATTCTGCCTCAATCAAAAGGGAGGCAAAGCCGATCAACAAAAAGTAGATGATCATTGTTCGCTGCAAACTGCCTCTGTAAACAATTTTCATACGTTACCTCAGGTTTCAACGCAATATCCGATTCGTCCCAAACCGCGGACTGCGCCCGCCTCAATGCGTGTGATCCTTATGTTTCATAATGTACCCCCAACTCAGTTGAGGATTCAAAAGCGGTCACTGGCAGTATGCGGACGTTCTTAAGCTTTTTTCCTGTACGCTTCAATTTGGCAGAATTCAAGGAAAAACAGGTGCGGGCGAGCGTCGGGAATGCAAGTCCCTCGGGCCATCCGTCGTTTCGGACGGCGCGAAGGGACTTGCAGGGTGTTCAGATGAACGACGCCTGACGTCTGGATTCCACCGCAGCCGGGTTTCATGCTCCGTTTTCCCCTACCCGGCCGCGCTGGAGGTTGTCTGAGGGACGCTATTTCCACGGCGCCGCAATAGCCCTGTCAGGCTACCGCGAATTCGTGATATTTCTTGGGGTCATCGGTCACGATATAGATCACCCTCACCTCATCCGGGTTCAGCGCTTTGGCCTTCGGATAGGTTTTCTTCAGCTCTTCAACCCGCTTCTTGACCATCTCGACAATGAGATCGCGATCCCCGAACATCAACGCGTTGGTGGGACAGCTCAGCACGCAGGATGGCAACCTGTTGTTCGAGATTCTATCGATACACATGGTGCACTTGGCGAACACCTTCGTCTTCGGGTCCTGGCGCGGGATGTTGTAAGGACACGCCGTGCGGACTTCATCGAGAGGCGCGGCCTTCGATGAGGGCTTAAAGAGGACGGCCCCCGTCTTTTCATCCTTCACCGCCCCGTCCGTGGCGTAGCCTTTGATGGCGTCCACGCAGGGAGGTTCGAGGCAGTGGCGGCACTGCTCCGAGAAGAAATACCAGTAAGGCTTCCCGTTTTCCTTGAGTCCCTCTGAAAAACGAACGATTTTCCAGGTTTCGGCCGAAACGTCCGGCGGGTTCTGATAGGTCCCGATCTGTTTCGTCTTGGTACCAGGCAACTCGTTCCACTGCTTGCAGGCAATCTGGCATCCGCGGCAGGCCGTGCACCTGGAGGTATCAACCATTATGGATTTTCCACTAGCCATGTCTCGCTCCTCCTACACCTTGGTCACGTTGACCATGAAGGCTCTGTATTCCGGGGTCCCGGTGTTGGGGTCACCGGCCGTCGGGGTCAACAGGTTGGCGCTGTCGCCGCAATCCTTGGGGAAGAGCCAGCCGTAGTTGTAGGTGATCCCGACCTGGTGAAGGATCTCTCCGCCTACTTTCAAAGGACGCAGCCGCGAGGTGACCATGGCCACGCATTCGACCTTCCCGCGCACCGATTCAACCTTGACCTTTTCGCCGTTCTTGATACCGCGGAGTTCGGCAAATTCCCTGCTGATCTCGACGTAGGCCTGCGGCATGGCCTCCGTGAGCCACGACTGCCATCTCGTGTCCGCTCCCGTACACCAGTGTTCCGTACAGGAGTAGGTGGTGCAGACACAGGGATAGTTCGGATCGGCCCCGGCAATCTTGTCAGTATCGGCCGTGAATATCCTGACGACGGGACTGCTCAACTGTGCAGATATAAGACTCTTAGAAAGCGGACTTTCGAGGGGTTCGTAGTGCTCGGGAAACGGCCCGTCCACCAGTCCCGGTCCGAACAGGGAAGCCACGCCGTCGGGCTTCATGATGAACGGCAGTTTGCCCTTTTCCTTGTCGGCAAGGGGCGGCCACGGACCGTCGGGAATATCCCCCACCCATTTTCCGTCCACCCATTTCAAGACCGCCCGTTTGGGATCCCAGGGCTGTCCATTCTCATCCACCGACGCCCGGTTGTACAGGATGCGCCGGTTCATCGGCCAGGCCCACGCCCATTCGGGATAGAGGCCGAGCCCCGTCGGGTCGTCTTTCTTCCTTCGAGCAATCAGGTTGGTCCCGTCCTGGGTGAAACTCCCGCAATGAATCCAGATGCCGCAGGAGGTCTTTCCGTCGGCCTGCAGATAACTGAAGCCGGGAACGCATTCCCCCTTCTTGAAAGACTTGTCCCCAACGGTCACATCTTCCAGGAAATATCCGTTCATCGCTTTGGCTACCGCGGTGGAATCGTACATCCCTTTGGCATCCGCATAATTCCATTGCAGATCGAGAATGGGATCGGCGAAGGTCCCCTTCTCTTTCTTGTACAGGTCTTTCAGTTTCAGCACCAGCCGATAGAGGATGTCGCCCATCGCAAGAGCGTCTCCCGGCGGCTTCTCCGCCACGTACTTCCACTGGAGCCAGCGTCCGGTATTGCTCATGCTGCCCGCTTTTTCCATTTGAGCCGCAGCCGGGAGGAGGAAGACCTCCGTCTTGACCTTTTTCGGATCCATTCCCGGCCCCTTCCAGAAAGAAGCCGTCTCGTTGTCGAAAATGTTGATGTGCACCATCCAGTCGAGGTTGGCCAGGGCCTTCCGGGTCTTGCCGGCATTGGGGTTGCTGCACGCCGGGTTCTGGCCGACGCACGTGAAGCCCTTGATCTGCCCCGCATACATCTTGTCGACCATGTCCAGAAGCGTCGTATCCTGGCCGTCATCGATCTTGGGCAGGTAGGAATAGGCGAAACCATTGTCCTTTGTAGCCTTGTCGCCAAACCATGTCTTGAGGATGCTCACCATGTACTTCGGGGTGTTCTGATACCAGTTGGCGGACTGGGGTTCCTTTGTCTTGGGAGTGTTCTTCGCCAGGTACTCGTCCAGAGTGCTCAGAGAAGCCACCGGCGTCTTGAGATAGCCTGGAAGAATGTGCGTGAGGATGGCCTGATCCGTCGACCCCTGGACGTTGGGCTGTCCGCGCAACGCAGCGACGCCGCCCCCCGCGATGCCGATATTCCCCAGCAGCAGTTGGACGATGGTGAAGGACCTGATGTTCTGCACGCCCACCGTGTGCTGAGTCCAGCCGAGAGCATAGAGGATCACCCCCGCCTTGTCCTTCACTCCCGTCGACGAGTACACTTCGTAGATGGTCTTGAGATCTTCCACGGGAGTGCCCGTAATGGACGACACCTTTTCAAGATCGTAGCGCGCGTAATGGGCCTTCATCATCTGCAGGACGCACCTGGGATTCTGAAAAGTCGGGTCCTTTTCCGGGACTCCATTGGCATCGAGCTTGAACACCCAGGTCGACTTGTCGTACTTCCTGGTAACGGGATCGTAACCCGCGAAGAGACCGTCCTTGAAGCTGAACTTCTCGTCCAGGATGCACGAGGCGTTGGTGTAGTTCCTGACATATTCCTCGAAATATTTGTTGTTGTCGAGAATGTACTTGATCATGCCGCCCACAAAAGCGATGTCGGTCCCGGCACGCAGGAACGCATGATGGTCCGCCATGGCCGAGGTCCTGGTGAAGCGAGGATCGACATGGATGATCTTGGCGCCCTTGTCCTTGGCGCGCATGGCCCACTTGAAGGTGATGGGGTGAGCTTCCGCCGCATTGCCGCCCATGACGATGACACAATCGCTGTTCCCGATATCGATGGGGTGATTGGTCATCGACCCGCGTCCCAGCGACTCCGCCAGAGAGGCCACGCTCGGTCCGTGGCAGACCCGCGCCTGGTGATCCAGATAGACCAGGCCGAGCGCCCTCATGGCAGTGGTGATCATCCAGCATTCTTCGTTGTCCAGCTTGGAGCTGCCCATGTGAGAGAGCGCCTCGACGCGGTTGACCACCTGCCCCTTGGCGTTCCTGGTAATGAATTCCTTGTCCCTCACCGCCTTGATGTTCCTGGCAATCCTGGTCAAGGCCCAGTCCCACGTCTTGACCTCCCATTTATCGCCGCCGGGCTTGCGATAGAGAACCCTGGTCAAACGGTGTTCGTTTCTGGCCGACATCTGGAACGATGCGGCGCCTTTCGCACAAAGCGATCCCTCGTTGATGGGGTTGTCCGGGTCTCCCTCGATGTTGAAGACCTTGCCCGTTTTCGTGTCGGTGCTGCAGACCAATCCGCAGGTGACCGCGCAGTGGTAGCAGAGGGAGTAAGTCTCCTTCGCGCTCTTCACCTTGTCGATTTTACCGAGCCCCTCCGCATAGGCCACCACCGGAAGCATGTCGACCCCGAGCGTCGACAGCGCCAAACCCGCTCCCATGGCGCCGGAAATCAGAAGGAACTCGCGCCGTGTAACTCCCATGTTCTTCTCCTTCTCTCCTGTTGACCTCTCAAAAATAGCCTCTACCCTCACTCATCCGCACCAATAAATAGGTAAAATCTATTACATTTGCATATTCAGCGGATTTGTGAATGTTGGAACATTAGAATAATTACACTGTAATAACAATATATTAAAATAAACACATACTGGTATTGCACCTATAATCAATTGGTTTTGACGATTTCATTTTTTGCAGAAAAGCCCTTCGAGACGCAGCGTGGCCCACGGAGAGGGGAGGCTGGCACCTGCTACGGCGCCTTGGGGAAAGGTTTCCATTGTGCAGCACCCTCCAACGGGCTGCATCTTGTTCAGCCAGCCGATCGTACGGATAACAATATGGCTAAGTACCGCGCCGCAGAATAAAGTGACCATAATCCGGAGATGTCATTCGGTGCTCCAGTTCCCGTAGCAACTGTCTTGAGAGTCAAGGGTCAACCATGAAAATTTTCACCCCAGAGGGTGGGCAAGAGCGGAAGCGTTGCCCACCGGAAAAGATCGGCTTGTCGTTTCGGTGGGCAGGGCAAAACCCCTGCCCACCCTGCTTTCGCAAGCATGACGGGCAGCGCTTGGACACCCAATTACGTGGCGTGGTACTAAGGAAGGAGAGGCGGCACGACGGGATGCCGTGCTCGTGACGGGGCAAAACCAAAGTCACAAGATGGCGCAGAGCCCACGCACTCAAAAACGGCTGGCGCGAGGAACGGTACGAGGTTGATTCTGTTATGGCTGAAAAGAGAGACGGGGACAACTACCCGTTGCTGCTTCCAGCTACCGGTAGCCATCGCAGGATGGAGTTCCAGAGGTGCGTTCGGGGTTCACAAGCCCGGCTGCCGGCGATTTGCCCCCGTGCCGCCCGGACGCCGATACGCGCCGGGCATCGGGACTTTGGAACCGGATCAGGAATTGAGGATTCGCCCGGGGTGGGTGTAGATGCTCATGCTTTTGTTACGGAGGAAGCCGATCAAGGTGATGTTCAGACGGTCGGCCATGCTCACCGCCATACTGGTAGGGGCGGACAAGCCCGCCAGGATTTCGAGACCGAGCACCCCCGCTTTCTGGACCATTTCAAAGCTCAGCCGCGACGAAACGATGGCCAGAAAGGCTTCCTCTGTTCGCTTTTCCCGGAGCAACACGCCAATCGCCTTGTCAAAGGCATTGTGTCGGCCAATGTCTTCGGAAAAAGCGAGAAGCTTTTGTTCGCAGTCGAAGATTGAAGCCGAATGCGTGGCGCCGGTCAGCGGGAACACGGTCTGTCTGGTTTCGAAGAGATCTTTGAGCGTCAGAATGTCTCCGGGGGGTATGCGGTGGAACGATTCCACCGGTTCTATGTCCCCGTAAATCTCATCCGCACAGCTCTTCCCGCAGACGCCGCAACTGCTCTTGCTGACGTACTCGTTCCGTTCCTTGCGCTGGCCTGGCTGGGCGGGCGGCTTCCGCTTGAGGTAGACGAGCACCCTGCGCTCTCCCGGAACCACATCGCAGTGCTTGATGGACATGACGTCGTCGGAGGATTCGATGATTCCCTCGGTAAAGCAGAATCCCGCCGCCAGGTTGATGTCGTCCCCCGGCAGGCGCATGGTGATGGCGTATGGCGAATCGTCGATGTAGATTTCCAGGAGTTCTTCCACCGCCAGGTTGTTTTCGGCGGTGGAAATGCCGTTATCCTTGAATCTCGAAGTCCTGTGTTTGAGGATCTGCATGGGGATTTCCCGTCACACCCCGACTTCGAGCAAAGGCTGGAACGGATCGAACGCCAGGGACATCACGATAGCGCACTGGAGGATTTTTCCCGCAGCCTTTTCCTTGAAGCCCTTCACGACCCACGGGAAGATTCTTCTGGCCCTCTTGAGGGCTTCTTTCTCGACTTCCTCAAACCAGTGAACGTATTGTTCCATGAGCAGACGGCCGGCCGCGGTCAGCCGGTGTCCTTCCCTCTTGCTGCCGTTTTGGGCGATCAGTTGGACCCCGAGGACCTTTTCCGTTTTCCTTATCTTGCCCCAGGCAGCGCGATAGGACATCCCGAGTTCCTCCGCGGCCTTCCGAATGGAACCGCATTCCTCGATCTTCTGGAGCAGAAACGCTCTTCCCGCACCGCATACAACTCCATCGCCCGTTTCCAGCCACAGATGGAGGCGAATAGAAGGCTCGTGGCGTTTCATCTCTTCCACGTCCGCACAGCAGCTCTCGGACTGCTCCGGACACTCTTCGATCACACTTTCATTTCCGCTAGTAATCATTGGCGCCAGCTTTCCGTCCGTTGTCCCGTCAACCGCCAAACGGACACTTTGGAAACGTACAAGATTTGCATTCCAGGCAAAAAGACCCGTGCCCCAGTTTGGCAAGATCGCGTCGCGTGATTTCCAGACCCGCGAGCAACCTGGGAAACAGGAGATCGAAACTCGTTGTCTTGAAATAGAGCGCACACGCGGGCACACCCAACACCTGAACCGTACCGATCCGGGCCAGCAGAGCCATGGCCCCGGGCAGAACCGGCGTGCCGTAGAGGATATCCGTAGCGCCGGCATCCGTCAGACCTCGACGAGTCACATCATCGGGGTCCACCGACAGGCCGGCGGTTGTGATCAAAAGGTCCACACCACATTGAGTGAGCTCCAGCACGCCGTCTCGGATCGCATCCCGGTCGTCGGGAACGATGATGGACTTCACCACGCGGCAGTCGAAGGCTTTCACCTTGGCGCCGATAATGGGTATGAACCGATCCTCGACAAGCCCCTGGAAGACTTCGCTCCCGGTGACAAGAATGCCCACCCGGGCCTTGCGCATGGGAAGAACGCGGAAGAGCGGCCCCTGCTGAAGAACCGCCATCGCTCTCAAGAAGGAAGATCTGGGCAGATATAGCGGAATGGCCCTGGTCCCGGCCAGACAGCGATCCTTGTGAATCGGGATGCAACCCCTTCGAGAAGCGCACATGACTCCCGGTATCATATTGAACTGTTCCAGGCGGTCCTCTTCCACCACGAACAGGCCGCTCCGCTCCGCAACGAGATTCACCTTGCCCTCCCGCGGAGGCTCGGGAAAGCACACCCCATCCCCCGACATGGCTTCGGCAAAGGCGTTCGCGGCTTCATTCTCGTGGACCCACTCATTCGCGGGAACGTCTTCTTCCAGGTAGACCCTGTGCCGCCCCATCTGCTGGAGCCGGCAAAGATCGCCCACCGTCAGTTGCTGCCCGCGAACGAACGCAGCGTCTTTGCTCACCCCCGGCACGATCATCGTCATGTCATGCAGCACGGTCTTTCCGACGGCATCCTGCACCGGCACCGCACGAGCCGGATGATCGTCGAAGATTCCCGCGGGAAACTGGGTCTCCGGGGTCACGTAGGGCGCTTCCCCCTGGCATCCCCGGCAGATGGCGCCGTCCTTCACGGGATAGGGCTCGCCGCACAAGGCGCAGGCGCCGATCCTTCCCTTGCTCCGCTTGCCAAGCAACTGCGGCTGCACGCTCACGGATTGCACCCCGTAAAGCTCTCTCCCCGCTTTCGCGATCTCATCCAGGAGCAGTTCCGTGTTCTGTTCGCGTTTGGGTTTCAGCTTGAAGAGCCAGGCCTCCACCTCGGGAAAGTCCCGCACCTTTTGGGTATCCACGAAGACCCGGACCCCGTGTCCGTTGTACTTGTCATACAAGCTCAGCGCGTAGCGTCCCAGGTTGAGTATCCTCAGCCAGCCGTTACCGATCGTACACGGCGTGAGCAACTGAACGGCATCGGGCAGACAGCTTCCGGTTTCGCTGATGGCATCGAACAGCACCCCCTCCGCCATGCGGCTCATCGCCAGATCCACCATGAAACCACCGGCCACCAACCCGGGCGCGGCGTAACCGTGAAAGGTTTTCACCACCTCCAGGTACTCGTCATAGGAATATCGGCCTATCTTCATATCATTCAATTCGCATTTCCTCTTTAGATGTGTCCGCATCCCGGAACGCGAGCCGCTTGCCGCGAGCGCTATGCCAGTGTAAACATAATATCACCAACTATATCCGCGGGGAACAGGATGTCAAGGGAATAAATTCACAACAGCCGCAACCCCCGGAGATGCGGCGCTTCGGCTTCTGGAGCGGCTCGACACCCTTTTCCCATGTGTCGGATATGGGCAAGCAGACCACCATTTCCCCCAATTTCAGCCGCCGCAGCGACGCATGAGGGGTTCCAGCCGAAGCTTTGAAATGACTCTTTCCCCGTTGAGTTCCAGGGGGCACGGCCATGCTCCGAACAGGAAAAAAAAGCGGGCTCTGCGAAAATCTCAACACAATTCTATTATGTCACTCTTGACACAATGAAACGAATGTGGCATAAGGATAATCGTCAGCTCAATGTCTTGTCATAAAATGAAAATCGGGTCTGAGGGGACCCGGTTTTCATTTCCCCCACAATCTTTGCGGGCAAATGTTCCCGAAGCTTCCGATTTTTCACCTGAACCGTGCATCGGCCCTGGTTGTCTCCATCCGTTCGGCTTTGCCCGAAAACCACCCGGAACGTTCAGCGTCTCGGGCATCGATCTCCGGAACATAGGGTTTGATATCCAGGAGGGGCGTTCCATCGAGAACGTCCACGTCCTCCACGTGCAGCCGTGCCCCCTCCACCGCCACAAGACGCACTATGGATAGGCCGATGGAATTCGGACGCCTGGGAGCCCGAGTCGCAAAGACGCCATGGAGATTGTCGTCGAGAAAGGGTTTCACTTCGAGCGAAAAGCCCCTGGAAAGGTGGAAATGATAGATGAGAATGATATGAGAAAACCCCTCCAGATCCTTGAGACCGGGAGAGAACTCGGGATTCAGCTCCACGACCCCCCGAATTCCACGGGCCCCCGCCGCCTGGATGGGCATTCCTTCGGTCTCATTGAACGGGGATCGGATGAGACCAATCGGCGAATACATTATGGATTCCATAAATTACAATCCTCCAATCTGATGATCGCAGTTCAGCCATTCCACGCAACGAAAAATCCACTTGGTTTCGGCCAGGGTTCGAACAACATTTTGTAACCCGCGCTTGATTGGCCGGTCAAGGCTCTCCTCCGCCACCTTCAGCATCATTTCGTCCCGCGGAAAAAGGTCTCCCTTCCGCGCAAGTTTTTAGCGTCCCGGTTGTTTTACATATTGAAACAGGTAGGAGGAGCTGTATGGGCGCATGTTTTCCCGTCCGCGCTCATTCCGGATAAGGCTTTGGAAAAGAAGCGAAAGGGTGATTTAATAGGAGAGGTTGATGGGGTTCGGCGGCAGGTGACGGCGCCTCTCGGTAAAGCGGGAGTTTCCTCGGGGCGCAAGCGCAGGAAACGGGTTGAACGGCTGAAGAGCCGCATTGCATCGAGCGTTTTCCATGGTCGATCCGGAATACGATCTGATTGACGCCATAGCCCGCGGCGACGGCGACGCGTTCGAACGCCTCGTGAAGCGGTACCAAAACCCCTTGTTCAGCTTCATCTACAGGTACCTGGGCGACCGGCAGTCTTCCGAGGACCTCACGCAAGAGGCATTCCTCCGGGTATATCGGGCGGCGGCCCGATTCGAACCCAGGGCCAGGGTTTCATCGTGGATTTTCAGGATCGCTTATAACCTTGTGGTAAACGAGATAAAGCGTCGCCGCCGATTTCTGACTTTCCGGGAAGACGCCACGCAGGCCGCAGCGGGAATCACGGGGAGCAGTCATTTCGGGGCGGCGGGGATCGACGAGATGAAAGAGGAGATCGCGGCGGCGATGGCCGAGCTTCCTGAAAACCAGAGAGCCGCCCTCCTGCTGAGGGTGGACGAGGGCATGTCCTATCGCGAAATCGGCGACGTGATGGGGCTTTCGGCAACAGGCGTGGAATCCCTTATTTTCAGGGCGCGCCGACGCCTCAAAGACACACTGAAAAGAGACTGAAGGGAACGGGACGATGAAATGCAGCGAAGTACTGGAGCGGATATCGGCGTATCTCGATGATGAAACGGAACCGGCTGTTTCCGGCGAGATTTCCCGGCATCTCGACGGATGCTCCACCTGTCGAACGGAATTCGAACGGTTCTCGGAGGTAGACGAAGCCGTCAGAGGTCTTCCCCGCTATGAGGTTCCGGCCGGATTTGCCGCCCGGGTTGTTTCGACCGCGCGGGAGTCCGCGCTCACGGGACCGAAGCCGGGCCTGACGGAATGGGCGTTCGGCCCCCTCTTTGCGACTATCGAGGAATTCATCCGTCTCTTCAGACCGGAAGCACCTCACCATACGAATGCGCTCCAGGAATTCGGGGACGTGCCTTCATCCTTTATGGGGCACGCCTACTTCAGGATATTGAACTGACTCCCGCGAGGTCAAAGAGATGCAAATCTCCTCATTTTTTGCCGGCTTTGCCGCTGCGGTCGCATGCATGGTCTGCATCATGGCGGCCGCTTACGCCCACCTGCACCGATCCCGGAGAGGAAAGGCGAACATCGAGGGTTACCTCGACCTGATCCCGGACCTTTCGCCGCAGCAGCGCGCCCGCGTCCAGGAGATCCGAAGAGTGTTCCTTCCCAGGGTCGAGGAAATCAGGCGAAGCATGCGCTCCATGCGCGCGGAACTGGCGGAACTTCTGTTCGAGGAACCCGTCGACAGGGAGCGGGTTTGCGAAACGGCCGGCCGCATCATCCAGTCTCAATCGGAATTGGAAAAAGAGGTCATCGCGCACATTCTGGAAGAAAAGGACCTGCTTTCCCCTGCGCAAAACAGAATGTTCTATGAAATCATCGTAAAGGAGTTTTCATCGGGCGGGCTTGGGGTTCACGACACGAAGCGGGGATGAGGCGCTCCGATTTTCCCCGCGTCTCCGGCGGTGGGAATGAAAAACACGAAGGGACGCGCCCCTTAACCGTCGAGACAGCTACCCTCTCCCTTCCGCAAAGTCGGCACGCAGGCTCTTGCGGCCGGCATCGGCGGCAGGCGCGCTCCCCCTTGCCTGGACCGGAATGATTACTTCCCGATCATGACGCTGGTCGCCTTGATGAGCGCGCACACTTCATCGCCGACCTTGAGGCCGAGATCTTGCACCGCATCCACGGTGATCGTCGAGGTGATCACGTTCCCCCCTCCGATGTCGATTTTCACCGTCGCCGCGACCTGACCCTCTTTCACTGCCACTACTTTGCCCTTGATGACGTTTCTGGTACTGAGCTTCATAAAAAAACCCTCCTTAAAAAAGCTAAAAGCCGTGATTGATGGTTACGAAAATGCAAGATATACGGTATACACTCGCATTTTGTGAAAATAGGAACTGAGGAACGACCCGTCAACCTCGATAATGGATGGATGAAGATAAAATATACTGATTTTTCATTAAGTTAAATGTAACATATGAATTTCAATCAAAGGAGTAAAGAACGACAGCCGCGCACCTGATGAGCCAAAATCACCAGGCTCTGCCGGGTGAAAGAGCCAGCTTTCAAAGGCGCAATTCTTGCAGTACAATCCCCCGGTTGCGCTATTTTCACGATGATGGCGTCAACGGCTGTGTCAAAAGGATACGGTTACAAATCCATCATCCGGACGGACGGATTTCCGATGCTGCTCGCGACGGTTCAAGCCGCGCCTCAAACTGAAGACGGAGAATGAGCATGAAGATTTACGTTGGCTTTGACGATACGGACCATATCGATGCGGACAGGGGCACCGGCAAGCTGGCGCGGTGGTTCAAGCGTGAATTGCCGGATGGCTGCAGTATGTGGGGAGTGGTTCGCCAGCAACTTCTGGTCCACGACTTGATTCCGTACACGTCCCACAACAGCAGCGCCTGCGCAATTCTCGATGCGCCGGACGACTCCCTGATCCCGGAACTCATCTCGCGAGCTTCAGAACACATCGAAACCCTCTCCCTGGACGGAAGCGATCCCGGACTCTGCGTGGCGTCCGAAAACGATCCCTCTCTCTCTCGTCTCATGCCTTTCGGCAGATTGTGCACGGAACGCGTCGTCACCCAAAGAGAAGCCATCGAGGCGGCATCCGGTTCTCATCTTTCGGGACACGGCGGAAACAACCAGGGAGTAATCGGAGCAGCCGCGGCGGTGGGCTTGACGGCTGAAGGGTGGAACGGGCGGTTCATCGAATACGGATCTCTGCGCGACATGCCCGAGAGGGTGCGAGTATCCGATCTCCAGCGCTTGAACGTCCTGGTTGTCTCCATGGACCGTGACGCACAGGTTCCCTCCCCAGCGGACATCGTCTACACGAAAGGCTGGCTGCGTCCAAGGCTCTGGGGACAACGAGCCATCGTGCCGGTCATCCCCAAAGGCGAAGGGTACTGGGAGTCGTTGGGGGAAAAGGGGCGAAAAAATGGAGGCTCCCAAAAAGATTCCAGATAAAATTATGGAATCTCTCCTCCACGCACCTCATGGTACTGTCGGATCAACTCACTGAGGTTCCGAACCTGCCGCTCGATGTAGTCGATCCAGACGGCAAGCATCTCCTTGCCGTCGTGGGTCAGCTTGTAGATGCGCTTCGCCGGGCCTGCTCCCTCGGTCTCCCATTCCGAAGAGACCAGGCCCTCCTCCTCCATCTGGCGAAGATGACGGTAGATCATCCCCGGCGGAGCCTGGCCCTCCACAAATCCAAACTTCTGTATATTCTGAATTAATTCATAGCCATAGGAAGGCTTGAGGTAGAGGCCCATCAGAATTGACGGTTGCATGTACCGGTCTCGCTTCCCCTGCGGCGATCGGGACGAAGATTCTTCGCGTTCTTCCGTTTTCATTCTTGACATATATCCTTAAAGGATCTATATTCTAATTGAACAGGAAAAGAGGGGAACCCTCTCCATCAACCAAAACAGCCAACCGCATGAAAGGAGACCGCCATGTCCACCATCTTTGTCAGAGAAAGACGCAAAATCGAGAAGGGTGAAAAGAAGCCCCGCTTCCGCGTTGTGGGCGTCCACGGCACGGATGTCAAGATCTATGTCGAGCACATTCGCAAGAAAGAACTCGACGCGATCTCTGAGGCTTCGGGCGCCACCGTGATTTACCTCAAAGCCGGAAAGGACGAGGGGGGAGAGAAGAAAGAAAAGAAAGAGAAAGACTAACATCCCGGCCACAGAGCTTCGAGACCCATCAGGGCGGCGCGTCCGGATCACTCTTCTTTGTAGATTATCGTACCGACGTGCCGCCCTTCCAGCGCATCGATAAGGTATTCCGGGTGATGCAGCGCGTCGATGATTTGAAGCTCCTTGAGGCATTTCGCCCTTTGCAGCAGGGTGAGGATGGCCCGCTCGATGATGAGATCGTCAAGATCCAGCTCGAGGAGTTTCTTCGCAGACACCCTGTCGAAATACTTCAGGCTGTCGCGGTCGGATTCCTTGACCTTCTTGGGGTCACGATCGTAGAGGCCCTTTTCATCTTTCAGAAAAATGAGCGAACGGGCTCCAATGTTTTCCGCCAGGAGGAAGGCGCCGCAGTCGGTTCTGTGCGGGGGGATGGACCCGTGTTCCGCCGGGTGTTCGAAGAAGCCGTACGGAGGGACCCCGTAGGTGATGGGAAGATACCCCCGCTGACAGAACATGGTCAACTGCTCCAGGTTGTCTCCGTGCCCGATCTTCACGCCGCCGTGCTTGGACAGGAGCACGCTCAAGATCTCCGCGTTCTGCCAGGACACCTTGTCGCCCAGCTTGGAAAGCACGCCTGTCGGCATGCCGAGGTCCACGCCGATGCTGTAGACGTGCCGTGCGCGCGTGCCTCCCCCCGTCATCAGGATCATCTTGTGCTTTTCTTTCGCTTTCACCAGAACATCGAGTATGGGCAGCACCGCATCGCGTCCGCGATCGATGATGCTCTGCCCCCCGATCTTGATGACGTTGATTTCGGGCTGCATGCGAAAATATTCCCTGGCTTCCGTTCTCCTGAGAAACTCCTTGCTCACAAGTGATTCACCCATGAGGGGGGACTCGATGTGGAGCCTTCCCTTTTCGGTCTCTTCCTTGATAATATCGGCCATTTTGCCTCACCTTTCCAGTACGGGGGGAATCCCCTCAGTTTCAAGATAACTTCCTGGCACCATTAGACAAAAAACAGAAGCCACCGTACCGGATCATAGGGATGTGCAGACGCTATGTCAAGGCCAGCCTTACCGCGTCCCGCCATTTTCAACGGCGTTCCCGCATCCCGCGGCGCCTCATGTATGGTCGCGCAAGCCGGGCCCCTCACGTCGCAACAAGGACGCTTCCTTTTCAGTGTGGACACAGGAGCGAAAATTAGCTATGAATTGTGTCGTTATTAACATACATTTTGACAGGAGAGTAGTACATGAAGCGAGTCCATGAGGCCCTCACGCCCTGTAAACCGAGCGCTGACGCACCGCCGGGAAGATCCATCAATCCCTGGCGCGGTTTATGCTATGCAGTTCATCCGGCATGTCCGCGAACCCCTGCGGGCACGCTCGGGCTGCCAACCCCGTTTTCATGGTTCGTTGCAGCGTGACAGGGTCATGGGGTTGCCAGGAAAGCCAATAGAATCAGTCGCCCGGCTGACACGGGATTAGCGCATGGATCAGACTGCCCGGATTTTGTCGCCTCTTTGCCTGACCTTGAAGGTGGCGGGGGTTGCGACGGTTTTCTCGTTTCTAACGGGCGTGGCCGTGGCCTTTCTCCTTGCACGGTTCAAGTTCCGCGGGCGCGAGTGGCTGGACGCCGTCCTCTCGCTGCCCCTCGTCCTGCCGCCCACGGTGCTGGGTTACTACCTCATCGTTCTGGTGGGAAGGAACGGATGGATCGGCCGTTGGTTGGACGAAACCTTCGGCGTGTGTCTCATGTTCACCTGGGAGGGGGCGGCCCTGGCGTCCGCCGTGGTTTCGCTCCCGCTCGTTTTCAAATCCGCCCGGACGGCCTTCGAGAGCGTCGATTCCAACTTCGAGAAAGCCGCGAGGACACTTGGCCTTCCCGAAGCCGGCGTCTTCATCCGGGTTTCCTTCCCCCTGGCGTGGCGCGGGATACTCTCGGGGACGATGCTGGCTTTCGCTCGGGCCATGGGGGAATTCGGCGCAACGTTGATGGTCGCGGGAAATCTTCCGGGTAAGACCCAGACGCTCTCGCTCGCCATCTACGACGCCGTACAGGCGGGGAATGACTCCCTTGCCCTTCTGCTGGTTGGTATCACTTCAGTCGTTTGTGTGGTGATTCTCGTTTCGTCCGGCAAAATTCTCAGAACCGACTACCTGAAGGAGATCGAAAGATGACACAGCGAATCATGGTACTGGCGATTGCATTGAGCGCATTGTTGGTTTCCGCACCTCTCATCCAGACGGCGCACGGTCAGGACGATCTGATCGTCTCGGCCGCCGCCAGCCTCACCAACGCCTTCGAGGAACTCGGTAAGGCCTACGAGAAGGCCAGCCCGGGAGCCAAGGCCACATTCAATTTCGCAGCCTCCGGCGCTCTGCTCCAACAGATTGACAAGGGAGCGCCGGTCGACGTGCTCGCCACAGCCGATCAAAAGACCATGGACCAGGCGGAGAAAGGCGGTCTCATTCTGCCAGAAACCCGCAAGAATTTCGTGCGGAACGAACTGGTGCTGATTGCCCCGTCCGCCCCGAAGGTCGCCATAAAGGGCATGAAGGATCTCTCGTCCAAAGAAGTCACGAAGATATCTCTCGGGAACCCCGATTCGGTCCCCGCGGGCCGCTACGCTCAGGAGGCCCTCATTGCGGAAGGTCTCTGGGAGACTCTGGCCCCCAAATTCATCCTCGGAAATTCCGTCCGCCAGGTACTGGACTACGTGAGCAGGGGCGAAGTGGACGCCGGGTTCGTCTTTTCGACGGACGCGGTGACGGCGAAAGACAAGGTGAAGTCCGTGTGCTATGTAGAAAAGCATCAGCCCATCCTCTACGCCATAGCAGCCGTGAAATCGACGAAAAAGAAGGATGCGGCTCAACGGTTCGTGGACTTTGTTATGAGCGAGGCCGGTCAGGGGATTCTGGCGAAATACGGGTTCCTGAAACCTTAGAGCGTGTCCCAAAAGACGTTCCGGGGTAGGGTGGGCAGGGCCTTATCCTGCCCACCACAACGGGACGAGCGTTCTATCCGGTGGGCAACGCTCTCGCTTTTGCCCACCCTACCGCCCCCGCCTGTGGGGCGGGCAACGGTACAGGATGCTTTTTAGACACGCTCTTAAACCCTGGACGGGAAGACCGGCCTCCCCCGCCGGCGAGAGCAAGGAAGACCATGGCAATCCATGTGGACATAGAGAAGACTCTGACCTCCAGCACGAGGACCTTTTCCTTGAAGGCCGGTTTCTCTTCGAGCAGCAAGTTCGTCGTGCTTTCAGGGCCTTCCGGTTCGGGGAAGACGCTGACGCTCCAGGCCATAGCCGGCCTCATCGCCCCCGATCGCGGGGCCATAGCGTTGGGAGGCCGCGTGCTCTTCGATTCCGGGAAAACCATCGACGTCAAGGCCAGGCATCGCGACATCGGATACGTATTCCAGGACTACGCTCTCTTTCCACACCTCACCGTGCTGGAAAACGTGGGGTTCGGTCTGAGGAAGACCTGGCAGTGGAGGTTGTCGAGGGAGGACCGGCTGTTGGCGGACGAATTTCTCGAAACCTTCGAGCTGTCCCAACTCGCGCGCAGCTTCCCTTGCGACCTGTCCGGGGGCCAGCGCCAGCGGGTCGCTCTGGCTAGAGCGCTCATCCGAAAACCCGAGATCCTTCTCCTGGATGAACCTTTCGCGGCCCTGGACCCTCTTTTGCGCGGAAAAATGCGCGGAGGTCTGCTGGACGTCCAGGCGAAGTTCCACATTCCGGTGGTCATGGTGACTCACGATCCAGAGGATATCGAAACCTTTGCGGAGACCCTGGTCTGCTACGAGATGGGCCGGGTCTCCCGCGTCGATTTGCTTCAGAAAAGAGAGCCGGCGCGCCGGGAATCCACGAAGATGAACGTTGGAACCGCCGCTTGCTGCACGGGGTGACCAGGTGAACCGCAACGGATTCCGTTGACCCGCCTCTGTACTCCATGGACTTTGTCGGTGTTTTGATCCATAATGCCGCGGTTGTCAGTCGGGCCGGCCGACTTGTCGCGGTCCGTCCATGAGCGCATGCGCCCCGGAGCGGGCCCGGGACGCGCGAGATTCGCCCGGGACGTTCCTGGGATTTTTTGTGCGGCTGCGCGAGGAGGGAACATTTCGGGTTGCGACGGAAGGCCGCCGTGTTGTCTCCTTATTCCCTGTCTCAGTGGTGGAGACTTCTGCAGAACCCTGGAAACACGTCTCATCAGTTAAAGCTTTCCCGCGCTCCCCTCAAACGGTGAGCCGGGAGCCGGAGAGCATGAGAAGACGCTGGATGCACGCGTTCCCGGGAGAGACGATGGCGGGGTTCTGCGAGGTGTCGGGTGGAGTCGAGCGTTTCTTATACGGGAGAATTGCCATGCTGAAGAATCTGGTCGCATTTCTTGCAATGGTCATCGGGGTCTGGTTGGTGCGCGAGGGGATCGATATGCTGAGCCCCGCACGCTCGTTGTACGTCAGCTCCATCGGAGTGGTTTTTTTCCTGACGGGATTCGCCCGAATTCTGTTTGTCTCGCTTCGACGCAAATCCGGTAAGAATCTCGTGAACGTCTGAAAGGGCATCCCGAGAGGCCTTGCCGGTCATCTTGAACGAAGCGGAGCGGCGTGAGAAATGTGAGCCGATATGCGGGTTCACCTGCAGTTGGATGAGGCGCCGGGTCGAAATCTCACCATCGGCAATCCTGCGATTCCGGGGGGCGGGCGCGCCTGCCCCCCGGAAAAGTGCAGGCAGATTGCAGCGGCTCGCCGTCGTCATTCGCCCTTGAATTGGGGCTGGCGCTTTTCCAGAAAGGACCGGATGCCTTCCTCGTAGTCATGGCTGTCGTACACGCGCCTTCTCAATCCCTGGATGCGTTCGAAAGCGTCGGGCGAGAGTGGAGCGGCTCCCGAGAGGATTTTGAACTGCTCCTTGATGACGGATACGGCAAGCGCGGAACGGGAGGCGATTCGGTTGGCCATCCCCAGGGTAAAATCCAGCAACTCACCGGACGGCACCAGGTGGTTGAGTATTCCCACGCGCTCCGCTCTTTCCGCAGGTATGGGGTCCGCCGAAAAGAACATCTCTTTCGCCGTGCCGACCCCGAGCCTGGCCATGAAGTGAAGGATGCCCGTGGCGTTGTAGGGCAGCCCGAGCTTGGTCGGGGTGATGGCGAAAGTAGAGGTTTCATCTCCGATGATCAGGTCGCAGGTTATGACCAGGTCGCAGGCGCCGCCCCATACGCTTCCATGAACCATCGCTATGATCGGGCCGGGAAATTGTTGAACGGCCCTGAGAAGCCTTTCGAGCGAATCGTAGTAGCCCAGGGGGTCCCGTCGCGAAAGGGGCAGTTCCTTGACGTCGTGCCCCGCGGACCAGACGGAGCATCCTTCGGTGGCCCTCAGGATGACCACCCGGATTTTCTTTTCCTGGAACTCGCGCAAAGCTGCGATGACTTCATCCGCCAACGCTTCGCTCAGTGCGTTCCTCCTGCCGGGGTTATTCAAGGCGATGATCCCTATGCTCTCCCGAATTTCTTTCTCAATAAACGACATGCAATCCTCCATCTCAGATTAGAGTGATTCTTTCCGCTTCCCTGGTGAGTTCATCCCTGAAATCGGGGTGAGCTATGCCGATCAGGCCGAGGGCTCTCTCCCGCGTGGATTTTCCCTTCAGGTTCACCATGCCGTATTCGGTAACCACGATTTCCGTATCCATCCGCGGGTCCGTCACCAGGCTCGTCACTCGGGGCACGATCCGGGAGACGGTACCGTTTTTCGCAGTAGAGTAGATAGCGAGAATCGATTTCCCGCCCCGGGAATCGAAGGCGCCGCGCATAAAATCGAGCGCCCCGCCCGTGCCGCTGAATTCATGCCAGTGTATGGACTCGGCGCTGACCTGCCCGTAGAGATCGATTTCGAGTGCCGAGTTCACCGACACCATGTTGTCGTTTTGGGCTATCACCGACGGGTGATTGACATGAGACGCCGCATAGCTCTCCATCGAGGCATTGTCGTTCATCAGGTCGTACAGGCGGCGATCGCCCAGGGCCAGGGTAAACACGTGCTTCCAGCGGTGAAGCGTTTTCCGTCGTCCGTTGACGACCCCCGTTTCGATCAGCGATACCATCCCGGAGCTCAACAATTCGGTGTGGATGCCGAGGTCCTTGTGCCCCGACAGGTAGCGGCAGACTGCGTTGGGGATGCCCCCTATGCCGAGCTGTATGGTCGCGCCATCCGGTATCATCTCCGAAACGATCTTCCCGATTGCGTCGTCCTCCGGCGCGGCGGGATGGGATGCAGCTTCGGGGAGCGGCGCGGCGTACTCGACGATCGCATCCACTTCGGACACGTGGACGAGAGACTCGCCGAAGACGCGCGGCATGTTCTCGTTCACTTCGACAATCGCCCGTTTACAGGATCGAATCACCGTCGACGCATAATCGTTATTGGTGCCCAGGCTGAAGTAGCCTGCTTTGTCCATGGGCGACACGGTTATGATGAACGTGTCGATGGGAATGAAATCGGTAAAAAGCCTTGGAATCTGATAGAAGTAGGCGGGCACGTAGCTGAGGATCTTCTTTCCGGATTCCATCTGCTTTTTGACGATCCGCCGGTCCACGTCCGTGAGAAAAAGCGGACAGGGATGGACGGCATGCAAAACATCGTCGGCAAGGACCGTCTCCTCGGCAGGTTTCATCGCGAGTTTATAATAGATGCGCAAATCGTCGAGGGCGCCGGCGCGGAGCCGGTCTGCAACAGCGGCGAGCAATGCGGGCGGCTGCCCCGCAGCCATTCCGAAAGCGAGCGCACTGCCGCTCTCGATCCCGCTCACGGCTTCCGCCGGTGTGTTGAGTTTCTTCTGGTATTCCAAACGTGGAACAGCCATGCTGCCGTCTCCTTTCCCATGAGGCAAACCGTCTCGCCTCCCAATCGCTGAAATCGACAACCACCAAAGAACCACTCGGTTTTCATGTAGCTGTGGGGCGTCCGATCTGTCGATCTGTTTCACTCACCCAGGGCATCGGTCGCATCAATCGGAATCAACCGTTTGAAGTCGTGCTCGGAAATGCTTTCCGACGACGTCGGCAGAGGTGTTCTTCCTGCCGGAGGGTCGATGAGGTCTGGCTTTTCCCGGCGGAGACGATACACTTGTGAAGTGCGTCCCGGATGCTCGGCCGGAAGGAAGAGAGCCGATATTCCGAAATCCGTCAACAAAATAGCGTGAAAGGAAAAAAAATGCTGCTCGGGAACGTCACCCGTGAGGAACTCTATCGAAAGTATCCCGTTTTCGAAGAAAACGCGGCGCGTTATCGCTCCGACCCACAAACCGTCGACAGGATACGACGCATTGACGGCAAGGTCGTCGTTGTCATGTTTTTGGGGACATGGTGCGGAGATTCCGTAAGAGAGGCGCCCAAGCTCCTGGAGCTGCTCGACAGCGCGAAAAACGCCGGCATCTCCCTCACTCTCCGTGGGGTGGATTCATCATTGGACGACGGGGAAGGCATGGCGAAAACATATGGCATCGAGAGGGTTCCAACCATTATACTTCTCCGGGGCGAAGAGGAGTTGGGCAGGATCGTCGAACCGCCTGACGGGACAATGGAGCGGGATTTTCTGAAAATCCTCGAATCCGAGCGCCCATGATTCCCGAGGTTGCGCCGGTGAACGGATTGACTGCCGACGGCGAAGAATCAGGCACGAAACCGGCGTTTTTCACTTTCGCGACGAGTTCGTAAGAAGGAAGGGGCGACATGTTGCAGCGTGCCGGCGCAGGCCAAGTGCAGCAATCACAGAATCATGTCGTTCAATCGGCTCCCCTGGTGCAACGCCTGAGAAAGTATCTCAGGTGGCGAAGCTCTTCGTTCGACATTCTGAGGAATTCGACACCGCAACGCCTCAGGATGAAAGGACCGAAGAATTCTCCCGGAATCGGCTGATCGTAAACCAGTCTGCACGGCAGCTTCAGATGGCAATTGAAACGGTCCATCCAGAACATCGTGACTTTCGATACGTTCCCTTCGAGTTTTTCCATTCCGAAATACAGAGCGGAAAAACCCTGTTCGCTGATGTCCACAACCCGAGTCAGTCTCGCATGGTTCACTCTTCGAGATGAAGAGAGCGAGGCAAATACTCCCTCTTTCACGGTAACTCGCGGCACTGCTCTTCGATCGTCAGCTACACCTCCACGGTCCAGGACTTCGCAATCCTCGCCGGAATGCATATTCCCCCCCCGGTCGGCCTGTGAGCCAACCTGAAAGATCGCGATCGTTTTCCGGTTGGGTGCAACGGTGTGACACCTGAGTGAACGTGAGGGCGCACCAGGATATTTAGATAAACATAATTGCGGTCCGCAAAACAGTCAAGCCACCCGGCCGCTACATTTACTTTCTCCTCCATTTCCGCTTTCCATCCTCCGTCGGCCGCCATCGTGCATTCTTCGCCATGCTCGCCCAGTGCAGACGCCATCGCCCGCAAATCCCTCACTAAACCGTGTTGTGTTATCGTTTTTCATGGTGTAGATTGACGACACTGATGGGCATCTCCATGAAATAACCATTTGCATGCGGGACCATCCGGCGGTGAAAGCCCCTTCGGCCTGACTCCAAATCAGGAGGGGTCGCGCAGGCGGACCGCAACCAACGCAACCGGCAAATCGCCGATCTTACAAGGGAGATTGAAGATGAGAAGACTTTGGGCACTGCCGCTGGTGATCCTCTTGGTTGCCACAACAACGTCTTTGGCCCTCGCCAAGGGGAAAACGGGCGCCAAGCCAGGCGTCGTCATTACGGAGTCGGTCGTCGTGACAGCCTCGGTCGCAGCGATCGACTACGAAAAACGAACGGTGACACTCAAAGACCCCGCGGGCAACGTGGTGACCACGAAGGTGGATGACACCGTCAAGAATTTCAACCAGGTAAAGCAGGGTGACGAGATAGTCGCGAAGTACTTTGATTCGATAGCCGTGTACGTCGAAAAAAAGCAGGGAAAGCCTTCCGCCGGGGGCATGGAAATGGTGGAGGTTGCGGCACCGGGCGAAATGCCCGGTGGCTTCGTCGTCAACACGGCCGAGATAACCGCTTCCGTGGAGGCGATCAACTACAAGAAGCGCACAGTGACCCTGAAGGGACCGGAAGGCAAGACGGTCACTTTGAAGGTGGACAAAAAAGTAAAAAAATTCAAAAACATAAACAAAGGCGACGAAGTGGTAGTGCGCCATACGGAAGCAGTGGCGATCTCCGTTGCGAGCCGATGACGAACCTGCGGCCGGTAACCAGGGGGCTTTCCTCTGCTACGAACCTGCAGGTTCTTGGAATCTTGCCGAGGAATATATGCAACTTCTTGTTTTCTCTGCAATCTCTGCGTTCCCCGCGACGCATTGTTTTTTCTTTGGTTGCGGCCTTGCCGTGCTGTGATGGCTGAGATTCCGGATTGAAACCGATGGCTGCATCCGATTCAAAAAGGGAAGGACAACCCGGCATCATTGTCGGACGCCCGGAGGGCGGCTCTCTTTCCATCACGCTCACCGGAAACTGGAACATCGCGAATGGATTGCGTTCGGCCGACGACATCCGAAAGGAGATCGAATCCGATTCGGCAATTCGGCGCATCGTATTCCACACTGAACGACTGGATGGATGGGACAGCAGTCTCCTGGCTTTCCTTGTGAGGCTCATCGAGGACTGTGCGAGCAAGAAAATAGAGGTCTCAAGGGACGGGCTTCCCCGGGGAGTGGCCCGCCTGCTGGACGTGGCTTCCGCCGTTCCCGAACAGAAGGATGCCCGCAAGGAAGCGAAAAGGAAACCGTTTCTCTCGCTGGTCGGCGTGGCCACTGTCGATCTCTGGCGGTCGGCGCTCGAGATGCTCTCTTTCATCGGCGAGGCTTTTCTGGCTTTCCTCAAACTCCTCCGCGGGAAAGCCCGGTACCGGAGATCCGACGTGGCCCTCCTCCTGCAGGAGTGCGGTGCGCAGGCTCTCCCCATCGTCTCGCTCATCAGTTTTCTGGTCGGACTGATCCTCGCCTTCGTGGGCGCGGTCCAGTTGAGGCTTTTCGGAGCGCAGATCTACGTGGCCGATCTCGTCGGCCTCGGCATGGCCCGTGAAATGGGAGCGATGATGACCGCAATCGTCATGGCTGGACGTACGGGAGCCGCTTTTGCCGCTCAACTGGGGACCATGCAGGTGAACGAGGAGATCGACGCATTCCGTACGCTCGGGATTTCTCCCATGGAATTCCTCGTCCTGCCGCGAATGCTGGCCCTCATCCTGATGTTGCCTCTCTTGTGCCTCTATGCAGACCTGATGGGCATCTTCGGGGGCGCACTCATCGGCATCGGCATGCTCGACATCACTCCCACGCAGTATTTTAACGAGACGACGGGCGCCGTGCATCTCACCGATTTCATGGGGGGCCTCTTCAAGAGTGCGGTTTTCGGCGCCCTCGTCGCCCTCTCGGGTTGCCTCAGGGGCATGCAGTGCGGACGGAGCGCCTCCGCGGTCGGGGAAGCCACGACCTCTTCCGTGGTGACGGCGATCGTCGCCATCATCGTGTCAGATGCCGTCTTGACGGTTATCTACAATATTCTAAAGATTTAGAAAGGCGGCCGAAGTGAACCAGGCGGCTCCCGCGGACGCTCTCATCGAAGTGCGCAACCTCACGATGGCTTACGGCAGCTTTGTCATTCAGCGAGACCTCACTTTCACCGTCAAACGGGGCGACATTTTCATCATCATGGGGGGAAGCGGCTGCGGCAAGAGCACTCTTCTGCGGCACATGGTGGGACTCAAGGAGCCGGCCAGAGGGGAAGTCCTTTATGACGGGATCAGCTTCTGGGGCGTGGATCCCGACGAGAGAAAAACCATCATGAGGCGGTTCGGCATCCTCTATCAGAGCGGGGCTCTCTGGAGTTCCATGACGCTTGCGGAAAACGTGGCGCTGCCCCTTGGCGAGTATACGGCCCTCAGCTCCGGTGAAATCAACGATCTGGTTTCGTTCAAGCTGTCGCTGGTGGGTCTTGCGGGATACGAGAATTTCTATCCTTCGGAAATCAGTGGCGGGATGAAGAAGCGCGCCGGGTTGGCGCGGGCGATGGCACTCGACCCTGATATCCTCTTTTTCGATGAGCCATCGGCAGGCCTCGACCCCATCAGCGCACGCAGACTCGACGATCTCATTCTCGAACTCAGGGACAGTCTCGGCGCCACTCTCGTGGTGGTGACGCACGAATTGGCGAGCATCTTCGCCATTGGCAACAATTCGGTTTTTCTCGACGCCGACGACAGGACCGCAATCGATGGCGGGGACCCGCACAAGCTTCTGGCTGAAAGCCGGGAACCGAAAGTGCGCAGCTTCCTCACGCGCGGCGAGTCGTAACCTTCGGCGCGGGATGGCCGTATCGTTCGGGGAGTTCCCCCATCCGGCCGGCCCGGACGATTATCAACCGTGAATCTGGTGACAGGGTACCGGAAGTCATGAGCAAACAAGCAAATACAACTCTCGTTGGCGCCTTCGTCGTGGGTGCGGCGGCTCTTCTCGTCGCCGGAACGCTGTTCTTCGGTTCGGGCAGGTTTTTGGGGACGAAATCAAAGTGCGTGCTGTTCTTTGAAGACTCCGTCAAGGGACTCAACGTGGGCGCCCCGGTGGACTTCAAAGGTGTCAAAATCGGCACGGTCACCGACATACGGGTCATACTCGATGAGAAGGACATGTCCCTCAAGATTCCGGTCTATATCGAACTGGACACGGAAACCGTCACAACGGAGGCCGCGGTGGAGAACCTCAAATCCTTTTCCGAGAAACGGGGGATCCATACCCTTGCGGAATACCTGGTTGGACAGGGACTCAGAGCGCAACTCCAGATGCAGAGCTTCGTCACCGGCCAACTCATGGTTCATTTCGATTTCTATCCGGACAAGCCCGTCCGGCTCGTTGGCGCCGACCCCGACACTCCCGAACTTCCCACAATTCAATCGAGCCTCTCGGAGCTGACCAAGACGATCGAAAGACTCCCGGTCGAAGACATCGCGCAGAAACTGCTGCTCACCATCGACGGTCTCGAGAAACTGGTCAATTCACCCGACCTGGCACAGACCCTGGCCTACATCCGCGAGACCGTAAAGAGCGCCCGAGATCTTGTCACCGATCTCGACACTCAGGTGAAGCCGATCGCCGCCAATGTGGATAAGTTCCTCGCCGACGCCCGAAAGCTGGTGAAGAACGTCGATGACACCGTCAAACCGATTTCAGCCGATATCTCTCGAAGCTTCAAAGATGCCAGCACGTTATTGAACAACACGAACACCCATCTTCCCAAACTCCTGATCGACATCGACGACGCCTTCAAGGCGGCAGGGGCAGCCATGAAACAGGCGGGCAAGGTCATAGAGGGACTGGGTGGGGAAAACTCGGCCATACGTTTTGAACTCGGGAAGGCTCTCAATGAAGTTGCCGGCGCCGCACGCGCCATTCGCGTTCTGGCGGAATATCTCGAACGCCATCCGGAAGCCTTGCTGCAGGGGAAAACCGGCAAGTAGCGTCCATGTTTCGCACCACGACCGATCGCGGCCCGGCGCCGGGCTCACGATCCGCTTTGCTGTCAGGTATGGAGAAGGATTCATGATGAGATCACCGTTGCCAGGGTTCGCTGCAATCATCTTGAGCGTTTCGATGGTTTTTCTGAGCGGGTGCGCCCAATCGAAGCCGACGAGGTTCTATGTACTGCATTCCATGCTCGATGCACGCACGCCGACACAGGGGGCAACCCAGGGCGAAGACGTCCCCATAGGGGTCGGTCCGGTGAAAATCCCGGATTACCTGGATCGTCCGCAGATGGTTGCCCGGAAAGGACAGAGCAGCCTGGAACTTGCCGAATTCGACAAGTGGGCCGAACCCCTCGACAAGAACCTTACCCGTGCGATTTCCGGAAACCTTTCGGTTCTACTGGCCACGGAGAGCATCGTCTCGTTTCCGTGGCCGAAATCCACGCAGGCGCGATATCAGGTTACCGTTGACATCATCCAACTGGACAGCGTGCCCGGAGGGAAGGTCGTTCTCGACGCCCGTTGGATGATCCTGTGCGACGGTGGAGACAAAGTGCTCGTGACAAAGAGGTCCTACATCGAGACGCCCACGTCGGCGGCGGGCTACGACGGCATTGCCCTGGCCATGAGCGCCGCAGTGGAGAGCCTCAGCCGGGAGATCGCTTCGGCGATCGGAACGTTCCGGAGTGAGCGGCCCGCTGCGTGACGCCGGTCAACCGCACCCGATCGAACTCCTCTGGCGACGGGTTCCGTTGAGGGGTACATCACTCACTTGTGCCGCGGGCCTCTTGCGCTTCGCGCACGGACAACCAGTTGTCCGTGTCACCCGGATCACGTGAGTCAGGCAGCATCCGATGCGATCGCCCCGTGAAGAGATACGGCGGTCACCGCGTCCATATTGTTCCAGATTCAGTTGCTCCCGATGGGCGCCGAAGGTGCGCCCACCCGCTCGATTGACAACAGGGAATCAACAACTTACTTTCCGGATGGGTCGGAGCGGGCGCGTGCACCCATTGAGATGAGCCGGAGCAACAAGAATCGAGATCATCGGGAGTTCGAGCGGGATGGAATTCCACCCTCTCCCCATTTTGTGGGCGCGCCCTCAGAGGGTGTCACACTAATCTTATCCCGATCGTTTGCCGTGACAATGCATCTTCATCCCCGGGGGTGAAAGAGCGTTTCACCTTTATTTCGAACGGGGCGGAGCAAGAAATCGGAAATACCGGCGACGTCGGTCGCCGAGAGATTTCTCACCCGCCGCTCGAAATGAGGCTTTTAGGACACCCTCTCCGGCGACTATGGCGCCAATCGGCGGATCATTTCGAGTTCCTGCCAGAAGCGGGACCAACGAGGAGGATGAGATGGAAAAGGATGTCCGAGTGAAGAATATCGGGTTGCGCGGCGTAACGGTTGCGGACACCAAACTCAGCTACATTGACGGAGAAAACGGTATCCTGATTTACCGTGGATTCCGCATAGAGGACCTTGCAGCGAAATCATCCTTTCTCGAAACGGCCTATCTGCTTCTTTACGGGACCCTGCCCCGCAAAGAAGAACTCCGTGAATTCGCCGCCGGGGTGCAGGCGGCAAGGCAAATCCCCGATTTCGTATACGCTGCCATGAAGGGGTTCCCGAAAAGCGCCACTCCCATGGACGTCCTTCAGGCATCCGTTCCACTCCTCGCCATGGCCGATCCGGAGCTCGACGACGATGCCAGGGGCGCCAACGTCAGGAAAGCCATTCGCCTGATTGCACGCATTCCCGCAATCATAGCGGCCTGGCACAGAATACGCCACGGTCTGGAGCCACTGCCCCCGGACGACAGCCTCTCTCACGCGGGCAACTTTCTTTGGCAACTCACCGGCAAAAAGCCGGACGAGGAAACCGCTCGCGATCTCGACGTCTGCCTGGTACTCCATGCCGACCACACCTTCAACGCATCCACTTTTGCATGCCGCGAAGTGGTTTCAACACGAGCCCACATGTACGCAGGAGTCGCCGCCGGAGTGGGCGCGCTCTCGGGCAGCCTCCACGGTGGAGCGAACGCCGAAGTCATGAGGATGCTCCTGGAGGTGGAAAGGGAAGTCAAATCCGTAGACGACGTCGCGCAGTGGGTGAAGGAACGCCTGGACAGGGGCGACCGGATCATGGGGATGGGTCATGCCGTCTACAAGACGATCGACCCCCGAGCCACAATACTCAAGGAGATGTCCCTGCGTCTGGGAAAGAAGACGGGGCATGAGAACTGGTATCACCTCCTCACGGCGATAGACCGGGAAAGCCTCAAGGAATTCGAGCGAAGAGGCAAGAGCGGACTGAATTCCAATGTGGATTTCTACAGCGGGTCCGTATATTCCATGCTTGGAATCCCCGTGGACATCATGACGCCCGTGTTCGCCATATCACGCATCTCGGGCTGGTGCGCTCACATCATCGAGGAGAAATTCGCCGAAGCCCAGGAAAAACCAGCCCTTTACAGGCCGAAGGCCGAGTACGTGGGCGATTACTGCGGCCCCATCGGTTGCGTCTTCGAGCCGCCCGAGGCTCGATAGCGATAGACCGCGACCGCCGGACGCCACGCATCATTTGCGGATTTAACGCGGTTTTCTCGTACGAAGCGCATCAACCCGCTAAAAAGGGAAATTGAGAATTCTCTGTCTGACCTCAACCGCTGAAGTGGAATTCCCCGTGAAGCCGTCGGAAGCCCCGGGCAACATGACATAAGGAGGCGCAATGAAGCTGACATCCTTGAATCCCTTCACCGAGGAAGTGAACGGCGAATTCGACGCCATGGACTACGCGCAATGTGAAAAAGCAGCAGAGGATGCAAAGGCCGCCTTTTTCGAATGGGAAGGAACCTCGCTGGCCGAACGGACCGAATGCATCAGGAGAACGGGCGACGTCCTGAGGCGGGGGAAGAAGCGCTTTGCGGAAACCATTACGAAAGAGATGGGCAAGCCGATCGTTCAGTCGGCCTCCGAAATCGACAAGTGTGCGTGGCTCTGTGACTATTGCGCCGAAACCGCCAGCCGTTTCCTCAAAAACGAGATCGTTGAAACCGGGGCCCGGAGCAGTTACGTGTCCTTTGAACCCCTTGGGGTCATCCTCGGCATCATGCCGTGGAACTTTCCCTTCTGGCAGGTTTTCCGATTCGCCATTCCGGCTCTGACGGCAGGCAATGTCTGCCTGCTGAAACACTCGTCCAACGTTCCGCTGAACGCTCTTTCGATCCAGGAGACATTCGATTCCGCGGGCTATCCTTCTCATGTTTTCCGGTCGCTTCTCGCGAACGCGGATGCCGCGCGGAAATTGATCGAAAACGACCGGGTCGATGGAGTCTCTCTGACGGGAAGCGTTCGAGCGGGATCGGAAATCGGATCCATTGCCGGCAAACACCTGAAGAAAATGGTGCTCGAGCTGGGGGGGTCCGACCCATTCATCGTGTTGGATGAGGCGAACGTTTCGCAAGCCGTCGAGGCAGCCATTGCAGCCCGGATGTTCAACACGGGCCAAAGCTGCATTGCCGCAAAGAGATTCATCGTCATGAAATCCGTTGCCGTCGAGTTCCAGCAACGGCTCGTGGACAGGTTCAAATCGTTGAAAATGGGCAATCCCATGGACGAGAACACGCATATCGGCCCCGTAGCGCGCAGGGAATTCGTTCAGGTTCTCGACGACCAACTGGCGGACGCGGTGAAAAAGGGAGGAAAGGTCTATTACAGTCAGGGACCGCTGCCCGAGACGGGGTTTTTCTTCCGGCCCGCCGTAGTGGTCAACGTGACGCCGGATATGAGAATAGTCAATGAAGAGGTGTTCGGCCCCATTGCTCCGATCCTCATCGCGGGCGACGACGAGGAAGCGGTTCGGCTGGCGAACTCGACCCCCTTCGGCCTGGGCGCATCCATCTGGAGTTGGAACATAACAAGAGCGGAACGTTTGTCCAGGAGGATCAAAGCGGGCTTCGTGGCCATCAACGATTTGGTCCGGTCGGACCCCCGACTCCCCTTCGGCGGCGTGAAACAATCAGGCGTGGGGAGGGAGTTGTCCCATTACGGGCTGAAGGAGTTCGTGAACGTGAAGGCCGTCGCGATCAAATAATGGCTCGCTCCAAGAGGGTCATGCGCCGGAAGCGCGAGAGAGCGAAAAAACCGTTCGTTCGAGTGGGAGTCCAGCGGTGAACTACCGAAAAGAAGAGGATTCTCTGGGAATCGTTCTTGTCCCGGAAGACGCGTATTACGGGGCTCAGGCTCAACGCGCCGCCGAGAATTCTCCTGCCGGCGGTCCCGCCCTCCCGCCATCCTTCATCAGGTCTCTCGGGCTTATCAAGAAGTGCGCTGCCACCGTAAACCGCGAACTGAATCTTCTCGAGGAGCAACGGGCGAATGCAATCGTCAAAGCCGCCGGGGAAGTCATGGAGGGGAAGTTCGACGGCCAGTTCGTGGTCGGGGTGTTCCAGACGGGTTCGGGAACCTCGACCAACATGAACGCCAACGAAGTGATCGCCGGAAGGGCCAACGAACTGCTGACGGGGAAACGCGGCGGAAAGGCTCCAGTCCATCCAAACGATCACGTGAACCTCGGGCAGTCGAGCAACGACGTGATTCCCTCGTGCATCCACGTTGCAGCCGTCACGGACATTCGCCGCGATCTCCTTCCTGCTCTCGACCTGCTCTTCCGGACTCTCGATGCGAAGGTCCTGGAGTTCAGCGGGGTGGTCAAAATGGGGAGAACGCACCTCCAGGACGCCATTCCCATGACCCTGGGGCAGGAATTCAGCGGATACGCCCGCCAGGTGGAGTTGGGGATTCAGCGAATCCAACGTGCGGAAGGGTCCCTCCTCGAGCTGGCCCTCGGGGGAACGGCGGTTGGGAGCGGCGTGAATGCGCATCCCGATTTCGCTTCCAGGGTCATTGCTCTCATCTCGCGGGAAACTGGATGTCCCTTCGTTGAAGCGGCCAATCACTTCGAGGCTCAGGCGGCCCAGGACGCCGCCGTCGAGATGAGCGGAGCGCTGAAGACGCTCGCCGTGAGCCTCATCAAAATCGCAAACGACATCCGATGGCTGGCCTCGGGTCCCAACTGCGGCCTGGGCGAGTTGAACCTTCCCTCCCTGCAGCCCGGATCGTCCATCATGCCGGGAAAGGTGAATCCGGTACTGCCGGAGATCGTCATCCAGAGCGCCGCGCAGGCGATAGGGAACGACGCCGCTATAACCTTCGGCGGTCAGGCGGGGACTTTCGAGCTGAACACCATGCTCCCGTCGATCGCATACAACCTGCTCCAGTCGGTGCATCTTCTGGGCGCATCGACGAACCTTTTCGCCTTGAAATGCGTGCGCGGCATCTCGGCCAACGTGGAGAAATGCGCGTCCCATATCGGAGGGAGCCCTCTTCTGGCGACTTACCTTGCCCCCCACATCGGATACGACAGGGCTTCAGGGATCGCCCGCAAAGCTCGCGAGACCGGAAGGTCCGTGCGGGAACTCGTGCTGGAGGAAAAACTTCTGTCCGGCGAAGAGGTGGAGCGAATTTTCAAGGGGATCGCCGACAAGCGCTGAGGCAAATCCGAGGAAGCGCCCGCGCCCGTTTGAGGTCGCTTCATTCTGTCGAGGCACCCTGAACATCGCAGAGAGGAGGATCGCGATTGGATACCATGACGACGCTGGGCGGTTCCCGGCTCTCCCGCATCAAGCTCTTCATGGCTCTTTCCAGGACGCCCCACGGTCTTCTGGACATGGCGACGCCGGCATTGGGCGCGGTCCTGTGGCTGGGCGGCGTTCCGCCTCTCTCCGTGATCCTGCTCGGAATTCTCACGGCATTCGCCGGGTATACTGCTGTTTACGCTTTGAACGACGTGGTGGACTATCGGGTGGACCGGGAGAAAATCCAGGTATGCGGTCTCCCTTGCGCTGCCGACGACCTGGACGCCGTCTACGCGCGGCATCCCCTGGCGCAGGGACTCCTCAGTCTGAAGGAGGGCATCCTGTGGACCGTCGCGTGGGGAACGGTCGCCATCATGGGCGCCTATGCCCTGAATCCGCTCTGCGCTCTGGTGTTTCTGCTGGGTTGCCTCGCCGAAGCCGTCTACTGCCTCATGCTCAAAGTGAGCTTCCTCCGCACCGTTGTCAGCGGAGCGGTGAAAACGGCGGGCGGGATGGCCGCTGTCTTCGCGGTCGCGCCCGACCCCTCTCCCTCATTTGTTTTCGTCTTTTTCCTATGGCTCTTTTTCTGGGAAATCGGCGGGCAGAACGTGCCCAACGACATGTGTGACGCCGACGACGACAAGAACCTTCGGGCCGAAACCGTTCCCGTTCGATTCGGCGTCCAAAGATCGGCCGTCGTCATTGCGTGCTGCCTTGTATCGGCCGTCATTCTCAGTCTTGCGCTCTACCGCCTCACCCCCGCAAAGCTCAACCCCGTGTTCATTCCCGGCGCGTTTCTGGCCGGAATGATTCTCCTCCTCGTGCCTGCCCTCAAACTCGTTCGATCCGGCGAGCCGCGCTATGCCCCGGCCCTTTTCAACAAAGCGAGCTACTACCCGCTGACCATGTTCATCGTGACGCTGACAAGCGCCACGATCTGAAGCCGGGGGGAACGCCCCCTTTCACATCACTGACAGTCACAGCCCGGGAGGAAGGGATGACTCTTGCCGTAGAGCTGGCTTCATTCGTACGGAGAGCCTCCTACGAGGACCTCTCGAAGGCCGCCGAATTGCAGACGATGGGAGTCTATGTGGATTCGCTGAAATTCTTCAGCACCGCAGCCTGTCGAGGAGCGCCGCTGCGTTCTTGCCTCCGATGGCCTCCAGCTCCTCCCCGGTAAGGCCCGCCGCCGCCATTTCCTCGAAGTAGCGGGCGGGCGAGAGGAGGGGGAAGTCGCTTCCAAAGAGAATTTTCCCGGCACTGAGAATGTCCGATGCGTGCCGGTAGATGGCCGGCCGGTAGAGAAAAGGCGATGCGGCGGTATCGTAGTAGACGTTCGCCAACACCTCTTGGGCTTCTTTCCGGAGCAGTTCGTAGAAACAGAGGCCACCCCCCCAATGCGCGAGTATCAGAGGAATGCCTGCCGAAAGGCGGGCCAGAGCGTAATAGAATTCCAATCCGAGGGGCGCTTTGCCGGGATAGGCATGCCCGACCGGTTCGTTGGCGTGGACCAGAAGAAGACCCCCATTCGAGCGGCAGCAGTCTACAAGGGGTTCGAAACGTTCGAGCGCCTCGCCGGGGTCGCACGGCCCGTAAAGGGCCAGTTCCCCAAGGCCCCTGGCTCCGGCGCGGAAGCACCGCTCCGCTTCCTCGGGACCCGCAGCCGCAAGAGGGTTCACACAGCCGAGGGGGATCAGCCGTGGGGCGCTTTTCAACGCGGATTCCAGGACGTAATCGTTGTGCCGGGAAGCCAGTTCTGAATCCCGCCACGGAAAACCGAAGACCACCGATCGTTCTATGCCGTGCCGGTCCATGGCCTCCAAAAGAGAGTCGCCAGTCGCCAGTTTCGCCTTTGGAGACCCGTAGAGAAGCCTGAACGCCGGATCGGCGTCGAAAAAACGTTCCCTTTCCCGCACGATCACCGGCGGGAAGATGTGGGTGTGCACGTCGATTCTCATCGAGGATGAGCCTCCCCCAAAACCATTTGTTGTTGAAAAATCCCTTTGGAATTATATTCCAATGGCTGGCTCCGTTGAATCATCATTTAGAACCCCGGCCAAATGGACCGGCACCGGCCCGACATTTTCCGTGGCGGTCACACGACGGGATGCACAGCGCGGCAAAGCCGCAACCAAAGGAAAAACAATGCACCGCAGAGAACGGAGAGATCACAGAAAAAACAACAAGTTACATACATTTCCTGGCAAGATTCCAAGAACCTTCAGGTTAGTTGCCCAGGGAACAGGCCTTCCGCATGGCATCTTCCTTCCGCGGTGGGGAATTCCGCAGCCGTCCGCTCCTGGACGCCGGAGAGAGATGTTCATGCGCCACGATTCGACCAACAACGAGAGGACATCGAATGATCCCGGACATCGAGCGATTGGCGGAAGCCGCCGCGTTGAAAGCGGGCGAACTGATACGCGACCATATGGGGCGCATTGCTTCCTCCCAGATCTATCTCAAGGGTCCATCGGATTACGTCACCGAAGTGGACCGCCAGTGTGAAGAAGTCATCATGGGGATGGTGCGCAACCGGTTTCCCGACCATCACATCATGTCGGAGGAAACGACAAGCGACGGGTTGCAGCCCGGAGTGACCTGGGTCATCGACCCTCTCGACGGGACCGCGAACTTCATCCACGGCTTCCCCTTCGTGGCGGTGTCGATTGCGGTCTGCGTCGACAAGATGCCGGTCTTCGGGGTCGTGTTGGACCCTTTACGCAACGAACTTTTCACTGCAAAGCTCGGAGACGGCGCCTATCTGAACGGCAAACGCCTCGCCATGCGGGAATCCGTACCCCTCGAACACGCCATGATCGCTACGGGTTTTCCTCATCGATCGAGAGGGGTATTGGAACCCTACCTCGACGTCTTCAAGTCCGTCTTCAAGTCGACGGGCGGAATAAGGCGCGCGGGAGCGGCTGCCCTGGACCTTTCTTACCTTGCCGCAGGACGCGTGGACGGCTTCTGGGAAGTGGGCCTCAAAGCCTGGGACGTCGCCGCCGGAAGCCTCCTGGTCACCGAGACGGGCGGTCGGGTGAGCGATTTCTGGGGAAAGGGCGACTATCTCTTCAACGGCCACATTGTGGGCGGAACGGTCCTCGTTTATCCTTTCCTCCTGGAACAGGTAAGGACTTTTCTCGTGCCTGCGCTGGAGCGATAACCGCCGCATCAGAGGGGGAAACGGGCGGAATAAGGGGAAGTGCAGCAGGGACGGGCATCACTGCGAGAGAGTCACGTTCATAGCCATGAGCTTCTTGCTTTTCTCGAAAATTACCTCCATCTTTCGCGGCGGAATCACCTTGCTCACAACCCCCACCCCAAACACGCCATGCACGATCAGGTCGCCGTCGTGATAGCCGTCGGTGATCTTATACTCGGGGACCCCTTCCCTGCTCGCCTCCATCAGTAGCTGGCGCCAGTCGTCGTCCGTCTTGGGCCTGGATACTCCCTTGTAGAGAACCGAAGGAATGAGGTCCTCCTCCTCCTCCACATCCTCTATCAGGAGATCGTCCTCCCCCGCAAAATCGAGTTCATCTCCCTGGTCGTATTCGAGATTGCCCTCGTCATCGAATTCTTCCATTAACTGATCGTCTTCCATGTTTTTCTTGGCCATGCATCTCCTCCGCTCTTTTTCCTTTATTTTAACAGAAGTTCCGTGTATTAGAACTCGTCGCAAACGTCAAGTTTTTTTAGAGGGGGGTCCAAAGTCCTTTCCTGTCGTTTGCCGTGAAGATGCATCTTCATCCTCGGGGGAGAAGCCGCGTCTCATGGTCATGTCGAACGAAGCACGGCGGAACGCGGAATCCGGCGTACCGGCCTTCCGGTCCCGAAAGATTTTCCCGGCTTCCACCGGCGATAGCGACGCCATCGAATTTCTCTTTGCGATTCCAGTCTCTTAAACAGAGAAAAACTCGAATCGCCATCGCCCGGCGGGCCGCCTCCCCCTGGATGAGCACGAGAACACATCGTCCGAGAATACAATGCTTCACGTCCTCATAAACACCATCTTCCCCATCTTCAGCATCATCTTGCTGGGTTACTTTCTCAGCCTCAAGCAAATCATCAATGCCGACTTTGCAAGGCCCGCCAACCAGATCGTCTTCAACGTGGCCATCCCCGCAATGCTCCTGAACGAAATCTCCCAGGCGCCGTTCAGAGAGAACTTCAACTCGACCGCCGTTCTCTGCTGCCTCGCGGCCCTGGGCGGACTTACGCTCGTTGCCGTCGTCCTGGCGAAAATCCTAAAAATATCCGAGGCCAGCAGGGGGACATTCGTGCAGAGCAGTCTGCACGGCAACATCGGCTACATGTCCTACGCCATCGCCTACTATACCCTGGGGGAAGCGCATTTTGCCAAAATGGCCATCCTGGGCAGTTTCGTCATGCTCGCACAAAATCTTCTGGGTGTGTGGGCGCTCACCGCTTTCACCCCCGGAGCAAGCACGAGCGGGCGAATGAGGGGAACCCTCAAGCATATCTTCCGAAATCCCATCATCGTCACCGTGGCGTTGGGAATCGTCTATTCCGCCCTCGGATTCTCCATCCCGGGGCCGATACAGAGGGGTCTGAACATTCTTTCGGGCATGGCTTTCCCGACGGCGCTGCTCCTTATCGGCGCAAGCCTCTCCTTTGGCGCCGTCCGCGTCATGGTCCGCGAGGTCGTGGGCATCGGGTTGCTGAAACTCCTCGGGCTTCCCTTCCTCGGCTATGTGTTGATGAAATTGGCCGGAGTGCCCGACGCCCTCATCCTGGTTGGAATGATCCTTCTTGCATCTCCGCCCGCCACCGTCACCTACGTCATGGCCACGGAGATGGGTGGAAATCCCGAACTGGCCGCAACCAGCGTCTCCATCCACACGCTGCTTTCAGCCTTCAGCTACAGCCTCATCATTTCCTCTTTTGCAAACGTTCACCTCTCCGGATGAATTCGAGAGGCGATGCGTTCAGCGGGTTTTGGATGCTGCCCGATGGCGCGTCACCGGACGGAAGGAGGAGGCGCGCCTCGTCGGTCTCCCTTGTCCACGGGGCCAGTTGTTCCGAAGAGGCCATAGGCACCACGTCGCCGGGCGTTTGCCTCGCCCGGAAAAATCCCGTACAGGTGGCCCAGGCGATTCACAATCACAGCCCCCCGTGCGCTATCTCGCTGACGGGCTTCGAGACAGCCCGGCGAATACGTGACTTCGCCAACAAGGGACCTCGGGAAGACTTCGAAAAATCTTCCTCTACGCGCTCTGCGCTGCTAACCTGCGGGTTCTTGGGATCTTGCCGAGAAATGTGTGTAAGTTGCTATTTTTTTCTGCGATCTCTGCGTTCTCCGCGGTGCATTGTCTCTTCTTTGATTGCGGCCTTGCCGCGCTGTGTTCTCGGCGGTGAACCCTTGCTCGATTTACGTCCGGCACGCTGGAAGGCATCTGAAACGATCGCAGATCAAGCTTCACTCAAAGCCCCTTGCACGCATTCGCATCGCTTCCACAGCCGGAGGATTGCCGAAGAAGCGCTTGAATTCCCTGCTGAACTGGGACGCGCTCTCGTAGCCGACCCGACCGGCGGCGGCGGCGGCGCTGAGCCCCTCCAGGGCCATTAACATTCGCGCGTTGTGCAAGCGGATGCTCTTCACGTACTGCATGGGTGAGGTGGAGGTGACCGCCTTGAAATTGTGGTGGAAGGTCGACACGCTCATATGCGCATCGTTGGCCAGAGTTTCGATATCGATAGCACGGGCGTAGTCCGTATGTATTCGCGTCAGGACCCTGGCAATCCGGCTGAAATGACCGTGCCGGGCGGCCAGGGCGCGCAGCGCGCCGCCCTGCTCCCCACGCAGCACCAGGTAGGTGATTTCCCGCACGATCTGCGGCCCCAGGATGCGGCTGTCCGTCCGCGATTGCAGACTCTCCAGCAATCGAACCGCAGCCCCGCTCAGATCATCGGTCAACCGCGTCGAATAAATCCCTTGGGGCGCCCTCCCCTCCAGCATCGGGTCCTCATCCATTTCCAGGAGCAACTCGCCCAGGGTTGAGGGAGACACCCGCACCGTCACACCGAGCAATGGCTTCTCCGGACTGGCTTCCACCGCCTCGCACTCGAAGGGCAGAGGAACCGACAGCACAAGGTAGTTGTAAGCGTCAAAGGTGAAAACCTGCCCCCCCAGAAAACCCCTCTTTCGTCCCTGCCCGACAATCACGATGCGAGGCTCATACACCACGGGGACCCGGGCGGTGGGTTGATCCGATCGGAAGAATTGGACCCCATCCAGAGTCGAGGGGGTATGCCCTTCTTTGGCTGCCAGTTTTTCCAGTAGCTCGATCAAACGCTCTCGTGTCGTCATATCAGCACCTCCCATCGCCCCGGCGGGGGTTGTTGCCCGCAATCCACCAATAATACGAAAATATGGATAAATATACCAACTTCCCGTCTGAATTCCAGCCCGCATCTCCAAACAAGACAGAATCGGGCAAGACTTCCGGAGAATCGTGTATGGAACGCCTTCTTCGGTTGGATTATCATCCCGTCACTTGAAACACGTGAGGAAACGCCGGGAGAAAAACAACATGGCGGAAGATTACAATGAAAGGGAGGAAACAACATGAAAGTGGCGGCCTTCAATGGAAGTGCGAGGAAAGACGGCAACACGGCGATTCTCATAAAGTACGCGCTCGCCGAACTCGAAAATGAGGGCATCGGAACGGAGATGATCCAACTCGCCGGGGAGAAGATCCAGGGCTGTACCGCCTGCTACAGGTGCTGGGAAGCCAGGGACGGGCGATGCAGCGTCGAGGATGATCCGGTGAACGAATACATCCGAAAGATGGTGGAAGCGGACGGCATTATCCTCGGTTCGCCGACGTACTTCAGCGACGTCACCCCTCAAATGAAAGCGCTCATAGACAGGGCCGGTTTCGTGGCCAGAGCCAACGATTTCTTTCTCCGGCGCAAAGTGGGGGCGGCAATTGTTGCGGTCAGGAGAGCGGGGGCCACCCACGTGTTCGACACCATCAACCATCTCTTTCTGGCCAGTGAAATGATCGTGCCGGGTTCCATTTACTGGAACATCGGAATCGGGAGAGACAAAGGAGAGGTGGAAAAGGATGAAGAGGGCATAAGGACGATGCAGGTCCTCGGCCGAAACATGGCGTGGCTTCTGAAGAAAATGAAGGATTGACGGACCCGGCCGGTCCCCTGTTCGTATACGAGGTATATGGAGGGGACCGATACATATGTCCCCGGCGGAGAGTGGAATATCGTGGCTGGACAGCCGACGGATGCCTGATAGGAATTGCGACGACCCCGATGAGGCGCCGGGGTCGTCTATTCCCAGGGGTATCGGTTGCTGTTGCCGATGCCTATTGGGGGATTTCAGAAAGGGGAATACCCAGTGCGTCGGCTACTCCCTTGCCGTATGCCGGATCGGCTTTCAGGCAGTTGACAATATGGCGGATCTGGATCTCTCGCGGCGCGTCCTTGATGGCGCGGGCGGTATTGGCGAAAAGGAGCGCCTGCTTCTCGGGGCCTATCAGACGGAAGAGAAGGCCGGGCTGGGTGTAGTAGTCGTCATCGTCCTTGCGGAAGTCCCAATGGTCCGCAGCCCCCTCCAGAGCCAGAGGCGGCTCGGCGAATTCCGGCTGTTCCTGCCATTCCCCGAAGCTGTTGGGCTCATAGCCGAGGGTGCTGCCGTAATTGCCATCAACTCGCATGGAACCGTCCCGGTGGTAGCTGTGGTAAGGGCAGCGGGGCGCGTTGACCGGAATCTGGTGGTGGTTCACGCCGAGTCGGTAGCGCTGAGCGTCGCCGTAGGAAAAAAGCCGCCCCTGGAGCATCTTGTCGGGGGAGAAGCTTATGCCTGGCACAATGTTGGCCGGATTGAAGGCCGCCTGCTCGACGTCGGCGAAGTAATTCTCCGGGTTTCGGTTCAGTTCGAGAACCCCCACTTCGATCAGTGGATAATCCTTTTTTAGCCAGACCTTGGTGAGATCGAAAGGGTGATAGGGGCATTTGGCCGCGTCTTTTTCCGGCATGACCTGGATGAACAGGGTCCAGCGGGGGAAATCGCCCTTCTCGATGCTCTCGTACAGGTCGCGCTGATGGCTTTCCCGGCATTTGCCGATGACGGCTTCAGCCTCTTCATCGCTCAGGTTCTTGATTCCCTGCTGAGTGCGGAAATGAAATTTGACCCAGTAGCGCTCATTCCTGGCGTTGATCAGGCTGAAAGTGTGGCTGCCGAAACCGTGCATATGGCGGTAGGAAGCCGGGATACCCCGGTCGCTCATTACGATAGTGACCTGATGCAGCGCCTCCGGCAGGCTGGTCCAGAAGTCCCAGTTGTTGAGTGCGCTACGCAGATTGGTGCGCGGGTCCCGCTTGACGGCGTGGTTGAGGTCCGGAAACTTGAGGGGATCACGCAGGAAAAATACCGGTGTGTTGTTACCCACCAAATCCCAGTTGCCTTCCTCGGTATAAAACTTCATCGCGAAGCCCCGGATGTCCCGCTCTGCGTCGGCGGCGCCCCTCTCTCCGGCGACCGTGGAAAACCGGACGAAAAGGTCGGTCTTCTTCCCTACCTCCGAGAAGATCTTGGCCCGGGTATAGGAAGTGATGTCGTGGGTGACGGTGAAGGTGCCGTAGGCGCCGGAACCCTTGGCGTGCATGCGGCGCTCGGGAATCACTTCTCGATCGAAATGGGCCAGCTTCTCCAGATACCACACGTCCTGCAGCAGAACCGGGCCGCGCTTTCCGGCGGTCATGGTGTTCTGGTTGTCAACGACGGGGGCACCGTTCCTGGTGGTGAGTTTCTTCTCTTGACTCATCGATCTTCTCCTTATTCTCTCAGTTGTTCACGGTTTCATTGCGGACAGATGATCCGAAATTTCCGGTCAAAGGGTCCGTCCTCCGGCTTACCGTGGATCAGTCTCGTGCAGTCCCGAACATCCCTGTCCAATGCGCCGATCGGTATACAGATAGAGAATAATTATCAACATGGAACGATGTCAAGATTTCACGGGAAAGCGCGCTGCAAGATCTGGCCGCTGCCCGTCATGAAGACCGCATGTGGAAGGAGGTGTGCAGGACATGGGAAAAGACGGGATCTACCGCCTGGAATATCGGAGATCACCCACAGCGCCGCGAACTTGGGAAGGGGTTCGGCCACCTGAAACCAGAGTGTGCGAGGTCATATAAGAACCAGGTGTTGCCTGCGCATCCTCTCGGGCGACGTCGTTTCCCTCGACGGTAACGAGAAAACGGCCGGCAATTGCCACGTTGATATTTCCGTTGTCCAGATAGGAATGACATCGAACTGCGGTCATTCCTCTTCGGTAGCGAGGCCGTACTTGATGAGACGATAGCGGAAAGAACGAAACGAAATGCCCAGGAGGTCCGCCGCTTTGAGTTTCACGCCCTGGGTTTGCTGGAGGGCCTTGAGGAGCATCTTTTTCTCGAAATCCGCCAGGCTCCGGTCCAGGTCGATCCCTTCGGGGGGAAGAACATCCCAACCGACCGAAGGCGCTTCGGCGAGATGTTTCTTATGCGTGGAGAGCGTCAGGCTGTCCGGAAGGATTATGCTGGACGATTCCATCGCCACGCCGCGTTCTATGATGTGTTCGAGTTCCCGCACGTTTCCAGGAAAATCGTAGTTATTGAGAATGTCCATGGCATAGGAAGAGATCTTCCGGATGTCCTTCCCGAACTGCTTCCGGAATTTATTGAGGTAGAACTGCGCCAAGAGAAGCACATCCTCGCGGCGTTCCCGCAATGCGGGAATCCGAATGGGGAGAACGTTCAACCGGTAGTAGAGGTCTTCGCGGAAATCCCCCTCGATTACCATCTTCTCAAGGTCCCGGTTCGTCGCGGTGATGATTCGGACGTCCACGAGAACGTCTTCCGTACCACCGATCATCCTCACGGACTTATCCTGGACCAGACGCAGAAGCTTCACCTGGAGCACGGGTGAAAGCTCCCCTATTTCATCCAGGAAAAGCGTTCCCCCCTGAGCCGCTTCCACAAGGCCCTTGCGGTTGGCGCTTGCCCCGGTGAAAGCCCCCTTCCTGTAGCCGAACAGTTCACTCTCGATGAGAGACTCGGGAACCCCCCCGCAGTTGACCACCACGAACGGGTGGTCCCGTCTCAGGCTCTGGCGGTGGACGGCTTTGGCCACCAACTCTTTCCCCGTTCCGCTCTCCCCCGTGATGAGCACGTTGCTGCTGGTGGCGGCAACCCGTTTGATGAGGTCGTACACCTTGCGCATCGCGGGGCTCTCGCCGATGAAACAACCGAAGTAGAGCGGCCCCTCCTGGACGACCGCCAGTTCGTCCTTCCCTTCCCTGCTTTGGAGGGCGTTCGAGATCACCGTCCGCATCTCTTCGAGGTTGAACGGCTTGGGGAGATAATCGTAGGCGCCTTCCCTCATGGCTGCCACGGCCATCTCGGTGCTTGCGTAGGCAGATATGATGATCACCACCGTGGTCGGAGAAATGGCTTTGCACTGCTTGAGCACGTCCAGCCCGTTGACGGGTTTCATGCGAATATCGGTAATGACGAGATCGAACGGCTCCCTTTGCAGTGCATCGATGGCTTCCCGGCCACCCTCGGCGCTCGTTACCCGGTAGCCGTCTTTCTGAAGGAGGATCTCCAGGAACTCCCTCATGCTCCTTTCATCGTCCACCACCAGGATCTTGGCTGACATCGCGTTGTCCGTATTCATCGTCAAAACCCGCAGAAAGCCGTTTTCCCATTCACGACGGTCAGAAGAGGGCGTCCCTGCATTTCCATCCCGTGGAAAGGGCAGTTCCGGCCCTTGGACTCGAATTTCCCACAGTCCAGGACATATTTCTCGTCGGGATCGATCACGGTCAGATCCACATTCTCACCTTTGCGAAATTGGCCCAGAGGAACCCCGAGGATCGAAGCCGGGTTGCAGGAAACCTTGGCGACGGCCTCCATCGGAGTGAGCAGGTTTTCGCGGACGAGATTCAGGATCAAGGGGACGGCTGACTCGAGGCCGACCACCCCGTTGGCCGCGAGCTCGAATTCCGTATCTTTTTCGAGAACGCTGTGGGGCGCATGGTCGGTGGCGATGGCGTCGATCGTTCCATCCGCAAGACCTTCCTTGACGGCTCGAACGTCTTCCGCCCGGCGAAGGGGCGGGTTCATCTTATAGACCGGATCGAAGTGTTCGATCACAGCATCTGTGAGGCTGAAATAATGAGGCGCCGTTTCGGCGGTCACCGAAATCCCGCGCCGCCTGGCCTCACGGATCAGACGCACCGAACCGGCCGTACTCACGTGAGCGATGTGGAGCCGCCCTTTCGTACACTCTGCAAGGAGCAAATCCCGTGCGATCATGACTTCTTCCGCTGCGGCGGGTATGCCCCGAAGGCCCAGGAGAGCCGACAGAGGGCCTTCATTCATGAGCCCTCCGCGAGAAAGATCCAGGTCTTCCGAATGGCTGATAACCAACAGGTCGAAAGCCCGGGCATATTCCAGGGCTCTCCTCATGAGAAGGCTGTTCATCACGGGACGGCCGTCATCCGAAACCGCCACGGCCCCCGATTCTTTCAACTCGCCGAACTCGGAAAGGTTCTCTCCCTTCAACCCCCTGCTTATGGCGCCCACGGGAAAAACCCGGCAGGATCCGGAATTGCGCGCCCTCTCCTTTATGAACTCGGTGACCGCCGCACAGTCGTTCACGGGATTCGTATTGGGCATACACGCCACCCCTGCGTATCCCCCGGCCACCGCCGCCCGCGTTCCCGATTCGATGGTTTCTTTGTATTCCTCCCCCGGTTCCCGCAGGTGAACGTGCATATCCAGCAATCCGGGAACGATCCACTTCCCGGCTGACTCTACTTCTCTCACTCGCGAGAGCAGGTCCGGGGCCAGCGTCATCCGCGGGCCGATATCCACAAGGAGGCCGTCGAGTATCAGTACATCCGAAATTTCATCGCTTCCCCTGGCAGGATCGATGACTCGCCCGTCACGAAAGAGGAAATTCGCAACTCTCGCCCGCTCCATTCAGTGAACTCCTTGGAATCCGATTGTTGGTATGTCTTCCACACCCGGAGCCGCCCATTCTCCAGGGCGGTCCTTCCGAAAAGCGCCAGACGCGGCCGCACGATGCCCTTCCCGCCGGGCGTCATCCCGCATCCGAGAGGGCTCGGAGTGCGTCTTTTCATTTGAATGATCGCGTGTGATTGTTCCCCTCTCCCCCGCGTGGCGGTTGATGCTTCTTGCCCACTTATCGAGGTTTCCCTCTCCCGCTTTCGGGAAAGAGGCGGGGTGAGGGGGGATGTCCGCTGCACGAATCCTGCAAGGACAAAAAGATGAGCGCTCATCTCTGACCCAGGAGGTAGAGGAGCGCCATGCGCACGGCAACGCCGTTCGTCACCTGGTCGAGAATCACTGAATGAGGTCCGTCGGCCACATCCGGACTGATCTCGACCCCCCTGTTTATAGGACCGGGATGCATGATCGTTACGTCCTTCCGAGCCTTCTTCATCCTTTCCGCATTGATGCCGTAAAAGATCGAGTACTCCCGAAGTGAAGGAAGAAGCATCTGCTGCATCCGCTCTTTCTGCAGCCGCAGCACCATTATGACATCCGCCTCAGGAATGACCTTTTCAACGCGGCAACACACTTCGACGCCCAGGCTCTCCATATCGGGGGGAATGAGCGTCGGAGGGCCGCAGACGATCACCCTGGCCCCCATTTTCGTGAGTCCCCAGATGTTGGAGCGGGCAACGCGACTGTGAGCGATGTCTCCCACGATGAGCACCGTCAGCCCCTCGAGCCGTCCCTTGCGCTCGCGGATGGTCATCATGTCCAGAAGCGCCTGGGAGGGATGTTCGTGCATGCCGTCGCCCGCGTTGATGATCGACGCCGACGTTCGGGCCGCCAGCCGGTGGGGAGCGCCGGAAGCGGAATGACGAATTACGAAAATGTCCGGCTTCATCGCTTCCAGGTTTTTCAAGGTATCGAGAGACGTCTCCCCCTTGACCATGGAACTCGTCGTCGTGGTGACGCTATAGGTGTCGGCGCTCAGCCGTTTCGCGGCAATGTCGAAAGAAGTCCTCGTGCGGGTGCTCGGCTCGTAAAAGAGGTGGATGACGGTTTTGCCCCGGAGAGTGGGGACTTTTTTTATCGCTCGTGTGTTGATCTCCTTGAGCGATGTCGCCTGTTCGAGAATGTGTTCGATCTCGGCGACATCCAGTTCGCGAATCCCCAGCAGATCCTTCCTCTTGAACAGCATGGACAGCCCTCGTCTCGTCGGATGGTGGCATACCTCCCCAAAAAGGGTATCGTTTTAGTCTAACACGGAATGGCGAAACCGGGTCAACAAATTTGAACACCCGCACAATCCCAGCCCCGGCCTTCGGAACCAGTTCGATGGAGCGAATAACGCTCAAACAAGCTTGACATGACCCGAGATTACTATTTAAATAGTCATTCTGATGATTTTGAGAAGGGAGAAGTGGATGCAGAGAGTACCGATCACCAAAGAAGGTTACGAACGGCTGAAAATTGAACTGCAAAGGCTTCAGAAGGAAGAAAGACCCCGCGTGATCCGGGCCATCGAAGAAGCGCGGGGCCACGGGGACATTAGCGAAAATGCGGAATATGAGGCTGCGAAGGACAAGCAGGGGCTGATCGAGGGCCGAATCCAGGACCTTTGCGAGAGGATGCGGCATTCGGAAATCATAGAACCTTCCAGCCACGAGGATGGGAAGGTCATATTCGGTTCCACGGTCGTGCTGGAAGATCTCGAAACAGGCGAAGTCATATCCTACCGTCTGGTCGGACCCTATGAATCCGACGTTCAGGCAGGAACGATTTCCGTAACCTCACCCATCGGGAGGGCTTTGATCGGCAAGGAAGAAGGCCTGGAAGTCCGCGTGCAGACCCCCAAAGGCGCCCGCAGCTTTGAAGTCCTTGAAGTCCATCAATAATTCCAAACAATGCCATCACACAGCGCATCTCGTCCGGCGTCAACATCCCACTTTGGAAGTCTCGAAATCCATGAGGCTGCGAAGCGTTCCGCCGAGACGGAAAAAATCTGCCGGAGCGAGCGTCTCCGGGCGCCTGCGGGGCTCGATGCCCGCTCTTTCAAAAGCTGAATCGAGAAGATCCACGTCGCCGGCCAGACCTCTCAGGCTGTTGTGGAGGGTCTTTCTCCGCTGCTGAAAAGCCACGCTCACGAACCTTCGCATGAACCCGAAGGATGGGCGGGCGCCTGCTCGCTCCGGGAAGAAATCCACTCGCACCACGACTGACTCCACCTTGGGAGGCGGGTAAAACTGGTCGGCGCCCACGGAGAAAAGCTTCGTCACCCGGGCATACATCCCCAGGAGAACGGAAAGAACGCCGTAGTCCTTTGTGCCGGGGCTGGCCGCAAACCGTTCACCCACTTCCTTCTGCACCATAAAGACGGCCCGCTTCACCACCGTCGTCGATTCGAGCAGGCGAAACGTGAGAGGCGAACTGATATTGTAGGGCAGGTTCCCGAGGACGACCAGAGCCTGCTCTTCCGAACGCCCCACGGAGAGGAAATCGAAATCCAGAGCATCCATGCGGTGAACCTGGACGCAATCCCCCGAGGAGACCAGGCTGGTCTCCAGGCAATGGGCAAGGTCGCGATCCAACTCCACGAGATGAAGGCGACGAACCCGCCCGGCAATGAATCGAGTCAGAGCGCCGAGGCCGGGACCGATCTCCACCGCCACGTCCGATTCCTCGAGTTCCGCATCGCGGACAATTCGTTCGGCAGTGTTCGGCTGAGTGAGAAAATGCTGCCCGAACCGCTTACGCGGCCGAACACCGGAACGGCCGAAATAATCCTGCGGTGTCACGAACATGATTTCGCCTCCCGTCCGTTGCTGAAAGACCGTCCCGTCCGGCGGGGATCATTCGCGCCCGTTCAATCCAGCCATCGTGACCGGGCATCGAGGTCGAGGGGGTCCAGGCAAAAGCCCGAACGCTTCCACACTGAATACGCCGCGGCGGCGATCATGGCGCCATTGTCCGTGCAATATCTCGGGAGCGGCAGGTGCAGCATCAGGCCACGTCTGCCGGCTTCTTCCCCCATGCGTTGCCGCAGGCGGCGGTTGGCCGCCACTCCTCCCACCACCGCCACGTCGCTCACCACGCAAATCTCAGCCGCTTTCATGGTCTTGTCCACAAGCACGTCCACAACGGCTTCCTGGAAGCCCGCCACCACGTCTTCCAGCCGAAAGGGTCCGGGCTCGCCGGGACCGGGCGCTGGGCCGAAGCGCCGTACAAAATTGGCGACGGCCGTCTTGAGGCCGCTGAAACTGAATTCCAGGGAATCCTTCCCGAGGTGGGCCTTCGGGAAGGGTATGGCGCGAGGGTCCCCCTTCTCGGCCAGGCCATCGATGATGACTCCTCCCGGATAACCCAACCCCAAGAGCTTCGCTACCTTGTCGAAGGCTTCGCCCGCGGCGTCGTCTCGCGTGGTCCCGAGCAGCCGGCTCCGGCATTCCGGGTCCACTTCGTAGAGGGCGGTGTGTCCGCCCGACGCAACGAGGCAGACCATGTATTTGTCCATCGGCTCACGTCCCAGAAAGGCTGCATGGATGTGCCCTTCGAGATGGCTGACGGCGATGAGCGGCTTGCCGAGCCCATACGCCATGGCCTTGGCCGCACTCAACCCCACCAGGAGGGCGCCCACAAGGCCCGGCCCCTGGGCCACCGCGACCGCATCGAGTTCGCCCGACTCCAGGCCGGCCTCGGCGAGGGCACGCTCGATCACGGGCAAAATGGCCTCCACGTGCTTTCTGGAAGCGATCTCCGGCACCACTCCGCCGTATGGGGTGTGCACGGCGACCTGGCTCGCCACCACGTCGGAGAGAATTCGCCTGCCGTCTTCCACGACGGCTGCCGCCGTCTCGTCGCAGGAACTCTCGATACCCAAAATCAACATGTCACGATCCCGTCCGGGCGGTTATTGCCCGCCTCTCCGCACGTTGCCTGGCTGCTGTCCTGAAGAGCGTCCGTCTCAAGTGAGCGGAATTGCTGATCCCGGGTCCGGAGCCGGACCTCGGGACCCATAATGATTCCCGCCAGGGTGAAATTCAAGAAGAAGTTGAGCCGAAAGGCACGTTCGAGCGCATGCTCGTCGAACGAGATCTTCCATCCTTTCGGCCGTCATCGCATGATTCCAACGGAGGGCGGCCCGCACCCCGGGGGGATTCCTTCGGCCCCTTCCGCAAATCCGTGCAAGAGGATCTGCATGCCGGGCGAAATGGAGGTGAAGTGAATGAGATAGCGATTCTCCGAGGCTTCAAGTGCGCAGATCACCTTGGCGTAGAGTTCCGGCGCATCTTCGCCGCACGCATCATATATTTCGGGCCGGAGCAGGATATCCTCGTAAGGTTTCAGCGGAACAGGGGTTTCGATGGCGCCCCTCCGGCCGGTCAGCCCGACCAGGAGGGCAGGCTCCGTGCGGTTTTCCATGCGCTTACCGGTGAGACGCACGTAGTGCATGGCAACCGGTCGGGAAAGCACTGCGCAGCAGGCAGCCGCCTTTTCAAGCGATGACTGCGGGGCGTCGGCACGCCCCAGCAACTCGCGGCACATGAGGGCCTCCCCCATGCCTTTGGCATGGACCTCGACCTCGTCGCCCAGGATGAGACCCGGCCCCGCCGCCTCCATGAGGGCCGGAGATACGAGCACCTGTCCCCCAATCGTGAAGCTTTCGATCCGCGCCGTCAGATTGACCGCCTGGCCCACGACTGCATACTTTGAGCGTTTGGTCGATCCGATGTTGCCCACTACCACGTCTCCCGTGTGAAGCGATATGCCCATCTCCAACTCGGGCCACCCGCATTTCCGGTTGGCATCATTCACTCCCTCCATCGCCCGCTGCATTTCGAGTGCGCAGCGGGTTGCCCGGTCGGCGGCATTGGCCAACGCCAGTGGAGCTCCGAAAATCACCAGGATGGCGTCCCCGATGATCTCATCGACCGTTCCGCCGTTCCGTTGAATCACTTCGAGCATGGCGGTGAGGTAGTGGTTCACGATGGAGACGACTTCGGCAGGATCGAGCCGCCCGACGAGGGCCGTGAAGCCGCGCAAATCCGACAAGAGAAGCGTCACCTCACGCTTCTCGCCCCCGAGTTTGAGGCCGTCGGGCGCGTCGAGGAGAGCGTCGACGATCTCGTCACTCGTGTAGCGGCCGAAAGTCTTGCGGATGAACGTGTTCCGGCGCTCGAGATCCCCGTTCAATTCCACCAGTCTTTCATGGGAATCCTTCAACTGCCTGGCCATGCTGTTGAAGGCGACGGAGAAGTCGCCCATGAAAGAGACTTGCTGATCGAGGTCCCCCGCGGCGATCTGCTGAGTCTTCCAGGTGAGGTGCCGGAGGTTCGACTGGAGGGTCTTGAAGGAATGGATCACGCCCATGCGGCCCGCAAGGTGGGACGTGTCGAGTTCTCCCCGTGCAAGCCGTTCCATGGCCTCTGCAAAAGGCCCGAATTCAGCGAGGAAACGATTCACGTAGGCGAGAAGCTGCCGGATTTCGTTGTCCGGGAGGTCGGAAGGCATGGGAATCGGCACGGGGACCTTCCCCATGCAAAGGCGATGGAACGTTGCGGTGATTGTATCGATCAGTTCTTCGTCAACCGAAATCATCAAGCGTCCTGCCTGAGATCCACCGTAAAACGGCAGATCCTCCCGCCTGAGCCCCAACAATCCACCTCCTTGACACGGAAATCCTTCCCCGAGTATGCATACAGAAGCCCTGCAATGAACCCCTCATCATAGATGCAGATCTCCTCCGAACAGACGGGAATGCCCGAGCAGTCGAGATCCTCTGCTACCGATATCACGAAAGATCCCTTTTTGAAATCGGCCGACTCAACGCGCAGTATGCCGATGCCCAGGTCCTTCATGGTTCGTTCCAGTTCGGCAAACAGGCTCTTCAAGTCCATTTTCTGGGTGAGGACATTGCGGCAGAACTCTTCACCCGCCTTCTTGCCCGCCTCGTAGAAAATCCTGTCGGCTTCCCCGACCCCGTAGTCCCGGATGAGGATATCCCGAAATGTATACTGCATCAGACGGTAGACCGATACATGGAGCATCGGCCCGAGATTCGGTCTCCCTTCCTGGATATCCCCCAACATGCTCCATTTGAACTCGCTTTCATCCCGCTCTTCTCTGAACATGCCGTTTCCTCCCTCTCGTCTCCAAATCCCGATTTCCTGATATTTGCCATCAATCTAATGCATCGCGCACATCGGAGCAACGCCCCGTCTCTTTCGCCGACGTCAGACGTGACGCACAATCGACCGCACGCTAGAAGCGGAACGGACGATTTGCCGGAAAAATCCTCACCCCGCGCGCAGGCCAATCTCACGACAATCTAATTGTTGCAAGCCGCATCGCCTTATGCTACGAAAGATCGACGGTGATGGCGGAAACCCTAACGGAGGATGTGAGATGAAGTGGGCGTGGCGTGTGGGAATGACTGTTCTTTGTGGAGTTCCAGCGATTGTTGGCGGAGGGCTTTTCTTTTCCATCTTTGAAAAGTGGACGGCTGTTGTCATTTGGGAAATCGTGCTCCTTTTCCTTCTGAGCCTGCTCATCGCCAAAGGAGACAAGATGGCCGAAGAGGCGCACTAGAGGCGGGCAGTCAGATGGAATGCCGGAAGGAACAGAACCTCAAGGTGTGCAATTGCAGTTACGGCGGATGTCCGAGACAGGGCATGTGCTGCGAATGTCTGCAGTACCACCTGAAAAGCAGACAGCTCCCGGCCTGTTGTTTTCCGCAGGACGCAGAGAAAACCTACGATCGCTCCTTCGATCATTTCGCCCGTCTCGTTGCCGCAAAGCGGGTTTGAAGATCGCCACAAGAGGGCAGCCTGCGTACACGACTTCGGACAGGGCCGGCGTCGGAATGCACACGGAATGAAACGTCCCATCCCCGGCCTTCACGGCCCGGAGGATGGGACGATGCCTTTCTCCCGCTGCCTTTGCAGCGCCGGATTGTCCCTCATTCAAAACGTTGCTCCCGTCAGCCGTCCAGAGCTTTTCGGACGGCTCTGGCCAAACCAGCCACGGTAACGGGTTTCATGATGAACTCCCTGATCCCCAGGTTCTTCGCCTGCTGTTCCGAGACGTTTTCGCTGAATCCCGTGCATAGGATGACCGGAATGTCCGGGCGGATTTGCATGACCTCCCTGGCAAGGTCGACGCCCGTCATGCCAGGCATGGTCATGTCGGTTATGAGGAGGTCGAATCTGGCGGGGTGAGCGCGAAATATTTTGAGGGCCTTGACGCTGCTTTCCGTGGCCACGACTCTATAACCCATCCCATGGAGCGTCTCGCGAACCATTTCCACCAGCATTTCCTCGTCATCGACGAAAAGAATCCGCTCGCTGCCCCGGGCAATGGGTTCATCCCTTTCAACTTTCGATTCCGAATCGCTTCCCGTTGCCGGCAGATAAACACTGAAAACCGATCCCTCACCCGGTTCGCTTTCAACTGCAATCGCCCCCCCTCGTTCCTTGACGATGCCGTAAACCACGGAAAGGCCAAGGCCCGTGCCCTCCCCTCTTTTCTTGGTCGTGAAAAACGGATCGAAGATCCTGTCCACGACTTCCGGCGAGATGCCCGTCCCGGTATCGCTCACATTGAGCTTCACGTACCGGCCGGGAGGCAATTCATGGTGAAGGAACAGCGTGTGCGAAGTCACTTCGATCCATTCGAGGCTTACTTCGAGCAGACCTCCCCGCTCGCGCATGGCCTGCGCTGCATTGGTGCACAGGTTGATAAGCACCTGGTGCATTTGCGTCGCGTCCCCGAAAACGGTATAGGCCCCCGGACCAATGCTCGAACGTATCTCGATGGTGCTGGGAAGAGTCGCACGGAGCAGCTTGAGGGATTCCTTCACGAGCGGCCCCAGATCGAGAGGCGTCATCTCTTGTTCGGCCTTGCGGCTAAAGGTGAGAATCTGGGTCACGAGATTCTTGGCCCGGTCGCAGGACCTCAAGATCTGATCCAGGTAATGGCGCAGGTCTTTCTCCCTGGCCTTGGCTTGCGCCAATCCGGCGTATCCCATGATGGCGGCGAGAATGTTGTTGAAATCATGCGCGATCCCACCGGCAAGGGCGCCGATGGCTTCCATCTTCTGAGCCTGCAGGAGCCTTGATTCCAGAGCCTTGCGGTTGGTGATGTCGACGATGCTTCCTTCCAGGTATGAAATTTTCCCGGATTCATCGCGAACGGCGCGAGCATTCAGAGTGACCCATGCGGTGCCCCTGTCCTTCCGGAGTATCTTGACCTCGAATTCCTGAACTATGTCCATCTCGTCAGCCAGGCGGATAAGATCCTCACGGCGTTCCGGATTGACGTAGATCTGCCGGGCCACGTCCGACAGGTTCAACATCTCCTCCGGGGCGCCGTATCCGAAGATTCGGGCGAACGCCGGATTTGCGCTTATGACGCGTCCTTCGGGGGTTGTGCGGAATATACCCGCAATGGAATTCTCAAAAATGCTTCGGTACTTTTCCTCGGCCCAACGGAGCGCCTCTTCGACCTGCCTTCGCTCGGTGATATCGCGGATGGACTCGACGGCCCCCACGGCATTCCCCCTGGAGTCGTGCAGCAAACTCGCCGTGGCGAACAGATACGCCTTGCGTCCTCTCAATGCGGGGACGAAGACTTCCTCCGACAGCAGTCCCGCTTTCCCTCCCGGGCTCCGGCCATCCGCATCGATATCCATTACGGGTTTCAAAGCAACGTCCACAAGCATGGGTTTTCTCACGGCATAGAAGGGCAGAGCGTACTCGTAGTCCCCCTTGCCCAGCATGTCCTCCGCCTCTATGCCCGTCATCTCCTCCATGGCCCTGTTCCAGGCAATCACTCTGCTTTCAGCGTCAACGACAAAGGTCGCATCCGGCAGAAAGTCGATGATGTCCGAGAGGCGCTGTTGGGATTCTCTGAGTTCCTCCTCAGCCTGCTTCCGCCTGGTGATGTCCCGAATGAATGCGAGGGCCAGGGCTGGACCGGAAGTCTCCATACGCGTCAGACTGACCTCTGCATCGAAGAGGATCCCATCGGGCCTCAAGAGTCTCCATTCAAAATATTGTGGCGTTCCGGACATGGCCAGGGCCAGTCTTTCGGCAGCGAATGATTCGGAGGATCTTCCCTCGTGCTGGAAGGGCGGGGAAAGTTCGTGAGGGCTTTTTCCCAGGATCTGCTCTCTGGTGCATCCGAAAAGCCTCAGTGCACTCTCATTGCATTCGGAGACCTTATGGTCTCGAAGAAAGACTATGGCGTCGGCGGCGCTCTCGAAAAGCGCTCTGTACTTGAGTTCTCGTTCACGCAGCGCTTCTTCGGCTTGCTTGCGGTCGGTAATCTTCCGCACGATCACCGTAATCTGGTCTTCGAGCAGCGGAACGAAACGGGCTTCATAATACTGTTTCTGCTCCCGGATTGAGAGGGAATACTCGATCTGGACGATGGAGTGCGTTTCTTTCACCCGCTCGATGGCTTCGAGGAACTTCCTCCTCACTTGCCCGGATGACACATCCTGCATTCTTCTGCCCCGCAGTTCCTGTGGCGGAACGAAAAAATCCGTGGTGTCGCTGGCCTTGCAATCGAGAATCGCACCATCGGAGTCGAGTCGGAATAGAAGGTCGGGAATGGTTTGAAACAGCGCGCTCATTTCCGAATTGGCGTCCAACAGTTCCATGGAACTCAGTGCGAGAGACCGCTCCAGCATCTCGCGGTTTCTGTCGAACTCCCGATAGGAATCGCTCACTGCGTCGAGGAACGTCCTCCACTTCGCAGGAACAGGGCAGGATTCGCCATGATGGAGCTTCAACTGCTGCTTCAACAGTTCATGCATCGATTCCAAGGATCGTACCTCCCGCAGGGCAATCAGGACGCCCTCACTGGTAATCGAAAAACGCAGGGAGGATACGTTCCTTCCAGGGGCTTGCCCTCTCCTGGAAGACGTCCTTTGCCATCCTCCCCGTGCAGTATCCTTTTGCTCGCTCGATCCGAACCCGGTCGCTCAACGAGCATCCCTTGACCCGAAAGAAGCGCCCGGTTGTTTGTCCCGGGCGGACGCAGCCGATTCCGGTCTCCGTCCGGCTGAAGCCTGTTATGGCATAATGTATAAGACGAGTTGCACATCTTTGCACTAGATTTCACCATATCCCGGTTTCGTGCTTCGTTGTGACCCGATCGGATCATGGGGGCTTATATGGGAACAAAAAAAGGACTTTTCCTACCTGAAGCAGGGATGCCGCCTGTCCTTTGTTTGGCCTGGCCGAGTCGAGTTCACGCCAAGATTTACCTGGATACCTTTGGAAGACAGTGATATCTTGACCTTGAGTTATCTTGTCGGCTGTTTTTGTCTTGCCGCACGTTCGGCTTTTAAGTGCGCCTTCCGTCGCCTGCATCAGGAATCGACTGACTTGAATGGACCAAAAGATGGCAAAAATACTCATCGTCGATGACGACCCGGTGATATCCGAGATACTCGCGCACGTCGTACTGGAGATGGGGCACGAACCCGCCTGTAGGCTGACGCTTTGCGAAGGGCTGCAAGAAGCGCATTCGGGCGGATACGATCTGGTTTTGCTCGACGTCTATCTGCCGGATGGGAACGGCCTGGATGCGCTGCCGAGATTCATCGAAACTCGTACGGCGCCGGAGGTGATCATAGTCACGGGCATGGGAAACGAGGACGGGGCCGAACTCGCAGTCCGGAGCGGCGCATGGGACTATATAGAAAAGGTGTCCACAGCCCAAAACATGAGCCTCTCCATCCTGCGGGCGCTCCAGTACCGCGAAGCCAAGCGCGCGCACGCTTCCACCAGGTTTGTACTGGATCGCACGGGAATTATCGGCAGTAGCCCCAGGATGGGCGCTGTGCTCGACCTCCTGGCCAAAGCCGCCGTCACCGACGCCAACGTTCTCATAACCGGAGAAACGGGAACGGGAAAGGAACTGTTCGCCGAGGCCATTCACCGGAACAGTTCCCGCGACGGGAAACCGTTTGTGGTTCTCGATTGCTCCGTGCTGCCCGACACGCTGGTCGAAAGTACCCTTTTCGGCCATGAGAAAGGCTCCTACACCGGAGCGGACAGGACGAAGGAAGGACTGATCAAACAAGCGGATGGCGGCACCCTGTTTCTTGATGAAGTGGGAGAATTGCCTTCGTCCATTCAGAGAGCCTTCCTTCGGGTTCTGGAGCAGCGCCGCTTTCGCCCGGTCGGAAGCCGTAAAGAGGATACGAGCGATTTCCGGCTCGTCGCCGCGAGCAACAGGGACCTCCAGCAGATGGTAAGGGACGGGTTGTTTCGCGAGGACGTCCTGTTCCGGCTCAAGGCTTTCTCCATCGAACTACCGCCGCTCCGGGAACGGCCGAGCGACATCCGCGAACTCGTCATCAATTATATCGACAGGCTCTGCCACCGTTACGGCACGGGATCGAAAGGCTTTTCCTCGGACTTCATGGAAGCCCTTCACGCGTATCACTGGCCCGGCAACGTACGAGAACTCTTTCATGCAATGGAGAGAGCTCTGGCTGCATCGGGCATGGAACCCATATTGTTCCCGAAACATCTGCCTGATGACATCCGTATCTGCTGGGTCAAAAAGTCCCTGGGGGGCAAAGGCCCTGACATACACACCTCGGCCGAGAGGGATGCATCTCAAGATTTCCTCCCCTGCCTCAAAGATTTTCGGAAAGAGATGGACCAGCAATACCTGACCAGACTCGTTTCGCTATGCAGGGGAAACATTGTGGAGGCCTGCCGGAAATCGGGCCTTTCCAAGTCCCGCCTGTATGAACTCCTGAAGCTTCACAACATGTCCGTCTGATCCCGAAGGCCCTTCTTCCGGTAAGCAGAGAGGCCATTTTTCTCGAACGCTCCGCTTTCATCCCGCGCCGCAAGGAACCCGCGCGAAATATCCCGGTCGAAATCGCGTTCATCGCACGCTCATTCCTGTTTCCCGGAAGCTCTCCGAATTACAGGACGCCATGCACCCCCGTTCAGCCATCAAAATCCTCCCGTTTTCCATAACCGGTCGCGCTGCAAGGCAAAACCGTGTGCTCTCCGTTCTGGCATAATTATTGATATCTATACTCTCCGAATTGCGACTGATGGCCCCATCCAAGGAGCAGAACTGATGAATTTGATTTTTTATTCCAGGGCGGATGACGAGTCGAGCCAAAAGATCTTGGAGCATCTTCGCCGGGATGTGGCCGGGGAGAATCTTGTTATCTGCCGGACGGCCTCTCAGGTCTCGAAAACGCTTTTCCAATCTACTTACGACGCTCTCGCCGCGGTGCTACTGATCTCTGACAGAGACGACCTCCAGGATATCCTCTCCATCAAAGAAGCCCTACGCTCTGTCAAGGTCGTACTGGTTCTTCCGGATGCCCAGGCTGAAACCATGTCCAGAGCACACGTTCTCCGGCCGCGTTTTCTGGTGCAAAGGGATGAGGATTTTGGAAAGGCGGCTTCCGTAATCGAGAGGATGAGAACAAGCAAAGCAGTGGACCGAAAGAAAGAGGACGATGATACGCTGGAGGGTGCTTTCCAGAATTCGACGGGCATAGAGAGGGCGCAGGGAGGTTAGAATACAAGTTGCCTGGATTTCTTCCAAAGGGGGAAACTACGGCCTTTGGAGAGCGGCTTTTCGCGGACGACCGGGTGGAGGGACCCGACGTCCGCGAAAACCAGCCGCAAGCTTCATCTCCTGCAACCTCAAAGCACCTGTATGGCAGCACCGATAACGAGTGCACAGCAATGAGCCAAATGAGACCTGAAACTGCAACAAGAACTTTAAAGGAGGAGAACAGATGAAGAACGTGAGACTGAGCGTGAAATTGATCGGCGCATTTGCGATCGTGTCGCTCATCACCCTGGCAATCGGTTACGTTGGCACCCGGAAGATCATTACGATCGACCGGGCCGATACCGAAATGTTCGAGCAAAACACCAGGCCCCTGGCTGAACTCGGTGCAGTGTCCACGAGGTTCCAGGCCATGCGAGGCGCGATCAAAGATGTCTTCATCCAAAAGTTTCTTTTTGAAAAGAATCCGCAGGAAGTCATCAAGCGAATCAAAGAGTTGGACCAGCAAAATGACGAGGCGCTGGCCAGATTCATACAACCGATCCAATCAGCGGAAATTCGCCAGGAATACAACACACTGAAATCTTCACTCGCATCGCTCTATGCATTACGGGACAAATCCCTGGATCTCGTCTTGCAGGGGAAGAAAGAGGAGGCTCTCGCCATCCTGGGGGGGGATGGCGCCAATATAGCAAAACAGGTGGAAGCGAATATGTCCGGGCTATTCGAACACATCGTTTCGACGGCGAAGTCCATCGCGGATCAAAATAACGCCATCGCCGGCGGCGCAGTGATGTTCATGTGGATTGCGGGCTGTTCGGGAACCCTTTTGGCCCTTCTCCTCGGGGCTTACCTCACGATAGCCATCACGCGGCCAATCAACCGGGTGGTGGAGGGTTTGAGCGACGCTTCGGAACAGGTGGCCGCGGCTTCATCCCATGTTTCCGCCGCAAGCCACCACATGGCCGAAGGATCGTCCGAGCAGGCGGCCTCCCTCGAAGAGACTTCGTCTTCCCTGGAAGAAATGTCTTCCATGACGAAACAGAATGCCAGCCATGCGGGCGAAGCTCGCCAGAAGATGCGGGAGGCAGGCGCCGTGGTCGAAAAGGTGAATAGCCACATGGAAGAGATGGCCCAGGCGATCATCGAGATCACCAGATCCAGTGAAGAGACCGGGAAGATCATCAAATCCATCGATGAAATCGCGTTCCAGACCAACCTGCTGGCACTCAACGCAGCGGTAGAGGCGGCGCGGGCGGGTGAGGCTGGAGCCGGTTTCGCCGTGGTGGCCGATGAAGTGAGAAACCTGGCGATGAGGGCTGCCGATGCAGCAAAGAACACCAGTAATTTGATAGAAAAGACGATCAAGGCAGTACAGAACGGGAATCAACTGACGCATCTCACTCAAGAAGCCTTCAAAGAGAACGTAGTGCTGTCGACCCAAATCGCTCAACTCGTGGATGAAATAGCAACGGCCTCCGACGAGCAGGCCCAGGGGATCTCCCAGATCAACATCGCCGTGGCGGAAATGGATAAGGTCGTTCAACGGGCCGCCGCCAACGCCGAAGAATCGGCCAGCGCCTCGGAAGAGATGAACGCCCAGGCGGAGCAGATGAAAGGCTACGTCCAAGACCTCGGCGCAATAGTCGGCGGAGGGGGGAATGAAGGGCCGTCCACTGGAAAAGGAAAGCCGCGAGACAAAGGTCAAAGCCGGAGTGCGATTGGGAGCGGATTCCGAGGAACTCTGCCAGTTTCGCAAAATGGCGGCAATGGGACAAGAAAGAAGGCGGGCCCCGTAGAAGTCACCCGGAAGGAAGTGCCTCCGCACCAGGTGATCCCCTTGGATGAGAGAGAATTCATGGATTTCTAGAACGAACGCGAGGCGCGGGGAAGGGGTTTCAACCCCCTTCCCTGTTTTTGATGCCCTCACAGAATCTCACTGCACGCAGAGCAACCTCTCCGGCCACAGATGCCTCTTTTGCAAGATGAAATCCGGGTACGCCACGCATGTTTCAAACCGAACCCCGCAGGTTGGCGGTTTCAGGCGCCACACCGGGGATGTCGCAAGGTTTGCCGGCTTTGAGGAGCATGGCGAGGAAACTGCCCGCCATGAGGATCACACCGAGCGACAGAAACCCCAGACTGTACGATCCCGTGAGGTCCTTGACCGTGCCCATGACCAGAGGACCGGCAAACCCCCCGAGGTTTCCCATGGAATTGATGAGGGCAATACCCCCGGCCGCTCCCCTCCCGCTGAGAAGGGAAGTGCTGAGCGCCCAGAAAGGACCCAGCGCCCCCCAGATGCCAGCAGCGATCAGACAGAGCAGGAGCAGCCCTCCATTCGGACTGTCGCAGACGGACGATGCAACGAGGCTCGCCCCGCCCACCAGTATCGGCAGAGCCAGATGGAATCGGCGTTCACTTCGGCGGTCGGAGCGTATTCCGACGGCCACCATGCACAGGGTGGCGGCGATATAGGGGAGAGTCGAGACCATCCCGACCCAGAGGTCGCTCAAGTTCATCATGCCCTTGACGATGAGCGGAATCCAGATGGCAACACCGTACATGCTGATCACTATACTGAAGTAGATGAGGCACAGCCCCCAGACCCTGCCGCTCCGAAACGCCGTTCCGAGGCTGCTTTCCTTGTTGACCCGCCCCGATTCCGCGTCCTTTTCCAGAGTCCGGGCAAGCCAGTCTCTTTCATTGTCGGCGAGCCATGACGCTTGCCGGGGCGAATCCGTAAGGCGGAAGAGCACTACGATCCCCAGGACCACCGCGGGTAGTCCCTCCAAGAGGAACAGCCACTGCCATCCCATGAGCCCCCACAGTCCATGCATGGTCAGGAGAAAACCCGATACGGGACCGCTTATGATTCCGGCGACAGCAATGGAGGCCATGAAATACGCAACGTTTCTTGCAAGGTATCGTTGGGGAAACCAGTACGTGAGGTAGAGCACCATGCCGGGGAAAAAGCCCGCCTCCGCAACCCCGAGAAGGAACCTCAGAGCGCACAGGCTCTTCTCGCCCACCACGAACATCATGGCAGAGGCGACGATCCCCCACGTGATGAGTATCCGGGCAATCCACCTCCGCGCTCCCACGCGCGCCAGTATCAGATTGCTCGGTATCTCGAAGAAAAAATACCCGATGAAAAAAATGCCGCTCCCCAGGCCGAAGGCCGAAGCGCTGATTCCGAGGTCAGCGTTCATCTGCAGTGCGGCGAATCCAACGTTGATCCTGTCGAGGTATGCAACAATGTAAAGAACGCATATGAAAGGCAGCAGTCTGCGGGAGACCTTGCCCATTACCATCTTTTCCATGGTTTCCTCTACCCCTGCCCCCGCCGCCAATGCGCTTCCCCCTTCGTCTGTTCTGTCCCTAGAGTTCGTACTTCCGGATCTTCAAACCACTATGCTGTATGATATACAGACTGGTCCGGTCGTAGGGTTGCATCTCCACGACCACTACTTCGCCGATCCCCGCGTTGATGATCTCGCACAAACAGTTCTTGCAAGGCAGGATGTCGCAGGAGAGGTAAAGGGTCGCGCCGAGCGTACAGACGCCGTTTCTCGCCGCGTTGTTGATGCAGTTCACTTCTGCATGCGAAGCAATGCAGATATGAGTCCCCTGGCCTGAAGCATACCCCAGCAGCTTCCGCGGACAGGTCGAGACGTCCGGTTCCATCGGTCCCAGCATTTTCTCGATGGTCGCCGCCAGGTGGGGATCGCATGAATAGCGCTCGTTGCAGTGGGGCACGCCTCGCGGAGGTCCATTGTAACCGGTGGAAAGGATGGATTTGTCCCTCACCAGAATGGCGCCGATCTGCCTCGATAGACACTTGCTGTTCTCCGACACCGCCGCTGCGATCTTGAGGAAATACGCGTCCCAATTGCCCAAAGCTCCCTCCTCCAGGGGGTTCCTCCGTCCAACATTGGTCACGGAGTCTTCAAGGCTCTATCATTTCACCCCTTTGGCGTTGAGAAAAGCAGAATACTTCATGTCGGTGCCGAGGATGTGCTTGTCCACCCAGTCCTCGAGGAACGTCATCACATCGAACGTGATGGTGATCTTTCCCTCCAGGTATTGCTTCTGAATGTCCAGGACCTTCTGGGTCATCTTGTCATGTTTGACCTTGTGTTCTACATACTCGGGATAGCCATGCTCCTTCATAATCGCTTCCTCAGCGCTGAAATGGGTCTTCGTGTACTGAACGAGTTCCTTCAGCACCTGCGACAGCGCCTGTTTTCCCTTTCCCTCTCTCATGGCTGCCCGCAAAGTCCCGACCAGCCCGATGAGTTTCTGATGCTGGCGGTCGATTTCCGCAACGTGGACGGAATACTTCTCACTCCATTCGAAAGCTGCCATAATCGTCATCCTTTCTTCTTTTCGTGCAGTCTCGGTCTGCATTCTCAGGAGGCGCGCCGCAACGGACGTCTTCCGGCGAATCGGCACGGGGAAATGGATAATCGAAATATCGGCGCCTGTCCAGATCGAATTCACGCTCCGGCCGCCCATCGCATCCACGGAGGAAAGGACGAAACGCCATCCAGCCGTGCGGATGCACCCGGACGAGGCATGGGCGGGCCGGGTTGCGCCACGTCGGGTCGCGAGTCTATCTTGTTTTTAGCTTCTTACCCTGGTGCTTTTCTGGTAAGAAAAAGGGATAGACCGGCCAAACGCCGGCAACGGGTGACGGCCGGAGCCGCTCAAAGGGAAGAGGAATCCTCGCTTTTCCGATTTCCCGGAATTCAATTCGTTTATGGAGGAGCAATCACATCATGGTGACTCTGCCCATTTTCAACAGGGAAAAAACGTATCGAGTGAACCCGAGCAAGATCATCGCCCTCGGCCTCAATTACCACAGCCATATAGCCGAGAGCCAATCCGTAAAGGTTCGAGGCTTCACCAGCGAAGTCCCGGTGGAACCCATTCTATTTCCAAAGACGCCCAACGTTCTCATCGGGACGGGGGATTCCATCGTCATCCCCCGCTTCCTCAAGGACTACCACTTCGACCAGTTGAGGACCGATTACGAAGCCGAACTGGCTGTCATCATAAAGGACAGGTGCAAGAACGTGAGTCTATCGGAGGCGATGGAACACGTCTTCGGTTACACCTGCATGAACGACGTGAGCCAGCGGAACGTTCAGACGGGCGACCGCTCCGGTTGGTTTCGCGGAAAGTCCTTCGACACCTTCGGCCCCATCGGTCCCTGCATCGTCCTGCCCGAGGACATCGGAGATCCCCGGAACCTCAGGATTCGCTGCCACCTGAACGGGAAGACCGTTCAGGATTCCAACACCAGCCACATGATTTTCCCGGTAGCCGAAACCATCGCCTTTATCTCCAAGAATTTCACTCTGATGCCTGGTGACGTGATCGCTACGGGAACACCCAGCGGCGTCGGCCCCATCGTGCACGGCGACGTTGTCGAGATCGAAATAGAAAGGATCGGAATCCTGCGGAACCCGGTCATCGAGGAATAGCCTTCGCGGGTTTCTGAAGCGTCGTCTATTCCTGCCGGAAGGTGTGCGCGCACATCGCCATCGGTGGTGCTTCTGCACGCCGGGTATCCCTTCGTACGGGAAGCGGGATACCTGGCGCGTCCGTCTATCCGCAGGTTCATGTGATACGGGGCTGAGCGTCCCGTTCCTGAGTGTTTCGGGCATGCGGGCGCTATTCGGACAACTCATGGAACTGGCGCCAACGTCCAAGCTCATGTTTTCATCAGACGCGCGCCTGATGTCCGAACTGTATTACCTGGGCGCCAGGTGGGCGCGTAAAGCATTGGGAGACGCCATCGACGGCGCGGTGCGGGATTCCGATCTGACCGCCGGAGAAGCGGAAGAGGCGGCCAGGGGAATATTGTACGAGAATGCGCGCAGACTCTACCTGGAAGAGAGACACTGATGGAAATCAAGACCGCCTTTGTGAATTCGATACCGCTTTTGACCCTCAAAGGGCGATGGGACGGCTATGGAGCATCCCTTTTCGAGAAGGAGATTCAGTCCCTGGGAGAGATTGCGGGAGATGTGGTCGTGGATCTCTCCGGGGTGGATTATCTATCGAGTTCGGGCATCAGGTCTCTTCTCAAGCTCGAAAACGCCCTCCGCCCCCGAAAAGTCCATTCCATTCTCGTAAAACCGTCCCCTTTCGTGTCGGAAGTCCTGAACTACGCCGGTCTCCTGCGGCAGTTCCACGTTGCCGCTTCCGTAGACGACGCCCTCGCGCGGGCGAGTGGCTGGGTTACGGAAGTTGAAATCCCGTTTCGGCAAATCATCGGCGGGAGGGAGCATCTCCTGAAGCGTTTGCCCGGCGGCAGGGTCAGCCCCCTCGACGTATGGGGCACCCCGCCGGACATCTCCGACCGGTGTTTGAGGACGGAGGATATTGCGGAAGCGCCTCTCGCCGAACTGGATTTTTCTTTCGGCATCGGCGGTTTTGGAAGCAATCGGCGGCAGGCGTTGGCATCGCTGGGAGAATACGTATCGATCCCCGGCGCGGCAGGGGTGGTTCCCGGAGATGGAAATTCCTTTCCGGACTTCCTGCTGACGAAAGAGCAGCCGGAAGCGACTGCATTCCTGGCGGCAGCAGCCGGGTTCTCCGGCCCCCCCTCTTTTCTGGTTGAAATACGAAGCGACGCCGCCGTCACCGTTGCGGACCTTGCAGGCGGTATCCTCCAGACCGTTGAGGCGCACTTGGGCAGCCCCTTTCCCGCTCTTGGAATCGTCATTTTGGCCAGACCCGTGGAATTGAAGGGATCCACGTTCAAGGAACTGGACCCGGCGACGGGCCGGTTCGTCAGAACGTTCGACTCCATGCGCTCCGCCGGGATACTGATCGTGGGGATCGTTTCCGGCGAGAAGGGTCTCCGGGCGGCTTCCGGCCCGCTCTTCCAGTCCCTCAAAGAGCGGATACAGGAGCACCCCGTCGGCGAAGGCCGGTTCTTCCACGGCCATGCGATGACCCTTACACGGCTCGAACCCGTCCAGTCCGAAAGAGAGATCGACCGTATCATCGAGAGAATTGCCGACTCCGATCTTCTGCAAGGAACCATCCACGTCGAACCCGAAACGACTCTCGACAACCCGAGGATCTGGGTGTATCCCATCGAGACGATCCGCTCGGGGACGGAAAAACTGCTGCAAATCGAACGGGCGGACGAAATGGAATTCCCGGAGGAGTGGGAAACCATCACGCGCAGGATCTGCCGCGATGCTCGCCGGGTCGTACTCGCGCCGCTCCACGGCGGTTATATGTCCAAGACCTTTTACGTCACCAGCTATGACGCCGAGGGCCGAAAGATGCTCCCGACGGTGCTCAAGATTGGCGCGACCGAGTTGACGCGCCGCGAAGAGCAGGCCCACCGCAACTACGTCGGAAAATACATCCTGAACAACGCCGCTTCCATCATGGGAACCGCCTCCTGTGGAGATTGGGCAGGGATCCGTTATAACTTTGTCGGCATAACGGGCCCTGAGAGCCGCATTTCCTGGCTAAGGGACCATTACCTGAGACGGCCCATACAGGAGTTGGCGCCCCTCTTTGACGCCATCTTCACCAATGTCCTCAAACCCTGGCACGGACAGCCCAGGTGGGAGAACCTCCGTCCTTACGAAGAACACACCCCCTTGAAGCTCTCCCCACACATCCTCGAAGATGCCGAACGACACCTCGGAATCTCACCCGATGAGCGGATCATCGAATGCAAGGAACTGGACCTCTCGCTCCCGAACCCCTATTACTTTCTGAAATACGAATATCCCCGGCGAAAAGAGTATTCTCTGCCCTGGTATAAATCCATCACGCATGGCGATCTGAATCTGCAAAATATACTTCTCGACGAAAAAGAAAACATATACATCATCGACTTCTCGGAAACCAGGGTCAGGAGCGCCGTGGCGGACTTCGCCCGCCTGGAGGCCCAATTGAGAATGCAGATGACTCGTCTTGAGACCGAAAAAGATCTCGTGGAACTCCTTGAATTCGAACTGGGCCTGGCCGAACCGTCCAGAATGAGCGAACGGCCTCCCTTGCGCTATCGCGGCTCCGACATCATGGTCAGCAAGGCCTATGAAATCATCCGCATGCTTCGGCACTACGCGGACAGAGTAACGATTTTTGAGGAGAACATGGTTCCGTACCTCTTCGCTCTCCTCGAGTGGACGTACCCGTTTGTGTCCTTCAGGGATGCGAGTCCGCTGCTGATGAAATTTTCCGCGTACAGCTCGGCAATTCTCTGCCGGAAGATCATCGAGCTCTCCTGAGGAACACAGCGCGGCAAAGCCGCCACCCAAAAAACAATGCACCGCGGAGAACGCTGAGAACGCTGAGAGAATGACAGGTTGCATGCATTTCTCGGCAAGATTCCAAGAGCCTGCACATAAGGCCTGGACCGCGCGGAAGACTTTTCATTTATTTCCATTCCGGACACGATCGTTCGCACTGCCCGCTTGCAATTGCGCCCGCAAAACGGGAATATGGAGGTCTGGCGTTAGAAAACCTTCTTCATAATCTTTCAGCAAGACAGACGGGCATCGCAGCCATCATGCCGTGAACGCTTGGAACGGGAGAGTATCAATGGTTCACAAGCCGAAGGAGACCGATCCTTTTCGAGATCTGACCTGGAAAGACCTGGAAGAATGGGCGGGAAGGAGAGTCGTCAGTCGAGGAAAGAGTTATCAAAAAAGCGCACGAGTCGAGGGAATCGCACGAACGCCGACGAATGGATTGACCGCATGGGTGAAAGGCAGCCGTTTGTATGCGACCCGGGTCGAATGGGTCGAGGGGGAACTCGCATCCGAGTGCAGTTGCCCCAATTGGGGCAACTGCAAACACGCGGTGGCCGTGGTCGTCGAATACCTCCACCATGTCAGGAAGGGCAAGGACACGCCTCTTGTGGGCCATGGGGATCAACGGCTGGAGATGCTCCAGGGTCTAGGAGAAAACAGGGCGGGAGAGGCAGCTTCAACGGTCTCGAATCATTCGAGTGCACGGGGGGAGAAACCCGAACCGGAGGATCTCCGACACTACCTCGAGAGCAAAACGAAAGAGCAGTTGCTGAGCGTGCTCCGGGACCTGGCCGTCCGTCATGAGGCCGTGCGCCAGGAATTGAGCGATGGGATGGCCCTCGCCCACGGAAACGCGCGGGGAATGGCCGCATCGATTCGAGCGGACATCCATTTCCTGAGTTCGCAGCCCGGTTGGATGGACCAGGGGGCGAGAAATGGCTACACTCCCGACTATTCCCGGGTAAGAGACCGGATGCAGGCGCTCGTAAAGCAGGGGTACGCCGATGCAGTGGTCGCCATTGGCGAGGAACTCCTCGAGGCGGGTACGGCCCAGGTGGAGAAGAGCCACGACGAAGGCGAGACATCTGCAGAATTATCTCTTTGCATGGACGTGGCCTTTCAGGCCCTGATGGCCTCCTCGCGGAGCATCCCGGAACAGATTCTTTGGGTGATCGACGCCGAGCAGAAGGACGAATTCGACCTTTGCACCGGCGCATCCTGCTTTTGGGCCAGGGACTACACCCCTTCCGACTGGTCTCTGGTGGCCAACCGGATCGCAGACCGTCTGTCCAGCGACGAATCTTGCGACAAATTACATGACGTTTCAAATAGTTACCATCGCGACCGTCTGAGCGACCAGTGCATCAAAGCCCTGGAACGTGCGGAGCGGAAGGAGGAAATCATTCCCCTGTGCGAGCGGGAAGCCGAAAGGACCGGAAGTTACATACGGTTGACGGGTTTGCTCGTCAAAGCAAACCGTCTGGAAGAAGCCGAACGGTGGATACACAAGGGCATCAGTGCAACGAACGAAAAGCGGTCGGGAATTGCAGGCGCCCTTCGCGACTATCTGAGGGAGATTCGCGAAAAGCAGAACGACTGGGAAGCCGTCACTGCGATGCGCGTCGAGGAGTTCGTGGCGCTCCCCTCCGTCGAGACCTTCAAGGAATTGAAGAACCCTGCCACCAAAGCCAATATGTGGCAGGATGTGAGAGCCGCAGCTCTCGCCTACCTGGAGACCGGGAAAATCGCTGCCCGGGGCTTTCTTCGTTCCTCACCCCGCAGCAGACCGCCGAAGCCTGCCGTTCAACGCAGGAACGCATTTCCGGAAACGCATCTCCTGTTGGACATTGCGATCTTCGAGAAGCGGCCCGACGATGTTCTCCGATGGTGCGAAAAAATCGAGTCCGAGGATCGGGGCTTGGGAACCGGGACCCGTCTGGACGCCGTAGCAAGGGTTCTGTCGGCCCGTTATCCCGACCGGGCCGTAGCGATCTGGAAGAAACTTGTCGAGAGCAACATCGCTCTGACCAGGCCGGCGGCATACGACACCGCTGCGGCATGCCTTGCCAACATTCGAAAGGTCCTCGAAAAATCGGGAAAATCAGCAGAGTGGCACGATTACCTCGGTTCCATCAGGCAGGCCAACCTCAGGAAAAGACGGCTGTTGGAAGTTCTCGACGGCGTCGCAACGCTCAAAATCATCGATACGCCGTGAGTGGATGCTCCTCAAAGCACCACTTTTCAAGCCGCAGGCGATAGATCTTCTTTTCTCACGTTCCAGCGCTCTCATACGGGAACGCGCCCCCGCATCAAAAGCCGTGAACGCATGCAACCGAAAAGGACCGGAATCTCCGGATCCGCAGGCGGAAAACCGTCCAACGATCGAGAATCCCGTCTCAACCCGGCAGGTTCAGGTATTCTTTGACCGCTTCCAGGAGTTCTTTCACCGACACCGGTTTGGATAGGTAACCGTCAAAGCTCTTTTCCAGAAACATCTCCCGGTCTCCCCTCATTGCATAAGCTGTAAGGGCCACGGTTTTGATGTCCTTCGTCTCCGGGATCGACCGCAACGCTTCCAATACGGAGATGCCATCCATTCCCGGCAGTTGGATATCCAGGAGAATAAGGTCGGGATGCTCCCTCTTTGCTATCTCAATGGCTTGGGCGCCCTCAAACGCGGCGGAACACTCGTACCCACCGATTTCAAGAATGTCGAGCAGCAGCTCCAGATTGACCGGATTGTCCTCAACAACCAATATTCTAGGCTTCGGTTTGGTATTCATATGCCTGTATTCTATTTCCCCCGCTTTCCTTGGCTTTCCTCATCAGCTTGTGAGCTTTGGCCATGATCTCTTCAGGACCAGCAGCATCCTGTGGACAATTGACTATTGCAATACTGGCCGACAGTCTCCCCTTGGGCACAAGTTCCTCTCCGAAAAAGGGGTAATGGTCGATGTAGGACAGGATCCTGCTCGCCACCACCCCCGTCATCTCCTTGACCGTATTTGCCAAAATGATTGCGAACTCGTCGATTCCATATCGCACGACTACGTCGGACCCCCGCGTGGATTTCTTCAGGAATTCAGCGATTTTCCTCACGCACATGTTTGCCTGGCGAAGTCCGTTGGCCTTTATGTATTCCGTGAAATCGTCCAGATCGACCAACACCAGAGTGAAGGTGCTCTTGTATCTTATCGCCCGGCTGACTTCCTGCCCCAGCCTTATCTGGAAATAGGAGTGGTCGAGAAGCCCGCTGACTTCATCCAGAAGGCCGGCTCTCACCGGGTACATCGCCTCCAGATCTCTGATATGCATGAGGAGATCCTCTTTTGTAAAATAGCTTTTTTGCATGCATTTCGAGATCTTCCCGGCGAGCCTGAACCGCTCCTCAACAGTGATGTCCTTTGCGGTCAGAACGAAGATGGGAATATCCATCGTGGCCGGATTTTCCTTGAGGATTCTGGCCACTTCGAAACCGTCCAGATCCGGCATCATGAGGTCGAGGATGACGAGATCCGGCCGATGCATCATTGCTTTCCCGATTCCCTCTTTACCGGAATTGGCGGTGATGACGGTGTATCCCTCCGGTTCGAGGATGACCCTGAGGAGTTCCAACGGATCGTCGTTATCGTCGATGCAAAGGATCGTCACGGGTCTTCGCCGCTTTTTCTTTGAAAGGCTCAGTTCGTTGAGCTTCTCAAAAAGGCTGTTACGGTCTATGGGCTTGACGAGATAATCGGAGGCGCCGAGGGCGAAGCCCAGTTCGTTGTTGTCTATAATGGAGGAGATGATCACGGGAATATCTTTCAGCCCGGGATCTGATTTTATTTCCTGCAGGATCTCCCAGCCGTCCTTTCCGGGCAGCATGATATCGAGGATTACGGCAAACGGTCTCAACTCATATATCCGGTCGATGACGCCATCGCCGCTATAGGCGTGGGCCACCCGGTACCCCCCCTGGACCAGATAAAAGGTCATGAGCTCCGAGGTCGGCCGATCGTCTTCGACAACGAGTATCAAAGGGCCGCTCGCTCTTCTCCCTTTGAATGCGTCAACCTCCAGCAGGTACCTGTCGACTTCGCCGAGATGGTGCGGCGCGTCAACTTCGGTCGCCTTATCGGTCAGTGGGAGCACAACAATAAACTTGCTCCCTCTGCCTTCCTCGCTCTCGACCCGCACCTCGCCCCCGTGAAGCTCAACCAGCTTCCTGGTAAGCGCGAGTCCGAGCCCCGTTCCCTCGTAGCGGCGCGCGTAGCTGCTGTCAACCTGCTCGAATTCGACAAATATCCTCTCGATATCTTCCTTCTTAACGCCAATCCCGGTGTCGGCGACAGATAACACCAGCAGCCCGCCCATCTCGCCGGAGCAGCCCGTGGCAGACGTGTGGCGTCCGCAGGGTTCCTCCGCTATTTTCCCCTCCAGGAGAATTCCCCCTTCCTCCGGGGTGAATTTGACGGCATTCGACAAGAGATTGTACAGTATCTGCTTGAACTTTATCTTATCCGCTCGGATGAACGACACATTTTCGGCGATTCTCACCTCCAGCTTCTGTTTCTTTTTATCCGTGAGAGGTCTGATAACCGCCTCAACTTCAGAGATGACCTTCTTGACCGCAAGGCTTTCATAGTTGACTTCCGTCTTGCCCGATTCTATCTTGGCAAGGTCAAGGATGTTATTGATGAGCTGAAGCAGGTGGCTCCCAGAGTTATAAATATTCGTTGCATACCTCTTTTGCTTATCAGACGGAAGAACGTATCCTTCGTCCTTGAGAATTTCCGAGAAACCAAGGATAGAGTTGAGCGGTGTCCTTAATTCATGACTCATTGTGGCAATAAATTTACTCTTCGCTTCATTAAGTTTTCTCAGTTCTCTGTTTGCCTCACGAAGCTCTTTTGTCCTGATTATAACTTTCTCTTCAAGTCTTTCATTTAGTTCTTTAAGCTCGCGATGCCGCTCTTCGAGCTCTCTTGCAAGCCTCTTCTTCTCAGTTATGTCCTTCGCGATCCCTACGGTTCCTACCCTACTTCCATCCGTGTGGATGTAGGAAAGCGTCAGGCTTACATCAACTACATCATCTCTCTTTGTTTTAAATCTTGTTTCGTGATTGGGCACATAATTATATACTTCCATTACATTGAGTATTTGTTGTCGCTCTTCAGGTTTTATCCATAGAGACTCAACATTTGTACCTACAATCTCTTCATTCGAATATCCAAGTATTCTCGTCGCACCCTTATTGAATTCAACGATCTTGCCTTCAGAATCTGCCGTAATAATCATATCGGCCGAATTATCGAGCACATTTTGCAGATATGTTTTTGTGTCCCTGATGTCCTCTATGAGCTTGAACTTTTCGATGGCTGAAGCAGCTTGCACGCCAAACAGGATGAGAAAATCGACTTCGCGTGGTTTCCACTGCCTTGGCTCGAAATCGTCTATGTACAGGATGCCGACGATCCTCGAATTGGCTCGAAAGGGAAGCGCCACCAGGCTCTTGATCCCGGCGGCAAGGAGCACCTCGTTATCGACGAACGGGAAGTCCCGGACATCGTTGATGACGGTGGGAACCCGCTTGCCGAGTATGTGATCCGTCATCCCCCCCCTCCGCTTTTCCCACTGCGTAACACTCGAGAAGTCGTCCGGGAACCCGTCATATGCCTTCAACACCAATGAATTGGTTTTCCCGTCATAGAGAGCTATGCTGCCTGCCGGGGCTTTCAGAATGCGGAGCGCCTCCTTGAGTATTATATCGAGAGCCATTTCGAGCGTATCCGCAGCTATGAGCAGAACACCGAGATTATATAGCTCGCTCGTATCGGTTAGCAGATTCTTAATATCTTTCTCTGATTGACGATATTTGCCAATGAGGCCCATAAATACGTTTATACCGTTCTTCCCAATGACTTCAGAACGGCTAGACTTATACTTCAAAATGCTTGATTCAATTTCGTCATCTTCACTCATATTTATAATTACATCTGGGTCAGTTTCAAGAATATCCATTGCACTGTTTACGACCAATATATCATATTGACGCGCCAACTCAGCACAGGAGCCATCGGAACCTGTATCAAATATTCCCGTAATATCTATGTTAGGTATATCTAACAAATCGAGAAATATATCACAGCAATCTTCTCCTGCTGCAACAAGACCGATACTGATATTCCGTTGACTATTATTCATAGCAATCATACCACCCCAACCTCCATAGCGTCACCGAAACGGCACCTGTCGGCGGTTCACGATTCAACAGTCTTCCTCCAAATCGAGAGATGTCGCGTCATGCGCGAAGCTACACATCCTCCCATACTATGGAAGCATTCACCGCCTGTTCACCACGGTGTGCAATCCCATCCCGCAATGCTGGAACGAGAACACGCAAAAAATATGCAAGAGAATCCTTAGTGCTGCCCTCTCCCCGTCCCCGCACCGCACGAACACGACGGTTCACAACCAGGAACGGAAGAGAGCGAAGAGGAAGATTGCCCCGAAAATTTTCCCAGTGGTCTAGAATGGCCGCCGGCAACGCCAATCGGCAGTCAGCATCCCGTCTTCTTTATCTCTACAGCGTAAACGCATTCGCGAGTGAACGTTTCCACCTGGGCCGCGACGGCAGGGGACCTTGAGAATACTTCGTGCTTTTCCCCACAATCAGAATCGGAATTTTCTCCCCTGCGCCATAAGCACAAAAAATGCTCGTGAACCGATCGTTCGACCCCACACTACATTCTTCGCACGCGTCTCACAGTCTGTCAAGCACGATAAATCCTTCGAAATCCAATGCACTCACGCCTCGCTGAGCCCTCAACACTATAAAGATTATTTACAATGAGATCCAATCGTTAAATTTGACTAAAGAACGGCTATCGACATGGCGAGACCCAAATAAATCCTGCACGGCACAGCAGTCGAGGAGGAACCGTTCCCCCTTGTGCCCGGCGATGAATTCGCCTATAGGACGGATACACGGGCGCTGGTCTTCTCTTCTCTACTGTTAACGCCCGCGTTGGAGTCTGGATTGGAGTCCGAAAACAGTTCGGCACGCGCCACGTTGTCGTCGATGTCTCGAGGACGTAGTGCTGCACCGCGTTGTGTCGTGTTGTCATTATGCTCTTCTGTGCTACTAACCTGCAGGCTCGTGGAATCTTGCCACGAAATGTATGCACGTTGTTGTTTTCTCTGCGTTCTCTGGTGTGCATTTCTTCTTTGGTTGCGGCCACGCCGCGCTGTGACATGCTACAGGAAATTGGTGGATAATGATATTTTAACAAGGACAATACAAATATTTATCATCCAACAAATACCCCATATCTAATCCATAATGTGTTGCAAATTCAGATTGCGACGGCAACGGCATTTTCCTGATCGTAACCTTTGGTTACACTTTTCATGTGGTTTTTGGGGGGAGACCGTAACCTTTCTTCTCAGCAGGAGGCCCGTTCAAACCATGAAGATTTACTTTGCAGGTCCTCTTTTCTCCGAGCCCGAAAGAAATTGGATTCGAGGCGCTATCGATCGGATTCATGCACTGACGGCGGAGTTGAATCACCCGGTCAATATCATCTCGCCCTTCGAGTTGATCTCAACCGATGATCTCATGGCTCTTGGCGACGAAACGAAGCGTGAACTTTTTGACCGTTGCCGGACGCAGCTTGATACCGCCGACCTGTTGATTGCCCTGCTTGACGGTCCCCAGGTTGATGACGGCACGGCATGGGAGATCGGGTACTTCTATGCTATACGTCGGGCAGGGACACGGATCATCGGTATCAGGACCGATTCCAGACGCGCCGGCGAATTCAAGAACTCGCTGGTCAACGCCATGGTGGAATGCTCGTGTGATAGGATCGCGAACTCGCTGGATGAGTTGATGGGATTTCTCCGGGGAGTGTTCCTGGGAAACGGAGAATGAAATGATGTCCCGGCCGAGTTCGCACGGGCGGGATCACTTAAGGCAGGCAGAGAAGTCCATCTTCGGGGCATGATCGGGAAGGCCGAGCATCTCGTATGACGTGGCCTGACCCTGTTTCTTGATTGCTATGATCCGGTCCCCCCCATATTTCACGGGTATGAGGAGCCGCAGGGAATCGCCAGTGCCAGAATCCCTATCGAATGCGACCGTCTCCCCTGAGAGAGCCTCCTTCACGACGGTATGGTCTATCCAGATCTTCATCCTGTAAGGAACCAGTTCGTTGCGGTCAAACAGGTCGACAACCCGTTTTACCCCCTCGATCAGGCATTCTCGATCCACCCGCGTGTTGTTGACGTTTAGAACGGTCACACTTCCAGGGTTGGGAACCAGGATAGGTCCCGACGCCCAGGCCGCCGTGAAGGCCGGAAAGGCACACGCCAGAAGAATACACGAGACAATCGGTTCGAGCATGCCATCACTCCGAACACATTCAGGAGCCCCGGCAGGGGCGCATCCCCTCCTGCCGGGGCCAGTTGAAACCGTTGCCCGCTTCCGGCCGGTTACGGCTTGTTGGCAATAGTAACCGCGTCGATCAGAACCGCCGTGTCGTAGATACTGTCCCCAACATCCGTTGTAAAGAACTTGAGTCGCAAGTGTTTTCCGGCATAGGCAGAAATGTCGATACTGGCGTGATTCCACCCGGTATTGTAAACGTCACCCCGGTCGAAGCCAATGTCCGATTTGGAGACACCCCCGCACAAGTCATCGACTGCTCTAGAAAATAGAAGGTCGCAGGTTTCGGCGCCCGTGGCATCGTCAATAACGCACATGCTGACGTGGAATGCGTCCTGGTATATGCTGCCACAGTATTCGACGAACTCTTCGGAGAAGAAATTCCAGTCGAAGCTGAGTGTCCCAACCTTATCCAATGCACAGAAATCCTGTTCGAGCGTACCGTTGCTCGTGGTATACCCCAGGCCGGTTGAGATGATACCCATGAAGGAACCTTCGGTCGGAGAAGTGGAACCGAGTTGGGTAAGGATCCTCCCGTCTCCCGATGGTGTCCAGGGTGTCAGTACACCGTCTTCGAATCCGCCATTCACGAAAAGCTCGGACGATAACACCAGATCCCCGGCACCAGCGTACTGCAGATAGGCGGGACTCTTATCCGCATCATTCGATCCGTAAGCGGCAATGGCATCATCAATGCTTTCATCCAGGGTTTCCCCGGCCAAAAGGCTCTCAATGATCTTCGTCGTGGTATTCTGAGCGTAGCTGGACTTCACATAATCGGTGAACCCGACGACAGCACCAGCCCCCACAGTCAGGAATGCATTGGCCATGGAATTATTGTACTTCGAGCGGCAGGCGCTCAGGACCACCAGGCTGTTTGGCAGTTTGCCCGTGTAGTAAGTGAAGAATCCGGGGAGAAGCGCAATCGCGCCATCTGCCGCCACGGCCATTCTCTTGGCTTTCACGTCATCTTCATAACCTGACATGTTGATCGTTCCGTCAGGATTCTGAGGAAGTTTCACGCCCGTGTAGATGACGACCTGGGAGAGCGCTCCCTTGAGCCAGTCGTTTGTGCCCCATTCGGGCTTCCATAAGCTGAGGAGGCCCTTGTACAGGTTGTCCGCGTGGCTCGATATGTGGATGTATCCGAAGTCGCTCAGTTCTTTGAACGTATCGACGGTCACGTTCACCGATCCGTTGTTCAGGGCCTCTTTGGCTGCGTAGAGCGTGCAGGACTTTGTGTCCTGAATGACCTTCCAGGGGCCGTAGTAGTCGTCGGACGTCCCGAAGTTCGGACCGTCATTGGGATTGTTAATGTAGGGGCTGATGATCAGCGCCTTCTTACTCTTTATTGCGTTCTTTTCTGCAGCCAGAGCCCCGGAAGGAGCGAGAGTCTTGCTGGTGCCAAAAGGCACATAGTGGGACTGATCGGCCAGGTACTGGGGCGGATAGTATCGGACTTGAGCGACGGCCTTGCCGGGCGAGGGAAGAGGCTTCCCGGCATTGGCCGGGCCGCGTGGTCCGGCCTGCTTGCCGCCTCCCGCCTTTTGACCCTCCATTGCGTAATGGTAGAGCCCGAGGATGCCATCGCTCGACATCCACCAGAGCCCGCCGTCATCAGTCGCGCCAGCAGCACCGATCTGCGAGTCCGACTTGAGCTGAGTGGCGACGGTTTGCGCAGCTTCCTGCAGAGAAGCCCCTGAATTGACCGCGTCGTCATACTTCTCTTTCGCGGAGTCGGCCGTATCGACAGCGTTCTGGACGGCAGCCTCGGTGAAGTGGCTGGTTACCCAAAGACAAGTGTTTTCGGAATAATAGGTAACGCCTCCCCTGGCCACCTCCGTCCTGTAGCAGGCGTAGCCCGTTTCCGCGGGGGTCAACTGGAGACGGATCGTGAAAAGCCCATCTCCCTGAATTTCGTCGGGAAGCACGCCGTTATCCAGCATCTGCCCGGCCTCGCTCTGCACGTTGCCGTTCTGATCCGTATTGTAGAGATCCACCAGAGGATTGTCCTGGTTGGCCAGGCCGATTGTAAACGTGACATTCTGAGTCTCTCCCGTATAGAGCACGCTATGGGAAGGAACCAGGGGCGTGGTGAAGTCGATGGCGGGAGAGTAGGTCAGGACGGTGCTGATCTGAATTCTGGAATCATCCGAAGCGACCGCTGTAAAATTGAGATTGTTATCGCCCTGCACAAGTTTTATCGCAGCACTCCACTCGGTGGTCCCATTGGCAATTCCTTTAACGTTTGTGGTTGCATTGCAGAATTCCACCCGGGATATCCCTATATCCGATTCGGCTACGCCGGCTATGGTAACGTCAGGCGTATTCACGACCTTGATGGTGTCCCCGAGACCAATGATTGCAATCGATAAGGTCACCTCAACGAAGGTCGCCTGGATGGTATGATTGGCGGTCACGTTTTCAAAAGTGTATGTCGTGACGGCACCTACCGTTTCTCCGTCAACTGACACGTCCTTCAGAACATAGCCCTGCTCGACGGAAATAGTAAAAGTCCGGCTGCCTCCGACGGGCACCTTCACCTTACCCTTCGGAGAAATAGTGCCGCCCGAGCCTGCGGTAGCCGTTATGGTAAACTTCTTCGCCGCAGCAAAGGTTGCCTTGATGGTGTGATTGGCGGTCACGTTCTTGAAAGTGTATTTCTTGACGGCACCGACCTTCTTTCCGTCAACTGACACGTTTTTCAAAACATAGCCCTTCTTGGCGGAAATAGTAAAAGTCCGGCTGCTTCCGGCGGGAACCTTCACCTTACCCTTCGGAGAAATGGTGCCGCCCGAGCCTGCGGTAGCCGTTATGGTAAATTTCTTCACCGCAGCAAAGGTTGCATCGATGACGGGTTCCAGAGCGGATGTCTGCGCCCCATCTGCAATAGCCCGACCCGAGATGGCAACCAAGATGATCGTCAGTACAACGCCAAGAAACTTTTTCATCATTCCCCCCTTTCCTCCGATTAGTATTGATCTGCCTCTAACGACCTCGCATCCCGATATGCCCCCCGGATATTCGGCGCTGTCACCGCTGTTCCTTCCAGGTCGGGTGCCTGTTCCAATAACCATCGTGCGTGAAATCGTGTCGAAACAGGATCGGACGTCTCCCGCCAAGATCCACGGAGAGAACACTTCCTATCGAGATATATCTCACCGAAAAGCCTTACGAGTTTGCTCTGCCAGGCATTCAACTACAGGGGGGAAGGGCCAACGGGTGCTGAGCTTGTCTGGTTCTGTCGCTGACAGGAATTGGGGATTCAATCTCTTGGAAGTTCCCCGATGCTTTGATTGCCCACCCTGCTCGACGGCGCCTCTATGCACCATGCACACATCTTTCCGAGGGAGTGCATTTACAATATTTTACAAAATTTGACTTCAAAACGCCAACAGAAAAATCTAGTATTAGATAAAATGGGGTAGTTTTTTCATAATCCGCACATGACACGGGAGATGGATTTCGACGCCATGTTTTAGCGACCTCCCCCTGCTCCGTACATCGCTGCCCCTCTGGCCGAGATCGACGGAACTTGACTCCGACTTCTTAATTCTGGACGTGAATCCGGAAAGAATTCTCCCAATCTGGCTGGTGCTCCCCTCTGAAAGGTCCCAGGATCTCGACCATGCAGCAATGCCCGTCGGCTCAAGTTATTTCGCCGAACCGACGATCATTCTATCGATGCAACGTGCCGCCGCACCACCTTCGGTGCCTGAGGCCCCGGCCAGCCGGAGGATTCAATCGTTTGCCGCCAAGACCCAGAAGCCAGAGGAGGTATCGCATGGATCCGGCCACTGACAGCTTGAAATGGTTCTTTCGACAACCCGCTCCACGCCAGGTAGATGAGAGTCTGCTCAATGAGGCATTGGATGTCATTCTTCCCAAGGTTGCTCGCGTGGTCTTTTACCTCATTGTGGTGATGCTGGTGGCCGCGATGGCCACCGCCTCGGTCTTGATGATCACGATGACCGACCTCAAGGGTGAGTGGCGTATGCTCACCGGGTCCACCGCCCTGAGTTCCGGGAAGGTTCTGGATGTCAAGACTCAAAAAGGTTCAAAAGGCACCATCACCTACGTTTACACGTTCGAGTTCACTCCGCATGCTCATGAGGCAAGCGCCAGGCCTGCCAGGGGCGTCTCCTTCTCAGGAAGCAAGATCGCGTCCCCTGGAGATGTGGTTCAAATCGAATACATTCCAGATGATCCCAAGATCAGTCGGATAGCAGGATGCCGAATGAGTCCCTTGCCTTTCGCTCTTATCATTGCTCTTCCTTTCCTCGGGATGACGATCGCCGTGTTGCCCATCGGGGTTTTCCGCTACAAAAAGCGATGGCTTCACGGGCTCCTGGTCTCCGGGGTTTCCGTCCCGGCGGCTATCGAGAAGGTGAAGCCCGGTCCCAAGGGATCGCTCGTTGTAGAGATCCGGTATTACGTTGATGGCCTTGAAGTCAAATCGAAGACAAACCTGAGCAACCTGAGCGGACGGAAACACGACAGGGAGTGGTTTACGGCTCTTCAGGAATCCGGACAGCCGGTGACGATCCTCGTTAACAGGAACAAACCCAAGAGCTTCTTTCTCCTGGAACTGCTGTACCGAACAAGGGAGAAGAACTCCCCCTTACACGCGGATGCACGGCAGTGATGCCGGCACCGTTCGCTTGCGCCGGGAAAAGCGGCGCGCCGGCTGGAGGGGAGCCAGGTCGTCACATCAGGCGCCGGAGACGGCTACACTTTTTTATAGCCAGGGATTCTGAATGGATAGCAGCAAGAAATCCTCGACTGGAAAGACATCTCATCGCAGGCTGCCGTCCGGCGATTCTTTCCCCGCCATCATACCGTCCCGGGACCGGGCATCCACAAATGGCCCTGCAGCCACAGAACCCCGCGCACATCGTCGCCGATCTCTGGCAGCTTCCCCTCGCCAAGGACCTTTGCAGTGAGGCAAAGGTCCAGATCGAAGTCATCATCGCCCAACCTGGCCACGACAGCTCTCACCCGCCAGGCCCTCTGCCCCAGCATGTGCGTGTGCAACTCAGTGACCGATTTGACAGGTCCCCGGAACTCGTAGGCGTCCGCGGCAATATCGTCGCGGGGAAAGAGAACCGCCAGGCCCCTCGTATCGAAAACCACGGGAGCTTCACTGTCCGTCAGGCACGGCTCGTCGACATGCATGGTGTTTCGGGGGCTGAGGACTTTTGAGGGATCATCGATGACGATCGGTTTGGATTCGCTGATTTCAAAATGGTAGGGAAAGCCGACCATGACGATCTGATAGTCTTCGCCTTTCCTGTAAAATGCCCTGTTAGCTGCAAACAGTGGATCGAAAAAGGTAATCGGCATCTTTGCCGCCGATCCCACGAGACCCTGGATCTGCGCTTCCAAACGGTTGGGCCAAAGATTGACGCGCACGAGGCGGACCGTGTGCACCACTCCTTCGCTCATCCATGGGTACATGGCCGCAAACCGGTCCTCCCCGGTCGGCGCATCGAGTTCGATCGCCATGATCGCCCCGAAACGGGGGATGGGCCAAACCAGGAGCGCCCCTTTCGGTTCGGTCTCAGGCAGGGGATACGGCCTCGCGATCCTGATATCGGCATAGGTCGAGACCGGTTTCGCCTCGCCGAGCATGGACGGAATGTCTTTGAAGAAATCGGGTGGATCATCCGTGAAGACGCTCCAGTGGTCGCCATGCCCCGCGGCTCCTCCTTCGGGGATCTCGACGACAACCTCTTCGAAGGGTGTGGGCCACGAACGCAGCTTTTCAAAGACCATGTCCTTCCTCCCCCCTTTCGGTCTCAACCAGGTGCAGACAGACTCGACAATCCGGAAGGAGCGGCCGTGAGTTCACCGGCAATGCCTTCCCCCGCGATGTTTTCCGGAACATTATGAAGAGTGCCAACGCAAGATCGTCAAATAGCCTGCGCACGTCCGTAAGAGACGGAAGTCGAGACGCTACCGGTAGTAATCGAAGAGGAGGCCGAAATCGATCCCCGCTCGAACCTCGCTGGTGTACTGCTCGTAGCTGAGCTTCCTGGCTTCCTCCAGGTAGTGGGACTTTATTCCGTGGCTTATGGAAAGGGACGCCTCGATGAACGCCGCCAACTTGTCGCATACCCGAATGATATCCCCGTCTACAGGGGAAAACACATCTTCGTTGTACTCGGAAAACATATCCCTGGAAGGGACGGGCTTCACCACCTCGCCGTTCCTCCTGATCTTGTTCTGAAATTCGTCTTCGAGGAAATAGCAGATTTCATCCCGCATGGAGGAAGGAACGAGAGGAAGGATCTTCTCTTCGAGGTGGATCTTCTCGTAGGCTTTGATGATCTCGTCCAGTCCCTCGACCGAGCTCTTCACCGGGGAGACGATATCCCGCGTCAGCACCTCGGGAAGATCGTGCAGCAGGGCCGCGAAAAAGTTATTGTATATCCTCCGGTCGCAGGCGTCGATCTCGAGAGAACAAATGTAGGAAAGAATCGCCACAATGAGCATGTGCCCGAGCACGGAAGTCTTGGGAACCCTCGGCGTCTGCGCCCATCTCTGCTGGAACCTCAACTGGCCGCAAAGGTCCACAAACCCGAAGGATTTCTTACGGAGAGAAATCTTCTGAACTCCTATGAGATCGTAGTGGTCCTCGATCTGGTTTTCTATTTCTTCCTTGGTCTTGTCGATGCCGTAGATGAACGGAGCGGCGTTGTAGATGATCTGGAATTCCCAGTTGGTGGCGAGGTAGTGGGCCGCCATGAGCAGTCGTTTTTCAAAACGGGAGTAATTTCTATCAAAAAAATAGGAACGAAACTTATCGGCGAAATTCCCTTTTATGTCCTGAATGTCCACTTTGAGTTTTTCGTAAACCAACTCATTGATTTCTTGTCCCTTTTCCATCATCATCTTGTGGAAGACGGGCGGTTTTATGTCGGTGAGGATGACCCGCTGGAGAAACTCGAAGAGACCGCCTTCAATGAGTTGCCGCCAGTCGATCTCGGCCTGCCGGTCGTCCTCCTCGAGCTTTCCCAGCACGTAGGCGATGATCATCTTGTGAGCCTGTTTGTCCAGTTCCGTGAATTCCACGGGTCTCACATGGTCGTTCCACCTCTGAATGCTCGCGGCGTCGAAGAGCCTGTCTACGAATCCCTTCCCAACCATCCGGAATTCTCCTCCCATCCGCTGCCGCGCCCCGGTTGCGCCGGTTCTTTCTCAAGGCGCCGAACCGGAGTGCGCAAAACGAAAGACTGCCGTTTATTTCAAGTCTTTTCTCGAAAAGAAATCCAGCACAAAATGAATGTGGTTCTTCATGGCGTCGAAGGCCGCCTCCGGATCGTGCCGGCGTATGGCTTCGACAATGGCGGTGTGTTGTAAAATGATCCTCTTGAGATCTTCCGGCGACGAATACAGACGAAGGAGATTCTCCTTGATGCCGTAGAAGAGGAGGTTGTAGAAGCTCCTCATGATGTGCACCTGAACGGTATTCTTCGACGCATAGGCGATGGCCATGTGAAACGACACGTCGGCGTCGGTTCCGAGCCGTCCTTCGGCAATGTCCGCCGCCATTTCGGCCAGGCTTTTGTCCAGTTCCCGGACGTCGTCGTCCGTGGCCCGACGCGCGGCGAGCGCCACGGCGTTGCATTCCAGGCCGAGCCGCACCTCCAGCAGATCCTCCAACCGCACTTCCTCCCCTCCCATGACGGCCGAAAGGGGATTCCCGTCGATGCTCGACGCCGGGGAATTCACGAAAGTTCCCTGCCCCTGCCTTTGTTCCAGCAGGCGAATCGCCACCAGCTTGTTTATGGCTTCCCGCACCGTTGGCCGGCTGACCCCCAGGGCCTGGGCCAGTTCTCGCTCTGTCATCAACTGTTCGCCTGGCTTGAGATGCCCCCGGAATATGAGATCCTTCAGTTGTTCGAAAACCTGGTCGGAAATTCGCTTGGGTTTAATTGGTTTCAACATGAACTAACCCTCTTTCAGAGCATCCGCATAGATCTCGATGGCATGCTTCACCAGCACCCGGTCCCCCCCTTGGGACAGCATGTCGGTGATCTGCAGCATGCAGGCCGGGCAACCGGTGGCCACCACCGAACATCCCGACTGGACGATATTGTCGCGCTTCCGCCGTCCGATGGCTGCAGAAATCTCGTAGTGCTGCAGGTTGAAACTCCCCCCGCAACCGCAGCACCTGTCCGGTTCGGCCATTTCCTTCAATCGGTACCTTGGGTTGGCTTTGACGGCTATCCGGGGTTGCACCGCCACGCCCAGAGATTTTCTCAAATGGCAGGGATCGTGATAAGTCACCGGCGTCCGTTCAAATTCACCCTCTGCGTCCCCTTCTTTCAAGCCTGCCTTATCCACCAAAAATTCCGTCACGTCCATCGTTTTTTCCGCCAGCGCCTCCATCTGCTCCCGTTCTCCACCCGTCAACCCTCCCGCCATCAGGGGCCACATTTTCTTGATGGTGGAGGTGCAGGTGGCGCAGGCGGTTACGAGACAATCGAACCGCTCGGAGGAGAGCTTCTTCAGGTTGTAGCGGACCAGTTTGTCGAAGGTTTCGGTATCGCCGGAAGACAGGGCCGGAATGCCGCAACACCCCATCTGCTCGGGCATGAAGACCCCCACTCCGTGATGCTTCAGAGCTTTGAGGCTCGCCTCTGCGATATTCGGAAACACCTTGTCGATGACGCAACCCACGAAGAAAGCGACCTTCAGTCCCGAGGCTCCCCAGGGGGTATCGAGCGATCTCACCAGCCGGTGAAAGGGCACGGGTGCAAGATTCTTGAAGCGCCGTTCCGAGAGGGGCGACATGAAACGGACGCAGGAGGCGCCGAGGAGGTCGTCGACCGGCCTGGTGAAAATTCCCTGAAGCTTCGATCCCCATTCGAAAAGGGTGTCGAAGAATTCGGGGTGGACCAGCATCCCGCGGAAGATCGCCTTCTTCAGAGGATTCAATCCCATGTAACCGGTAAGGATGGCGCGGGCTTTGATGAAGACTTCGAGAACCTTCACGCCGCTCGGGCAGTTCGCAGCGCAGGCGCCGCAGAGGAGGCACCGCATGAGGCGCTCGTTCACCCCCTCGGGATCTTTGAAAATCTCCCGGATAAGTCCGTCCAGGAGGGCCAGTTTGCCGCGCGCCACATCCGATTCTCTCCCCGTTTCGGCGAAAAGAGGGCAAACGGCCTGGCACATCCCGCACCGCATGCAGACGATGAGCTGCTCATCGAGATCCCCGATCAGCGCAGCCAGTTTCTTCATGTCGTACATGTCGCCTCTCCTATGATCTTCCCGGGGTTGAGGATGTTCTTCGGGTCCAGAGCGCACTTGATGCGGCGGGAATAGACGATGGAGGCCATCCCCACCTCCTTTTCCATGAACCGGGACTTCGCGATGCCGATGCCGTGCTCCCCCGAGAGGGTTCCGCCCAACCGCAACGCCCAATCGAAAATGGCGTCGATCGCCTTCTCCACCCGCTTCCATTCCTCCTTGTCGCGTCTATCGGTGAGGATGGTGGGATGAAGATTGCCATCCCCGGCGTGGCCAAAAGTTCCGATGGTCAGACCATACTCCTTCCCAATCCGGTCGATGGCGCCGATCATCGCGGGGATTTTGCTTCTCGGAACGGTGGCGTCCTCCAGGACCAGAGTCGGCCGCAGCCTGGCGAGGGCGGAGAGAGCCGCTCGCCTCGCTTCCCATACCCTGTCCCGCTCGGCCGCATCGCGGGCGATCCGGATACTGGCCGCCCCCAACTGCCTGCAAAGCGATTCGACCTTGACTGCATCCTCCTCCACCTGCGCCGGATGTCCGTCCACTTCGATGAGAAGAAGCGCCGCAGCGTCCAGGGGCAGCCCGACGTGGCTGAAACCCTCCACCGCCCGGATCGTGAAGTTGTCCATGATCTCGAGGGTCACGGGCATGATGCGGTTGGCTATGATCCCTGCCACGGTCTCCGACGCCTTCCCCATGTCGTTGAAGACGGCTATCATGGCCTTACGTGCGGCCGGCAGGGGGATGAGCTTCAGGATGATTTCGTTGAAAACGCCCAGGGTCCCCTCGGATCCGACCATGAGACCCGCCAGGTTATACCCGGTCACGCATTTTACGGTACGCGCCCCGGTCTTGACCAGTTCGCCGTTCACGTCGAAAAAATTCAGACCCATGACGTAGTCCCTGGTAACGCCATACCTCAACCCCCGTAGACCTCCCGCATTTTCGGCCACGTTCCCGCCCAGGGTGGAAACCGCCTGGCTGCCGGGGTCCGGAGGATAGAACAGGCCCTTGGCCTCCACGGCCGCGGCAAGCCTCGCCGTCACCACGCCCGGCTGCACGACGGCGTAAAGATCCTCTTCATTGATTTCGAGGATCTGGTCGAGGGAGTTGGTCAGGATGACGACGCCGTTCGATTTCGGAATCACCCCTCCGCTCAGGTTCGTGCCCGCTCCTCTCACCGTCAGGGGAAGGGAGTTCTCGTTGCAGAGGCGGACGGCCGCGCCCAGCGCCTCGCTGGCAACCGGCCTCAGCACGATGGCCGGAAGCACCGGATCGAGGACCGCCGCATCGTAGGAGTAGGTGAGGCGATCCGTTTCCTCCCGGAACACGTTTTCCTTGCCGAGAATATTCTGGAATTCCTTCAGCAATGCCTGGCCGATCATGACGCCTCCTCATCATTTGATGGAATGGTCTCCGCACTCAGCAAAACGCCTGGTAATACCAAACAAGTTTTTGTATCCGACTCACCAGGCAATCCGCATCGTTTTCCTTTCTACTACCTTATATTACACGAAAAAATCAAGGGAATTCTCCGTTGCGCCGCAATGGATTTTGGCTTGACAATTTTTCAAACCATCTGCTAGAACCATTCATGGATGAAATCCACTGATGGTATGACCTTCTAACAATGAGCAGCAGCGTCGCCATGGTGCTGCTCATAAGCGTGTTGACGTTGCTCCAGGCATATGTTTTGAAATGGATGCTGCCGTGATGTTTTGTCGCGCGCCCTCCCGTTGCGAGGGCGTTTCATCACCTCGGGACCAACGGGCAATGTTGTTCTTGTCTGAAAAGTGGCCGCCGCCGCTTTTCATTCTCCGTTGTGGGCGAAAGGCCTTGAGGGGTCGCATGAGGGTTCCCTCTCCCTGGAAATGCATGCCCGTTGTTGTTTTCTCTGCGATCTCCGCGTTCTCTGCGGTGCGTTGTCTTTCTTGAGAAGGGAAAAGCCATGGAACAGGAAACCGTTATAAGAGAGATGAAGGAAAGGGCCGAGGCCGTCCAATCCAGAGTCTCCGAAGTGAAGGACATGGCGGAGGCTTTCGCCTACGCGGTCGAACTCACCAGGAAACAAGGGGGAACTTCCATCGCCGCCCCCGGACTGGCGCCCCCGGACCTGGACGCTCTTAAGAAGCTCTGCGGAGAACACGGCGTCGCTTTCATCACCGGAAATCTCCGCAGCCGCATCGGCAACATTCATACCGGTTTCACCATAGCGGCATGGGGAATAGCGGAAACCGCCACCCTCGTCATTCCATCGAGCGGCGAAGACACCCGGATCGCCACCATGTTGAGCGAAACGCACGTGGCGGTCATCCCCCGCTCGCACGTCCATCCCGACATGGAGGCAATCGAAGGGGATCTCGACAGGTTGATCAAATCTCCTCCCTCCTATCTTGCTTTCATCAGCGGCGCCAGCCGAACCGCCGACATCGAGCGGGTGCTTACCATTGGAGTCCATGGACCTCAGGAGCTGCACATTCTTATCCTGGAGGATCAAGAATCATGATTTCAACCCCTCATGACGTCACGGAATACAGAAGCCGGCTGAAGAAGGCCCTGAAGAATCAATTTCTGGGGGTCACGCTGGACAACTTCGCAGTCGCTTTCAAAGCATCCAGGCTGAAAGCCTTCGAGGGCATCGACCTGGACGACCTCATCTTTCGCATCGCCGAGGGCAAGGACGCTTCCATCCCGCGATTGGAAGAGCTCTTCGAGAGCTTCAAAGCCAGGGCCGAAGCCGCCGGGATAAAGGTGCACGCCGCGGCGACCGCACATGAAGCCAATGAGATCATCGCTTCCATAGCAAAGGAAAACGGAGTCGCGAAAATCGTCAAGGGCAAATCCATGACGGCCGAGGAAACCTTCCTCAACGTCCACCTCGAAAGGGAAGGTTTCCAGGTGACGGAAACGGATCTCGGCGAGTGGATCATCCAGTTGCGCGGCGAAGGACCATCCCACATGGTCATGCCCGCCATCCACCTGTCGAGAAAAGAAGTCGCCGAACTCTTCGCAAAAGTGACGGGAACGCCCCAGGACCCGGACGACATCGACAGCATGGTGAAGGTGGCGAGGCGGGAGCTGCGACAGGCATTCCTGGAAGCGGACATGGGCATCAGCGGCGCGAACTTCGCCGTTGCGGACTCGGGCGCCATCGCGCTCGTGACCAACGAAGGAAACGGCCGGCTGGTGACGACCCTTCCAGGGGTCCACGTGGCGCTGGTGGGATACGACAAGCTGGTCCCCGATCTCAAATCGGCTCTGCGCATCTTGAAGGCCCTCCCCCGAAACGCAACGGGCCAGGCCATATCCACCTACGTCACGTGGATCACCGGGCCGACGGAATGCGGGTCGGCGCCAAATGGGCGAAAAGAGATGCACGTCGTCTTTCTCGACAACGGGAGGCTCGCCCTGGCGAAAGACCCGCTTTTTTCGCAGGCTCTCCGCTGCATCCGCTGCGGCGCATGCGCCAACGTCTGTCCCATCTACAGGCTCGTGGGCGGGCACAATTACGGTCACGTTTACATCGGCGCGATCGGCCTCGTGCTCACTTACTTCTATCACGGCCGCGAGAACGCGAGGGCGCTTGTCAGGAACTGTCTCAACTGCCAGGCGTGCAAGGCGGTATGTCCCGCGGGGATCGATCTACCGCACCTCATAAAGGAAGTATACCGGATCGTCCTGCGCGTGGAAGGAAAGAAGCCGGCAAAGAACCTTCTTTTGAACCGATTGCTTTTGAACCGCAGGCTTTTCCACTTCCTTCTTCGCCGGGCTTATCTCGCTCAGAAGCCCCTCGCGAAGGGACAACCCGTCATCCGTCACCTCCCCTTCTTCTTCTCGAAGGAACACGAATTCCGAAGTCTTCCCACCGTTGCCCGAACGCCCTTGAGGGACCTGTGGAAGACCATCGGGCCGACGGTTTCAGATCCCCTCTACCGGGTCGCTCTTTTCGGCGGCTGCCTCACCGACTTCGTATATCCGGAACAGGGCGAGGCGCTGGTGCGCCTGCTCGAAGGCCAACGGGTTCGGCTCGATTATCCCGTGGAGCAGACCTGCTGCGGACTTCCGGCGAAGATGATGGGAGAGAACGAAACCGCGAAGGACGTCCTTTTGCAGAATCTGAGGGCCATCGACCCGGTCGACTACGACTACGTCCTCACACTGTGCGCCTCGTGTGCGTCGCATATAAAGGAGAACTACCCGAAGCTTGCTGGGAGCGACGATCCCGGACTGGGAGTCAAGGTGCGGCAACTCGCGGACAAGGTGATCGATTTCAGTTCCTTCATGATGAACGTTCTGAAGGTGAAACCCGAAATGTTCCGGAAAGGCGGCGAAAAGGCGGCCTACCATTCTCCTTGCCATCTCTGCCGGGGCTTGAAGGTCGTCCGGGAACCCCGGGAACTCCTCGCTGCCGCGGGAATCGAGTACGTTCCGACCAAAGACGAGGACGTGTGCTGCGGCTTCGGAGGGTCTTTTTCCGTCGACTTTCCGGAGGTCTCGGCGGAGATCCTCAAGCGCAAACTGGACAATCTGGAAGCCGCGGGAGCGGATTTCGTCGTTACCGATTGCCCGGGGTGCGTCCTGCAACTCCGTGGGGGGATGGACAAACGGAGCGGCGGGAAGGCGAAGGTGAAACACATCGTCGAGGCAATCGCGGAGAGGAAATGAGGTCCGAAGTACTCTCCAAGCCTTACTGGACGCGCTCTGAGATTTTCTTTTGAAGTCGAAACGCCGGCGACACTCGATTGTCGCTTGACCTGCGTTACCCGGTGGATTAAACGAAGGCCGGTTTGGAAGTTTTGGTTTGGAAGTCTTGTCGGATGTCCGCTCGCGGTTTTCGAGCGGCTGTCCACGGGTGGGATCGGCGATGGCGCGCGCGGCGGAAACAAGCGAACGGTCGATGCCGAACGCCCGGGGACGGGGGCACTGGGAGGATGCTTGTCACCCGACGGTCTTACACGGCCAGTGAAATAGTAGTGCAAGACGGCGAGAATGTATAGTTTCACCGCCCCAAAAGGAAGGATTGGCCACATATTTGCATATTATATCGAGCGCAACGGGACGTTCGCAGCGCGCGGAATGGACCTGCATGGACCCTTGCGGGTTGCGATGACGGCGGCGAGAAGCCGATGTCGCATCGCCCGCCGGAGAACGTCCCGAAGCGGCGGAGGAAAACCATATCATTTCAGGCAACACGAAACGTCTCGAGGGGACGGAGTGAACGAATCGGAACCGGCCGCTCTGCCCAGCCCGTTTGGGAAAATGGGAAAGCGGCTCCCCGTCATCCCCCGGGACAGAATTCAGAGCGGCACGAGGAGAGCCATAATGTCAGTTCCATCACCCTATCCGAGGCTTAATCCCGAAGAGGCCGTCGCCCACATTTTCGATGGAGCCACGCTGGCGTTCAGCGGTTTTGCCGACGCTGGCGCAGCGAAGGTGGTTCCGAGAGCCCTCGCTGCCAAGGCCAGAAAGCTGCACGAGAAGGGGAGACCCTTCAAGGTGCGGCTTTTGACGGGGGCTTCCAGCGGCGCGGACATCGATGAGGCGTTGGCACAGGCGAGAGCCATATCCTGGCGGGCGCCGTACCAGAGCAGTGCGACCCTTCGGAAACAGATAAACGGGCAGGAAGTCGAGTACGTGGACATGCATCTTTCGCATGTCTCGCAGACGGTCAATGCAGGCTTTTTCGGGAAGGTTGACTTTGCCGTGGTGGAGGCGACGGAGGTCACGCCGGACGGAAGAGTCTACCTGACGACCTCAATCGGCGCATCGCCAACGTACCTCAAGTGCGCAGAGCACGTTATCATCGAGATCAACAGGTACCATTCCGAGCGGTTGCGCGAAATGTCCGACGTTGCCATGCTTCCTTCCCCCCCGCACAGAAATCCAATCCCCATCCACGATGTTTTGACGAAGCTCGGCTGGCCGTACGCAGTGGTCGACCCGAGAAAGGTCGTCGGCATCGTAGAGAGCGACGAACCCGACTACGTGGACATGCCGGAGACCGGGAACGGTTTCATCCAAAAGATCGCCGACAACGTGCTCCGGTTTCTTTTCGATGAAGTTCTGAACGGGCGCATCCCCGAAGAGTTCCTGCCCGTGCAGACCGGAGTCGGCAGCATCATCAACGGAGTCATGGCGGCTCTCGGCAAGAACCCGTACATTCCCCAACTGCAGGTATACTCTCTCATCATCCAGGACGCTCTCATCGAAATGATGGAACAGGGCAAGGTGGTGGCCGCAAGCGGGACCAGCCTCGCCCTGACCTCCGAGGTCCTGAAGCGGGTGTATCAGCACATGGATTTCTTCGTTCCACGAATGGTGCTCCGGCCTCAGGAAATCTCCAACCATCCTGCGGTGATCCGGCGTCTCGGCGTGATCGCTCTAAACGCGGCCATTGAAGTGGACATCTACGGCAACGTCAACTCTTCACATCTCTTCGGCACCAACGTTGTGAACGGCGTGGGCGGAAGTGGCGAGTTCACGAGGAACAGCTACCTTCCCATCATCATGTGCCCCTCGATCACGAGAAAGGGCAAAATCTCCTGTGTGGTTCCCATGGTTCCCCACGTCGACAGCAACGAACATTCCGTTCAGGTCATCGTGACCGACCAGGGACTCGCGGATCTCCGGGGACTGGGTCCCATGCAGCGGGCCAGGGCCATCATCGACAACTGCGCCCATCCGGCGTACCGCGATTACCTGTATCGTTACATCCACCGGTCGAGAGTCGGACACATCCGGCACAACCTGCGGGAGTGTTTCGAACTGCACCGGAATCTCATAGAGCATGGCACTATGCTGCCCGACGCAGATCTATCCGGGATATCCGCGGACTGAACGGGCGACCCGGGCGCAACCCGGGAAGGAGAGACTTCATGACAAAGATGGGCACATTTCCCGTTTTGACCCCCGAGGAGGCGGCCGCCAGGATTTTCAACGGCGCGACGGTGGGATTCAGCGGTTTCACCAACGCGGGCGCCGCCAAGGTCATCCCGAGGGCCCTTGCAGCGCGGGCACACGAGCTGCACCGGCAGGGACAACCGTACAAGATACGCGTTCTCACGGGAGCATCCAGCGGAGAGAACATAGACGACCCCCTGGCCGAGGCGGAAGCCATTTCTTGGCGCGCGCCCTACCAGAGCGGCTCGCTGCTCCGAAAACAGATCAACCGTCAGGAAGTGGAATACGTGGACATGCACCTCTCGCAACTCCCCCAGACGGTGCTGGCGGGCTTTTACGGCAAGCTGGATTTCGCGGTCGTGGAAGCGACGGAAATCATGCCCGACGGGAGGGTGTACCTCTCGACCTCCGTTGGCGCTTCGCCGTCGTATCTCAAGCATGCAGACCACATTATTATTGAAATCAACCACTTCCACTCAATGCGGCTGCGGGAGATGGCGGACATTTTCATCCTCCCTCCGCCGCCTCACCGGTCGGCTCTTCCCCTCCACGAACCGCTCACCAAGGTGGGCCTGCCTTACGCCATGGTGGACCCGAGGAAGGTCGTCGGAGTGCTGGAAAACTGCGAATCCGATCATATATCCGGCTTCAGCCCACCAGACGCCCGGAGCCAAAAAATCGCCGAACACGTGGTGCGGTTTCTGGTGGACGAGATGCGGGCCGAGCGGATTCCGAGGGAGTTTCTGCCGCTGCAAGCGGGAGTCGGCAACGTGGCGAACAGCGTCATGGCGGCTCTCGGTGAAAGTCGTGACATTCCGCGGTTCAAGATGTACACCGAGGTTTTCCAGGATTCCCTGGTTCCCCTCATGGATGAGGGCAAGCTCACAGCGGCGAGCACCACCAGTCTGACTCTTTCTTCAGAGGTGCTTCAGACCGTGTACGAGAATATGGACTTTTTCGCCCCGCGCATCGTTCTGAGACCCCAGGAACTCTCCAACCATCCGGGCGTTGTGCTGCGCCTGGGCGTGATAGCGATGAACACGGCCCTCGAGATAGACATCTACGGCAACGTGAACTCTTCCCATGTATTCGGCACGGACATTATGAACGGCGTTGGGGGGAGCGGCGAGTTCACAAGGAACGCCTATCTCTCCATCTACATGTGCCCGTCCATCGCCAGGGGAGGAAAGATCTCCGCCATCGTGCCCATGGTCCCCCACGTCGACAACAACGAGCATTCGGTGCAGGTGGTCGTGACGGAACAGGGGCTGGCGGACCTCCGCGGGTTGGGTCCCATGCAGCGCGCGAGCGCCATTATCGAAAAGTGCGCCCACCCGGCTTACCGGGACTACCTCCACCATTACATCGAGAAGGCGAGAGCGGGCCACATTCGCCACCACCTCGAAGCCTGCTTCGATCTCCACATGAACCTCATGGAGCAAGGCGCCATGCTGCCCGATCTCGACATGTCCCAGTTCGACCAGGCATGATTTCGGACGGCTTCGGTATTCCATTGCCGGATCGCACAATCCTCCCCTTTTCCCTCCCCCGTATGCGGGGGAGGGAAAAGGGGAACTGCTGTTGAGTCAAGCTTTTTTGCGAAATTTTCCACGCAGCACAGCAATAGAATCAATAGGTTAGAAGCATCTCGGAGAATTCATAATTCCAAGGTCAGAGGTTCATATCCTTTCCCAGCTACCAAAGAAAAAACAGGGGCTCAGGAGAAATCCCAGGCGCTTTTTGTTTGTTTTCCGAAAGCGTTTGGCAGATTCAGTGGACGAAACCAAGCTCATGAGTTGGTGGCAACGATTCCGTAAAACGTGCTACCCGGCATGAGGTGGTGCGTGTCAATATAGCGGAACCCGCATCCCTTCAATATTGAAATGATTTCATTCAACTCAGGAAGCCGTGTCAGTCCTTTCAGGGAACAGTTGACCATATTCAAATTTGCCGCAAGGATGTCCGTCCCCTTGCTGTGGCAAGTCATGGCAACTGCCAATACACCTTGAGGTGAAAGCATGGCGCGTAAATTGCGAATCAATTCAACACGATCGTCCTCATTGAAATAATAGAGAATACTGAACAGGGTGATAAGGTCGAAAGGCCCGACGATCCCCTCTGGGGGATAGCGAATGTCTCCACGAAGAACACGGAAACAGTCTTTCAGACCCCATTCGGCGATGTTGTTCTTGGCCTGCTGGACCACCGCGTCGTCCATATCCAGGCCGACACCGGTCGCGTTCCGGTTGGCACTGTGTGCGCTATGCAGGAACATGCCGGAGCCGCACCCCACATCCAGTATCCGCAAGGGATTCTTACCGGAAATGATGCCAGAGAGGAAATCCTTGATGATCGGTTCGCCAACTTTTGAGAGCCGGGCCACCAAATCACCTATGTCATGGAGGTCATCACCCAATTCGCCCCCCTGCAAGCGATCGGTCGCATGCCGATAGGCGTCGTTGTAATAGGTGAGATTAGCCTGTATCATGGCAGCGAGCATATCTCCCCTGGTGCTCACGATTGCCTTGGACCGTTTTCCCTTGATGAAGAACGCTCCGGTCTTCATTCCCAGCTCTTTTGTGGCGAGTCCCGCATCCAAAAGGGCATCGAGAAGATCCTGGCGCTTCACATGGAGCCTTTCAATCAACTCTCGCTTTTCACATGGAACGATCAGCGCTTTCAATAAACCCGATTCATAAGCGGCTAGTATAAAATGCATCCTCACCAATGCCTGGCAGTCTTTCATGATGGGGAACAGACCGGGCACTTTCAGAATTCGCAGAAAGGAAAGCGTGTATCGCAAATTCAATGGATTACCTCCTCCATTACCTCCCCGACATTTCACCGGCATGGGCGTGAACTCCTGGGGTGAAAGTCCCCTGTACGTAAATCCCGTCAGTGACCCATTCACTGACACAAGTAATAGCCAAAGTCAAGGACGGAACCGTGAGGAACCGGCCAAAGGAAGCCAGAGTGCAAAGCTATGAACCGACGAACAGAAATGGCATACACGCCCAGTATCCTGGCAAATTAGCACAACATGATGAAGCCCCAAATTCATGAGATCGGGTGAATGCCGCGGTTGTGTAGCGACAGTTCACGTTCTTATTCGGAGAGATCTGTCCAACCCGGCGATTGAGTGACGACACGGAAACTGTCCTGGGAAAGTACCGGCTTATGCATGGCTTAATGACACTATTCAATACTGGTCAGGTTTTCCACATTCTAACTGATTGGATCCATTCGCAGGAGAATCCTATAAACATCAGCGTTCAATCTGCTGTAAAAAAAACCGGAGGATTCCATAGTTACGGTAAGGTAATACCGCCATTCTTCCGCATCCTCCCTCATTCTATTGAAATTTTCAATCATCTTGTTGATATCGTGGCAGGAGAGGTCTTCAGCAATGGCACTCTTAATATTGTTATCTATTAGTTCCAGCTCTTTCAAGCAATTGGAGAGATTCTCCGAGATCCTGCGGAGGGCGGAATACTTCTCTCTTGCGATTTCATCTTGCCAATTATCGAAAGGAGTATTCTTTGGATTTAACATAAATCACCCATCATCTATCTGCTATTTTTCTCCCCCAATGAGTATTCCTGATATTTATTTCCGCACGGAGGTCCCAAAGAAAGGTACATCTTCCGTTCTGCCGGGGTCATAATCACAGAAGCCATAGACACAGAGGCAAACTCCGGAGGTTTTGAAGCATCTGCATGACGGCATATGGAATTTGGATATCCATCATGGTCGGCAAGGAGTGTCATCATGATTTCGGGTGTCAGCATTCCATAGTGCTCATCAATCAATTTGCGGAGTCGAGGGGCACGTTGGAACGAATCCTGTATGTACATGTGCGCTCCATCACTCTCCGCATAATCACTCGTTTCATAATGATTTGCATGGACCATTACCCCACGATCAGGTTCAAGGACCGTATAGCCGTCATAGACACTCTCGATACCCCCCATGTTGCCTGCGGCATCCGCCAGATGGTAATAGCCAATGCCACGCGCGGTGCGCTGCAGGACTTCAAATGCTTCTCCGAACGATTGTTTGCGCATGGCCGAATAGAGGTAAAAGGAAAGGGGAATATGAGTCGTTACCGGCCCCATGGGTGAAAGCGTCAGGTTTGCTGAGTTGCCTATACCTGCCGAAGTCAGGCTATAACAGGGGGCTCCGAAAAAAGCGATGGACAACTGCTCCAATCCATCTGAATGCTTTATATGAAGCAAATCAAGGGGAGTCTCGGGATGCCAATCGATATTTTGCCCCAGAATTGTGAGGCCGTCTTTCGTTGCCGGACCGGCAAGGGCAAAAGAAGTGCACATTCCCGCCAGGTTGGGATAATTTATGACAAGTTCTGTATAACAGTTGACGGCAAAGACGTCGTCGAAGGAAATATCGGCCCCATCTGCTACTCCCCGAATCCGCTCAAGCCCTTCAGGGTCAAATGCGCGTACGTTTTCGAAATATTTTCTTGCGCTCTCACGTATTGTGCCACGATCTACATGAGGTTGAACCTGGCTTTGTTTTAAACCGCAGATCAGAAGATCCAATGCCTTGCGGAGATTATCTTTTGATGCAGCCCCATACTGCAATCCGATTTCGTACGCCGTACCGCTGCATTCAATGATTCGCAATCCATCCGATAATGGTTTCATCACTTCCCCCCATGCTTTTTGGAATAGCTCTCTCAATAGAAATCTCAATTGACGGATAGCATGCAGGAAATCAGGGGAGGTGTATTGTAAAAACGCGACAAATAAAAGACCGGTCAAGGACAACCAGGTAGTCTTCCCGATAATTGTTTGTAATCCTTGATGAAGTGCGACTGATCGGCATAGCCGCAATCGTAGGCAAGCTCGGCAAGCGAGTGGTATCTCCCGCTTCTCATTTTCGTGATAACATTCTGAAAACGCACACAACGAATGAACGCCTTCGGTGAGACACCTGCTTCAGCCAGAAAAACACGCTCCATCGTACGCCTGCTCACACCAAAAAGGCGGGCCAGGTCATTCACCTTGATTTGCCCCCCGCAGGACTCAATAAGTTCGGCGGAACGACTGCCTAAACCTCCCCGCGCAATGCATTTCAATCCTGCTTTTCTGAAGACGTCCTCAAGGAAAGCCTGTTTGGAATCAATCCCCTTCAAGGGATAGAGCTGTTCACCCAACGTGTCGATGTCCATCCCGAGGATTCGGGAAGGGACTATCATTGCGTCTGCGAGATCGACAGCCTGGACATCAGCCACCCGCGGCATTTTACCCGGCCGAAAGCGTATGCCGAAACAATCGTAATCGTTAGACATGGTAATGCATGTCCTCTTGGTGTACGGCCCGGCGAACAGAAGCTTACAGCACGAATCTTTCAGCAGAAACAGAAGATCGAAATTACCGTCAGGCAGAATTTCATAATCCTTCTGTCCACATGAGATATTTTCGGGAGCGAACCAGAATTTTTCTATCAAGTTCGCAAAATCTTTCGAAGGTCTGCGTTCGGTGACGACGCGGTCATGGTTGGGGGGCAAATGATCGGCTTCCATATTACCAAATTGCTCCGTATATGCCGACTCGATGGGTTCAGGGCACCAAGCAAACGACTCTCTTATATCCAAAAACCCTTGTCAAGCCTACTATTTTCCAATTTCATCCGCTCTGGCTTAGATTCACAATATTGCGCCCCATTGTGCGCGGGCCGGTACACGAACGTCACCCTGGAAGCCGTCACCGCAAGCAAAGACAGAGAAAGTGAATGGGGAAAACGCACATAGCAGACCTGATACTTTAGAGGCAACCCGTCGCAGAGGCTGGCCATGCACCTCCACGGATCCGGGAGAATCGTTCCGCACGCAGCACCTGTCGGTACCCAGCCGACAGACGTGTGCTTCGGCCTTTCCCTCTTGACCCGAAGCGGGGGCTTTGTTAGTAAGGTGTTCGATAGATGCGAAGATGAGCGGGGACTGTTTTGAGCCGACATTGTCGGCAACCGCTGGAACGCCTGGAGGCCGGCGCCATCCACTGCCGGACCGGCTTTTGACATCGATTGAAGCCGTGGATGCGTCATCCGTCTGCGGCTTTTCTTTTTTGTGCCGAACGAACTTGCTTTATTCAGGAGTGTACGGTGAGCGAACGAAAGATCCTGCTCGGGAATGAAGCCATCGCACTGGGCCTCATCGAATCCTGCTGCACCATGGCGACGTCGTACCCGGGCACGCCCGCTTCGGAAGTCATGAGCACCCTTGCGGAACTCAAACGAAAGGAAGGCCTCGGGCTGCATCTGGAATGGTCTATCAATGAGAAGGCCGCCTTCGAGGTCGCCCTCGCCAACAGCATGACGGGGCGACGCTCCGTGACGATCATGAAGCAGGTGGGGCTGAACGTCGCGGCCGATCCTCTCATGAGCGCCGCCTACACGGGGGTGAAAGGCGCATTCATCGTCGTATCCGCGGACGACCCCGGCCCCCATAGCTCCCAAACCGAGCAGGACAGCCGCTTTTTTGCCATGATGGCAAAAATTCCCGTGTTCGACCCATCATCGCCCGCCGAAGCCCGCGAATTCGTCCACGAAGCCTTTGCACTTTCGGAGAAGTATGAAATTCCGGTCATGCTACGACCCACCACCAGGGTTTGCCACGCACGTCAGGACCTGGGGTCAAGGCCCATCCCGACCCCGGAGCAGCCCCCTCTTTTCGAAAAGAACCCGCCGCGATGGGCCGCGACTCCCAAATTCCGGCTGCTTCTCCACCGGCAGTTGAACGAGAAGATCGCGAACATCGCTAACGAACCGGCCTGTTGCCCCCGGGTGCTGAACGCCCGGGCGCTCTCCAGCGAGATTGCCCCGAACGCCACGCAGCGCGCCTGTATCGTCGCATCCGGTGTGGTTCTGGCCCATTGCCGCGAAATCATGGGGGATCTCGGGCTGTGGGACAAAATCCCCCTCTACCAGGCGCCCATGCCGCACCCCCTGCCTCCCGCTTTCAGAGATGAGATACTGGCAAGGTACGAACGCGTTCTCATCCTCGAGGAAACCTATCCCGTCATGGAACTCCAGTTTCAGGACCGCGGGAAGGTTTTCGGCCGCACCACGGGGACGGTTCCGGCCGCGGGCGAACTCCTTCCCGAGGTGGTGGAAGACATCCTGAGGGATTTCTTTCATCTCGCGCCACGGACGCCCGTACAGGCCCCGGCCCACCCGGGACGCCGCCCGACCCTCTGCGCGGGCTGCCCGCATCGAGCCGCCTTTTTCGCCATTAAGAAGGCCTTCCCCAAAGGAATTTATCCCGGTGACATCGGCTGCTACACCCTGGGCATGAATCTCGGCGCGGTGGATGCGTTCCTTTGCATGGGCGCATCCGTCAACCTGGCCGCCGGATTCTATCACGCCTATCGCTCGGCGGGCGGAGATCCGCCCCCCATTTGCGCCACGATAGGCGATTCCACTTTCTTCCACGCGGGCATCCCCGCCCTTATAAACGCAGTGGTCCAGGACGCCCGTTTCGTTCTGGTCATCCTGGACAACAGCACCACGGCCATGACGGGCCATCAACCGACTCCGGCGCTCGGGATCAACCTGGATGGAGCGCCCGTTCCGCAGATTGCCATACCGGACCTCGTGAAGGCCTGCGGCGCCGCATTCGTGCGTGAAGCCGATCCGTACCAACTGAAAGCGTTCATCCATCTACTGGAGGAGGCCGGCGCTCATGCGCGCGCTGACGGTGGAGGCGTGGCCGTCGTGATTGCCAAACATCCGTGCCTCATGGACCGGAGCCGGCCCAGGCCTCCGGCGAATCGCAAAATAACGGTGACGGAGAAGTGCAAGGGCTGCGACTTCTGCATCAAGCAGTTCGAATGCCCGGCCATCCAATCCCATGGAGAGAAGGAGCCGGCGACCATAGACCCGGCCCTCTGCTCCGGATGCGGCGTTTGCGTCGACGTCTGCCCTCACGGGGCGCTTCAGCCGGAAGGCGGCGGCCCCTGCGACGTATAAGAACGCTGCGGGCGCCGACCGCCCCGGGTGGGGGAGGGGAATCGAGCGACAACCGATGAATGAGGTGAGAATGCAGCAGATCATAGTGAGCGGCCTTGGAGGCCAGGGCGTGCTTTTCGTTTCGCGGCTCCTCGCGGAAACGGCCCTCGATATGGGATATTCAGCGCTTCTTTCAGAAACGCACGGAATGGCTCAAAGGGGCGGGAACGTCATAAGCCATCTAAAAATATGGCGTCCCGAACCATGCAGCGCCGTTGGAGGCGCGAGGACGCGGAACGGGGAAGCAGCGGGGTCCCATGAAGCGGCCGATTCGCATGGTGCGGAGCCCGGATTCACCAGCCCTCTCGTCAGGCCCGGCATGGCGGATGTCTTCTTTTCCCTCCACCCCGATGCGCTCCTGGTTCACGGCTACTATCTGAAACCCAGCGGCGCCGCCTTCTGCAACACTCCGCAGCCGAACGACGGACGATCGATAGACGCCGCGGGAATCGCCATGAAACTCGGCTTGCCCGTATCCGCCAACCTGGTGTTGCTGGGGTTTGCAGCGACATCGGGGGAACTGTTCTGCCAGGCCGATCGAATCGAGACGACGCTCAGACGCTTTGGGGGAAAGCGCCTGGAAGCCTCCCTTCGAGCCTATCACGCCGGATTGAACCAATCCGCCTCCACGGCCGGTCAAGCGGGAGCAGCACCCCGGGGATGACCGTTGACATGGAGATTCCCGGCCCATCTTTCTTTGAAAAGGCTCGGGAGGATTCACCGGACTGAACTCGATTCGGCATCAACCCGTCAATCGATCGACATCCCGGGTGTTCGCATGTCCTGGAATCTGGCTCTCCAATTTTTCGTGTCCGGTGTCACCAACGGGAGCATCTACGCTCTCATCGCCCTGGGATACTGTCTCGTTCAGAACGCCACGGGTTTGGTGAACTTCGCGCAGGGGGAGATGGTCATGGTGGGCGCCATGGTGATGCTGTCCCTCTACCAGGGGATGCATCTTCCGATGCCCATCGCCTTCCTTCTCTCTTGCGCGGCGGCGGCTCTCGCGGGTGTGGCGCTCCAGGAGGGTCCTCTGCGCCACTCCCGGAACCGGGACATCCTCACCCTGGTCATGATAACGGTCGGAGCGTCCATTTCCTTTCGGGGCGCGGGGATGCTGCTCTGGGGGAAAAGCTCTCATATTTTCCCGCCCATGGGCGGAGATTCACCTTACATCGTGTTGGACGCCGCCATACTCCCCCAGTCTCTCTGGATTCTCGCCATGACCCTGGCGGTTTTGGGCCTCCTCTATCTTTTTTTCCACCGCACGCTTCTCGGCAAAGCCATGAGAGGGGCCGCGGACAATCCCTTCGGGGCTGTGCTGGTGGGCATCTCGGTCCGGCGGGTGGTCGCGCTGGCTTTCGCGTTCAGCGGGGCGCTGGGCGCCATGGGAGGAATTCTCATCACTCCCGTTACGAGCATGAGCTACGACGGCGGGCTGATGCTCGGCCTGAAAGGGTTCGCAGCAGCGATACTGGGCGGCTACGGCAGCACCCCCGGCGCCGTTGCGGGAGGTCTGCTCCTGGGCATTTTGGAAGCCTTCGGCGCAGGGTTCATATCTTCTGCATACAAGGACGCCATCGCATTTCTGATTCTCCTGGCGATCCTTTTCGTGAGGCCGTCCGGTCTCTTTGGAAGCGCCCGCGTGCGAAGGCTTTAGGAATCGTGCGGACGCACGGCGAAACACCGCAGGATGAACATGATACGGGAAAGCAGCGAAACGCACTCGCCCATCATCATTCCGAGAGAATGGCGTCCCCTTCTCCTCACGGCCCTCTTCGCCGGATGCCTCCCGTTTTTCATAAGAAACGACTACCTTTTTTTCCTTTTCAACATCATCGCCATCAACGCCCTGGTGGTCCTCGGGCTGAACCTTCTCATCGGATCGACGGGGCAGGTTTCACTCGGCCATGCCGCCTTCTTCGGGCTGGGAGCCTACCTTTCCGCCATTGCCGGCACGACGTGGCAGTGGCCGCTGCCCTGCGCCCTCGCCTTCGCTCTTCTCTTCGTAGCGGGTACGAGCTTCCTCCTGGCGCTTCCCACCCTCAGGCTGGAAGGGCACTACCTCGTCATGGCGACCCTGGGATTCAACATCATCGTGGACATTCTGATGGTGCAGATGGATGGACTCACTGGCGGGCCATCGGGCTTTCCCGGCATACCCCGGCTTCACCTGGGCAGCTTTGTGATCAGAACGGACAGGGAGTTTTACTATTTCATCTGGGGTCTTTTCCTGATCCTTTTCGGCTTCACGCTCAACCTGACCGATTCGAGGCTCGGCCGGGCGCTCAGGGCCATCCACGAAAAGGACCTCACCGCACAATCCCTGGGCATCCCGAGCTTCCGTTACAAGGTGGCCACCTTCGTTCTGAGCGCCATCTACGCCGCTCTTGCCGGCTTTTGCTACGCTCATTACGTGACCTTCATAAGCCCCAAGACCTTCGACATCTTCTATTCGGTCCAGGTGGTGACAATGGTCGCCGTGGGCGGCATGGGGAGCCTGTGGGGAGGGCTCGCCGGGACGGTTCTGCTCACGTGCCTTCCTGAATTTCTTCATAACCTGGAGGACCTCCACGTCCTCTTCTACGGCCTGATTCTCATGGGGGTGCTGGTCTTTTGCCCGGAAGGGCTGGTCCCGGCCGTGATTTCGCTCCCTTTTTTCAAGAAATTGAGACGCCGCGAGAAACGAAGCGCCGACGCCGTCAACGAAGCGGGAGCGCCGATCCCGCACGGTCCGGAGGCGCGGCGTCCCGTCGCCCCGACGCTCGCGTCCCCGAACGCGGCGGTGCGGGATGACGGCCCGGGGGAGCCGCGCGCGCCTCTCCTCAGCTTTCGGGACGTATCGGTCAGCTTCGGCGGCCTCCAGGCCCTGCACGAAGTCAGCCTGGACGTTCAATCGGGCGGCATCGTGGCGCTCATCGGCCCCAACGGCGCGGGAAAGACCACTCTTCTCAACGTCACGTCGGGATTGATCCGGCCCCAGAAGGGGGCGATCCTCCTCGAAGGGAAGGACATCCTGGGTCTCGCCCCCTTTCAGGTTGCCGCGGGAGGGATCGGGCGAACATTCCAGGCGGTGCAGGCGTATCAGAAACTCACGGTTATGGAAAACGTGCTGCTGGGGTACCACCTGGCGAGCCGTTCGGGGTTTCTTTCCGCTTACCTTCACACTCCTCGCGAGAGGCGGGAGGAGCGGGATTTGCGTGAGAAAGCCTTCGGCCTTCTGGATGAATTCGGACTGGCGGGGAAAGCCCTCTGGGCGGTTCAGCGGTTGAGCCTCTTCGAGCAGAAACTCCTGGAGATGGCTCGCACCCTGGCTCTTTCACCCTCGGCGCTTCTCCTGGACGAGCCGGCGGGAGGTCTGAACCCGCGCGAGAGCACTCTTCTTGTGGAGCGTATCTTCGCCTTGCGGGGGCGGGGGATCGGGATGATCCTGGTGGAGCACGATATGAACGTGGTGATGCGGCTCGCCGATCGGGTCTCCGTACTGCAGCACGGCTGCCTCATCGCATCGGGAACACCGAAGGAAATCCAGCAGGACCCGAAGGTCGTAGCCGCGTATCTGGGAGTGAAAAAGGCCGGGTCGGGAGGGCGTCGAAGCCTTGCTTAAAGCGATCGGACTATCTGCAAGTTACGGTTCCGCCCAGGTGCTCCGGCGGGTCACCTTCCACGTGGCCCAAGGGGAAATCGTGGCGCTCATCGGCGCCAATGGCGCCGGAAAGAGCACGCTCCTCAAGGCCGTCAGCGGGTTGCATAGACCCTCTGAGGGAGAAATCCTCTTCATGGGCGAACCCATCCACCAGGCGGCGCCCGAGCGCATCGTGCGTCTGGGCCTGGTCCACGCCCCCGAGGGACGCCAGTTGTTTCCGAACATGACGGTGCTGGAAAACCTGGAACTCGGAGGATACGTCTACGGCAGGAAACACATCAGGGGAAGCCTCGAAGAAATGTTCCAGATCTTTCCGGTCCTTCGCGACCGACAGGTCCAGAAGGCGGGAACCCTCAGCGGAGGAGAGCAGCAGATGCTTTCCATTGCGCGGGCGCTCATGGCGAAACCGCGCCTCCTGGTTTTGGACGAACCATCTCTCGGCCTCGCGCCTCTCATTGTGGAGGAGATCTACCGGACCATCGAGGCGCTGAACGAGCGCGGCGTCACCATACTCCTGGTGGAACAGAACGCCATGGGCGCTCTCGCCGTGGCCGAACGGGCCTACGTCATGGAAACCGGACGGATCATGCTCTCCGGAAAGGCCGACGAACTCATGCAGCACGACGAAGTTCAGCGGGCGTACCTGGGCAAAGACTACCAGCACAAATGGGAAAGATAGAGGAGGGCGAGATGTCTCAAGAAGCCATCGACCGCATGCCGCGCGACCAGATCCGCCAGTTGCAGATGGAACGGCTCCAGATGACTCTGAACCGCGCCTATCTCAACGTGGATTTCTACCGGAGGCGCATGGACGCCCTGCAAATCCTTCCGGAAGACGTGGGCACGTTCGCAACCCTCCGGGACTTTCCTTTCACGACCCGCGAGGATTTGACCGAGCACTATCCATACGGCCTCTTCGCGGTCCCTCTCCGGAGCATCGTCCGGCTAAAGATCACGGCGCCGGCGCTCAAAGACAGGGGAAAGCCCGTCGTGATCGGCTTCACCCGGCACGACGTCGCCATGTGGCAGTCGCTCATGGTGCGCCTCTACGAGCAACTCGATCTCACGGACAGGGACATCATCCAGGTCGCCTTCAACTTCAGCCTCTTTCCCGGCGCCTTCACGTTCAACCACGCCGCCGAAGCGCTGGGCGCGACCCTTGCGCCCTCGGCAACCATTTCCGCTACGCTGCAACTACAGATCATGCAGGACTTTCGATCCACCGTGCTCGCCACCACGGCGGCCTTCGCCCTCCATATCGTCGACACCATGCTCCGCAACGGGATGGAGCCCGACAGTCTGAACCTGAAGCTCATCCTGGTGGGCCCGGACCCTCTCCCCGAAGCCACTCGCGAACGGCTGGAATCCGTTTTCGGGGCGCCCGTCTACGGCCTCTATGGCGTGACGGAAATGGTGGAGCCGGGATTGGCCGGGGAATGTGCCGCCAAGTCGGGCCTGCACATGGCGGACGATCAATTCCTGGCCGAAATCGTGAATCCCGCGACGGGGGAACCCGTTCCACCCGGCCAGGAAGGAGAACTCGTGCTAACTACGCTCACAGCCGAAGCCTACCCGCTCATCCGCTACCGCACGGGGGACGTTGCCGGCCTTCGCGAAACGCAGTGCGCGTGCGGGCGCACGTCGACCCGCATCGCCCCGGTCCTTCGACGGACCGACAACAGGATTTCCATCCGCGGCGTGCAGATCTATCCGGAACAGGTGGAAGAGATCCTTCGGGGAATCGACCAGGGACTGGATGACTTCCGCCTCATCGTGCATACGTGTTACGGCATCGGGGAACAGTTGGAAATCGCCGTCGTTCGGTCCAGGGGGAAAGACTTTCCCGGCGGGGGAAGATCGCAGTACCTGGACGTTCTGAGGAGCCACATCCGGCGTCTGCTGGGGCTGGGGGTTCGGGTCCAGATCGTGGACCAGGAGCGTCTGCCGGGGGAAGGGATGATCTACAAGACCGTCTTCAGACACGAGACGGCTGTTTCCGGGCCGGACGGGCAGGCGGCCAAGCCCTGGCCCTGAACGCCGGGAGAACGTCCCCCGGCGTTCAGGCTATCGGCGGAACCCTGAAAGACTGCATGCGCACTTGCGAAACGCTGCCCTCCACCCTCAGCTACCCCTCCGTATCCGCCCGCTTCGCTATGCGGTACGAGAATGCCCTGCGTCTCAGCCACCACACGCCGAAGGTGTCCAGCAGCCCGACCCACAAGCGGTTTCCAATGCCGTACTTGCTCGTTCCCCGCAGCCTGGGCCGGTGGTTGACCGGGGCCTCTGCAAGCGTGTACCCCCGCATGGCCACGAGACTCGGAAAAAAGCGGTGCATCCCGGCAAACATGGGCAGGTCTTCCGCGCATTCGCGTCTGAAGGCGCGGGTGGAGCAGCCGACGTCCCTGACGGTCTTCCCGGTAACCAGGTTCCTGAACCCGTTGGCGACGCGCGAAGAGACCTTGCGCACCAGGCCGTCCCGGCGCATCCGGCGGTATCCGTTCGCCATGTCCGCCCGCCCGGAGAGCACAATTTCGACGAGGAAGGGGATGTCCGCGGGGTCGTTCTGGCCGTCGCCGTCGAGGGTCGCCAGCACCCTTCCCCTTGCCTCTCTGAACCCCGCGCAAAACGCCGCCGACTGGCCCGCGTTCTTCTCGAAGGAGATGAAACGGTGGTGAGGGTCCGCATCGGCAATAGCTTCGATGATGGAAAGACTCCCATCCGTCGAGCCGTCATCCACCCAAATGCACTCCCACGTCCAGGAGCACCGGTTCATTACCGCATCCAGTTCCTTCGCCACGGAGGCAATGTTTTCCGCTTCATTTTTTACGGGAACGATTATCGAAATATCTATCATAATATCGATATCCCAAATCAAAGAACTTCACCGCAACGCACACGGAGAACGCTTAAAATCAGCTATACCAAATAATTATTCAAAAAATTCACCTCAGAGCGCGCGGAGAACGCAGAGGTTTCTATTCATGGAATTTGTCCACCAGACGCCGTATCCCTTTGCGGAGTTCCGTCACATTGAAATCTATGAGCAATCCAACGGGACAGTCCGCCAGTTTCAAGTAAGACAAAAGCTGCGCCTCATGAATTCTCTCCAATTTCTCCACGGCCTTCAGTTCGACAATCACTTTGTCCTCAACCAGCAAATCAATCCTATAGCCGCAATCCAAATGCACTCCACCATATTTGATGGGCAGAGCTTTTTGTCTTTCGATTTTCAAACCTCGCTCAGCCAACTCGTACACAAGACACGCTTCATGGGCTGATTCGAGCAAGCCGGGGCCGAGCGCTCGATGGACTGCAATCGCTGCGCCGATCACAGCTTCCGTTATTCGATTCAATTCCGTCGCCAATCCTGTGCTCTCTGCGCTACTGACCTGCAGATTCTTGGAAATTCACCAAGAAATGCATATAAGATATTGTTTTCTCTGCGTTCTCTGCGTTCTCTGCGGTGAATAAATGTTTTTCTAAGCTACGGTCCTTCTTCGCTCCGAGGCAAATCCGGGCATCGAAGTGAAGCGCCCGTCTTTTTCTCCGAAAGCATCTTGAAAAAGACAGCCGTCACAAAGCCCACGTAGGCTCCGAACACCACGTCGCTCACAAAATGAGCGCCGAGAACGATCCTGCTGGCCATGACAAGGACGGCCAACAATGTGCCCGCGATCCCGTATCTCGGGCAGACGATCCAAAGCACCGTCGCCAGAGCGCCGACCGTGGTGGCATGCCCCGAGGGGAATGAGTTCATTTCGTACTTCGTGTGGAACTGGAGGAAATCGAAGCCGTACTGCCCGTTGAGATAGAACATCTTGGGCCGACAGCGCCCGAAGACCGTCTTGAGCCCGTCCGTCAGAAGCCCCGAGACGCCCACCGATAGGAAGACGAACAGGAACCGTTCGGCGTAAGGACCGTTCTCCCGCACGTACCTGAAGAAGATGAAAAGCAGGCAGGAGGCGACGAGGTAGGACGTGGATCTCCCGAGAAACGTAACTACCTCGAAGACGTCCGAAATCTCCCCTGGCGGGGATTTCGCCAGGTTGGCGACGGGAATATCGAGAAAATAAAAAGAGAACGCACAGAAGGCCGCCACGGAAAAAAAAACGAACGTCATGATCCTTGGATTGCGAATGCCCTTCACGGAAATTTCCTTTCGACCGAGGAACCCGCACGCGCCGCCTTCCTCCGCAGGGCCGCAAGAGGAAATACCGGCTTGCCATTTTGCATGCTCTTTCATATTGTATTTTCCGTTTCTTGCACAGGGAAATATCCCCGGGGCCGACTTGCAGTCGATTCGATCCCTTGACTTATCATGTGCTTGCTTGCCCGCTGAACTTCAGCCCATGGAGCCTGAAAGTGAAATTCCGGATGGATGGAGCGAGGGCCTACGCTCTCCTTGTTTTGCTTTGCATCGCCTACTACGTTCCCGGTCTCGCCACGCTTCCGCCCATAGACCGCGATGAGGCGCGTTTTTCCCAGGCTTCCCGCCAGATGGTGGAAAGCGGCGACTTCATCCGCATTCGATTCCAGGACGAGCCGCGACACAAGAAGCCCATCGGCATTTACTGGCTGCAGGCAGCGTCTGCATCTCTTTTCACGGATTCCGAACCGGACCGGATCTGGCCCTACCGGCTCCCGTCCTTCCTGGGGGCCACGCTCGCGGTCCTGTTCACTTTCGCCTTCGGGAAACGGCTCTTCGGCGCGGATCGAGCGCTCCTCGGCGCGGCGATCGTTTCAGCTTCGCTGATTCTCAACGTGGAGGCCCACCAGGCGACAACCGACGCAATGCTTCTCGCATCCATCGTGGCGGCCCAGGGGGCGCTCGGGCTGATTTACACCCGGTCGAGGTCGGGCGAGAACCCGGGGGTCCTTCCGGCACTCCTCTTCTGGACAGCCCAGGGCATCGGAATACTTTTGAAAGGACCGGTCATCTCGATGATATCGGTCCTCACGGTCATTGCGCTCGTCGCGGCCGACAGGGATGCTCGATGGTTGAGGAATCTCCGGCCGATCCCCGGCCTTTTCATCGTCGCTCTGCTCGTCTGTCCGTGGGCCGTCGCCGTATCCAAGGCCACCGGCGGGGCGTTCTTTCAGGACGCCGTGAAGAACGACCTCCTTCCAAAGCTTTTTTCGGGGCAGGAATCGCACGGATTCCCTCCGGGCTACTACCTGCTCCTGGCCCTGTTGACGTTCTGGCCCGGCTCCGCTTATGCGGCTCCCGGCCTCATTTCAGCATGGAAGGAGCGTTCGTCCCCCGCGGTGCGTTTCGCACTTGCATGGATCGTTCCGGTCTGGATCGCCTTCGAGCTAATTCCGACCAAGCTCCCCCACTACATCATGCCCGTCTATCCCGCCCTGGCGCTCCTCACCGCCGGGACGATCCTCAGCTCCCGCGAATTCCTTTCCCGAAAGGGCTACAGGTGGCCCGTTGCTCTGGCGGCTGCGGTCTGGACGGTTGCGGGAATTGGAACCGCCGTGGGCGTTGTGGCTCTTCCGTGGGCTGTGGATGGGAGGTTCGTTCCGCTCACGGCCGTGCTTTCCGCAGTGGCCCTCGTTACGATGGCCTTCGCTCTGCGGAGCACTTTTCGACGCCGTGCGGCCGAATCGATAGCAATCGCGATAGCGGGCGGAGCGATCGTCCTGGCCCCCATGTGGCACACGGTTCTGCCCGGTCTCGACTCGCTCTGGGTGAGCCGCTCCATCGCAACAGCCGTTGAACTCAGGACGGGCGGAAAGCAAGGGCGCGCGGCCGGAATTTCCGTGGCGGCATCCGGCTATGAGGAGCCGAGCCTCGTGTTCCTGCTCGGGACCGATACCCGACTGACACCACCCGAGAAGGCGGCCATCTTCCTCCAGGAACGTCCGGACGGACTGGCGCTGATCGACGAATCCAATTCCCCCCGGTTCCTTTCCATGGCTGCGGAAATCGGCGTTTTCCCGCACCTCATCGGAACCGTCCGCGGATTTCAATACACCAAGGGAAGACGGGTCGCCGTCAGGATTTACGCTCGCGCTGCGGCGCCGTAGACGCGCACTTCGGCGCCAACTGGCTCTCCTTGGACGATAATGTTATCATTGTGGCGGAGGAACATGGCGGACTCGTTCCCGAATACGAGAGGAGAGAAAGGTGTTGGCTGCATTCGGCGTATTGACTGCCGGCAGGGCCCTGCTGCCGCGACAATCCCATCACGAACGATAACCTGCCGGTTCTTGGAATCTTGCCGAGAAATGTATGCAACTTGTTGTTTTCTCTGCGATCTCTGTGGTGCAATGTTTTTTGTGGGGAGGGCTTACGCAGTATGAATGACATCATCATCCATAAAATCCAAAGCATTCAGCGCTGCGTGGCGCGGGCGCGGGAAGAGTACCAGGGGAACCCCGCCGGGTTTGAAACGGATTTTACGAAACAGGATGCGGCGATCTTCAACGTGTTGCGCGCTCTCGAACTGGCCATCGACCTGGCCAATCATATAATCAAATCCCGCGGGATGGGCATCCCGGCTTCCAGCGCCGAGAGTTTTGAATTGCTCCAAAGGAGGCGCGTGATTGACTTGCGTTTGACGGAAGAACTCAAGAATATGGTCCATTTTCGCAATGTCGCCATCCACGACTATCAGCGGCTGGACCTCAACATCCTGAAATCCGTCATCGTTTCGGGGCTGGACGATCTTGTCCTTTTTGGCGACCGAATCAGAGAGTTCGTGGACGCCCCTGCATCCTGACTTTCCGGATTCCTCTCATACATCCTGACCCCGTGACTCGCCGTTCTGCGGCAAACAAAGCATTACAAAAACCCATGTGCCCCGAAAAGCTTGTGCCACCGCGGGCATGTTGAACGGAACTCCTCGAAGCTTCCACGTTCCATTCGAATCAACTTCCTCAGCTCCGAAGCCTTGTGAAATAAAAAGAGCGTCGAGAATGCGAAGTTGTGGTGCGGTCCGCAACCAGAATGATTAATATTGTTTGGTAAGGTGTTTGGTGGCGACTCCCCCATAGGATAAGACCCGTCGGAGAACCGTCGGAGGGTGGGCCGGCTGCCGCGCTCATCGATTTTTCGGGAGGATAGTACGTCGGTAAGAGGGGCGGCGGCGTACGGAGCGGCGTGGCATGTGGCGAACGGAGAGCGGGCACGGGGCACGCCGATGCAAAAGCGGGGAAAGCCGGGGCGTAGACATGTGGCCGATGCCACTGTGATTTTGTACCATAGATTTCATAATCCCACCATTCAGTGACAGACGGAGTACAATGGCTCATGAGCCGGTCGTGCGACAGACGGTGCTGTTTCATGCCTTGAGCGGCGGACTGAAGCGGAGATGAAGCCGGAGTGCCCTGCCGCTCATCCGGACGGCGCTCGGGGTCGACGGCAGTTGAGTTGAGGTCTCCTCTCCCCCGAAACGTGGGAGAAAACGTTCGTCCCCGCTCAACTCAACGGGATCGGGGGTCGACGGACCGCTCCTGCCTGGCGTGAAGGCCAGTGAAAGGACGGGCGGACGGAATCTCTGCAAAGGCTATCCTTTCGACACGGGGTGTTGTATGGCCTTCCGATTCCGAGACGGTGTTTTGCGCCGGTCGTCTTTTCCGAGTTTTCACTTACTGACGGCGCTTCCTCCAAATTACCCTTTTATTCCGGGGCCTCCGCGTTTGGTGCTTTGCACATGGGTGGGGAGATGCTAAAATTAAAAGGATATACGAGACTTGATGAGAAAAGCCCTTAGTGACCGGGAGGATGGAGGATATGATTTTCAGAATAGGTGATTTAGCCGTTTATCCCGCTCATGGAGTAGGTAAGATCGAGTCCATTGAGACCAAGAGCATCGGTGGAAAGAAGCAGGATTTCTACATTATGCGCATCTTGGACAATGAAATGAAAATCATGATCCCCATCCCGAATGCCCAGACGGTTGGACTGAGAGGGTTGATCGGGCTGGAGGACATTCCCATGGTCTACAACATATTGAAAACACGTGAAATTTCCGTAAATGGAGGCACGTGGAACCGGCGCTACAGGGAATACATGGAGAAAATCAAGACGGGCTCCATCTATGAACTTGCGGAGGTCCTGCGCGATTTGACGGTCCTCAAGGGGGACAAAGAGCTGTCTTTCGGTGAAAGGAAAATGCTCGATACCGCGAGAACTTTGCTTCTCAAAGAGTTGTCGATCGTTCAGGAGGTCAGCGAGGACGACGTCGAAAAGGAGATTCGGGAAGTACTGAGATGGCCGGTTTGAAGAGACGTTCCACTGTCTCCGGAGAGAAAGAGAGCGTGTCGTCCATGCTTTTTGGAGAGAAGAAATATCAGAGGCTGAAGACTACGAATGAGAGGAGGTGAGGCGATTGAAGTGGGGTTGGCTCGTACTGAAGCTGTTTCTACTCATCATTTGCAGTGTTGGTGGTTATTTCATAGCGGCTCAAATGGAAAGCCTGGCGGTATATCCGTGGGCTCGGTGGGCCGGCCTGGTATCGGGGATTGTTTTCGCAATATTGGCGCTTTCGGTTGAAAAGCTGATCAAACACCTTTCTTTGAAGATTCTTCTTGGCGGGACCATCGGCCTTGTTGCCGGTCTTTTTGTCGCGAAACTGATTGGTTTTGGGTTTTCAGGCTTGCAGAACACTGCGATCAGTGTAGCGATCTATGTCATTTTGTCATGCACTTTTGGCTATGTTGGAATGGTCCTGGGGAGCATCAAGGTCGAGGAAGTCCGTTTTCCCAACTGGTCATGGCTTTCGCGGGGCGGCCTTCGCGGCGGCCAGACGATGAAAATTCTTGATACGAGCGTAATCATAGACGGACGTATTGCAGACATAGTGGAGACCGGTTTTCTAGGAGGGGTTCTCGTGATCCCGGAGTTTGTCCTCCAGGAGCTCCAACACATTGCGGACAGTTCGGATCCGACTCGGCGGGTTCGCGGCAGACGTGGCCTCGACATCATAAAACGTCTCCAACAGGAGAGTCTGGTCGAGATCCGCATCGACCGGCAGGATTTCGACAACTTGAACGACGTCGATGCGAAACTCGTAGCCCTGGCCCTTCGTTTGAGTGCGAAGATCGTCACCAACGACTACAACCTGTCGAAGGTCGCCGAGGTTCAGGGCATCAAAATATTGAACATCAACCAGCTTGCCAACGCGCTCAAACCTGTTGTCCTGCCGGGGGAAGTGCTGCGTCTTCAGATCCTGAAGGAAGGGAAAGAACAAGGCCAGGGGATAGCGTATCTTGAAGACGGCACGATGGTAGTGGTGGAGAACGCGAGCAGGCTCCTGGGCAAAGAGGTGGAGGTTTCCGTCACCAGCATTCTGCAGACCACGGCGGGGCGTCTGATTTTTACGACGTTGCGGGATTCCGAACACAGCCGCCCGCAACATTGATCCACTGAGTGTGGCGGCGTATGAAGAAGCGTTTGGGTTGCGCGATGCGACCGGGCACGAAGGCGCCGAAAAGGTGAAAAGGGACGGGCTTCCTCGACCGACCGCCGGGGGGCAATGCTATTGAATCAGGGTTCCCTCTATCTCTAAGAGAGGGAACAGGGGGAGAGGACGCCTTTCATGCCTTGACCTGACATTGCCGCCGCCGGGGAGGCCGATCGACAGGCGGAAGATCCCCCGTTCGGCACTGCCCGATCGGTGGCCTTTCAATCCATGAGCGGGGCTCAATAGCCCCGCTCATTTGCGTTGAACCGAACCGTCCGCCGGGGGACGATTTTGGCGATGGAGTCGAAAGATGCCCGACAGGCCGGGAGACGTGGTTCCGGACTTCTTTTTCAGAGTGGCCGCTGAAGATGATGGCGAGCGTCTGGACTCTTTTCTCGGCAGCCGCTGCCCGGAGCGTTCGCGCAGCCATTTCGGTAAGCTGATCCGCGAAGGAATGGCGCTGGTGAACGGCCGAGCCATGAAACCCGGTTACGCGGTGAAGGCTGGCGATGAGATTGCCGTAAGACTGCCCGCAGAGGTTTCCTCAACCCTTTCACCCGAGCCCATGGAACTCGATATTCTTTACGAGGACGGGGAGATTCTCGTGCTCAACAAAGCCGCGGGGGTGGTCGTCCATCCCGGTGCGGGTCACGGTGAAGGCACTCTGGTACATGGACTCCTCGCCCATTGCCCACACCTGGCCATCCAGGGCGCGCCACTTCGTCCCGGCATCGTTCATCGATTGGATCGGGACACCTCGGGCGCCATGGTTGTGGCGAAGAGCGAGCGCGCCTACCTGAACCTCATCCGCCAGTTCAAGGTCCGCAACGTCAGAAAGGAATATCTCGCTCTGGTCTACGGGAGGTTCGAACAACCGGAGGGAAAAATCAGAACCTGCCTTGGAAGGCACCCTACGGACCGGAAAAAAATGGCCGTCTCGGAGAAAATGGGACGGGAAGCGGTGTCGTCGTGGCATGTGGAGAAGACGTGGGGAGACGTAAGCCTCGTCAAGGTGCTCATAGAGACGGGCCGGACCCACCAGATTCGCGTTCACATGAACCATTTGAATCATCCCGTTGTGGGAGACGAAACCTATGGCGGTGGAAAGCGCCGGGCAAAACAGGTTCGATCGATCGGAGTGCGGGAATTGCTCGGATCTGCGGAAAGACAAATGCTCCATGCATGGCGGCTGGCTTTCGATCATCCGGCGACCGGCGCGCCGCTTTCCTTCCTGGCGCCCTTGCCGGCGGATTTCAGTCGCATGTTGAACGCGATCGACGGTGCTTTTTCGCTTGAGACCGCATGATACTGCAATCCCGAAAAACCCGCCATCGGAACAGAGAAGCCCATCGTTGAGACTAAGGTCCCCTCCCCCGGCGTGACGTCCCCAAACCCCTTTGATTGAATATTTCCTATTCTATCTATGAGTTATTCCAAATGCACCATGTCATTTGCGATCTCTGTTGAGTCATTCCGCCGTATCACCGGACCGGCTGGCATCTTCTTCCCGAGACGCTGTGCTTCGTACGTACTTGCCACCAACCCTGCTGGTGGTGTTCTTCCTAATGGTGACCGTGAGATTCACGGGCGCCTTCCATCCTGTGATCTTTTTGAAGCTGACTGTGTGCTTCCCAACAGCAAGACCGGTGACCGTTTGCCCGGAGTTTTTCCATGCCTGGGCATCCACCTTCCACCTGGCGCCCGCGTTGATTGCCGCGCTCGGACTGATGGATACCGCAAGAGAGCCCTTCTGTTGCACATATGCGCCCTTGGTCCTGGTTGTCTCTCCATTCTTGATCAGAACAGTCTTGCCGACAGGAGTTGTCCAGCCCGTGACGGGCTTGAAATCGACCTTATGATTCCCGACACTCAACCCCGTGGCAGTTCCGCCGCTGATCCTCCAGGCGCCTCCGTCCACCCTCCATCTGGCACCGGCACTTACCGCCTTCGCGGGACTGAGGACAACCGTGAGCGTCCCCTCAGAAAGGGGACTCGCCTTATAGGACAATCTGTTTCCCGCCGCATCGTAAGTATACTGAATGACGGTTCCATATTCGTACTCTACCTTGATAAGGCGATTCAGATCGTCATAGGTATAGTTGACCGTTTCTGCTTTCGCCGATGGCACACATCCCAGCAAAATCAATGAGCCAATGAGCAGAGCCATGTAGATCGGATTCCTATTGGCCTTAACTAACATATAAATATTCATCCTTTTGTGATAATGTTCTATTCTTCATCAGATAGGTCTATCATTTCATCTGGATCTCGTTCAGGCTCCTTGCCCAACGCTTCAGGAGACATATCTGAAAAATCCTCACGTATGTAATAGATAGTATCTTCTCCCCTTTTCTTTCTGGTATGATTGGAGTCTGCGATTCCAGTTACAAAAAGTTTCTCAACACATTCTGCAAAATCTCCATAAGGTCCGGCTATCTCTTTAGTTATCTCCCACAATGCAATTCCAAGGTTTCCCTTGGAGAATTCCTCTGCCGACTTAGCATAGCCAGACCCTGGTATGAGATCACGCAAATCAAATGTTTCCGTCAATCCTTCGGCATCAACCTTATCCACTGGATTATTTCGGACATAAGCATACAGATTTGTCCCTCCACTGATCCCAACAGGATCTTTCTGGATGAATCTCCCAGTAACGGCGTCGTAGTAGCGATTCTTCATGAAATAGAGTCCGTTCCCTTCGTCCATCACACCAAAGGCCCCGACATAGGTGAAGGGATTGGCTATAACTCCGGTTTGCCTGGTAACTTCACCGAAAGGTGAATAGGCATATCCCATGACGACAGAACCGCCATCGTCAGTGATCGCTATCGTATTGCCCGTCTTATCGAAATGATAAAAGTAATCAGCACCGGAATCCATTCTCATGGCCACAAGGCGAAGTCCGGAATAAATGTAGTATGCTTTCACGGTTCCACTTCCGTCGGTCTGAAACATGAGCCTTCCAAGGGAGTCATAGTAGAAATTGGCCGTTTGTGTTCCTGTCACCACCGTTGTCCTCTGTCCCAGACCATTGTAGGAATACTTCGTTGTAATCCCCATACGGGTGAGCACAATCAGCCGGTTTTCCTGGTTATAGGATGCACTCAGCGTTTCAGTTCCCGAGATACCGGTGAGGTTTCCATCCGCATCGCAGGCATAGCTATCAGAACCCGACTTTACAATCTGATTGACATCGTTGTACGTGCTGGAGACCGTCTGGTCCGGAATCGATCCGTACAGGGGAAGCGTCCTCGTTTCCTGAATGATGTTGCCCGCTGCATCTCGTACATAAGCCATATCCGCAAAAGAAGCAGACTTACCGATGTGTTGGATTCTGGTGAAACGATTGTTCGCATCATAGCTATAAGAAGTCTGCGCCCCATTCGATCGGATTTCGCTCATCAGATTACTGGAGTTATCGTATGCATAATCAATCGTATTATCACCCCACGAAATATTATCCACCCTGTTACGGCTGTCATAGGCATACTGGACAACCAATCCTCCGGGATAAGATAACGAGGTGACGTTTCCTGCTGCATCGTAAGTTGTCGACAAAGACAATCCGTTAGGATAGGTAATATTTACGACGTGATTCATTGCATCGTAAGTGTAGGTAAGCGTGCCTGTAGCATCCTCGACCTTTATTAGCTTTCCCGTAGCATCGTAGGTGAAAGCAGCCACGCCTGTACCGCTGTAATTCTTTCCCGTCAACCGGCCATCTGAGTCATAAACAAAATCCACCGATTGCTGACGAGCGTTCAATACCCTGATAATTCGGCCTGTGGCATCCCAGATCTTCATGGTTGTGCCGCCCAAAGGATCCTTCGTGCTGCTCAGGCGATTCCCGGAATCATATGAAAATAGCGTCTCTTTTCCCCGCTCATCTTTCAGCGAAACGAGGTTCCCGTTGCCGTCAAACCCGCTTGTGACCACCGCGCCCAGGGGATGGGCGATGGCTGTGGGCCTGCTGGCGGCATCATAGGTTATCGAGACGCTCTTTCCTCTGGCATCGGTTTTCTTCACGAGGTTGTTGTTCTCGTCATATTCAAATTTCGTAACACCACCAAGAGGATCCGTGATCCGGGTCGGTGAGAGAAGCTGATTCCGCAGGTAAGCAGTAGAGTGCCCGTTTTCATCGGTTATCGCTGTCACGGCACAGCAATCATAAGAGATGGACTGAAAAGCACCATCGGGATGAGTGACTTTCGTGGGACGATCGTTGCCATCATATTCGTACCAGGTGGTTCGGCCCAGTTCGTCTGTTCTTGAAATCATCCTCAAGCCCATGGAATCATAAGAAAATGTAGAAATGTGGCCCAGGGGGTCCGTAATGTGCGAATAGTTGCCGAAGGAGTCATAGGAAAAGACGGTCGTATTGCCCAGGGCATCGGTGGACCCCGTGAGACGCCCGGCGACGTCGTAAGCCATAGACGTCGCATGGCCGAGAGGCGACGTCTTCCTGATCGTGTTATGTTTATCGTCATAGAGGTAGGTCCAGGTGCGGCCCAGCGGATTTGTCCAGGTAAGCCTGTTGCTGTCTTCATCGTAAGTGAACGTTTCGCTTTGCCAGGATGGAAGCTGCCTGGAAACCATGTTGCCTCGCTGATCGTAGGCGATGCGCCATGCATTTGCATTGGCATCCCACAGAACGACGGGCATGCCTCCCTCATAGGTCTTGCCGGTCAAATTGCCCATGGGGTCTTGTGTGGAGGATGTTTTCCCCTCAACGTTTGTATAAGAGTAAACACCGCTTCTGGGGTCGGTTACCGAGACACCCGTGGAATACCCGCCCGCGTATTGCGTGGTATATCCCCTCGCATCCTTCACTGACGCAACCTTCTTGGCTGAATCAGTGTCGCCGGAATAGGGTTCATATCCGAATTGGGTGGTCTTACCTCCCGTTGTCATCGCAGTAACATAGTTCAGGGCATCGTATTCATAGGTTGTCTCGTTTCCCGCAAAATCGACGGATCGAACGAGGTTGCCCTTAAGATCATATGAATAAGCCGCAGCCCTGCCATCGGGAGCCGTCATCCTGGTACAATGCTTGTTGGCATCATATTCGAAGCCAGTCGACCGTCCGGATGCATCCACAACAGAATGAATCGTTCCGTCGGCATTGTGGTTGATGTCTACGGCGTTGCCATTCGGGTCCGTTACCGACGTGAGGCGTGTGGCCCCGGGAACAATGGCACTCCCTTGCACCGCTTTATCGTTCGAATGAGTAGCGGCGGTATCTGCAATGAAATCATACCGATAGGTCAGACGGCTCTCCTTCTCCTCCCAGAGCCATGCGCCTCCTCCAATATCGGTGAGCTTGTCGAAGACTCCTTCAGGGGGCGTCAGCACAATCGGGGGATTCAACACCCCTCCTTTACAGTAGACATCGCTCCTATAGAAGAGGCCCTGCCCCGAGCCTTTCTTCAGGTATGCCCCATTGCAGTCGCTCTTGAGCGTCGACTCATAGGCGAAGCTCCAGCCGTTCCCGAACATCCCGGAGATCATGGGGCCCGCGTTGAGAGAGCGTGTCATGGTGAGTTCGGGACCAGTTCCCTTGCAGGCGAATTCGGTGTCTTCAATGACCAGATTCTGCGTTGCGGTGTTTACCCAGTACCTGGGTAATCCTTTCTCACTTCACTTCCCGGGTCCCCCACCCCGTTTCGGCCTGTACCTCGTATTGCGGTTGTCATCCGGCCCACCCTTGAGCCACGGCATCGATTCTATGGAAAAGAACTCCGTATTGAACAACCAGACATAAATGTACAACAACCGTTCATGTCCTCCCGAGGGGTAATGAATGAGTTTTCGCCAATAGATCATTTGCACGTAATCTTTGCCGAAATCCTTGGGATAAAACAGCACCGTGTCCTCGGTTGCAAGAGGGCTGCAATTCTCCGCCCGGCCACAGTCCGCGTAGTAGTTCGGGAAGCACACATCCAGGACGGCCGCATCGGCACAAAAGGGCTCATCGTCTTCCACGTATGCCGGAGTAATGGCCGCCTTTGCGCGTACTTCCGATCCCACCGGGGGCCATTTGGCGTTGTAGTGGCATTTCGCCCAAAAATTGAGGCCGTTGGGCGGATGTATATCCTCACAGTACTGAAAAGACACTTCCAGTGGAACCCCGTCGCGGGTAATCTCCCATTCGACGGTCTCCCCCCCATATTCTGTGGTCACGGCCCGGACGGGCAAGGGGAAAACCGCACCGAGCGTGAATGTCAAAACAAGAACAATCCAGAATAGTTGGAGTCCTTCACACTCACGCCCTTTCGTTTTTGATGGCAAACGGATCATGATACTGCTCCATTAGACATGTTTAAGGGGCGGCCCACGTTGACAAGCATTGCGACCTTCTCCCCATCACCTGGCATGGCAGCGTACCGGACCTTCACGTCGCCGCAGTTCCATGTTTCGGCACGGGGCCCCCGACACGGGATAGATAAAGAGAATACGCAATAACGAAGAAAGCGGGATGAGCCGGAAAGCGGTTCCGAATCTGCAACGTTTTCCATCAGGGAACATCGGTGGCCCCCGTTTCTCCCGCAGTGACGCGGCTGGAATGTGATGTATTATAGGACTTCCCGGATTTTGGAATTGAGAGAAGAATCTACCCCTGGGCAATCACGATGGGAATACCCGGTCCAGACGATGCAGATGCAGGTCCCCTCCCATTGTAAAGATAATCGGATTCGTTGGGAGAGTCAACAACTCTGTTACTCTTCAATGTTACAGTGAATTTCGCAGATATTCTTTAATCGTCCTGCAATCGCTGGACGTGGGAAAGGGGGCGCGTTGTCTCATCCTTGCCGGCCGGTTTTCACGCGTTCGCATTCAAGTTGGCTCTGAAGAATGCTCTCTTAGCCATTCTGAACGGCTGTGAAAGGCGGATTTTCTGCATGCGCATTCATGGTCAGATTATTTCAGCATCACATTAGAGCGGTGCCACTCAAGTGCTTCTAAGTGTGGATGCAAAATACTATTCTTTGGCAATATTATTCTTCGATCAGCCAAGCTCATAAGCGAGAAATTCTTAGTTTCTGCTTGCCTTGCTCTTGAACTTAAAAGGACCCTATAATCATCATCAATAGAGAAGATACCTACATCAAAAGCCCAATGGTGTGTATGACATAAAGCCAGACCGTTGCGAGGGTCATCCGTTCCTTTTTTATGCTTTGGTACGATATGTGCGGCAGTAGCCTCAATCAAATTTTCCAAATGGAATTTCGTTTCACATATCGCACAACAACAGTCATATTCCTTAAGAACCAAGTGTCGGAACGCTTCCTCTCTTTTTGGTGAGCTTACGGTATATGTTGCTCGTGGCTCTTCGACAAATGGCTGAAACTCATTAGTTAATTTTGCATAGAGCTGCACTTCGTAGCGAGACCCCTCGTCTCCTATCACCCCGGTGAGTTTTTCCAGAGCAGCCTGATCAATACTCTCAACGATGAATACATCGGATCTCGAATCGTAGCTCGTGACCAACCCCAGACCCAATACTAAGTAGGTGGAACCATGTTGCCGATCTCTCTTCTCGGTCATTTGTATGAAGACAGCAAGAGGAACCCGGTCATCCATACATTTTACTAATGCCCTATTATCCGGAACATTCAGCCCACCGGAGCGCGGCGAATAGGTCACCCACCAACGCCCATCCTCCAAAGACTTAACCTCATCCTTATGGTCATATGGGCTGGCGAGCTTTATAACGATTGAGAGTGCATAATCCGACCATGCTGGTTTGAAGATTCCAGTAATGAGGTTATGAAAACGTTCAATGCCACGAATGGAAATATCAGTACGTTTGAGAAGGGCTGCAGGAACGCGTCTCCCTGTGTATTTGGCAATCTCAACAAGAACTTCTGAACGCCGCTGTTGACTCATATCTTACGGCCAAGTTCCCAAATAGGGAAACCCTATCACAGGCTTTAGTTCCTCTGGCTAAAAAAGGAGATAACGTCTCGAGACTCCCTAGTACAGAACCGGGTCCTTTTCATCGCAAGGCCTGCCGCGGTATGGGTATGCGCCCTACACCCCAGGAGATGCGAAGAACCACGTCCTAAAAATTTGTAGTGCCGAAATTCAATGAACTGGAATAGTAACCGATTGAAACAAAATGACTTTATCATTTTCGCTGGCAAACTCGGGCCAGAAGCTATTTCCCGCCATCGCCATCGGATCGTACCGAGCGAGGAATCTGAAATACCCCGCGGTACTTCGGTTTGGAATAGTCTTCTCGCCCGTGGTTTGAAATGGACCTTCTCAGAGCCTGGTATTGTCTATCCGCCCCCTCAACTCCCGCAACTTCTCCATGAACTCCCTGGTGGCTTCGCTCTCACGGTGGTTGACCACGTGGGGGGTGATCGCAATGATCAGTTCCGTGCGCTTCGTGCTGTCGTTCCTGTTGGTAAAAAGAGGCGAGATGATGGGGATATCCTGAAACCAGGGAATCCCCTTCTTCGAGGTAGTCGTCTGCTGTTGGATAATCCCCCCGATGACCACAGTGGCACCGTCCTGGGCGAGGAGAGTCGTCTTGATGTTCCGTTCCAGGAAACTCGGCGCCGTGCTGTCGTTCCCCACCGTAACGCTCTCGTTGTCGATGGTCCGGATTGTCTGCTCGACCTCGAGCCTCACCAGACCGCCGGCGTTGATGTGCGGTATCACGTTCATTATAACGCCCGTCTCTTCATAGTCGATGGAACTGTACGTCGTATCCGACGAGATAGTCGTTCCGAGGGGAATGGGTTGACGGCCGCCCACCGTGATGGATGCCTCCTTGTTGTCGGTGGCGAGGAGAGTAGGCGTCGAGAGGACATTCACAGACGTCTTTTCCGAAAGGAGCGACAACAGGATCTGGATGTTGCCGCTGAAGTCGCTCCAGAAAAGGTTGAGCCCCGTGGTGTTTATCAGGCTGCTCACCGTTCCGTTGTAGTTGGTTTTCCCGTGTCCGGCGGTGAACTTTCCATTGCCCGTATTGATGTTCTTGAAAAAGTACTGGAGGCCGTACTCGAAGTCCTTCGTAAGCGTGACTTCGGCGATCATCATCTCTATCAGAACGGCCCTGGGAAGAATGTCCAGGGTCTCGAGAGTCTTCTTGATCTTGGCGTAGTCGGGGGCGTTTGCCTTGATGACGATGGCGTTGTTCACCTCGTCGGGAATGATGACCACGTCGCCCGAGAGGCCGCTCATCTTCTTCTGACCGGACGTTCCGAAGCCTCCCTGCCCCCCCCCCACGCGGGTTGTACCCGTCTGGCCTTGACTGGAGCCCGTTCCGCTTGTTCCCGTGCGGCTCCCATAGGAGGAACTGCCGAACCCGCTCCCCGATGAAGAGGAGCCGAAAGCTCCCGACGAACTCGATCCAAAGCCACTCGAAGAACCGGACCCGAATCCTCCCGATGAACCCGATCCAAACCCGCTCGAAGATGACCCGAAGGCGCCCCTGCCGCTGGACGGGCGGATGGACTGCACCACCTGGCGTGAGGGACGCGACGAACCGCTCCCCAGGCCATAGACCTGATTGAGAATGTCGGCTATATCCGCCGCCAGACCGTTCTGCACGAAATAGACGTTGATCTGTTCTCCGCTCTCCTGTGTATGCACGTCCAGTGCCGTCAGCCAGTACCTGGCCGTCTTGAGGACTTCGGAGTCGTGAGCCAGAACGAGCACTCCACCGAAGCTTTGCAGGGGTATCAGCGCCAGCGAGTTCTTGATGGAACTGTCCTTAAAGACCCCGAGCTTGTTCATGACCACTTCGACGCTCTGTGCTGCATCCTGGGGAGCGATGGACTGCAGGGGAATGATTTCCATGCTGACTTCGCGCAGAATATTGATGTCCAACGCTTTCAACACCTCGACAATGGCCCGTGCATTGTCGGTGTCCTCCACAAATATGAGGCTGTTCGTAAGGTTGTCTGAAGTAATGGGCCTGCCGGGCGTGAGGAAAAACCGAATGGTGCTCATCGCCTGCTTCACGTCCATGAAACGCAGCCTGTAAATCACGATGACGGGCTTAACCCCCTGCTTGTCCTCTTTTAGTGTGAGGGCATTGGCGACCGAGAGGCTGCTGCTGGAACTTTTTTGAATCGGCTGAACGTAATAAATTCCTTTGCGGGGGACTATGGAGACATTGTTCGCCTCATAGACCTTGGTGACCATCTGGAACAATTCTTCCTTGGTGAACTCTCCATCGATGTACATGCTGATGCGGCCCTGCAGCAAGGGATCGAGCACGTAGTTTAACTTCAGATAGTCCCCGAAAATTTGATTGGTGACTTCCTGGAGATCGGCCTTGTCGAAGTTGAGAACGACCTTCTGTTTGTCTTTGCGGGGCAGTTCGGCAGCTTCGGGCGGCGCCTGAGCGGAGAAACCGATCAACCCGGTTGAGACGCTTGCGGCAATATTGGGCAATTCGGGCCGTTTGGCTTTGGTTTCAGCCGATTGGGCGGAAGACTTCCCGCTCTCCGACGCCTCCTCCGGTTGAGCCGCAGATGAGGTCTCTGCAGGATTGGGCGGCCCAGAGGGAAGCGGCTTGAAAGGGCTCTGCCTGGAACTGCCCTGGGAACCGGAGCTGCAGGCGCCGGCAAAAACGGCAAGCATGAGGATAAGGATGGCGCCGTTGACCTTCATGAATCCATTACATCCCTTCTTTCTTCTCGACAGCAACATGCAGAACGGCTTCTACAACGGCGGGCGGACCCACACGCCATCAGAAAGCCGGAAGTCTCAAAATGAACCGATGTCGACTCCGGATTCACATCCAAACTACCACGACGGGGCAAGACAACACAATTGCAGAATGCACGCCATGCAAAGCCGGTCGCCACCGGTTGCGGCGGATCGGCAAAGCGCGCGTAAGATTTCCATCCCACACCCTCGAACTCGAAGTTGCCCCGGAGGGAATTCTCGTCATCTGAAACCAAGGAGACTTCTCCCGGGTCTATCAGGATTTTTCCCCCTTCTCCATCAGCGCGGCGAGGATCACGTTCACGACAAGGTCGGGGCCGCTCTTCCTCTGAATTTTCTGGATATTGATTTCCTGGACGAGAATCGCGGTATCGGAGTCCTTGACCCGTTGCAGAAAAGAATACAGTCCTTCGACGGTGGTCATAAAATTGAAACGGAGATGGACTTCCTGGTACAGGCCATATTCCTTGTTGGCCAACACCTGGTAGGTTTTCATATCAAGCTTTGGACCTCCCTTGGCAGAGAGGACATCTCCCAGCGAGGCGGCGAGCTGATAGGGGTCAGTCCCTCGGAAGAGACGTTTCTGCATCTCCTTCAGATCGTTTTCCTTCTTCGTGAGGTTGTCCCGTATGTCTTGGACCTGCTTCAGCCTTTCCTCATATTTTTGGACGAGTTCCCGTTGCTGCCTCAGTCGGTTCTCAAGATCTTCCTTCTCGGACATGAGGGGAGAGAGCCACAGGAAATTCACCAGAAGCAACACCGCTACGATGCCGAGAGAAGCAAAGATGGAGATGCGCTGCTTCTTGATGTCGCTCCAGGAAGGGTTCTGAATTCTCATTGTCTACTCGCTTTCCTCAGCCCCGTCCGCACCTGTTTCTTCCTCCACCTCCTGATTTGCCTCCTCAGATTCCTCAGGTATTTCTTCAACCGATTCCTCGGATGTGTCCTCCGAAGAATCATCTTCTTGCGTTGCCTCCTCTTCGTGGCCGGGCTGAACGGGAGCGGGCGTCGTCACGGCCGGTACTTCCTTCTTTTCAGCCTTCGCGTCTTCCTTTTCAGGCTCCTTCTCTGGCTCCTTCTCTGGCTCCTTCTCCAACTCCAAGGGCTCGAAGCTCTTTTGCAGTTTGTCAAGATCGAGCTGAACCTGTACGTTGAAACGCTCCTGATCGGACACCGGATTCTTGGTTACCGGAGAAGCGAATTTCACGTCGTTCAGCCCGTCCACTTTCGAGAGCTCGGAGAGGTACTTTATTGCGGACTTGCTTTCCCCGCGGATCACAATCTGTCCTTTCCGGAGCGAAAAATAGTTCAACCAGGTATCGTCCGGTGTCGTTTGAGACAGCAAAGTGAGGACTTCCAGGAGCGGGTAGCCCTCCAGGCTGAACCTGGTGAGGGTCTTCTGATCTTCCTGGAACTTGGAAATGCGGGTCTGGAGCTGTTCGATGGGCTTCCATTGGGTTTCCAATTGGAGCGCCTGCTTTTTCAAGTTCTGGCTGGATTCTTTACATTTCTGAACAGCATGGACCTGGTAGAAGCCGAAGCCGGCATAGAGAACGATCGCCGCGGCTATGGGCCACACGATCCGTGGAACCTTCCATGGTTTCAGCATCAAGAGGGCGTCAAAGGTCTGAATCTGATCCTGATTCAACAGGTAACCAACCCAGTTGGCAACCAGCGACTTCTGAAGCGAATGAACCCGGAGCGGTAAGCCTGTGCTTCTCCATTCCTTCCCGTATTGTTCGGCGTCACCGCACTCATTGTCCACGCAAAGCAGATGGATATGGACCTGTTCCTCGCACGATCCGTTTCCGAGGCAGCGGAGATTTTCCAGGAAGAGCATCAGGGTGTCCGGGTCTTTCCCGACCACCATGGAATCGAGAAGGGAACCGTTGAAGAAGCGGTGGATTTCAAGATGCTCCGGGTCGATGATACGCCCGATGATTTCGACCGGGAGGGAGGTTTCTTCGGCCGAGATGAAAGGCAGAAGGGCTTTGTAGACAAGTGCGCTCGGCATGACGGTAAACGTCTGGAACGCTCCGCCCCCCAACACCTGATGGAACTTGTCGTAAACATCGGTGTGCAGCGAGAAAATGGGAACGGAAATGTTTCGGTCCAAGGGAACGGACGGTCCGAAAAAGTGGATCGTCCGGTCGTGTTCGTGGAAGAGGTTTTCTTCCCAATCGAAGCTAAGGGCTTCTTCCAGACGGTCCTGGATGGTTGATGGATAGTGTTCCGTGTGGAATGTGTAATAGCATCGGGGCAGAAAGAGAATCAGCGCAGCCCCTTTCCCTCCCGCGGGTTTGATATTGAGGCGGTGGAGGAAGTCATAGACGTTCTCTCCCTCGGAAAGAACAAAGGATTCCGCGTCCTCGATTTCCCACGATCTCCACTGGCGATGAGCCCGCAGGATCTCGATGCGCCGGGGTTCGACATAGACGGCTGTCAATTGCCTGGGGCGACGCTTGATGACACCCTTCAGCATCTGTTTTCCCCTTGAGTGCGCCAACCCATGTCAGAGAATCTTGCGATAGAGCACCTGATACCCACGATCCCCCTCAGGTGAAAGTTTGACAATCAGCCATATCACGACAGCCGGCGATCCCGAGGATGCCGCACCGCAGGAAAGGATTCGGTACACTCCCCCGGCGGCCCAGGTGAGTTGTTGCTCCTGTCTTTTCAAAAGGGCGTCGCTCCGAGCAAATGTGACGTTTGTACCATAAATCGTGAACAGGGAAAACAGGGAACTCTTGCGCGGGAGTAAAGGACTTTGGACAATCCCGGATTCATTCTCTTCGACTTCTTCGTCCGTCCGTCCATAACCGTAGAATATTTGCGGCGTCACTCCCGGGATGAGAAGCATCTGATCCAGGCTGGTCAAGGGACCATTGAACGGCCCGTAAGGGAGCCCCATCTGAGCGTACAGATCCTTGCCCGCGGTTCCATGGAGACCGGAAGCCGTGCTCTTGTTGACAAACCCCGCTATGGTCTCTGCCAGATTCGAGGCCTCGTTGCCTTCCACGCCCGCCTTCTCGAGCACGTCTTTGATCTGCTGTGCATTTGCCTTGTTCACATTCACCTTGTTCTGTTCCGCTTCGATCGTCACCGTCGCCTGGCCCGTCTGGTATTCTACGACGTGAGGCTGTCCGTCGGGTTCCCACGCTTCATCTCCTTCTTTCTTGTCCAGCCCGGTGGACTGGGGCCGATTCATGCGGGCAAGAGCCTCAAAACAGCCGCCGACAGCCAGATGAAACGCCTGGGATTTCCGAAACTGGTTGATCTGTTCCTCCCCCTTAAGGTGGGTTTCGACTCCGATGCGCAGGGCGAACCACATGATCAAGGCACAGATCCACAGGACGGCGATCAAGACCACCCCGTCCTGGCGGCTTAAGAAAAAACGCCGTTCCGGCGTTCCCGTGGGTTTGTCTGAGAGAGCACGCAACGTCGCCATGTGTCACTTGTTTCCCGGCTGGTTGACCTGATTCACGCTTGTGGCCTGCGCTGCCGCGGCCGTTTTGTCCGCGGGCCTCGGGAAAAAGAAGTTGGGTATGACGAAATTCTCGAAAGGCGCAGCGCCTTCTTCCGGGACCCACTTCAACAGCACCACCGCGGGGATGGACGAGTCATCTTCCCACGCTTCCAGATACTTGTCCCGATCTTCCTGGCCCGCATAGGCGAAAGAAAAGCCCGCTGTGTTGGTGGAGAAAAATGGCGGCCATGTTTTGCCGCTCTCGTCCGGGTGCCTGTTTAGGAACTCCTTGAGGACGTCGGGCTTATAGGGATCGATGGGCATTTCTGCATAATAGACCTTGTTTTCTTTCGGGAGGAAGATGTAGCGCGCCACCACGGGAATTCCCTTTGAAAGCGCCTTTACCGAATAGTCGGTTGTGAAGGAGAGGGAGGTTCCCGTCCCCTGAAAGACGAGACTCTTTTTCCCATCGATGGTGAAGAAGATCGGATCGAAGGTTCCCAGTTGCCATTTCAGGAGGTCGACGAGACCTGGCATGTCGCTCTGTATTCTATTCTGTTCCCGCTCCCAGACCCGGAGCGAGAAACTCAGAGCGACCGAGAGCATGCCGACAACCATGATGGACAGGGTTGTAGCGAGGACCAGTTCCAGGAGTGTAAAGCCCGAAGAATCCTGAATCCGCGTTTTCTTTTTCCCCATGATCGTGTCGCCTTCCGAAATATGTGAAGCACCGTCGCCGCGGCCGTGCGTCAGCGAAAAACGGATTGGGGTATGAGGAGACTGAATTCCAGTAGATGGCCCCGATAGTTCAATATCACGCGGAAAAGATGTTCCTTGCTTTTGTTTGCCGGATTGCGACCCAGTTTTTCCACTGGTGTGGCTGAGATGTTCACTTTGGGGGCGTCGGGTGATTCCCCCAACACGATGGCCTCGTCCAGGGCTTTCTTGGGGTTTGCCAGAATCTCCTGCGCCGCGGCTTCCAGAACGGGCTGAATCCGGGCTTTCTCCCTCACTCGCTGAGTGTACTGCAAGGAGACCGACATCAGCCCCATGACTCCGCCCACGATGACAGTGGCAATGGTGAGCCCCACCAGGACTTCCATGAGCGTAAAGCCCAGTTGCCCGAGCGATGCCGCGGCGTTGCGCCGGTTGGCCATCATTGACCGTCCACCTTGGAATAGCGAACCGTGCCGAACAGGGGATGCACGGAAACGTGGAAAGCGCGCTGCTGATCGAACTTGATCTCGAGGTCGCTTGCCGAAGTGCTTCCATCCGGATAGAAAAGTATCATGGAATCGCCGGTCCAGGGATCTTCTTCCAAATGATCTGCGAAGATGTCCACATTCTCCGGGATCGGCTGCCGAGGAGGGGCCACGAGATCGAAGGTTCTTTCAGATCCCCGGATGCGGAATGCAACGATTTCTCCGGCGCTCATGGCGCGCAGCCGCGCCCGTTTGAGGGTCCCGATGAACTCTTGCAGAAACTCGCGGTCCCCCATGTTTCTCCAGCCGGCGCCGATGCGCGGAACGACGACTGCAAGACTCACCGCCACGATGAATAGAACCAATATCACTTCGACGAGGGTGAATCCCCGGGAACCGCCCTCCGAGCGAACCTCGCGTCTCGGTGGGACGGGACGCTCAGAGGCTCTCTGCGTGCGAAACCCATCGAGGTTCCACGGACGTTTCCCGCAAAAACACAGCCCTGACAAAAACATGCGAGCCAACGACGACGATCTCAAGGCGCCTCCCACACTGCGGCCGTTCGTCCTAGAACTTGATGTCATTGATGCCGAAGATGGCGGTGAACATACTCAGGACCATGACGGCGATAATGAGTCCGGTGCCGACGATGACCGCAGGTTCGAACAGGGCCATGATCCTCTGGAGAGAGCGCTGGAGTTCCTTCTCGAAGTAGTCTCCGAGATTGAGGAGACCTTCGCCAAGGTTCCCCCGTTCTTCTGCAATACGGAGCATGGTCCCGATTCGTGAAGGGAAAATCGGCTGGCTCCGAAAATAGTTGCTGACCGAATGCCCGACCTTGATCTCTCTGTGTAGGGGAGCTATCGCCCGCTTCAAAGCGGCATTGACGATGAGGTCCTCTCCCAGGCTGAGGGCTCGCAAGAGAGGGACCCCTGCCAGGAGCATGGTGCCGAGGGTCCGGCAAAAGCGGGTGAGTTCGCTATGAATGACGAGAAACCTCAAAAGAGGCAGCCGGATCACCACGCTGTCCACTCTTTCGCGGACTTGCGGCCTTGCATACAGGAATCGTCCGCCCCAGAACAACACGCCCAGGACGAGCGGAAAAGCCCATCCATAGTCCCTGATGACCATCCCCGTCTGGAGGAGGCATTGAGTGAGGTACGGAACCTTCTGATGGAGATCCTGAAAGATCTGGGCGAACTTGGGGATCACATACACGAGAAGAACGACCATGGAAACCATGCTGACGGCGAAAAGGATGCAGGGATAGATCATGGACGATATCAGGGTCCGGCGAAACTCCTGCCGCTGTTCGAGATACTGTGCGAGCCTCTTCAGGATGGGGCCGAGCGTCCCGCTGGCTTCACCCGCCCTCACCATGTGATCGGCAAGGTCTCCGAAAACATCCCTGTAATGGCTCAGTGCCCCTGAGAGGTCGCTTCCGCCGTGGACTTCCTCGAGTAGATTGGTGACCACCTGTTGAAAAACGCGATGGGTCTGGTTGTTGCTTATGAGCGCCAAAGCTCTGTCGACGGGCAGCCCCGCGAGCAGCAAATCCGACAGATCGTAGAAGAAGCGAATGATACATTCCTGGGGAACGCGCCTGGGTTTCCGGCTTTTGACCGCCTTGATGGCAACGGGAAAGAGCCTGCCCGCCTTGATCTTCCGGGCGGCTTCCATTTCCGATACGGCCTCCATGACGCCCCGTTGAGTCTCACCCCGCTCGTTTCTTGCCTGATACTGGTAGTATCCCATGGATTGAAACCGCTCCATCTTACGAGAGACTGGTCACCCTGAGCACTTCGGACATGGTTGTGACTCCTTCAAGGACTTTTCGAAAACCGTGGTGGACGAGCGGGCGATAATCCTGCTGGTACGCCAACTGGGAAATCGCGCCGGAATTCTTCCCCGCGACGATGGCCGAGCGAACGGTCTCGGTTATGGACAGCACCTCGAAGATGCCGAGGCGTCCTCTGAAACCCGTATATCCGCACCGATCACACCCCTTGTTGTGATAGAGAGTGGGGGCCGGTGGAAGATCGCCCAGGACTTCCTGAAGTCGGGCATGGTCCGCTTCTCGCGCCGCATAAGGCTCCTTGCAGTGAGGGCACAGGACCCTCACCAACCGCTGGGCCAGGATCGTGAGAAGAGAATCGGCCATCAGAAAGGATTCTATACCGATATCGCGGAGGCGCGTTATGGCTCCCGGGGCGTCATTGGTGTGAAGAGTCGAGAGGACGAGGTGCCCCGTCAAGGCGGATTCGATGGCGATGTCGGCCGTTTCCTTGTCGCGAATTTCACCGATGAGCAGGACGTCCGGGTCCTGGCGCACGAGCGAGCGGAGAGCGTTGGCGAAGGTGAGGTCGATCTGAGGTTTGACCTGGATCTGGTTGATTCCGTTGATCTGGTATTCCACGGGGTCTTCCACCGTGATGATCTTTCTTGTGACGGAGTTGAGTTTCCTGAGAACGCCGTAAAGAGTGGTGGTCTTTCCCGACCCGGTCGGTCCCGTCACGAGAATCATCCCGAAGGGGCGTTCGATGATTTTCTCTATATAGGTAAGGTGGGGGGGGTCAAACCCCAGGGTGCTCAGGTTGTACTCGACGGATTCCTGGGCGAGGAGCCTCAGAACAATGCTTTCTCCGTAGATGGTGGGAACCGTCGACACGCGGACGTCCACTTCCCGGTTGCCGAACCTCAGCTTGATCTTTCCATCCTGAGGGAGACGCCGTTCCGCGATGTTGAGATTCGCCATGAGTTTCAAGCGGCTGATGATGGCGGGCTGCATGGTCTTTGGCGGCTGGTCCAGATCGAAAAGGACGCCGTCGACGCGGCAGCGAACCTGGAAGGTCCGTTCGAAGGGTTCAAAATGAATGTCAGAGGCGCGCATGTCCAGCGCGCGCGAAATGAGCACGTTCACCAGACGTACTATCGGCGCCTCCTGCGCCAAAACCTTCAGGTTTTCGAGATCCTCCTCGAAGGCGTCCTGGTTGGACCCGTTCCCGCTCCCGGTCTTGGAGAGGGCTTCGGCCTCGCGGGCCGCCGTTCCGTAGAGGCGGTCGATGGCAGTTCGGATTTCTTCCCGTTGGCCGAGGCAGAGTTCCACCTGCATGTCTGAGAAATAGCCGCTCAGGATGTTCAGCAGCGGCAGGTTCAGCGGATTGTTCACCACCACTCGAACCCGGCCGCTCTCCACGTGAATTGGAAGCACGGCGTGCTTTCGCAGGAAAGACATGGAAACGCCTTCCAGAAAGACGGGCTTTTCCGGATAATCCTCGCGATCGAGAAGCGGCAGGCCGAGGTGTTTTGCCAGCACGTGCAGAATTCGATTCTCATCCGTGATTTCGGCCGCCTCGAACGCTTCGGCCAACGGCTGACCTTCGACGAAGAACGACGTCCGCAACTGGCTGACCTGGTTGTCGGCAAGGTTGAACTCTTGCTGGAAAGTTTCCAACAGGGACGGGCGCTCTTCCATGCTTCCTCCTCAAGCGAAATATGTAGCATATGTTTAACAAATCAATTATTAAAAGTAAATGTGAGGTATTTTCCGTCATGGACGAGAGAATATCAGCCCGAGGGAAGCATGTCCGCTCCTTCCGCTGCAAGCCTAAAGAGGGGCGCACGGGCCTATACATGTCGGTGTATTTTAGGAGAGAGCAATGGAAAGAGGGGCGCTCTTCCTTTTGTTGGTTGTCCTTCTCATGGGAATCGCCGTTCCGATCCCTTGCGGTTCCGCTCCGCTCATGGTCGAAAAGAACCTGTTTTCCCAGGATCGGAAGCCGCCATCGCCCGAGAGCCTTGCTGCGGCGGCTCCTCAGGCGGACAAACCGTCCGCTTCCCCCAAGGCCTTCCAGTTGGACGGGATAATCATGTTCGGGAATACCAGGAAGGCGCTCGTCCGTGTGAAAGCCGGGGGCGCGCCTTCCGGCGGCAAAGGAAAAGGACAATCCCCTTACGTCGTCGTCGCTGAAGGGGGGAAGATCGGTGAATATCGTGTGACGAAGGTTGAACGGAAGAGCATAACGCTGGAGAAAGACGGCCAGGTCACCGTCGTCTATCTATTCGCGGAAGGCAAAGTGTCGCCTCCCGCGCCCCCCGCGCCTGCTCCCTACAAACCTTCGGCCGAAACGCAGGGCCCACCCGGAGCGCCGGGCCCGGGAAGAGGGAAAGGACACGGACCGCCTGCGCAGGGAAATGCAGGCGACGTTGCCGCCACGAATGCTCCAGGCCCGGGCGCATCCAAAGCCGGCGCTTCTGCGCAGATGGAGGAACAGGGGGCGGAGAATGCCGACGCGGATGTGCCCGAGGAAGAAATGCAGGGAAACGACGAGCCTTCCGACGAAGGTGTGCCCTGAACCCGTGATGCCGCACCGGCGCGGAAAGGATCTTTTTTTCCGCTGAAAAGACGGCTCTCCAACGAGGTATGCAGATCCTGGATGGACGAGAGACTTAGAGAAGCAATCATCAGGCAGGTGGAGCGAGAACCCTTCGTCCGGAAATTCGGGCTGAAGCTGGTCGATCTGGGCGCGGGACATTCCACTGTGGAGATGGCCTTTACCGACGATATGGAAAACATGTTCGGCATGGCTCACGGGGGAGCGATATTCGCCCTGATCGACGCCGCTTTCGAGACGGCGTCCAATTCCCACGGAACCGTTGCCGTAGCGCTGAACGTGACCGTGAATTACCTCGCTGCCGCTTCCCGTGGCGACACGCTCACTGCCGAAGCCAAGGAGATCGCCAGGACGAGGAAGACGGCGAACTACGATATCAAAGTCTACGATGGCCGCAGGCAGTTGATTGCCTCCTGCCAGGCTCTCGCTTACCGGAAAGGAATCCCATTGCCGTTTCTCGGCGAATCCGCCCCCGCCGCCTCGTAGAGGAACGCAGCCGATTCCGCGCGTTTGGTGTAAAAGGAATGTTCACGCCCGGGGATTGCATGGGCAGCCACGAATGTGCCAATACACAAGCCTTGCATAAACGAAGGTTTTTTTCCTTATTCTTTTGTGCAGTCCCAGTGTGCAGACAATGCCCAGCGAATTCAGTATTAGATCTAATGACAATCGTGCGCATATGATGATGAAGATTATTGGATAAAAGGAAGGATACCATTTCTTGAAATAGGCATACCGGTATTTGTAGTATAAGATCCGTGATTCGATATTGTGCCCTACGCTCTGCCCTTGAAGATGGTATATCTTGGCGGATGGCACAAAAAATATTTTCCACCCGGAACGTTTTAGCCTGTATGCCCAGTCGGTCTCCTCAAAGAAGAAAAAGTAACGTTCGTCCAGCATGCCTGCCGAATCGATCGCCTCTTTGCGAACCATCATGCAGGCTCCGATGCAGGAATCAACTTCAATGGGGTGGCTGTACCGTTTTCTCTTGCTCGGGAATCTGGACGGGAACAGCAACTTCAGAAAAGAGTCGCCGCAGACCAGGGAAAGCGGAGTGGGAAAATTGGCAACGGAATTTTGCGGCGAGCCGTCGCGATTCAAAAGCTGGCCGCAGGCCATGGCCGCTTCGGGATGATTCTCCAAGAAATCATAGAGCATTCCTATGGCATTTCCAGTCAGTACCGTGTCTGTATTGAGGAACAATGCGTACCGGCCGTTCATCCTCTGCAGCGCTTTGTTGTTCGCTGCTGCAAATCCCAGATTTTTTTCATTTCTAATAATGTTGACGGACGGATAGTTGTTCTCCACTGCGTCCACGCTTCCATCGGTGGAAGCATTGTCCACCAGCCACACTTCGAAATCCATCTCGATCAGCGAAAAAACCGAATTCAAACAATCAAGCAGCAGATCCCTGGTGTTCCAGTTGACGATGATGACAGACAAATTCATTCGTTGATCCAATGCAGGCAGTAAGTGTGTCCACGTCCGAATACTGACCGGAATCATTCATGAGCCTGCCTGAAAAGAGCAGAAAAGCGAAGCGCTGCAATAGAATTTATCCCGGAATGCTATCGCACGAGTGTGTGATGCTTCTTGCTCAGTTCGAGACCAAACCATTTTTCCAGCTTCAGCATCAGGCGATGCTTCCTCTCTCTTATCTCTAGCCGGTGGCCGGGGATTGCCTGAAACAGCCCGTCGGAAGGGGAAAGCCAGGATTCCAGCACTTTCGGATGGTTCCCTCTGAATTCTCGCAGGATAAACGGGTCGATCTCGGAATAGTCGATCTTACGGTGCGGCTTGTTCCAGTACTGTAAAACCTGCTGTGATTTCAGATTCATCTGGGATTCGGATCTGACCCATCCGTAATGGTAGATCGTAGCGCCCGTGTGTGCCGCCCTCGGGTATCGAGCTGTTTTATTCTTTTTCATGACCACCCAGAAAAGTGCGTCGGGGCAGAAGGTCCGGATGGAATTCCGAATGATCCTCGGGGCGGTGCGATACCATCCTGGCGACCAGGCGTAGGTATTTGCGTTACCATAGAAATGAAGGTAATCGAAAATCAACGCTTCCACGCGATTGTCGCTCAGGTGCTTTTCCATGGCTGCCTCGATCGCCGGCAGGTCCGCCTCGTGAACAACCTCGTCGGCTTCGAGGTAAAACGCCCAGTCGCCCGTGCAATTGAACTGGGCAATCATCTTCTGCTGCCCGTAGGCATATCCTTTGACCCGCATCTCCGGGTTCCAGAGAGACTCGATGACGCGGATCTTCTCGCTGCCGATGGATCTTACGCGTTCGAGGGTATCGTCCTCGCTCGCTCCCACGTTCACGATGAATTCGTCGCAAATGGGCAGTACGGACAAAATCGATTCAAGGAAGGGGTAACCGAGGATAACCCCGTTTCTGACAAAAGTGAAACCGGAGACTTTCATCACTTCCCTCCCGGAAGCTTCTTCATCATGATGTCGCTTGCGAACATGACGCTTCTCAGGCACTCGAGGATATTCTTTTCCTCATTTTTCGTAACGATGGCAACGGAAAGCGGTATCTTCTCCTCCATAGATTCATCTCCTGAAGATCATCGCGGCAGGGATGCACGGTCCCTTCCATTCTCCCGTCTCTTCCAGGCTTGCGAGAGGATGTCTTCACATGCGCCGGCGACTGTCTGCACGGTCAACTCCTTCATGCACCTGAGGCTTTCGCAAGCCCGTTTGAAACAGGGCATGCATTCGAGGTGCAATTTGATCGCTCTTGCATGTGGATTGTACGGACCGGTGCGCGCCGGATCGGTCGGACCGAAAATGGCGGCCGTGGGCGTCCGGGTGGCGGACGCGAGGTGCATGAGGCCGGAATCGTTGCCGACGAACAGGTCCGCCCTTTCGAAAAGCGCAGCAAGCTCCATGAGAGAGACCCTGCCGCTGAGATCCAGACATTCATGAGTCATGCGTGCGGCGACGTCCGCCACGATTTCCGTTTCGGATGGACTTCCGAGCAACACGACCTTTGCGTTGCACCGGTGGGCCAGAATGTCCGCAACGGCCGCAAAGGAAGCTGCGGGCCATTGCTTGCTTTGCCACTTCGCGGTCGGGCACATGGCCACGAGAAGTTCCCCGCGTGCAAAATCCGCAAGAAGGGCCGATATACGGGCTCGGTGAGCGTCTCGCACCGGGACCGGGAAAGTCGTCTCGATGGAGAGCGCGGCGCCAAGGCGTTCGCAGAGGGTCAGATAGCGGTCGACGGCATGCATGGCGTGAACGGGAATGTCGTATTTTTCCGTATAGAACAGAGTGGCCTGTTCGCGGCCGTCAGCAAACCCGATTCTTCTGGCGCAGCCCGTGAGGCGTGACAGAATCGCGGATCTGAGGAGACATTGCAGATCGATGATTGTATCGAACTCCGGATCGCGGAGCGATCGTACGAGGCCGGGAAGAGTACGGAGAAGGCCACCCTTGCGCCGGATCGATATGACTCCGTCAATGAGGGGGTGATCCCTGACGATTTCGGCGTTGTGCTCGAACGTGAGCCAGGTAATCCGGATGCCGGGGAAGGCGCTCTTGAGCGCTGGAAGAACACAGGTCGCCTGGACGATGTCCCCCAGAGCGGATGGTTTTACGATCAAAACGTTTTTCATGCGAGCATGCCGCCGGTAGATGTGCTCCGAAATGTCTCGGAAGGCGTCCAAAAAGCCTTATTCTCTCATTTGTCTCGACGCCACCATCGCGCATGGCGTCGTCAGTGCCCGGAGTCGACGGGATCGTTCGACTCGATCGACCGCTCGAATTGCGAAAACTGGAGTTCATAGAGCCGACGGTACTCGCCTCCCTTCTTCAGCAATTCCTCGTGCCGGCCTTCTTCAACAATGCGGCCGCCGGCCAGGGTAACGATGTGGTCGGCATTCTTTACGGTCGAGAGACGGTGGGCGATCACCAGGGTGGTCCGCCCTTTCATCAGGTTCTCGAGGGCCTTCTGCACCTCCAACTCGGACTCGCTGTCGAGGGAAGAAGTGGCTTCATCCAGGATAAGGATCGGAGCGTTTTTCAGAATTGCCCGGGCGATGCAGATCCTCTGCCGTTCGCCCCCCGAGAGACACACTCCCTGCTCGCCCACCATCGTATCGAAGCCCTTCGGCGTTTTCATGATGAAATCGTAGGCGTTGGCCGCCTTCGCCGCCGCTGCGATGTCTTCCTCGCTCCTGTGAATGTCCCCGTAGGCGATGTTGTTCCGCACGGTATCGTTGAAGAGGATGGTCTGCTGGGTCACTATGCCTATCTGCGCCCGCAAAGAGGATACGGTGACGTCGCGGATGTCCGTGCCGTCGATGAGAATGGCGCCGCTGGTGACTTCGTAGAGGCGCGGAATGAGGTTGACGAGGGTCGTCTTGCCCGACCCGCTGGTTCCCACGATGGCCACGATCTCGCCCGGGGCGACCTTGAGATAGATCTCCGCGAGCACGGGATCGTCATTGTACCGGAAGTGGACGTCCCTCAGTTCGATCCCCTTCGTGATGGGCGGGAGTGTGATCGCGCCCGGGCGGTCCTTGATTCCCGGAGGCGTATCCAGGATTTCGTAGACCCTGTGGGCGGCGGCGATCCCTTGCTGAAGGGTGTTGTTCATGTTGCTCAGCCGCTTGACGGGTTCGTAGAGGAGCAGCACGGCGGTAAAGAAAGAGAAGAAGTTCCCGGGCGTCGAATTCCCCTGGATGATGCTGAACCCTCCGAACCAGATGATGAACACGATGCCGAGTCCGCCAAGGAATTCCATGATGGGCGAGGAGAGAGCCCTCACCGCGACGGATTTCATGATGTAGTCGAAGTACTTTTCGTTTTCGGCGGCAAAACGCCGCTTTTCATAGTCCTCCATGCCGAAGGCCTTGACGATGCGGTTGCCGCTGATGGTTTCGTGGAGGATCACGGTGATGTCGCCCATGGATTGCTGGCTCTTGGTGCTGACCCGTCTCAGCATTCTCCCGAACTTGACCACCGGGAAAAAGGCGAAAGGCAGCACAATCATGGCCCCCATCGCCAGTTTCCAGTCGCGATAGAAGATGACTCCGGTGAGTGCGACCACGCTGAATGCATCCTTGAGCATTCCGGTGACGGCGTCCGATACCGCGCCCTGAATCATCGTGACGTCGTTCGTGATCCTCGACATCATGTTCCCGGTCGCCGTCCGGTCGAAAAAGGAAAGGGAAAGGCTCTGCAGGTGGTCGTATATCTGCTGACGCAATTGAGTGACGATCTTCTGACCGACGAAATTCATGAAGAATAAATTTCCCCATGCGCAGAGGCCCTTCACGATGATGACAACGAGCACCACGATGGGGAGTATGCGAAGCATCGCAACGTCTTTATTGACGAAGATGTCGTCGAGGACCGGCTTAACCAGGTAAGCCGAGGCCGCCGTGGAAGCGCCGACTCCCAGCATGCAGACCATGGCGATGGCAAGCCGCCTCCAATGAGGCTTCACCAGCAAGAGCATGCGCTTGAAGATTGCAGGTTGAACGGTTTTATCTTCCATAATGTACGGGCATATCCATTCTAATTGCAGTTCAGTCAACCAAAAGAATCATCCGCATCCGCTTGCGGCGCTGCCCCGAAACGTCTTCCCGGGAACTCGATCTTCCAGCCCGAAGAGTCCGTCCCGCCGATCATGAAGGGCACCTTCGGCGTCCCTCCGGGGGACGCCGAATCGCCGGGCGCCAAACGGGGCCGGACGGCTGGAGTGAACGCGTGTATGAGGTACTCTCGGGCTGTCTTCAGAGCACACTCCTCGCCAAATCAAGGAGTATAGAATGGCCGGGCGGTGCAAGGGAAGGGAAAAACAAGACCCGCCCCCGTGAAATGTTGTCCTTTTCGCTTTTTTGAATGTTATCGTAGCGGAAAGATACTGGAGCCGTTGGCGCCGATCACGACACAACTTGGACATTCTTGCATTTTAGTGATATCGGCTAATATCCGATGAAAAGATACGGTACTTGATCGTGTGTGAGGAACAACGTTGGCGAAATCTTGTGAAAGCAAAGTGTCGGCATTCGATCGTTGATCGGGAAAGGAAATCAGCAAATGAGCAGGAAATCGTTCCGTATCGCGGTTTTGTTTTTGGCTGCAGCGGGTCTGTGTCTGACCGGTTGCGCGTCGATGAAAGCCCAGCCTTCTCAGGGGACCGGGTTTGTTCCCATGGAGGAGATGAAGAGCAACGCGGACTACCCGTTCAACAAGATATGGGTCAAGGAAGATGTGGACTGGGATAAGTACAAGACAATCTACATTGCGGATGTCAACACCCGGTACCTCATGGAAGCCACTTGGTGGCAGCAGAATTTTCGCCGTCAGGATATGGAGCGGGATACCAGGACGGTTGCGCTCTCCATGCAGGAGAAACTGCGGGAGGCTTTCAGGAACGATTCCAAGAAGCTCTACGTAGTCGTGGATGCACCGGAGCCGGGCTCATTGACCCTGCAGTTGGCGCTGACGGAACTGGTGCCGAGCAATGTTGTCCTCGAGGCGGTGTCTCTTGCCGCACCCTACGGCTCCGGTCTGGTGGTCCAGGCTGCGGCGATAGAGTCCGGGGCAAAGTCATCGGTGGCATTCGAGGCGAAAGTGGTCGATACGGATACGGGTACGGTATTGGTCATGTTAGCCGACCGGGAGCGGGGGAAGGTCGCGCCGATCAACTTGAGAGCCCTCACCTGGTACGGGGAAGCCAACCTGATCATCAGTGAGTGGGCCGATCAGTTTGTCCAGGTCGCAAACAAACATCCCGGCGACGTCGTCAAGGCTGCGAGCACGTTCACGCTCAAGCCCTGGTAGTCGGAGGGAAGACAGTCCGCTGAGCGAGAAAGGGTTCCCACGGGCCGATGAGTCGGAAGCCTTGTCCGGCCAACGTTACGTGGTATTCCACCTTCAAGGCCGGCCCATTGGATTTCCGACTTTTTTGACATGACCGTTTCCTCCGTGTCATTCTGATGGTGACCAGAGGTCAAATGAAGGAACTCCCAGTGCATTTAGCCCAAAGGAGCGAAATATGAGCCTGATTCAAGTGGATGTGAAGAAGTGCAAAAGGGACGGGATCTGCGCTGCGGTTTGCCCCGTGGAGTTGATAAGGCTGGAGGGTCAAGGCTTTCCCAAGGAGATCGCCGAGGCAGACCAGCGCTGTATGTCGTGCGGTCATTGCGTGGCAGCCTGCCCCGAGGCGGCCCTTTCCCATTCGCGGGTAAGCGTCTGCCTGCCTTTCCATGAGGATAAGAGAGTCAACGCGGAATCATTGGAACAGTTTCTCAAGATGCGCCGTTCGATCAGGGAATTCAAACCTGCTCCGGTTCCCCGCGAGATCCTGGCGCACGTGATTGACACGGCAAGATGGGCACCCTCCGCCATCAACATACAGCCGGTCCGCTGGCTGGTCGTCCAAAAGCCTGAAAAGACGAGGACGCTTGCGGGCCTGATTGCCGACTGGATCAGGGTATCCAACGCGAGCTACTTACAGCGCTTCATCGAAGCGTGGGACCAGGGCAGGGATCTGATTCTACGGGGCGCCCCTCATGTCATTATCGCTCATGCTTCACCCGAGAACATCTGGTCGCCCGTCGACTGCGCAATTGCCGTGACCTATCTTGAACTGGCGGCACAGGCCGGCGGACTCGGCACCTGCTGGTCTGGCCTCCTGGTACGTGCAGCCGAACACAACAGGGAGATCGCGGAGTTCCTGGGGCTACCCCCTCAGCAAAAGATTTTCGGAGCGGCCATGATCGGCTACCCCAAGTTCCGCTATCACAGGATTCCGGAAAAAAACAAGGCGGTAATAGACTGGCTGTAACCTCACGGTCTTGAGGCTGGTTATCGAAACCGGCAGCAGCGCGTTCCTCACAGGGCGCATTGATACGCGGGCGATCCGGAGGCACGGGTTCCGTCTTGTGCGATTCAAACAGCCGGTTGTCGGAAGTCTCAGTCGCCGTGCACTGCCGAACATGTTGTCCGTATTTCGAACTCTGAGACAGAGGAGATCTCAATGGAACCTCGTATCAGCATCATTACTTTGGGTGTCGTCGACCTCATGCGCTCCGTTCGCTTTTACCGCGATGGTCTTGGTTTCCCCACCAAATTCAAAGATGACGACCCAATCGCTTTCTTTAACACCGGTGGCGCTCGTCTGGCGCTCTACCCTCTCAACAAGCTCGCTGAAGACATATCCCCCTCGCTGCAACCGGCGAAACCCCAGTTCAGCGGCATCACCCTCGCTCACAACACCCGCACAAAGGAGCAGGTAGCAGCCATCCTGGCACGCGCGGAAGCTGCCGGGGGCGCCATTGTCAAACATGCTCAAGATGTTTTTTGGGGTGGCCACAGCGGTTACTTTTCCGATCCCGATGGATACTTCTGGGAGGTAGCCTGGGCGCCGATGTTCCAGTTCGCTCCTGACGGATCGCTTCTTATCGATCCGTGATTGCTGCACCTTGGAAAATGGAATCTGATTGGATTAAAATAATCGGGAGTATTCTGCGAGAGTATCATGACCAACTGAGGGTTCAAAATCCAAGGAGGACAACGGGGACGCCCACCTCAAGCGCCAGATCATGGGACGGGAAGTAGTGGTCGCCGTCACGGACGGCAGGCTGGACTTCGGCCCGTGGGAACAGATCTTTTACGGCGAGTTTGACGGGCGCAGGCGAAAACGGGTATTGGTCAAAATCATCGGGGAATGAGGCCTCGATCGGCACGAGGTTTGCCATATTTGCAATTCATGATATGGTTGCGAAGCACCTGCAAAGGTGACACGGCCTCGAACGGCGTTTGTGCGGCTTCACTTCGGCCAGGAGATGCGGTCGAGCGTCGGAATATCTCTGTTCGCGGGATGATTCCCTCGAAAGCTACCCGATTCAAGTGTGCCGGATGGTCCGGACAACTTGTTTCCGGGCGCGAAGCGCAAGGGGTCCACAGAACAATGAACGATATGCCCTCCGGCCATATGCGCCGGAATGGGCAATTCCCAGGAGGGAGAAAAGATCGTGGCGTACGTTCTCATGTTTGCCGTAATCAGTCTTCTGATCCTCATTCACGAAATCGGCCACCTGATCGGGGCGAAACTCGTGCGCATCCCGATTTCCCAGTTTTCCGTCGGCTTCGGCCCGAAGCTTTGGGGGTTCCATGCGGGCGGAACGGAATATCGGCTCTCTGCGATTCCACTGGGCGGCTATGTACTGCCTGAAGTAGCGGACGTCTCGGAATTCACCCGTCTGCCCGCGTCGAAGCGGATACTTTTTGCCCTGGCGGGGCCCATGGGAAACGTATTGGCGGCGCTGCTCGTTTCCTCGCTGGTTCACGTTGCGGCGTCGGGCTTCTCGCTCCATTCGGCGCTTCTCGCTCCCCTCGCGGGAGTCTGGCACGCCGCTGCGCAAGTCGTGGAATCCCTCCCCAAGCTGGTTCAACAGCCGGATCGACTCTCGGGCATCTTGGGAATCGTTGCGCTGGGAGGTCAGTACGCCGGAACGAACGTGCAGCGCATCCTCGATATATCCATTCTCCTGAACGTGAATCTCGCCGTATTCAACCTGCTTCCACTGCCTCCCCTGGACGGAGGCAAGATCATGATGTGCGTGCTGCAGAAGATCTTCGAGCCGCTACGCCGGCTGGAGATTCCCCTTGCCATCGTCGGCTGGGTCCTTCTCCTTTCCCTCATGGGCTATGCGACTGTCCTCGATATCCACAGAATCGCCGCATGACCGTGTGTTGTCCTTTCCGTCACGAGCGAGTCGATCCCGGCGCATCGCGTCCTCCGGATCGGATCTCGGAATGCGATCGAGTGCGGGACTCCCGCGCCAGTTCCTCCACGGCTTCGAGCACGTCGGCCACTTGAACGGCATCCATGCAGCGGTGGTCGGTCGGGCACCGGCGTTTGAGGCAGGGAGCGCATTCCGCGGGTTTCCTCACGATGCGGACGGACGGCGCAAGCGGAGACGTCGTGGTGTGGTCGGTCGGCCCGAAGAGGGCTGCGATGGGGATTCCGAACGCCGCCGCCACGTGCATGGGGCCTGAATCGTTGGTGACCATGAGGCGCACCGTGGAGAGGATTGCCATCATCTGCCGGACGGATGTCTTTCCGATAAGATTCAGGGGCCGGAGGCGCATGGCCTCCTCGATATCGCGCCCGATTGGCGTTTCCCCCGGCCCTCCCGTGAGAACGATGGAAAATCCGTGTGTTTCGGCGATGCGGTCGGCCGCTTCCGCAAAACGTTCGGGACGCCACCGTTTGGCGGAACCATAGGTTGCGCCGGGGTTGACGGCCGCCCATGGCTCCCCGCCGAGAACCGCCTCCACCCACGCCTTTTCCTCGACGCTGCACTGCAGATGAAGGCGTCCATCTCCACCTCGGATGCCGAGCCGCGCGAGCATGTTGAGGTAGTAATCCGTGTGGTGGAGCCGTCTTTCGGCCCGTCCCACGGGAACGCCGTGGGTGAGGAGAATTCCCCGGGCATCCGTGCGGTACCCGGCGCGGCGGGGGATTCCGGCGGCAAGGGCTATTACTGCGGCCTCGAAGGCGTTCTGAAAGAGGATGGCGAGATCGAACCGCTCCTTCCGGATCTCACGGGAGAAGCGCCACGGACCCGCCGGCCCCTTGTGGAGGCCGTTCCTGTCGTACACGAGCAGACGGTCGCACGCCGGATGGCCGGAAAGCAGTTCGGCCACCGGCGGATTGGCCGCAACGACGATCTCGGCGGCGGGAAAGGCGGCCCGGACGGCGCCCATGGCGGGCGTCGTCATGACCGCGTCGCCGATCCAGTTGGTCGATCGGATAAGAATTTTCCGTATGTCCGGAAGATCCAGGCCGTGCACTGCGTCTTTCTTCAAGGGCTTTAGCGGCTCAGAAGAACCCACTTCCCTTTCTCGACCTTGACCATGACCAGCGAATCCAGCCCGAGGCCGTTGTGGTCCTCCGGGGTCAGATTGTAGATCCCGCTCACTCCCACGTACCCCTTCGTCTGTTCGATGGCGGCGCGCAACGCCTCGGGGTTCGTACCCACCTGCCTCATGGCGTTCGCGAGCAGATAGATGGCGTCCCATGCGTACCCGGAATGTGTATTGATGGGGTACTGCTTGTCGTAATGGTAGACGTTGGTATAGAGATCGATGAAATCCCGGATGACCGCCTTTTGAGGATCGGAGTCGGGAAGCTGGTCGGCCACCATGAGCTTCGTCGACGGCATAATGCTGCCATCCGCCGCGTCTCCTGCAAGTTCAACGTACTTCGGGTCGGGCTGTCCGTGACACTGGACGAGCGGCATTGCGATGGCGAGTTGCTTTACATTCTTGGCCACCCGTGCGCCCGCGGGACCGATGGTCCAGCAGATGAGCGCCTGCGCTCCGCTGCCCTTGATCTTCAGCAGTTGTGGAGTCATGTCCGTGTCCGTTACGGCGAACGCTTCCTTCGCGGCGATTTCCATTCCGTATTCGGCGGCCAGTTGCTCCAGGGAAGAGAGGCCGTCCTTGCCGAAACCGTCCGAGGCGGTCAGAAGAGCCACCCTGGTCTGCTTCTGACTCTTCAGGTATTCATAGATCTTCCGGACGGCGACCGCAGTGCGTTGCGGAGCCTTGAAGGTCCAGTGGAAGGAGCCGAACTTGCCGCCCAAAATCACTGGATCGCCCCCTATGGTCATCACGATGGGCAGATGAGCCGTGTCCTCGATGTAAGGCTTTGCAGCCATACCTTCGTCGGTTCGGGTCGGGCCGATGAGGGCGACGACCTTGTCGTTTTCCACGAGACGTTTGGCCTGCATGAGCGCCTTGGTGGGATCGCTCTCGGTGTCGCCCACCGCGAGTTCGAACGGCTGCTTGTTGATGCCGCCATCTTTGTTGATCTTATCCACCACCATCTGAGCCACGAGCTTCGTGGGGGTGCCGATGGACGCAGCGGGGCCCGAAAGAGCGAAAAACGCCCCGATCTTGATGGGGTTTTCAGCCCGGCACTGAGCCGAACAAAGAAAAGAGACCGCCACGAGGGCAAGAATCGCACTGAGGGACGAAATACCCGATCGATGTCTCGATTTCATTTTCTCCTCCTCCTATGGGTCGACGATCTGTCCTTACAAAGCCCTGACGTTCCGAAAACTCCATCCATGCAGATATCAATCATCTGTGGCCCGGTGGTCCAAAACGCGCTTGCTCTTTCGATCCGTGCGCGGGAGCGTACCGTAGGGGACGATTTCCACCTGCGTTCGAACCATGATCTGTCGCCGAATCTCGGTGCTGATCGTCTCGGAGAGGCGCTTTTCGGCATCGGGTGCATCGCAGCCAACCTGCTCGACCTTGACCATCATCACGTCCCGGCCGTCTTCCTTTCGGAAGAGGTGGATCTGGTATTCGCTTCCGAGGCCGGGGATCTGAGCGAGCACGTGTTCCACCTGGCTGGGGTAGATGTTCACGGCGCGGAAGATGATCATGTCGTCGGACCGCCCGAGCAGGTGATCGTGCCGGGGAAAGGGATTCCCGCACGAACAGGGTTCGGGGATGAGCCTCGTCAGGTCCCTGGTGCGGTAGCGGATGATGGGCGCGGCTTCCTTCCGGAGCGTCGTCACCACCATCTCGCCCACCTCTCCCGGAGCGACCGGCTCCAGGGTCTCCTGGTTCAGGATCTCAAGGATGTAATAGTCGGACCAGTAGTGGATGCCTTGGTGAGCCATGCATTCGAGGCCGGTGCCCGGTCCGTAGAGTTCGGTCAGACCGGGGATGTCGAAGAGGTGCTCCACGCCCGTGATTTCCTGGATTCTCTGGCGCATCTTCCGGCTGTGCGGTTCGGCTCCGAAGATGAACTTCTTGAGGGCGATCTGATCCTTGAGGCCCCGTTGCTCGATTTCTTCGGCGATCAGGAGCGCCATGGAGGCCGTGGAAGCGAAGACGGTGCTGCGCATGTCCGTCAGCATCTGGCAGTGGATCTCGGAGTTGGCGGGACCGACGGGTACGGCCATCGCTCCAAAACGTTCGCACCCGGCCTGGAATCCCACGCCAGCCGTCCATAGCCCGTATCCCACGGCAATCTGAACCCGGTCCTCCCGGGTCAACTGCGCCGTCTCGTAGCACCGGGCGAACATCGTCGCCCAGTCGTCGACGTCCTTTTGCGTGTAGCAGAGGATCTTGCGTTTGCCCGTGGTTCCAGAGGATGCGTGTATCCGCACTATTTTATCAAACGGGACGGCCCGGAGGGGAAAAGGATATTCGGCCTGGAGGTCCTGGGCCGTCGTGCAGGGAAATCGCCGCAGATCGTCGAGCGTTCGGATCTGTTCGGGGGTGATGCCCGCGGCGTGCATCCTCTGACGGTAAAAGGGCGAGTTATTGTAGGCATGGGTGACGGTCCATTTCAAGCCCTGGAGTTGAATGGCGGACAAATCCTCCATAGATGTCAGGGCCGGCATGAAAGAAACACTCATCTCAAATTTCTCCTTTCTCTCCTCATTGCCGACGTACTCGTTGCGGTTCCTTCGACGCGGGAAAAATGGGAGAGGCTGTCCATAAATACGTGTGGAATGACGAGCAGAAACGTTGAATCCGGTCCGCCACTCCATAACACAAAAAATCGAAAACTTTGAGACAAATTCACATTTCAGGCAAAAGGATCTCGTTCCGCCCCTGGAATGGCGGAACGGTCCCGGGCGCCAGGATTCCCTTCGGGGTGTGATGAGCCTTGTTGATACCAATGGCCACCATGGGCGGCCTGGCATTGACCCGGCTGATCCAGCCGACGGCCATGAAATTGACCTTTCCTTCCACCCTTGTCCCGACCAGAACGACGGGCATCGGAGTCGGAAACACGTTGATCCCAATCTCGATCTTCTTCATGTGCGATTCCTTCATGGATGAAGAAAGCTGGACCGCTCCACCACCAGTTCCCTGTGCACCAGGCCTGCAGGTTCCTTGAACCTTGCCGTGAAATGCATGCAACTTGTTACTTTCTCCGTGATCTCTGCGTTCTCCATCTGGCTCAAAGGAGCAGAAATACGGAGAGACGAGTTTGTCCGCCCCTCCGGGGTCAGGCAGTCTGAATACGGTGTCTTCCCGAGTTCTTGGCGGCGTACAGGGCCTTGTCGGATAGCTCGATGAAATCGGCGAGATCCTGTTGCCGATCCTGTTGCAGGGTGGCGGCGCCAATGCTCAAGGTGACGTGCGGAACTGCGGCCGAGGCGTTGCGGGGGATGGCAAGCCGGTCGACACATCCGAGGATCATCCGCCCCACGGCCATGGCCTCTTCTGCGTCGGCCCGGGGCAGAACCACGGCGAATTCGTCCCCGCCGTAGCGGGCCACGAAATCCCCTGCCCGTCGCAGGGAAGCCTGGATCGCACCGGCTACCAGACGCAGGCATTCGTCCCCTGAACCATGCCCGTAGGTGTCATTGTACAGCTTGAAATGGTCGATATCCATGAGCAGCAAGGAAAGATGGCTCCCACTTCGGCGGGCGCGATTCCATTCGATCTCCAGGACTTCGTCGAACCGCCGGCGGTTGGGAATTTCTGTCAGGCCGTCCATGAAGGCGAGTTGCTCCAAAAGGTCGGTCTTGCGCTTCAGGTTCAAATGAAGCTTGACCCGAGCCTTGACCATGGGCGGATGGAAGGGTTTGGTGATATAGTCCACGGCCCCCAGGGCAAAACCGCGGGTCTCGTCCATGGCCTCGGACACAGCGGTTACGAAGATGACCGGAATGTTCTTGGTGGCCTCATTCTCCTTAAGCAAGGTGCATAGCTCATATCCATCCATTTCGGGCATGATGATGTCGAGCAGGATGAGGTCCGGAGGCGAGTCGGAGGCGGCGATCTTGAGCGTTCTTTCCCCGTTGATGGCTGCGACGACCTTATAGTCGTCGCGGAAAAGATCCATGAGTATTTCGAGGTTCTGACTGTTATCGTCGACGATGAGGATCTTGTATTGCTTATTCTTGCTGTCCATCATCATTCTTCCGCCCGAGTTGTGGTGACGTTGCGAGTCCGCGCAGGACATCTATAGCCTCGTCAATCTCGAAACCGTCCAGATGCGCCCGTAAGCCCGCCCAGGCGGCATCGCCGGCAAGAGCGCGCAAGGCCGGACCGAGATCTTCGATGCGCGTGCGAGCCACGTTGAAGTCCTCGTTGAGAAGTTCGGCTGCCTCAAGCAACATGGAAGCGGTCAGGACCGGAGCCGCCAGGTCGGTCGGCGCCGGCTCGGTCATATTGCCGGCGATTGCGGGTTCCGGCGCATTGCGACGCAGGCCGTCCAGCACCTGCTCCAGGGTCTGGATGAAATCGATCCAGATCGTCGAGGACTGCTCCAGCATCCCTGTCTCAAGGAGGTCTTCCACGGCCGCCGCACGGGTTGACAGCTCTACCGCGCCGATATTGCCGGCCACGCCCTTGATGGAGTGGGCAAGGCGCCGGGCCTCATCGCGCTGGCCCCGCTCCAGCCGTCCGGCCAACTCCCCGGCCGCGCCGGCGAAGTCCCGGACGAAAGATCGCAGCAGCCTCAGGTACAGCCGCCGGTTGTGGTTGGCGCGAAACAGACCGTCCTCGATGGAGATCCCGGGCAAGGAGGCCGGGAGCGATTCATCGGCCTGCCGGACCTCGACGGCCGGAGCCGGTGCTGGTTCCCGAGGCCTTACAGCCTTCGGCGTCCACCGGCCCAGTGTGGCAAATAGACTGCACGGGGCGATGGGTTTGGTCACGTAATCGTTCATCCCGGCTTCAAGGCAGAGTTCGCGGTCGCCTTTCAGGGCGTGTGCGGTCATGGCGATGACCGGAAGATCCTTGAAGCGAGCCCGGGCGCGCAGTCTGCGCGTGGTCTCGAAGCCGTCGAGTTCGGGCATCTGGATGTCCATGAGCACAACGTCGGGGCGCGTGTTTTCAAGGGTCTCCAGGGCGATGCGGCCGTTGCCGGCCACCACGACCTGCATCCCGGCGCTTTCCAGCCATTCCCGGGCCACCTCCTGATTGATCTCGTTGTCCTCGACCAGGAGCACGCGCGCACCACGCAGATGGGCCGGAATCTCCGGCATTGTGGCATCCGCGATCGGGAGCGCTCCCCTTGCTACGTCCGTCTTCCGGCCAAACAGATCCATGATCGTGTCGAAGAGCAGGGACTGATTGACCGGCTTTTGCAAAAAGGCATCCAACAGCGTCCTGTCGCTCTGCTGTAGCAGATCCTCGCGGCCGTAGGCCGAGATCATACAAACGATCGGTACGCCGTTGCCGCCCCGCTTGATGCGCCGGGCGGTCTCGATCCCGTTCAAGCCGGGCATTTTCCAATCAAGGAGAATGAGGTCGAAAGGCGGATCGGCCCGGTCGATGACGGCCAGAGCCTCCTCGCCCGACGACACGGATCGCGCGTCCATCTGGAACGAGTTGAAGATGGCGACAAGGATGTCCCTGGCGGTTTTGTTGTCGTCCACCACAAGGACATTGAGTCCGCGGAGGTCCTTGGGCGGCCGCAAGGAGATCTGCCGATCCGGAGGATGGGGGGTGAACAGGGCGGTAAAGCTGAAGCAACTGCCCTTGCCCGGAGCGCTGCTGACCTGGATCTTCCCGTGCATCAGAGCGACAAGCTGCCGGCAGATCGCCAGGCCAAGGCCGGTGCCGCCGTATTGCCGCGTGATGGAGTTATCCGCCTGGGTGAACGAGTCGAAAACGCTGGCGAGCCGCGCCGGATCAATCCCGACGCCGCTGTCGGTCACACTGAATTCGACCGCAACGCGCCCGTCTTGGGGCTGCGTAGCAGCCTGCCGGACCTGGACCACGACCTCGCCCCGGCTTGTGAATTTAATAGCGTTGCCGACAAGGTTGATGAGCACCTGCCCCAGCCGGACGGGGTCGCCCCTGAGACCGCACGGTGTCTTGTCGGCAATGGAGACGATGAACTCCAGATCCTTTTCGCTGGCTTTGAACGCGAACATTTCCGAAAGGTTGGCCATGACCTCGTAGAGGGAGAAGTCGATCTCCTCCAGTTCGAGCCGGCCGGCCTCGATCTTGGAAAAGTCGAGAATGTCGTTGATCGCAGCGAGCAGAGACTGCGAGGAGATTTTGATCTTGCGCAAGTATTCCCGCTGCTTGCCGTTCAGCTCGGTGCGGGCGAGCAGGTCGGCCAGGCCCATAACCGCGTTCAGGGGCGTGCGGATTTCGTGGCTCATATTGGCCAGGAACTCACTCTTGGCCTTGGACGCGGCCTCGGCCGCACGTCGCTCCCTGTCGGCTTGCTCCTTGTCCAGGCGTTGGGTGAGGTCCACAACCATGCCCTCGATGAGGGTCGACTCGTCCATTTGGGGCGGCCTGTGCGCACTCAGTTCGACCCAGACCCGGGTTCCATCCCGGCGCAAAAAAGCCAACCGGAGGGCATCGACGCGGCCGTCGACCCCGAGCGCGTCGACAAACCGGCTCCGATCCTCGGGCTCGGCGCAAGTCTGAACGATAAAATTGTCGATTCCCTGCATCAGCTGCTCCGGATCGTCATAGCCCAGAATCCGCGCCATGGAGGGGTTGGCGATCACGATTCGACCTTCGACGAACCCCTGAAAAATGCCCTCAGCCGCGTTGTCGAAAATATTCCTGTACTTGTCGGCAAGCTCCTGTAATCGCATTTGATCCAGGCTAAGGTTGACGGCCATTTTGTTCAGCGCCTCGGCCAACTCGCCAACCTCGTCCTTTCTTCGGATGTCCAGTCGGGCGCGCAGTTCTCCCCGGCCGATGGATTGAGCCCACTCCCTCATGCGGAGAACCGGGGCGGCAATTTTGCGGCCGCTCAAGAAGCCAACCAGGAGCAGAACGGGCAAAACGAGCCCGGCGACGCCCAGAGAGTTGAGCAACAGGCGATGCTTGTAGGCGTCCACCGTGGCGACCGGGACGTCCACGCCGAGGACGCCGCGTTGCGTGCCGTGCCGGTAATAAAACGGCGCGTAGCCGGAAAGCCAGGAGCCCCATCGATCGGTGTAGAAGGCCTCCTCCACCATGGGACCGTCCAGGGAAGAGAAGTTCTGGCGGAGCTTCTCGCTCGCGTCGGCGTAGACCTGGTTCATATGGGCGAATTGAGAGGGATTGTCCTCGGCGTCGACCATGATGACGATCCGACCCTGCTCGTCCAGGCGCATGGTGTAGATGTTTCGGATGTCCGAGGACATGTCACGCACCGACTGGAGCGCTTTGCGTATGGCCTGGTACTCCTCTGAATCTTCCCGCCCGTTTTCGGCGAGCCGGGCATAGACCTGCGTATCGATGGACGTGGAGGCGATGGAGACGATGTCTCGGATCCGTTGGCGGACATCCCGGAGAACCTGGTTGGAGGCGGTGCGGTAGAGAACAACAAAAAGCAACCCGCTGACAAGAAGGGCAAAAAGAAAAACGGCCAGGGTCAGCTTGTGGACAATCCGAAGTCTGAATCGAAACCAGTGGGGATTCGTACTCGGCATAAGGCCAATCTGCGCGGTGGCTCCACCTGCCTGGAAAGGCTCCCGCCGTTCAGCAGCCGGAATCGGAACCGGTCTCCGCAGGGGACTCTTTTCGGTTCACACAGTTCATGGCAGCCGAAAGGCCGACGGCCAGCACGGAGCGGACGGCCTCCGCACCGCGACCGATCATGTCTTCAAAAATAGCCGCTTCATCCACGCAGGGGGGTTGTAGGACAAAGGCTTCAACCTGTTCTTTCACGGCGGGTTTTCCGATTCCCAGTTTCAGCCTGGCGAAATCGCGGGTACCCAGGTGTGCGATAATCGACGACACTCCCCGATGTCCCCCCGGGCCCCCGCCGCGAACCAACCGCAGGCGGCCGGGCGGAAGGTCCAAATCGTCATGAACGACGAGCATCCCGCCGACAGGCAGCCCGAAATACCTCAGTATCTCGCCAACCGCGTCGCCGCTTCGATTCATGAAAGTCAGCGGTTTGACAAAGAGTATCTTGCGGCCCGCGATCTGGCCCGCACCCCAGCTCGCCTTGAACTTCCGTTCCTGGAGGCTGACGCCCGAGTCCCGTATCAAGCGATCGACCACCAGAAAACCGGCGTTGTGGCGAGTGTTCTCATACTGTTTGCCGGGATTGCCCAACCCAACAACGGCAGCGATATTATCTTCGGTTTCTCTCGGCAAATCCATGGGACGCCCGCCCGCTGCACATTCCTTCCGGGCCATCCCCCCGGAAGGATACTATTCCGCTTCAGAGCCTTCCGCTTCTTTCTCCGCCCCTTCAAGCGTACTGACATTGACCACTGCGTGGTGCAAATCGTCGACCACTTCGAAAGGCAGCCGTTCGACAAGGTCGGACACATGAATGGCCCCGCCCAAGTCCAGATCGCTCACATCAATATGGATCTTTTCCGGGATTTCTGCGGGAAGGCAACGCACCGAGAGCGTTCGCCGGATAAGGTTGACCGTACCGCCCTTTTTCTCGCCCAGACACTCTCCCGTCAACTCGACGGGCACTTCCACCACGATGGGATGATCCAGGGGCACCTCGTAGAAATCCACATGCAGGAAACGCCGGCGCACCGGGTGGACCTGGATTTCCCGAATCAGGACCTGTTTCATCTGCGTTTCGTCCGGGCCTTCGATATTCAAGCGCAGGAGCTTGCTCTCTCCGCCCATATCACGCAACAGCTTTTCCAGGCGCTTGGCAGGCACCGACAGCGAGAGGGGCGCCATCTTGGGACCGTACAAGACGGCCGGAATCCGATCGGTTCTCCGCAGGCTTCGCGCGGGCCCCTTCCCTGAATTATTCCTTATCTCGACGTTCAGATCTACATCCATTCCAACAGCCTCCTGGAAACGAACGAGCACACTTCTCCCGTGCGCTCACGAGTTTACTGAAAGAGAACTCACCGATTCATCTCTGTCTATTCGTCTGAGCGCCTCCGCCAGCATCGGCGCAATACTCACTATGCGGATTTTATCGCACCGGGACGCCGCTACGGAAAGAGGCACGGTATCCGTCACCATCAGATATCGCAACGGGGAAGATTCGATGATGTCAACGGCATTCCCCGACAGGATCGGATGAACGCAGCAGGCGTCCACTATGGCCGCACCCTGGGCCTTCGCACTCTCGGCAGCCCTTGCCAGCGTCCTGCCCGTGTCCACCAGGTCATCGACGATTATTACCCGCCGGCCTTCAACCTTGCCCACGATGCGCGTGCTGGACAGATACTCGGCTCCGCGGAAATCCATGATCGCGAGGCCGACGTTCAGCCGGCTGGCAAACGCCCGCGCCCTCGCGACACCCGCGGCATCGGGAGCCAGGATCGTCTCATCGCCCCGAAGTCCCCGCTTGAGGTCGGCCAGGAAGACTTCCGTCCCGGACAGGTGATCCACCGGGATGGTAAAGAAACCCTGTATCTGGTCCGAGTGCAAATCAATGCTGATCAGCCGACTGGCGCCGGCCACCGTCACCAGGTCAGCCACCATCCTGGCGCTGAGCGCCACCCTGGGTTTATCCTTGAGATCCTGGCGCCCGTATCCGTAGTAGGGAATCACCGCATTGATGCTCCTGGCTGACGCCCTCTTCAGGGCATCGATCACCACCAGAAGCTCCATGAGGTTTTCGTTCACCGGCGGGCACGTGGACTGGAGCGCATAAGTGTTCATCCCCCGCACGTTCTCGTAGATCTCCACCCGCACTTCTCCGTCGCTGAATCGCCCCGTCAGCGCCTGGCCCGGAGAAATATCCAGGCATGCACAGACATTCGAAACGAGCGAAGGATTCGAACCACCGGAGAAAATCATCGGCCGGCTACACATGCGCCACCCTCTTTTCAACAACCAACGAATGACCTTCCTTTGGTTCCGATGCCGTGTATCCCCCCAAAAAAATTGGCTGGGGCGGGAGGATTCGAACCTCCGAATGCGGGTTCCAAAGACCCGTGCCTTACCGCTTGGCGACGCCCCAAACACAGTATGAGATCAGATCATTCCGGCTCGGCACCGGGACTCCCGAGGACGTCTGCAACCGTCGCCCAGCAGTCTTTCCAGGCCTCTTGCACCAACGCAAAACTCTCCTCGGCCCGGGACCTCTCACGGAAAACACCGAAGACGGTAGGGCCACTTCCGCTCATGAGAGCACCCAACGCTCCCTGCTTCAGCATCCAGTCTTTCAGCTCGGATAGCAAAGGATATTCGCGCAGGGTGACGGATTCAAGGTCGTTTTCCATCACTTCGGCCAGTCTCCAGGGACAAGCCAGAAACGTACGGAGATTAATGCGGCTTTCACCCCTTGTCAACTTCAAACTTTGGTAGACCCAGCGCGTGGAAACGCTGAAAGGCGGCTTGACGAGCAGGAGCGGGTAGTTCGGGAGGCCGTCGGCCTTCTCCAACCGCTCGCCGATTCCGGTCGCAAGAGCGGACGTTCCGTGCAGGAAGAAAGGCACATCGGCCCCGAGCGCCAGAGCCAGTTCCTCGAGGCGATCCATGGAAAGAGAGCCTGCAAGCAGGCGATTCAGCCCCAGGAGGACTCCGGCCGCATCGGCGCTGCCCCCTCCCATGCCGGCGCCCACCGGGATGTTTTTCTCAAGTCGGATGTCGACGCGGACCTCAACCCCCGCCGATTCCAGAAAGAGCCTGGCGGCGCACCAGGCAAGATTTCGTTCGTCCACGGGAAGTTCCGGATGGTCGCACGTCAATTCGATGCCGCTCCCGGGCCTCACGGCCACTTCCAGATGGTCCCGGAGTCCGACGGGAACCATGAGGCTGGAAAGCTCGTGATAGCCGTCGTCGCGCTTTCGCAGCACCTCCAGCCACAGGTTGACCTTGGCGGGGACACTGAGCCTGAGAGGAGATCTCGGCCCCCCGTCCTTCAACACGGAATCATCCATGGAACACACTCGAAATCCTTCGGGACGCCGCCCTCACACACATGTGCGGCGGCCTCGGCAATGGCCGCCCCCTCGACGACAATACCATCGAGTCAAAGTTCCCTCTCCCTGCGGAAAAGAGCTGGCGTGAGGGAAGATCCGCTCCGGAAGTCCCTTCACCCCGGTCTTCCCTGAATCGGGGAAGAGGAAGCACCTCGTCCGGCCTTCAACCAACAATGCGAGAAGCAGGGTCAGGCGCCACTTTTCTGCACGTAGCGCAGTCGCAGGTCGTAGAGCACCGTCTTTAGAAGTTTGTCCTCCTGAGCGTCCAGGTTTCCTCGGGTCTTCTCCTGCAGCATGCCCAACGTGTCGATGATCTGCTTCGCCATCGGAAGGTCCAATTCGACCCGCTCCGCCTCGGGGTCCGGGATTTCACCAAGATGGACCAGGGCCGAGGAACTCAGTGAAAACACGAAGGTGGAAAACGACACTTGCGGCAACGGCCTGTATGCTTGTGCGTCCTCGCCCCGGGTCTGCTCCGCCCCCTCCGGTTTCACCTTCCCGGTCTCGTCTTTCACTGCGGGCCCGCTGCTCGCACCCGCGGTTTCTTCAGGTCCGGCATCTTCCAGGGAGACCTTGCGGCGGTCTCTCACCACGAATCCCTTGTCTTCTTTTTCTTCCATGTCTCACCCTCTTTCCCAGCAGTCTAGAGCGTCACCGCCTGCACCACATTGACATTGTCCATGGAAAGAAGCTCCCGGATCACCTCCCGGGGAACGGGAGTGTCCGTGCGAAGGAAAATAATGTTCTGCCCCCGCTCCAACACCTGCCCCACGTCCATCATCGAGATGTTGATGCGGTGGCGGCCGAGGCAGGTCCCGATAGCGCCGATAGTGCCGGGAGTATCGATGTTGTAAATCAACAGGCTGTGCCCTTCCATGGCGGCTTCCAGGCGGAAGTCGTTGATCCGCACAAGCCTGGCGTCTTTTTTCCCGAAAATGGTCCCCCCGACCAGATTCCGATCTTCCGAGGTCTTCACCATCACGGTGATGAGATTCGTAAAATCCTCAGCCTCATTCCTCACTGACGCGGTGACCTTGATGTTCCGCTCCCTGACGATCACCGGAACGTTCACGAAGTTGACCATCTCCCCGAGAATCGGAGCCAGTATCCCTTTGAGGATGGAAAATGTGAGGGGTTGAGTTTCATGAGCGGTGACATCGCCGATGTATTCGATGGCGATTTCCTTGATGGCGCCCGTGGTGATTTGAGCCAGAAGGCTTCCAATCTTCTCCGCCAACGTCAGATAGGGTCGCAGCACCGTCAGCACGGCGCCGTCGATGTTGGGCGCGTTGATGGCGTTCCGAATGGTGCCTTCCATCAGGAAATCGATCACTTGCTCTGCGACTGCGATAGCGACGTTCTCTTGCGCTTCGTCGGTAGAGGCCCCCAGATGTGGAGTAGCTATCACTTGTTCCAGGTCGAGAAGCGGATTATCCTTGGGAGGTTCCTGCGAAAAAACGTCCAGTGCGGCGCCGGCCACAACCCCCGATCGGATGGCTTCGCAAAGGTCCAGTTCGTTGACGATCCCTCCACGAGCGCAATTGATGATGAAGACCCCTTTTTTCATCTTCTTGAAGGCTTCGGCATTGATGATATTTCGGGTCTCCCGCGTCATCGGGGCATGTACGGTGATGTAATCGGAGCGTGCAAACAGCTCGTTCAGCCCAACGCCTCTTATACCGAGTTTTTCCAGCGCTTCGGAGCTGATAAAAGGGTCGTAGGCGATGACGTTCATCCGGAGACCCCTGGCTCGATCGGCAACCACTCTTCCGATGCGTCCTATCCCGATGACGCCCAGCACCTTGTTGTAAACCTCCCTCCCCGTGAAGCGCTTCTTCTCCCACTTCCCGGCCTTGAGTGAGGTGGCGGCCTGGGGGATATTCCTCGTCATGGACAGCATCATGGCGATGGCGTGCTCGGCCGTGGTGATCACGTTTCCGTCCGGCGTATTCATCACCACGATTCCTCGCTTGCTGGCAGCATCGATGTCCACGTTGTCAAGGCCAATACCCGCCCTGGCCACAACTTGCAGATTCTCCCCCGCACGAATGACCTCGGCGGTCACCCTGGTCGCACTGCGGATGACCAGCGCGTGAAAATCCTTTATGACGTGAACGAGTTCTTCCGGAGTGAGGCTCGTATTGACTACGACCTCCAGGCCGGGCACACTGCGCAGTCTCTCTATCCCTGACTCAGCCAGATTGTCACTGACCAGCACTTTCATCCATCACTCCTGACGCTGCATCGCCCATGCAAAAGGCTGAACACGCAGTCGTTTGCACCACGAAACGTCTGCGTGCAACGGGTCTACGGCACATAATAAACATTTTAGTGTATCACTCTAGAATCAAAATCGTCAAGATGCAGACGAGGCCATGAACCGCGAGCCGCACCCCAGCCTCACGTTTCCCCTGGCTACAAAGCAAGAGGATGCCCTGGTACTCTCCACGGCATTCCCCGAACCCAGAACGTTCCACCCGTTCGAATCAGGAGGAGATCTTGATCGACTGGAGGTTTTTCCAGGTGTTTTCCGAGTACCAGATATCGACGAACTCCCGAATGGACGCTTCCTCCCTCTGCGCCATCTCGATGCATACCGGTCCCCGCAGGAGACCCTTGATGGATGCAAAGGCAGCGCGGTCCCTGGCGGCATAATCCCCGGCCACGCCCGCAATCTCGGCCGAGAGATCATCGAGAGAGGCCACCCGATCGATGAGCCCTATCTTCAAAGCCTCTTCCGCTGAATACATTCTCCCGGAATACAAAATTTCCTGCGCTGCGCTCGAACCCACACAGTACCTCAAGATTTCCACGCTGCCGGCAAAAACCGAGGAGCCGAAGCTGATCTCGTTGAGAGAGATCCGCGCCTTTCCATCGACCATTATCCTGTAGTCGCAGGCCGTGGCCAACATGCACCCGCCCGCGATCGTATGGCCGTTCAGCGCAGCTATGACCGGCTTCGGAAACGTGAAAATATCGGCGCACAGTTTCGTAAATTTCGTGAGATACCTGACAAAAGACTCTTTCGAGTAGCTCAAGAATTCGGGGATATCGAATCCGAAGCTGAAAAATCTCCCCCTGCCGGTCAAAACCACAGATCCGACCGAACCGTTTTCACGGACCTCCAGGAAACGATCCCGGAGTTCCTCCACCATCTGCTCGCTCAGAGCGTTCACTTTCCCTCTGCTCATGGAAATGACGGCAACGCTGTCCTTCAGGTCGACATCCACGTTACTCATTGGTCTCCCCCTCTATGTGTGGCGACGCATTACGAATCAGTGAGGCGGCGATGTTGCCAACGACGATTCGATTCCCGTAACGAGACGTTTCAGCGGGCGGCGCCCTCCCCGTTTCCTTTTCCCTTGTTCAGTTCTTCCTCGATGATCGTTTTGAACTGATCCAGGGGAAGCCCTCCAACCATCAACCTGCCGTTGAAGATAAAAACGGGCGTACTGTCGATTCCGGCTCTTTTCGCGTCTTCGACATCCTTATCGACGGCGGCCTTGTACTTTTCTCCGCCCAGGCACTGGCTGAACCGATCCTTATCGAGACCGAGGTCCTGAGCGTAGCGCTCCAATCGATCCTGGTTCAATTCATCCAGGGAGGAATAGAGGACGTTCTGGTAGTCCCAGAACCTGTTCTGCTCGGAGGCGCATCGGGCCGCTTCCGCCGCCCTCCTGGCATCCTTGTGCTTCCTGAGGGGGAAATCCTTGAAGTACCACCTCACCCGATCTTTGAAGGCTTCGCGCACTTTCAGAACCGTTGCATGAGCGTCGCGGCACGCGGGGCACTGGTAATCGGAAAATTCGACCACCACCACCGGGGCGTCGGGGGGACCCGTGGAAGGACTGCCGCTGAGGTCCACTCTGGTGAGCATTGCCTCGGGTTCCCTGAGATATACGGTCACCTTGTACTTCGTTTCCAGCGATTTCGAGTACCTTGCCACCTCGCGGAATCTCTTCTGCTGAGCGAGAAACCCCTTGATGCGCGCTCGAAGGTCTTCTTCCGTCCCGCGCCAGTCGCGCAGCCGCTCCGCATTCTCCTGGCGATAGCGCTCGACTTCTTCATCGCTTACATCCAGATCTTTCTTGGGAATGCTATCGCTCAGGAGTTGATCCACCGTCACATTGCGCTCTCGAGCCTCCTTTTGGAGGATGGTCTCCATGACGATCTGGTCGAGGCGTTCCCGCTCGATGCCGTAAATCTCCCTCTGCAAGTCGAGAATGCGCTGGGCGAGAGGCGCGTCGACCATCTCTTTGGCGATGGTCTCATCCCCTACCCTTGCAGCCATCCAGGATGTGTCCTCCGGCATCACCGCGGCGGGCGGTGCGTTCTCGCGGGGGATCAGGACCCCAGAAACCAGAATGAACAGCAGGCACATGGAGAGGCCCTGCCAGAACTTCTCTTTCTCAAAAACCAGGATGACGGCCAGGAGCACGACAAAAAGATTGCCAATACAGAAGATACAGGCAACCTTCATGGAAATCAGAAGCCAGACCAGGACAATTTCCACCCCCAATGCACAGGAAACCAGCCAGAACGCCAGGGGAGCGGCAGCAAAGACCGCAAACGTCAACAGGACATAAAACGCCGCGCCCCAACCCCAAAGAGGCGCGTGGAAGAGCGTCATTCGGGCAGCATCCTGACAACCACTCGAAAAGCCCATGCAGATGGACTCAAGCCACGGTACATGCTCGGCCAGTCCGGCAACAGCCGCGACGAGGAGACCGGCAACACTGACGATCGGCAACATTCTTCTTGATATGCGGTTTTCTTGCACCATAGTTCGGATAATCCCAAATTCTCCCGGTCACCCGCGCCAGCCGCCCGACCTGTCGCCGGAACGAAGGCGGCACGCTGGACCCCATCGGTTGGATGAAGCGCGGCGGTTGCGGTCCGGCACCACGGGGCTGTAGCCGCATCTCCCGCGTTGCATCGGGACCAGCAAGCCTTCCTACTTGCCGCGCGACTTCTGATAGCCGGCTTCTTTCTTTTTTTTCTCCAGGGTCTTCAGCTTCTCATCGAGATCCTCTCCCTGGGGAGTCCCCCTCAGCATCGCCCTGGCTTTTTCGTAATGAAAGATGGCGAGCTTCAGGTCCCCCTTGACCTCATAGTACCTACCAAGGTGGAAGTGAGCCTTCCCCAGCCGGTTCGTCTCCCCCATGAGTACGCCCAATTGATAATCCACTTCGGGGAACGTCGGCGCGAGGCCTTCGATGCGCTGCAGGTGTTCCAGAGCTTCTTCCTTCTTGCCCATGTCCTTCAATACCAGGGCGATCCTGTAATGGACCATGGGCGCCGCGGAATCCATCGATAGAGCCCCTTCGAGCATTTTCAGGGCATCCTGGAGCCTGCCCTGCTGGAAATAGACGGCCCCGAGGCTGCTCAGAATGAAAGGACTACCGGCCTTTTGCCTGGCGGCCTGTTCGAGGCACGGCAACGCCTGTTGAACGTCGCCCTTTCGAAGGTAGAAACGCCCGAGGCCGTACAGTGCCACCGGATCGCCTTTGCGCGCCTCCGCCTGAAAACGATCCGCAATCTCCCCGGTATTGCCGTACTGTGCGGTCAGCGCCGCCTTCATGATGGGAAAATCTCCCATGTTGTCGCCGTAGACGGCCTTGGGCGATTGAGCCCGCTGCCTGCGGACCAACTCCTCCAAATACTGGACGCGCTCGGTCAGCAAAGGGTGGGTTGAAAGATAGGACGGATAAGTCGCCTCTGAAACCCAGTTGCCCTGGCTGAGTCGCTTCATGGCGTTCGGCATATCTTGGGGCGGGTATCCCAACTCGCAGAAATAACGAAAGCCGCGCTGGTCCGCTTCCTCTTCATTCTCTCTGCTGTACTGCAATTGAAAGGCCGCTGCGCCCGCCGAGCCTCCCATGGCCAAAGCCCCCCCCGCGGCGCCCCCTCCTCCCATTCCGAGAAGGACGCCGGCCAGCAAGCCGGCCAGAGAGGCGATGTTCCAAAGTTTGCTCTCGTTCATCCGGCGTTCAATGTGGTGGAGTTGAATATGAGCCAATTCATGGGCCATGACCCCCGCAAGCTCACCTTCCGAAGTCAGGAGATCGATCAACCCCCGATAGATGAAAACATATCCGCCCGGAATGGCGAATGCGTTGGGCACGGACTGATCGACCACGAAGAACTGCCATTGATAGGACGTTGTGCCAAATTGTTTCGTGATTCGATTTCCCAGGGATTCGACGTAACCGACGATTTCACCGTCTTCGACGAGGGGCATCATCCGTCGGATTTGCTCCAGCACCTTGCGGCCGAGTTCTTTTTCTTCACTGAGGGTCAGTGCGCGACTCTGACCGGCGGGAACCAGGATCATCGTCGCAGAAAAGATGAAAGACATCATCCAGGCGATCCATTTCCGTCCTATTCCCCCAAAAAGAATGTGCTTCATACGTCACCCTCGATAGCATCGAGACCTCGCGTTATGCTCTCTCTTTCCCATACCACGCGCTTTGCGTCCGCCCAGAGGCTTTCCAGGTCATAGAAGGAACGGACGGGTTCGTAGAAGATGTGAACGATCACATCCCCGTAATCCATCAGAACCCACTGCCCCTCACCCCGCCCTTCAACGCCGAGGGGTTTGAACCCGCGTTCTCCCAGGGCCACCTCGAGATTGTCGGCAATTCCTTGTACCTGCCTGCTCGATTTGCCGCTGCAGATGATGAAATAGTCGGTAAAGGAAGACACCTCGCTCACCTCCAGCAGCACGAGGTCGAGGGCCTTGTGGCGATCCGCCTGTCCGGCACAAAGAAGGGCCTTGCTTCTGGCCCTCGCCATTTCCTCCAAACGCGTTCTCTCCTTTTCTTTCCTCGCTATCGCCACCGAATCGATTTCAGCCATGCTCCCTCTATCCTCCTCAACGCTCGCCGCGGACCGTCTCGAAATGGTAAAGATTATTTTTCTCAATATAATTCATGACCTCTGGGAGAACCAAATATCGAATGGACTTCCCCGCAGCGGCAAGGGCACGCACTTGAGTGGAAGAAACCCCGAAATGCGTGTTGTGCAGGAGGTGGACGCTCAGGAGCTGCGGATGTTCGAACGAACAGGAGCCGCTGCCGCCGGTGTAGTGAATGGAGACTTTCTCTTTCAGAAAGGCGCCCACCGCCTCATCGGGATGACCGGGGCGCCTCAAAACGACCATATGAGCCAGCTCGAACAATTCCCTGTAGCGCCACCACGTGTCCAGTTCAAAAAAGGCGTCCATCCCCAGAAGGAAGAAGAACTCCGCTCCTCCCTGGTTCTCGCCGTGCAGCAGGCGGAGGGTGTTCACGGTGTAGGATTTGCCCGGGAGGCTTCGCTCCACATCGGAAAGACGGAATCCGGGGCGCCCTTCGAGCGCGAGTTCGAGCATGCGCCGCCGGTCTTCAAAAGCCACGATCTTCTCGCCGGGCTTATGGGGCGGGGCAGATGAAAGGACGAAGAGAAGGGAATCGAGACCCAGCATCTCGACAGCCTCTTCCGCTGCTCTGAGGTGGCCGATATGAACGGGATCGAAAGTCCCCCCCATCAATCCTACCCTGCAAGACATTGTGCCAGAAGCTCCCTGAATGGTCCGAGACGTCAGTTCCGCAACTGCCCGTTGCCGAAGGCGATGAACTTCGTGGTGGTGAGTTCCTCGACCCCCATCGGGCCAAAAGCATGTATCCGGGAGGTGGAAATGCCTATCTCCGCTCCCAGTCCCAACTGATACCCATCGTTGAAACGCGTCGAAGCGTTTACGAGCACCAGGGACGACTGCACCTCCCGGGTGAAGCGATGAGCTTTCTCGAAGCTTCCGGTCACGATGGCTTCCGTGTGCTGAGACCCGTAGGTTGAGATATGGCGAATTGCTTCCTCCATGTCATCCACAATTCGCACCGCGAGAATGAGGTCCAGGTACTCGGCGCGCCAATCCTCTTCGGTGGCGGGAATCGCATCCGGAACGATGATGCGCGTCCGTTCGCAGCCCCGGAGTTCCACCCCTTCCTTGCGAAAGGCCTCCGCCATGGCCGGAAGGAATCGCTCTGCGACGCCCGCGTGAACGAGCAGCGTCTCCATGGCGTTGCACACGCCCGGCCGCTGCACTTTGGCGTTCAGACAGATGCGTTCGGCCATGCCGAGATCGGCGTCAGAATCCACATAGACGTGACAGACTCCCTTGTAATGCTTCAAAACGGGCATGCGGGCGTGTTCCGTCACGAACCGGATGAGATCCTCCCCGCCGCGGGGAATCATGACGTCGATGTATTCTTCCAGCTTCAGGAGATCCAGGACCGCATCCCGGTCGGTGGTCCCCACCATTTCCACGGCTGTCTCGGGGAGGCCGCTCTCCTTCAGCGATCTTTGCAGGATGCCCGCCAGGCATTGGTTGGAATGGAACGCTTCGGAACCACCCCTCAGAACGACCGCGTTGCCCGCTTTGATGCAGAGCGCGGCCGCATCGACCGTCACATTGGGACGCGACTCGAAGATAATGCCGACGACGCCCAGGGGGATGCGCATCCTCCCGACCCTCAAACCGTTGGGGCGGGTCCACATGCGGGTGATCTCCCCGACCGGATCGGGCAGCATCGCGACTTCCCGCAAACCCGCCGTCATCTCGCCGAGCACCCTGGAGCTCAGCCGAAGACGATCCACCTTGGCTCCGGACAGGCCTTTGGCTGCTGCGCTCTCGAGATCCCGCTCGTTGGCGAGGCGTATGGCCTCGCCCTCCTTTTCGATCTCCAACGCCATCCGTTCGAGCGCTTCACGTTTCAGTGCGCCGTTCGCCCTGGCCATCAGATGGGCCGCCTGGCGGGATCTTTTGGCCATCTCAAGTATTTCGCCGCGCATCGGATCCTTCCTCCATCTCTTCTTCGATTTCTATGATCTCGTGGGCCAGCACGAAGTTGTTCCGATGGATCACCTCATCGGAATGCTTGTACCCGATGATGCCCTCGATCTCCTCGCTCCGGCGCCCTTTGATGAGATCGATTTCGCCCGATTTATAGTTGCTGAGTCCGACCCCTATGACGTTCCCCGCTCCATCGACGCACCGAACCGGGGCCCCCACCCCGAACGCCCCCCGTACCTCGCTGATGCCGATGGGGAGGAGAGATTTTCCGCGCTTCTGGAGCGCCATCACAGCGCCGTCGTCGAGGACGAGATTTCCCGCCGGCTTGGGCAGACTCGCCAGCCAGAGCTTCTTTCCCTGATAGATCCGTTTCAGCGGAAAGAAAAGAGTGCCAAGCGGGTCTCCTTCAAAAATCCTCAAGAGGACGTCCCTTTCTCTCCCGGGCGCGACGATCATCGGGATTCCCGAGGCAAGGCATTTCCTGGCGGCGTACAGCTTGCTAAGCATCCCGCCCGTTCCCACCGATCCCGGCATGGGGGTGGCGCACTTGAGAAGTTTCGCATCCACCCGGTTCACCACCGTAATGAGCCGCGCATCCGGATGTTCCCTGGGATCGCAGTCATAGAGCCCCTGAGTGTCGGTCAGGTTGATGACGAGATCCGCCCCGATCAAACCGGCGATCAGGGCAGAAAGCTGATCGTTGTCGCCGAATTTGATCTCTTCGACGACTACGGTATCATTTTCGTTGATGATGGGCAATATTCCCCAGTCCAACAGTGTTTCCAGGGTATTGCGCGCATTGAGATAGCGGTGGCGATGAGCCAGATCCTCAGTGGTGAGGAGAACCTGCGCCACCAGCAAGTCGTATTTGTCAAATGCCGCTTCCCAGGACTCCATGAGGACGCTCTGGCCCACCGCGGCCGTCGCCTGCTTCTGCGGGATGGTTCGGGGGCGTTCGGTCAAACCCACCTTTCGGAACCCGGACGCAACAGCCCCTGAGGTAACGATCACAATCTCGCATCCCCGCTCCCTTTCACGGAGTTCCGCGATTTGATCGCTCAAACGGTGGATCATCACGCGGTTCAATCCCTTAGGGCCGGTCAGCACCGCGCTCCCAACCTTGATCACCAGACGGCGGCATCGGCCAAGAAATGCCTTTCGATCGGGTATTTCCCCTGTCACTTCACTTTTCCTCAATGTTTTCGGAATAAAATCCCGCGTGGCAAAGAATCCTGAGACCCGTGCATTCTCTCACTCTTGCGATATTCCAACTTCTTATAATCTCATCTTGCTGCAACAATCGCAAGACCTTACCGGCCCGTTGCATGCCGTCGCGGTTGCGACGGGAATTGTCCGGCCATTTTCGAGGCAACGGCGGCCCGCATGGTATGAGGTGGAAGGTTCTCCAAAAACGCTTGACGTGGGAGACTCCTTCCCTTATTATACCGAATTGTGAAATGCAATTTTGAAATGTGGAATTCAGCGCGCCAGCCCGAGGCATCCCTCGCGCCAAAGTCTTGCATCGAAAGCGCCTGCCCCGCCTTCTTTTCGTCCTTGCTGCGGGTCAAGGTTCAGGAAGGGTTGACGCAAACCTCTACTTTACAGCCATTGTCGTTTTGAACGAAACGAGAAACCCTTCGAAAAACAGACAGATCGAGATTTCTCTCATCGGTCGAGATGACAGCGTACGGTTGAAATGACATAACCCGATCGAGTTGACAAAATCCGATCGAGCTTCGTGAAGGTCAACAGTGAAGGATGCATTGGCTCCCGGTATCCCTTTGAACGTGGTTCGGACACCCATGATCGAAGCGAAATCCCCTCAAGCGCGGAAACCCGCCAACCTCACCCAGACGGTTGAACGCGTCGCCGCAATTCTCGACGCGCTGGCTCATCACGGGCGGGGCATGAGCCTGGGAACCTTGTCCGCCAGGGTTGGCCTCTCCAAAGGAACAACCCATCGCATTCTTTCATCTCTGATGTACTTTGACTACGTTCGACAGGACCCCGCCACCAGGGAATATTCTCTGGGCTTCAAGCTGGTGGAACTGGGGAGTTCTCTTCTCGAACAGATCGACCTCCGAAAGGAGGCGCAGCCTTTTCTCCAGGACCTTACACGGCGCACGAACGAAACCACCTACCTGGTCATCCTCGACCGCACCGAGGTTGTCTATCTCGACAAGATAGAATCCGACGACCCTTCGCTCGTTCTGAGGGCGACGGCCAAAGTTGGGCAACGCAACGCCGCAAACAGTTGCGCGGTGGGGAAGGTCCTCCTGGCCAACCTGCCTGAGAGCGAACTGGACGCTCTCCTCTGCGACATGCCCCTCGTCCGGAAGACGGAAAACACGCTCACCGACCCGCTTCAATTGAAGGAACACCTGAAGACGGTCCTTGCACGAGGATATGCCGTCGACGACGAGGAAAGCGAGCGGGGCATCCGTTGCGTGGCAGCGCCAGTGCGCGATCAACGCGGGCGCGTCGTGGCGGCCATTAGCGTGGCCGGCCCCGCCATTCGGATATCGCGCCGGAGAATCCAGGATTCTCTGAACGCCGAAGTGATGAAAACCGCCTTCGTGATATCGCAAAAAATCGGCTTCCGAAGCTAAACGCCCCGACACAACGCCACTCGAAAGGGTATCCGAGTTCCACCCGGCCCGCCCGCGGAGGGTATCGCCTGCAATCCGCAACTCCCTGCCGGTCTGCACCGGCGGGCCCCTCACCCCGCCGCCGTTCGATTGACAACCAGCACACTGATCAATAAATTATGAGAAAGGGGATTGAACCCCTCGTCATCGGGGAACTTAACAGGATTCTCATATCCTTATGGATCATCCACAGCGAAAAGAGCGGCTCCGGGGCTCACTCGGGGAGGCTCTCTCCCATCTGCCAGCAGACTTCTGAAGCGGGCTTCACAGAATCGAACGGATTCGAGATGGTCACGTTCCGCCACCGCGATGGATCGAAAACCACGAATCCGCACGCATTGGCCGCGGGCGGTCAAACAACATTTCTCGATGAAAGGAGGCTGTCATGAGCGACCTGGTAGTGAGCGTTTTCGATGGGGAATTCAAGGCGGAAGAAGTCTGGCTGCACTTGAGAAAATCCGAAGCCGGACACATGGTTGACCTGGACGATTCCGCAGTCCTGATCCGAAAAAAGGACGGCAAGGTCGAACTTCACCACGTATCGCACTTCACAGTCGGCGGCGCAGTTACCGGTGGTTTCTGGGGCACGGTTATCGGCGCCCTGATGCTGAACCCCCTGCTCGCTCTGATGGGTCTGGCAGCCGGAGCGGTGGTCGGCGGGGTGGCCGGATCCATGTCCCATATCGGCATCGATGAGGATTTCATGAAAGATTTCGCCGAGCATCTCGAACCTGGCACTTCCGCTCTCTGCATCCTGGTCAGGGAACACATGGAGAAAGTCCGCGAAGAACTCGAAGCTTTCGGAGGAAAGCACCTTCAAACTCCGTTGCTGCGGGCCGATGAAGAGAAATTGAGAGCGGGTATCGATGAGATGAAGCAGCAAGCCGGCGCGTAAAGGTTTCCGGCATCCCGGCCGGGAAGGTCGATGGAGAGCATTATCGGGAAGTGGCTCGGAAACTGGTCGAGCGTTTCCCGAACCTCAAGCGGATTGCCTTCACTCTGCGGTCCTATGCCCTGGACGCGGATCATGCCCACGCGAGGGGTGGGACCGGCCGAAGAGTCCATCAAGAGCTGGTTTTAAGCCGGAACCGCCTGCCTCGGGATGGGGTCCAACCTCATCGCCGAGGATCTGGTTGCAGCAAAGGATTGACTGCGCTCTCGGAACGGGTCGCGTCCTGTTTGGAAATCATCAAGAGCGTACGGGATGCCATCCGGATGGGAAGGTAGGAAGAACTGCCCAATTCTGCTTCATGCCGAAATCTCTCCTTGACAATTTGTGAATTTCCCTTGTGAAATGAACGGGTGCGACACGTGTTGAAACGCCGGAGATTGCCGGCGTCGTTCGGCATTCGTCGCACCAACGGTGTTTTGGTTCGAGAGCAAACGAATGCCTTCCGTCATTTCGACGGCTACTGATACATGAGTGATGAAGGAAGGAAAGACCTGCGCGTCGGAAGACAGGAGGGAGCCGGTGCCGGCTATTTTCTCATCGGCGGTGGGATATCCGCAAAGGAAGGTCGCAACCTCGCGCGGTTCTCTCCCCAAACCGCTGCTCTTCGGCGCCATGTTCCTGTTCATTTTGATATCGGCCGTCGATTCTTCTTCCGCCCATGCTGATGCGTGTCTTGTGTCCATCGAGGGGATCCATCGGTTTTCCCCGGGAGATGCTCTCGAATGGGCGGCGCCGGAACATAACGCTGCCTCATGGGCTCTCGTTCGCGTACCGGGGAGCTGGCAGTCCCAGCGCTTGAAGTCCAATCGAGGCATGGGCTGGTATAGAATACATTTCTCAACGCCCATTGAAAGATGCCAGTCTCTCGACGGTTTTCTCGGCCTGAGCCTGGGGAGAATAGGAAACGCCGACGAGGTTTTTCTCAATGGCCGCAAGATCGGAGGCGAAGGGGTTATCGGGGATCGCTTTGTCGAGGCCCCATGGAAAGAACGGCTGTATCGAATTCCGAAAGGTTTGCTCCGATTCGAGGGCAACAATGTGATAGCCATACGGGTCATGAACACCTACCAGAATGGGGGCATCCTGTCCGGCCCCGCGTGCATAGGAGAATACGGGCAACTGCTTGAGGATTGCCACAAGCGCGAACTCTTCAGACATCTCCTCGAACTCGGCATCCTTATCGTCTTCGCAGTCTCCATCCTCGCCGGCGTTCTTCTCAGTCTCATCGGGTCGCGAGAGATGCAGTACGCTTTATTCACTCTTTTCGTCTTTCTCTGCGGGGTCGCCTTCGCTCTGGACAGCTTGCTTTTCTACGAGGCGGGACTTAAGAACTATCTTGTACAGCGCGCGCTCACCACGCTGACCTTTCTTGTGAGCGGCGTTGGCCTCTGGCTCCTCACGGCCCTTTGCAGGGAACCACGGCGCACGTGGCTGTGGGCCATCGTTGTTTCGTTCGTCTTCATTGGCCTGGCGGCGTGGTTCTGTTCCTCTTCTGCCGCCTACTGGATTCTGGTTGAGGTTTGGCAGCCGCTTTTCCTGGCGGCGCTGTGCACCGGAGTGTTCCTGGCCGTCAGAGGCCGCCGAAGGAGGCTTTATGAAGCGAGTCCGGTGCTCTTTGGGTTGATCGGACTGGCCGTGGCCTGTTTCATCGAAGCTGTGGGCGTGGATGTCCCGGTTGTCCAGGATTTCCCCTTCCCGATGGAATACGGGGTATTCGTTTTCTTCATCGGCATCACGTGGGCGCTGTTCATTCGCTACCGCCATGTACGTAGGGGTTTTCGGATACTGTCCGGCAGGATTCTCGACGCTCAAGAAGAAGAGAGAAAGAGGCTGGCGCGCGAGATACATGACGGAGTCGGCCAGCCCCTGCTCGCGGTGAAACTGCACCTTCAAATGCTCCATGCCGGCGCCGCAGCCGGGACGCCTATCGAAAAAGAAGCTCTGCCTCCGCTCATCTCGGAGGTTTCCGAGGCCATCGAGGATTTGCGGCAGGTCGCCATGGACCTGAGACCCGCCCTCTTGCGCGAGGGAACCCTCATGGAAGCCCTCCGGTGGTATAGTCTGAAGTTCAGCGAGAAGACGGGATTGACGGTTTCGGTAGACGGGGACGACTCTTTCGATGTGCCGGCGAAAATCAAAGACCACGTGTACCGGATCTACCAGGAAGCCTTGAACAACGCAGGAAAGCATGCCGTAGCGAATCACGTCGGCGTGCGGATCGGGAGAAAGGGAAAGATGCTCTCTCTCACCGTCACGGATAACGGTTGCGGTTTCGATCCCGCCACGGTCATGAGCGAAGCTCGGGGAATCGGGTTGTCCACAATGAAAGAGCGGGCCGAACTGCTCTACGGCGCCATCCATATCAGGAGCGCTCCGGGCAGGGGCACTTCCATCGAGATCGAGGCACCCCTTACATGATTAGCGTCGTGATTGCAGACGATCACACCATGTTCAGACAGCTCCTGGCGATGCTGCTCCGCTCCTCGGAGGAGTTTTGCGTTGCCGGCGAAGCTGCCGATGGCATCGAGGCCCTGAAACTCATTGAGGAAACCAGCCCCGACATAGCCGTCCTGGATGTTTCGATGCCTGGGCTGACGGGGATGCAGGTGCTCGGGGAAGTCAGGAAGAAGGGCTGGCCAACGCGGGTCGTTCTGCTGACGATGCACACCGAAACCCAATTGGCCGCGGAGGCGATGGAGGAAGGGGTCTCCGGCTACGTGCTCAAAGGAAACGCCTTTGAAGATTTGATTCAGGCTTTGCGATGCGTCAACAGAGGGGGAACCTTCATCAGCTCGATCGTCACAAAGGAACTACTGAGCAGCCGGAAGTCCGCCAACCCGGATCGAGTGAATCTAACGCCTCGCGAGCGGGAAGTCCTCCGGTGCATCGCCTCGGGAATGACCGCCAGGCAAATCGCAGATGTTCTCTTCATCAGCATAAAGACCGTGGAAACGCACCGGTCCCGCCTCATGGAAAAACTCGATCTCCACACGACGGCATCCCTGGTGCGCTACGCCATCAAGAGGGGCATCGCGGATCCCTGAAAATACACGATTCATCGGACAGAAAACACCTCGATCCACTGATTCCATTCCGACGACCGATATGCATGGAGGAGTCATGTGCGCTGTATGTGAACGCGAACGAGGCTTCTTGCAGAGCGGGCAAAAGCGGGAGCGTTGCCCACAGAAACAGGTTGCTTTTTCGTTCCGGCGGGCAGGGCACCCCCCCTGCCCGCCCGACCCGCCTTCGCGGGCATGATGGGGAGCGATTGGACACCCAATTATGTGGCGCGGTACCTGGACCGCCGGAAGCGTTCAATTCTCGTTGCAGTACGGGACCCCTCCGGAAACGCCCATCAGACGCCAACGTACCTGGAGTAAAAGGTCCTCGCTCTGGCCTCATCGGTCGTGCCCATGATGATGGCTCGCCCATCCGGGAAAATGACCATTTCGCCTTCCGCGTTCTTGAAGCGGAGGAGCATGCCCTTCCTCACGGCCTCTCCCGCGGAAAGCAGGCGCTCGCACAATGTGGAGAGATCCACGTTGATGTCCAGGGGCGGAGTGACCTGTACGGAATCCCTGCCGCAAAGGACAGTGGTCCAGGAAAGACGCGTTGCATCGAGGAACTCGAAATTTCTTCTTGAGCAGCACGGACACGCTTCTTCCCGCTTCACCTCGAAGGTGTGGAAAGAACCGTTCCACACATCCAGAGACGTCAGGAAACACTCCGGGGGCACAGGCCCCACAAGGCGCCGGATCGCCGCCGTCGCCTGGAGGGAAGCCACTACCGCAACGGCGGTATTGAGCACGCCGGCGGTATCGCAGGTGGGGAAGCTGCCGGGCTGAGGCGCATCCGGAATCAGACACCGCAGGCACGGCCCTTCGCCCGGCCGGACGAGCATGGACATCCCGGACGTACCGAGGACTCCGCCGTATACCCAGGGTTTCCCGTGCTTGACGCAGGCATCGTTCACGAGATACCGGGTCTCGAAGTTGTCGGTCCCGTCGAGGACGATGTCCACACCGTCCAGAAGCGCTTCGATGTTCCGGGCCGTGACGTCAGCCGCAAGCGTCTCGACGACGATGGATGAATTGACCGCCCGCAAACGGCGTCCGGCGGCGTCGGCCTTGGCCGCGTGCGCGTCGGCGTCCCCTTCGTCAAAAAGGATCTGGCGTGCGAGATTGCTCTTCTCCACGACGTCACGGTCGACCACCCGCATGAACCCGACGCCCGCACGCGCCAGCAGTTCGGACTGAAAGCAGCCCAGTGCGCCGCAGCCAACGATCAACACTCTGGCCTGCTTCAATCTGGCCTGGCCATCGGTGCCTATCTCGGGAAGAACCTGTTGCCTCGCATAGCGGTTTTCGTTCACATTCATGTTTCAATCCTGGGAAATCGTTCAAACGTTTTGAGCAAGAGCCCATGAGGAGTTGATTGAAAGCCCGCGAAGGGTTCCCTCTCCCCCGAAGCGGAGGAGGAACCCTGATTCAACAACATTGGCCCATGGGGAGGGGGCCGTCCCGGCCTCTTTTTCGACGCGCTTCAAGGGCAGGCGATCCGTCATCAAAAGGAGTTTTCGATCCAACCACCCCCGAGCAGGCGATCACCATCGTAGAAGACGGCGGCCTGGCCGGGTGTGACGGCCTTCACCGGTCTTTCGAACCGAACCCGAGCGCCTGTCGGCCCGTCGGGTTCCACCAGCGCGGGAACCGGAGGGTGCCGATACCGCACCTGGACGGCACAGTGAAAAGGGCCACCCGGAGTGTCGGCGCCATGCCAGTTCACACGGGAGGCAACCAGGCCGTCTGAAAGCAATTCTCTCTCCTCGGTGCAGACCACGACATCCCCGCTCTCCGCATCGACGGCTCGAACCCACCCCCGTTTTCCCAGGGCGAGGCCGAGGCCCCGCCGCTGGCCCACCGTGAAGCGGTGGATGCCGCCGTGACGGCCGAGGCTTTTCCCGTCTCCGGCCACGAACCGGCCGGGGTTCGCCTCTTCGCCGAACCGCTGTCTCAGGGTTTCCGCGAAAGTCCCCTCCTCTCCTGCAAAACAGGCATCCTGACTCTCGGGAAATTCCGAATTGGGAAGCCCGAAGCACTGCGCAAGTTCGCGCACGCCTGTTTTCACCATGCCGCCGAGGGGAAAGAGCGCGGTCTCCAATTGCCTGCGATCGAGCGAAAAAAGAAAGTAGGACTGGTCCTTCTGCCTGTCCGTTCCGCGAAGCAGGATCGGCGCTCCACGGTCCCATTCTATTCGAGCGTAATGACCGGTGGCGATTTTCGATGCGGCGAGGCGCCCGGCAAAATCGAGTAGCAGGCCGAATTTCACATGCCGATTGCAGAGGACACAGGGGTTGGGCGTGCGCCCGTGCGCATACTCATTCCAGCATGGACGGAGCACCAGTTCTTCGAATTCCCGATGGCAATCCACGACGTAGTGGGGCATCCCGAGCTTCCCCGCCACGGCCCGCGCACGGCTCGCTCCCTCCAGTCCGCAACACGACCGGCCCGTAGCGGGCCGCTCCTCACAGTGTTGCATGCTCAGGGTCACCCCGATGGCCTCCCATCCGTCCCGCAACAGCAGAGCGGCAGCCACGCTGGAGTCGACCCCGCCGCTCATGGCGACCACGACTCGTTTCGAACTGGAGGTCATTCCTTGCGCAGTTCCTCCGCCAGACCGGCAACCGCATCCACTGCCCGGTCCACTTCGGAAGCAGTGTTTTCCGGCCCCAGGGAAAAACGGATGCAGTCCGAGGCATCTTCCGGAGTCCGTCCCATGGCCATGAGCACATACGAAGGCTCGCGGACCTCTGATTGGCAGGCGGAACCCGTGGAGACGGCGATGCCCATGAGATCGAGGTTTATGGCCAGCAACTGGCTGTCCAAGCCGGGGAAACTGATATTGGAGGTATTGGGCAGACGGTTTTGCGGGCAGCCATTGACCCGCGCTCCGGGCGTCCTGGCGAGGATTCCCTCCTCCAGGCGGTCCCGCAGCATTCGCGTGGCCGCCGCCGTCTCGCTCAGCCGCTCCTTAGAAAGACGGCACGCCTCCCCGAAGCCCACTATCGCGGGCACGTTCTCGGTTCCAGCCCTCCTGTTCCTTTCGTGGTGGCCGCCGCGGATGAGAACCGGGCTCGTCAGTCCCCGGCGTACGAAAAGCGCGCCGATCCCTTTGGGACCATGAATCTTGTGTCCCGAAACGCTCAGGAAATCCACCCCGAGGGCCTCCACGTCGATGGGTATCCTCCCCGCTGCCTGAACGGCATCCGTGTGGAAAAGGACGCCTTTCGACCTGGCGACGGCCGCCGCTTCGCGGACCGGCTGAATGGCGCCCACTTCGTTATTGGCGAACATGACGGAAACCAGGATCGTGTCCTCGTCCAACAGGCCTGCGAGCGCCGCGGGATCGATCCGCCCTTCCGAATCCACCGGCAGATAGCTCACCGCAAACCCCTTCCGTTCCAGGTGCCGGCATGAACTCAGCACCGCCTGGTGTTCTATCCCGGTCGTAACGATCTTGCAGCCGGGGCGGCCCGATAGATCGGCCACCCCGAGGACCGCCTGGTTGTCGGCCTCCGTTCCCCCGCTCGTGAAGACGATTTCCTCCGGGGAAGCGCCGATCAAATCCGCGACCCGCTGCCGGGCCAGATCCATCCCCCGCCGCGCCTCCTGGCCGAACCAGTGCAGGCTGGAGGCGTTTCCGAAGCGGTTTTCGAGATAAGGCATCATCGCCCGGAGCACTCGCGGGGCGAGACGGGTTGTGGCGTTATTGTCAAAATAGATCCGTTCCACTTACCTGCCCTCTATCGCGCGGCGGTCGGCCGCGGTAAGTTCTTCATTCATCGCCCCGGTCCGGTAACCCCGGAGGTCCAGCGTCACGTGCGCATAGCCGGCGTCTCTGCACCCTTCCACCACTGCGTTCCGGATCCCCGGTTCCACTATCCTGGAGAAATCCCCGGCGTCAATCTCAATCCGCGCCGTCTGGCCGCAGTCGCGAACGCGCACCTGCGCAAATCCCAATTCGCGGATCGACTCTTCGCTCCTCGCTATGCGATGCAAACGTTCGGCCGTGATCTCCTCGCCGTAGGGAATTCGCGAAGAGAGGCAGGCCGAAGAGGGGCGGTCCCAGTTCGGGAGACCCGCCTTCCGGGCCAACGCGCGGATGGCGTTCTTGCCGATTCCGAGCTCGATGAAAGGGGAACGCACTCCTTTTTCTCGGGCCGCCTGGAATCCCGGTCTGAAATCCTTCAAATCATCCGTGTTGGCGCCTTCGGCGACGCAGGGCAAACCCTCGCGCTCCGCCACCTCCAGCAGCAGCGCAAAGAGGCGGGTCTTGCAGTGATAGCACCGGTTGTGCGGATTGCTCCTGAAACAGGGATCGTCGAGTTCGTTCGTTTCAACGGTCATCCATCGCGCGCCGATCCGAGACGCAACTTCTTCGGCTGCTTTCAGGTCGTGGGCCGGGAAGGCCGGCGAAATTCCCGTGACCGCAACGGCCCGGTCTCCAAGAGCATCGTGTGCCGCGGCGAGCAGGAGCGAACTGTCCACCCCGCCGGAGAAGGCGACCAGGACGCCCCCCATTTCCTTCAGCAGGGACGTTAACGACGTGTAGTATGCACCGATATCCATAATGCTTTCCCAGCGAATGCCGTATGAACTTCAGCCTCCGTCTTCTCCCCCGCAAACGGGCGCGAGGTGAATCACGATCTCGAATGAAAGGGACCGTCACGCCTTCCCTGCGCTCGCGAGGGGAGGCATGCAATCCGACGCCATTTCAGGGGACCACGCACGTAAGTATATAATCGCGATAAGGAAGGTCAAGAAAGGATTCCAGCCGCGAACGCGGCTTCGTCAACCCGCAGGCGCGCAAGAGGATTCTCAATTGCAAAGCGCACCGGCGACCGCTTTCGCCGCGCCGTATCAGGGGAGATTTCCGAGAACCCTCCCGTAAACCTCCATATACTCCCTGGCGGACCGGTCCCAGGAAAAATCCTGAGCCATTGCTCTTCGCCGGAGTTCCAGCCATTTCCCTTCGTTCCGGCATGTTTCGATCGCCCGCCGTACGGCGTCGAAGAAAGACCTGGGATCGTAGCCACGGAACTTGAAGCCTGTTCCCGCCTCGGGGTTCTCGACGACGTCGACCACCGAGTCATCCAGACCGCCGGTTGCATGGACGACGGGAACGGTTCCGTATCGCAGGCTGTACATCTGGTTGAGGCCGCAGGGTTCATACCGGGATGGCATGAGGAAGACGTCCGCTCCCGCCTCAATCCGGTGAGCCAGGGGTTCATCGAATTTGCCGAGGAGCCTCAGCCCCGCGGGATGGCGGCCCGCCAACTCCTGCAACTGCCGTTCGATTTCAGCATCCCCCGTGCCGAGGATGACCATATGGACTCCCTGGGCCATGATGTCTTCCATGACCCGCGGAAGCAGGTCGAACCCCTTCTGCGTCGCCAGCCGGCTGATCATGGCCAGGAGCGGCTTTCCCACGCTTTCGGGCGGGAACCCCAGTTCCGCCAGGAGAGCTTTCTTGCAGGCCTGTTTTCCCGAAAGGTCTTCCCGCCCGAACCGGGCTGGAATCAACGGGTCCGTCTCGGGGTTCCAGACCGCGACGTCAATCCCGTTCAGAATCCCTTTCAAGTTGTCGCGGCGGTCCCGGAGTATCCCTTCGAGACCATAGCCGAATTCGCGCGACTGGATCTCTCCGCCGTATCGGGGGCTGACCGTGGTCAGAAAATCACTGTAGACGAGACCCGCCTTCAGGAAGTTGCACTGTCCCCAGAACTCGAACCCATGCAGGGAAAAAGCGTCGGGCGGAAGCTGCGTCAGGCTGAAGCAGTCCGCCGGAAAGAGTCCCTGATAGGCGAGATTGTGAATGGTGAAAACCGTTCCGGATCGCATGAACGCCGGGGCGCGCCGCCAAAAAAGGTGATGGTACACGGCTGCAAGGGCAGTCTGCCAGTCGTGCAGATGGAAAATGGAGGGAAACCAGTTCAAACTGCTGCACAGACGTTCCACGGCCCGAGAGAAGGTGATGAACCTTTCCGCGTTGTCTTCGTAGTCTCTTCTCCCGGGACTTCCATAGAGGTACCGACGATCGTAGAATTCATCCTTCTCCAGGAAGTAGACGGGTATTCCCGCCGCGGTGGCGGTCTCCCAGAAATGCACGTGGTACGTGTGCACGCCAACGGGAATGGCGATATTCTCGGCGACTTTGCGGAGTTCGCCCACCTTCTCGTGCACGCACCTGTAGAGGGGCATGAATATTCGAACGTCGCATCCAAGCGCCTTCAACGCAACGGGCAGCGCTTCCACAACGTCCGCCAATCCTCCCGTCTTGGCGTAAGGAGAGGCTTCGGAGGAACAAAACAACACAGTTGAGGCATCGAAGTTCGTCATGGCGTGATTCTTCCGGTCCAATCGCCGCACACCGCCGGGAGTCTTCGCGCGTTCGGATGGAGCGGCGGCGCCTCCGCACGCGAGGCATCCAGGGGCGTCCCCAGGTGGGTCCGCAAGACTCCCTCCCGATACCTTCATTACTATGAAACGGGCCTCCATGAAAGGATTTTGCATCGCTCCTTGGCAAGGGCTAATATCTCATATAGAATCAGCATGTCAGACAAATCACGAGCGGAGGAGCGATTCTTGAACCCATCGGAACGAAGACGAACCACCCGCCGGATAACTGTCGGCGGGGTTCCCATCGGAGGCGGGGCGCCGGTCGTCGTGCAATCCATGACCAATACCGACACGCGGGACTGGCGAGCCACCGTCGACCAAATCAAACGGCTCGAAGATGCGGGCTGCGAAATCGTCCGCGCCGCCGTACTCGACGAGACCGCCGTCGCACAACTCGCCACCATCAAGAAGGCCATCCGGATTCCCCTGGTCGCGGACATCCATTTCGACCATCGGCTGGCCCTGGGCGCTCTTCGCGCGGGGGTGGACGGTCTTCGCCTGAATCCCGGAAACATCGGGGGAGCGGATAAAGTACGCAAGGTTGTGGGAGCGGCGCGAGAGCGCGGCGTGCCCATCAGGATCGGAGTGAACGGCGGTTCTCTCGAAAAGGACCTTCTTGCCCGCTACGGCCACCCCACCCCGGAAGCTATGGTGGAAAGCGCTCTCCGGCACATTCGAATCCTTGAAGACCATGGCTTCGACCTCATCAAGGTTTCCCTCAAATCTTCCGACGTGCTCAACACCATCGAGTCCTACCGGCTGTTGTCGAGCAAGGTGAATTATCCCCTTCACCTCGGAGTCACGGAAGCGGGAACGCTTGTCGACGGGACCGTCAAGTCGGCTCTCGGTATCGGGATACTGCTCTTCGAGGGCATCGGCGACACGATCCGCGTCTCCTTGACGAAGGACCCGGAAGAGGAAATCCCCGTCGCCTACGGGATACTTCGATCGCTCAGGCTCCGCGAGAGGGGGGTCGAGTTGGTGAGCTGCCCGACCTGCGGGCGAACGGAGATCGATCTCATCGGACTTGCAGAGAAAGCCGAACGGCTGCTCCGGAAGGTGCGCACCCCCATCAAAGTGGCGGTCATGGGCTGCGTGGTCAACGGCCCCGGGGAAGCGAAGGAAGCGGACGTGGGGATAGCGGGAGGGCGTGGAAACGGCCTTCTATTCACGAAAGGCGGGCGCGTGGAGAAGGTTCCGGAATCGGAACTGATACCCCGTCTGCTGGCCGAAGTGGAGAAAATAACGGGAGAGAGGATACGGGAATCCGAAGAGTGAGACGGAGAATGACCGCGGCAGCTCCCGGCATCCGCCCGCAGATCAGTCAGGACAAAGGCGTTGCGTTTTTTTGAAATCATAGACAAGGTGCTCGGCTACTACCCGAAGGCCGACGTTTCGCTGCTCGAGAAGGCCTACGTGTTCGCAGCGAAGGCAATGGCGAACCAACTCCAGTCCGCTTCCTGCCCCGGACTGACCCATTCTCTGGCGGTGGCGGGCATCCTTGCCAGTATGAAGCTGGACGAAAAGACCATCATAGCGGGGATCCTCCACGACGCTTACCAGAAGCAAGCTGCAACAATTGAGGATATTGTCGAAAATTTTGGAGCCGAGGTCGCAGAAATCATCAAAGGGGCGGTGAAGATAACCCGGCTCTCGTTCAGCAACCGGCACGAACAGCAGGCCGAGTACCTGCGGAAAATGATCCTCGCCATGTCCCAGGACCTGCGGGTGGTCCTTGTGAAGCTCGCCGACAGGCTCAACGACGTGAGGAACGCCGAATACGAAGATTTCGAAAACCTCCAGGATCTCGCCCACGACACCCTCGACATTTATGCTCCCCTGGCCGCCCGCCTCGGCATCGACTGGATGAAACAGGAACTGGAGAACCTGGCCTTCAGGATTCGGGAACCGGAGACCTACGAGAAAATCCGGCAGGGACTGGCCAAGACGGAAGAAGATCGGGAGCGGTACATTGAAGAGGTCAAGCAGATCCTCAGTTCCCATTTCCAGGAATTCGAGGTGCAGGCGCGGGTGAGCGGGCGTCCGAAACAGATCTACAGCGTTTACATGAAGATGGTGCGGCAGAACCTGGATCTCGAACGCATCCACGATCTCACCGCCTTTCGCGTCATCGTGGACGACGTGAAGACCTGCTATGAAGCTCTCGGGATAGTCCACGCACTTTGGGAGCCGGTGGAAGGCCGCTTCAAAGACTACATCGTCAAGCCCAAGTCCAACATGTACCAGTCCCTTCACACGACGGTCGTGGGCCCCTACCGCGAACGGATGGAAGTCCAGATACGAACCGAAGAGATGGACAGAATCGCCGATGAGGGGATCGCCGCGCACTGGCTCTACAAGGAAGGAAAGCCCTCGGGAAAAGGAAGCGAACAGGAGACGCAGCGATTCTCATGGCTGCGGGAAATCATCGAACTGAACAAGGATTGGCGAGATCCCAAGGCGCTCACCGATTCGGTCAAAGTCGATCTCTACCCCGACGAGGTGTACGTGTTCACACCCCTGGGGGAAGTCAAGGTCCTGCCCAAGGGGGCTTCACCCGTGGATTTCGCCTATGAAGTCCATACGGAGGTGGGCCATCGTTGCGTGGGAGCCCGCGTGAACGGCAAGCTGGTCCCCCTGCGCCAGGAACTCCGAAACGGCGATACGGTTGAGGTCCTGACGGCGGCCAATCACCGGCCCAGCAAGGACTGGCTCAAGTTCGTCAAGACGACGAAAGCCCTCGGCCGCATCAGGCAATGGATGAAAGCAGAGGAGCGGGAACGGACCCTGGCGGTGGGACGCGAGACCTGCGAACGCGAATTCCGAAAGAAGGGGCTGAATTTCAACAATTACGTCAATTCACCCGAATTGCTCGAGGTAGCCAGAGCCCTGTCGCTCAAGACCATCGACAACCTCCTCGTCAGCATCGGGTACAGGAAGGTGACGCCTCTCCAGGTAATTGGCAGACTCACCTCGACGCCGCAGCAGGAGGAAGCCGACAGGGAGGAAGCCTTCGTCCCGGAAAAACCCAGGAAGAAATTGACCGACGAGGGGATCAGGGTCCTTGGCGTGGACGATGTGCTGACTCGGATGGCGAAATGCTGCAACCCCGTGCCCGGCGAGGGGATCATCGGCTACATCACGCGCGGGCGGGGCATAACCGTCCACCGCCTCTCCTGCAAGAACATGAGCCGCGGAGATCCGGACAGAAAGATCGACGTCCGGTGGGACTCGGGGGAAGGGCAAGTGTACCCGGTCGATATCAAGGTCAGCTACGCGAACGACAAAGGGATGCTCGCCACTCTCAGCAAGCTCCTCGCCCAGATGGATGCGAACGTGATCGACATCCAGGTTGACTCTCGGGCGGACAACATGAACACGTGCAAACTGAGAATCGAGGTGAAGGACACAAAGCACTTGCAGAGGGTGCTTGCAGCTTTGAGGGGAGAAAAGAGCGTTTATCGCGTTCAACGCAGTGTGGATTGACTCATTCGCGGCTCGGAAAGGACGCCGCCCTTCCCCTTAAATAATGCCCGGTATGTATTGAGAAAAAAGTTCATTTGCCGACAGTTGGACCCAGTGGCCACATGCCTTAGAGATAATCGTAAACGGCCGTTTTCTCAGGGGTGAGAAGAAGTTTGTTGAGACTCGCCTGGAAATCCTTCCGATCCGCGCTGGCCTGCCATTCGTTCCACTCGTCGAGGCTGTTCCACGTGCTGATCACCAGGAACTTGTTGGGTTTGTTGGCAGCCCGGAGGGTTTCGCCGGAAATGTAGCCTTTGGCGTTGATGGCCTTGCCGCGGACCTGCATCAGCAGCGCCTGCAACTTTCCCTCCTGGCCCGGATCCACCTCTCTTTCGATCAGTACCCGAATCGCCATGATGCTCCTCCTTTTTTGCCGAGGTTAATAAATACCAATATACCTTACTGTTATAATAACACACGTCCGCAATTCCGTCAAGTATATCACAGCCCTTTATGCCCCCCCCGAGAACTGTCCAGCCATCTCCGGGTGAAACCCCTTCTTTCAACAAATACAGGGATTGAAAAATATTGTTTTTCTCTTCTCTTCACCTTAGAATGCTTTCACTCAGTACATGTCTGCGAGTTCATAAGCGGTCTTGCCTGAGAGGAAAAGGTCCGGGGGCAGCCCAAGCGACGCAGGATTGCCCACTCTATACCCCTCAAGAACTTGACGGACGGACAGAGATGATCGGGACGCGTCCCGCCCCTCTCTCGTTATTTCTCTCGGATCGAGACGCCAACCATACTCGACCGGCCTCCTAAAGAAGGGAGCCGAGGCGGGTGGCTGGGAAGTCACCCGGTTCCATCCTCAGGACCGGACGATTCAGGCGCCTTTGCGCCGATGCGAGCAGTGGACCACTCCACTTCCATATTGATTGAGTTGACAGCAATCCCGCAAGCGGGACTGGGATCTGTGGAGTTGCACTGTTTTTCTCAGGGATTCCATGCGAGTCATGATGTTGCATGCTGTTCGAGGAACCGTCTCGTCAGCCCCGGCATGGAAATTCCCGAAGCAGCTGTCGGCAGCTTCGGGAGGGTGCAAGGAGGTCGTTACCCCCAACGCCTTTGCGGGAGCGGAGGTCTGGAAACACCTTGGAGGAATTGCATCCCTGCAGTTGCGAGGATGACGGCTGGAGTGCTTCTTCAGCCTTTTGGGATGTGCTCCGGCAAGGAAGGGGGCGAAATGTGCGGGGTTATCGCCGGCAATGTTGGCAAGGGGGGCTCAAGCAAAGGACTCGAGGAGGAAAGATTATGACGAAGGCCGATCTGGTTTCAAGAATTGCAGGAGACAGTGAAATCACCAAAGCACAGGCGGAAAAAGCTGTGGACGGATTCATTTCGGCGGTGAGCGACGCCCTTGCGGCCGGAGAAAAAATCACCCTGGTCGGATTTGGCACCTTCAGTGTTGGGGAAAGGTCTGAGAGGGAGGGACGCAATCCCAGGACGGGTGAAAAGATCACCATTTCCGCTTCCAAGGTGGTGAAGTTCAAGCCGGGCAAGAGCCTGAGCGAAAAAGTCCAGTAGGATACAAAATACTGGAGAAAACTGCTTCATCGAATGGGTGAGCATGGAAGCAGGCGGGATTGCCAGGAGAAGATACTCCAGGGGTGCAAGATTTTCCCGATAGCCGCATTTCCCGGCTTCAGTCCGGGTGATGCCGCCTTGCCGCCGTCCGGGTGGAACTGGGCTGTCCACCCGCTGTTGGCGGGGTCTCGGGACCCCGCCTTTCAGTATTCTTCTCCGAGGGCATCACCCCCGGAGGGATGCCCGCAGCCGTTTTCCTTTTCCGCGCCGTTCGCTTTGCTGGGCCATATGGCGTGAATGGTTGTTCCGGCATCTATTTCGGAATAAATGGTGAGTTTCCCCCCTGAGAGTTCCGCACGCTCCTTCATCCCGGTGAGGCCGAACCCTTTCGACCCGCCGTCTGAAATCCCACAGGGAGACACGTCGAATCCGATTCCGTCGTCGCGTATGACGAGGTGCACCGAATTCTCTCTCTCGTGCAGGGAAAGTTCGACTCTCTCCGCCTTGCTGTACTTGGCGATGTTGTGGAAAGCCTCCTGCATGATGCGGAAGATCACTATCTTCAGGAACTCCGGTATTTCGTTTTCCCGAATGCCGATCTTCTCCTCTACGCGAACGTTCGAGTAAACGGTCTGAAAATTCCTGCAAAACCAGTCGACCGTGGCCACGATTCCGAGGTCGTCCAGGATGGACGGTCTCAAATCGGTCATGATTCGTCTGGATTCGTCGATGGCGTGCTGGACCATGGACACGAGAGGCCTGAGTGATTCAGTTTCGGCCTGGTTCGGCGCAATCCGTTCGATGTAGTCCTCCAGGCTGAATTTGATGGCGCTCAGAGAAGACCCGACGCTGTCGTGGAGCTCTCCGGCGATTCGCTTCCTCTCCTGTTCCTGACTTGTCAGGAGTTCGGCCGAAAGCAGACGGAGCTGTCGTTCGGATTCTCTGAGAAATTCCTCCGCCTGCTTGCGCTCTGAGATGTCTTCTATGATACCGATGCCGCCCAGGAACGCGCCGTCATCCGAGACGATGGGGCCGTAATGAGCCTTCAGGTTCGAGATTTTGCCGCCCGTCACGGAAAGGTACTTTCCTTCGTAAAAGGCGAACCTGCCCGACATGCACGCGCACACGGCGGACCGCATCTTCTTGTTCTTGAGGGAGGACAAGAGGTTGAATCCCACGAGTTTCTCTTCAGTAGATCCCCATATTTTCATCAAGCTGTCGTTGCACGCCGTTATGGCGCCTTCGGAGTCGAAATGCAGGATTCCAAGCGGGGAATAGTTGAATATCATGCGGTATTTTTTTTCCGATTCCCTCAGTTTCCTCTCGGCATCCCTGTGGACGGATACGTCCATCACCGCCGCAATGGAACCCCTGTAATTCCCGTTTTCATCGCGAACCGGGGCTCCGGATACGATCACGGATATCTTGCGGCCGCCTTTCCCCAGGAATTCCATTTCGTAGGAGGAACTCTCACCCCGCCGCCGCCCCTCCATCTCCTTTTCGTAGATCGCAAGGTTCTTTTCATCGAAAAAGGTGGAAGCTGCACGCCCGATCATCTCCTCCCCGGCAAACCCCAACATTTCGGCGTACTTGTCGTTGGCATAGGTGATGACGCCATTTTCATCCTGTACTCCTAGGCCCTCGTTCATCGTCTCGACGAGCATGCGATACCGCGATTCGCTCCTGGCCAGGGCATCCTCGGCGCGCCTGCGGCCGGTAACGTCGTTCCCGATGCAAAGCAGCTCGTGAACTCTCCCGGACTCGTCACGGAGAGCCTTGTTCGTCCACGCAACCCGCACCTTCTCCCCATTGCGGCGCATGTTTTCGCTTTCGTGACTTGCATATCGTTCCGGATGCTGTGCGTGGTCGAGGATCATCGCCGCGAGGTTCTGGCCGTTCGAGCCGGTCGGGGGAACGATCGTTCCCACCACGTTCTTCCCGACGATTTCTTCTTCGGAAAAACCGAAGAATTTCTGGGCGAATTCGTTGAAGAACAGGATGTTTCCGGCAAAATCCATCCGCATAATGATGCTGTTGGCGTTTTCGACCAGGTCGCGGTATTTCTCTTCACTCCTTCGCAACGACTCTTCCGCGAGTTTACGTTGGGTGATGTCCCGGAGGGACTCGACCGCGCCAACCTGGCGCCCCTCGGAATCGAAGAGAACGGAAGCCTTCCCCCAAAGATAGGCCCCCTTCCCTCCATACGCTGCCGGAGCGTAGGTCTCCGCGTAGCAGGTATTCCCGTCCTTTTGTACGAAATGGTATTTTTCAGCGCAAGAACCGTTTTCTCCCATCACGAGGTCGACCATTATGGGCCGGGGTTCTCCGTAGAAAGGGATCGCATAGGCATAGTCCCCCTTCCCGAGGATGTCGGCCTTCGGAATCCCGGTCACTTCTTCAATGGCGCGATTCCATACAATGACTCGTTTCCGGGAGTCGATGACAAAGGTGGGATCGGGCAGGAATTCAATGATGTCGAGGCAGTGGCGGCGGCTGATTTCCAGAGGTTCGTCCATCGGCCGGTCGGCGACATCGTAAGAACCCCTTTCCTTGATTTGCCGGCACAGCTCCACCAACTCTTCCATGAGTTGTTCTATCGTCTTGTCGCTATCCTTCATCTTGAATCTCCACTTGAGCCGCAGCAGGAACCGAAGCAGAACGCACATGAAGCTTGCCCAATTTTTCACTATTATAGCAGCCCGGCGCCGCTTGTCAAATAGACCTGGCACCATCCCAGGCGGCATTCCTCGTCCGGGATGAACAGGATCTCAAGAAAGAATCGCTATCCGTTCTCAGGCATTCGCAGCGCGGGGGGGGGGGAACGCCTCCCGTTATTCAACGGTGCGCATCAGTATCTGGTTCGTGTCGGTGCGGACGCCACCTGTGCCTCTGATTTCACATGCATTTCAAACTCCCCTGCATGGCATATGGTTTCGGATGCGGGCCAGGCCCGTCTGATTTGCAGCCGTCTCGACACAAGTGAGACAGTGATCCCCTTGATCCGGTTCCCGTTGTTCTCGAAATGGTAGATGACCGTCACGGAAATGACAAAATCCAGGAGGACTATATGTAGCGGCATTACGACGACTTTGGCCTGGGCAACGCTGAACCGCAGAGGGGGCGACTCGCATGCAACGAGGACAGCCGCTTCGCCTCGCATGACCGGCGAAGGACCGATGGAGCGGTGCCGGACGCCAAACAGAACGGGGCGCAAGCCATTTAGCACCGTATGAAACGCCGATCGGTCTGGAGCAGTGAGGCGGCTGTGGGAGGCGCTTCGGGATTGGACACTTCCGTTCGGCGAGTTCAAGGATCCGCACGTCGGAACCTCTCGATCGCGCCCACAGCCCGGATTGGAGGACTCCTGCCGCGATACGGTTTATCGACATCAGGCATTCTGCCCGGGAGGGGCGCATGGAAGAGAAACCGGAAGAAATTATTGTCCCCGAGGAATGTGCAGCCAAGATATTCGAGATGAGCGGGACGAAGTTCGATGCAGAAACGGCCTCGGAATTGTGGCCTAAAATATTGCTCCACAAGTGGTTTCTATCGGAGAAGGTCGGCCGGGATGTGGGCTTCAGAACCTCATGCATCGATTTCCTCGAAAACATCGATCAGGCAGTCCATGAAGTCATGGACTACAAGCGGAAAGACATCCTCAATGAACTGGGGGCGCAGACCATCGGAAGAGAAATATGGGACACCATTTCCGATTCCCAGCCTCCAAAGCAACTCGTGCAGCGCAGGATCATTCTCCCGCTCACGGAAGAGAGCCTCACGAGAAAGCACGGCGTGGCGCCTCCGAAAACCATCATTTTCTTCGGACCTCCGGGAACCGGCAAGACTCACTTCGTCAAGGCGATAGCCGGGGTGCTGTCCTGGTGGTACATCGAAATTGCGCCGAGCATGCTCATGGAGGGCGGCGCCGAGAACATAGCCCCCAGGCTGAGGAGGCTCATGCAAAAAGCGCGGCAATTGGAGGAGGCCGTTGTTTTCATAGATGAATTCGAGGAGCTTGCCGGGATTCGCGATAACGCTCCCCGTCTTGACAAATCCATCACGAATGAGTTTCTAAAACAGGCGCCGTTGTTCAGAAACGACGCGAACAAAGTGTTGCTCGTATGCGCAACCAACCATGTTCGGCAATTGGATCCCGCGCTGCTGCGCCCCGGCAGGTTCGACTGCATCATCCCGGTAGGAGGCCTCAACGATGAGGAAAGACGGACGGTCCTGGAATACTACCTCTCGCGGTTGAATACGGCCCGCATCGATCTCGACCTGCTCGTAGGAGAAACTTCGAGGTTTACGCCGGCCGACATTCAATACCTTTTCGAGCAGGTCGCCCAATATGGCTTCGAGCAGGAGATCGCCAGGCGGGAAGACTATAGAGTGACAACCGAGACGATCATGCACATCATGCCGGGAATTCGTCCGTCCCTGACCGACGAAATCATCAGGGAGTTCGAGAAAGACAGCGTCCGATATTCACGGGTCTGAGGTTCGCCGGGCGAGCACGCACACCAGGGTGGAGGAGACGATTGATGCAGACGCTTCGAAGGGGGCCTCTATTCCCGAAGAAGCGTCGAGCACCGGAAATGGCAGACGGCGCTTTTGCTTGTTCCACGCCGACTCGGGACGGGCGGCGGCATTGCCGCCAGGTGCTCCATCCGGTTCATTTTGTACCCTCCCGAGGATGAATTCCTGCTTGACCGAGAGCCTGATATTGGGGATAGTTACGCCAGAATCGGCGTTGAGATTTTTTCCATTAAACTGAGGGATGATTGGAATGGACGACGGACCTGGTGCAAGTGAATCGCCCTTACCTCGGGCCAGGAAACGATACTGCCGGGCCGCCGTTTGCCGTCGTGCCCGCTAGCCGCAGTTCCTTCCCCCCGAGTGGACTCCGCAAATCGGAACCCGGATAGGCCTTTCGCTCACACGTACTGGAGATGCCGCCGGAAAGGAACGTTCATGGTTCAATCCCTGTCTGCCGGAAACGGCGCGAGGTTGACCTATTGCTATTTGTCCGATCTCGTCGGCAAGAAAATATACGGGCACGATTACAGCCTCATCGGCAAGGTCGTCGACCTCATCGCAACCCCTGACGACAGGCATCCCGAAGTCAAGGGTCTGATTCTCGCGAAGGATCATTCCAGGCGGTATTTCCCGGCGGAGGGCATCGACCTGCTGGGGCTGGCGAGATCCAGGAAATTCATCGTCACCGAAGATTGGTCTACAACGTCTTTTCCAGTCGTAGAGAACTTCATGGTGCGGGAAACCCTGTACGATAAGCAAATCGTGGATATAGACGGCGCAAAAGTGGAGCGCGTAAACGACGTTCGCATCCTCTTTTCCGGAGCGGACCCTCCTCGCCTGGACGGCGTGGACGTGGGATTCACCGGCCTTGCCCGCCGCCTGGGTTGCGAGATAAATCTGCGCCGCTGGTTGAGATCCCTTTTCGACCGGCAGCTCAAGGACGAACTCATCGCCTGGAGATTCGTGCAACCGCTCCCGGAAAACGTTACCGGCCCGATTCAAGTCAGCCTCAAGCAGGAGCAGATCAAGCAGTTGCATGCTGGCGAACTGGCGGACATCATCGAGGATCTGGATAGAGACGAGCGGGTGAGCCTCGTTCAGTCCCTCAGCGCCGAACACGCGGCAGAGGTTCTGGACGAAGCGGACCTGGACGTCCAGACGGCCATCTTGCGCGATCTGGACACGGAACTGGCCGCCGACATCCTGGAAGAAATGGAGCCGGCAGCAGCGGTCGACGTCATCGACAAGCTGCCCGCCGACACCCAACAATCGATCATGGCGGCGATGGAGGAGGACGATCGCACCCGGCTCGAACCGCTGGTGCAAGCCAAGGCGGACACCGCAGCTTCCCTGATGACGGTCAATTTTCTTTTGTGCCCGGAGACTCATACCGCAGCCGAGACCCTGGAGTTCGTCCGGCGGAACGCCGAAGAAATCGAATTCATCTCTTACGTCTACTGCGTGGACGAGGGTTCCTCCCTGACCGGGGTCGTGTCCCTCAGAGACCTCCTGGTCGCGGACCCGGCCCAGCCGGTCTCCCGGATCATGAACCGCAGGCTGGCCACCCTCAGCGGAGACGAAGACTGGGAAACGATCGCCAACCTGTTTCACAAGTACCGTTTCAAGGCGCTCCCGGTCATTGGCGAGAACTTGCAGGTCGTGGGCATCATCACGTCCAAGCACTCTTTCGACGAACTGTTGAGCTACTACTATAAACTTGCGAGCTGAATCCACCGTGGCCCACGAAAAAGGCACTTTAAAACAACGATCCAGATCCCTGCGAGTGCGGCTGTCCATCTTCCTGGCGGTAGTGGGTCCGGGAATCATCACCGCAAACGTGGACAACGACGCCGGAGGTCTCACCACTTACAGCCAGGCGGGCGCTCACTTCGGCCTCACGATCCTTTGGGTCGTCATCCCGACCGCGATCCTCCTCATCATGATTCAAGAGATGGTGAATCGAATGGGGGTGGTCACCGGCCAGGGCCTCTCCGATATGATCCGCGAGCGATTCGGAGTGAAGTTCACCTTCTACATCATGCTGCTGGTCCTGGGCGCCAACTTCGGAAACGTCATGGCGGAATTCGCGGGCATCGCCTCGGCCGGGGAACTCTTCGGACTGCCCGGCATCCTCACCGTCCCGGTTTTCGCTTTCCTGGTATGGCTCCTGGTCCTCAAGGGCAGCTACAGATCCGTCGAGAAGGTTTTCCTCCTGGCGTGTCTCTTCTACGTGGCATATCCCGTCGTATTCATCATGTTGAAACCCGACCTCGAAGCCGTGGCTCTTGCCATGGTGCAGCCCAGGCTGGAGTTCTCCGGTCCGTACCTGGCCATGGTGATCGGCATCGTGGGAACCACGATCGCACCGTGGATGCAATTCTATCAGCAGGCCTCCGTTGCCGAGAAGAACATCTCCATCCAGGACTACAGATACTCCAAGTGGGACACCATCGTGGGCTGCATCGTGGTCAACATCGTGGCCGTGTGCATCATCGTGGTCTGCGCTTTGACTCTCTTCAAGGCCGGACTCCGGATAGAATCCGCCGCCGACGCGGCCCGTTCCCTGACGCCCCTCGCCGGACTGGGAAGCGGTTACCTCTATGGATTCGGCCTCTGGAACGCATCGCTATTCGCCGCGAGCATTCTGCCCCTCTCCACCGCATACACGATCTGTGAGGCCCTGGGATGGGAATCGGGAATCGACAAGGATTTCGAGACGGCCCCCCAATTCTATGTGCTCTACACCGGGATCATCGCACTGGGCGCCGCGGCCATTCTGCTGCCGGGCATCTCTCTCGTGCGGGTCATGTTCTGGTCCCAGGTGATCAACGGGCTGCTATTGCCCTTCGTCCTGGTGATCATCCTCCTCCTGGTGAACGACAGGCGGCTCATGGGAGACCATACCAACGGGAAGATCTACAACGTGGTGTGCTGGACGTCGGCGTTCGCTCTCACCGCTATAAGCATCGTGTACGTTTTGTCCCTCTTCTTTGCCGGATGAAGGCCCGCGCCGTATGGCCGCCGAACGTCCCTTCCGCCTCATGAAGACTCTAAGAGGGTGTCTAAAAAGACGTTCCGGGGTAGGATGGGCATGGCCTTATCCTGCCCACCACAACGGGGCGAGCGTTCTATCCGGTGGGCAACGCTCTCGCGTTTGCCCACCCTACCGCCCCCGCCCGTGGGGCGGGCAACGGTACAGGAGGCTTTTTAGACACGCTCTAACGCCGGCGATGCCCAAAACGGGCGCAACCGCGCCCCGCCCGAGAGCATCGGCGCCGCGTTCCCCGAAAGACGTTACGGCTGAGTCCCCAGTCCGGCGGCGGCTATCATTCTGGTGTAGATGTCCGTCTGGTCGTAGTATCCGTTGAACGTCTCCGCGCCCACCCCCAGGGCCGAAGTCTGCACCGGCGCCCCGGTATGGCCGAAGGACGCCCAACCCAGACCCGCCTTGTTGCTCAGGATACCGGTCAGTTTGACGACCAGAGGCTCACCTTTCCCATAGAGGAAGCGTGCACGATCGTCTTTGGATCTTTCATACTCGTCCCGCATGCTCTGCCTGAAGGCCTCCCGGAGCGCATCGAGTTCCAGGCCGGTCAGGGCCATGCTGAATTTCAGCCTCTCCGCGGCTCTCTTGGATGCCTTTTTCGCATCTACGGAAGCACCGCTCGCTTTGCCCGCGGAGACCTCCTTCTCCAGGGCCTGCCTTTCGTCGGCGGGCATGACGTACAGGCCGAAATTGTCCTTGATGAGCGGCATGACGTCTTCAAGCTTCGCGTCCGCAGGCGCGCGGGTCTTCTTATATTCGGCAAATTTCTTGCCGAATTCGATGTAGCTCGATTTCTGATACTGAATCCTGTCCACACTGGGCGAGTATTTGCTCCCGGCAAAACCGATCGCCATCCCTCCGGTCTCATGATCCCCTGTGACAACGATCAGCGTTTCTTCCGGGTGTTTTTCGTAGAAGCGGACGGCCCCGGCCACCGCCTCATCCAACGCGAGAGTCTCGTGAATCGCGGTTGCCGCATCGTTTGCATGGCAGGCCCAGTCGATCTTCCCGCCTTCGGTCATGATGAAAAAGCCGCCGGGGTTGTCGAGCAGTTCGATCGCTTTCAAGAGATACTCGGCGATTGTGACGTGCGCGCTGTCGCCACCCTGGTCCAGGGTGAAGTACATTGCCGCATCTCCATCCACAATCCCGCTCATGATGATCGCCCTCCCCGTCCCCGGCTTGAGAGCCTCGAATTCCCGGCGTCCCACCGCCACCGTATAACCGTTTTTCTTCGCGATTTCGATGGCATTGGGTTTGCCCGGATCGTTCCTGTCCGTCGGCGCCATGAGCTGGCCGCCTGCAAAGTAATCGAACCCCGAATTTGCGAGTTGCATCGAAATGTCATACATCTGTTTTCGATTGGGAACATGCGCGTAGAACGCGGCGGGAGTCGCATGGTCGAGGGATACGGTTGTAAGGATGCCCGTTTTCCGATTGTGCTTCTTTGCCAGTTCGGCAATATTTTCATAGCTCGTTTTCCCGTCCGCATCCATCCCGATGACAGCGGCCGCGGTCTTACGACCGCATGCAATCGCTGTGGCGGCCGAAGCGGAGTCCGGTATCACGCTGCTCAGGTCATAGGTCGTGTTTATGCCCTGAGCCGGAAACGCATTCATGGTCAGCCTGGCATCCTCGGGCCGGCTCAGTCCTTTCAGCTTTCCCAGGTAGAGTTCCGCCGCGTTCCGTTGGGTGATTCCCATCCCGTCGCCTATGAACACAAACAGGTATTTCGCTTGAGCCCCGGCCTTTTCCCCCGCGGCGATCCCGTTCCCACTCGCCACGAATATCGCGATGATAACTGTGAAAGCCAACCAGAATCTCCTGCCGAACATCATTGCCTCCATCTCCGGTACATCGGGTTGAAGGAGATTGAGTATCACAACCGGGAAGAAAGTGTCAACTCCGGGTCCCGTGGACCACGATGACTGTTGCAGCGCCGAAAGTCATGCAGACCCGGCTCTTCACGAACCCGTTTCCTCGGGATGCCCGGCAGTCGCACACCGCGTCTGCATTTGCTCAAGAAGCGCCATCCCATCATGATGGTTCGGAACTTGCCATCGGATGGCGAGTGCGGTAGAGTCTCGTTCGTCCGATGATGCCACCGGCAAGCTGCTATTTGTAAGCATTCAACAGGAACATCCAGAACGGACACTTTCTTTCCGAACAGCAATTTTTAAGCTATCCGCCTTTGCATTTCACGCCATAGAGTGAAGAGGGTCATGGAATGATTCTTATTTTGATCCAGAACATCTCCATTCTCATAGCGCTCTCTTTGGTGCATCAACTGGTCCTGCACAAATTGGAAAAAGGCGCCATCAAAGTTCAGATCCTTTCCGGCATCCTTTTCGGCGCTTTTGGGGTCGTGGGCATGATGACGCCCCTCCGATACGCACCCGGCGTCATCTTTGACGGCTGTTCCGTCATTCTGGCGGTGTCCGGTCTCTTTGGCGGCCCCATTGTGGCTTCGGCCGCCGCATTTATCTGCGCCGGATATCGGATCTACCTGGGCGGCCCGGGCGCCGTCATGGGGGTTGCGGTCATTGCGGAGGCCGCCGCTCTCGGGGTGTGCTTCAAAATTTTCTTGCGGCGGCGCGATCGTCCAGTGGGCATGATTTCTTTGCTGGGCTTCGGTTTTTTGGTTCATATCATCATGTTGATCCTGACGCTCGCGTTGCCGGAGACCGTCAGCCGCGAAGCCCTCGGGCAGATCGGCCTGCCCGTTCTCCTGGTGTATCCGGCCGCAACCATGTTGCTCGCCCGGATCTTTCTAGACAATGAGGAGCGGCTCGATGCCGACAGGGTTCTCAGGGAAAACGTGGAGAAGTATCGCGACCTGGTGGAAAACAGCACCGGCATCATCTGGGAGACGGATACCTCGGCACGCTTCACGTATATAAGCGGTCAGACCAGGTCAATTCTCGGATACGACCCATCCGAGATGATGGGAAGATCCGTATTCGATTTCATGGAAGCCGAACCGTCGGCGGAGTTGATACGGACGTTCGATACAGCCCGCTGGAACCCCAAGGCGATATTGGGCATCGAAACCCGTCTTGCCGGGCGGGATGGGCGTACCGTCGTAATCGAAACGCGAGCGACGCCCATATTCACTTCCAAGGGGGTCTGGCGTGGATTTCGTGGGGTGGACATCGACATCACGGAGCGGAAACGAACGGAAGAAGCCCTGCAACAATCCAATCGCGAAAAGGCGATACTGAACGAGATCGCCAACGTTTTTCTAACGGTCCACAACGACGGCATATACGGGGAAGTGCTGGCCGTCATTCTCAAAGCTCTGAAAAGCAGATACGGCATTTTCGGATATATCGGAGAGAGCGGCGATCTGGTCTTTCCCAGCCTGACGAAGGAGATATGGACCAACTGCCGGGTTCTCGGAAAGTCGATCGTTTTTCCTTCGCATCTGTGGGGCGAGAGCCTTTGGAGCAAAACGATCCGGGAGAAGAAATCGTTTTCTTCCGAGGGGCCATTCCGGACTCCCGAGGGCCACTTGCCCATTCACAACTTTTTGGCCACTCCGATTGTCTTTGGCGGCGAGGCCATCGGGATCGCTTCGGCGGGCAACAAGGACGGATGCTTCACGGAGGAAGACAAGGCTCTCTTGGAACGGATCGCCGCGAATATTTCGCCGATCCTCAACGCGAGATTGCAGCGAGACAGGCAGGAACGGGATCGAAAGAGAGTGGAGGAGGCGCTGCGCACTTCAGAGCAGCGCCTGGCGGACATCATCGATTTCCTCCCGGACGCGACCTTTGCCGTCGATAGCGAAGGAATTGTGATTGCCTGGAACCGCGCCATGGAGGAAATGACGGGGGTTCCCAAAAAAGAGATGATCGGCAAGGGCAACTACGAGTATGCGCTGCCCTTTTACGGGAGGCGAAGACCGATCCTGATCGATCTCGTGTTTGCGGACGAGGAGGAAATAAGAAAAAATTACCTCGGTGTCTCAAAGCTTGGCGACACGATCGTCGGGGAAACATTCGTCCAGGGGACCTATCAAGGAAAGGGGGCGTATCTCTGGTGCATCTCGACGGCGTTGTATGACAAGTCCGGGAAGGTCGCCGCTGCGATAGAATCGATTCGCGACGTCACCGGGCGCAAGCTGGCCGAGTCGACGCTGAAAGAAGCGGAGGCAAAATATAGAGCCATTTTCGAGAACGCCATGGAGGGAATATTTCAGACCACGCCGGAAGGACGCTATATCACTGCAAATCCGGCTCACGCTAAAATGCTGGGTTTCGACTCCACGGACGAGCTTCTAAACTCGATCTCGGACATTGGCCGGCAGATCTACGCCGATCCCGCGCAACGTGTCGAGGTCAGGCGGCTCTTGACACAGAACGGCTTCATCAAGGACTACCACGCTCAATTGGTGCGAAAAGACGGGACGAAGATTTGGGTCACCATAGATTGCGTCACTATCCGGGACACGGAGGGAAAAGCCTTCTGTTTCCAGGGCTACATGCTGGATATCACGGACCGCAGGCGAGCGGAGGAGGAGAAGGAGAAGCTCGAAGCCCAGTTGTATCATGCTCAGAAGATGGAATCGGTGGGGCGTCTGGCCGGTGGCGTGGCCCACGATTTCAATAACATGCTGAACGTCATCATCGGCCACGCCGAGATGGGCATGGAACGGATGGTCCCTTCCGGCCGGCTCCATCACAATCTGCACGAAATCCGGAACGCCGCCTGCCGTTCGGCCGATCTCGTCCGGCAGTTGCTCGCCTTCGCTCGAAAGCAGATGGCGAGCCCGAAGTTGCTCAATTTGAACGACACCATCGAGAACATGCTCAATATGCTCCGGCGTCTCATCGGCGAAGACATCGAACTGGTCTGGACGCCGGGTTTCGGGCTCTGGCATGTAAAAATCGACCCGTCTCAGATCGATCAGATACTGGCCAACCTCACCGTCAATGCCCGAGATGCGATCTCGGGCGTGGGATCCATCACCATCGAAACGAAAAACCTTGCCATGGATGATTCTTATTGTTCCAGCCATGCGGAGTTCATCCCGGGCGATTACGTCCAACTGACGGTGACCGACACCGGGACGGGCATGGACAAAGAGGTTCTCGAACACATCTTCGAGCCGTTTTTCACCACTAAGGACGTCGGCCAGGGAACGGGGCTCGGGTTGGCCACCGTTTACGGCATCGTCAAGCAGAACGACGGTTTCATCAACGTCTACAGCGAGCCGTCGAAGGGATCTGCTTTCCGGATATACCTGCCGCGATGCGAACCCGAAACGGGACATTTCCAAGCGGAGAAGGTTTCGGCGCAGCCCCTCCGTCGTGGAGAGGAAACGATACTTCTGGTCGAGGACGACGAGCCGCTCCTCACGCTCAGCAAGACGATCCTCGAGGACCTCGGTTACACGGTGATCCCGACGGTGAGCCCTCGGGAGGCGATTCACATCGGCGAGAAGCACGCCGGAGACATCCACCTGTTGATCACCGACGTCGTGATGCCGGAAATGAACGGGCGGCAACTGGCGGAGCGGCTGACCGGGATCCGGCCCGCCATGAAATGTCTCTATATGTCCGGCTATACCGCCAACATGATCGCTCATCGGGGCATATTGGAGAAAGGAGTTCATTTCATTGCCAAACCATTCGGGAGGGAGGACCTGGCGGGGAAAGTGAGACTGGTCCTGGAAAAAGAATAGCGCGTCTTTTCTCCTTGTGCGCCGGGTGGAGCGAAGCTAGAATGCCCCGCATCATCGGGACGTTTTCATGCGGCGCATCATGCATCCACACTCCAGGGGACGGGATCGCCATGCGAGAGACCCATGAAGAACCGCGGTCATTTCTATCCTACGAAAGGTTTCGGTTTTCACTCCGGCTGACCGGCCGCACGACGCTCCCCGAGTACAAAGGAAGCGTTTTCCGCGGAGCTTTCGGCAACGCTTTCAGAAAAGTGGTCTGCGTTCAGCGGGCCGGGGATTGCACGGCATGCGGCATGAGAGACCGATGCCTCTACAGGACCGTCTTCGAACCCGCCGCTCCCTCCGGATTCCCGGACGCGGGAAAATACGGCAACGCACCGCCGCCTTACATCATCGTTCCGCCGCTCACGGACCGCCGATCTTTCGAACCGGGCGAGACGCTCGGCTTCGAGTTCATCCTCATGGGGCCGTCCGTCAACGCCCTCCCCTACTTTCTTTTCGCCTTCACGGAACTGGGCCGCATGGGCCTCGGGAGGGAAAGGGGGAAATTCGAACTGGCCCGTGTGGAAGTCCTGGAAAACGGGAGCGCCGCGCCGGTTTTCGACGGCGCCACGGGAACCCTGAGATCCTTTGACCCGACGGTTCACGTCCCGGAGCGGCCGGGAGACGACTCTCGCGAGACCATCTCGCTGCACCTGCTGACGCCTTTGCGCATCAAGGTAAAAAAAGACCTCGCGACCGAACTCGCCTTCCCTCTTTTTTTCGAGCGTCTGACGGAGAGGCTGCGCCTGCTAGCCGCACTTTACGGCTCGAGCGGCCTGCTGCCGGATTTCTCTTCCCTCGCCGCGCCTGCCGGGGAAGTCCGTACAACGGAGGACGCTCTGCACTGGCATGAATGGGAACGGTATTCCGGGCGCCAGAAGACAACGATGAATTTCGGGGGCCTCATGGGAAAGATCTCTTTCGCAGGCCCGCTCGGCCCGCTCATGCCGTGCCTCCGGATGGGCGAGCATTTGAACGTGGGCCAGCAAACCACCTTCGGGCTGGGGAGGTTTCGCATCGCCGCCTGACGTGGGGACCATTCCGGCATCCGGGCGCGAGCGGGCGCACGGACTGGAGGGTTCGATGGGTCCAGATTCATCGTGGACGATATTGCAGCCCATGCACGCGCGGACTGGATCGGAGGTGTAGCGTCGCCGTCCGGGTGCGGAAACATGTGCAACACATTGATTTAATTGAAACTTAGTAGAGTTTACAAAAGAGGCTGAAAACAGGGGAGGTTACCGCTTTTGAGTATCACCGCGAAAGAACAACGTTTTTCAGAATTTCACTCCCCGAGGGGCCGCTTCTTTGCGCCCCCGGGCGCACTCTCCTTTCGAGGTTACCGCTTTCGGGCCAACGGGGCCTTGCGGGAAGCCGGTTCACAGGCTTGCTCTTGAAATGACACGCAGAGCCTTCGGGTGATTGCGACAAATTATCACCATAAGTTGTAAAACATTTTCTTAATACTTGAAATGACACGCAGAGCCTTCGGGTGATTGCGACTCCTCTCCGAAGTCCGGATCTCGGACATTGCACGCTTGAAATGACACGCAGAGCCTTCGGGTGATTGCGACATGCCATTCTTGAACCGGACCAGCGAGCCATTGAGGCTTGAAATGACACGCAGAGCCTTCGGGTGATTGCGACGGATCAATCTCTGCACCAGTGCTAGAGCTGAATTGTCTTGAAATGACACGCAGAGCCTTCGGGTGATTGCGACATGACTTCAGCAAGAGACAATGGTTCTACAGTCGGAGCCTTGAAATGACACGCAGAGCCTTCGGGTGATTGCGACCCGGTGCAACGGGAGGAAGAGCGTCCTCGTTTCTGTTCTTGAAATGACACGCAGAGCCTTCGGGTGATTGCGACTTTATACAAAAGTGTACACCCAAATGCCGGCCCCCCACTTGAAATGACACGCAGAGCCTTCGGGTGATTGCGACGGCACATCATTATCGACGGCTAAAATTACCTTTTTGCACTTGAAATGACACGCAGAGCCTTCGGGTGATTGCGACAGTCGCAAAACTGGACAACCGTGTCGATCTTTCCTGCTTGAAATGACACGCAGAGCCTTCGGGTGATTGCGACTCTTAGAGCCTGCGAGCGTCGCGGGCTGTGAGTAGGGCTTGAAATGACACGCAGAGCCTTCGGGTGATTGCGACTTTAGACCCCAGTTCTACTTGTCCAGTCGCACATTCATCTTGAAATGACACGCAGAGCCTTCGGGTGATTGCGACATATCGTACCCAAGTCCACCAGCATTTAAAGCTACCCTTGAAATGACACGCAGAGCCTTCGGGTGATTGCGACCCATTGGCCAGATTCGTCAGTGACGAACTCAAAAATCTTGAAATGACACCCAGAGCCTTCGGGTGATTGCGACGATAAAAGCATTCCCAAGGATGGCCATGGCTCCGTTTGTTCTTGAAATGACACGCAGAGCCTTCGGGTGATTGCGACTTTGCTGCCCCTGCCATCGCTCTCGCGAAAAACAATCTTGAAATGACACGCAGAGCCTTCGGGTGATTGCGACTCTTCTCCGACTAGGCGAGGTGTATCGGCTACGATGAACTTGAAATGACACGCAGAGCCTTCGGGTGATTGCGACTGAAGGATATCGATCCCCTTGTGGTCTGGGAAAAGAACTTGAAATGACACGCAGAGCCTTCGGGTGATTGCGACTCATCAGCAAGAATATTAGGCAATTGCCTCCACATCTCTTGAAATGACACGCAGAGCCTTCGGGTGATTGCGACTGCAGCATGGCGGTCATGCTGCCGATTCCGTCGACGTCTTGAAATGACACGCAGAGCCTTCGGGTGATTGCGACGGTTGTCCCCGCTCCAGGCGAACCAATCTGGAAAGCCTTGAAATGACACGCAGAGCCTTCGGGTGATTGCGACCGAAAATTTGCGCAGCAGCCATTCTGGCCTTCTTGCCTTGAAATGACACGCAGAGCCTTCGGGTGATTGCGACAATACGCTTTCGAGGGAATCGACAATGCGGATTACATCTTGAAATGACACGCAGAGCCTTCGGGTGATTGCGACTATAGAAGGTTGCGCTTCAGCATGATGTGATTTGTTGACTTGAAATGACACGCAGAGCCTTCGGGTGATTGCGACCACGTTCCGGAGCAACGACACGGGTGAGTACCTGTTCACCTTGAAATGACACGCAGAGCCTTCGGGTGATTGCGACATAAAAAGCCCTGTCCCTCCGCCGCCCGGATTCTGGCTTGAAATGACACGCAGAGCCTTCGGGTGATTGCGACCTTGGGACACTTGAACTCGACATACACGTACTCCGTCTTGAAATGACACGCAGAGCCTTCGGGTGATTGCGACACAACACAACAGGCTACTACAACACTTTCTCGGGCACGCTTGAAATGACACGCAGAGCCTTCGGGTGATTGCGACGGTCCTACTTTGGTATCATGTCCGTGCTCAAGAAGGACTTGAAATGACACGCAGAGCCTTCGGGTGATTGCGCGCAAGTTGACATCCTTCGTGACCCAGCATCCAATCGGGTGTTGATGTGCACTTCGGAAGATTTCCTCTGGAAATATGGATTCATCTCAACAACGACAATTCACTTCAGACATTTTTTAAATTGATCCTGATGCCTGTCAAAAATATCCTTGACAGGTAGAACCTATTCACATTTAATGGAATCAAGAAATTCCGAAGGGGCTGCGGCTCCCTTGCTGGAGCAGCCTGGCTTCTTGATCCATGTAAAAAGATGAGTTTCTGGAGAACGATTCTGAGATTCTGTTTGGACATCACGGGGCAAATTTACCGGCTCGAAACCTGAACAAATTGTCATATGAAGCGCACTTAATGAAGATTGCAGGCAAAACGCTATTGTCCCGTACTGTCTGTTGATTTACGCGCTTTCTTTTCCCGTAAGGGCAATGCGCGACACATGTCATCCTTCGTTGCGGTTGACAGATTGCCGAAGTTTATGTGGCATTGATGCCACGAATACCGTCAGTCTCAGCATGAGGATGGGTCGGTCAACGGCTGTGGCGCGCTTTATCCACCTGGATATTGATAATCTAAACGGCGCCGTGCCGAATTCATGACGGGTACAGCCACAGATAGCCTTCGGCCATTGGACCTGGGCATTGCCGTGCCGGAAGCAGATTCCTTTTTGCATGAAATGAAAGGAGGAACGCCGAACGATGCAGTATCTGGCGGTGATCGAAACACAGAAGACCAAGTCCTACCTCTTCGCCTCGCCTTTCATGAGAGAAACGCGCGGGGCCAGCGTACTCCTGGACTTGCTGAACCGGAAGCGAACGCGCGAGATTCTAGCCGCTTACCCCACAGGTTCATTCGAGGAGGTGTATCTTGGGGGAGGTTCCGGGCGCGTGCTGTTTGCAGATGAGGATCTCGCCGTAAAATTCAAGCGAGCCGTGCTCAACAAGTATCGCGAAGGGACCGCCAGCGCCCGGGTGGCTGTCGAAATCGTACCCCGCGAGACGGTTGCCGAGACCTTTGAGTCATTTGCATCCTGGGTCGGACGGGGCGTTGGGAAAACGGGGCAACACAAGCTTGGACGAATGGAAGGCATACCCATCGTCGGGGGCCGGTGGCTCAGGCCCTGCACGTCCTGCGGCGCCGAACCGGCTGAAACCATGTGGCGGGAGCACGGCAACCACCAACTCTGTCGATCGTGCGTGAAGAAACGGGTGGAAGTGAATCACCTGTACAGTAAGGTCAAGCCAGGGGACCACGGTTTGCCCTTGAAACCCGAAACCGAACTGGTTCGTCGTTATACGAGAGGCTTCATATACAGCACTCTCGCCCACTATTGCGAAGCGCAAGGCTTCAGCGTTCGACTGCCCCAGGACCTGAACGACATCGGCGAACGCTCGCGGCCAACCAATTACATGGGATTCATTTACGCCGACGGGAACCGCATGGGCGAGACGGTAAAAAATATCGGCAACCTGTTCGGGGAGGACGCCATGGCAAAACAAGCCTACGCGGCCTTCTCCGAAATCGTCGACTGCGCGACGCGGCAGGCGGCGGTTGAGGCGGTCATGGAGGTGGTTGCGCCCGTTCACACCGAACCGGACGAGCGCTTCATTCCGGCCGAATTCATCATGGCCGGGGGCGACGACCTCATGCTGATCGTCCCCGCAGACCGGGCTATGGATGTGGCCGTGCTGTTCATGGAACGATACCACAGGATAACCCAGGAACTACAGTGGGAGTACGTACGAGCCGGCAAACTTACCAGGCTTTTCGCCCCGAACGGACTGACCACTTCCTCAGGGGTCGTTCTGGCTCACACCCACTACCCGGTGAGCGACCTCATGACCCTGGCCGGGCAACTCATGAAAAAGGCCAAGGTCCTCTCCGCCGACCGGGCCAAGGAGGGGCAGGAAACGGGTACCGTCGATTTCATGGTCCTGTCGGAGGCGGGGAGCAACCCCGTCGCCGAACGCCGAAGGAGGGAATACCGAGGGCGTTCAGGCAGAGCCGATCTCACGGAACGGCCATATACGGCTGAAGACGCGGCCCGCCTGCTTTGTCGAATCCGCAAGTTGAAAGCGAAAGACGTTCCTCGTTCCAAGCTGAAAGCCCTCTATGCCGCGGTATTTCAAAGCGAAGCCCAAGCCACGTTCGACGGATTGGTGATAAGGGAGCGCCTCAAGGCAACCGGGGTTCTCGGCGGCGGCGGCCCCCTGGATGAACTCTTCGGGGAACTCGACCGGTTTCCATTTCGGCATAGAGCCAACGGGACAATGACAACTCCCTTGACCGAAATCGTCGAACTATACGATTTCATTCAGCCAGGCTCTCCTGTGGAGGTTGAAGCGCCGCGGGCGCAGCCCGATTCCAAAATCCATCCAGGCGACAACTACCCTGACACAGGGGGAGGAGGCCACCAATGATTGAGTGGAACTACACGCTCCGGTTCAAGTCTCCGGTCAGCGTATTCAGCGGCATGGCCATCGCAGGACTCGTGGACCGGATGATCGTGCGATGTCGGGAGGACCTCCCCTTCATCCCCGGGTCTTCGGTAAAAGGGAGGTGGCGATTCTTCGCCGAGCGGCTAGCCCGGAGCTGCGCACTGCCGCCGGGGCTTGCACTTCACGACGCCAATCAACCCGAATGCAAGACGGGCGGAAAGCCATGCACCATCTGCAGGCTGTTCGGCAATTCATCCATCCCGGCCCTCATCTGGGTCGGCCAGGCGGAACCGGACGAGCCCTTTAAGTCACTCATTCTGCAACTCCTCGACATGGCCCCGAACCCCGTCGTTCACCCGGACGTCGAACTCCGTCCGGGAATCGGTATTTCCCGGCCATCGCGGACAACTGAAACCGACTGTCTCTTCTTTGACGAAGCGCTGCCCCCGATTCCCTTCTCTGGAAGGGTGATGATACGAGAAAGCCTTTCGCCCGATGAAGAGACTTTCCTCAAGGCTTCCGCCCGCCTCGTGGACCGCATCGGCGCGCGGAAAGCGGTCGGCCGGGGCACGCTCGAAGGCGGCATCCATATCGATGGAGGCGCTTCATGATGGAAATCGGCGTGCAGTTGACGGTCATGAGCCCGGTTCTTCTTGCGGCGTCTCCGCCCGCGCAGAACCTCACTGAGACCCTGGAATTCATCCCTGGCAACACCATCAGAGGTTTGCTCGCCCGACGTTACATTGAACGCGGCGGCAATCCCGACGATGAAGCATTCAAGAGGCTTTTCCTGATTGGCCGAACCCGCTTTGGCTTCGCCAGCATCGAGGCCGCAGACGTCATTCCGCTCTCAGCAAGGTCGTGCAAGTACGAACCCGGCTTTCGAAAAGACGACGGTCATGGGGTGACCGATATCCTTCTGGAACAAAGCGAGGTGCGCTGCCCCGATGATCAATGCGGGCGGCCGTTGGATTACCTGGAGGGCTATTATAGTCCGGAGATTTGCAGTCTGAAAAGGGTTGCCAAACGTCTCATCACCCGCACCGCCATCGATCCGGTGCAAGGGAGCGCCGCACAGGGGAGCCTCTACAGTCAGCGGGTTATCGAGGAAGGCCAGACGTTTCTCGCCGCCATCCAGCCCGAGGAAGGCCTTGAATCCGTCCTGAGGGATCTCATCGCAGAGCCTTTCACGGCGGGAATCGGCGGTGGGCGCTCTCGTGGACAGGGCTGGGTACGGGTGAGCGCCGGGAAGCTCCCCAAATTTCCTCTTGTGGAAACGGCGGAGGCACGCTTCGAAAAGTGCAGTCGCCTCTGGGGATCTGCCGTTCTGGCCGTGACGCTGCTCAGTGATGGCATTTTTCAGGACCAATTTCTGAGGGACGTCACGGCTCCCCTCGTTCGACATCTCGTCGGGCTGGGCATCGACCCGGCAGACTGGGAGCAGGAGCATTTTCGTGCCTTCGCAGCCACTCGCATGGTCTTCGGCTTCGACGGCGAACCCTTGCGGCTGCCGCGCGTTCCCAGGCTTGCCGTCTCTGCGGGCAGCGCATTTCTTTTCAGGCTAAGGGCTGACGCCAGCCCGCAAATTCCCAAAGGCGACGGCATCGGATGGATCGGCGACAACTCGCGGGAAGGCTATGGCAGGGCGGTGCTCTGGCATCCTTTCCACATCGCATGCAGCAGGGAGGGTGACACACGATGAGTGAACGGCTTGCAAATGCCTATCGCGTGAGGCTCTGTGTCCAAGGTTTGGAGGAGGATCTCCTGCGGAAGGCCGAGGAGTTCCATCGGATGGGATTTCACCACGGCAACCTGTCCCCTTCCCAGATGGCCGCCGTGGCTGAAAGGCTTGCTTCTGCCTCAACCCCGAACAAAGCGCTGGAGGGTCTCAAGGAGTTTATCGGAAACCAGTTGAGAAGGCTCAAAAAGAAATGGACCGTGGACGGCCGTGTGGCTTCGTGGCTCATTCCTTTCGGTCCGAAGGGAGAATCCGGGCCAGACTGTCTCGGCACGCGCCTCGAAGCATGGGCGGCGGAAGCGGCATGCGCACCTGCCGGAGGCGTCCCCGATGCTGCACGGCTGTCGCTCATGCGGAGCTTTTGGAACGTTCTCCAGGCGCACTGCCGCCATCACAGGGCATTTGATCAAGCGCCTCACGGGAAAGGAGAAGAAAGAGGATGAATCCCATACTGATCGGCCATCATGAACTGAAGAACCGGTATTGCTTCAAGGGAATTCTGGAACTGGCGGCTCCCCTGCGGATTTCATCCGGCGCCGCCTCTGCGGAGACCGACGCACCCTTTATACGAACCTTCGACGGGATACCCTACATACCGGGGAGTTCGTTGCGCGGCGCCGTGAGGTCCGAAGTGGAACGTATTCTCGCCGCGGCTGGTCAATCGGCAGGGCTCCGAAGCTGCACCCTCTTCGAAAAAGGAGACTGCGAAAAAGGAGACTGCGCGGAGAAGTTCAGAAACAAGAGAAAGAAACTGGACCAGAACGAAGACATGAATAGCGATGCGCGGGACAAGGCCATGAAAAAGTTCATCGCGCAGAAACTCTGCGACACGTGCCGTCTCTTCGGCACGACGGAATTCGCATCGAAGCTTGTCTTTCAGGATTGTCTTCCCACGGACCCGACAGGCATCCAAGAACACAGCCGCATAAGGGATTCGGTCGGCATCGACAGGGATACCGGGGCAGCAAGCGACAGGGCCAAATTCGACTACGAAGTCATCGAGGGGGCCGCTGGATGCCCAGCCTTCCAGTTTGAAATGACAGCGGAAAACGTCGGCGAGTCGGAGACCAAAGTAATCAACCTGGTGTTGGCCCTGCTGAAGACGGGTTTGACGGTAGGCGGAAAACGGGCGGCGGGATTCGGGAAGATCAGGTTGCGAGAGCGTTGCGTCGTGACCGGCTTCGACAACGCGCAGGCGGTGTGGAACGCCCTGGCGGCCGGGCAAGATCCCCTCGGGCCTATCGCCTGGAAGGAGGGCATCTCATGCTGAAACGAAAACTGTGCCAGGCCGTTTTCAAATGGGAACTTCACTGCAAGGGTCCGCTCCTCATCCGGGACGAAAGAGCCAGAGATCACTTCTCGGGCAAACAAAAAGACGGGTACCCAAGCTGTCTTTTCGTGAGCCATGCAAGCCAGAAACAGGTGGAACAGGCCGCCCGATCTTGCGCGAAGAAACCGCCGTCCGATCTTCCCTTTTACGTTCCGGGAACTTCTATCCGCGGTCCCGCGCGGGCACATGCCGAACGGATCGTGCGCACACTGCTTCCCCCCGATGCCGTGCCCCCTTACACCGCTTGCGATCCCTTCGAGCAAGAAGACCCCGCTACACAGAGCTGTTCGAAGCGACTCGAAGGCAAGGCGAAGGGGCGGGAATACGCGGAGGCCTGCCCGGCCTGCAAACTCTTCGGATACGCGGGCCATGCGGGCCGCATCCATTTCACAGACGCCGATATTCACGGCGCAGATTCGGTCTACCGGGACATGATCGGAATCGACCGTTTCACCGGAGGCGTGCAGGGTGCGAACATGCGTTTTCACGTACTGGAAAACGCGGCATTTTCTACGACGGTTTCCCTGGTGAATTTCGAGCTGTGGCAACTGGGACTCCTGGCGTATTTGTTCCGGGACTTCGAGATGGGGCTCGTACCCATAGGCTTCGGGAAGACCAAGGGCTTCGGCCTGGTCACGGGCAAGGTGGCGGAGGTTACCCTCACCTATCTATCGACTCCGACGCACATCGAACACCTTGGCACCCTGGCATCCGCGAATGAAAAGGTCCGGTACGGTCTCGACGACTGCCCGGCCCCCGATTTGCCGCCCTCAGCACCCGTGGATCATGGAATTTCTCTTTACAAGTCCGTGCAGGTGACGGACACCAGGGTCTTTTTTGAGAGAACAGCGCTGTCTCTCAACGCCCGTATGGAGAAGCTTGCGAGAGCTTCTCGGGAAAAGGAACGAGCGGGAAAGGAGTCGCCCTCATGAGGCACATGGTCCGTTGCGCTAAGGAGCTCAACGCCCACCCTTCCTTTCCTGAGAGCTTCAAGTATGTCTGGCTCGAAGGCGAGATGAAGGCGCGGCTCGATTTGCTGGAGCGGGTTCCGAACTGGGGCGACCCCGTCTCGTGGCCTGCCGGAAGGGTGTTCGGAAGCGATGGCGAGTACCGCTGGCAGGCTCACACGGTTGGATGGCCCGTGCGGGCGGTGGCGATCCTGGACATGGATGTTCCCCTGGAAGGATTTGAAGAGCCGATTGAAGTGTTTCCATCCGACGAAGATTCACGCGCCGATCTCATACTCTGGGGGGAATGGGTCGCTCCCGGACCGGACCGCGAGTCAAACCCCGAGGGCGGACCCCGGTTTTACGCCCGCGAGATCCCGAGCATTCTGGATTATCCTCTCGGCACCGAAGACGTGAGCATACCGGGAGAAACCCCGCGCATCGCTATCCGGAGATACCGGGACGACAAATTCGGCGAATTCATCCGTTGCGCGGGGTTCCGAATGAAGAGTGAAATTAACCCGGGCCGTTCCGGACAAGGAGGGAGCGAATGAGGCCCATCTATCCCTATAATTTCGTGCCACTTGATTCAAAGGCCCCCGAAAGGTCGACCGGTTATCCAGGGCTGCACAGGCGCCCGGAGAATTCTTATAGCGGGAAACTCACCTGCACTCTCACAACTTTGTGCCCCGTCGTCACACTGGATCAAAGGCCTTCGTCATCCCATTCCCTCAAAAACGGCCAAGGGATCAACGCGTTTAAATTCCTGCGTAATTCCGGTAAGAAACCGATTTTTCAGGGATCGTCGCTCAAGGGAATGATCCGGTCAGTCTACGAAGCCATAACGAACTCTTGTATGTCGGCTGCAGCAACTTCCGGGAAGTCTCACAAGAGTCGAGGCAAGGAAATACAATATGCCTATGCTTCTATCGGAAACCACTCCAAGACCGCATGCAATAGCCCAGATCGGCTTTGCCCGGCCTGCCGCCTGTTCGGAATAGCGGAAGGGGACAAGATTCATTGTCAGGGACGGATTGCCTTTGGCGATGCGACCCTTGAGAAAGGCGCCCTTGTGCGAGACGGCAGCGTTTTCCTCCGTGGGCTTTCGAATCCCAAACCACACCACTACCCCACCTACGCTGGAGGGGCGAACAGAACGAGAGGTTCGGTGATTGCAGGCCGTAAGTTTTACTATCATCATAAGCCAATTCTCAAGTTCTCGGTTGAGGCGCATAAACAAAAAAAGTTCTCCATTGGTGTCGACGAGTACGCACCTGCAGGCGTCGAGTTTGTCTTCCAAGTTTATCTCATGGGCCTGACCGGCGATGAGATCGGGGATCTGCTCCTTGCAATCGAACTCACAGAAGGTCTGGGCCACAAGATAGGCATTGGCAAGGCTATTGGCCTGGGCAGTTGCACTATAACGGTGAACCAGGAGATAAGCTTCGTTGCAGATAGCACTGGGCTCTATGCAAATTATCAGACAGGTGGAGTCTTCAATTGGTATGCCCTCAAGAAAGGGTCAGTTCGTCTGCCGGAGAGACTGAAAATGATCTTGAAGTTGAATAAGCATAAAGAAGGCGACATAAAATATCCGAGATGGGACAGCTATACCAATGCCCCGATTGATGAAAACGGATTTTATTAAGCCATTTGACAACACCCGTTCGTGTTCCATGGGTGATGGAGGAAGCGCCATGAACGTTACGATTGAAAAGGACACGGTTGCACGCCGCAAAAGGAGGATTAGATGAACCCGATTCGGCTTTTGATCCAGGGGCAGGAAGTCCCAGGCAAGACGGTCTTTCTTGCGTTGGCCGTACTGGTTCTATTCGGGATTTCCACAAACGCGCTCTACGACTTCTACAAACTGGCGCCGGCCCTGGTCGCGGGAAGCGCTTCTCCTGCAGACAAGCTGAGTTTGTGGTTGGATCTGGCCGCTCCAACGTTGCTTGCGCTGATCCTGTGCATCTACCTTCTTGGACGAAGGCGCAGGAACGCCTCGCGTTTTCCCCCAGTGCCCAGGCCTGACACCGTGAGCCCCCACAAGGGCATCATTCTGGCGTTGAGCATCCCCACGGCCCCAAGTCCTGAAAGCGGGGGGTCGAGAACGCTCAAACCCGAAGAGGTGATTGCACAAATCGAGAAAACGCCGCTGGAGGAAGTGGAATCCCTTTACGCGATCAGGGGGATAGGCCAGTTATTCAAAGGAGTCTACCACCACGGGCGTTATCTCCAGTATATCTGGCCGCTGTACACGGAATACGCCGCACCTTACAAGCAGTGCATCCAGGCTTTCATCGACAAATTCATGAACGTCGGCGGGTTACTGCCGCAGGTCAGGATACGTGATGCAGACGGATGCTGCAGTCTGAGTGCGCGTGAAGACCGGAAGCTGCTGGACGAACTGAAGTCCAGGCTTGCCGATATATATTCAGAGGGGAACCTCACCGCCATCGATCTCAGCCCATCGGACATCATTGTGGATGTCACCGGCGGCACGAAGATCATGAGCATCGGGATGACCTTCGGCGCTCTGGATTCGGCCATCGACATTCAATACGTCGAGCAGAAAGACTATCAGGTCATACCGCTGACCATCACTCCCGACGCCATAATGGACAAGGTGAGCACCTATCTCATGGAGTTATCCACTAAAACCAAAATCGCCGGAAAGTGAGAATCACGGACCGTTATGAAAGAAATAGACCTGAGCGCATTCTACATGGAAACGGCCAAGATCCCGCAGTTGCCGGATTATCTCAGGCGGGCGGCGGAAGAAGCGGGGGAAGGCGAGGAGGTGATCTTGACGGGGAAAGCGCCGGTTTGGCTCTACCTTTGCGTCGCGCATGCCTTGCACGGGAAAGCGAGGAAGCTCGTCTATCGCTCCCCGGTTTCAGGAGACGTCGTCGTTTTCGACCACAATCCTTATTGAGCGCGCCCAGGGCTATCGAAGACGGGTTGCCGAAGCTGCCGCCGCGGTCCGCGCTGCATACGCCGCTCGTTCGCGCCGACGTCGAAGGAACTCATCGAATCATGGCAAAGCGGCCTTGAAATGAGAGGCGCCAACGATGGAAATGTCTGAGGTCGTCAGCCTCCGGAATCTTCACGTGGCCTTCGATCGAGTCGAGGCTTCCCGCGGGATGGCCGGAGTGGACGGCGTGACCGTTGCGCGTTTCAAGCGGGATCTTCACACCAACCTTCAGAGCCTCTCGTGCGATCTCGCGGACATGCGATATCAGCCGCTTCCTCTGCTTCGCTTTCTCGTGGCAAAGCCCGACGGCTCCCCCCGCGCCCTTTCCGTGCCTGCCGTTCGGGACCGCATTGCGCAGGCGGCGGTCTTGAACGTCATCGGACCCGCCTTCGAGGCGGAGTTCGAAGACGTGAGTTTCGCCTACCGCAAAGGCCGGTCCATCAGGCAGGCGGCGCTCCGCATCCGGGAACTCAGAGACAACGGGTATCGATACGTTGTCGATGCGGACATAGTCGCCTTCTTCGATAATATCGACCACGAATTGCTGATTCAAAAGGTGGCCGCGTTGGTTTCGGACAGCCGAATATTGGGATTGATACGCCGGTGGACCGCGCCGGAGGTGTACGACGGAGAACGCGTGTACACCCTGGAGAGGGGCATTCCCCAAGGGAGCCCTCTTTCGCCGCTATTGGCGAACCTCTTCCTGGACGAACTCGATGAAACCATGATCGCTGCGGGCTGCAAGCTCGTCCGCTATTCGGATGATTTCATCATCCTTTGCAAAACCCCGTCCGAGGCGCAAGAAGCTCTCGAACTCACCGAGGCGACTCTGGACAGACTCTGCCTTGCGCTGGATGCGAAGGACACGCGGGTCACGGATTTCGGCCGCGGATTCAAATACCTTGGATTGATTTTCATGGGAGATTCTATTCTCGCGCCCTTCGACAGCCCCAAGAGAGAAAAGCGAATCCTCTACATGCCGCCTTCCTTCGACCTCGACGCCTACCTGGCGGCAAAGCGGGAATAGCGGGAGAGTCCACCATGGCTTTTCTGTACCTCACAGAGCAAGGTTCCGTTCTCAAGAAGACGGGGCAGCGGTTGGTGGTTTCAAAGGAAGAAACGACTCTCCTGGACATCCCGGCGAGCAAGGTCGAAGCCGTGCTCGTTTTCGGGAACGTACAGATCACCACCCAGGCGGCGCATCTGCTGCTGGAGCAGGGAATCGAGATGGCGCTGCTCACGAGCCATGGCAGGCTTTTGGGCCAGCTCACTTCTCCGGCCACAAAAAATGTCGTCCTGCGCGTGGCGCAGCATTCGAAACGTTGCGACCCCGCTTTCGTGCACGGTCTGGCGCAGGCGATGGTCGCCGGAAAGATCGCCAACTGCATCGAGTTCGTCCGGGAATTCGCTCACAACCACGAGGAAACGGATCTCTCGACCGAGCGCGCACGCCTGACCGCCCTTGGCCCCGAGGTCCTCGTGACGGCGGATCTCCCCGCGCTCCTGGGTCTCGAAGGAACCGCCGCGCGCACCTACTTTCAGGCTTTCGCGAAGATGATCCGGCACGGGTTCAATTTTGAGGGCCGACGGCGGCGCCCCTCGCCCGATCCGGTGAACGCCCTCCTCTCCCTGGGTTACACCATGGTTTACAACGAAATCCTTTCTCTGCTCGATGGCATCGGATTCGATCCTTATCTCGGGTTCTACCACCAGGTCCATTACGGCCATGCAACCCTCGCATCCGACCTTCTCGAAGAATTTCGGTGTCCGTTGACCGACCGTTTCACTTTGAGCCTTATCAACAACCGCATTTTCTGCGAACAGGACTTTTACCTGCACTCGGGTTCCGGCGATGTATATCTCAAGGACGTTTCCCTCAAGAGATATTTCGGCGAATACGAACGCTTCGTCACCCGCCCCGTGCAAACAACCGGGGAGGGACGCGAGTACACCTATCGGCTCTTGTTCAGGCGCCAGGCGGAGAGACTGAAACAGTCCCTCACGGCGACGGAACCTTACCGCCCCTACCGATTTCACTGGTGACGCGACATGTTTTATTCCATCTGTTATGATATCCGTGACGACCGCCGCCGGTTGCAGGTGATGAAAGTGCTCAAGGACTACGGCGAGCGGATTCAATTCTCTGTATTTGAAGCCATCCTCCGCCCCGAGGAACTGGCCCGGTTGAAGGAGCGCGTGAGCGCATTGCTCGACCCGGCTGAGGACACCCTGCGTCTCTACCCTCTTTGCGCGGCGTGTGCAGGCCGCATCGAGATCCTTGGCGAGGGAAAGATCACTCAAGACCATGAATTTATTGTGATTTAGTCGACTTTTGGAAAAGCGTCAAAAACGAGGGAGGTTACCGCTTTGGTCCATCATGTCGAAACAAAAGATTTTTTCAGCTTTCCTGACCATGGCGGGGAATGCCGGAGCGTTCAAAAATGGGCTCATTTTCCGAGGTTACCGCTTTCGGGGCAACGGGGCCGCGCGGCAAGCCGGTTCGCAGGCTTGCTCTTGAAATGACACGCAGAGCCTTCGGGTGATTGCGACTATACCCAACAATCAACACCCTCGGCATCTAGCTCACTTGAAATGACACGCAGAGCCTTCGGGTGATTGCGACTCTTTTCATCCTTTTTAGTATTAGCGGCCTTTTCAATACTTGAAATGACACGCAGAGCCTTCGGGTGATTGCGACCATTTTACAAAGTCCTGTCAATAACAATAATAGTAGCTTGAAATGACACGCAGAGCCTTCGGGTGATTGCGACTATATCAGCTTCCCTCCATTCGATAGGCGTAGGCCTTCTTGAAATGACACGCAGAGCCTTCGGGTGATTGCGACGGGGTATTTCGTGGGATTCAGCGGCGGCAAGGACAGCTTGAAATGACACGCAGAGCCTTCGGGTGATTGCGACTCTGCTCTATGGGTATGCCTCGCGTCACAATGGCATAGCTTGAAATGACACGCAGAGCCTTCGGGTGATTGCGACTCTCGGGAAGAACTGACTCGACGTATTCGATCAAAACCCTTGAAATGACACGCAGAGCCTTCGGGTGATTGCGACCGATCCTATTTGAGCGTCGGACCATACCGCTGTCCACTTGAAATGACACGCAGAGCCTTCGGGTGATTGCGACTCTCGGGAAGAACTGACTCGACGTATTCGATCAAAACCCTTGAAATGACACGCAGAGCCTTCGGGTGATTGCGACTAAGAGGCGTTCCTTGTTTGACACGGAGTTCATATACTTGAAATGACACGCAGAGCCTTCGGGTGATTGCGACTCAAAACTTCAAGGAGTTTCTGCACCGCCAAAGCAAACTTGAAATGACACGCAGAGCCTTCGGGTGATTGCGACACACCATTCAGGTTGGTGCAGGCACTCGCTATTGGAGACTTGAAATGACACGCAGAGCCTTCGGGTGATTGCGACTTTCCGCCACAGCCTGAATGGCCGGACGATTCTTGACTTCTTGAAATGACACGCAGAGCCTTCGGGTGATTGCGACTTGAACCGAGGTATTCGATACCCACGGGTTTGATGATGCTTGAAATGACACGCAGAGCCTTCGGGTGATTGCGAACCTTATTAAGTGTTCTGGTCTAACATCTAAATATCCTTGAAATGACACGCAGAGCCTTCGGGTGATTGCGACGGTATGTACAGATCGCAGGTCGTGAACGACTCGCAATACTTGAAATGACACGCAGAGCCTTCGGGTGATTGCGACTGATTAACTTACCTGCATTGTATAGCTTGATTATCAGCTTGAAATGACACGCAGAGCCTTCGGGTGATTGCGACATAACATAATAGTCTTCTTTCTTCGGCTTGAATTTCACTTGAAATGACACGCAGAGCCTTCGGGTGATTGCGACCTTGTCAGTCAGGACTCAACGGATGTGTCCGGTATACTTGAAATGACACGCAGAGCCTTCGGGTGATTGCGACTCCAAACGCGCAACGGCATCACGGACAATCTGATCGTTCTTGAAATGACACGCAGAGCCTTCGGGTGATTGCGACATATCGAGTTGAGTGTACACTTGCGCCTCAAGCTCACGTCTTGAAATGCCCCCTGTGTCAGGCTGGAGAGGATGTAGGCCGGAGGCTTGCATCATCGGATTGGAAAATTTTCCAGGCCAGAGCCATGCCCGACGGTTGATGCCGGTTATTCGCTCAAGTGAAACTGCATCTTCAGCGGATATCCTTCGAGTACCGCGCAACCAGCGGAAAACGGTTGTTTGGTGGTTCCCGAGTTGTTTGGCAAGTGTCTTGATGTCATTGAGTCTCATGTCTATTACTTTCGACAACTATGTTTCCATATTGGAAATTGTAGAAAGTTGCCAATTCGGCTATTCAAGAGAGATGATGAAATGGTATGAACGTGCCAATCAAATCATGAAGGAGAAAGGTGTCTCCCCATCCGATCTCGCTCAAAAAATAGATGAGTCGCTCTCGAACGTGAGTCGATATCTGAGCGGCATCAGAGGGCAGGACAGCATTCAGGTCGCGACCAGGTTCGCGGTAGCTCTGGAAGTTTCTCCTCTCTACCTCTTATATGGTCAGGGCGATTCACCCGACGACGGTCAATCCCCCTGGTGGTGTAAAATTCGTAACCGTTCACGGGGGGGGCGACTAATTGACCAGGGAAGGCATCGGCATTCCCTTGAAGGCGGCTTCCATGAGCTCTGAGAGGAAGTGAAAAGGGTTCCTTCCCTGAACGCGGCAGGTTCGA